>Ga0335085_10000634_pt1 | contig 93518 bp, 75 predicted proteins | sample Lox_Sample_45_FD_206712 | JGI IMG/M metagenome (GOLD analysis project Ga0335085, IMG submission 206712) | Soil microbial communities from Loxahatchee National Wildlife Refuge, Florida, United States - Lox_Sample_4.5 | ecosystem: Environmental > Terrestrial > Soil > Wetlands | place: USA...
AGGATCTCGGTGCCCAGGTCGCGGCCGGTGCCGGGTTCGCGGCCAACCTGCTGTTCTGGAGTCAGGGAGGCTATTTCGCGACCGATGCCTCGGTCACGCCGCTCCTGCACCTGTGGTCGCTAGGCATCGAGGAGCAGTTTTATCTCGTATGGCCGCTGCTCCTGGCGTTTCTATACCACCGCGCGCGCGGGCATCTGCTCTTCATTATCGCCGTCCTGCTGCTCGCATCGCTCGCGGTCAATGTGCTCAGCGTCCATCCGTATCCGACGGGGGCGTTCTATCTGCCGCTCGCGCGCTTCTGGGAGCTCATGAGCGGTGCGCTGCTCGCTTACCTGGCCTTGCAGCGCGGCATGGTGGGCAACGCGCCAGGGTGGGTCACCGCGCGTTCTTGGTGCGGAGCCGCGTTGATCGTCGCCGCGCTTTGGTTGATCGATTCCAGCAGCCTCTTCCCGGGCTGGTGGGCATTGCTGCCCGTGGCAGGCACGGTGCTGCTCATCACCTCGCCCACGGCCTGGCTCAATCGAGTGGTCCTCTCCAATCGCGTGGTGGTGTTCGTCGGTCTCATCAGCTATCCGCTCTACCTCTGGCACTGGGCGTTACTTGCAATCATGCGGACGCGCTTGTACGAAGCAGGCGCCGAAGCGACCCGAAACTGGCGCATCGGTGCGTTGGCCCTCGCCTTCGTGCTCGCCTGGCTGACCTACGAGCTCATCGAGAAGCCCATTCGCTTCGGGATGCGCAAGTCCTTGCGACCGGCCGTCGTGCTTTTGACGATGATGGCCTTGGTTGGCCTTGCGGGACTCGCCGTGAATGTAAGCGATGGCGTGGCAGTGCGTTATCCAGCCGTGATCCGTCCGCTTGCGGCCTATCAATATCACGCGCAACGCGCGCTGTACGATGCGCTCCTTGCGGCACGCTCCTGCTTCATCGATCCATTGCGCAGCGGAGTCATTCATATCGGCATGCAATGCGTCGATCAGGACGATGGCATCAAGAAGCTCGTCGTGCTGTGGGGCGACTCGCACGCTGCCTCTCTGTACGCCGGTCTGCAGGCGCTACAGAGCCGCAGCGCGGATTTTCGGCTCGCGCAGTTCACCATGGGAGGTTGCCCGCCACTCCTCGGTCAGCAGCTCGCCGAGCCCGCAGCCTGCAAGTCGTTCAACGATGCGGTGTTTGAGAAGATCCGGACGCTGAGCGCCGACACCGTGGTGCTGGAGGCGGACTGGTGGTACTACCGAGCGGGAGGCGCGCACTACGCTGATCTCGCTCGCCTGCAGCAGACGGTGCAGCGGCTCAAGGACAGCGGTGTGCGTCGCATCGTGGTGTTCGGCAATCTTCCGGTATGGCAGATCGCGCAACCGAAGGTTGCCGTCAAAGTGTGGCTCGAGACGCATGCGTTGCCCGAGCGAACGCACTCGTATTTCAACGAGGACTCCCGACGCGCCGACATGCGGGTGCGCGCGGCCATCGTGAACAGTGACGTGGTGTTCGTATCCCCGATCAATGTCCTGTGCGATGACTCGGGGTGCTTGCTGACCACCGATCGAGTCCGGTGGACCCCGCTCGCCTTTGATTCGGCGCATCTCACGCAAGCGGGATCGATCTACCTCGTCACGCTCGTCGCCGCGGAGATCTGGGACGGCGGCGGTGCGCCGCGTGCTCCGGTGCGTCAGGCAGGTCTCGCGCGCCGCTGAACGTTGCCGTCGGCCGACGCGTCCCGAGGCTTATGCAAGACGGCTTTTGACCGATATCCGGGTGCTAGGGTTGCGGTGCCGCATTTCGTGAGTTGGATCGCGGTTGCCACCTTTTGAGAGACGCATCATGTCCCGCAGCTCGGTGGGACTGCGGCGCGTGCGTTCTGTCAAGCGATGCAGCTAAGCGCAGAGCGTACATCACCGCAAAACAGGCAGAAAAAACTGCCGCACGGGTGCGCAATGGGCGAACAGCCAGACAAAGATCTCGCAGCTCCGGTCTGCGAGCCGGAAGACTACATCGAGCCAGCGCAGGAATGGGCGGCCGATGATTGCACCGCTCTAGAGGACGATACGGTGCGCGTGAGTGTGCTGCGCATCCTGCCGCCCCAGGCGGCCGCCACCGAATTGGGCGTTGACCTGGTCGATACGGTGCGCGTGCGCGTCCTGCGTCCCGGCACGCCGCTCGAAGCGCCCACGGCAGCCGCCCCACCGCGCGGCGTCGATCCCTACAGGACCGACACCGCGCCGTGTGTCAACGAGAAGGCTCGGCGCACCCTGGACGACATGCGCAAGCTCAGTGATGAGATCAAGCGCGCGCGTCTGTATCTGAAGGACTAAAGCGTCCAACTACCGCTGAGCGACGCGCGTCGAGAGTGCGCTGCGCAGCGGCGCCGCACCGGGGTTGCTCACGTTGCCCACCATGATGTCGTGCAAGGTCACGAGCCGGTGATAGTAGGCATTGTCGAGCGACTCCTGTGGCGTCATGTCACTCGCCCCGACCGAGAGACCGCCGTACAAGCCTTTCGTGCCGAGCCACACCACCACATCCGCGGGTGGCGTCGTGCCGGCGATATCCGCATGCTCTGAGGTATTGACAACCGTGAGTCCGGCGTCCGCGCCCAACGACCAGCGGCTGCTGTGCGTCTCGAACGCCTCCACCGCCTTGTCGCTCATCAGAATCATCGCAATCGGACCCACTTCACCGCCCGCCTGCAGCCCGATGCTCAGTCCGCCCAAAAGGTAAAAGGCCGGCTGACCCCACTCGCCGTGGTGGTTGATCATCAGCACGCCAGCGCCGCCTTGACCGCCGACGATCCAGGCTCCCTTGCCGTAGTCCGGCACGATGAGCACGCCGCGCGCCTTGCTCAGGAGAGCGGCGGTCGCGGGCTCAGCCTTCATGCGCTCGACCACGGCAACCGAGTTGTCGACGCGACTTTGCGCCTCGGCAGCCTCTTTGTTGACGTCCGCCCGCGTGGCGGTATGTGAGCAGGCTGCGAGCAGTGCCGCACTCGCAAGCACACTCGCACAAGCCAAAACACGGTTACGCATGGAAAGACTCCTGAATGGGTGGCATGCATAGCCAATGCATGTGCCTGCGCCAGGTTCCCTGGGTGGGCCCAAGGCTCAGCCGCCGCTTCGGGTAGCGACGGCGGCGTGCCGATCCCGTTAACATCCCTTGCTGGAATCGCAGCTGGCGCAGCGCCGCGCCTCATCAGGACGCATCGACGGGCCATGCCGAATCACGTGCGCGCCTTGCCGCGGCTCTCGCTCTCGCTCATCACGCGTCTGCGGCTGCTGCTCTTCGGTCACGAGGATCTCGCCGGCATCGTCTTCTGGGCGGCGCTGGTGGGATTTTTTGGAGCGCTCGCGAGCGTCGCCTTCCGCGAGGGCACGCGACTGGTCGAGAGGATCTTCACCGGCCAGGCGGTCGGTTTGGTGCAAGCCGCCACGGGGCTCGTGTGGTGGCACCGCATGGTGGTCCCCATCGCAGGCGGACTGCTCGCGGGCCTCATCCTGCATCTCGGCGGACGCAGGCTGCGCATCCCGCGCGCCGTCGATTACATGGAGGCGGTGCTGGTGGGTGACGGGCGTATCGGCTTTCGCACCACGCTGCTCAACAGTCTCTCCTCGCTGTGCTCGATTGCCTCGGGCGGCTCGATCGGGCGTGAGGGACCCATGGTGCAAATGGCGGCGATGATCGGCTCGAAGCTCGGCGCGTTGGGGCGGGCGCCGATTCCGCGCCTGCGCCTGATGGTCGCCTGCGGTGCCGCCGCCGGCATCGCCGCCGCCTATAACGCGCCCATCTCCGGAGCCTTGTTTGTCTCTGAGATCGTGCTCGGCAGCACCGCCATGGAAAGCTTCGGGCCGCTCGTCGTCGCCTCCGTCACTTCGAATGCGACCATTCACCGCTTCCTGGGCTATGGACCGGTGTTCGATGTGCCGCACGTGCCGTTGGTGCACAACACCGAGCTCGTGTTCTTCGTGATTCTCGGCGTGCTGCTCGGGCACCTCGCGCCGCCCTTTCTCGCCTTGATCGACTGGGCCAAATCGCGCTTCGTGCGGCTGCAGCTACCCGCGTACTGGCAGCTCGGGCTCGGGGGCGTGATCGTGGGGGCGATCTCGATCTTCGTGCCACAGGTCTGGGGCAACGGCTACAGCGTCGTCGGCGACATCCTGCAGGGCAATCTGATCGGGCTGTGGCTGCTCGCCATCCTCGCCGCCAAGGTGCTCGCAACCGCCGCTACCGTCGGCTCGGGCGCGGTCGGCGGCATCTTCACGCCCACGCTTTTCATCGGCTCCGCCGTCGGCGCGCTCGTCGGGCAACTGCTGCACATGGCGCTACCCGGCATCGTCTCGCTGCCACCCGCGTACGCGCTCATCGGTATGGGCGCCTTTCTCGCCGCCACCACGCATGCTCCGCTCACCTCGATCCTCATCATCTTCGAGATGACGGCGGACTACGAGATCGTGCTGCCCCTCATGCTCGCGTGCGTCACGGCCCACTACACTGCCAAGGTGTACCGGCGCGGCGAGAGCGTCTATCACGCCTCGCTCGCGCGCGCCGCGGCCGCGGCGACGCCCGAGGACTGGCGTGTGCGCACGGTAGAGGCGCTCATCAAGCCTCCCTCGGCCACGGTGTCGCGCTCGGCAAGCCTGCAGACGCTCTTCGAACAGTTGCCCAAGCGTCCGCTTGAGCGAGTCTACGTCGTCGATGGTGACCGGCTCATCGCCTGGCTCGACCCGCGCCGCCTGGGCGAGCAGCTCCAGCGGGGTGAGGTATCCGCGAGCGTGGACGTCGAAAGCGTCGCAAGTCCCATCGGCTTCTCGCTGCTGCCGGACATGCCGCTGGGCGTCGCGCTCGATGGCTTCATGCGCGAGCAGTCAAGCGTGCTACCGGTCACCCTGGGCGCCTGGAGCAACTCGCTCGTGGGGGAGGTGTCGCGGCATGACGTGCTGCTCGCGATCCAGGATCGGCTGACGTTTCCGAAGTAGCCGCCGCCTTAGCTTCGGGTCCGCTGCGCGTACTCGCGTCGCAGAATCTGTGCGCCGCCGACGAGCGCCTGCAGCTTGCCGTAGGCCACTTCGCGTGGCAGGTACTTCATGCCGCAATCCGGCGCGAGGATGACGTTCTCCGGCGCCACATAGTCGAGCGCGCGGCGCACGCGGGCGGCCACCGTCTCGGCCGACTCCACGCTCATGTCGGACAGATCGAGCGCGCCGACCATGATCTGCTTGCCGGCGAGCTGCTTGAGCACCGCGCAATCGAGCTTTGATTGCGCGGTCTCGATCGACACCTGCGTGCAGCGACAGGCGCCGAGCTCGGGCAGGAAGGAATAGCCCGAGGGGCGCTGATGGATGATGGCGGCGTAGCCAAAGCAGATGTGCACGGCAGTAGGCCCGCTCACGCCCTCGAGGGCGCGGTTGAGTGCCTTCACCCCGTACTCACGCGCCTTCTCCGGGCGCGCCTGCATGTAGGGCTCATCGATCTGGACCACATCGGCACCCGCCGCGAAGAGATCCTGGATCTCCTCATTCACCGCGACGGCATAGTCCATGGCGGCTTCGGCCTCCGTGGCGTAGAAATCGTTCTGCGCCTGCTGGCTCATCGTGAATGGACCGGGCACCGTCATCTTCACCCGGTGTGTGGTGTGGGCCTTGAGGAAGCGCAGATCCTCGAGTTGCACGGGGTGCTTTCTGCGGATACGGCCGACGATGCGCGGCACCGGATTGGGATGTCCCGAGCGGTCGAGCGCCGTACCCGGGTTGTCGATGTCGACGCCCTCGAGCGCGGTCGCGAAGCGGTTGGAGTAGCTCTCGCGGCGCATCTCACCGTCCGTCACGACATCGATGCCGACATCCTCCTGCACCTTGATGGCAAGCAGCGTCGCATCATCCTGCGCCTGAGCGAGCCAGGGCTCGGGAATCCGCCACAGCTCACGCAGTCGCACGCGCGGTGGAAAGCGGCCCGCGAGGCGCGCGCGATCGACCAGCCAATCGGGCTGGGGAAGGCTGCCGACGAGGGTGGTGGGAAACAGCATGGAGGCGCTCCTCGGTCTTGTTCAGCTCGGGTTCTCGAGGCTGAACGTGGCATTCTCGTCGTCGTAAGCGAAGGCCTCGGCATAGCGGCCCCAGCTGATGATGGTGCGCAAGGTCTCCTCGGCCTGCTCCTCGCCCATGTAGTCCTCGAGCTCGTCGAAGAAGCGGCTCTTGCGCGCGCCGTGGCTCGGGCGCTCATCGAGCACCCGGCGGATGTGCGCGGCGAGCGGCACATAGTTCAACAGCTGACGCGCGAAGATGCGCTTGCGCTCATCGAGCGCCGCATTGGCGAAGGCGATACCCACATCCGTGAGCTTGATATCGCCGCCTGCGACTTCCGCGAAACGCATCATCTGCAAGGTCTCGGCCACGGGAAAGAGCTCGTCGATCTCCATTTGCAGATCCGAGGCGATCTTCGGCAGATCGGCGGTGCCGTTGAAGGGCGGCGCGGCAACGGTTTCCATCAATCCCGAGAGCAGGTTGGAGCCGACCCGCGGCAGTACGGTGCCGATGCCCTGGCCGGGGAACCGCTCATTGCGGCCGGGAAGAGCATCGCTCGGGCGGCGCGTCATCTCCACGTAGATGCGCTCGACCATGGCGCGAAAGCTCGGGTCCAGGCGATTGCGCGGCTGCGGCAGGGTCACCCGCACCTCCGTCAGGATGCGGCCGGGGTTACTGCCGAACACCAGGATGCGATCGCACATGAGCACCGCCTCCTCGATGTTGTGCGTGACGAGCACCACGCCCTTGATGGGCATGCGCCCCTCGCACCACAGGTCGAGGAAGTCCGTGCGCAAGGTCTCCGCCGTCAGCACGTCGAGCGCCGAGAAGGGCTCATCCATGAGCAGGATGTTCGGATGCACGACGAGCGCACGGGCGAAGCCCACTCTTTGGCGCATTCCACCCGAGAGCTCGCGCGGGTAGGCGGACTCGAAACCATCGAGGCCGATGAGATCGATCGCCTGCAGCGAGCGGCGGCGGATCTCCTCCGAGTTCATGCGCAGCGCCTCGAGCCCGAGGGCGACGTTCTCGTACACCGTCAGCCAGGGAAAGATGGCGAAGCTCTGAAAGACCATGGCGATCCCGGGTGCGGGTCCCGCGATCGGCTGCCCAAGGTAGGTGAGCTCGCCGCCGCTCGGCTCGGAAAGCCCGGCGATCAGCCGCAGCAGGGTCGACTTGCCCGAGCCCGAGCGGCCGAGCAGCCCAACGATCTCGCCCTCGCCGACCTGCAGGTTCACGCCCTCGAGCACAATCAGCTCTCCCTCGCCGTCGGGCTTTGGAAAAGCCTTGCACACCTCATGCACGTAGAGCAGCGGCCTTGCGGTATTCATGATGTGACGATCCTCGTCAGTGAACGAGTCAGCGATTCAAGTCGGTTTGAGTCGCGGGACGGTTCGCAGGGCCACTCGCCGCTGCGGGCATTGCCGGCCGCACCGCCAGCGCGGAGGCATGCAGCCGGCGACGCAGGGCACCCAAATGGCGCTCGACCAGATAATACATGGCGCTCGCGAACGCGATGGTCATCGCGAGCGCGAGCAGCCCGCGCAGCAGCCCCGAGTCGGAATACGCGCGCGACAGCGCGATGGCCTTCGAGTGAACGAGGTAAAAAGTGTAGGAGATGAGTCCCAGAGCGCGCATGACAGGCGATTGCAGCCAGCCGAACAACCACCAACGGGGGTGGCGAACGGCGCAAAAGAAGATCGGAAGGAGCGCGACGCCCTGAATGCTGTATCGCAGGGTCTGGCGGAAGACCTCCGAGCGATACAGGAAGGTGAAGCCCAGCAGCGCTGCAGCCAGCACCAAGGCGCCCATCCACTGCGCATCGGTCAGGCGCGTGAAGCATCGATCGAGCACGGGATTGAGCGCGACGCCCATGATGCAGCCGAAGAGCAGCGAGTCGATGCGGGCGTCGGTTGCGTAGTAGGTATAGTCCGAGGAGACATGCAGCCCCAGAACGAGGATGCAGCGCCATAGGAGCACCGCTGCGCAGGTCAGCGCAAACAGCAGGCCGATACGCCGATAATCGTGGTGCCTGCGCAGCAACAGCAGCGCGAGCGGGAACAGCAGATAGAAGTGCTCCTCGATCGCCAGCGACCAAGTCGGGTTGGTGCTCGGGACGAGGTGAGCCGCATCGCCCAAGATCAGGTAGTAGTTGGTGAGCTGCATGAACTGCAAGAGCACCGCCCCCGTCGTCGGATGAAAATACGCCCCTTGGCCGCGCAGGCTCCACGGCATCAGGAATAGCAGCAGCACGATGTAGAGCGGCGGCAGGATTCGGTAGATGCGCCGCAGATAGAACTTCTTGAGGCTGATGTCGCCGGTGCGCTCGTACTCCTGCCGCAACAGCGTGGTGATCAGAAAGCCGCTCAGGAAGAAGAAGATCGTCACCCCGAAACCGGCCGGCAGGACGTTGTCGAGGCCGGCATGGCCGCCGAAGACGATGAGCGCCGCAAGACCCCTGATCCCGTCAAGCGAGGGGATGCGCAATTCCTCTCCGGCGCGTTGTGGTACTCCGTCCAAACCCCGGCCTCAGCCGAGGCGGAAGCGCCGCTCGGCGTAGTAGTACAGCGGTCGCCAGAACAGCCGGTTCACGGCGACGACAAACAGGCTCATGGTCACGATGCCGAGCACGATGCGGTGGAAGTCCCCGGCGAGCGTGGCATCGGCGATGTAGGCGCCGAGGCCGTGGGCTTCCACGCGCGTCTTGCCCCAGGTCACGACTTCCGCCGCGATCGAGGCGTTCCAAGAGCCGCCCGAGGCGGTGATGGCGCCCGTGACGTAGTACGGAAACACCGCGGGGATTGCGACCTTGCGCCACCAGAGCCAGCCCCGCAGCCCGAAGTTCTCCGCCGCATAGCGCAGCTCCCCCGGCATGGCCGAGGCGCCCGCAATGACATTGAAGAGGATATACCACTGGGTGCCGAGGATCATGAGCGGGCTGAGCCAAATGTCCGTGTTGAGTGTCCACGTGACGATCAGGTACACCGCGAGCGGAAAGAGCAGGTTGTTCGGGAACGCCGCGAGGAACTGGGCGATCGGCTGCACGATGGCCGTGACGCGCGGGCGCAATCCGACCCACACGCCGACCGGCAGCCACACCAGGCTTGCGAGCGCGATCAGCACGAACACGCGCGCAAGCGTAATAAAGGCGAGCCCGCACACGGATGCGACCTCGTGCAGGCTCGTGCCCATTACGACCATCCGTGCGATATGCCAGGCCCCGAGCGCGAGCACGGCGCCGATCGCCACGAGCCAGAAGACATCCATCCTGCGATCGGACCGGGCGACGGTCTGACCGGGCTTGGGACCGAACGGCGCGGCCCAGCTGGTCCAGCGGATGCCGGCGTAGAAAGCGTCCGTGATCGCGGAGATGAGCCGCGAGCGCTGCATCACCGTCAGCGCCCAGGAGCGGGGTGGCCGCGCGACCGGATCCTGCTCATAACGCAACCGATCGACCCAGGCGACGAGCGGACGGAACATGAGCTGGTCGTAGATCAGGATGACGATCAGCATCGTCGCGATCGCCCAACCGATCGCCGTCAGATCGCGCCGCTGGCTCGCGAGCGCGATATAGGAGCCCACCCCCGGCAGGGCGATACTGGTGTTGCCGACCTGGATCGACTCCGAGACCACCACGAAGAACCAGCCTCCCGACATCGACATCATCGTGTTCCAGATGAGCCCCGGCAGGGAAAATGGCACCTCCACCTGCCAGAACTTCATCCATGCCGAGAGGTGAAAGGACTGGGCCGCCTCCTCGAGCTCGATCGGCACGGTGCGCAGCGACTGGTAGAAGCTGAACGCCATGTTCCAAGCCTGGCTGGTGAAGATCGCGAAGATCGAGACGAATTCCGCGCCGAGCACCCGCCCCGGTGCGAGCGACATGAAAAAGACTACCGTGATCGAGATGAAGCCGAGGATCGGCACCGACTGCAATATGTCGAGGATCGGCACGAGGAGTTTGCCCGCGCGCTCGCTCTTGGCTGCCCAGGTGGCATAGGTAAACGTGAAGATGAGCGAGAGCACGAGCCCCGCGAACATCCGCAAGGTCGTGCGCGCGGCGTACACGGGCAGATGGATCGGATCGAGCGAGAGCGGCGTCGCCTCGAGCTTGGTGAGCGGCTCGAGGACCCCGCGGCTGGCCGAGCCGAGCAGCGCGACAAGGCCGAGCACGATGATGATGGCCACTGCATCCCAGCGGGTGGCGAGCTCGCGGACGAAACCGAAGTAGTCGACCCTCTTCATTGTTGTCTCGGCCCGTCGGCGCAACGTGGCGCGCATTGGACCACTTCAAACCTCGTTGCGCCACCTCAAATGTGCTACGCGCGGCATGACGCAAGGGCCGCACTCTCGCTAATATCGGTGCGCATCGCAGGCCGCGCAGTACCGCTCGCACGTGCAACCATGTGGCTCTGGGGATCAATAACCGCCGGTGGGCAGCCGCCCGCCGGTGTGCTGCGCAGCCCCGCAAACACCGTGCGTCTGTCCGAGCTCGTGCGTGCGTCCTGTCTCGGTGGCCGACTCGAGGAGCTGCGCGGGCGAAGCGTGCTCGTCACGACCGGCACACAGCTCACCGCGGCGCTCGCACTGATCGAGCTCGACGGGGTCGCCCGGCGGCTCGTGCTCTGCACACCCGACCTTGCGAGCGAGCATCTGCCGAGCGTGGCGCGCAACGCCGGGGCCGATGCCTGGGTGCACGATGCGGTGCCGCAGGCTCATCCACCGGTCGGGCTCGACGTGCGCGTGAGCGCAGAGGATCTGCGGATCGCCCGCGGCCTCACGCGGCGGCACTCCCATGACACCGAGTGGATCCTGCTCACCTCCGGTACCACCGGGGTGCCGAAACTGGTCATGCACACCCTTGCAAGCCTCACCAGCGCCTTGGGCCGCCGGCCCGCGCAGGCCGAGGACATCGTCTGGAGCACCTTCTACGACATCCGCCGCTACGGCGGCCTGCAGATATTCCTGCGCGCGCTCTATAGCGGCTCGCTCGTGCTCTCAAGTCCGGCAGAGCCGGTTGCGGCGTTCTTCGCGCGCGCGGCCGCGGCAAGTGTCACCCATATCTCCGGCACGCCCTCGCACTGGCGGCGCGCGCTCATGAGCGGCGTCGCCGCCAGCATCGCACCGCGCTACGTGCGGCTCTCGGGGGAGATCGCCGACCAGGCCATCCTGGATGGCCTGCGTGCCGCGTATCCCGCGGCGCAGATCGCCCATGCGTTTGCCTCGACCGAAGCGGGTGTGGCCTTCGAAGTGGGTGACGGGCGCGCCGGTTTTCCGGCGAGCCTGGTCGCCGATGCGAGTGAGAAGGCCGAGCTCAAGATCGCCGGTGGGACCTTGCACGTGCGCTCGCCCGGCAACGCTGCCCGCTACTTGGGGGACCCCGCTCCGCGGCTGAAGTCGGACGATGGCTTCGTCGATACGGGTGATCGCGTCGAGCTGAGCGAAGGTCGCTACTATTTCGTCGGTCGCAACGGCGGCGTCATCAACGTCGGCGGACTCAAGGTGCATCCGGAGGAGGTCGAGGCCGTGATCAACTCGCACCCCTCGGTACGCATGTCGCTCGTCAAGGCGCGACGCAGTCCGATCACCGGAGCCGTCGTCACCGCAGATGTGGTGCTGGCGGAGAGCGTCTCCGGCCACGGCGTGCCGCTCTCGCCGCCCACGCTCGAGGCACTCACGCGCGAGATCATCGACACGTGCCGGCGGAGCCTTGCCCCTTATAAGGTGCCGGCCGCCGTGCGCATCGTGCCGGCGCTCGAGCTGTCGGCCTCCGGCAAGCTGGTGCGTCCCGGTGCGTAACGTCATCGTCACCGGGGGCAGTCGCGGGCTTGGGCTGGCGATCGGCGCGGCGCTCGCGGCCGCCGGCTATCAGGTGATCGCCGTGGCGCGCAACGAGACCGCCGAGCTGCGTGCGGCCGTGGCCGCGCGCCAGTCAGACAGCGGCGCGCTCACCTTCCGTTCCTTCGATCTCACCCAGCTCGGCGCCATTGGGAAGCTCGTCAGCGATCTGCGCAAGGAGTTCGGGCCGGTCTATGGGCTCATCAACAACGCCGGGCTCGGCACGGCCGGCGTACTGTCGATGATGCGGGATGAGCAGATCGAGCAGATCGCACGGCTCAATCTGGTGGCCCCACTCACGCTGACCAAGTATGTGCTGCGCTCGATGATGGTGGAGCGGGCCGGCCGCATCGTGAATATCGCCTCGATCGTCAGCGCCACGGGCTACAGCGGCCTTGCGGCGTACGCGGCGACTAAGGCCGCGCTCGTCGGCTTCACGCGCTCGCTCGCGCGCGAGGTCGGCCCGCTCGGCATCACCGTCAATGCCGTTGCGCCGGGATTCATGGACACGGAGATGACGCGCGAGCTGGGCGCCGAGGATCGCGAGCGCATCGTGCGTCGCAGTGCGCTGCGACGCCTGGTCGAGGCTCAGGACGTGGCCGGTGCGGTCGAGTATCTGCTGAGCGACAAGGCACGCAACATCACCGGCACCACGCTCACGATCGATGCCGGCAACACCGCCTGAGCTTCAGACCCGCAAAGCGCCGCTCGTGAGCTGCTGATAGAGCGGCCCATCGAGCCTCACGTACTCACCCGCCCGGCGGTCATCGAAGTAGAGCGGATCCGTGCTCGCCTGCGGGTCGTAGCCCTGCATCGCGAGTTCCTGTTTCTTGAGCTTGAAGGTCCCGGTGATCTCCAGTGATGGCACGAGGCGCACGAACATCGGCCGCGCATACTCGGGCAGCTGCGCTCGAACGTGCTGCTGCAGATGCTCGAGATCGAACTCGGGCGTGACGACGAGCGCCGCCATGCCGCAGCGTCCCTCGGTGTTCGGAATGCGCACGCCGTAGACGGCTGCCTCGGCAACACCGGCGCAGCTTGCAAGTGCCGCGCTCACCTCGCTGGTCGAGACGTTCTCGCCCTTCCAGCGGAAGGTGTCCCCGACGCGATCCACGAAATAGAAGAAGCCCTGCTCATCGCGCCGCATGAGATCGCCGGTGCGATACCAGGCATCCCCGGGCGCGAACACATCCCGCAGCAGCTTCTGCTGCGAGGCGCGCGCATCGGCGTAGCCCTCGAAGCGGCCGCGCACCGCGCCGCTGCCGTCGGTCACCTCGCCGAGGGCCTCGCCAATTTCGTTGGGCGCGCACCGCACGCACCGTCCTTCGGCATCGCGCACGGGTGCGCCACGCGCCTCATCGTGCTGGACGAGCGCGACACTCACGCGGTGGGAGAGGAAGGGCGGAATGCGACCGATGGCTCCCGGCCGGCCCTCGCAGTTATAGAGCGAGAAGCTGCCCTCGGTCGCCGCGTAGTACTCGAGAATCTGTGGAATGCGGAAGCGTTTCTTGAATGGCTCCCAGATCTCCGCCCGCAGTCCGTTGCCGCAGCACAGGCGCAGGGCATGGCGTGTATCGTCGGGGTGCGGTGGGCTTGCGAGCAGATAGCGGCACAGCTCGCCGATGTATTGAAAGAGCGTGCAGCGCTCGGCGATCACATCGGCCCAGAACTCGCGTGCCGAGAAGCGCTCCCGCACCACCACCGTGCCGCCCCCGACGAGCGTTGCACCCGTGGCGACCACACCACCGATGCTGTGATACATCGGCAGGCAGTTGTACATGCGATCGCTCGGCGTGGTGTTCATCAAACCGGCGAACCAGTGACTCCACTGCAGGAGCCGAAAGTGGCTCACCACCGCAGCCTTCGGCAAGCCCGTGGTCCCGGAGGTATAGATATAGAGCGCGCGCGCATCCAACGCGGGCGGGGCGCGCTCGCTCTCGGGCAATGCCGTGGCCGCGAGCGATGCGACCGCGGTATCGATGCGCGGCAGGTCGTGGTCGCCCTCACCATGCGCCCAGCAGTGCACGGAAGGGGCCAGCCGCTTGCGAACGCTGCGCAGCGCGACGCTGAGCGCGGCACCGGCGATCACGTGCCGCGGCGAGACGATATTGATCGCATGCGCGAGCGCATCGCCGGTGAGATTGGTGTTGAGGAGCGCGACCACGATCCCCGCGCGCGTCAGTCCGAGCCAGATCGCCAGGTACTCGGGACAGTTGGGCAGCAGCAGGGCGACCACGTGGCCCTCGGCGAGCGAGTGCTGCAGGGCCCAGCGCGTATAGCGATGCGACAGCTCGGCAAGCTCCCGATAGGTGAGGGAGCTCTCCCGGGCGCTAAGCGCCGGGCTCCCCCCATGGCGCTCCGCCAGTGCATCGATCACAAGCGGCAGAGTTTGCGCCCCGGGACGCTCGATCGGTGCGGTGAGCTCGAGCGCGCGGGTCCACGCTTTGAGCGGTGAATTCACGTTTTTCCCCGGCGGGCAGTCATAATGTGCGGCACTACGGGATTTTGCATGAAACCAGAAACGATTGCCGTGCACGGGGGCTTTGAGGGTGACCCGGCCACGAAATCCGTGGCGGTGCCGATCTATCAGACCGTTGCCTACTCCTTCGACAGCGCGGCGCACGGCGCCGCGCTCTTTGATCTCGAGGTGGAGGGTTACCGCTACTCGCGCATCGCCAATCCGACCACGGACGTGCTCGAGAGGCGCGTGACCGAGCTCGAAGGCGGCGTGGGCGCGCTCTCGGTGGCGACCGGACAGGCGGCGCTGCACTTCGCGGTGCTCGCGTTGACGGAGGTGGGGCGCAACCTCGTCTCCGTGCCTCAGCTCTACGGCACGACGCACACGCTCTTCGCGCATATCCTGCCGAAGTTCGGCATCACGACGCGCTTTGCGAAGTCGGATGATCCCAAAGAGCTCGCCGCGCTCATCGATCGCAATACCTCGGCCGTCTTCTGCGAGTCGGTCGGCAATCCCGCGGGCAATGTCTGTGACCTTCAGGCGATGGCGCACGTGGCGCACGCAGCCGGGGTGCCGCTCATCGTCGACAACACGGTGCCGACGCCGATTCTGCTCAGGCCCATCGAGCACGGCGCCGACATCATCCTGCATTCGCTGACGAAGTTTCTCGGCGGCCACGGCACGACGCTCGGCGGTATCATCATCGACAGTGGCCGCTTCCCGTGGCTCGAGCACGCCGCGCGCTTTCCCATGCTGACAGAGCCCGATGCCTCCTATCACGGGCTCGTGTACACCGAACACTACGGCGCGGCGGCCTTCATCGGCCGCTGCCGCAGTGTCTTTCAAAGGACCATGGGCGCGGTGCTCGCCCCCTTGAGCGCCTTCTTGCTGCTGCAGGGTATCGAGACCGTCGCGCTGCGCATGGAGCGGCACGTGGAGAATGCGCGCAAAGTCGCGCAGTTCCTGCGTGACGATCGGCGCGTCGCCTCGGTGAGCTACGCGGGCTTTGCGGACAATCCCTACTATCCGCTTGTGCAGAAGTACCTCGGCGGCCGGGCGTGCTCGCTGCTCACCTTCGCCATCCGCGGCGGCTACGATGCCGGAGCGCGCTTCTATGATGCGTTGAAGCTCTTCAAGCGCCTGGTGAACCTCGGTGATGCGAAGTCGCTCGCCTGTCATCCGGCATCGACGACGCACCGGCAGATGTCGCCCGAGGAGCAGCGTCTTGCCGGCATCGGACCCGAGACCCTGCGCCTGAGCATCGGCATCGAGCACATCGACGACATCATCGCCGATCTCGATCAGGCGCTCGCCCTCGCCACGCGCTGACGAGCCGCCTCATCGTGGGCCGCGCCGACGAGCTTCCTGCCGCCCCCTCCGGCCTGATTCCGGAACCGGTGCCGGCCTTGTTTCCCACGCGTGCGGTGCGCGAGCGGCTCGACGATTGGCTGACGCGCGAGCTCGCGCAGGCGCAGGAGCGCATTCCCCGGGGGCCGGTGGTGCCCGATCTCGATATGGTGCGCTTTCGCGAGGAGCTCGCCCGCTACGACTTTCGCGTGGCGCAGCCGCTCGAGCCGCTGCTCGCCTGGACGATGGCGCAGCTCGAGCACGGGACGGTGCATCTCACACACCCACGCTACTTCGGGCTCTTCAATCCCGCGCCGACCTTTCCGGCGCAGTGCGCCGATCGCATCGCCGGCGCCTTCAACCCGCAGCTCGCAAGCTCCGGCTCCTCGCCCGTACCGGTCGCCATCGAAGCGCATGTCATCCAGGCGCTGGCGCGCCGCGCCGGCATGCCGGCCGAGTCCTCGGGCCACTTCACGGTGAGCGGCTCCGAGGCGAACTACACCGCGCTCGTCGCCGCTCTGACCCGCGCCGAGCCGCGTTTCGGCGCCGAGGGCGTGCGCGCCTTTGCCGGGCCGCTGGCGCTTTACACCTCGAAGGAATGCCAGCCGGCATGGTTCAAGATCGCTCATCAGTCCGGCATCGGCCGCTCGGCCTTGAAGCTCATCGCCACCGACGGCCAGGGTCGCCTCGATTGCGATGCCCTCTCTGCAGCGATCGAGCGCGATCGCCGCCAGGGCATCGTGCCGGTCATGATCTCGGCGACCGCCGGGACCACGGGCGCGGGCATGATCGATCCGCTTGCGCGCTGCGCCGAGATCGCGCGGCAACAGCAGATCTGGTACCACGTCGATGCGGCCTGGGGCGGAGCGGCGCTCTGCTCGGAGAAGCTGCGCGGACTGCTCGCGGGACTCGAGCTCGCCGATTCCGTCACGATCGATGCGCACAAGTGGCTGGCGACGACCATGGGCTGCGGCATGTTCCTCACGCGCCATCCCCAGCTCTTGAGCGAGGCCTTTCGCGTGACGACCGACTTCATGCCCTCGAGCGTCAGTGGGCTCGATCCCTACCTGAACAGCGTGCAGTGGTCGCGGCGCTTCATGGGCTTGAGGCTTTTTCTGTCGCTCGCTGTGGCCGGCTGGCAGGGTTACGGCGCGCACATCGAGCGCGGCACGGAAGTCATTGCCCGGATCCGCGAGCGGCTCGCGGCGCGCGGCTGGTCGGCGCTCAATGACTCACCCCTTGCCGTGCTGTGTGTCGTGCCGCCGAGCGGCTATCCCGAGATCCGGGAGATTGCCCGCCGCGTGCTCGCCTCCGGACGCGCGTGGGTTGCGGCGACCCGCTTCGAGGGCCGCGAGGTGGTGCGCATCTGCGCCACGCACGGGGAGAGCACGCTCGGCGATGTCGACGAGCTCATCGATGCGCTAGGCAGCGCCCGTTGATCCGGCCAGCTTGGTGACGAGCGCCTCAACCGAGGCAATGGAAGCGAAGTTCTCCGGGGTGATCTCGCCCTGCGGGATCGCCAGATCGAACTCCGTCTCGATGGAGAGCATCAGGTTCACCATCTTGATCGAGCTCAAGCCGAGGTCACTCAGCCGCGCATCGATCGGCAGCGGCCGAGCAGCGGCAGGCTGCCCGAGGATCTGCCTCACGAGCGTGATGATGCGCTCGCGCGAGGTGGGGGCGACGCTTCGGTCCGTAAGCTCACTCATGGGCAACCTATAGTACTGCCGCCACGGCGGCTGCGCGCGGCCGACGCTTGCTCGCGGCGATGAAGGAGAGCCAGTTGGCATAGAGCTGTGTCGCGGCGTTCCCCCAGCTGCCGTGCGCACAGGCCTCGGCCTCGAGTGTCGGAAAGCTCGCGAGCAGCTCCGGGGTCGGCGCCTGCCGAGCTCGCTCTTCGAATTCGCTCAGCCGTCTTGCCGCCGTGCTGGAAAAATAGTTGTGAGGCTGCGTGGGATAGTGCGCCTGCTGCCCGCGCAGAAAGCGTCCGACATCGCGCCGGTACTCGCGCAGCAAGGTCGTCGGCTCGTATTCCGGGTGGCCCTGGAAGAACACCAGCAGACTCCGCGAGCGCTTCACGAAGGTATCGGCGCCGGTGACGGAGCTGCTGCTGAGCACGCTGTAGCCCGCCGCGCGCAGCGCCGCGAGCGGCACCTCGTTCCAGCGCGAGTGCGGAATGAAAAGGGGTGCAGGAAGGCCGCTGACGAGGCCGTCCTGCGCGCAGATCTCGTGCGCGAAGACGCCGCAGCACTTGCGCTCCAGTCGCTGCCGCCGCACACGGTCCAAGTGCAGCACCGCGGCGTGCGCTGCGAGGCATGACCAGATGCTCGAGACGGTGTGCGAATCGGCGAACTCGATGAGCCTCACGAATCGGTCCCAGTAGGGCTCGTCCTCGAGAGGCCCGGCGCCCGGCTCCATGCCCGTGACGATGAGCGCATCGAGCGGCTCACGCAGCAGCTGCTCGATCGGCCAGTAGCGATGCATTAAGTCGTGCGCCGCCACGCTCGCCCGCGGCACCTCGGGCAGACAGGAGAAGCGCAGGCGCACGTCCAGGCCGACTGCGGCCGCCTGCAATAGGCGCACGAATTGGGCCTCCGTGGCCGCGAGCGCCCCATCTGGCATGTTGTTCACCAGTCCCACGATGAGCGCCTCCTGGGCGCTCTGCGGCGGCCGTAGGCGGCATTTGTCCGCGCTCGCTGTGCGCGGCGCATCAATCGCGAGCGGCATGAGCTTCACTTATTGTGAGATCGGTCATACTGTGCGGACGGCATTTGGGCATCATCACGGACGGCCAGCGTATCGTTCGAGCAGAATTAGAACGTCGACAGAGGTCACTGTAGATGGAAGCGCCCTTGACCGCGGAAGCGGCCGTCAGTGCCGCGGTGGATGCCCCGGCTCAGCTTGCCGGCGACTTGCGCGCGCGCGCGCGCACTGTCGCCGCCGTTGCCGCCAAGCACGCCGGTGCGGTCGACAGCGCCGCCCGCTTCCCGGCGGAGGCGTTCCAGGCCGTTAAGGAGCAGCGCCTGCTCGGCATCGCCCTGCCACGCGCCTTGGGCGGCGAGGGCGCACACCTCGCCGACATCGCCGACGTGTGCAGCCAGCTCGCCCAGGGTTGCGCCTCGACCGGCATGATCTACGCGATGCACCAGATCAAGGTCGCCTGCATCTCACGGCACCTGCGTGGGAACGCCGTGCTCGAGCGGCTGTTGCGCCGGCTCTGCGCCGAGCAGCTGCTGCTTGCCTCCTCGACCACCGAGGGGCAGGGCGGGGGCAACGTGCGCTCGAGCGAGGCGCCGGTCGAGCACCGCGACGGTCGTATCAGCCTCGAGCGCCGCGCGAGTGTCATCTCGTACGGGGCGTACGCCGACGGCATCGTCACGACCGCCCGGCGCGCCGCCGATGCGAGCGCCTCGGACCAGGTGCTGGTCGCGTTCCTGAAGAGCGACTACACCCTGACCCGCCTGCAGGGCTGGAACACGCTCGGCATGCGCGGCACCTGCAGCGAGGGCTACACCTTGCGCGCGACGGGCGCGGCCGAGCAGATCATCCCCGATCCGTACGAGATCATTCATGCGCAGACGATGGTGCCTTTCGCGCACCTGCTGTGGGGCTCCGTGTGGGCCGGGATCGCATCCGCTGCGACCACCCGGGCGCAGGGTTTCATTCGTCATGCGCTGCGGCAGAACAACGGGCAGATGCCCCCGGGCGCACCGCAGTTCACGCGGGCGCTCGCCACCTTGCGCACGCTGCGCGGCATGCTCGCCACTTCACTGCGCACCTATGAGCGCAGCATGAGTGACCCGAAGGCACTCGCCGCGCTCGAATTTCAGTCGCTGATCACCCTGACGAAGGTCGAAGCCTCGGAGCTTGCCGTCGCGGTGGTGACGAGCGCGATGCGCGCCTGCGGACTCTCGGGCTATCGGAGCGATGGCGAGTTCAGCGTCGAGCGTCACCTGCGCGATGTGCTCTCGGCGCCCATCATGATCAACAACGACCGCATCCTCGCCAATCTCGCAAGCTCCGCACTGCTCACCCCGGTGCCGGTCACCGTGCACGATTGAAGGCGCGCGCGGCCGGCAGCCGCGCCGCGCTCCCGAGGGCCATCCAGCAAGTCCACCCATGAGCGTACCCGAGCCCCAAGAGATCCCCCGCGCCGATCCGCACCTCGAGCACATCCGCAGCGCGCTCTTCCTGCCGCTCGGGGCCGAGGGCGTCTATGCGCGAAGCGCACTCTACGAGGGGATCATCCAGAGGCTCGGGGTGCGCATCTCCCGCGAGCGCGATGCGCGCGCCGAGGCGCTGCATTTTCCGCCCGTGATGAGCCGCCGCCAGCTCGAGCGCTCGGGCTATCTCAAGAGCTTTCCGAACCTTCTCGGCTGTGTGTGTGCGCTGCACGGCAGCGAAAAAGAGATCCGCTCGGCGGCGGACTCCCACGAGCGCGGTGCGGAGTGGACCCAATCCCTCGCGGCGACCGACCTGGTGCTCTCGCCGGCGGCCTGCTACCCCGTGTATCCGCTCGCGGCCGCGCGCGGCCGCGTGCCGCACGAGGGCCTCATCTTCGACGTGCAGGCGGACTGCTTCCGGCGCGAGCCCTCGCGCGCACTCAATCGCCTGCAGTCCTTTCGCATGCGCGAGTTCGTGCGCATCGGCAGCCCCGAGGCCGTGGCCGCCTTTCGCGAGCTGTGGATGGGCCGTGCGGAGCAGCTCGCCGCCGAGCTCGCCTTGCCCTGCAGCCTCGATACGGCGAGCGATCCGTTCTTCGGGCGGGTGGGGCAGGTCATGGCCGTGAGCCAGCGCCAGCAATCGCTCAAATTCGAGCTCTTGATCCGCTATCACCCGGCCGATGCGCCCACCGCGTGCATGAGCTTCAACTATCACCGCGATCACTTCGGGCTCGTCTGGCAGTTGCAAGATGCCGCCGGCGCGGCGGCGCACACCGCCTGCGTCGCTTTCGGCATGGACCGTCTGGCCGTCGCGCTTTTCTGCGTGCATGGGCTCGATACGGTCAGGTGGCCGCCCAGCGTGCGCAACGCGCTCGCGCTTTGAGCAGCCCCGCCAGGCTTGCGGAAGGCTGACCGCGCCCGCTCATGCCGCTCGACCCCGCCGCCAAGCGCTTCCTCGACCGACTCGCCGCCGTCAATCCGCCGAGCGCTCTTAGCCTCACGGTGAGCGAGCGGCGCAGCGCCCTCGAGCAGTTGCTCAAATTGGGCGGCTCCCCGCAGCCGCTGCGATCCATCGAGGAGCGCTCGCTACCCGGGCCCGCAGGTCCCCTCCCGATTCGCATCTACACGCCGGAGGGTGCAGCCGCCGGGCCGCAGCCGGCGCTGGTGTATTTCCACGGCGGTGGCCTGGTCGCCGGCAGCCTCGAGACGCACGATGGCATCTGCCGCTCGCTCGCGCAGGCAAGCCGCTGCCGCATCATCGCACTCGATTACCGACTGGCCCCCGAGCATCCCTTTCCGGCGGCCATTGCCGATGGTTGCGCCGCGGTCGCCTGGCTTTCGCACCACGCACGCGAGCTCGGCATCGATCCTGAGCGGCTCGGGATCGGCGGAGATTCGGCCGGTGCCACGCTCGCGACGGTGGTCTGCCAGCTCACGAGCGCACGCGATGTGCCGCTTGCGGCGCAGCTGCTCATCTGTCCGATCACCGATCTCACCGCGGCCACCGAGTCACGGCGCGAGTTCGCGCACGGCTATCTGCTCGATGAGGCGATCCTGCAGCACGATCTCGAGCACTATATCGGCGCGCACGTTGATCCGGCCGACCCGCGCGTCTCGCCGCTGCGAGCCGTGAGCCTCGCCGGCTTGCCATCGAGCTCGATTCACACCGCGGAATTCGATCCGGTCCGTGACGAGGGGCGCGCGTACGCCGAGCGGCTGCGCGAGGCGGGCGTGCCGACTCGCTACCGATGTCACTCCGGTATGATGCATCTGTTCTATGGTCTCAGCGCTTTCATTCCCTACGCCGCCAGCGCTTTCGAGCTCATCGGCGCCGACGTGCGTGCGTTGCTCAGCGCCGACGAGCCTGCGGTGTCTGAAGGATAGGGCGCCATGAGCGATCGAGCGCACGCGGAGCGGCTGTTGCGGGCTTTGTACGGCGCACGCATCGACGGGCAGCTCGAGCAGCTCTGCGGGCTCTTCGCCGCAACGGCACGCTTTCGCATCGCGGGCACGAGCGATGGCAAGCCGATCGCCATGGCCGCCCAGGGCATCGATGCCATCCGCCCCTGGCTTACCATGCTCGTGAAGACTTTCAAGCTCACCCGCTACGAGCTCCTCTCGATGATCATCGAGAGCACGAGCGCTGCGGTGCATTGGCGCGCGGACATTCACTCCAAGATCACGGGGACGAAAGTTGCGACGGAGCTCATCGATCTGATCGAGCTGCGCGACGGACGCATCGCGTCGTACACCGAATTTTTCGTACCCTGCTGAGTCCGACGCGCTGATCTCCCGCGAATCACCCTAAGCGCGGCCGTGCACGCACTTTGCATCGCCCGCCAGGGGAGCCGGGAGGGCTCTCAGACATTTCTCGTTCCATCACTGGAATCTCGGGCACGGAGGGCCAAATTTGCGCGAGTCACCGAATCCATTTCGCCCAAACTGCGACGGGGCTGTGGCCCCGCTGCGGGTTTACTGGCTCACCCCCGAGTTCTTTCCGCCGGAAATGGCCGGCATGGGGATCATCACCTCACGACTTGCGGGCGCGCTCGCCGAGCGCGGCGCGGAGGTGCAGGTGATCACCCGGCAGACGCTGCCGCGCTGCGCGTCGCGCGAGCGTATCGGCCGCGTCGAGGTCCGCAGACTCACGCCCGCCGGCCGCATGAAGGGTGTCGGCTGGCGGGCGCTGCCGGCGATGCTCATCTACATCGCCAAGCTGATGGTGCTGCTGATTGCCAATGCGCGCCGGTACGATGTCGTCATCATCTCCGGCATGAAGACCATTCCGCTCGCCGCGGTGCCCGTGTGTCGTCTGCTCGGCAAGCCTTGCGTCCTGCGGGTTGAATCGCCGTTCGAGATCGCCGAGCCTATCTCGGCCGAGAGCCTTGCCAAGATGCAGCCCCTGCTCGGACGTGCGCTCAGCCGCGCGCTGCGGGCGGTGCAGCTCGCCACCCTGCGCGGTGCCGACCGGGTGATCGCGATCTCTTCTGAGATCGCGCGGCGTCTGGAGCAGCTCAAGTATCCGCAAGCACGCATGGTATGCATTCCGAATGCGATCGATCTGCGCAGATTCCATCCCGTCAGTGGCGTCGAGCGTGAACGGCTGCGGGCGCGACTCGGCTATCCGCCCGGCCGCATCGTGTTGCTGTATGCCGGGCGGCGCGCCCGTTCGAAGGGCGTCATGCTGCTCATGCAAGTGTTGCCCGAGCTGATTGCAAGACACCCGAATTTGTTCGCGGTGCTGGTCGGTAGCGGCCGTGGGGCCTGGGACGATTGCGAGGAGGAAGTGGTCGCCTTCCGCCGCCGTCATCACTTGCAGGAGCACACCAAGCTGTTCGGGCACAGCGATCAGCTGCAGCAGCATTTCCAGGCCGCGGATCTGTTCGTCACCCCGAGCGACTACGAAGGTTTCGGTCTGACGACGGTAGAGTCCCTCGCCTGTGCGACTCCGACCGTGACGACCTCCGTCGGCATCGCCCCCGAGCTCGTGCACCATGGCGTGAATGGCTTCCTGTGCCCACCGAAGGACGCGCAGGCACTCGGCAACACCATCGAGCTCGCGCTCAACGAGCGGCAGCGCTGGCCGGAGATCGGTCGTCGGGCGCGAGAGGCGGCCGCACCTTTTGACGTGCCGCGGGTCATCGAGCAGTACGTCGCCTTGTGCCACGAGCTGCGCGGTCATTGACGGTGCCTGAATTGAAGCTGAAAACCCTCCACGTTATGCTTCCAGCGGCCACTGGAATGCTCATTTACCGGCATGAAAGCCATTCTGCGGGAACTGCTCTATCCTATTCCGTCGGAGCTGCGGTTGCGGCACACGATGCTCGATCATGGCGGCGCGGATCGCGTGCGCCGCTCGCTGCGTACGCACTTTCACCAGGGGTGGCGCGCCCAGGAGAACTATTCCGAGGCTTTCTATCAGCACGATGTCGAGGCGCATCTCTACAAGCGGCTGATCAACGATCGGCGCCTGGTCGTCCCCTGGCTCAATAGCGCGCGCAGCCTGCAAGGCTTGCGCGTGATCGAGATCGGCTGCGGCACGGGATCCTCGACCGTGGCGCTCGCCGAGCAGGGCGCCCACGTCATCGCACTCGACGTCGACGGGGCGGCGCTGCAAGTGGCGCGAGAGCGCTGCGGGGTGCATGGGCTGAGCGTCGAATTCAGGCAACAGAATGCCCAGCACCTCCTCGACCTGGGACGCGCCGATGCGGTGATCTACTTCGCCGTGCTCGAGCACATGACGCACGAGGAGCGACTGCAGTCACTGGCGCAGGCGTGGGAGCTGCTGCCGGCCGGCGGACTGCTTGCGATCATTGAAACGCCCAACCGGCTGTGGTTCTTCGATCACCACACCTCACAGCTGCCCTTCTTTAACTGGCTGCCGGACGAGCTTGCCTTCGCTTACTCGCGCTTCAGCCCGAAGGAGATCTTCAAGGACAGCTATCGCGAGCCGGACGCTGCGAGCATCGATCACTTCCGGCGCCGCGGCCGCGGCGCGAGCTATCACGAGATCGATCTGGCGATCGCGCCCACGCAGACTCTGGAGACCGTCAGCAGCCTCTCCAGCTACTTCGGCTGGAGATTGCGCATCCGCACCACGCGCTTCGCGCGGCACTACAAAGCGCTGCTGCGCTCCTTGCGGCCCGACCTGCACGAGGGCTGGTTCGATCCCAACCTGGATCTGATCATCCGCAAGCACTAAAGCCGCGGAGCGCTTTGATCATTCGTGCTGGCAGCCGACGATCATCGTCCCGTGACGCTCGTCGGCGAGCACCGATGGGCGCGGCGCGTCGACCGTTACGGAGGGCTCCTCACCATCGAGCCAGGCGGAGTCGACCCACGCCGTGCCGCTCGCCCGGTCCGCATTGGTATCCATGAGCACGGCGCCGTCGCGGTCGAACACCTGATAGCGTCCGCTGCAGATCATCGCCGCCTCGCTCATGCAGCCGCCGATGTGATGGGCAGCGCTCGGGCAGTGAATGGCCCACCCGTGGGTGCCGTCTGCAAGCGCGATGGGTCGTGCGCTGATGCAGCCGGCAAGCAGGGCGATGGCCGCGAACGCCCCGAGTGTGCTCAGTAAGTGAGTGACCCCGCTCATGGGAATATGAAACGCGACCACATGACATAACCGCCGTGATCCCGGTCACGCCGGTCCGAAAAGCCGGTGTGATCCGCTGCACGAGATCGAGCAGCCACTTGCATGCCCGCGCTTCAGGCCCCCGCAGATTTGCTTTGAGAGTCAAGGTCCTTGAGACGTATTCATTCAGGGGCCGACCTCCGCGGTGCGGTCACGAGAGACGGTTTGCGGCGAAGCAGCATGACCCCGTCCGATCGCAGCGCTACAGTGCACAATAGAAGAAGACCAAAAGCCCAAGATGGGGGAATAAAAGCAATGCTCATTCTGACGCGCCGCGTGGGCGAGACGTTGATGATCGGCAATGACGTGACGGTCACGGTCCTCGCGGTGAAGGGAACTCAGGTTCGCGTGGGGATCAACGCGCCGAAGAGCGTGGCCGTGCACCGCGAAGAGGTTTACGAGCGCATCAGATCTGAGAACGCCGCGGCGCATGCACCTGCCGTAGGCGAGCACGGATAACTGACGCTTTACGCGTCAGCGCTGATCGATCGTCACGGCGGGCGTCAGCGCCTCGCCATTTGAACCGTTTGTAGAGCAAAGTCACCCTGCTACCGTACAGCAGGGCGCGCGTGCGCGTCCGCGCTGGGAACAGCCGGGCCACGCTTGCGTTAACACCCTCTCGGGAGCTGCCTTCATGAGAGTTGAGCCGCTGCGATTCTCCGTGCTTGCATGTGCGGTCCTCGCCTGGACGCTTTGCGCATCCCAAGCGTTCGCCGATGACAACGATCCTCCCTCGCGCGTCGCGCGTTTGGCCCTCATCGAGGGGTCGGTCTCGTTTCAACCGGCGGGCACCCAGGATTGGGTCGCCGCTCCGGTCAATCGCCCCTTGACCACGGGCGACCGACTATGGTCGGACCGTGATGGCCGCATCGAGCTGCAATTGGATGACTCGGTCATCCGGCTCTCGAGCAACACGGCGCTCGCATTCTTGAACCTGAGTGATAACGTCACACAGCTGCAGTTGAGTGGGGGCACGCTGCTTCTGAACGTGCGCAACCTCGGCGACAGCGAGACCTACGAAGTCGATACCCCGAACCTTGCCTTCTCGGTCTTGCGCTCCGGTGTCTATCGTATCGATGTCGATAGCTCGGGTAACACCACCATTGGGGTGCGCAGCGGGCAAGGCGAAGTGACTGGTGCGGGGTTCGCGTATGCGGTACATGCCGGTGAGAACGACCTCTTCGCCGGAACCGATCCGCTCACCGAGACAGCTCAGGCTGAAGGGGGGCCGGATGCGTTCGAGACCTGGAGCGCCGATCGCGACAATCACTGGCGGCAGCTCGCCGCCGAGCGCTACGTCTCACCGGGCGTCGTCGGCTATGAGGATCTCGATGATTACGGTTCGTGGCAGCAGACCCCGGATTACGGCTACGTCTGGTTCCCGCGGGCGGTACCCGTTGGCTGGGCGCCGTACCACATCGGCCATTGGGCCTACATCCCGCCTTGGGGCTACACCTGGATCGACGATCAGCCGTGGGGATTTGCACCGTTTCACTATGGACGCTGGTGCAATCTCCATGGCGCGTGGGGCTGGATCCCGGCACCCCCACACCCGCCCGTCGCGGTCTATGCGCGGCCCGTGTATGCGCCGGCTCTCGTCGCCTGGGTCGGCGCCGGTGCCGCCATTGCCTGGTTCGCGCTCGGTCCGCGCGAGGTGTTCGTGCCGTCGTACCCCGCGAGCCGGGCCTACTTCGATCATGTGAACGTATCGAATACGACGGTCAACACGACCGTGATCAACAACATCTACAACACGACGATCGTGAACAACCGCGCGATCAACACCAACAACATTCGCTATGTGAATCGCACCATTCCCGGTGCCGTCGCCGCAACCAGCACCCAGGCGTTCACCAGCGCGCAGCCCGTCGCACGTAACCCGGTGCGCATCGATCCGCATGCGCTCGCCAGTGCGCAGGTGCGACCGCTGGCACCTGCCGCCTTGCCAACACGGCAAGCCTTCCTTGGTGCGGGACGTGCGAGCTCGGTCAAGCCACCCCCGACCGTGCAGAATCGGACCGTGGTCGCGCGCACGACCCCGCCCCCTCGGCCTCCGGCGTTCGCAACACGAGAGTCTGCGATCAAGCAGAACGGCGGCAGGCCCTTGTCGCTTTCGCAGGCGCGCGATCTCGAGCCCGCGCAGCCGGCCAACCAGGTGGTGCGGATCGCCCCCGAAGCGACGCCCATGGCACGGCCCGGCACTCCACCCGCCACCCTGCACCCGCCACTTCGGACCGACCGTCCACCGAGCGCCGCTGCCGCAGCCGGACGCCCGCCCGCGGCGGCAAGTCATCCCAACGAGCTGCCACCGCTTTCCCGTCCGCCCTCGCCGAATGGCGCGAACTCCGCGCTCGAGCGCGAGCACCTGCAGGAGCAGCAACGCCTCCTCGTCGAGCAGAACGCTGAGCGCGAGCGCGTACAGCAGGCGCAGGATGAGCAGCACCGGCAGCTTGCGCAGCAGCAAGCGGAGGCCGCTCGCAAGGCGCAAATGGAAGAGCAGCATCTGCGCGAGACCCAGGCACTGCAGGAGCGCCAGTTCCAGCAGGCGCAGCAGATGCAACAGCGTCAGGCGGAGGCGCGTCTACAGCTGCAACAGCAGCAACAACAGCGACAACAAGCGCAGCGCCACGAGCCGCCAGCTGCGCGGCCCGCACCTCATGCGAATGAGAGGCGTCCGCAATAAGGAAGCAAGGGACGACAGCTTCGTGCCAACTCAGCGCCGCGGAATGGATTGATCGCTCATAATCGCCCGCAGCTCGTAGGGGAGAGGTCACTGAGTTGCGTAAGAGGGGACGAGTTGCCGCGACGGCGATCAGTGCGTGGCTCGCATGGACGCATGCCGTTGCGCAGACACCGAGCAGCCCCCCGCCACCGCTGGATCAACCGCCCGAGAAGGGACTCCTTGCCGATATCAAAGCGTATTACACCGCGCCGCTGCGCTGGGACCTGACGGATTGGAGCTACTTCGCCGGCGTGGTTGCGGCGGTTGGCGTGGCTCATCACTTTGACAGCGACGTGCGCACGCATTTCACCGCGGGGTCAAGCACTGCACTAAAGAGCGGTGATCCCAACGACCTGCAGGATGCACTCCCGGCCGCGGCTCTTTTCGCCGGCACCTGGCTCTATGCCGCGCTCGCCGAGGACCGCGACGCGCAAACCGTCGGTTGGGCAATGACCGAGGCGGCAGGTCTCAGCATCACGACCGGTGTCGTCCTCAAATACGCAATAGGCCGTGAGCGGCCGAACGAGACCACCGATCCGAACCTCTGGTTCCACGGAGGATCCTCGTTTCCCTCCTTGCACAGCACGGCAGCCTTTGCGATCGGAACGGTATTTGCCGAATCCGGCCAGGGGGGCTATCGCTGGCTCACCCGCTTGCTTGGCTATGGAATCGCCGGCTTTACCGGTTACGAGCGCCTCAAGCACAACCAGCATTGGCTCTCGGATGTGGTCGCCGGTAGCGCGCTCGGAGCATCGACGGGAATCTTCGTCATCGAGCGAAACTACCTGGGCGAAGTATTCTCAAACGTCAGGGTCGTGCCGATCGAGCGCGGCATCATGATTACCTACTCGACTTCGCTACCGCGCTGATCGGAGCACGGAGCATCAAAGAAGGCAGCACCAAGTCGGCTTGCATGACACTCGCAGGATGTCGCTCACCCTTAGGCGCTCTCCTGATCCTGCTCGCCGTGGCACCTGCGCTTGCCTTCGCGCAAACGGATGAGATTCAGGTCTACGACGCGACGATCGCGCCTCCGGGCATCGCCAATCTCACTTGGCACAACAACTACACGGCGAGCGGGCGGCAAACCGCCGCGGAGCCCGGGGGCGTGGTCCCCAATCATTCACTCAATGGCGTCCCCGAGTGGGCGTACGGAGTCACCGACTGGTTCGAGGCGGGACTGTACTTACCGCTCTATACCGTCACCGGCGATGGCGCGGTGCACTTCGACGGCTTCAAGATTCGGACGCTGTTCGTCGAGCCCGATGCCGCCGAACAGGGATTCATTTACGGTATCAATTTCGAGTTCAGCTACAACGCCCCGCACTGGGATCCTCACCGCTATTCGTCCGAAATCCGCCCGATCATCGGCTGGCACATCGGCAGACTCGACCTCATCTTCAACCCGATCCTGGATAACTCCTACGAAGGCGTCTCGAATCTCGAGTTCACCCCCGCGACCCGTCTTGCGTGGAATTTCTCCAAGTCCTTGGCGATCGCCGCGGAGGAGTACGCCGATCTAGGCCCGGTCGGGCATCTCTACGAGCGCCAACAGCAATCCCATCAGCTGTTCTCGGTCGTCGACTACAGAAGTAAGAGCCTTTCGATCGAGGCTGGCGTTGGTTTTGGCCTCACCGCAGGCTCTGATCACCGCGTGATCAAGCTCATCCTGTCGCGCGACCTGAATACTCCGTAATGCGCGCAGTGCCGGCTTCGCGAACTCACTTTGGAGGGGCGAAGTCCTGATCAGGATAGGCGTCCTCACGAGGAACGCGAATGATCACCATCGCGTGCTCCTGGCTCTGGTGGCAGGCATTGCAGGCGGCCGTGAGCTGCGCGTATGCGGTCTCGAAGCCTTTTGTGTCTTTATCCTGTATCGCCCGCTCGAGAGCAGTAAGCGGTGCCCGCGTCATGCCATCGAGCAGTGAAGCGGTGTCCGTCGTCCGATAGATCGGAATGGTGCGCGCGACGCGCCCCATCGCATTACGCAGCTCACTGAGCTCATAGGCCGCGAGACCCAATTCTTGCGCCGGCCGGCGAGCGCTAGTTGGTGTGCCGCGGACTGAACGGTCATCGTCATGAGGTCACCCATGCTCGGGTGATAGTCAGGGGTCGGAGCCGGAGACACGTTCACTGCGGTTGCGGGGCCGGAAGCCGTCTGCTTCGTCGACTGCGCGTGAGGGAGGAGGATCGTCACGGCCGTTAGCAGTGCAGCTAATCAACACTTGGCGCACAGCGCGCCGTGAGTCGCTTGTGATCGACATCGGTATCACCCGTATGCGGGAAGATTTCTCGCGTCCCCGAGGGGGTTCGAACCCCGTTACCGCCGTGAAAGGGCGATGTCCTGGGCCTCTAGTCTATGGGACAGAACTCATCAGGCGATACGGAGTTGTGCCAGAACGCGGATGCCGTACCCGCGCCCGATGTGCCTCGGCCCATGAATGAAATGCGGCGCTTCACACATCGGGCAGCGGCTTATCAGTAGCGACCGAGCAATCGCTTAGCGACCCCTCTCAGCGTGCGGCGCTGACCCGTATCGAGCTGCTCCTGCAGATCCAGGGCGCGTCGCAAGTTCGCCGTGCTCAGACGAGAGCCTGGCAGGTGTCGAAAGTTAGCTTCCGCCTGTGCAGCCGTCTTCGTGCCCAGCAGTACACTCGAGACCTCCGGAAACGACAACGGGTAGGCAACGGCGGCGCGCACCATTGACCCTGCTTCTGCTTCGAGAAAGCGGAAGCGATCGACCTCGTCGACCGTGCTGGCGATTCGTGCGCGACTCCATCCGTGTCGTTGATCACTTGGATCGGGAAATTTCGCATCACGCCGGAACTTGCCAGCGAGGAATCCTTCCTTTAGTGCCGAGCGTATGAGCACGGCGAGGCCGCTCTTGCGGAGCCGTTCGATCCGCAGCAGGAACGGATCCGGATCGAGCAGACTGAATGGCAACTGTACCCCGTCGAGCATGGACTGATCGATCACATAGTCGATTTCGCGTGCTGAGTAGAGCGAGAGTCCGACGAAGCGAACCTTGCCCGCTTTCTTGAGGCGGTACAGCTCATCGTAAACGTCGCGGCCGTTTTGCACCGGTGACCAGTGCAATTGGTAGAAGTCGATGACGTCCGTGCCGAGTCGTCGCAGCTGCTCTTCGAGCGTGGCCGTGATCCCCGCCGGCTGGTAAGAATATTTTGTCGCAACGATCCACCGGTTCCGGCGCCCGCGAAGGAATTCCCCCAGGACGAGCTCCGAGTCGCCATAGAACTCCATGGCGGTATCGACAAGGTTGCATCCGAATTCCTCGGCACGAGCCAGTGCGTTAAGCGAGTCCCGGCGATCGACAGCGCCGTATGCAGTACCGCCGATCGCCCAGGCGCCAAATCCGAGCTCGGACACCTTGAGGAGAGTGCTACCAAAGCGGCGGTACGGCATGCTGAAGACAGTTTCAACTATCTGCGGATCTCGAGCGGGCAGGGATGAATTCACATCGTATGCGGTACGGCTTAGTTGCCGCCACGCGGCTGCGGCGAGCGCAGCGGTCGCTGCGGCTGCAGTTGCCAGCATGGTTCGCCGATTGAGGGCTTTCGTCAAACGGGGACCATTACAGTGGCTGGAGTGCCTGCGGATCGATGAGGCCAAGACTCGTCGAACGCCACAGTGCGCTCGCCGGGTCCGAAAGTACACAAGTCGGGGGAAGCGAGCGTGTCGCCCGGTAGCCACGCACGATCGATCTTATCCAGTTCCACCGCTGCGAAGCGCCGTGAGCTGCGATCTGATCCGAGTTTCTGCCTGATAGGAGCCTCGGCATGACAGTGCCGATTGCAGTGTTGGTGCTGAGCCATCGAATCGGCCGTCGGGAGGCTTGTCTGGCATCGCCTGTACTCCGTGACGATCCACGCAGCGCCCGCGCGGCAGCCAATACTCGTATTTAACTAAACGCGGCACTTTATGTAATAGCGGATATTTGAGCTAGCATCGGATCACTAGGTCCAGAGGACTCGAAGCGCTGGGCGCTACATTGCACAGTTCGAGACCCTCGCCAAATGCTTCGGAAACGTGGTCCGATCTGATCGGACGCTGGCTACAACGGCACGCCAAGCGGCCGGAATCGGACGGTCACTCCTTCAGGCGCCCAATTTTCCTGCCAGATGGATACCTGGACAGTCTGCGCATCCGGATCGGCTAGCTCTCGCATTAACACGTCCTCCGACCTTATGGGGCGAGGCCGCATTTGCGCGATCTATTCGGCGCTACTTAAGTCGCTATGTTTAGTTAGCGGTGTGTCGCCAAGATGTGCCAGATGTCTCCAGGCTGCGTCAAATTGCGCGCGGCAACCGAACGCTGCGACAATCAAACCTGAATGGCTCGTTATGTCGCTGCTTTACGAGCCGGAATTTCATCGCGTCTAGGGAGATAACGATGCACCAAGCCGGAAGGCTCAACGAAATACGCGTGTTGGGGCCGCTGATGGGCCTCATCCTGCTCGCAGGTTTCAGAATCGCGGCCGCCGGTTCTTCAGGCGCGACTTTGATTTTCAGCTACCCAAATGGCTTTGCTGGCGCGTCTAACGATATTCATACCGTCGCCAGTAGCGTGTTTTCTGGATCCGGCATCGCGTTGACATCTGGAGTTGGACATCAAGCCGGCGGTGCTTGGTATAAGACTCAGCAGAACATCAGTTCGTTCACAACTGCTTTCTCGTTCCAGTTCGCGTCCGGGCTAAGCGTGCCCTCTACGGCGGGGATTACGTTCTGTATCCAGAACAGCAATGCCACGACCAATCCCTTTTACAACCAAAATGGTCTCAATGCAGTTGCGGACGCGAATATGTCTGGATACGGTGCTTACTGGAATATACCCGGTAACGCGAACGGGCTTCAGAATAGTATTGCTGTCAAGTTCGATTTGAACAACGAGAGCGGCAACAATACGGCCTATCCTTCGGGTGGTGCTCCCAGCACCACCGCCCTGTATGTGAACGGAGGGCCGAGTGCCGCGCTAGTTCCGAACAATGATCTAAATCCTTCCAAGATCAACTTTTACAGCGGCCACGTCATGTCAGCGACCGTCGTTTACGACGGAAGTCTCTTGACCTTGACTCTGAGAGACACGGTGACAAACGCCCAGTTCAGGATAAGTTGGCCGATCAACATTCCGGCTGCCGTCGGAAGCAACACTGCGTGGGTAGGGTTCACCGGCGGTTCAGTTAATGCGGCTGCAAACGCAACCATTCTGACGTGGAGCTTTTCGCAAGGAAACAACGCGAGGCTCGCAACCCCAACACTTAGCCCCGCGCCCGGGGAGTACTCGGGAGCGCAGAGCGTGTCGATCTCCGGTCCGACGGGAGCGTCAATTTACTACACGACCAACGGGCAGCAGCCCACGACATCGTCTACTCAATACACGGGTCCGATCTCGGTCGGTGCGAGTGAAGTCGTCCAGGCGATCGCGATACAGTCGGGCTACACGGACAGCTACGTTGCGACGGCCGCTTACCAGATCGCAACGCCGAACGCGGTCAACTTCCCCAGCGGCTTCTCGAGCCCCTCGAATCTGATCTCTCTCGTCGGGACTGCGGAGGTCAACGGGTCCGGCGTTCAGCTCACAGATACGGCTAGGGAGAGCGAGGTCGGAGCAGCTTGGTACGTGGCTCCGGTTGACGTGAGAGCGTTCACAACGAGTTTTACATTGAGTTTCAGTGGTGGCGCCCAAGGCAACGGAATGACTTTCTGCATCCAGAACCAGCCGCCATCATCTAAGACCGCCGGGCCGGGAGGCAACACGTCTTCGTGGCTCTGGGTCAGCGGCGGAACAACGACACTTGCCAGCAGCAAGTCCGGCCTTGGTTACTCCGGAGCCACGGGAGGAGTGGCAGGGCAGATCGCAGGAATTGTGAGCAGCGTGGCTGTGAAGTTCGACTTGAGCAGTGGGACGGGGAATGACACGGCCCTCTATACCAATGGCGCTGACGTTTCGCAGAACGGCGTCAGCATGAATAGTTCAGGGGTAAGCCTGCATAGTGGTCATCCGCTCATTGTATCGCTCAGTTACAATGGCACGACGCTCAGCATGACGGTCACCGATACGGTTACCCATGCCTCATATTCAAAGAGCTGGGCGATCGATATTCCGGCGACTGTAGGCGGGAACACTGCCTACATTGGCTTTACCGCATCCACCGGCTACGCGGTCGCGGTACAGACCGTCTCGGCTTGGACCTATTCGACGCAGGGCCAGACCTCGGGGCAATCGCCGCCAGTACCCATGCCGCCCACTAACCTTCGTGTTCATTGACCGGCGGGGCCAGCCCGCAACAGTTCCCTGCTGGCTGTTCCGAGCCGCTTAGTGTTCAACATCTGCCGTCTTCTTCCACAGTAAGTCCACAGCAATCGTTAACTTATTCGAATAGGGCTCCCGTTGGTAGAGTTAGGCGGTACGGTCTGCATCCCGCCATGATCACGGTTCCATAGGCGTCATCTTTGCGCGTGGAAGGCAAAAATGCCCTGGGATGTCTGTCTCAGAGGTCGGACGGGTGGGGTGCTTGAGCCGAAGAGCTCGAGGCCATCGAGCGTCGCCGCGTCAAGAAAAAGGGCAACAAGGTACTGAGGTCCTATGGAAACCGCAGAAGCAGCAGCTCGCTGCGTGCTGTGCAATGGCGATCAAGTCGCGCTCATTTCGCGCCTGCCCGTGTCAGAACTTGTCGAGAAGTGGCGCACCAACATCGGCATCGATGTCTCGGACAACTTCACATCTGACAGCCTCTCCCGCCACGTATGTCGGAGCTGCTGTTTGGAGTTCTTCCAGCCGATGGTTGCAGGCAACGAACGATTCTACAACGGCATCCAAGAATTCGACTGGTATTACGAGAAGGTAAAGTGGGAGTTTGGGCGTGCGCTCAACTTCCTAAGACCGAGGGACTGCGTCGTCGATTTCGGGTGCGGCGACGGCAACTTCCTCGACTACCTGCGTGTGAACGGCTATGAGAACGGCTACGGCCTGGACATGAACCCGAGGGCCGCGGAGAAGGCCAAGGTCCGTGGACTGCGCGTTGCGCCGCGATTCGCGGACTTCGGCCTCAACCACGTCGACGCTGTCGTCTCGTTCCAGGTACTCGAGCATGTGACGGACGTCCGGGGGTTCCTATCGGAGATGCTGGCTGTGGCTTCGCCGGGCGGGAAAGTCATCATAGCGGTCCCCAACCAGGCTGGCTTCATCGGAAATGACTCAGTGACGCCGAACTTTCCACCTCACCATCTCACACGGTGGACGCGAAAGTCGCTGACCGCCATATCGACGCTATTTGGTCTGCGCGTCGTTGAGATCATCGACGAGCCGTTGGCGACTGCGCACATCGAGTGGTATGTGGCAACACAAATGGGCAAGCTGACTTCGCGCGGCTCTAGCTTGCGGAAGGCGGTGGCGTGGAAGTTTGGGGCGCCCTTGCTGAAATCCGTGCTAGCCTACGAGTTCGTGCGACGGCGAATCCTGGGCCATACTGTCATGGCAGTCTTCCAGAAGGTCTGAACGTTTGGCGATTTCCACGCGATCGCTCGGGGAATTCAGCGAGCCCTGACATCGTTGGGATCGCCAGAAAGATCCTAACGTAGCCGCAGAACGATTGCATTTCAGGGATCAAGAACGCGATATGCCTCGTCTAGGTCTTAGATTCCCGAGACCTCACCGCTGGCGTCCGCCCGCACACGCGTTGATGATCGCGGCGTTGCTGCTACTGCGTCCTGTCTTGACGTCATCGGCAAATCTGCCGAATGCCCAGTCACCGATGGGGATCAATCTGGAAGCCGTGACCTATTACTCGACTGAATTCCCATTCCTCAATAATTTTCTGACGGCGAGCCAATGGATCACTCATTCGGATGCGACTTGGGATACGAACGAGGAGCAATATGCGAACCTCGATGCCAACGGATGGCCAATCACGCTTACTAGCGTCAACAAGAACTCGAGGCAGCAATATAACTCCCTGGGCGTGCTCCTCTTCCTCGGCGGCTTTAGTACGTCGAACGGCTATTACCCTGGCGGCAGATATATCGTGCACTACGATGGCCGAGGGACGCTCACGTATGGGTTGGATGCGACTCTCGTGAGTCGGTCACCCGGGCGGGACGTCATCAATGTTGTTCCCTCGACGAAGGGTGTCGACTTACGCATTACCGTCACAGATCCGAAGCATACAGGCGACTATATCCACAACATCCGGCTCGTTAGCGCCGCGAACGAATCTGCGATTCAGGCGGGCCAAACGTTCAATCCGAAGTTCTTACAGCTTATTGAGCGCTTTCGCGCGCTGCGCTTCATGGATTGGCTTCAGACAAATGGTAGCACCCTTCGGTCGTGGAGCGATCGCCCGTTGCCGAGCCAGGCGTTCTTCGGTACGCGCAGAGGAGTACCCGTCGAGATCGCGGTACAGGCAGCCAATGCGATCTCCGCGGACGCCTGGCTGAACGTTCCAGCAATGGCCGATGATCATTACATAGCGCAAATGGCGTCGCTCGTGCACCGACTACTCGGCAGCACGCAGAAGGTCTACATCGAGTACAGCAATGAGGTGTGGAATGCGTCCTTCAGCCAATTCCACTATGCCCTCGCGCAGGGCAGGCTGCTGTGGCCAACCCGGCCCGGTGGTAGCGGCGGCTATGAGTGGAATCGCTCGTTCTATGGCATGCGCACGGCTCAGATATGCGACGTTTGGAAGGCGTTGTGGGGCTCGGACAAGAACCGTGTTATCTGCGTGCTCGGCGCCCAAGCAGCCTGGAGCTTCTCCGCGACCGAGTCCTTGAAGTGTCCCTACTGGGCGCAAGGATCTCCTTGTTCGGGCCACGGAATCGACACTGTCGCCATTGCACCCTACATGGGCGGTCCGCTGCCTACCGCGTGGACCTCTCATAAAGACGGAGGGCTGGCGGATCTGTTCCAGTCGCTCTACTTGCAGAACGATCCGAGCATACCCAAAGGGGGCTTCCTAAATCAGGATGGCGCTTGGGAGCGCGATTACGCTAAGAATGTTGCTAGGGCGTACAAGCTGCCCCTGATCGCGTACGAGGGCGGACAAACCTTCGCGAACGGAGCGACCGGCGCGCTTAATCGGCTGTACATTGCTGCTAACGTGGATCCCCGTATGGCCGATGCCTATACGAAATATCTTGAGCAGTGGAAGCGTCTGGGTGGCGAGCTTTTCATGCATTATGCGGACGTCGGAGTGGGTGGAGTCCATGGCTCCTGGGGTGCTATTCAGTCACTCATGGAGACAACAGTTCCTCTGAGCAGCGCACCGCCGAAGTGGCAGGCCATTCAGAACTTCATTTCGAGCACGCCTTGCTGGTGGACAAATTGCGATTCGGCAGCTCGGCAGCACGATCCTATAGCGACGCTACGCAAGCGCTGAGACCCGCTCGGCAATTCGCGGCGCCACCCTCAGGGCATTAGCGGCTATGGTCAGACTTGGATTGACAGCGCCGCTTCGCGGCATGAAGGAAGCATCGACAATATATAGATTCTCGAGGTCATGTGCCCTGCAATCACGGTCAAGCACACTCAGGGAGGGATCATCGCCGAAGCGGCAGGTGCCGCACGGATGACCGTAATTCATTGCCAATTCTCGCGATACTCGCCGGACACGCCAGGGACGCACGTGCCGAGAGAACTCGTCGTACAGTCGATTCGCTCGATGTCTCAGGTCGTCGGCAATCGTATAAGTGAAGCTGGCACCGTCGGGCTCGTTTGCATCGAGGGTGATCCGGTTCTCGGGGTTGGGATAGTCTTCACTCATCGCCGCAAAGATACCGGCGCCCCCAAACAACCAGGCGGCTACTTGGGATGGAACCTTGACCAAGAGAGATAACAGAAGCTCGTTGGTGATGCCCCGACGCCGTAGCTCCTCCTTCAGATACGCCGCGATCTCTCCGCGTCCCCCATCAAGGCCCATGCTCTGCACATAGCCCAGTCGGTCCCCGCCCCGGTTGTAGAAGTCCCGGACGGAAATGGACTTCCGCTGGCGTGCGCTGCGGCTCAGCCGGCGCGGCGCCCACAGGGCGAGCACATCGCATGTGTGAAACATTAGATTGCGACCGACTTGATCAGACCTATTCGCGAGTCCATTGGGCCACTGGTCACTGAGAGAGCGCAGCAGGATTTGTGGCGAGTGGAATGCGCCAGCGGCCAGGATGATCACACGACCGCGAAGCGTGAGCTTGTGCTCGTCGCGGCGTGCCCTCACCGCAAATACGCGTGTCCGATCTGCTACGAGAGTCTCGACGTCGCACCGGTCCAAGATCCGGCAATGGGGCTGCCGCAGCGCCTCCTCGAGGCAGGCCACGCGTGCGTCACGCTTGCAGCCCCGAGGACAGACCTTGCCGATGCACTCGGTGCATTGCGCGTCATAGCGCATCGCGACGCGAAGAGGCTCGGGGTGCAGGCCGTTTTGCGACATCTGATCCATGAGGGCCCGATCCCAATCGCTCATTCGCTGCATGGCCGCGTCGACCGAAGTCGAGTCGATCCCATAGAGCGTCTCCGCTGCCTGATAGCAGGGAGTAAAGTCTTCGTAGCTGATCGGCCACTTCGTTGTCGTCCCGGCAAGCGTCTTGACGACTTCGAAGTCGCCCGGATCCATACGTTCCAGGGCCGCAGCATAATGAACGGACGACCCTCCGATTGCGCACCCCACCGCGGCGAAAAAGCGCTGGTAGCTGCCGTCAGGCATCTTTCGGCTCACAGGATGTGGCCACCAGCCTTGCGCGATGCGGTCGCTCGGAGAGGACGTGTCAGGCGGCCCATCGCTCACCGCTATCGCTCCCCCCTTTTCGACGAACAAGACACTAAGACCCTCGAGCGCCAGCGATCGGCCGACAGTGGCACCGCCGACTCCGCTTCCGACGATGATGACGTCCCACTGCACCTCGTCGGGTGCACTCTGTTGGTCGGTCCAGCTGGCGACGCTCATCGTTTTATCGCCTTTTCCTCAAATCGGTGTCCGAAACTCGCGCACGGCGGAAAGTCACGGCGTCGCGTCCACAAGAAGCACTATCTCTCCTTCGAACACCCATTCGCTTTGTAGACCACCTGCCAAGCCCGGCCCAGAATCTCGTGATGACTCAAAAAATTGCCGCCAACGCTACGCGACGACAATCCGATTGCATCTTCGGGCCGAGGCGCAGATGGAATTAGCACCTTGAGCGGCCGAACATCGACTCCCATGCTCCGCAACTCATTCGACAGCGATTTGAACCGATCGCGGCGCTCGGGTAGATCGAAGATCGCAATGTTATCCAAGTATTCACAAAGACTCACTTGCTGTCGTTCTAGAGCAGCGACAGTTGGCCCTTTGGAATTGCAAGCTCGGCGCAGCTTAGCATGGCAAGCCAATTCGAGCGTGGTCCTAGAAAAGCTTCTTGAGCGTGCAACGTCGTCGAATTCGCGTTGTGAATCGTCGCCGGCGTGGGCTGATGGAATCGGCACAGATGGGACTTATTGCGCAGCGCCGCGCGATGCTTCACGTTAGTATCTTTAAGTGTCGCTACGATCGCATGTTCGTTGGACGCCAGCCGCAGCGCCAATACTTCGAAGCGCCCTTCAGCCCAATGCGTGCTCTGACGTTGGAGTTCAGGATGCACAGAAGGTAACTCACTAATATGCATGTCGCATTCTTCTCCCCAGCATGGCCTCTGAAGCAATTTAATAGCGGTGTCGTGACATATGTACATTGGATGAAATATGAATTGGAACAAGGAGGCCATCAGGTCTCGGTCTTTACCGGTAATCTTGGCCGCGCTTCGGACGATGATCGAGTTCACCAGATCAGTCCATCGCTGTTTAGTAGGGTGCGCGCTCGAGTTCGTCGTGTTTCGGCGGACCAGCGCGTCTTCCAAGCTTACGTCGACATCGCACGTGCGATCCGGAGGATCCATCGACGCGAGCCAATCGACATTATAGAGATGGAGGAGTCCTTCGGCTGGTTCGCGCAGGTTGCTGAACTCACGTCACTGCCAACTGTAGTTAAGCTGCACGGCCCGGCGTTTCTGTCCACGGAAGACCTCCGCACCCCATTCGGTCGAGAACGCATCGCACGAGAGGGGGTAGCGCTGCGAAAAGCCGCGGCGCTTACAGCCCCGTGCCATTTCACTTTGCGCCATACTCTCGAGCGGTACGACTTGAAGCCAGGACTGTGCCGGAAGATCGTCAATCCCATGACTTTGCCGGACGAGGCTCCGTTGTGGAGTCTTGATTCTTGCAACAGAAATACGATCCTGTTCGTTGGTCGATTCGACTTCTGCAAGGGCGGGGACGTTGTGCTGAAAGCGTTCCGCGAGGTCTTGGAGCGAAGGCCGGAGTGTCGATTGATATTTGCGGGGCCAGACGTAGGTCTAGAAGACGTCGCTGGGCGAGTCATCCAGTTTAACGCGTATCGGGATGCCGTTTTTCCGGTTCAGCTTAGACGTCAAGTGGATTATCGCGGGCCTCTTCCCAACAACGAAGTGGCGAAATTGCGGGCCAAGGCGCTAGTCACCGTGGTGGCGTCAAGGCGGGAGAATCTCGGCTACACGCTTCTCGAGGCGATGCTCCAGGGATGTCCGATAGTTAGCAGTGACGCGGGTGGATGCCCGGAAGCTCTTGACGGGGGTAAGGTTGGATTGCTGGCGAGGTCCGAAGATGTGCAAGACTTTGCAGCGAAGTTGTTGTCCCTACTGGATGAGCCCGCCGGTGCAGCGACGCTCGGGAGGGCGGCGCGATTCCGCGCACTCGAGACATACTCGGCACCAAAAGTAGTGGCAGAGTCCCTGGAGTTCTATAGGGAGGTTATTGCGAAACACCAATCATCCCGGGATCAGCGAGCTTCCGGGACAATTGCCGAGCGATAGGCGGATCGTCCTTCATTACAGCCACAATGCACCCCGAAACCTGAATACGGCTCAAGCCGCGAATGTCCATGATTCTGAGCCTAAAGGAGCTGGTTGTCGTCTTTGTGATCGCCGCCTTGGTTTTCCGTGTGGCGAAGCCAATCGCCGTTTCGTTTATCGACCCGAACGACTTGATGCGCCGTCGCAATACTTGGTTCGTGCTCACTGGAGCGGCCTTCCTGGCGCCAAGCTTCTGGGTGTTTGCCGTCGTGGCGATACCGCTCAGTGTTTGGGCGGGTCGAAAGGACTCTAACCCGTGCGCCGTGTATCTCATGCTATTTCAAGTGATTCCTCCGATCGATGTACCTCTTCCTATACTTAATGAATTCAATATCTTTCTGCTCTTATCCTTCTGCGTTCTGACGCCACTAGCCATGAGGATCTATCGATCCAGAAGAGCGTACAAGCAGCATGCTATGCAATTCATGGACTATTGCTTGCTTGCCTACGGCCTGCTGACAGCGGTGCTCTACATCCACGCGCTGAGGTCCGACGGGTCCTTGTTTCCGGGCTCGACGACCGAGAGCATGCGCCGAGCTTTCCTATTTTTCTTCGACGCGTTCATCCCTTATTACGCGGTCAGTCGCGTTGGCACGGACCGCCGAAAATTGGTGGACATGTTCGCGACGTACTGCCTGTGCTGCGGGTTGCTCGCGGCGATTGCCGTGTTCGAGACCGCACGTCAGTGGTTGCTCTACGGTGAAATGGCCGGCCATCTGGGAGCTCGGGCAGGCGGTGTAACCTATCTGATGCGGGCAGGCGGTCTTCGGGCCATGGCCTCGACCGGCCATGCGATGGCCCTGGCCCATCTTCTGGTCCTCGCGTACGGGCTTTGGTTGTATCTGCAGAGCCGGCTCAAGTGGAAGCTCTGGAGAACCGGCGGGGTCATCCTATTCTGGTGTGGTCTATTCGCCGCTTTTACGCGGGGTGCCTTGATAACCGGCTTGCTGGCCTACTTCGTGTTTACCGCTTTGCAACGCCGGTTCCTATTCAGGGCTTTCAATGCGGCTGGTGGTGCGCTCATCCTAGGAATGATCATCTATTTTTCGCCTTTGGGCGACAAGATCGTCAGTGAAATGCCGTGGCTCGGCGGCAAAGATGACTCCAACTTTAGCTACCGACAGCGTCTATGGGATCGTTCCTGGGAATTAGTCAAAGAGAGCCCTCTTCTCGGAGATCAGGCAGCCATGCTGAAGATGTCGGACCTACGTCAAGGCGAGGGGATCATCGATCTGGTAAACACTTACGCTGGAATCCTACTGGACAACGGGTTCTTGGGTCTCACGTTGTTCCTCGCCTTCATCCTGACAGCTCTGTACAAAGCATGGGCCGGAAGCAGAAGAATGATGTCCAGTGACCAGGATATCTCCCTTATGGGCACCGCGTTGGCGACGTCCATCATCGCCATGCTGGTACTGTTCTGGAATGGCAGCTTTGGCACCTCAGCCGCCAGAATGTTCTACGTTTTCGCCGGGTTTGCGGCAGGCTACAGCGTGTTAGTGCGGTTATCGCTTTCGGATCAATCCATAGTCAGAGTAGGCGCCGATTCCGTCGCTTCATCCCTCTAGTCAGCCATCACGGATCCATCGCCGCGAACGCGGCCGCGATGAAGGGGTCTCGGCGACGCCGGCGATCACCCTAAAGTAGATATTGAGTCTGCAGCTCTGAACACGGCATCAATTAAAACGCTCGCACTTCGTGGGGCTGCCTGGACGCTCGTCGGCCATGGCGGGAGCCTACTAATTGGTATGGTCAGAAGCCTGATCATGACGCGGCTCCTATTTCCTGAAGTCTACGGTCTTATGTCTCTGGTCTGGGCCGTCTTGTACGGACTGCAAATGTTCGCTGATATGGGGATCACGGCCTCGATTATCCGTGACCCACGCGGTGACGAGCCCGATTTCCTGAATACGGCGTTCACCACCAACGTCGCTCGCGGGTTGCTGCTGTGGGTTGCGTCCTGTCTGCTCGCCCATCCGCTAGCCTCCATATACGGGCAACCGAGCCTCGCGGAGCTTCTTCCCGCGACGGGACTGACGGCTCTGATTCACGGGTTCGTGTCGACCTCCATCTATGTGCGACGCCGTCACATGGACTTCCAACGGTTGACTATGCTGAGCCTGTCTGTGGAGATAGTCAGCTTCGTCGTGGCAATCACTTGGGCGTGGTTTTTTCACAATGTTTGGGCAATTGTCGTCAGCGCAGTCGCAACCGAAATGTTTCAGGTCGCGGCGAGCCATTTATACCTGCCCGGAATCCGCAACCGGTTCCGCTGGGACAGGTCGGCGCTCGACAGATTCTTGGTATTCGGGAAATGGATTTACTTGAGTAGCGCGGTCTATTTCCTCTCCACGCAGAGTGATCGGTTCCTCGTAGGAAAGTACCTCGACATGGCCCAACTTGGCCTCTACGGGACGGCAGGGGTATTGAGCGGTGCCGTCCAAACCGTGGTGCTGAAGATCAACACAGACGTACTGTATCCCGTCTACAGTAGGATTCTAGCCGGAGGCACCGAGAGGCTCAGGCGCGTGGTGCTTCGTACGCGCCTGTTGAGCGGCCTAGGGATGATAGTGCCCATCGGAATGTTAATGGTGTTGGGCCCCCGAATCGTGGATCTCCTGTACGATCATCGTTACCACGGAGCCGGCTGGATGCTGCAAGCGCTGTGTGTCCGGCTTCTCATGGTTGCAGTTGTCTCGAACGGTGAATCGTGCCTTGTGGCGCTGGGTCACCCGCAATATGGGTTCGCCAACAATCTGTCCCGTGCGATCGCCATCGTTGTGTTCGTCCCGATAGGCTGGTGGCAGGCGGGCGCGCACGGATTGATCTGGGCGGTAGCGCTGTGCGAGCTTGCACCGCTCGTCGTGGTATCGAGCGGCTTGATCCGGCACGGCCTGTACTCCGTCACCGCGGAGCTATGGACGGTGACATGCGCCGTCATGGGAGTGCTGTTAGGACTTGGCGTCGCGAAGGTCTGGTAGGAGCTGCCCGTTCCGATCGACGCGGCGCGGCTTCGCGTTGTCAATCGCGCGGCGTCATCAGGTCGTAATATCCCAAGCGACGCGCGATGCGCTTCACGCGCTGATCGGATTCGTATTCGCGGACGCTTAGTTCTTCAAACGGTCGTGGCGCACATGATTCGCTAACGTAGCGCGGGCGCGGAAAAATTTTCCGCTCGCACGCGGCACTTATCCACCACTTCGCAACGCCAGTGGCATGAAAGCATTTTACAGAGCGGAAGCTCTGCATCTCTAGCAAGCGCACCCCTGGAACGCCGAGCTTTAGTGCGACCCGCTTCCACTGGCTATATCGCCAGCAGTACCAGTGCAGCGCATCAAAATACCCTCCCCCTGTACGCATGGCTATCGCGGCCCAGGCGATTGCTTCAACGTGCATCAATTTAGGAACATCCGACCCCCCCAGTATGCCGACGAACCAATCGAACCACTCCAAGTCTAGGTCGTTGCGAAGTTGGGCGACACCGATGTCAACGTGATGGGCCAGCTTCACGTTGGCGGCGAAGACTCGCCGCACGACATCGTCGGGAAGTAAGCAACTCGGAGGTTGCCACATCAGCAGGACACCCCTGTCGGGCGTTTTCTCGAACGAGAAGAGGTTTGGGAAGTACAGATCGGAATCAAGAATGATCATCTCTTCCCCGAGCGCTGAAAACAACAGGGGATCAGTCAACTTTCGCCAGCAGGGGTGACCGTATCGGAAGCGTCGCAAACGCGGATAGTTCGAAAGAAGAATCGTGGCACGCCGATCGGCCTCTGCCTGGGTATGCACGGACCATCGATGTTTTGCAGGAATGTCCAGCGTTGCCAAGGCGCGCTCGATGTTCTGTTTGTCACTCTCCTCGTCGGTGATGAGCGTGAGATTTAGCGCTTCTGCCGCATGCGCAAATAGGCTTTGCAGCCCGTGCTCGGCATATGGCAACGCGCGCGCGCTGAGCACACAAAATACATGTCGGTATCGAACGTTTCCTGGGGTTTCCACAATGAGACCGTCGCTAGTGTCTGGTCATCAGACGGCTCAACACATGTTGCCGCCCTGTTGCCAGCTAAGCTTCACGCGACTCTCGCTAATCGCCTGGATACCCGCTCCGCCGCAAACCTCGCCCCGTAGGCAAAGCGCGCCAGCGGGCCAAAGCAGTTAGCCGCGGCGAGGCCGACGAAATAAAGGTGCGGAGCCGATGACTCAAAATTACTCGTGAGCACCGGAGCACGGTCCACTCGTGAAATCTTGCGTCGCAGGCCCTCGTCGATGAACGTCAGGCGATCGACGTCCGGCTTGTATCCGGTCGCAGCTATGACGTGGTCAACGACGATCTGCCTGCGCTGTCCGCGCTCTCTTACATTGAGATGTATACGTCCGTCTTTGGCGGTTAAATTGTCGATTTCAGTGGAGACATGCACCGGAAACTGGCCTACCACGCGATCCTTCATAAACCATCCCGGAGCGGGACCCAGGTGACGTTTCACCACTCGTAGGCGAAAGCGCTCAGGCATGGCACGGAACAGAAGGGGCAGATCGGTACACATTTTGGAGCGCCAGCCAACGCCGAGGCCGGATCTCGGGGCCATCATCCGCTGGAAGATTGGGCGCGGCTCTGCCGAGGGTTCGTGGAATTCGATCGAAGGCGCTCTTGCAACCAAGTGCACCTTCGCGCCTTGCTCGTGCAACAACGCGGCGACATCGACGGCGGAGGCACCAGCACCAACCACGGCCACGAACCTGTCGCGGAACCGCGACAAATTACTGTGGGCCGAACTGTGACTGACAATCTCGGATGGGAAGCCAGCCAGTGCATCGGGGACATGACTGAAGTGTGAGATGCCGGCCGCAATCACCACGCACTTTGATGCAATGACTTCACCCGTTTCGGACATGACGCGATAGCCGCCGTCGGTGCACTTGATCGATGAGATAGCAGCAGTGTCTAGATCCGGAACGAGTCGCCGCTGGAACTCGAGTCCATAGGCTACAAAGGTTTGCAGCGCCACTGGGTCTCCAACGTCGGAATAGGGAAGCTCTGCATCGCGACAAAATCGCGCCAGGGTGAACGAGTCTTCGGGGTCGTAGATGTTTGACGCGAAGCCCTCGGACTTGAGGGACATGCCTTGGGGCATGTGTTCTCGCCAGCTGGACATCGGACTTCCGAATATTCGAAAGGGGATTCGCTGGGCACGAAGGTACGTGGCAAGTGACAGCCCGTACGGGCCAGCGCCGACGACCACCACGTCTACTTGAGAGCTAGGCACGATCGTTCCTCTAGGTCTTTATGCAAGGCGGCGACACTACATGACAGGCAGCGTAGACTCGTGCAACTAGGTATCGGTTTTTCTTGTGCACCCATCGTTCCGTTTGGGCGCAGAAAGCACATAGTTTACATAGTAACCGAATAAGCCTCTCGGAGCGGTCGTGTCTGACAGTGTCCGGAAAGATAGGCGTCCCGCTGTTCTACTGACAGCGACGACGTGGTGGCCGCTTTCGGCACGTCTCGCGGTGCGCTTTATCCACCATGGCTGTGACGTGTCGGCCCTGTGCCCACGCGGACACGCGCTTCAGCACGTCTCGGGAATCGGGACGATCTATCCTTACCTTGGTAGGGACTCTGCAGCAGCGCTAAAGCGGGCGATAGTAGCGGCAACACCCGACTTCATTATCCCATGCGATGATCGCGCGGTCTGGCAATTGCACGAGTTGTACGGGACCGAGTCTGGCCTGCGAGATGTGCTCGAACGGTCTCTGGGTGCCGCGGAGCACTTCGAAACACTTAGAAGCCGGGTGCACCTTTTGGAGGTCGCGCAACGGCTAGGCGTTCGCGTGCCACGCACCGCATCGGTAGGGTCGGAGCATGAGATTCGAGCGTGGTTCACCGCGTTTCCGGGTGCGGCGGTGATGAAGCTTGACGGAACTTCGGGTGGTCATGGCGTAGAAATCGTACGCAACTCAGATCAGGCTCTGGCGGCTTGGCGGCGGTTCACTAAGTCCGCACCGATCGGTCGCGCGTGGAAGCGCTGGATTATTAATCGAGATCCTTTGGCATTCTGGCGCGACGGTAAGCAGACTGCTTGCGTGTCGGTGCAGGAGTATATTCCGGGACAAGCTGCCAATGCCATGCTCGCCTGTTGGCGCGGTCAAGTACTGGGAATGGTCAGTGTGGACGTACTAAGCACCCAGGGCACGACCGGCGCCAGCACGATCGTTCGTATCGTGCATAACTCAGAGATTGCGCATGTAGCACGAACCCTTGCTCAGACTCTAGGGCTGTCCGGGTTCTTTGGACTCGATTTTATTCTGCACCAAGAGACCAAAGCGCCTTTCTTGATAGAACTGAATGCACGTTGCACACAATTGGGTCATCTGGTCCTTCCGGAAAAGGGCGATTTGGCGAGTCCCATCTGCGCCAAGTTGGGCGCTGGACTCACGGCTAAGCCAGATTCTCCTATCCAATCGGACGTTGTCGCCTTTTTCCCGCAGGCACTGATCTGGAGTTCCAATAGTCCACACCTGGCCACTGCTACCTACGACGTTCCGTGGGGCGAGCAGCGCCTGCTTCAGGAACTACTACTCGATCCCTGGCCCGACCGGATCTGGCTTACTCGGCTCTATCATCGCTTTCGCGGAGGCCAGCAGGAACCACCGCGCAAGCTGCAAGACTATCTGCGCCAGATGGGTGAGCCAAACACGCAATCGCACGGGTAGCGCCGACTAAGATCCGATCTCGAGTAAGCCGCCATTGTACGAGAAGAGGGTCTCAAACATCCTCGTCCAGTACGGTCGAATCCGACTCAAACAATCGAGCGAGCTTGGCAGTCTCGACCTCTATGGAGTGGCGCGCTCTTACGCTTTGGTAACCGACCTCTCCCATCTGCTGAAGAATGTCTGCCGGCGTGGAAAGGCAACGCTCGATCGCCTGCATCAAGTCTGACATGGATCCGGCGGGGAAGAGCCATCCCGATTGTCCATCACGCACCAATTCGGGGATGCCGGCGACATACGTTGCAAGTACCGGACGTCGCAGGGACATAGCCTCCATGATTACGACCGGCAAGCCCTCTGAAAAACTTGGAAGTACGAGTGCCCTGGCCAGAAGCAATTCATTGCGAACCTCCGTACTGCTCACGAAACCAGTGATGCGAACCCGCCTTTCAAGGCCGTGCTTGCGAATTAGCGCTTCCAGCTCAGGTCGAATGGGGCCGTCGCCCACAAAAACGAGTTCAATGTTCACTCCCTTCGCTGAAAGGCGTGCTGCGGCCTCGACCAATAAGAGCTGTCCCTTTTCTTCGACGAGACGTCCGACGCAGACGAGCCGATTCGATCCTGCCGGCGGAGTTGGGGAGGCAGAGTAGAACGATGGCTCCAGCCCGCAGCGAACGACTTTGATTTTGGCCCACGTAGAATTCTTCGCTGATAGGCACAATTGGCTTTTGCCGAAGTTGCTAATGGCTATCACAAAGTCTGCGCGCGAGATCTTTTCTCGCAGATTGACACAGCGCAAGAACTCCTCGGGTCCGTGCACGGTGAAGCTGAAAGGCGGGCCGCCTATAGCATGAACGAGCATCGCGACGTCGGTCGAATTGGTACCAAAATGGGCATGAAGTCGAGTAGCGCCGGATTGCCTCAACCATGCGAGAACCTGACAGGCCTCCGCAAGGTAGAATAGATGAAGAGCAACCGAACGGTCAGAATTGCGTGCTGTCGCAATGACCAGTTTCGCGGCAGATAGGAAGCGAACGGGCCTCCTCAGCAAAGACAGTAGACCGAGTAGCAGGAGTGTGATAACTCCCCTGCGCAGCACGTATTGCGTGCGTTCACGTTCCCTCTGATCGTCTGCATCTGGCAGTTTCCCCCGCCAGCCTCGGACGGCAATCCGTTGAACAACGAATCCGCGGCGCTCGAGCGCGAGAATCTCTCGACGGATGAAACTGTGGCTTACCTTTGGGTATTCGTTTATGAGATAAGCAATCTTCACTCGAGCACTATTTGTATTCAATTAGTTGTGACTGCACGCGTCGACAGCGATCTGACAAGTATTTGAGTTGGCCGAGCGCTTCAGGGAATTTGCTGACCACAAATGCTCCAGCTCGCCACCAGTTTTCACGACGCGTCCGAGTTCCGGCAAGTGCGACTCGAACCAACTGGAACGGGTAGATGACGAGTAGGATGAGAGCGGGCCAGCCTAGCAACGCGGTCAAGATCATCACCGCGACTGGGATCCAGAGCCCCCAAAGCCACGCGCGACGTGACTCGAAAACCCAATGCCACTCTGGAGCTGCGCCGTGGAGATGAGAGCCCTGCGCATAGGCGTATCCGCTGCGCACCGAACGCCGCCACCACTGTCCGAAGCGATGAAGGTTCACGTCATGTAGGGCCATGCTCTCGTTGAGACACCAAATGCGCCAGCCGGCCTTCCGGAGTCGAATGCACAGCTCCGGTTCTTCGCCACAAATGAGGTCGGCCCGATAACCGTTTACCTGTTTGAGAGCCCCCACGCGCATTACAGCGTTGCCACCGCAGATCCTCGTTTCGCCGGTGGGCAAGTCTTGCCAGTCAAGGTCGCACAGCATGTTGTACACCGACTTCTCGGGATGCTGCTCCCTCAGACGTCCCCAGACAACGCCGACGTCGGCGTGCTGATCTAGAAAGGAGGTGGCTTTTTCCAGCCAACCGGGATGTACTTCGCAATCGCCGTCGACAAAAAAGACATAGTTAAGAGAATCCTTCAATTCAAGCAGTCTCCGGAATCCTTCGTTTCTGGCTCGTGCCGCAGTGAATGGTGTTCGCATATCAAGCTCCACCACGGTAGCACCGAGCTCTCGACCTAAACCCACTGAACCGTCGCTGGAGCCTGAATCGACGTACACGACGTAAGGACTCTTAGTCCGCACGGACTCCAGGCAGCGTTTGAGTCGATCGCCTTCATTGCGTCCAATTGCAACAACACCGGTACCCGGAAGCGCTTGTCGTGGCTGTAAAGCCTCGAACGTGCTTTCGGTTCGAGTCGGTGCGATCGTGTCAGCTGTTGGTAGGGTTGAGCGGCTATTGTTCACTTGGGCATCGATGGCCACGGTGTTACCACAACGCTCAGTAGGACTATCAAGGATCGGACGCACGTCTGCAAGTCTTCGCAGATTGGGCCTTGGGCATTGCTTGTGCTCAGCCCCTAACCGTAGAACGGAGATGCGGCTGAGAGAGTATTGCATGGTGCTTTGCGGGGTTCGGAGCACGCTGTCAAAAAAGCGTACGCTATGTCTAGTCGTGTTTTCGCGGCAACCTGTCACGTTCCAGTGGCCAGTAGACACGTGGTCTACCCCGAAGTTGATGTTGCGCTCTACGCGAGCAGTTGGCCGGCATGCGGGCCGGCGGCCGTTCCCTTTGATTCGCCGTGAGGCGGACGCGCTGTTCACCGCGATCCGTAGAGAGGTTCGGTCGACACGGTGGTGTTCGGCGGGAATGGATGCTTACCGCTCCACCGCATTTTTAATCCGTTATGGCGTGAATCGGCTCCCGGCCAATCTGAAACGCCGTCCCACGGGTCGTCCCTGGCAGCGATATGAGAAGCCACAGCCCGGCCATCGCTTGCAGCTGGACGTGAAGTTCCTGGAGCGGGATCGCAGGATCTAAAAGGCGCCTCTACCAGTTCACGGCCATCGACGACTGCACGCGCATTCGCGTACTCAAGATCTACGACGCCTGCAACCAAACCTCAGCCATCCGATTCGTGGACGAAGTCATCCGGCGCTCCCCTTCAGGGTGCTGGTCTTCCAGACGGACGATGGCGCCGAGTTCCAGTCCCGCTTCCACTGGCACCTCGAGGAGCACGACATCCGCCACGTCTATATCAAACCCAGGACAACCCCACCTCAACGGCAAGCTCGAGCGCTCACACCGTGTCGATGAGCAGGAGTTCTACCAGTTGCTGGACAAGGACGGCATCGCCGACGATATCCACCTTCAATGACAAGCTTCGCGAATGGGAGGACTCGTACAATTACCACCGCCCCCGCGGAGCCCTCGATGGGCAGACCCCCTACGAACGGCTCCTGGCAAAGAAACCAACTGCCAGGGTGTCACCGAAGTCCTGAGACCTTACACGTCGGTACTGGCGTCCCCAAGGGGATTCGAACCCCTGTTACCGCCGTGAAAGGGCGATGTCCTAGGCCTCTAGACGATGGGGACGCAATTCGCAGGCCGACGACGGAATTGTGCCACAACGGGGGTCGGTATGGCCCACGAGCGATTGCAGGCACAGCGGATGGCGACTAGTCGACAGTGGCGCTCGCGATGTTGGAGAGCGCGCTCTGCTGACCGCTGGCGGTGTATGCCGAGATACCGAAATACCAGACCCCGGGTGTCAGTTTCGCAATCGTATAGGTGGTATCACCAGGGTCGGCAATTTGAATCAATTCGCTCAGATCGTTGGTAGATGTGCCATACCTGAGGTAGTAGCCCGCGAGATTGGAGAGCGGCGTGCCATTGGTGTTCGTCGTTGGTACGTTCCAGGTGAGCGTTGCCGAAGCGGTCGGCGATGCGACGGAAGACGCAACAACCTTGATCGCGAAAGCAGGTAGCGCGGCCGAGCTCTTGCCATCGCTTACACTGATGACGATATTGCCGTAAGTACCGACCTGGCTTGTCGTCGGCGTACCAGATAGTTTTCCCGTTGCAATGCTGAAAGTAGACCAGGATGGCTTGCCCTGTACGGAGAATGACAGCGCGTCACCGTCCGGATCGGTCGCCTTGGGCTGGAAGGAATAGGTGCTGCCGGCGGTGATGGTGGCTGGCGGAGTGCCAGAGATCGTGGGCTTGCCGCTGGCAGCAGCCGCGGCAACTTTGATTGAAAAAGTAGGCAGGTAGGCGCTGCTGTAGCCATCATAGACTTGGACGCTGATACCTAAATCGACCCCGACGTCCTTCGCTGTCGGTGTGCCGCTGATCTGTCCGGTGAGCGAGTTTAAGACCATCCATGAAGGCTTGGACGATACCGAGAAGCGAAGGGTCCGACCGTACGGATCAGTTGCGGTGGGCTTGAAGGCATACGGGACGCCGACGGTCGCAGTGGTCGGTGGCTTGCCGCTGATCTGCGGCGGGTGCCATGTTACCTGAATCGAAAAGCCGCCAAACACCGCGCTTTGGCCGGCATTCATCGCCTTCACATAGATATTGGACCACGTTCCGGCGGCCGTCGGCGTGCCCCAGAGCTGGCCGGTGCTGGTGTTGAACTGGGCCCAGTCCGGCTTTGTGTTGATAGCAAAGCGCAACGCCGTTCCATTACCGCCGCTCACAGTCGGGCGGAAACTGTATGCCTGGCCGACCGTCACGCTCGCGGGCGGTGATCCCGAGAGCACGAGTGGCGCGCTGCTTGCTGCTTCGCCGGGCAGCGGCTGCGAGAACATCGCGGTCACAAAGAAGGAGACAACGGCACGACGTGCCCACCCACGCACAGTGAGATTCATGCTCGACATGATTTTCTCCCCGGAAAATTGCTGTATTCAGCTTGCGCGGGCGACGCGGCGATCAGAGGCGCAAATCAAACGCGCTCTTGTTCGAGATGACGGCCCAGCCACTTCCTGGATTGGACCGGCAGCCCCGCTGACTCCAACCTCGAAAGCGGTCAGAGATCGGTGGCTTTGCGTCCCCGTCTTGCAACGGGTTTGCCCTTGCAACGAGTTGAGTAGAACGGCCGCACGTGACACTCGCAATATGTCTCCGTGCAGAGACGTTCAAACAGGTGCGGCTGCATCGTCTTGCCCTGCACGTTTCATGACATAAGTCATCCTTCCGCGCAAAGCTTCACAGACGTTGTGGGTTGGTGGAATTTGCGTAGAACCCAAGCGTTTCGCCTTCAAAGCTCGGGCAGAAGCTCATCGAGCTATGTGACAATATGCGGTGATGTGTCGCCGCCCAGCGACGCGTAGTTATTACAAGCGCAGAGTCCCCATTTCGAGGCCGCGCCGTAGAAAGTGGGCTCAGGAGAATGGATGTCGCAGCAGATCGAGCAGGAGTTTTTCTGATTCCATCAGTTCGGTGCGCACGCCGGTTCTCGTGTACCACCATGCGTCCGGACCGAACTCCGAATAGCGGGCGTAGCGAACGATGACTTTAATGTGACGACCACGCATGGCGCGTCGCAGATCGCGCCGCGTGCGGCGTGAGTGATCGGTCGTGCTCACGAAAGCCACGCTGTGAATACCGTGCTCGGTACACCACTGCGGAAGGATGCGGCTTTCTTCCTCCGTACCGGCGGCAGGTCTTGCTACTTGTTCCACATCGCTTACACCGAGTGCGTGCAGCTCCACGGTCGCTTCAGCGGCCGCATCGTGGTGTGGCACACCACGCCTGGCGAGCTCGGCTGCAGCCGGAGTGAGCTGCACGGAGAAAACGAGCACGCGGGAGGCGACCCCCTCGTGCACGAGATCGGCGGCCTCCAGAATACCGGCACCCACAGCGTCATTCGCTATTGCGATGATGTCGACGTGTTCTTTGGGATCCTGCGCGACGAGCGCCCAACCTGCGCCGCGAAGCGCCGCGTGCCGCAACGCTGGAACGGCGGCAACCAAAATCGCGAGCGAGAGAACGCTCAGCAGCAGAATTAGAAGCGGCTTGCGCACATGCGAGGAAGCGTTGGCGCGGCGCCAGCTAACGTCACGTGAAATGCGAGGTATCGCTGGAGCCGTTGCGCACCAGCTTCATCCGGACCGCACGTGCGAGACCGTAAATGGGTCGCGAGCGTGTCACGATCAAACGCCAGGAGATCTCGCCGCCGAATCCAAGAAAGAATCGCATCTGGCCGGAGTTGACCACACCGTCGAAATCGAAGATCAGACCGCGCTCGTGCGCGCGCTTAATTGCCGACCACACCAGGAGGTTGGCGGCGTTGGTGCTTGCGGCTCCGGGTTGTCGGGTCGCCAGCAGGTGATACATCGCTCCCGCACCCCAGACAAGGTGAACCATGGCGGCGGGTTTTCCAGAATGCGTACACACGGCGAGGATTTCTCCGCAATCTCGCGCGCGAGACTCGGCAAAGACCGCTGGGAAAGTATCGAAGTCCATGGTATCCCGGCGTCCCGCCGCTTGCATGTTGGCGAGGTAGAAGGACTTGAACGCCTCGGGCGTGCCGACTGACACGACCTCGTAGTCTTTCTCGGCACGGCGAATGTGTCCGCGAGTCTTGAAGTTCATGCGGTCGAGAATGGAAGCGAGAGTCTGCCGGCAATCGATCTGGAAATTGCACTGCGGTTTGACGTCGAATCCACATTCCTGGAAAGCGAGCGTGTCTGCGAGCGATGAGCTGCACGAGTGCATGAAAAAGTCGGCTTGAAGTAGCTGGCCGAGCAGCTCACGGGTGATGGCAATGCGCTGGCGCAACTGAGTCTCGGCCTTCCCCTTTAATGTTGCGACCGCCGGACCGAGTACGTGTGTGAATTGAGGCATGCGCAGCACGCGCATGCCCATCTTGCGACGACGGACGAAAGGCAGGCGCCCGATCGTTTCGCCCCCTCGCTCAACAGTTACCTCGCTGTATTGACCCCCGGAGGCGGCCGTGAGCCACCAGGGCTCGTGAAACAGCAAACCGCTCAAGGTGGTCCGGAGCTCCATATTCGCGTGGTTCTTGTGCCGGCAGGCGCGCCCTATTGTGCCCGAGCGGCTGGGCGTCGTGAACATAACCGGGACGAATGGCCGTCCCTATGGGCCTGACTTGTAACCGGCCTTAACGCGAAACACGAGGTGGCGCGCGTACCACCCTGGGCGGTGAGCACGGCGCGTGAAGATCGCACTGCGGCCGCTAGGTCAAAAGCCCGACTGGGAGGGAGGCAGCGGGAGCCCTTGCTCAGCTCGACAATACGGTCGGCTTGCGCAGTACGAAGCGGGCGCGCAGCAGGTGACCAAACAGGCGCGGGCCGCGCAGCAGGTAGCGACTCGCGAGCCGACGCGGGTCGTGCAGCAGGCGATAGAGCCACTCGAGCGCCAGCCGCTGCACCCACGCAGGAGCGCGCTTCTCGGCACCGGTGACGAAGTTGAGCGAGGATCCCACACAGAGTGCGAGTCCACGTGCGATACCCCGCGCCTTCAGTGCTTGCGCGATGGCTTCCTGTTGTGGCGAGCCGACCGCCACGAAACAGAACCGGAATGGGCTTTGGCTCTCGATGAAGCTCAGACAGTTCTCGACAGCGACGGGGTCATTGATAAAACCCATTGGCGGGTTGTGGTGACTCACGCTCATGAGGCCAAAACGTGTTGCGATCACATTGGCCTGGGCGCGTGTACCACCGATCAGAACGATTCGATCCTCGGGCTTCACCACGTGCGAAAGCAGCGCCACCGTAAGGTCCGATCCCGTGCAAACCCGCAGGCGCACGCGTTTCGTGAGCCGCAGGAGGCACATCAGGAAGCGGCTGTCCATCAGGACGTAAGAGGCGCCGCGACAATTTGCACGGAAGCGAGCGTCCTCGTGATAGCGAATCACGTGATCGGCATTCGGCGTTACGACGTAGCCATAGCGGTCTTCGCCAAAGCGTGCGGCAACGGCAATGAAAGCGTTAACGTCGAAATCGTCGATCTCGTGGACGATCTCGGGAAATTTCGGGGCCGGTGCCCCGGTCCGGGCTGCTGCGCTGAGCGGCGGGCTGAGCTCCGCGACCTGTGCCGTCGCGCCGATATCGCTGATCGAAGGTGCGGCGAGATCCGTCGCCACGCTCTGCTCGAAAGTCCCTGTCAAGTGCGACGCCGGGTCCAGAGGGTAGTGCCCTCGGTGACTGCGCGCTGGGTTGCTGCTCACGTACGACCTGCCCTGTACCCGACCTCTGGTTCGGGCTCTCTCAATGGACTCTTCCGTGTTGTGCGCATCTATCAAAATGCCCTACCTCAGTATCGAGTAGCTCAGGGATTCACGCCACGCAGCTTGGCGCAGTTGTGAGCGAGATCAAGATCTCCCTGGCCGATTACTTGACAAAAGCCGAAACGATGAACGAATCCCATTGTTGTACGACATATTCAGGGGCGTTAAGACTTCTTGTCAGGGTCCCTTGTTGTCGTACAGCGCTTGCGTGCAGAACGTCAAAATCGCGGCCGTGCGTTTCAACGCCGCACGGTAAATCCTATTGCCTCATAGTCTCCCCACTGGCATCAGCGCCGAGCCGGCGACACCCTCTAATACGCTCGATCGTCACGGATGATCAGCAGCACGGTGCGCAGCAGAATCTTCAAATCCAACCACGGTGACCAGTTATTCAGGTAGTCAATGTCGAATCTGACGCGCGTGTGCATCTTCTCGAGCGTCTCGGTCTCGCCGCGCAAACCGTGCACCTGCGCCCACCCCGTAATTCCAGGGCGCACTTTGTGGCGAATCATGTAGCCGCTGATGAGCTTGCGATACTGCTCGTTGTGGGCGATCGCATGCGGTCGGGGGCCGACCAGGCTCATCTTGCCTTGGAGCACGTTCAGCAGCTGCGGTAGCTCATCGAGTGAAGTCCGCCGAAGGAGGCGGCCGAGCGGGGTGATGCGTTGGTCGTAACGACTGGCCTGAGGAACCACCACGCCGTCTTCGCAAACCGTCATAGTGCGAAACTTGTAAACGTTAATTTGCTCGCCGTTCAGGCCATACCGTCGCTGGCGAAACAGCACCGGGCCGGGCGAGGACAATCTGACGGCGAGAGCAATCAACGCGATGAGCGGTGACGCGAGAAGTAAGGCGATTCCAGCGAGCGTTACGTCCATGGCTCGCTTGCACACGGCGTCCATACCATGAAAGGGCGTATCGCAGACGGCGAGGGCGGGCATGCCGTTGATGTCAACGAGGCGGCCTTGTACGAGGTCGAAAGCGAATACGTCGGGCAGGAAATAGATCGAGGCGGTGGTGTCGCGCAGCTCCGCAATCATTTCGTTGATTCGCGGTACCTTGCTGAGCGGCAGGGCCACGTAAATGGCTGTTACTCCGTGGGTTCGAGCGAACTGTGCGATGTCCTTGCAATGCCCAATGAGCTTTTCAGGGTCGATGAGCTGTGAGAGGCGCGCCGCACTACGAAAGTCAAAGAAACCGAGAAAGCCCTTAGCGGGAAGACGGCGCAGCAGCTCGAAGCCTACATTGTTGGCACCCACAATGATGTAGCGCGCAGCGACGTTGTTGGTGAACATCGAGTACGCGCGCACCCGCAGCAGATGCACCCCGAACAGAGCGATGGGTGTGGACACGAACCAGCTGAGAATGACCAGACGAGAGAACTGCACCGACACTTTGAATGCGAAACCAAAGAAGAGCAGGACGGCTATGATCGCGGCCCATTGCAGCAGAATGCGAGAATACGTGGCCGCCAGAGGCAAGCCGCTGCGGGCCGCGTCGTGACTGCTGCTACCAAAGATAGGGCTTGCCACTACGAAAGTGAGCAGTGCGAGTGCAGCATCGATGTCGGAGAGCGAATGACCCAATAGGAGCTCGCAGGCGCAAAGCGCGATGATTGCAACCAAAGGATCGAGGTGCTTCAGCAGCGCGAGAACTGCGGGCTCAACGCTACCGAATCGCACGCGTCGCGATGCGCACGTAATCGGTTCCGCGCTGGGGGCCGATCCGATGACCGCCGACACGGGAAGCTCCAGTCGCTCATTGTTGTCTATCGTGGAGTGAATAGGTTGCTCCCTTGTGACGTTGTGCGCCAGAGCGAAATTCAGCCGTCAAAACGCAGCCGGAGATTGTACTGTGAAGGCTGCGCTGCGCGATGTGGAGTGCATCATGCACTTATGTGAAGTTCCTCGACGATTGCTGATCCGCACTCCTCTTTGCAGATGAGGGGGGAGGAGCTCGAAGAGAAAGCTCGATCTCGAGCCCACGTCGAGCAATGAGGCACATATTCGAAAATGGCACCCCATTTGAACTTTCGTATCCGGCGTCTGAGTTTCCCCGCGTAAGCCCGAGCGAGACCATTGATTCCCGGGTGCACCCACATATTCGGCGACCAACTTGCTCGCGCGTGTCTTTGGTTGCTTGAGAGGTAGCAGGGCACGGAGCGCGAGCTTCGCTGTCCGGGACCCTGACGCGCGCCGGTGAGCGAGCTGATGTTCTGGACAACGGTAATACCTAGGACAGGCGGTCTTGCAATAAAAACAAGGATGACTCGAACTCAGCTCACGTAACTTGCTACCCCCTTCGTCCCCGGCCAGCCCAACTCGGCGCGTCAATGAGGCTGTCGGAGGGTCAGATGAAGCGCGTGGAGAGTGAGCGCCTGCGGCGACCGTCAGCGGCCACAGGAGCGCAGCTAGGCCCGATACCGCGCGAAGACACCCCCCACAAGAGATACGTTATGTACAATTCGCGGCTGCTGGGACTGCCTGACGGTATCGGAAAGGAAGGTCGGCGCCGCCCTTTCCGAGTCGTCCGCTTGTGTGCCGTTCGATGAGAACTCGAAGTCTAATTAGATGCCCGACAAGCTTGCTCGGCATACAGCACTCTGCCAGTACCTACTCGACTCTCGAGTCATGCAGCGAGTGTGCTTCGAACACCTGAAGTCTGAACGGCCGTACTCCGCAGAAGACAAGCGACCTCACGAGTTAGAGTTGCGACGAAGCGCACACTTTTGCCGGCCGGAGGATTGGGATGCCAATTTGTGGCGTAGCAAGCACAGTGAGCTCACGGCACGCCCGGGAGGCAGTGGTACGATATCAGAGGGCACAAGAGCGTAGCTTTGGGGTCACATCCATGACAAATCGGGAGTTTGTCGCCTGTGCCTTGGCGTGTCTCATCTGCTGCAGCGCACTTGCGCAGTCGAGGCCGCCCGCACAAGCACAAAGCTCAGTGTCCCCCGACTACCTCGTAGGGCCTGGAGACACCTTGCAGGTGTTTGTTTGGCAGAACCCGGAGCTGACGGTGACGGTGCCCGTGCGTCCGGACGGGAAGATCTCTACGCCGCTCAACGAGGATATGCCTGCCGTAGGGAAGACTCCCTCCCAGCTCGCGCGTGATATCGAGAAGGTGTTGTCGGAGTACGTTCGATCACCGCACGTGAACGTCATAGTTACACTCCCGGCGAGCGCTTTCAGTCAAGTGAAGGTTATTGGGCAGGTCTTGCATCCGGCCGCTGTACCGTACCGAGAAGGTATGACTGTCCTCGATGCGGTGCTGGCCGTCGGCGGTTTAGGCAACTTTGCGGCAGGCAACCGGGCGCGGCTGGTGCGCATCGAGAACGGCAAGGAGGCTGAGATTCACGTGAGGCTGGATGCGCTCGTGAACAACGGTGATATGAGTCAGAACCTCAAGCTCCGGCCAGGCGACGTGTTGGTCGTGCCCGAAAGCCGATTCTAGGATGGGCACGTGAATCCGCACCTCGAGCAGCTTCGCGATGAGATTCATAGCGCATGGCGTTTCCGCTGGTTAGCCTGCGGCGTTGCCTTCGTTCTGGCGCTCTCCGGTTGGACCGTCGTTTTTACGATGCCCGATCGCTACGGGGCAAGCGCCCAGGTGCTGGTGGACACACGCACCGCGCTGCGCCCCGCACTTCAGGGTCTTGCGGTGGAGCAGGACGTCGGCGTGCAGCTCAATTACGTCCGACAGTCACTCACCGCCGAGCCACAACTGCGCAAGATCGCCGAACAAACCGGCGTCTTGTCTGCCTCGATACGCGATCCTTTACAGCAGGAGCAGTTGCTCGCAAGGCTCAAGGAAAGTATTCAGCTGAACGTGCAAGTGGGTGATTCCGATGCCAATGGTGCCGGGAGCATCACCTATGGGATCCTGTATCAGGACACCGATCGCGCGCGCGCGCTTCGGGTGGTCAGCCTGCTGCTGAAGACCTTCGTGAACGAGACCCTTGGCGGCAAGCGCGAAGGATCGGAAAATGCCCAGCAATTTCTCGAAAGTCAGGTCCAGGATTACGAGCGGCGCCTCCGCACGGCGGAGGACCGCCTCGCTGCCTTCAAGGCGAGTCATCTCGGGCTCATGCCGACCGAGCAGGGGGGTTATTTCGAGCAGCTGCAAAAGGAGAGTACGGCGGTCGATGACCTGAAGACCAAACTCATCACGCTGGAAACGCGCCGCGGCACTCTGGAAAAGCAGTTGCATGGGGATGCCGCGATTTCCGCTGCTACCGCAGCACCCACCAGTGGGATTGCGGGCGCTGGGGGGCGCGTCGATACCGTCACTCGCATCGCAGAAACTCAGGCTCACCTGGATGAGCTGCTCCTGAAATACACCGATAAGCATCCTGATGTGGTGGCCACTCGTGAGACGCTGGCGGAGCTGAAGGCGCGCAGAGCGGCCGAAATTGAGAACCTGCGCAACGGGGACGCCAACGCGGCTGCCACAAGCGGCGCCAGCGCCAACCCAGTCTTTCAGAGCATCCAGCTCGCGCTGAACCAAGTCGATGTGGATATTGCGGATATGCACGCGCAGCTGGCTGAGCACCAGACAAAGGCCCAGGAACTGCGCAAGCTGCTGAACACGGCGCCGCAGGTAGAGGCGGAGTACGCGCAACTCAGTCGCGACTATGACGTGAACAAGGCGCAATACACGGCGCTATTGTCAAACTATGAGAAAGCTCGTCTTGGCGAGCGGGCCGACAACGCAGGGTCGGTGCGCTTTGAGGTCGTGCAACCTCCGACCGTGACTTTCCAGCCTGTATCTCCTCCCCGGTCACGGCTGCTTGCTGGACTTTTGCTGGCCGCATTAGGGATCGGAGGCGCCTTGGCGTACGGGCTGGCACAGCTGCATCCCTTGGTCGGCTCGGCAACCGCGGTTGCGCAATTGACAGGGCTGGTGGTGCTCGGCGTCGTCGGGCCCGCGTTCCCAAAGGCCACTGCCCGTATCCGGAGGCGTCAGATCTTGCTCGTGTCCTTCGTAGTCGGACTGCTGCTCGCCTCATGCGTTGCAGCAGTCATCTTCAGTCGCGCCGGTATGCGGCTGAACATTCCGGCTTTGAAGCACCTGGTGCACCTATGAGTCTCATCGAAAGCGCGATGGCGAAGTTCCGGTCCGGCGCGGCCGCCAGTGGCGCATCCGAGCATCCGGGGGCCGAGGTAGTAGCGGATCCCACTACCGCCCGCTCAGCCTGGGCGCCGGGCGAGCCCGCCTATGTACCGAGGCGAATTACCGTGAATATGCCCCGGCTGCGTGAAATGGGCTATCTACCTGAGGAGGGCGAGGACCGGCGCTTTGCCGACTACTATCGCGCAATCAAGCGGCCGCTTATTCAAAGAGCCTTTGCTCCCAATGCCGCAGCGGATCTGCGCCTGATTCTGGTAACGAGCGCTTTACCGGGCGAGGGCAAGACCTTCACGAGCTTGAACCTCGCGCTCAGCATGGCTCGCGAGCGTGATATCTCTGTGCTTCTTGTCGATGGAGACTTTCCAAAGGCTGAGATCGGTCGTGCATTCAGCGTGCAGAACGAACCCGGAATCCTCGATGCTCTGGCGGACGAGACGCGAGACGTGGATTCCCTGGTCCTGCGTACGGACGTACGTGGCTTGGAGGTTCTGCCGGCCGGAACGCTCGCGGACGGTGCTGCAGAACTTATCGCGAGCGGCCGGATGACAAAGATTCTCGCGTGGTTGACCGCCCGTCACCCGCGTCGACTCATGGTCTGGGATTCCGCTCCGCTGCTCATTACAAGCGAGGGCCGTGCTCTCGGGCAGCTCCCCGGTCAGCTCGTTCTCGTCGCACGCTCTGGTCACACTCCCCGTCAGGCGCTGCTGGATGCTTTGGGCCAGATCGACAAGAACAAGTTATCAGGTCTGGTTCTCAATGATGGGCGTGTCACGGGTGGCGAAGGCTACTACTACGGTTATTCGAGCTACGGACCCAGAGGTAATGAGACCTCGCGCGCGGGGTAGGCACTGGGCGCTGGTCGCACTCTGCGTGAGCGCACCTCTCACGGATCTCGCAGCGGAAACAGCCGGTATTGGCGTGGTTCCCAGCCTTGGAACCACGAGGAGCATGGCCCAGCCCGCGCCGACATCGCCAATGACTTCTCTCGGCTTTACGCTGGGGATCGGTGAGACGGACAACGTTGCGCTCACCGATACGGCGACGCAGTCGCAAACCATTGCTACCGCCGGCCTGGATTTCGGCGTGCGACGCACGGAGCGTTTCCTGGACCTTAATCTAAACGGCGACTTCAGCTACCTGGACTATCTGCAGCATGCGTACAGCGGGCAACTGGTCGGTCGCGCCGACGGCCTTGCGGTGGTGACACTTTGGTCGGAGAGGTTGAAGTGGATCGTGCAGGATGATTTTGGTGATTCGCAGGTGGATGTTTTTACGCCACTTACGCCGAACAATCTCGAGCATGTGAATGTGTTTTCTACTGGTCCCAACCTGCTACTTCGACCGTGGATCGACACCTTCCTGGAGGTTGACGCGCGCTATGTCCTGTCGAGTTATCAGACCAGCCCCCTCGATGGCCATCGTATTCTCGGGAGCGCTGCGTTCGGACGAGATCTGTCGCCCCGTTCGAGTCTGTCGTTGCACGCTGATTTGGAGGAGCTTCGATACGATAACACGGTCGTCAACACGGACTACGACCGGCGCGAGCTGTACCTCAAGTACGACATTCAGGGTGCGCGCACGGAGATCTCTGCGGACGTCGGAGTCGCGCAAGCTGAGGTGACCGGTCAATGGACTTCTACGCCGTTGCTGCGACTCGACCTCATACGCACGGTATCAGCGTGGAGCGTGCTCACGTTGTCGGCGGGCAGAGACTTCACCGACCAATCGGATAGCTTTAGTAACCTTCGCAGCGGCGCGGTCGGTGGTATTGTCGTCTCTCCCGTGGCCCCCTCGTCCAGCACGTACTTGAGCAATTACGCTTCGGTGCAATGGAAATTTAGCCGCGGACGCACCACATTTGCCGTGACGGGCCGTTGGGAGCGAGACACCTATATCACCCAAACGACCGGCCTCGACGCTACTCAAGCCAACATCGAGCTGCGTCTCGAGAGACACCTCACGAGTGTGCTGACGGCCGAGGTGTTTGGTTCAATCTTGCGGAGCCGTTACCTAAACCAGCCATTCACACAAGATAGCCGTCTTGCGGGCGCAGGACTGACATACCAACCCGGCAGAAAAGTGACGTTCACCCTGCATTATCGCTACACCGACCAAGATGCATCGGGCGGCGGTACCTCGTACCAAGAGAACCGGGTATTCGCAACAGTGACTTATCGGCCGCTGTTGTAGAAAGTTGGATCAGTGGATCGTGCCACTCACTTCATTCGAGAGCGAACTTTCGCTGCCCGCCGCATCGTAGGCGGAGATCGCGAAATAGTAGTTGCCCGGCGGTAACGTGCTGACGACGTATTGAGTGGCGAGGGGATTGTTGATCGAGATGATGCCGGTGTAGCTCTGTGACGTTGTGCCGTAGTGAAGGTTATAGCCCGCGAGGTCCGTGAGCGCGGTACCGTCGGTGTTCTCAGTCGGGGCATTCCACGCGAGAGTGATCGACGAGGAGGTGTTACCGCCCGTCCCGCCGCCACTACCGGTCGAGCCCGAGCCGTTTGTAATGCCGGGCGCGCCGGAACCGGAGCTTGAAGTCGCTTGCGGCGAGACCGCGACTTGATTGCAACCGCAGACGATAGCGGCCACGAAAACAGCGGATGTCACACGCCGCGAACCATTCAACATGCAACCAGTTCCCAAGATAGGCGATAAGGGCACTTGTTAGCGCGCCATTCCACTGGATCATACGCTCGAGCTTGGCCCGTCGCGATGGGGCCGTAGTGCCGCTCAGATACACAGAACAAGCACTGTGGATTTCCAAGCCACAGAGCCCATCAGGCCTGATCACCACTGCAGTCAGCCGGGTGTAAGCCATGTTCTCACTAGGCGCCTCGGGCCAAAGAGCTCCTGCGCATTATGGCAAGCCAAACAACCGAGAAAAGGATCAGCACAACTGTGTACATGGGACGGTAGATACGGCGAGCGCGGTCAGGACCGCACACGATCCCTTGGTAGCGTCGGCGAACTCTCACCGTAATGCCGCTGAATCCACTGCCGGTAGCTCCCATCCATGACCGTCCGCCACCACCAGGCGTTCTCCAGGTACCAGGAAAACGTTTCACGGAGGCCCTGTTCGAGCGTGACGCGCGCCTTGTAGCCAAGCTGACCCGCGATCTTCGAGCAGTCGATCGCGTAGCGTCGATCATGCCCCGGACGATCCGCGACCATCTTGATGAGCGTTGCAGCCTTCGCGCCGCGCGCGGCAGGCGAATCAGGGTACTGCGATGCGAGATGCGGCTGCGCCTCGAAGATCATGTCTGCGGCGGCACACAAGGTGCGCACTAGGTGGAGATTCTCGCTCTCCGCTCCGCCCCCTATGTTGTATACCTCTCCCACCGCACCGCGGGAGAGGATGAGGTCGATACCCCGGCAGTGGTCGCTTACGTGGAGCCAATCCCGCACGTTGCGCCCATCGCCGTAAATCGGTAGCGCGCGCCCATGCAAGATGTTCACGATCACCAGTGGAATGAGTTTCTCTGGAAAGTGGAAGGGCCCATAGTTATTGGAGCAGTTACTAGTGGTCACCTGCAGTCCATACGTTTGATGGTAGGCGCGTACGAGGTGGTCCGATGCGGCTTTGCTCGCCGAGTACGGGGAATTGGGGGAGTAGGGCGTCCGCTCGTGAAAGGCTGGATCTTTCGGTGACAACGAGCCGTACACCTCGTCCGTCGAGACGTGATGGAAGCGATGGCTAGCGACCGTGTGCTCTTCCAACCAGACCTTCCGCGCCGCCTTCAGCATCGAATGCGTTCCAATGACGTTACTCTCGATGAACGCATCTGGGCCGTGGATGGAGCGGTCCACGTGCGATTCGGCCGCGAAGTGTACGATGGTGTCGAGGTGCTCGTCCCGCAGCAGCTGCTCGACCAGCGGTGTGTCGCAGACGTTCCCGTGAACGAAGCGTAGCTCGGGCCGCTTTCTCACCGGTTCCAGGCTTGCGAAATTGCCCGCGTAGGTCAGCGCATCTAGCACGACCACTCGATCGGAGGGATGCTCCTTCAACCAGTAGTGCACGAAGTTCGCTCCAATGAATCCTGCACCGCCGGTAACGAGCAGCCTAGGCACGCGGAATCTCCTTGAGGACCCTTTGCAGGGCGCTACGCCAATGAATTGGCACGACCCCCCGCTGAACGAGCGAAGTCTTGTCCAGTACGCTGTATGCGGGTCGACGTGCAGGTGTGGGATATTCGTGAGTTGCGATAGGCGTTACAGTGACGTCTCGACTCAGAAGTCCGAGCTCGGCAGCCTGTTCCGCGATCGCGACAGCAAAGTCATACCAGCTGGCCACACCGGCGTCCGTCCAATGATGAATTCCGGACAGCTCAGGCATTGAGACTACCTTCCACAGCGCTCCTGCCAATGAAGGCGCGGATGTAGGGGTTCCTATCTGGTCCGACACCACGCGCGCGACGCCATTCGCTCGCAGGATGCGCAACATGGTCAGCACAAAGTTGGAGCCAACTGGACCATAAACCCAGGCCGTACGCACGATCGCCGAACGCGCAGGGTACGTCTCGAGCACGGCTTGCTCGCCCGCGCGCTTCGTCAGCCCATAGACGTTCTGGGGATTGGTAGCGTCGTCTGGTTTATACGGCACCGAAGAGCTACCGTCGAACACGAAGTCCGTGGAGATGTGCACGAAGCGAGCACCGAGCTCCCGAGCGGCCAGCGCCAAGAAACGTGGTCCGTCGGCGTTGGTGCGATGTGCCTGATCCGGCTCTGACTCTGCCCGATCGACCGCCGTGTAGGCAGCGGCGTTTACGATTACGTCGGGTTCATAGCCGCGAACGCGCGACATCACACTGGACGCATCGGTGATGTCGAGATCTGCATGCGAGCACCCGACAATCTCGACTGTCGCAGGAGCGTTGCATACCAAGGCACGGCCTACCTGACCACCGCCACCAGTCACCAGCACTCTCACGGAAAGTACTCCGCCTCACGGAAGCGAACTGCTCGCGCGTCCTTCTCCGAAAGCAGGGGCTGTGCAGCGTGGGGAAGCGGCCACGCGATGTTCAAATCGGTGTCGTTCCACAGAATGGCACGCTCTTGGGCCGGAGCATAGAAATCCGTGCACCGATAGAGGACGTCCGCGGAGTTGCTGAGTACGAGAAAGCCGTGCGCAAATCCCGGCGGCACCCACAGCATGCTGTGGTTCTCCTCCGAAAGGGTGACGCCGACCCAGCGGCCGAAGGTCGGGGAGCTATGACGTATGTCGACGGCCACATCGAAGATACTTCCGGTGACCACGCGGACCAGTTTCCCCTGTGGCTGACCAATCTGGTAATGCAAGCCGCGCAGGATGTGCCGGCTTGAACGGCTGTGATTGTCCTGCACGAACTTCACTCCAAGTCCGGCCACCGCGAACTTGCGTTCCTCCCAGGACTCGAGAAAGAAACCGCGTGCATCGCCGAAAACCTTCGGACGGATCAGCACGACATTGGGAATCTCGGTGGGCTCGAATTGCATCTCGCGGTCGTCCGCGTCAGACCTCACCGTGCACGATTTCGAGCAAGTACTCTCCATAGCGAGTCTTGGCAAGGGGCGCGGCGAGACGCTCGAGTTGCGCGGTGCTGATGTAGCCCGATCGGTAAGCGATCTCCTCGGGACAGCACACTTTGAGTCCCTGTCGGGTCTCTATGGCTTCGATGAACATTGATGCCTGTAGGAGCGACTCATGGGTGCCTGTGTCCAACCAAGCGACACCACGCCCCAAAAGCTCGACACGCAGGGCGCCTCGATCGAGATAGGCTTGATTTACATCCGTGATCTCGAGCTCCCCGCGCGCCGACGGCTTCAAGGAGGCGGCGATTTCGAGCACATGATTGTCATAGAAATAAAGTCCGGTAACAGCGAAGTGTGACTTGGGCCGAGCGGGCTTCTCTTCGATGTTCAGCGCCTTCCCCTCAGCGTCAAACTGCACGACGCCATAGCGCTCGGGATCGCTCACACGATAGGCAAACACCGTGGCCCCGCCCGCTCGTTCGGATGCTATGCGGAGCTGTTCAGGAAGTCCGTGGCCGTAAAAGATGTTGTCGCCGAGCACCAAGGCTATACGGTCGCCGGCGACGAAGCGGCGTCCGATGATGAACGCCTGGGCGAGGCCCTCGGGCCTGGGTTGCGGGGCATAAGTGAGCGAGATGCCCCATTGATGGCCGTCTCCAAGCAACCGTTGGAACAGCGGCAGATCGTCCGGCGTAGAAATCAGCAGGATGTCGCGGATGCCCGCGAGCATCAGCGTGGTGAGTGGATAGTAGATCATCGGCTTGTCGTAGACCGGTAACAGCTGCTTGCTGATGCTGCGCGTGACCGGATAGAGCCGTGTGCCCGCACCCCCGGCGAGTACGATCCCTTTGGGACTCATTTACATCCTCTTCAAAAGTCGCGGATTCCTGCGCTTTGTCGAAGTCACGTTGGTAGAGCGCGGGCGTACACCGAGAGTATCTACGTACCCGTCGTGGCCAATTGACCTAATCTGCGTGAAGTCGGAAAGCCATCGTGCAGGGAAATATTCGATACTAGGTGACCCTTGGGCAGACCATCAAGTGCAGGTGCCACATCTCGAGCCTAGTGCAGGACCTGCCTTGTCATTCAATAACTTGGCTGAGGTCTGCGCGGCAAGTCAAGGCACGGCGCTGCGCGTGCGACTGAACAACCGCGGGCGCGGCTGTGATTCATGTTCCCCTGCCCCCACCAAGAAAAGTCATTCAAGACGACGACCAATTCGTAGTTCTTGCAAGGACGCCCATACCGGCTAATTGGGGTTTGTTATGCTACCGCAAAGTTCCGCAATCGCTGTTGGTCGAGCCGTGCTAACGATTAAGGACATGACAATCGACTCTTTCTTGCCCTTACGGCGAATGAAGGAGTTGTCCGGTTCGGCCCACGCTTCCTACTCGAGCGCGCGCCCCTTTCCGCATGTCGTGTTCGATGACTTTTTCGATTCCGCGCTCCTCGATCTTGTGTTGGAGGAATTTCCCAAGCCGGGGCAGGTGGCGTGGCAACGCTTCGACAATGAACGCGAGATCAAGTTGGCCTCGGCAGCCGAAGCTTCCTTTGGTCCGGCAACGCGCCTGCTTCTGTATCATCTGAACTCCAAGACCTTCCTGGAGTTCCTCAGCGCGGTTACCGGCATCGTCAATCTGATTCCTGATCCCGGATTTGAAGGTGGCGGACTCCACCAAATCGTTCCCGGCGGCAAACTTGGCATCCATGCCGACTTTAACAAACACCGCGAGTTCAATCTCGATCGGCGGCTCAATCTGTTGCTCTACCTGAACAAAGACTGGCGCGAGGAATACGGCGGCCACCTGCAGTTGTGGGACGCCCGCATGACCCGGTGCGAGGCCAAAATACTTCCTGTCTTCAATCGTATGATGGTCTTTGGCACCACAGACTTCACCTATCACGGTCATCCGGATCCACTGCAGTGCCCCGCGGGGATGACGCGCAAGTCCCTCGCTCTTTACTATTTCAGCAACGGTCGTCCTAGCGAGGAGGTCACCGCGGAGCATTCGACCATCTTCCGCGCACGACGCGCCGATGAATTTCGACCGACAGTCAGTCAGCGGGTGCGCAAGCTCGCCAACGATTTGTTGCCGCCGATCGTCGCACGTCAGCTGAGACGCAGGTCTTAGGGCTTCCTTGCTTAGCTCTGCTGCGAACTGCTTCGTTGCAACTTCGCACTTAGCACCGGGTGTAGTGCAGTCCAAATTTCGCTCAAGAGCCATCCCGCTTCGAGCGGATCCAGTCAGATTGGCGAGCGGTCAGAAACTTCACGTACATCGGAAATTTCCAAAGGGCATACGCCGGTGCAGCCGCGAGACTGCGGAGCGAAATTACTCCGCGGCCGAATACGCTCCAAGCGAGCGCCACGGAAAACGCAAGCAGCACGGCCGCGGTGGCCGTCAAGCTAAGCGGGAGCCATGTGCGGGTGACAAGGAAAAAGACCGCGTTGGCGCCGGACAGCGCCAACACAAGAAGCGCGAGGAGGGCCAGAGGTGGCACGCTGAGATCCAGTGCCATGGCCAGGAGGCTAATGTTGAGTGACCTCACGGATTTCGCCAGCAGACGGGGTACTTCAGCAAGGATGATGCCGAGGTGGCCGTGCTCCCAGCGCGTGCGTTGCCCCTGTAGACCAGAATCCGACGACGGGAATTGACTCGTAACTAGTGCTTCTGGGCAGAACACAGGAGGTCGTCCTGCGAGCGCCAGATCGATGCCTAATTTGAGATCCTCCACGATATGGCCGCTCGCGAGCTCTACGGCATTCAGGCACGCCCAGGGAAACGCCATGCCAGTTCCCATCAATTGGCATGGCAGGCCGACATGCCGCAGCCCCAGAGGCCGTACTTGGTTTCTGACAATCCAAGCAAACTCCGCAATCCGCGCTCTCAAGCCTGCGTCCTGTTGGGTTCTCGTTAGGTACAGCGCTTGAACGGGCGCTCCGGTGAATGCGCAAGTGCGTACCAAGCGATCGACCGCGCCCGGTTCGACATTGCAGTCTGCGTCAATGATCATCACGATGTCCGGCGCATCGGCTCTCAGATGGCGCAGTCCAAAGTCGAGCGCATAACCCTTGCCGCGGCGCGAGCTATCCGTCCGCGAGACGACCTCGGCACCCTCCGATGCCGCGACTTCCGCGGTCTTGTCGGAGCAATTATCTGCAATGACGATCAACCGGTCGGACGGCAAGAGTTGCGGCACGAGTGAACGGAGCGTGGCAGCGATACCTGAGGCCTCATCATGGGCGGGCATCAAGATTGCTATCCGCGGCCGCAGACTGTGAGCTGGAACTTTCGCTGCGCGACTCGTTGCGGCGAAGAGCACCTCAGTGAACAGTACCGCAGCCGCTATCAGTACAAGCGAGCTCGTAGCGCCAAGGAGAACTTCCAGAAGGATGGTCAAATGCCAAAGACCCCTCGCGACGCGTCTTTCAGAACCGGCGGTACATAACGTTCACGACTTCGCCGATGACTGCAAATTGGCTCATCGCGCCTACCTGAGTATATCCAAAGCGGCCATCCTTAGTGAGAACGCGACCGCTAGCTCCCCTCTAGGCAGCGGCACGAGGCGGCCGCAGACTACTGCGCCATGGATCAACTTCGAGTAGTCATAGTCGCGGAACATTCCTCGGCCGCCTTCGGCGGCGAGGCGGCCTTGCCGCTCCACTATTTCCGAGTTTTGCGCGCACGGGGCTTTCACGTTTGGCTCATTACTCATGCACGCACGCGCGATGAGCTGTCCAGATTATTCCCCGCTGAAAGACGCATTTTGTACGTTGAGGACACGGCATTGCATCGCCTGATGTGGCACGCCGGGCGCAGGCTGCCAGCACAGATCGCGTATTTCACCGTGGCCTTCGTGTCCAGATTCTCAGCTCAGCTGCGACAGCGACAACTCATTCGGGAACTCATGGCCGAGCAGCCAATCGACGTCATCCACCAACCGATACCGGTGTCGCCGCGAGAGCCATCGATGATTTACGGCTTCGGAGTGCCGGTCGTCATTGGCCCGATGAACGGCGGTATGGACTACCCCCCTTCATTCAGGCGCCAACGCGGATCCATCGAGCGATCATTGTTGCGATTGGCCCGTTGGAGTTCATCGGTTCTTAATTGGCTCATTCCGGGCAAGCGACTGGCAGCGCTGCTCCTGGTCGCAAACAAGAGGACACTCGAAGCGCTCCCGCGTGGTGTTTGCCCTCGGGTCGTGGAACTCGTGGAGAATGGCGTCGATTTATCTCTCTGGGGTCGAGCAGCTCCGCCCGATGTCACTACCGATATCGAAGGGCGAACGATCTTCGCTTTCGTTGGTCGGCTCATCGACTGGAAAGGGGTCGATCTGTTGCTATATGCCTTCAGGCGCGCAGCGGCTCGCGCACCAATGCAGCTGCTAATTATTGGAGATGGGCCGGAACGAGACAGACTGCAAACGCTCGCGACCTCGTTGGGGATCCTGTCGCATACGCGCGAGCAGCCGGGAAGCGTATTTTTCGCGGGTTGGCTTGCGCAGGATGTCTGCGCGCAGCAGCTGAACCGAGCCGACTGCCTCGCGCTTCCGAGCCTGTATGAGTGTGGGGGTGCGGTGGTTCTCGAAGCGATGGCGACGGGAAAGCCGGTGATCGCCACAGCGTGGGGCGGCCCCGCCGACTATTTGGATGCAACGTGCGGTGTTCTGGTGCCTCCTACCGACCGAGAAGGCTTGATACAGGGATTTGCAGATGCCATGGTCCGGCTCGCCACATCCCCAGAATCAAGGATGGAAATGGGTCGGAACGGTCGTAACAAAGTCACGCGCCTGTATGATTGGAACGTCAAAGTCGACCGGATCATCGAGCTATACCACCAAGCATGCGGTCAGGATTCTAACGGCCGCCCCGTGGCATCCTAATCGCAACAAGCTATCGCTATCGGCAGCGCCGCCCCAGAGACGCTACCCCAAGCCGCTCAATTGGAGTTTGCAGGCGGGCGCGGCAACGTGTCGATTGCGCGGCCTGAGCACACTGCCGCGTGCGAGGTCCCGGATGTAATAGGGCACCGAGCGGTGCCTGCGCCCGAGGACCGTGCGCTTGAGTAATCCGATTACGTGCGCCGATAAGGCGACGAGGTCGATAAACATCGCTCTTGTTGTGCCGAATGTCACTACGAAGTACCGTCGCCGCGAATCAAACCAATACGATGGCAAGCGCTTCGGCCCGGTTGTCAAATCCGTCACCTGCGTGCTCTGGCCCCCAATGTGCATGACCCGGCTCTCAGGCACATACCAGGTTGAAAAGCCTGCTTGCTTGGCACGACGACAAAAGTCCGTCTCCTCGAAGTACAGGAAGTAATTCTCGTCCATGCCACCGATCGCACTGAAGACGCTCGAACGTATCATCATTGAAGCCCCGCTGATCCAATCGACCGGCTGCGCATCGTGGCTCATCTGCCTCGCAACGGTCCATCGCCGCAGTAATCGTTCGACAACTCCAACGTCCAATCCATGCGTGAGCTCGCTGATCAGCGACGGAAAGCGAAACGCGATCGACCAATCGCTACCATCCAGGTTCTCGATACTACTGCCGGCGATTCCTACGTGAGGATGCGATTCGAGGAATCGCACGAGCGCCACCAGACCACCCTCCCTCACCTGAGCATCGGGGTTGAGCAAGTAGATGTAGTCTGGACGCTTCGCGGCGCAGGCGTGCGCTATGCCCAGGTTATTCCCGTATGCGAACCCCCCGTTTCTCGGGGCCTTCACCAGGGTAACCCAGGTGTCCCAGTCATTGGCCGCGGCGGCCGCTGCGATCGCCGCCAAATCCTGCCCTGAGTTATCGATGACTATTGCACGTATGCCAATGTCTGTCGCGGCTCGCTCGCGATGCACCGACCGCAAGGCTTCAATGGCCAAGGGAGCGGACTTATAGGTCACAATGACAACGGCAATGTCCAACCTGGGCTGCTGCTCGACCCTTTTCGGGTCGTCAGCAGTGTCCGATGACGTGTTACTTGCAACAGTCGCTGAAAGGACCAAATCTAGCCTCGGAGCTTAATGCGCAGCACCGCGGACAATGTCAGCAGGACAGAGCCAGTCAAAGCAATGGTCAACGCTTATTTTACTATCATCAATTGCTACGCGCGCTGGCAGCGCAACGCGTTAGGTGTGGGGCGCAGGATAAAGCGCGAACGAACCTGCAGACGCTCGCGTTGCCGAAGGCGTGACTTGCTTCACCAATTGATACGATCGCCGCGAAGGCAAATCGTGGCCGTGCGCTGCCTGCGGCGCGACGACGGGAAGACGGATATACTCGCCGTCGGAAGGCTAAAGAGGCCCGATATGTCGGTCAGATCCACGATTAGTTCGCTATTCGAGCAGGTCGCTCTCGAACAGAAGAGGAAATTGTCCCCCCTATCCGATGACCTCAAGCTGCTGCAATCTGGGCTGGACTCGTTGAGTTTCGCGCTGATAGTCGCACGGCTGGAGGACGCACTGGGCTACGACCCTTTCGAGAAGGTGGAGAGCTTTCCAGTTACATTCGGAGACTTTGTACGGCTGTACGAAGGTCGCCGCTCGTAGCATCTTCGGGGTCCCTCGATACTGCCATATGTTGCGTGCCGGGCCCATAGGGTGTGGCTCCGGAGCTTCGGTGCACCCCGCGTGCGACTTGGGTCGCACCGCCGGCGGCTTCTTCGGTAAACTTCCTCTTCGCGACACGTTCGCTTGGATGCTGCGGGAAATCGTGGCAACTTGCGCAGCTACCGCGGCGATCCGGGTATCGCTGGCAGCAGACAATGGATGCGGTCGAACAACATCCCGAAGCTAAGCTGTGTCCCTTCGATCAGGCAGGGAATCCAGGTCGCGCGAAAGAAACGATGAGCGTGCAGCCTATCGAGGCGTTGCGCGTGCCTACCGACGACGTATCAGCGGTTCCCCTGTATTTTGACTCTGGCGAGCGCAGGCTCTTCGCCTGGCTCCATCAGGCAGCGGCCGGCACTGTGGAGGGCTTGGGCGTAGTTATCTGCAAGCCGTTCGGTTATGAGGCGCTCTGCGCACATCGAAGTGTGCGCGCCTTCGCCGAGGCTACTGCAGCGCTGGGTCTCCCCACGTTGCGGTTCGACTATTCGGGGATGGGCGATTCCTCTGATATCGATGCCAGTGCCGACCAAATCGACACATGGTTGAACGACATAGTCGCAGCGGTTGAAGAACTGCGCCGACGCACGGGTGTCGAACGCGTCTGCCTATTCGGGCTGCGTCTTGGCGCGCTGCTGGCGACGCTGGCCGCGGCGCGATGCGATAGCGTCGTTGCCCTCATCGCCGTCGCACCGGTTATCAGCGGCGGGCGTTATTTGCGTGAGCTCCGCACGACTCGGCTTGCCGCTCTGCTTGGGGCCGAGGCTGCTGAGTGGGCCAGCACGCCGGGGGAAGCGCAGCCCGGGAGCACGGACTCGTTGGAGTTCAGCGGCTACGCCATGTCGGCGGCAACGACGGCCGCACTCGCGCGCGCCGATGTAACGGCTCTCGCGTCGCCAACGTTTTCCGAATTGCTGGTAATTGACCGCGATGATCTGCCGGCCGCGAAGGTATGGACACAGAGACTGGCCGGCCTTGGTGTGCGGACACGGTACGACGTGCTGCCCGGATTCGTCGAAATGATGATGATGGCGCCTCAATTCGCCGTCGTTCCAAAGGCGATGATTGCCACGGTAGGCGAATGGCTGACCGATCTGAAGCACAGGCCACTCCAGAATTTGGAAAACAGCAAAGCAGCGCAGAAGGAACAGCTCGCGACGTTCTCAGAACCCGGCGTGCTGCCATTGTACGGGGATTCCTCGGTTGGCGAGGTAATCGGAGCCGAGCGTCCCGTGGTGATCGGATCTGCGGCGCCGTTGTTTGGGATCGTGACGGAGCCTCGGGCGCGCGAGGTTAGTGGTGCGGTGATCCTCCTGAACGTGGGCGCCGACTACCATATTGGGGCAAGCCGCATGTACGTCTCACTCGCACGCCGCTGGGTGCAGCGAGGATACGTGGTGTTGCGCCTGGACCTTGCAGGCCTCGGCGACAGCGGCACACGATTGGGCCGGCCAGACAATGAAGTCTTCCCGCCTGCCGCGATCGATGACATTGACAGTGCTATGGAGTTCCTCTGCGGTCGCTACGGCGTGCGGGATATCACTCTGGCCGGGATGTGTTCCGGTGCCTACCATGCGCTGCGTGCCGCGGTTGCGGGATTGCCGACCAATCGGATACTGATGGTAAATCCGCAGAATTTCTTCTGGAAGGAAGGCATGAGCCTGCAAACTCTCCAGTTGGCGGAGGTTGTCCGAAACCCCGGGGTCTATCGCGAGCGCGCCTTATCAGCCAAAGCGTGGAGACGGCTGCTCACAGGCCGAGTGAATATTTGGCGCATCGCAAAGATCTACGTCCATCGCTCGCTCTTCGCGCTCGAGTCGACGCTACGGGACTTGGCGCGCCGACTGCACGTGCGCCTACCGCGCGATCTGGGTTGGGAGCTGCAGGAAATCGGCACCAAGGGTCTACAGATCGTCTTCGTGTTTGCGCGTGGCGAGCCGGGCATCGACTTGCTCAAGATTCAGGCCGGCTCGGCGATCAAGCGGCTCGGGGATCTCTGCCGTATTCATATCGTCGATAGTGCTGACCACACCTTCAGCCGCAGTGGTCCAAGATCCGTGGTCGAAGAGATTCTGAGTCGAGAGCTTGTTGCGCGCTCGGCAACGCCCATAGTGACCGCCCGCGGGCCGGTTGAAAGCGAGCCCTGAAGGCTTAGCGGGATTGAGCCGAACAGGAGAGCAGTTCGTTCATGACGAGCGCTCCTCGAGGCCAATGCGGACCCGAGCAGCTAATTCGACCGACTCGGCGATTACTTTGTTGCGACTCGGCCGCGGATCACGGCGATCACGCCAACCAGCAGCATCAGCGCGCTGATCGCGGTGGCCGGATCGATCTCGGGAGCAGATACGGTCGGGGTCCACTTGAGGACCGGCAGATGCAACACGATGTTGGTCACAGTCGCGGCGCCACCCAATCCGAGAAGCAGCGTTAGAAGTATTTTTGACATCCTGACTCTCCCGTCCCGTCGCATCCCGTGCGCGGCTAGTGTGCGCCCGAGGGCGACTTGCAAGATATCAGAGCCATTGCAGCGCGCCAATGAGTCGTGCGAGATTTTTTGGTTAAGTCAAACGTTATTGATTTTTTCCCTTAAGTCAAGTAGTTGCGCGTCATTATTCGTAAAGTCGTTGCGTTCCTGGCAGCGGCTCACCAAAGCTGCCATTGCCCCTGAAACAGTACGCATAAGGCTATGAGACCATTGGTCGTCAGGTGGGCAGCAACCGACTCGCCGATGCGGCCCGTGAGGATGAGAAGAGTCCCGTAGAGCAACCCGACGGCGGTTGCCGGGAGCCACATGGCGCCATGTGCCAAGCCGAAGATGAGGGCAGTCAGAAGAAGCGCCCAACGTCCGACTTGGCGATAGTCCACCAATTCGAAATCGCCGGCAGTGATCCGGCGGAGTAGATAGCCACGGAAGGCGAGCTCCTCTGCGATCGGAACGACGGACACCGCTGCCGTTGTGCGTGCCGCGATCCACAGCACGCGCTGCAGGCTCGACATCGTGGTGAGCGCCGTCGGCATCGCACTCGTCGCCGTGAGCACATCGGAGCCCAGCAGCCACACTCCAAACGCCAGAATTCCTACCACCGGACCTCGCCACGAGAAGCGCCAATCGATAGTGGCAAGCTTTGGCCAGTAAGCAGAAAGCGCAAGCGCCCCTGCGATGAGCCGCAGGCTATAGAGGTTCTCGAAGCCGCTCGATGCTGCGCGAGAGATCATTCCCGCGGCCAGGATCGACAGGAAAGGCATCAGATACGCGGCGGTGGCGTTGTCTTTGGCGAGTGCCGCGTGTCGGGGAGGCGAGCGGTTTAGCCACGCGCTGTGTCGACTGACGATGACGATGGCAGCGGCGGCGCAATTGAACGTGATCCAACCTGCCTGCGAATGAAAGCCGTAGATCGCAACGTCCACGAACCCCGCGTGCCCCATGAGGACTAGTACACCAATGCGCAGAATGTTGAGAATGAAGATGAGGGTCAAACCCGCCGGTATCAGTAGGAGTGCGCGCGGAAAGATGTATTCCTTACGAAAGAACAGCAGCCACGCGCAGCAAAACACGAGCATCAAGCCGACGCCTTCCAAACCGGAACAGGCGTCCTGGATTTGGACCGCGAACCGTTGCGTATTGAGGATCAGGTGTGCGGGGTCAGCTTGGAGCCCTGGCAGGAGCGGAGCCAATTCCAAGCGGACCAAGTCGAAAGTCAGCTTGGCCGTCGGCTGCCACAGCACCTGACTCAATTGCCAGGCAATCGTTGCTAGTGCGGCGGCGATTGCGGCATAGAGCCAGAGCCAGCCGAGGGCCTTCCACGCCTGCCACCACAATCCCCAAGGCGCCATGGCCCTAATGAGCGCGAGGCCCGCAGCGAGCGCAATCAATGCTGGTGCAGCAGCTGCCAACGAGAAGGTAACGTGGCCGACGGCGGGACCGTACAGGAAGTTGAGTAGTACGGTGAGCACCAGCAAACATCCGCCGTGCACCGCCAGCCATGCAACGCGCACCCGTTCCTTACGTATCTGCGCATCGCAAGACGCAAGTCGCGGGTCGTTGCTTACGTAGCTGAAGGCACCCAGTGCAATGGCAAACGTCACCGCGAAGCGAATTCCCCAGTGCTGCGAGATCCATACGGCACCGGTAATACCGGTGTCGGTCTGCATCGCCACGGAGTTGATAACAAAGCTAAGCAGCCAGCGCTCGAGAAAGAGCGTGACTGCGACAAGGGCCGCCCGCACAGCAAGGCTCATGCGCTCGGGTGCTGCCTCAACCGCGTTGGATACGACACTGCTCACGCACGCAGTGTAACGTGTACTTCGCGTCAACAGCGGGCATGCCTGTCGTCGCCCGATGTGAGCGGCAGCACGCTTCTGGCTTGTCGAGGTTCGAAGTCCCCGGCTGGAGGCGCTCCGGGTCGTCCATCCCGCCTAATGTGACGGCTGGCATGGTGCCATCGCGGCGATTCTTTACACTCGACCGTAAAGTTTTTCCATCACCGCCGGACCCGTGAACGCACACCGCCGCAAGCTTCTGATATTGGAGAACGACCCGGAGCTGCGGGCCGAGCTCGAGGCAGTCTTTTCTGACCTCGAGGTGACCTCCACCGAAGTCTGCGATCAGGCGCTCGTGCTCGTGCGGCGTATCGAGCCGGAAGTGGTGCTGTTCGAGCTTGGCGGCGGACCGCAGCCGGCCTCGGGAGTGCAGGGCCTGGAGCTCCTGCGCCAGATCCTGAACCTCGCGCCGGATACCAAGATCATCGCCATGACGGAGCAGGACGGGCGCGACCTTGCCGTCCAGGCGGTCGGCCTGGGGGCGACGGACTTCTACCACAAGCCGCTCAATGCGGCCGTCCTGTCGATCGTGGTGCGCCGGGCGTTTCGCATCCGCGAGCTCGAAGAGGAGAACGGCAGGCTGCGCGAGCAGACGGGCTCGATGGCGCTTGAGGGCATCATCGGGGTGAGCGATGCCATGCGCAGCCTGTGCCGCGCGGTCGAGAAGGTCGCTCCAACGAATGCCACGGTGCTGATTCTCGGTGACAGCGGCACGGGCAAGGAGCTGATGGCCCGCGCCCTGCATCGCCTCTCGGGCCGCTCGCATCAGCCCTTCGTCGCGATCAACTGCGCGGCGATTCCCGAGAATTTGCTCGAGAGCGAGCTCTTCGGCTACGAGAAGGGCGCGTTCACGGGTGCCGCCAAGCGCACCCTCGGCAAGCTCGAGCTGGCAAGCGGCGGCACGGTGTTCCTGGATGAGATCGGGGAGATGCCCGCATCACTGCAGGCGAAGCTGCTGCGGGTCTTGCAGGAGCGCACCATCGAGCGGGTCGGTGGGCACATCCCGGTGCCGCTCGACCTGCGCATCATCTGCGCGACGAACCGCAAGCTCGAGGACCTGATCGGCGGCGGCCCGTTTCGCGATGACCTCTTCTATCGGATCAGCGAGGTGACCATTCGCGTGCCGCTGCTGCGCGATCGGCAGGGCGACAGCCTGCTGCTCGCACAGTTTCTGCTGCAGCAGATGGCCGAGCGTTATGGGCGGCCGACGCGCGGTCTTGCGCCCGATGCGATTCGCGCCATCCAGGCGTATCGTTGGCCGGGCAACGTGCGCGAGCTCGAGAACCGCATCAAGGGCGCCGTGATCATGGCCGATGGCAACGTCGTCACGGCGGCCGATCTCGGGCTGCAGGTGCCGGGCGATGATCCGGAGTACCTCAACCTGCGCATCGCACGTCAGCGCGCCGAAATACAAGCCGTGAGGCAAGCGCTCGCGGTGGCGCGCGGCAATCTTTCCCGGGCAGCCGAGCTCTTGGGCGTGACACGCCCGACACTCTATGACCTGCTGGAGAAGCACCGCATCGATGCGGCGCCCTTCGGACGGCCCGCCGCCGGCACCTCCCCGGAGACGGCGGGCTCGACGGCCTAGCTCCTTTGGCGGCGGATCGGCGCCGGCGCTAAGCCGGCATCCGATCGGCCGCACTCAGTCGACGGTGGTCGATACCTCGGGCGATAAGGCGCTCTCGGTGCCGTCGCTGTTGTAGGCGCTCACCGCGATGTAGTAGGTGCCGGCTGAGAGATTCTGCAGCACGTAAGTCGTCAGGCTGGGATTTGTGACCTGTACGGTCGAGGTGTATTGGTCCGACTGCGTGCCGTAGTGAATATCGTAGCCGGCGAGATTCGTGAGCGCGCTGCCGTTGGTGTTCTGCGTCGGTGGCTGCCAGGAGAGCGTGACAGAGCTCGTCGCGGTCTGCGGCGATACGGTGATGTTGAACGCCGCGAGCGATGCCACCGTCGAGCCATCGGTCACGGAAATCTCAACGTTCGAGTAGGTGCCGACGTTGCTCTGGCTCGGAGTTCCCGAGAGCAGTCCGGTGGTCGCGTTGAACGAGGCCCAAGACGGCTTGTTCGCGATGACGAAGGTCAGCACGGCATCGGTGCTGTCCTTGGCCGTGGGTTTGAAGCTGTAGACCTTACCGGCGGTCACCATGGTGGCAGGCGTGCCGGCGATCGTCGGTGCCCCGCTTTGAGTCGAGCCGGAGCCCGATCCGGAGCCGGAGCCTGATCCGGAGCCGGAGCCCGATCCGGAGCCGGAGCCCGATCCGGAATGCGAGGAGCCCGAGTTTGAAGAGCCGGAGTTCGAGGATCCCGAATTTGAAGATCCTGAACTTGAAGATCCTGAATTCGAGGATCCCGAATTCGTCGAGCCACCACCGCTGTTCGTCACGGGGGGACCGCCCGGAACGGGTCTGACGATGGGACCCGAGCGGGTGCCCGGACGGGGTTCCGATGGGAAGGTGCGGCCGTTACTGAGGTTGGGAAGTACCCCGTAGTTGCTGGTGCTGGCGGTGGCACCTGTGCCACCCGGAACCGCCAAAGGGGTCGAGGAGGAGCCGTTCGCTGCGAGATCACTCGAGCCGCTGCCACCGCATCCCGTGAGCGCAGCTGCGCTCATCAACAAACCACTGACCGTCAAAACCCGCCAATCGGCACTGGCTCTCATCGTGCGAACTCCCCGAACGATCCCGTTCCAAACGCCACAGCACGCGGCGCAAGCCGACGTGTCTGGCGAGAACAGAACTCGAACAGGGAAATTGCTCGGCGAGCTCGACCGTCAGGAGACGGACTCTGCCCTAACGAGAGCGCTCCGCTGATATTTGGAGCGATCCCGGCAACCCCGCTGTCATAGGCTCTGCAGCCGTTAGACCGGAAGCTTTGCGCCCCCACCTTTCGATGGGTTTGCCCTTACAGGCTCGATCAGATCGCAGATTCGCGAGCCAAAACGAGACCTATACCGCATACGTGCAATGGCCGTGCCACGATTCGTAAGCCGTTGCGATGCAAGGATTTGTCGATTGGAGCACACGCGCGGAGGTCGCTTGCAACGCTGCAAACTGTAGTCATCTGCCGACAGCGGCAAAGTCACAGCCCGCGCCTTTTCGTCTCAACTCTTTGATTAGCTGGAACTAAGCCTTCGTCGCTGATTCCAGACAGCAAGCGGCATGTGACGGACTTCTATGCGAACATGCGCCGCCGACGAAGCTCCACTTCTCAAATTCCACTACGGTCAGCGAAGGGAGAAACTCATGAAACTCGTGTCCCTCGTGCTCGTTGCCGCGCTCGGTGCGAGCGCCATCGTTGAAGCGCAGCAGGCTCCTCCGCCCTCGAGCGAAGTGCAGGCAGCGCGTGCTGCCGTGCGCAAGAACTGCGCATCGGACATGCAGAGCATGTGTGCCGGTAAGACAGGCCGCGAGGCGATGATGTGCCTGCGCACTAACGCGGACAAGCTGAGCCCGGATTGCAAGGACGCGCTCTCGAAGCTGCCGCCGCCGGGCTCCCAACAGGGCACGCAGCCGCACTGAAACGCGCGAGTTGATTGAAGCGGGGTTACGCGGATCGGCCGCGTAACCTCGCTTTCTATCCGAACTTCACGGGCCGTTGATCGCGAGGAACGCAGCGGCGTCGTTGTCGGTGACTGGCGAGGTCGCCAGGTGCAGCCGAGCGGCGTCGTAGGGCTTTGTGATCAAGATGTATTGATACTCCCGCGCGATCGTTCCCCAATCCACTCCTGCGCGCAAGGTTCCGCCAGCCGCCGGATCGGTGTACCAGTCATCATCGGGCACGTAGCTATGGTGACGGTAGCGGAAGTATTTCATCGGTGCGCCGGTGTCGCCGCTGAATAGGTAAGGCGTGAGAATTCCGCGGTCGATGAGCAGGAAGGACGCTGCATGCAGGAACGGCTCGAGCTTGCCTTCTTTGCGCACCGTGTCCACCGGTAGGACCTTGCCCCCGGTCGGCAGGGAGGCGATGAACGCCCGGTAATGCGTGAGCCAATGCGCATCTCGCGCCAGATGCCTCGTCAGGTAGGCGAGGTTGAGAACGACCAGCAGCACTGAGAGCGCGACAGCGGAGCCATCGAGCGCTCGAGCACGCGGTGACCAATCGAGCATCCTGAAGAGCGCCAGCATCCCGAAGAGCAGCACGAAGGCCATCGCTCGCACATCGACCAATGCCGCGTCCCGGTAAGTCGAGGGCAAAACTACATAGATGCCGAAGAAGGTCACCGCGAGCAGCCACATCTCGAGCACGCCGGGACGCGCGAAGGCGGAGCGCTCACGCACATGCCGCAGGGGCCAGATGATGCACAGGAGCAGCAGCGCACCCAGGAGCGCGTCGTACAGCTTGGTGTAGCGGTGCACCTCGTAAAAGAGTCCTTCGAGCTTGCTTCGGCCGGATCCCCACCGGTACAGCTCGGAGACGAGATCGTTGGGCTGGCGGTAGGAGGCAGCGCCGATGAAGTGCCACAGCAGCAGTGCGGCAACGGGCAGAAAGAACGGAATCTCCTGCTCGAGCCGCGATCGGTGCTGGTACAGGCGCAGGAGCGCCGTCACGCTCATCGCCGCGAGCAGAAACAGCGGCGCGGTGAGATGCACGAGGTATCCCACGAGGACGACGCCACAGAAGCTGAGGTAGAGCGGGACGGAGAACGTCTCGCGCAATTTCTCGAGCAGCGCGAGCGCGACCAGGATGCACGCGACGCTCAACCGAAAGGTCATGAAGCCCATCAGGAAGAACTGGTCGGTCGACAGATACAGACTGAGGAGCAGCGTGAGGAGCATCACGTCGCGAGGCGCACGCAGCACGCGCAGGTAGATCCAGAGCGCAAAGGGCAGGGAGAGGAACGTGGCGACGGCAAACAGAGCCGATGCGGCCGTGACTCCGAGGACGGCGACTAGGCTTGCGAGCGCCAGATCCGGCAGCACGTAGGGCACGAAGAGGAAGTGATAGGTGAAGTACTGCCCGAATCGCGCACCGTGGTGGAACATGAGATCGGCCATGGCGAGGGCGCGGGCGAGATGATTGGGATAGTCCTGCAGCGGCAGCGGCGAGAAGACCACGAGCACCAGCGAGTAGGCAGCAAGGAGCAGCACCAGGAGCGCGGGCGTCAGGCGACCCTCGAGCAGCATCGGGATGCGCAGGGAGCGCGGGGATCGAGCAGACTCTGGCGCACCCGTGAGCGAGGTCTTCATTGCAGCACGACGCGGAGCACGTTGAACGAATCGAATTCGTTGTCGGCGCCGTTGTTGATGCCGGAGAAAACTACCCAGAGCGTCCTGCCGTCGGCGCTGATCCACTTCGCCGGAAAGTTCGCCCCCAGCGCCGCGCCGGCCGTCTCGTTGAAGCCGCCCCAGTCATCGTAGTAACCGAGCGTGGCCCAGGGACCCCACGGGTCGCGTGCCTCGAAGAAGCCCACTTCCCCCGCCTGGTCACCGTGAAAGGTGGTCAGCAGATAGCGCCCGAGCGGTGCATCGAAGACGACGCTCGTATTCGCATACACACCGGGTGCGAGGTTGGGATCGGCGAACACCGCTGCGGCGCTGTCCTTGGATGTCGACCAGCGCGCAGCGCCGCTCGCATCGACACCGGCGAAATATTCGAAATAACCCGGCGTGGCCGGATCCGCGGTCAACTCGTTGCTCGGCGCTCTGCGCAGGTAGAGCCGGGTGGGATCGCTCTTGAGATCACCCTGATAGTAGAAATAGACATGCGCGGGGTCGAAGGCGCCTGCGTAGTCGGGGCCGAATTGCAACGTCGCGCCAAGATCACTGGGGGTCGTCCAGGGGGCGATCTGCCAGGACTTGCCGAGGTCTGCGGACCAGGCGAGCCTGCGCGCGGTTGGGTTGTCATCGCCCTTGAGGGTGGGATCCGGGCAATGGCAGTTGGCAAGCGTCCACAATCCGCCCTGGGCGTAAAGCACACCGCTGACGGAGATGAGATCGTCGATCTTGCCGCCGAAGGTCGCCTGGCGCTCGGCGAAGGCGGGCGCCTGTCCCCAGATGTTCTGGCCGATGATGCTCGCAGGATTGCCGGTCTGCGGATTACCGCTGATGCGCGCAAACCCTAAACTGGCGCGTCCCGTCGACTTGTCGTGCTCCGTGCCGTTGAATCCGCCGCCATCGCCCCAGGCGGTGTACAGATTGCCATCGGATGCCCACGTGATCGGCCACAGATCACTTCCCACGGCCTTGCGGTGGCTCAACACCGTGGAGAGGTCCCACTGCAGATGGGTGCTGATCGCGCTCTGCGGATACGGAGCGCGCAATTTGCGCGGAGCGGACTCGCGCAGCGCCACGCCCTGGATCAAATACCAATCCGGTGCGCTCTGCACGGCGCTCACCTCGTACGCACCCGGAATACTCACGAGGCGGTCCTCGAGAAGCGCGAAGCCGCCGGCGAGCAGGCGCTGCGTGTAGCCGGGACCGGGGCCTTGGAGAGACTGACCGGTGAAGGCGCTGGCGATGATGAGAACGTGATCTGCCGAGGCCGTCAGCGATGCACGCGGCTGTGCCTGCCCCGCAGCGCCCGTTAGATGATCGAGTGGATGCTGCGGATCGATGCCGTGATATTCGGCCATCAGCAGCGCGCCGCGCTCGATGGCGCCGTCGAACTTGACCTTCACGATATTGCGTCCCGCATACGCGTGCGCGATGTTGCTTGCGTAGTAGATGGCCTGCGTCGCAACCCCCGCGCCCGCGAGCACTCGCGCCCGCAGATAGAGATTGCCGCTCGAGTCGGTGACCGAGACGACGTGGGAGCTCGCGCCCTGCCAGTCGATGAACAAGACGTTGAAGTCGCCCGCCGTTTGCGTGCTCGGAAAGCTCGTGGACAGGACGATTTGCGGGTCGCGGGCGATGCTTGCTGCGCCCTGCACGTAGCTCGCAGCAGCTGCCGGCGTCGCGATGGCGGTGAGCATCGCGCAGGCCATTAAGGTGCGCAGCGACAATCAGGCCCCGAAGCGAGTCATGGCACGACGATCCATCCACGGCACGGGATGTGCAACTCCCCTCTGTTTTTGATCCGCTACAGCTTTAGATCCCGGATGAGGACTTCTCGGAAACCGTTAGATTACAGTGCGAAAAAGCCAGGTTGTGGCTTGTGTAAGCGTAGTGTAAGTTTGTTGACTGTCCCGCCGACAAATATGGAAATTCAAACATGAAGGTTGCCATTGTTGGCTGCGGTCTGATCAGCGACGTTCATCTCAAGGCGGCAACCGGCTATCCCGGAGCGCAGGTCGTTGGGGTCGCGGACCAGGACATTGGACGTGCCCGCGCCGTGGCCGGGCGCTTCTCGATCCGGCAGGCCTGCGCCGATGTGGGCGAGCTGCTCGCGCTGCGGCCCGACGTGGTGCACGTCCTGACGCCTCCCGCATCGCACGAGGTGGTCGCCATCGCGGCCCTCCAGGCGGGCGCCCACGTGTATGTGGAGAAGCCGATGGCGCTTTCCGAGGCGGCCTGCGAGCGCATGGCCCGCGCCGCGGCAGCCGCCGGGCGCCAGCTCTGCGTCGGGCATTGCTGGGTGTATTCACCCGCGATGAGGCAGGCCAGCGACCTGCTGGCCTCGGGTGCTGCCGGAGCGATCGTGCAGGCGACGGCGTCCTTCAATTTCGATCTACGCCGCTCCCCGGATTTCGGTCGCGACCACTGGTCGGGCGCCATGCCCGGAGGCCTGGCCGAGGACATCGCGATTCATCCGCTCTCGGCACTGATCCACGTGCTCGGGGCTCCCAGCCGCACGTATGCCGTCAACCGGGGCGATATGGGCGACGATGGCCGCCCCCCTGACGTACGGGCCCTCCTCGAGGGCGAGCGCGGCCTGGGCACGCTGGCGCTGTCTTTTCGCGCGCGTCCGGATCTTGCGCTGCTCGATCTGTGGTGCGAGCGGATGCTGGTGCGATTGAACATATCGAGCATGACGTTGACGACTTACCGAGAGCTGCCTTTCCCCCGCAAGATCTCCTTGGCCATGGCGAACCTCGATGTCGCCAGCCAGCTCGTCGGCGCCACGGTACGCACCGGCTGGCGTCTGCTGCGGCGCAAAGTCGACGGTTCCTACGGCATCGTGCCGCTCGTTCACGCTTTCTATGCCGCCCTTCAGGCGGGGCGGCCCGCTCCGGTCGGTCCCGAAGAAGGCCAGCAGGCGGTGCGCGTGCTGCGCTCTATCTGGCCGCTCGCGAGCGCGAGCGCCTCACCTGCGCTCGAGGCCGTTGTTTGAGGGCGCTCGTCACCGGGGCGACGGGCTTTGTCGGCTCTCGCCTCGTGTCAACTTTGCTCGGGCGAGGCGATACCGTGCGCATCCTTGCACGCTCGGAAGCCAAGGCGCGGGCGCTGCGCGCGGCGGGCGCCGAGGTGCGCCTCGGTGATTTGGCCGAGCCCCAGAGTTTGCAGGGCCTCGCGAGCGGCATGGACGTTGTGTTCCATCTCGGCTCGGCCATTAGCGGCAACTCGGCGACCTTCGAGCGCGTGGATGTCCAGGGCACCGAACGCATGCTGAGCGAGGCGCAAAGTGCAGCCGTCGGCCGCTTCGTCTACGTCGGCACGCTCGCCGGATATCCGCTTGCGACGCAGGGCGATGGCGCCGTCATCGACGAGCGCTGCCCCTTCGATGACACCGGTAGGCTCGGCAATTACGCGCGCGCCAAGGCGCGTTGTGAGCAGCTGGTGCTCGCCGCGAACGGCCGCGGGAAGCTGGAAACCGTCATCGTGCGTCTGGGCCTGGTGTGCGGAGCAGGGACGAGCGTCTTTCCGCCGCACGTGTGCCGCGTCATCGGGCCCGACCGAGTGATCCTGTTCGGCAAAGGAGATGTCCCCCTGCCGCTCACCGTCGTCGACAACGCCGTGGACGCGCTCGTGCTCGGCGGCACCGTGGCGGGCATTGCGGGCGAGACCTTCAACATCGTCGACGAGGATGTCCTGACTCAGGAGGATTATCTGCAGCTGCTGCGACGCTGCACCGGCGGCGTGCCGCGTGTCGTGCGCCTGCCGCGGGCTGCCTACTACGCGATCGGCATGCTGACCGAGCTCGCTGCCGCCGCGCGCCACAAGGAGCCCGAGACCAACCGCTACCGGATCCGTACGCGTCTCACGCGCGTGCGCTGGGACTGTTCCAAGGCGGCCCGCATGTTGCGATGGCGGCCGCGCGTGAGACTGCGCGAAGGGTTGGAGGATGCATTCCGGAAATTTGCAGCCCAGAGATCAGCAAGCTAAGCAGCCGCAGGCGCGTCCGTCCGGCCAGCTGGAGCGCACCGGCACCGAGCGCAGCCGCATCGCGCTGTTCGGCGATCTGCGCCTGCACGAGGTGCGCTCGCTCGACTTGCTGAGCGCCGCGCGGGCGCCGTGGACCGAGCTCGTCGAGCGCGTTCCAAGTGCCACGCCGTTTCAAACATGGGAATGGGTGGTGGGCTTTGCGCGCTACGATCGCAGCAGGCCACGCGTTCTGATGTGGGAGCACGTCTCGGGTCGCCTGGTGGGCGTGCTCGCATTATGCGATCGGCGCTCATTGGTCCCAGGAGTCAAGCGGCTCGAGCTGATCGGTGGTCGCCTGTCCGACTATCCGGGCATGCTCGCCGAGCCTGAGTGGCTCGCAGCCTGTGAACAATCCGCCCGCGCCTGGCTTGCGGGCCTCGCGCAGCGTCCGCTTGCGCTGCTGCGCGGGCAGTCCGAGGTGCCGCCGCGATGGCTGCCGGCCCTGCCGCACCGCGTGCTGACGCGGGACGCCGCCATCGTCGTGCCGCTGCCCTCCGATATGGAGCAGCTGCTCGCATCGCTCTCGAAGAGGTTCCGCGGCAATTTGCGTCGCGAGCAGCGTCTGGTCGAGAACGCGCGGCTGGAGTTCCACACACCCGCGAACGAGCGCGAGTTGCGCGCCGCGCTGCCGGTGCTTTTTCAATTGCACCAGCTGCGCAAGAACGCGCAGAACGAGCGCGGCCGTTTCCATGACCCGCGCTGGTGCGAGGCCGTGACCGAGATCGCCGTTGCACTGCAGGCGCGCGGCATCACGCGGCTGACGATCTTGAGAATCAACGATGCGCCCGCGGCCGCGAGCTTCGATCTGCGCCTGCACGAGACGCAATACACCTATCAGTACGGCATGCAGCCGCAGTTCAGTGCCTACAGCCCCGGTCGGCTCCTCACCCGCCGAATGATCGAAGAGGCGATCGGCGCGGGCATGAAGCGCTACGATTTCGGCCGCGGCGTCGAGGATTACAAGCTGCAGTGGAGCAAGCAGCGGCGCGAGATCAACGATGTGATCGTCGCGCGCGGGACCGGGACGCTGAACGCCTGGATGCTCGTGCACCACGGGCACGGGCGCTTGCTCTACAGCCCGCTCTTGAAGCGCGCCTATCTCGCCGTGCGCGGCCGCGCGCAGGGACCTGCCGCCGACGCGAACGTGCCGGAACGTGACCATTCAGCCGGCAAGGCCTGAGCGCTTTCGAGCTCATTTCTGCTCAGCTTGCGTTGATTTAAGTCAAGCCGTTTGGTCAGTCGTTGCCGGCCGCGCAAGGCTTGGCACCGGCGTTCGCGCACCGCTAACATGTGTCCGCCGAGCATCAGATAACGCTCTTCGGCACTGTCTTTACGGGCATTAGGGCATAGGGGCACAGGGGAAGGCGATGGTAACGCGCGCGGCCGAAGTGCTGCCGGAGCTCTTCGTCGCTCCCGGTCCCGAGCTCTCGGTCATCGTTCCCACCCTCAACGAATCCGCCAACGTCCCGGAGTTCCTCGAGCGCTTGAGTGTTGCGCTGCGCGGGACCGCCTGGGAAGTGATCTTCGTCGATGATGACTCGAGTGATGGCACCGCGGATCTGGTGCGCTCGCTCGGCGCGCTCGATGGCCGCGTGCGTTGCCTGCAGCGCATCGGGCGCCGGGGCCTGTCCTCGGCTTGTGTGGAGGGCATGCTCGCGAGCACCGCGCCGTATCTTGCCGTCATGGATGCCGATCTGCAGCACGATGAGAAGCTGCTGCCGCGGATGCTGAGCTCGCTCAAAGCGGATGGGGATCTGGACATCGTGGTGGGCAGTCGCTATGTCCAGGGCGGCGGCATCTCGGACTGGGAGAAATCCCGGGCCCTCATGAGCCGCCTGGCAACTCGTGTGAGCCGCCGACTCGTGCCGAGCGGATTGTCCGATCCCATGAGCGGCTTCTTCATGCTGCGCCGGAGCGCACTCAGCGTGAGCGTGCGGCGGCTCTCGGCCATCGGCTTCAAGATCCTGCTGGATCTGTTCGCCTCGGCGGATCGCACGCTCAAGTTCACGGAGCTGCCGTACACCTTCGGCCGACGCGTGCACGGGGAGAGCAAGCTCGATTCCCTGGTCGTGTGGGACTACGGAATGCTGCTGCTCGACAAGCTCATCGGCCATATCATTCCGGCGCGCTTCATTGGCTTCTCTTTCGTCGGCGGCCTGGGCGTCATCGTTCATTTCACGGTGCTCACGCTCGCGTTCCGGGCTTTTGGCGCCTCCTTCACGACCAGTCAGGCGCTCGCCGTGCTGGTGGCGATGACCTTCAATTTCGCGCTCAACAACATTCTCACCTACCGGGACTTGCGCCTGCGTGGTTGGCGCTGGCTGCGCGGCTGGGCGTCGTTCGTTCTCGTGTGCAGCATCGGCGCGGTCGCCAACGTGGGTGTCGCTTCGTATCTGTACAAGGGTAACCGGGGATGGGTGCCGGCCGCGATCGCCGGCGTCCTCGTCGGCACGGTGTGGAACTACGTCGCGACGACGACCTTCACCTGGGGGAAGCGAACGCGGCCGTAGCTCGAGTCGGCGCCCCGGCCGCGCGGCTCTTGCGCAGCAGAAACAGTCCATCAAAGGACGTCCGCACCGCGACGAAGTGATCGCGGATGATGCGATTGCAATCCGCGGGCAGACTCCCGGACAGCTCGGCCGAGCGCGCCGAAGGCTCCGTCTGAATCAGCCGCAGGTCGCTCTCCGCGAAGACGTGCTCGCAGGAGGAGGGTGGCAGGCGGTGCAGGGCGAGCTTCTGCCCGTAGTTGAAGAAATCGACGCGGAACGGGCTGCCCGCCCAGTAGCAAAGGGCCAACGTCTCACAGGCCACCGCACCGTGGCCGAGCTCCCTGATCAAGCGCACATCGCTCAACGCCTGCCCCTCATTTGAGGGCAGCGCGCGGATCGTCGCGATGTCCGCGGGCAGGCGCAGCAGCGCCTGGAAGGCGAGGAAGCCAGCCAGCACGAGCGCGACGAGCGCGGGTGTGCGCCGGCTCTGCTGCACGCCTGCCTTCTGCGCGATCAAGCTCAAGGATTGCAGGCCGAGTGCGGCGCCGAGGCAGGCCGCAATCAGCACATCGAAGAAGACGTTGCGATCGATGCTGGCGCCGCCCGCCGCCGCGCAGCCGATGAGGCTCGCCACGAGGAAGTACATGAGCACGAACACGGTGCGCCGGCGCAGTCCCGGCCAGGGACAGGACGGCGCCAGCGACCAAAGCGCAGGCACCGCCATCGCGATCACGGGCAGGAAGTTGACAAGTGCATGACGGCTCCGCGAGATCGCCAGATAGCGCGAGTAAGTGCGCCCGCTCATCAATCCCTGAAAGAACGGCGGCCCATAGGCGAGATAGAGCACGGTGAGTGCGACTGCGATACCGACGCCGCCGGCGAGGATCCAGCTCGCGAGCCTGTCGCGGCGATAGGCAGCGATCCAGAGCGTCGTTGCGATCGGCAGCGCCAGGAGCAGGTGCTTGATGAGACCTGCAAGGATCATGAGCACCACCGCGCCGATGAGCGCGCGCCGCGAGAAATCCGCGCGCCACAAGAGCGTGCTCGCCGTGAGCATCGTTGCGTGCGCGAGCAGCTGCGCATCGTCCATCACGCTGTACTCGGGCGAGTAGCGCACGAAGGCCGCGAGCAGCAGCAGCGCGCCGAAGGCACCGACGATGCGCGGTGAGCGCGTGATCGTGAGCCATGCGTACACGTTCACGGCCATCGCGAACAGGCTCAGCACATCGATGAGGCGGCCGGCGAAGATCTGATCGCCCATCAGTCGACCGAGCGGCGCGACCACGTAGAAGAAGAGCGGCGGATAGTTGTTGGCGATGGCGCTGTCCGCCGGGGGGTACAACTGCCCGCCGGCGAGCACCACCTGGCTCCAGTAGGCGTTCCAGCCTTCGTTGTAGTCCCGGGGTACGTAGCGGAAGAGCCCGCTCACGGGCTCGGCCAAGCTCGTGAGCGCACACAGCCCCAAGACGATGACGGCGACCCACAAGAGCCAAGATGGCTGCCAGAGCCCGCCGCCGCTGCCGTACTCCTCGGGCCTGCTCATCGCGCGGCGCTCGAGCCGACGAGATCGCAGCAGAGCTCGGCGTAGCGCTCACTCACCCGGGTGAGATCGAACTGCAGGACCGACTCGCGTGCCTCGCGTCCCATCTGCGGCCACTCCTCGCGGCGCGCGAGCGCAGCCTCGAGGCTCACTTGCAGCGCCTGCACGTCCTTCGGTGGGCAGAGAAAGCCGGTGCGACCCTCGCGAACGACATAGGCGGCCTCACCCACCGTGGTCGTCACGACGGGCAGTGCACAGGCGAGCGCCTCGAGCAAGGTCAGGGCAAATCCCTCGTATTCGCTCGGCGAGACGAAGAGATCGGCGGCCTGCAGATACTCGTTCACGCGGTCACTTGGACCGACGAGCTGCACGTGCTCCTGCAGACGATGCGTGCGGATGTACGCGAGCACCTCGTCCTCGCAATCGTCCCAGTAGCCCTTGCCGCCTCCCAGAACGATCAGTAGCACATCCGGGTGGCGCGCAACGATCTGCGCCCAGGCCGCGATCAGGGTCAGCATTCCCTTGGAGCGCGTGACACGCCCGACGTTGACCAGCACGCTCTTGGCCGCGGGTATGCCGAGCTGCGCGCGCAAGGCCGACTTGGCCGCTGCGCTCACGGGCTTGAAGCGCTCGACCTCGACCGCATTCGGTATCTTCACGACTCCATCGTGGCGCAGCTCGGGACGCTGCAGGAGCTCGGTGATCTCGGTCGAGATCGCGACGACGCAGGTGGCCCGGCGCAGCACCGCCGCCTGCAGGCGCTTCAACCCCTGTTGCACGAGTCGTCCGACCGGTCCGTGCATGGTGCTGAGACTTTCGCTCGAAATCGGCTGCAGGATTTCGAACGGCGACTCGATCCGCACGATGGTCTTCTTGCCGAGCATGCCGCAGACGGGCACGGCGGCGAGCGGAATGATCTTCATCCCGGAGACGATGACGAGATCGAACTGCTGCGCCTCGCGGATGAGGAGTCGCGCGAGCCGCACGACATAGCGCATGAGAAGCGGCAGCGCGCGCCAGCCCGCACCTTTCAGCAGCCCAGCGGGGGGCAGGCGGCGCACGGGCACCCCCCCGCAGCGCTCCTGCAAGGGGCTGGGGGGCACCGTTTGCCGGGTGATGACCTGCACGTCGAGCCCCTGCTGGGCGAGCCCGTTTGACAATTGATAGGCAATCGCTCCCGTGCCACCGTGCTCGGGAGGGAACTCGTCAGTGATCCAGATGACCCTGCACTTCTTCGTGCTCATTAAGGTAAGCGATCATGGCGCCTTCACGGGCGACTGCGGGCGCTCGTTGTCGTGTCGATCGTAGCACGGACCCGAGATTTGAACAGACCGCCGAGCGCCACGCGAAACTCGCGCGGCACGAACAACTTGCGCTTCGCATCGACCAGAGTGACCGCGCCCGCGGCTGACAGCGTGTGCAGGCCCGCGCGATAGAGTCCGCTCTGCGGCGGCTCGACGCTCGCACAGGGCTCCTCCTCGAAGCTGCGCTCCGTCAGCTTGCGCACTCGGTTGATGACCACGCGCCCGCCATAGTGCCGCGAGCAATCCTGCGCCGGCCGATACAGCACACCGTCCTTCCAGAAGGGCGTCCCCGCGGGACGCGCGGAGCGCACGTCCACCTTGACGGGGTTTGCGGCGTGCGCGCGCCACGGCCCGGTCAATTGATCCGCGTAAAAGAGATGCAGCTCGCACTCGGCGCCGGCACCGGCCGGCACGCTCGCCGCGAGCCACCAGCGATTCTCATATTGAAAGGGCGTGACATCGACCAGTTTTCGTCCGGCGAACAGCGTCGCCCGCGCCCGCCAGCGCTCGGGAAAGGACTCCGCCTCGTAGAGCACGACCTCATCGGCCGCTTCGCTCTCGGGAATGCAGTAAAGCCGGCCCTCGTGCTGCAAGAGGTAGGGATACGAGCGATGGACGGCGGGCCCGATATCCACCTCGCGCGCCGGTGCCGCACCGTCGGCCTCGAAAGCAAAGATACGACCGCCCCTGCGGTCGCGCTGATCGAGGTACTCGCAGAACACGGTCAGCTTGCCCTCATGCACGATCCCGAAGGGATCGGCGAAGAACTCGTGCCGCGCGGGCCGCCGCAACCAGCGCGTCACGCTCGGCTGCGGCGTCGCGAGCAGCGCCTCGATCGGCGCCTCGATGAGGCCGATGCTCCATTGATCGTGGCGCAACAGGTCGCGCGTGAGCTGTCGAGCCGTGCGCAGGCAGGCCCGGATGACAAAGCCGAGTCGGGTGCCGAGGGCAGCTCGCGAGCGTGCGCGAGCCGTGGTGCGCGCCAGTGCGGCGGTGAGGGGCTGCGTCGCGCCGTCCGCGAGCGCGAGACACACCTGCCGCGGCCAGTGCATGCAACGCTGCTCGAGTCGCGCGCGGGTCACGGATGGCAGGCACGGATGGCTGCGGATGCAGCCCTGTTGCAGGATGCGGATCATGTCCGCATCACTTTGCAACTGCGCAAGCAGCGCGATCGCTACCCGCTCATCGTCCACGATCTCGAAGAATCCGCCCGACTCGCCGCGATAGCGCTGCCAGTCGCCGAAGAAGTACTGCCACACACCCCAGCGCGCCGCGCCAGCGAGTAGTCGTGACTGCTCAAGCGGTGCGAAGCTCAGAATGAAATCGAGCTCGAGCGCGCGCACGGTTTGCGTCGAGGCGCTCGCGGGTTCGAGGGGCAGCATCGAGGCGTGGAGCTGCTTCAGATCCTCGACCACGGCATGCTGCCACGGCGTTAAGGGCGCGGCGGCCAGGAGACCCACGCGCACGCTAAGTCATCCTGCCGGCCAGATCGGCCTCAGGCCCGCTCGCGCGCAGCAGACGACTGTGCGCGAAATTCGGCAGCAGCCCTGCCAGCCATCCGAAGAGCGGATAGATCCCACAGCCAACCGCCGCAAGAACCCACGGGCCAGCGCCCAGCCGAGCAGCGCCGAAGATCGCGGCAGCCGTGACGATGAGTGCGCCTGCCATGCGGGCCGCCGCGCCGAACAGCATCGGGATCGCCACGAGCCGGCGCAGACTCGCGGCACAGCAGCCGCTCACGATACCGACGCTCGCGATCGCGGCGATGACGGCCCCCACGAGTCCGAGCTTGGGAATGAGCGTCAGGTTCAGAGCAACCGTGACGGCAGTGCCGGCGAGGATCGCGAGCACATATCCTGTGGGACGTCGGGTGGCATACATGAGCCGATAGAGCGCGGCCTCGCCCGCTTTCATCAGCGCAAGCAGCGCGAACCACGGGAG
>Ga0335085_10000635_pt1 | contig 93516 bp, 66 predicted proteins | sample Lox_Sample_45_FD_206712 | JGI IMG/M metagenome (GOLD analysis project Ga0335085, IMG submission 206712) | Soil microbial communities from Loxahatchee National Wildlife Refuge, Florida, United States - Lox_Sample_4.5 | ecosystem: Environmental > Terrestrial > Soil > Wetlands | place: USA...
ACCCATGCCGCTCGCCGCGCCTTGGCCCGGATGCGCCGTCGCCCAACCCTGGTTCAATCCTTCTGGAAACAGGCGGAGCTGTTTTGAGTCCAGTTGTCACTATATTATGCAAAAATCAATAGAAGAGCCTCAACATGCCGCAGCTCGCCCGGCGACATTCCCTCACATACCATGCCGATAACCTCACCATCGTTATTCTTCTCGACCTCAACAACGCAGGAGGGCCCACCACGCCCGACGAGCATCATGTACAGGGTGGCAAGTTGTTGCTTCTTGAAGATGGGCACCAGTTCCCGTCCGTCAGTCGTCTTCGTGCTCACAAGTCCGGACTGCACCCAAGAAACCAAGTAATACTTCATTGCGCGCTTCTCTTTGCGATTTCCCTGTCTCTTGCCCGTTCTTCCTCAGACATTCTCAGTTGATTCTGACGTTCAGGCTCCCTACATGCTCTCACCTACCATTCTCATCACATCGAAGCCACTTACAAGCCATTTCCTCGCCCCCTCCACATCATGGAATTCTAAGATTGCATTGTCAATTTCTACCCTGTTTCTAGGCCCTTTAATACTAGTGAATCTCAGGTCAACCCAATGCAGTGTCTCCGGTAAATGGTAAAGCGTCACCCCTCAGTTCCGTCCCAACGCCGATGGTTCGCACACCTCGTCACCGTGGAACGGTTCAGCTTCCGTCCCTCCTGCTCGTAAATGCCTTGCCCGCCCGCGTCACTTCCCTTCCCCAGCCAATCCGTTGATACCTTCATGCATTTGTGCCACATCGACCGCGCCGCGACCCCACCGCACCCACGTGTGCTATGCTAAAATTTTAGCATACCGCGCGCACCCGTCCGCCGATAACCGCCCGACTCTAACCGGGCTTGGAACTGCGAGGAGTTCTGCCCGATTTGGCCTCTCAGCAAGCCGAGCGGTGAGGGCAACCGCGAGACGAGGTCGTGTTCGTGCTCGACCACGTGGTCCCCATCCCTGCCCACTTGCGCCGGGCAATGCCCCCTACACGGCACAATTTTAGCTTAATCCCCCATTGTTCGCTGCGAATCCGTCGCAATGACCGCTAGCATCATCACGATATTCCGCGGCTTCAACTGGTACGACGCCCTCGTTCCAGTCGTGCTCGCCTACGGCATCTGGGACGGCAGGAAAGCCCCGCTCATCGAAAAAATCCTCGGCGTCGCCGAGATGGCATTGGCATTGGTCGTTGGAATCGCTTGGTACGCCCCGCTTGCCATCCTCCTGGAATTCCTCGCGGGCGTCTCTTCCGCCGCCGCCCGCCCGGCCATGTTCATCGGCATCGCCACCGTGATTCGCGTGGCGTCGTTGATCGCACAACATCTCGCGCGACGCCAGCTCGCCCGTGTCCGGCTTTCGCACCGGACCGATCTGGTCGGCCGGCATCTGGCCGGATTCGTGTGGGCCGTCGAGTTGATGATTTGGATCACCATCGCGCTCTGCCTGACCAACGCCCCGTTCTTCCGCGACCAAATCGCCCGCCAATCAAAGTTCGGCGCCGCCGTCACGAAACGCCTGCCCGCCGCCGTGATAATGACAAGTCAGTGTGGCCCCGGCTCGTCGTTGTAGCCACGGCTCTATGAGCCGCGTCCGAAGCGCGCCTCACACCGGTGTACCCACCGCTCGCGGTCCACGTCTGGCTCGGCTCATCGGCATATCCCCGCGGGCGGAGGCGGGTCGCACGGGCGATCTTGACACGCGGAGTGACATACGATAAGAGTCTGCATTGGGTCAGCAGCGCAGCACATCAGAGCGTGAGGCATCCGCGAGGCGCGGGTGAACGACGCTTGTTGATTCCATTGAAATTGAATGTGAGACGACCGACCTGGCAAGTCGGTTGAGGCAGTCGGCGCTGGCAACAATCAATCAATACAACACCCCAGGTGACAACCGGGCAATCAGGAGGATGAGCGCATGAAACACATGGCAAAACTGTTTGGCATCATGATCGTGACGTTGGCGACCGGCATGGTCCGTACCAACGCGCAAACACTGACAACGCTCTACGATTTTTGTAGCGTGACCGACAGTTTCTTCTGCGCGGACGGCAGTTTTCCCGACCATCTCATCCAGGGCACCGACGGCAAATTCTACGGCACGACCTCCTCCGGCGGCACCAACGACCACGGCACCGCTTTCCAAATCACGCCGCAGGGCACGTTGACCACGCTCGTTCAGTTCTCGTCGACGGACGGCATCGGCGCGGATCTGTCTCTCGAGCTTGGCGGCCTGCTGTACGGAACGATGCTCACCGGCGGGACGAACCACCAGGGCGCCATCTTTACCCTGACAACGTCCGGCACCCTCACCACCCTGTATCAGTTCAGCGGTACCAACGGGATCGCCGACGGCGCCGGGCCGGTGCGGTTGATGCAAGTGAACGGCAGCACGCTCATCGGCACGACGATCATCGGTGGCACGAACAATGACGGAACCGTTTTCAAGATCACCACCGCCGGTACACTGACCACGCTTCACGAGTTTAGCGGGACCAATGGCGTGGCCGATGGCGCGGAGCCCGAATTAACGGTGGCGAATGGCTCGGAGTTCATCGGGTCAACCTTTGTCGGCGGAACGGGCAACACGGGTACCGTATTTGAGATCACCGCGGCCGGCTCCTTCAACACCATCCACACCTTTACGCCGGCCGAAGGCGGGATCCCGATCGTCACGATCGTGAACGGCAACAATTTCATCGGCACGACCACGAGCGGCGGATCGAATGGATTTGGCACCGCGTTCCAGATGACGTCCCAGGGAACCGTGACCACCTTCTACACATTTAGCGGGTCGAATGGCGTGATGGACGGCTCCTCTCCAGGGCTGAGTTCCGTCCAGAATCATTCGGGCGCGTATTATGGCATCACTCAGGACGGAGGAACGAACGCCTCGGGCCTGATCTTTACCCTGAGCACGTCAGGTACGCTGACGCCCGTCTACGAGTTCTGCAGCGCCGCCAACTGCGCCGACGGCAACTCCCCCAGCGCCCTGGCAACGCTCGTGGGCAGCGACTTTTACGGGACCACCGATGGCGGTGGCGCGAATAATGACGGCACGGTCTTTAAACTCGCCGTCAGCGGCGGCAGTAGCGGTGGTGGTTGCACATATGAGCTCGGCTCGACCAACCAGAATTTTGCCGCGGCGGGCGGCTCCAGCACCGTGGGCGTCATCGCCAGCAATGGTTGCGCATGGTCGGCCATGAGCAATGACGGCTTCATTACCATCACCGGATCGACCAATGGCACCGGCAACGGGACGGTGCATTACTCGGTCGCAGCCAATACCAGCACGAACCCGCTGTCCGGCTCGATGACCATTGCCGGGCTCACATTTACGGTGACGCAGGACGGCGCCGGGGTATCGACGGGGTCATGTACGTTCACCGTCAGCCCGACAACGATCACCTTGACCTCCAAAGGCGGGAAAAAGAGTGTCAGCGTGAAGATCAAGAGCACGACTTGCGACTGGACCGCCGTCAGCAACGATTCTTTCATCTCGATCACGTCCGGCGCGAGCGGCACGGGAAGCGGCAAGGTGTCAATCACCGTGCCCGGAAACACGAATACGACCGCGTTGTCCGGAACAATTACCGTCGCGGGCCAGACGGTAACCGTCAATCAGGCCGCCGGCGGGTGCACGTTCAAGCTGAGTCCAAAGGCCGGGAAAATCAAATCCACCGGCGGTACCGCCACCATCAAGGTCAGCCCGAACTTCAGTGACTGTGATTGGACGGCCGTCAGCAACGATGGGTTCATCACGATCACGGGTGGAACGAATGGCGTGGGCAAGGGCGCCGTGACCTACTCCGTTCCCGCGAACGCGACGACCAACGTGCTGACCGGGACCATCACGGTGGCAGGTCAAACGTTCACCGTGACGCAGGCCGGCACGAAGCCATAGCCAACATCCTCAGATCCATTCTGGACGCGGAACGAGTCTCGCACTCGTTCCGCGTCTTCAGTTTGGGACGAGGATCAAACGAACAATCGGATGCGAAGGATTCTGCCGAGTAAGCCGACGTTGCGCCCCGGAGTCCGACCGGTGGCACATTTGGGCGGGGCCGCCACAGCATAATCGACGGAACGGGCACAGGGAACGGTCACTAACGCTCCCGCCTTCTACTGCCGCATACGCCTCGTCCCCGTCCCTCCAGGAAGACCTGCACGTCGACAACTCCGATGCGGATATGCAGCTGTCATCCTTGGTGTAGCCACGGATCTCTGCGCCGCGTCCGAAACGCGTCTCGCAGAGGCACCGATAAACCGGCCCGAGGGAACTACACCGGTGTAGCCACGGCTCTATGAGCCGTGCCAGCCTCGCCCCTCCCCCGCAACCTGCTCCGGCGTCCCTTCCGCAGCGATTCGCCCGCCGGCCGCGCCGCCCATCACCCCCAGCCAGCCATTTCTTGCGCCTGATCATCCCGCATGCTATACGCTTCGGGCATGGTGAGCCGCTACCGGCCAGCCGCGATGTGTCGATGGATGCAGATCATCGGGACGTTTTTTTCGCTTTCCCTGACAACTCATGCCGCCTCTCCTCTTCCCTCCCCGGCGGAGGAACCGCTCCCCAGGCCAAAGTACAAAGCCGTCATTGAGTGTTACAATCCGAATGACGACTTTGGGCGGGGCATGCCCATGCTCTCCTTCGACCAGACTGGCGGCCATACCTATCGAAAGTACGGGACCACCTTTATTTATCCGCGCGCCGAAGAGCTTAACTGGGAATTCTTGAGACATGAGGCAAAGGCGGACGTGTACGAGTTCACCCGCCGCTTTTCAGCCGACGGAGCCGAGAACAGGGCGGAACGCCGGATCGTGTGGTTCTCCGGAGAACGAATCGTCGTGTTCCGGGGCCGGGGGCAAACGGTCGCGATACGGAGCCCACAATTCCAAGGGCCCGAAGATGCGTCGGACGACACGAATTCCACCCCCGCCACAATTGTTGAAGGACTTGCGCCCGAATTGCCCAGGATGGTTGGCAAGTCGCCCGGGCAATTATTGAAGGACCACGGCGCGATCTTGCGGGCGCTGACCGGAGCCGCGACCAACGACCCCTTTGCCACCACGCCGTTGCATGTGTGGATGTATCCGACACCGCGCCAGGACACCAATTACGTTGTCTTCTCGGCGCACAGCCTGGTGATGATCCCCGGAAATTCGTCAGCATCTGTCGTGTTGGTCTCCTCGGCCGGCAGGGAGCTTGGCCGATGGGCGTTCTCCACCGGATGGAGGATCGACTTCAAGTCAGCTGACTTGGCGTACAATGACATTGTTCAGGCACCGGTGATGACCGTGGGCAGTGCGCCTTCCGCCAACGGGCGGGATGTTGCCAAACAGTACTTTGCGTTCGTGGACGATCGACTGTATTTCGTCCGCATCGAGGACCGTGAAGGGCACCTGATCCGCAACGACTATCTGTCACCCAATTTCGAACTGGGGTGCCGTCCCCCCGCGAAATCCGCCCGCGATTGGACAGCCCTGCTGGAGTCTGACCAGTTGGCATTGCGCCTGGCTGCGCTCACGTACCTGTCCGGTGTTCACATGGACTCCGACAACCCACGCATGGAAATCTTTAGCGAGAACATTCACGAGGCGAAGGTCGCGCAGGAGTTCATTGCCGCCGAGACCACCCGGAAACGCATCGCCGAATATCAACATTCGCCGATTCCCTGGTTGGCCGAAGCCGCTGAGCTGGCCTCGACCCCTCCGGAGCATCAGTAGGACGACCGCCCACTCGCGTTGCACCGCCTGGCCTTCAGATCACCGCTGACCCCAAGACCTATTCTCTAAGTCGAGCCGATGGCGAGCAATCTCTGGCTCAGCATCTTCTTCAGAAACTCACCCGTGTATGACCGCGCGTTCGCCGCGACCTGCTCCGGCGTCCCTTCGGCCACGATCCGTCCGCCAGCCTCGCCGCCTTCGGGACCGAGATCCAAAATCCAGTCCGCCGACTTGATCACATCCAGATTGTGCTCGATCACCAGGACCGTGTTGCCCGCATCCCGCAGTTTGTTCAGCACTTCGAGGAGCTTGGCGATGTCGGCAAAATGCAGTCCCGTCGTCGGTTCATCCAAAATATACAATGTCCGGCCCGTGGCTTTCTTGGCCAGCTCGGTCGACAGTTTCACCCGCTGCGCTTCGCCGCCGCTGAGCGTCGTCGCCTGCTGCCCAATCTTCAGATAACCGAGCCCGACTTCCTGCAGCGTCTGCAACACGTCGCGAATCTTCGGCACGGCACGGAAAAACTCCTCGGCCTCATCCACGGTCATATCGAGCACGTCGGCGATGTTGCGCCCTTTGTACGTGATCTCCAGCGTCTCGCGGCTGTACCGTTTTCCGCCGCATTGTTCGCAGGTCACGTAGACATCCGGCAAAAAATGCATCTCGATCTTGATGATGCCGTCGCCCTGGCACGTCTCGCAGCGTCCGCCTTTCACGTTGAAACTGAATCGTCCCGGCCCGTACCCGCGCACCCGCGCGTTCGGCAATTGCGCGAACAGCGTGCGAATGTGATTGAATGCGCCCGTGTACGTCGCCGGATTCGACCGCGGCGTCCGCCCGATCGGCGATTGGTCGATCACGATCACCTTGTCGAGTTCTTCCAGGCCGACAATCGCCTCGTGCGCGCCGGGCCGGTCCTTGGCCCGGTAAAACTTTCGAAACAATGCCTTGCGCAGAATGTCGTCCACCAGCGTGCTCTTGCCCGATCCGCTCACACCCGTCACGCACGTCAGCAATCCGAGCGGGAACCGCGCGTCGATTTTCTTCAGATTATTCTCACTCGCGCCGCGCACGGTCAGCCAGCCACGCTTCGCCGCGCGCCGCGTTTTCGGCACGGGAATCTGCAGCTCGCCTCGCAGATACCGACCCGTCAGCGATTTTGGCGACTCCAGAATCGCCTGGAGCGTCCCCGCCGCCACGACGTATCCGCCATGCAATCCCGCGCCGGGCCCGAGATCGACGACGTAATCCGCCGCGCGAATCGTGTCCTCGTCATGCTCGACCACGATCACCGTGTTGCCGAGATCGCGCAGTCCCTTCAATGTCTCCAGCAACCGATGATTGTCCCGCTGATGCAACCCGATGCTCGGCTCGTCGAGCACGTACAACACACCGACCAGGCCCGCCCCAACCTGCGTCGCCAGCCGAATCCGTTGCGCCTCGCCGCCCGATAGCGTGTCGCTCTGCCGGTCCAGCGTCAGATACGACAATCCCACGTTCTGCAAAAACGTCAGCCGCGACCGCATCTCCTTGATGATCTCGCCCGCGACCGTCTCCTCAAATTCCGACAACACCAGCGATCCCAGGAACGTCAGCGCGTCCCCAATGCTCATCCGCGTGACGTCGATGATCGATTTGCCGCCAACCGTTACCGCAAGGCTCTCGGGACGCAACCTCGCGCCCTTGCAGTCCGGGCACTGCATCGCCACCATGAATTGCTGCAACCGCGTCTTGGTAAACTCGCTGTCCGTCTCCTCGTACAGCCGTTCGAGATTCGGGACGACGCCCTCAAACGCCTTCGTCATCTTCCGCCACGCGCCCTTCCGCCAGTACGTAAACTCAATCTCCTCGTCGCCCGAACCGTGCAGCAATTCCTTCTGCACCTTCTCGGGCAGATCCTTGAACGGAACCTCGAAATCCACGCCGTAATGCTTCGCCAAACCCCGCAACAGCATCTTGTAGTAGATCAACAGCCGCCGGCCCCCGCGCCGCCAGGCCACAATCGCGCCGTTCGCCACCGATTTGCTGTGGTCGGGCACGACCAGGTCCGGATCGAAGAACAATTTGGTGCCGAGCCCGTGGCAGGTCCGACAGGCGCCATCGGGCGAATTAAACGAAAAATGCCGCGGCGTGAATTCGCCGTAGCTGATCCCGCACTCGGGACACGCGTTCTGGCTGCTGAACAACCGCTCCGACCATGGCGCCGTCACGGCCGTCGTCGCCGTGCGGTACAGCACCAGCATGACGCCGGAGCCCCACTTCAACGTCGTCTCGACCGAGTCCGCCAACCGCGCCCGCGTCCTGGCCGATGCCGTGAGACGGTCGACCACAAGTTCGACGTTGTGGTTTCGGCGTTTGTCCAGCTTTGCCGGTTCGCCCGCATCGACAATCTCGCCGTCGACACGCGCGCGCACGAATCCTTCGCGTTTGATCCGGGCAAACACGTCGCGGAACTCGCCCTTCCGCCCGCGCACCAGCGGCGCCAGTAGCATCAACTGCGTTCCATCCCCCCACGCGAGAATCTGGTCAACGATCTGGCTGGTCGTTTGCGTGGTGATCGGTCGCCCGCACCGATAACAATGCGGCTTGCCGATATTGGCAAACAGCAGCCGCAAATACTCGTAGGTCTCCGTCGTCGTGGCGATGGTCGATCGCGGGTTGCTCCCCGCAAACCGCTGCTCGATCGCAATCGCAGGGGACAACCCCTCAATATAATCCACGTCGGGTTTCTGCAGCTGTTCGAGAAACTGGCGGGCATAGGCCGATAGGCTTTCCACGTATTTCCGCTGCCCCTCGGCGTAGATCGTGTCAAAAGCGAGACTCGACTTGCCCGACCCGCTCAGCCCCGTTACCACAATCAGCTTCTCACGCGGGAGATTGAGATGGATGTTCTTGAGGTTGTGCTCCCGGGCACCAGCAATGATAATCGTGTCTTTGGCCATGGCCCAAATCGCCGAATTTCGGCGGTTCTCAAAGCTGTCAGCATATCACACGGAACCTGCCCAAACCAGTGAAATCCCCAACCAACCCGCTGGCATATGACATGCTCAAGACTAAACCATCGTGGTTTACGCCACGTGCGAAAACAATCAACGCAAGGGAAACAGGGAACCATGGATGCTTCGGCAGCGGAATTTGAACAAGGTGTTATGAAGCAAAGCGAAAAATCCGAACAGACGCGCAAGCAGATGGAAGCGCTGTACCAAAACCTGCGCACCGTCCGCCACGCCATCAACAACAATGTCGCCGTCATCATGGCGATGGCCGAATTGACCCAGCGCAACCCAGCCCAGTGCCAGAAGCTCAGCCAGATCTGCCTTGATAAGGCCCCGGCAATCGCCAATGCCATCGGCGGGTTCACCGAGCTCTTCGAAGGCGCCGTCAGCCTGCAGGAAGAACTGGAACACCAGGTCACCACCTCGACCGATTCCTAACCACATCGTCTCGGGGTCGTGTCGCCTCCACTCAGCTTTTGGGCGGACGGCCCGGTGCAGTACCGCGATGGGACAGCATTCTTGTGAGCACGACAAATGATCGACCGGATGATAACGCGCCCGAGCAGGTTCGCGAACGGGAACGGTTAAACCGCCTCAAAGCTGAGTTTCTCGCCAACGTCAGCCACGAACTTCGCACCCCGATCCATGCCATCATCGGCTATGCGGAGTTGCTCCTCGACAGCGTCTACGGCCCGGTCAACGACCAGCAGGAAGAGACCGTCAACTTCATCCGCGAAAACGCCCAGGACCTTCTCAGCCTCGTCAACAACCTCCTCGACCTCTCCCGCATCGAGAGCGGTCGCGCCGATCTCATCCTGGAGTCGTTCGATCTGCGCGATCTTGTCAGCGAAGTCATCGCCCAGCTCAAACCGCTCGCCGACGCCAAGCGTCTCGGCCTGACATCGGTCGTGCTGATCGACCTCACCGTCGTCCGTTCCGATCGCGGCAAGCTCAAACAGATCCTTGTGAATCTGGTGGGCAATGCCATCAAGTTCACCGACAACGGGAAGATCACCATCGCCGTTACGGCGGATGTGAACGACAAACCGGGCGCCCACGGGCATTCTCCCCGCGTCGCGCTCTCCGTACAGGACACCGGCATCGGCATTCCGTCAGACCAGCTCGGTCGACTCTTTGAAAAGTTCCACCAGGTGGACGGTTCATCCCACCGCCAGCACGAAGGCACGGGCCTCGGCCTGTACATCACCCGGCAGCTCGCCGAACTTCTCTCGGGACAGGTGGACATTCAGAGCGCGCCGGGCAAAGGGACAACCGTAACCATTTCGCTTCCGGGCAATTTCGAGGAAGTCGAAGGCATCCAGCGGCTGCGTTCCCGCATCGCCGCTGCCAGCTCGGCAGCCACTGGCTCCGATACCGACAGCAAACGCCTCGTCCTTGTCGTGAGCCAACAACCCGACATCGCCCGTATCCTTGCCGCCGGCCTCGGTTCGCGCGAATACAAGGTCCGCACGGCCCGCGACGGCGAAGAAGCTGTATCGTTGTCGGTCAAATTGCGTCCATTGGTGGTCCTGCTCGACGCTCACTCGTGCTCGGCGGATTTGTGGTCGGTATTCCAGGAACTGAAGACCAGGCCGGAAACCAAGAATATCCCCATCATTTTCCTGTCCAACGATCCGATTCGCGGTCCCAGCGTGCCCCTGAGGGTGGCCACCGCGCCGAGCCCGCGCGCGGTGTTGCGCAGCGTTCGCGCCACGGCCGAAAACGGCCGGAAAAACGTGCTCATCGTCGATGATGAGCAGAGTTTTCGCGAAGTGCTCAAGTCCGTCCTCGACGGAGAAGGCTATCGCCTGTACGAAGCGGCCACGGGACGCGAAGCCATCGCCAAGCTCGAATCCCAAAAGCCCGACCTCGTTCTCCTCGACCTGAACCTGCCGGATACCGACGGCTGGGGCGTGATGCAATACATGAAGCAGCGCCCCGAGTTCAAGGACGTGGGCGTATTGGTCATGTCCGGACTGATACTCGACGAGGAGGAGACGGCGGAAATCCAAACGCGGCAGTACGAATACATCTACAAGGGCGAATTCAAGGTCGACCATGTCCTGGAAACGGTCGCAGACCTTCTGGAGGTCAACTGACCATGCCGACCGTCCTCTTGGTGGAAGATAATCTTCACATCCAACGAATTTACCACGCCAAGCTCGAGCGCGAGGGGTTCCGCGTCATCACCGCCGATGACGGCGCCGTGGGCCTGGAACGCGCGACCGAGCACCACCCGGACGTGATCCTTCTGGATATCATGTTGCCCAAAGTGGATGGATTCCAGGTGCTGGCGAAATTGCGCGACGACCCGTCGCTCTGCGGCATCCCCGTGTTCGTTCTGTCCAATCGCGCTTCCCCCAACGACGTGCAGCGGGCGAATTCGCTCGGCGCCCGCCACTTCTTCGCCAAGGGCACCTTGAAACTGCAGAACATCGTTCTCCAGCTTCGGTCGGCCTGCGGACTCAAGACGCTCCTCGTGTTCACCAGCAACGCCCAGACCGCCGTCCCCATCCGCATCGCGGTCGATCATCCGCAACTGCTCTGCGCCATCATCACGGTTCCCTTGGAACTCGTCGGGGCCGTGGAACGCGGCGCACCGGATCTTGTCATCCTCGACGGTCGGGCGCCGAATGCCTTCACTCTTCTTCAGCAACTGAGAACCAGCCCCCACGGCAGGAATGTCCCGCTCGTCGCGATTCGCGACCACAACCAGACCCAACACCGCCTCGACGATTTCATCGACAGCGACCGGATCGATACCGATCTCCGTCCGTTCGTTCTGACCAGGCTCGGACTGTCCGGGCCGGCGGCTGTCATTCACGGCAATGCCGAGCCGGCAGCCGCCTCCGCCTGATTCACCGACGGATCCGCAAAGACCGGGTGCTCAGCTCCGGGTGCGTCGGCGAATCCCCCGCCAGCGAGCGAATGCCGGGGCGACAATCCCCATGCCCACCAGCCAGAGTGTGTTCGGCTCGGGAACCGCCGGGCAGCCGCCATGGTCGTCAAAACAGCGGTCGATCAGATCCGGACCCGATCCGTGGCAAACGATCGTCCACTCCCATGTGTTCGGCTTGTTCGGGTTCGGCACGGTGCACGAAATGAAGCTGTCAACGTTCCAGCCGCACAACGCGTTGCCGGATCCGCCCAACGCGCAGTTCGCTTCATAGTCACCCTTGCCGGTTTGGCCGAACCCCGAATACCACGGAAGCACCTGCGAGCAGTTCGGCGGCATGCACTCGACGAGGCCGCCGTTTTGCTGCAGTTCGAGGGACGAATGGAATTTGACCACGTTGAACATGTCATCAAACTCCCAGTCGCCCGATGGCGATTGGAAGTTCCCGCCGCACTCCCGGCCGATACCGGTGATTGTCAGCGAAAAACACGTGGCCGTGTCGCACCCCCAGACAACCGACGGCGGCGTTACGGCCACGGCAGCCGAGACACGCGTGACCAGGCAGGCGAAGGCAATGGTCGAACTAACCAGGAACAGATGTAGATGCTTCATATGTTGGATTGACGGTCCCCTATACGACGTTGAGATTACTTCTTTGCGGAGAGAAACGAGAGTGTTCGGTTACGCCCGGCGTGGGCATACCAAACGCGATGAGGAACAACACTTACCCGTGTTGCAGTTCATTGGATCCCTGTTTCCCTACCACCAAACTGCTCGAGCCCACCTCAGGCTCGCGAAGATACTAACACACAACCCCGCAGTTATCAAATCCCGAACAGCAGAATTCCGGATGGCCGGGATCGCGTCCTCACCCGTCCAACTGCAAGTGATTGAATTGTAGACGGTAGCGAGACGCACAGCCGCATTCTCTATTGTGAGAATGGCTCAAAAAAATCGCGCACCAACCTTGCTTCCCGCGTTACGCCCCCACGGGCGCTCATTTTCCCATCGTTAACACAACTCGAAAGCGCGCCTTGCCGCTCATCATCCGCTCGTACGCTTCCGCCGCGCGTTCCAGGGGCATGATTTCGTTCATCGATCGCACGCCGCTGAACGCGCTGAACGCCAGCGCATCCTGCGAATCGATCGAGGTGCCCGAATACCAGCCTTTCACGGATCGCATCCCGGCAATAAGCGCAAAGGCCGGTACCTCCAACGACGGCGGCGCCCCGACGACCAGCAGTGTCCCTTTCGGCGCCAGACCGCCCACCGTCGCGCTCATCGCTTTCCCGTCCGTTACGGTCGCGACGACCACCTTCGCCCCGCCGAGCTTCGTCAGTTCCGCCGCGGGGTCCTGTGTCTGGCTGTCGATATAACGCCACGCACCGAGCTGGCGCGCGAACGGTTCCTTGTCCTTGCCGCGCGCGATCCCCACCGTCTTGTATCCCATCTTCGCCGCGTATTGGACGGCCAAATGACCGAGTCCGCCCAGGCCGAGGATCGCCACCACGTCGCCCCCGCGCGCCCCGCTGTTGCGCAACGCGTTGAACGTCGTGACCCCGGCGCACATCAGCGGCGCGGCGTCCGCGTCTGATAACTCATCAGGCACCGCCGCCAGAGCCTGTTCCGGCGCGATCATGTATTCCGCATACCCGCCATCAAAGGAGAGGCCCGTGGTCAACAGGCCGTTCTGGCACGCGAAGAAATCCCCGCGCCGGCACGAATCGCAGTACCCGCATTGTCCTCCGTGCCAGCCCACTCCCACGCGCTTCCCCACCTTCCATCCCGCCACGCCCGCGCCGAGCGCATCGACCGTTCCGATCACTTCATGGCCGGGCACGCGCGGGTATTGAATCCCCGGCCAATGCCCCTCCTTCACCAACACATCGCTGTGGCAAACGCCACACGCCCGCACCTTGACCCGCACCTGTCCCGCGCCGGGCGCCGGGATGTCCCGTTCCACCAGTTCCAACGGTCCGCCCGCCTTCGTCACCTGAACAGCTTTCATTCGCGCCATACACGCCTCCTGTGAGTTCCTTCACCCGTTCAACACGCCATGCGACCCTCGGTACACATGCACCGCTTCGCCACCCTCGTCAACTCGCCAGCGTCTCTTTTGCGCTACGCCTGATTGCCATGCCGGCGTGTTTTGTAATGGACATGCTTCAGGCGCCGGGCATAACGTCTCTTCCCCAGCGCCCAAACATGGAGAAGAAAATCCCAGAGGATTTCAGCCTGCCCTGGAAACCGCTCGGCGCGCTCATGGGCGTCGTCACCGCCACAATCTTGATGGCGGCCCTGGTAAGCCATCGATGGGAAACCGGGCTGGTGTTCGCCGCCATGGCGCTTGTCCTGCCCGTTTACTTCCGGTTCATGCGCAAGCTCAGCATCAAGGACATGACCACGAGACCACGGTCGTGGATGCTGACCGACGACGGCCTCATGCGCGTCTACAACGATCCGCCGGAGCGGGAGACGATCCGCTGGAGCCACATTCAACGAATGCGATGGATGAAGTTCAAGGGCCTGGATCTTCTTTGGGAGGAATCCACCCCACACCATGCCCGACTTCGTCAGGAGTTTCGCGAAGCTGATCTGGCAGGACTGCTTCGTGGTTCCATTGCCGTCGGGGAAAAGCAAGCTGATGAGATCGCGGCCCTCTGGCTGGAGAAACGTTCCCTGCCACGGGGGGACCAACCGCTGCATCATGAACGCTCGTCTGGAAAAACCCTCAGTCGACGGGTGCGACGCACGCTCTTGCTTGGAACGGTGATGGGATTGGCGTTGATCGGTTGGGCGACCGTCAACATCGTGCGCCAGTACCCATCCTGCTCCTGGCCATCGGTTGATGGTAAAGTCATTTCCCAGCAATATCGCGATTTACCGAAGGACCCCGATCACTCGGCTAAAGCTCAGTTGTTCCTCGCCTACGAATACGCTGTCGACGGCCGGCCATATCATTCCGAGCAGTACAGTCTGTGGCATCCGGTGTACGTGGAAGAAGTGGAGACGGTTCAGGCGTTTGCCCGCACCCATAAAGCCGGCTCCGTCGTCCGCGTGTCCTATAATCCGAAGCAGCCGACCGAGGCGGTGTTGCTGCCGGGACCCGATTGGCGCGGGGACACAGCCCTCCTGGTGCTCGGGGCGTTCTTTCTGTTGATCATGCTCGTCGCGCGCGTGGCCATGCTGTCGGAGGGAAAGACAAATTCACGCCGTTCACGCAACGCGCTCGTCAAAGAATACGGGCCGTGAACCAATGGCCCTGTCTCACGGCGCCCGACGCCCTCAGCGGTATGCGCTCGCGGTGTTGATCATCGAGTCGATGACTTTCTCGCTCACGCCGCTCTGCTTCAGATCGATGATCTCGGACACCGTCAGATGATACACCGCTCTGGAATTTCGAATGTGACTCAGAATCACATCGTCACCCACACCGGCTTTGGCGAGCGCCTTGATGTCCGCCACGCTTCCGGACCGCGCCTGATAACCCGGCGGCACCGGCGGAGGCGGCGGAAGGCTCGTTGGCCGCTGCACGGTCTCACTGTAAGACGGCGGCGCGATGTTTGACGGCGGCGTGTCCCGATCCACGGCCGTCGGCGAAAGCGGACGATCTGCCGCGGTTGGTTGCGAACCGTCTGGCGGCGGGGGCGGCGGCGAACTGTAGCTGGCCGTCGACGACGGCGGTGCCGAGTAATACGCGGGCTGAGAGTAGTAGGCGGGCGGCGTCGAATTATAGTAATCGTACGCGGGCGGATAATAGTAATAGCCGTACGGGTAATAGTAGTATGGCCCGCCGTAATAGGAAAATGAAACGCCCCACGGCCAACCCCACCATCCCCAACCACCGTGGTAGTACCCGCCCCAGCCGTAATGGCCTCCCCATCCACCGCCCCAGTGGCCGCCTCCACTCCACCCGCCACCACCGCCATGGCCCGAAGCAGCTTCCGTCCGCGGCGTAATCAACAAACAGGCGGCGCAACACAACAATGCCACCAAAAGCTTCACGGAATGCTTCATGACATCCTCCCCTTCGTGTGCCGGTACGACGTACTTCTCATACACAATCTCTCCCACTCACTATATGCCAAAACCGGTCGAATGCCAACATCGACCCGTCGTCGCCGTTGGTCGGCGATACAACATTTACACCAGCGGATCATCCAGACCCGCCTCCGGCCGGGGTCTCGCGCGCCCCCAAAGACGAAGACGCCCAACCTCTGCTCTCGGGCTACTGTGACGGAGGCGCCGGTGTCGGTGATGGCGGCGGTGGTGCGGGGGCCACTGGCGCCGGCGGGGGCGACGCTGGCTCCGCTGGGGCTGGCGCCTGGGCCGCCGGCGGCGGTGGTACCGGAGGCGCCACCTGCGGCGGGAGCGGCGTCGGTTGCCACGGTTGCTTGGTCATGTCGAACAGCACCTCGACCGGCGCGGGTTGATGATAGAAAAACGTCTTCTCCTGCTGATACTGTCCGGGTTCCGCCGGAACCGCCACAATCCGGGCCATGTCCCGCAGCCGATGGTGCTCACTTTTTTGCGGCAACGTGACATCCACCGGAGCCGTCCCCATGTACGCGCCGTTCACCTCGATGCGCGCGCCGGGCGGCTCGGATACAATGTGCGTCCGGACCGGTTGATCGGCACAACCCGCAATTAAACCCGTCACCAACGCACTCGACAACAATCGCAATCGCATTCCCATGGGCTTTCCTCCGTATCGGATCGTTCGTTCAATTCGCTGTCGCGTCCACTTCCAGCTCGTCCAGCCGTTCCTCAATCGTCACCGCCGTCGACTGCACGCGGCACAACTGGGCATACAAGCCATCCTGAGCCATCAATTCCTCGTGTGTGCCGCGCTCGATAATGTGGCCGGCCTTCAACACCAGAATCTGATTGGCATTACGCACCGTGGAGAGCCGATGCGCAATCACAAAACTCGTCCGATGCGCCATCAGCCGTTCCAGGGCTTCCTGGATCAGCTTCTCCGTCGCCGTGTCCACGCTCGCCGTCGCCTCGTCCAAAATCAAAATCGGCGGATCTTTCAGCAACGCCCGCGCGATGCTCACCCGCTGTTTCTCGCCCACGCTGAGCTTCACGCCGCGTTCGCCCACCCGCGAATCATATTTCTCGGGCAATCGCATGATGAATTCGTGGCAGTTCGCTGCTTCCGCCGCCGCGATCATCTCCGCCTCGCTCGCGTCCAGCCGCCCGTACAGAATGTTCTCGCGGATCGTGCCGTTGAACAGGAACGCCTCCTGCGACACGATGCCGATCTGCCGCCGCAACGATTCGAGCGTGACGTCGCGGATATCGTGCCCATCGATGAGAATCTGCCCGTGCGTCACGTCGTAAAACCGTGGCAGCAAATTCACAACGGTGCTCTTGCCCGCCCCTGTCGGGCCAACCAGCGCAATCGTCTCGCCCGGTCGCGCGTGAATGTTGATCTCGCGCAACACCGTCAATTGCTTGCGGTACTCGAACCCGACATCGCGGTAGTCCACCTCGCCGCGTACCCGGCCAGTCAGCGAAACGGCGGCCTGTTTCTCCCCGACCTCGACCGTCGCATCGAGAATATCGAATACGCGTTCGCCCGCGGCCCGTCCGGCCTGAAACATCTGGTTCAACCCGTGGAATGCGCGCAGGGGTTCGTAGAACATCCCCAGATACAGCAGGAACGAAACGAATTGCCCCAGCGTCAGCCGATTCGCCAGCACGTCGCGACCGCCAAACCACAACACGATCACCGTGCCCAGCGCCGCGGAAAACGTCATCGCCGGTGAATAGATCGACCATGCGGTCATCACCTTGAGCGTGGCGGTGCGAAGGTCTCCCGCCCGCCGCTCGAACCGGCCCAGTTCGTGCGTCTCGCGCCCGAACCCCTTGATCTGGCGAATCCCCTGCAGGTTATCCAGCAGCAGCGCGTTCAGCGCCGAGGTTGCCTGGCGCACCAACCGATAGCGCTTGTGCGCCGTCGTCGTGTACAGCAATCCGCCCGCCGCCAACAGCGGGATCGGCACGATCGCCAGAAGCGCCAGTTGGGGGTTGAACCGAAACATCATAAACCCAACGCCGACGAGGCCCAGCAACGCCACGGTCCCCTGCTCGATTCCGTCAATGAGCACGCGCTCCACGGCGTTCACATCGTCGATGACACGGGTCATCAGATCCCCCGAGGCGCGCTCGTCATAATAGCTGACCGACAAGCGTTGCAGTTTGTCGTAGAGGTCCCGCCGCAGATCGAAGATCACGCGCTGCTCAAACCGGTTGTTGAGCTGGAGGCGCAACATGTTGAACACATCACGCAGGAAGAACGAGGCGAGCACGAGGCCCGTGAACAGCCCCAACAGGCCTTCGCGTCGCCCCGAGATCACTTCGTCGATGAACAACTGCGTCAGCTTCGGGAAGGCCAGGCCGGCAAGGGTCGTTAATATCGCGCAGACCATCGTCCCGATGGCGTACCACGGATAGCGCCGCACGTAACCCGAGATGCGGGCAAAAATCTCCCCCGCGCCGCGTTTGCGCGCGACCATCGTCTCATCGTTGACTGTATCGTGACGGTGCATCCCGTTTAGAGTACCCGGACCAGCGAATGGTTGCGCGCGGATCCGCCCCGACGAGACATAGCTGTCCCTGCGGGCCAGCGTCATCTCCGCCCGATATCACCAGCCGATCCTGTCACCGTCCTGCGCTACTTCTCTTCCAGCCACTCGATCACTTTGGGCGTCTCGGCGCCGAACAGGATGCGCACGGCCACCCGGATTTCGTCGTGAGTGCCTTCGGAGCGCTTCCAGCGGTGCTTGAGTGCGCGGAACCATGGGTCATAGGGCCGGATCGCCCGATAAATGCCCCGGCGCTCGGATACCTTGGAGGAGCGGTTACCAGACAGCAGTTTCCGCATGTTTTCCAGCGAGATCGGTTTCGTCGTAAGCAGTTCGGCAGGAATGCCGAGCCGATAGGCGATGGATTCGATCCCTTTCGTGGATAACATGCGTTTCCCCGACTGACAATCGCTCACGGACCCCTGGCTGATCCCCAACTGCTCGGCAGCCTCCATCTGGGTCCAGTCCGCCGCATCCAGCAGCATGCGGAAGTTGGCGGTAAAAACACGACGCGCATCATATTTTAATGTTGACATATGTATCGCTTTCCGATAGCTTGGTGCGTCGGTATGACGTACCGTTCCTTGTGTAATTTTCAGCCGCAGCAAAACACACCCCCGGCCGAAACGCAAGCACGAAACGACGCCCGTAAAACTTTCGATATTTCCGAAGCCGACGGCCGCTGATGCACCGGACGAAGAAACCAAGGCGCGGGAAAGGGTCCCAGCCCGAAAAATCGATCTTTCGGCAGTTGTGGTTCGTCGAAATGGCCCCCTCCCCCGTCACCGGCGAGGTCCGCCTCCGCATGGAGCGTCCGGCCGCCTGGGTTTGCGTCGCCGACGCCTCGGAACTGATCTCCTGCTCTGTCCAAAAGGTGCACAACCTGTGCGAAGCAGGCGACCTCGAATGGCGCTGGCTCGATTACAAGGGCCCCGGCGGCAAAAAGCTCGTCCTCGTCGATTCGATCCAGTGTTACATCACGAGCAAAAGCTAACCAGGCGCCACCATCTCAAAAGAGACCGAAATCATTGCCTCCCTGAGCTGATCGCGCCATCCGGCGTTCGGATAAATCGATGATCCGGGATCCGATATTGCTCGGGGTAACCGGCAGCGGTAACCGGGAGAGTATCGAGCCGCCGCTGTAAAATCGGCGGTACATATCCTGAATTCTGCCCTCGATGTCCTCCGGAGTGCCATGGGGCGGCTGGATGTGGCAGCATCAATAGCACCACGGCCCGCCGGCGCGTCTTGAATGCGCGGCGGTCGTTCCGGGCGCGGTAATGGGCTGGCCGAATAATCCGAAGTTTCAGATTCACAGCTACTCACCCGATGAAAGTTTCTCAATTATCCGAAACGGGCGCACGCTGGTTTTGACGGGTCAACCCATTGACCACCAGACGCTGTCCGCCGCTGCTCACGGGCGCTCCTCCAGCTGCCCCAGCAAGCGCAACAGGCCGTCGAGGATTGTCAGGGGATGCGGCGGACAACCCGGAATGTACAGATCAACAGGCACGACGTGATCCGCGCCGTTGTGCTGCTCGGGATGACCGATGTACGGTCCGCCAGAAATCGCGCAGGCGCCGACCGCGATGACGAGTTTCGGCGCGGGCACCGCGTCGTAGGCCTTCTGGAGCGCGAACCGCATGTTTTCGGTCACCGGCCCCGTGATTAACAACCCGTCGGCATGTCGCGGCGAAGCAACGACCTGAATTCCGAAGCGGCCGAGATCGAAGACGACGGTGCTTAGCACGTTCACGTCGGCCTCGCAACCATTGCAGCCGCCCGCGCTTACCTGCCGCAATTTCAGCGACCGGCCAAACAGCCTCCGCATCTTCTCATCGAGGGCCGACGCGAGCTTGACGACGTCTCCCTGCAGGACAAGGTCCTCACGGGTCCGCGTCGCCAGCCGAAACTCCTGCGTGTACCGGATCGCCTGTTCGGGGCAGGCCTCGACGCAATCCGTGCAAAACAGACAGCGCCCGAGATCGAGCCGAAGCCCGTTGTCGCCAACTGAAATCGCGTCCGTCGGGCACGCCTCGGCGCAATCCCGGCAGCCTACCGGGCACTTCGACGGGTCCACCACCGGCTGGCCGCGAAACCGGTCCGGCAATGTCGGCGTCCCGTTGGGGAATGATACTGTGCGATGGCCCTGCTGCCAGCGCGCGACGAGAATGTTCAACATATCACCATCACCTCACAGATCATGTCCGCAGTACGACAGGTTGAAACTCTTGTTGCACAACGGGAAATCGGAGACCTGCTGGTTGCGCAACGCCAGCGCGAGGCCGGTCCAGTTGTAGAAGGACGGATCAACCACCTTGTATCGGGCGAACCGGCCGCGCTGGTCGGTCATCGCGGCGTGGCAAATCATGCCTCGCCACCCTTCCACAAGGGAGACGACGAACTTGTCAGGGGCCAGGTCTCCGGTGGTTTTCCGGGTCGATCCCTCGGCCAGCATCTGCAGTTGTTCGCGCACGAAGTCCGCCGACCGTTGGATTTCCAGCCAGCGCACATACGCCCGCGCGAAGACATCGCCCGTGGCGGCGGTTGACACGGGGATTTGCGAGAAGCGGTAAATGCCCGACGGAAAGTCGTGGCGGACGTCGCACTCCGCGCCACAAGCGCGCGCGGCCGGACCGACAAGGCCGAGCCGCTCGCAAATCTCCAGCGACAACTTGCCGGTCTCTTCCAGGCGGTTCATCACGGACGAGGAATCCCACAGCAAATTGACGGCGCTGGCGACATCGCGCCTGATGGTCTCGAGATTCGCGAGCAATTGTGCAGCGCGCCCTTGTTCCACATCGAACGCGACGCCTCCGGGGCGCACCAATCCGCGCCCGAACCGACTGCCACAAAGCCGGGCGGTCATGTTGAGGAAGTCGCCCCGCAGCCGGCCGCAGTACGAGGCGGTGGGCAGGAATCCCACGTCGCCCGCCAGCGCGCCGAGATCACCGGTGTGATTGGCCAGGCGCTCCAGTTCCAGCGCCACGCCGCGCAATCCTTGCGCCCGAGCCGGCGCCTTGCACCCCGCGAGGGCTTCCACGGCCTGGCAATACGCCGTCGCGTGGCCAACCGTGGTGTCACCCGCGAGCGTTTCCATGTAACGAATCGTTCGCTTCGTCGGCCCGCCGATCAGCGCCCGCTCCACCCCACGGTGCTGGTAGCCCAGCGAGATTTCCAGGTGAAACACCTGTTCGCCATGGCATTGAAAGCGAAAGTGGCCCGGTTCAATCACGCCGGCGTGAATCGGGCCGACCGCGACTTCATGAATCTCCCCGCCCTCGACCCGGTAAAAGTCTGTCACACCGACCGTGATCCGTTGATCGTCAGGCCGGTTCCACGCGTCGTGGCCGGTACGTTGGGATGAGACAAAGCGGACCGGCTTGAGCCATGGATGTCCTTCGGGACGAAGAGCGAACTGCTCGGCGATCTCGCGTTCGAACAAATGTACCTGCGGACACTCCGTTGTCAGCGAGGGGAAAACGTCCCCGGCAATGCGGGTCTTCGCCACGAAAAGCTGGCCGACGGCGCGGTCGGCCAGCACGAGGTAGAGTTCCACCGGTGCAGTCGCATCGGGCAGATGGCCAAATAACGCCGCCACGCGCGCGCCTCCGGCAACGGAATCGAGAATCGCCCGGCGGAATTCCGGCCACTCCAGGAGTGGTATTTCCCGGCAGCCGCAGGCCGTTCCGTTTCGCAACGCCAGGAACTGGCTCATCGCGCGCCCTCCACGAACGAAACCGCATTGCGCAGCAATGATTCCAGGGGAGCCGGAATGTACACGCCCAGCAGCAGGACCAATCCGAGAAACGCCAGGATGGGCGCGACAACCTGCAGATGGTCCCGATACTGTGTTGCCTCGGCCCGCGCAGAAGGCGCGCCCTGTACCACGCGTAGAACCGTCGCCCCCATCCCCACAAAGACCGCTCCCAGCAGCAGCAGAAACATTGCGGCCACGATAAATCTGCCCGCGCCGATCGTGCCGCTCAGGATGGTGAACTCGCTACGGAACGGTCCGCCGGGCGGTGAGCCGGTAATGGCCAGAAAACCGATCAGGAACAACGGGCCGGACACCGGCAGACGGCGGTTGGCGCCGCGCACTTCATCCGTCAGTTTGCTGCCGTAGGCACGGTGGATGTTGCCGGCCGAGAGAAACAGCGCCCCCTTGGTCAGCCCGTTGGTGAGAAGATGCAGCAGTGCGCCAAATGTCGCCAATCCGCCGACGCCAACGCCGAACGCGAGAATGCCCATGTGCTCGACGCTGGAGTACGCCAGCATCCGCTTGAAATCACGTTGCCGCACCATAAACACCGCCGCGACGGTCATCGACAACAGCCCGACGAAAACCAGAATCTGCCGGGCGAACGCGTCTTCCTGTGCCGCAACGCAAATCCGATGGAACCGCAGGATCGCCAGGAACGCGCAACTTGTGACTCCGCCTGCCAGCAGCGCTCCGACCAGTCCCGGCGCTTCGCCATAGGCATCCGGTTTCCACGTGTGCATCGGCGCCAGTCCCATCTTCGTGCCGTAGCCGACCAGCAGCAGCACGAACGCCGTGTGCAACCAGGGACGGGACAGTTGCGGCGCCAGATTGACCAGATCGTCGAACAGTAATGTCGACGTCAATCCCTCGCGCAGGGAGGAGTATGCAAGGAAAAATGATCCCAGCAACGCCAGCGCGGTTCCGACCGAGGCAATCAGCAGATACTTCCAGGTTGCTTCCAGCGAGCGCGGATTGTGATTGAAGAACAACAACGGCGCCGTGGCCAGCGTCGTCGCTTCCATCGCCACCCACATCAGGCCGAGCTGATGGGACAAGGTCACGAGCGTCATCATCGCCAGCATGACCATCAGACAGGAGCAGAAGACGCGGTTGGGACGGTCCGAGCGCAACGCCAGATAGCCGGGCGCATACAGGGCGCAGAGAAAAAACAGCACGCTGATGAATCCCAGCACCAGTTTCCCGAGCGGATCCAACACCAGCCAGCCTTGAAGCGCGAAAACCGGTCCGCCCCGGAGCGCCGCGATCACGAGCGCCAGGTGCGCCAGCCCCCCTAGGGGCACCAACCACGGACGCCATCGATTCGACGGCGCGACCGCCGCCATCGCGGCAACCAGCAACGGGACAATGATCAGCAGCCACGCCATGCGCTATTCCTTCAATGCCGACAGTTCCCGGGTGCTCGCCGTGGAGAACTCCTGGCTGATCTGGTAGATGATAATGCCCATGATGAAGATGGCGACGAACAGGTCGAGCAACACGCCGATCTCAACGAGGAACGGCATGGCTTCGACCAGCAGCAGACCAAAGATGAACACGCCGTTCTCCAGAACCAGGTATCCGACGACCTGAGAAATCGCCTTCGTTCGCGTCGTCAGAATCAGAAATCCCGTCAGGACGGTTGAGAGCGCGGCGGGCACAATCAACGAACCGATTTGCTCATGCGCAATCGGCAGCGTCTTGGCAAAGATGACGGCCAGGGCCGTGCCCGCTCCGCCCAGCAACAGCGAGCCGACGAATCCGATGATCGGCTCAACCTCGCGACGAATCACCACTTCGCGGATGGCGTGAAACAGCATTCGGGGAATGACCACGCCCTTGAGCGCAATGGTCGCGGCCGCCATCAAGATGACCCAGACCGTCACGGTGTTGTGGGCGGCCACGATCGTCAGACCCAACAGCACGCCCTGAAGCGCCACGGCGTGGATCACCGTGCGGAGCTGGCTTGCGCCCAATGCCACGAGATTGAGCAGGAGAACCGCGACCAGAATGGGATCGAGAAGTTGATTCATGCGCTCACCTCAACAACAGGATCATGCTGAATGCCGACAACAAACACGCGGCCACGAGAAATGTCGGCGCAAACACGAGACGGAACCGCGCCATCACCGATTCGACCACACCGATCGCCACAGCCAGCGCGAGCATTGTGGCCACGAAAATGCCCGCGTCCGCCCAGGCATTACCCGCGTCAACCGGGGCCACGACGCGCAGCAGCACCGCGCCGATCACGAACAGCTTCAGCGCCGCACCGTACAGGATCATCCCCAACGCCGGACCACCGTGATCGAGCACCATGACTTCGTGGATCATCGTCAACTCCAGGTGCGTGTTCGGATCGTCGAACGGAATGCGCGAGTTTTCGACCAGAAGCACGATGAAAAGACTCGCCGCCAACAACACAAGGGACGCGCCCGTCACGCCCCAGCCGCTCGGAAAACGGACGTGGAGCATCGTCGTCAACGACAAGGACGCCGATAGTTTGGCCAGCACCAGAAAGCCGAAGAACAACGCCGGCTCCGCAAGACAGGCGAACGTGACTTCCCGCGCCGCGCCCATGCCTTCAAAGGATGACCCGGTGTCCAACGCCGCCGATGCGGTGAAGAACCGTCCCAACCCAAATAGATAGGCAAACAGAATCAGGTCGCCCGCAAACGAGATCGGCGCGGGCTGACCACCAAATGGCACCAGTAATCCAGCCAGCAACGCGGTGGCGATTCCGACGACGGGGCCGGCGCGAAACACCCAGGTGGTGGTCGTGCTGAACACCGAGCCCTTTCGAAGGAGCTTCGCCAGATCGTAGTAGAGCTGGAATACGGGCGGGCCGTTGCGGCCGGCAAACCACGCCTTGGTCTTGCCGATGACGCCGGGCAATAGTGGCGGCACGCCGAGCAACAAAACGATATGGAGGAGCGTGTGAGTCATGATCGTGAAGCGGATGGGCTCACCTCCACAGCAGCAGCAGAATCAGAAAGAGCACGATGTACAGCAGATAGGCATGGACGCTACCCGCCTGCAAAAATCGGAACGAGGACGTGATTCGAGCGCCGAATCGAAAACCCGGACGCATTGCGCCGTCCAGCACAATGTCCGGCACCTCGCTGCGAAATCGGGCCTCACCCGGAAACAACGACAATTCGCCGGGCGTCTCGACACGCGGTCGCAGCACCCACGCGAACAAACCGACAAGCATTTGGGCAAACGAGGATGAGGTGTATTGTACTCTCGGTCCCGGCGCGGCATAACCGCAATCCCACGTTCCGGCGGACGCCGTTCCGCCGCGGTGCACCATTTCCGCCAGCGCCGCGCTGCCGAGAGCAAGCAATCCCGCCAGTGCCAGCCCACAAACCGTGACCCATCCCAAGGGCGCTAGAGCCGACAAGCCGGGTCCGCCAGCCGCCAGTTGCGGGTCCCACGCAGCAACCGCTTGCTCCATGATTGGCGCGACGGCAAGCGGCGCCAACCCGATGAACAAACAGCATCCCGCCAATGCGAACATCGGCCCGGTCATGGTTGGCGGCGGCTCGTGCGCATGGCGCGCGTGATGGGACCGCGCCACGCCCAGAAAGACCGTGCCGAACGCTTTCACAAAACAGGCCACGGCGAGGGCGCCAATCATTGCCAACGCCGGCGCGGCGAACGCCACCCCGGCCCACGGCGTTTCCGCGCCAATGCCGAGTGATCGGAACAAGCCCAGATAAATCAGCAGCTCACTGACAAAACCGTTGAGCGGCGGCAATCCGCAGATCGCCACGGCGCCCACGGCAAAGCAGAGAGCGGTGCGGGGCATCGACTTCGCGAGTCCACCGAGGTCATCGATTTCGAGGGTGTGCGTTGCGTGAACGACCGCGCCCGCGCCCAGAAACAGGAGCGACTTGAACAGGCTGTGGTTCCACACGTGCAACAACGCGCCCGCGAGTCCGAGGACCACCCAGTCGGCGCGCTGCAGCGAACGCCCCATCAGTGCCAAGCCGAGCCCCATGACGATGATGCCGATGTTCTCGATGCTGTGATAGGCCAGCAATCGTTTGAGGTCGTGCTGGCCGAGAGCGAACACGACGCCGAGGATGCCCGAGATCGTGCCGGCCGCCAACAGCACCCCGCCCCACCACAACGGCGGATGTGGCAGCAACGATCCGATGCGCACGAGCCCATAGATGCCGATCTTGATGAGCACACCGGACATCATGGCCGACACATGGCTCGGGGCTTTTGCGTGTGCGCCGGGCAGCCACACGTGGAACGGCATTACGCCCGCTTTCAATCCAAACGCGACGACCGCGAGCAGGAATATCGCGGCGGCGACACCGGAGGCGATATTGTCGGGCAGTGCGACCAGCGCGAATGTGCCGGTGACACTGTGCATGAGCGCGAAGAGCGCAAACAGTCCGAGCGTGGCCATGTGGGCGGCGACCACATAGACCCATCCCGCCTCGCGAACGGCGGGATCCTCGTCCTCGGTGGTGATCAGGAAGAACGCGCCGAGCGCCATGATCTCCCACACGACGAGGAACTCAATCGCGTTGGCCGCAATTGTGATTGCCGCCAGGGCTGCCGTGACCAACCCGTAAAAGAAGCACAGCTTGCGGCCGTTCTGGGGGTGATCCGCCTGTTTCCAGTACTCCAGACCGTAGACACCGCCGAGCGCGGGAATCACGAAGATCGGTAACAGGAACATCACGGAGATGCCGTCGATCTTGATCGCCGGAGTTGGCAATGTCGGTACCCACACCGACCACAGGGCACCGGCGACACCGGCGACCGAGCCGACGAGGCCCAGACCGGCAGCGATGTTCTGGCCGGCAGCCGAGTGACGTTTGACGAACAGCCCGGGCACGCCGCTGACCGCATGGCAGACAATCCCCAGGATGACCAGCCACACGCTCATCGCCTTCTCCATCCACCGAACACCGGGATTGCGACAGCGATACGCAGACCGGTCATCGTTGCCCCTCCTTGTTGGCAACGATGACTGGCTGCACCAGACCGGCTTCGACCCGCCGCGCTTCGTTCAGGATTTCTTCCGCTGAGGCATGGCGGGTGATCGCCCCTTTGAATCCGGCATCACGCAACGCGAACGCCAGCCGCGATAGAAGATGCAGATGCGTCCGCACCGTCGGACTAATCAGGGAAAACAAGGCATGGACCGGCTTGCCGTCCATCGCGCCGAATTCGACCGGCGCCGCCAGCAGACACAGGCTGACGAGCGGCGTGCGCACGTGGAGAACGATCGGCGTGCGCACATGCGGGATGGCGATCCCATCGCCGATGCCCGTTGACGCCAGGGCCTCACGGGCCAGAAACAAATCGACGAGAAACTCGCGATCGACGTCCGCGGGAAGCGGCAGGTTTGTCACGATTGTTCGCAGGGCCGATTCACGGTCGGACACGCCGACGGAATGGAAAATCCCGCCGGCCTGAAGAGCCTCGGCGAAACCGGGCGGATGAGCTGAACCATTGGCCGCGTCCGCAAAGATCTCGCTGGACACATGCACCTGGTGGGCGGTGGCCCATTCCAGAAGTTCCACCCGATTGAACCGGTGCTGCCCGCTGATCCGCTGGGCCGGCAGACCCCGTTCCTTGATCCACTCGTAGATCCGTCTTTCCGGGACGGCGAACAACTTCGCTACTTCACGAACGCGCAATTCCATGGTCTCGTTTTTCCTGTCGTTTGAACAAAAAGGCTCCCCTGCTCCAGAAAATCGTTTTCTCAGCAGAGCTTCAGGCTACGGGCCCGGAGATCTTGTCCTTTGGTCGAGCGGCGTAGCTGCTTTCTCCTGGTGGGCCCGCCGCCGTGGTGCGATTGGCCCCGGCCGCGCCCGGGGCGACTTTGACGTTGCCGGGCCAATTCACATCCACCTCGTTGAGTGCGCGGAGCATCTCCCCGGGATGATTGCACGCCACCAGTGCCGTCACCCACTCCGCCATCCGCGAAGACCGGGCCAGCGCGGAAACGACGGAGAGATAAAACTGTGTTTCATTCGGCGGAACCGCCATCAGAAAAATCGCGTGAACCGGTGAGCCATCCCGCCAATGGATCCCGGCCTTGGACAGCCCCACGGCGAGAGACAAGCGATTGACTCCGCGGACTCGGGCGTGGGGAAACGCAATCCCGCCCTCGATTGCGGCAGACGAAAGGTAATCCTGCTGCAGCGCAGCCTGGAAGAAACCGAGCCAATCTTCGATGCAGCCGGCCTCACGCAGCCGATGACTGAGCGAATGGATCGCGCCTGCCTGGTCAACACCGGGCAGGTTCGGGATCAGCAAACTCGATTCTGTGAAATCCCCTACATTCATCGTCATCGCCATGATTGCGAACAATCTGTGTGCCAGCTGTACGGTCAACTGGTGGAAGATATTGCAGCCGCGGCAGTTGTGCGATACGGGCGCCCTCGCGCAAGCGAGCGCAAGCTCACACGTCAAGGCGGCTCGCGCAATTCTTGCACCGCTTCGATCCTCTGGTGTGCACGCAACATCGAACCTGCCCTACTGCCACGTGCGGACGTATCGTTGCACTGGAAAGGGGGGGTGTTGTGCAACCATTGTCCAAATCCAACGAGCCAGTCGACTCGCTGGCGACGAGAGGTGACATCTGCCTTTCATAACTGCCCTCCGGCAAGCCCTTTCAGCATCCGGAGGTTTTGGGTGGCATCCCTGATGCGATGCAAACCAGTAGCTTCATGCAATGAGCAACCTCAGGAGAAATTAAAAAGATATGATCCAGCAATCTCAAGCCGTTTCGCAAACCGTTCCGGGACAAAAAGAGCATGTGGTCGCCGCAGGAGAGACAGTCGACCAGATCGCCAGGAAATACGGCGTACCCGCGAAGTATCTGCGGCAGCTCAACAAGTTGACCGGCCCCGTGCAACCCAACCAGACGCTGCGAATTCCCATGGCCCGAACGGCGGCAGCGTCGGCACAGGCGTAAGAACGGCGATCGTCACAAGCACTTCAAGGGGGATAACACCCGGTGCCAGAGGTCAGTCAGCTCCGCGGGGAAAGCGATCAAGGCGAGCAACCCGCACGTCCAACGAAGCACCGGGTGTTGTCAGGGGAAACATTGGAGGGCATTGCCGACCGCTACGGTCTGCTGACGCCTGAACTGCGGCAAGCCAACGATCTGTGGGCTCGACCGCTCCAGATGGGAGAGATATTAACGATCCCTGCTCCCCGGCCGTGGAAATCTCCTGTCCCGAAGTCTTGAAGCACTGTCAACAGTAGTTCGTTGCGAGAACAAGACAATGCTCGGGAGGGAGGAAACGCAAATCCTCCTTTCTGAGTTCAGACGAGAATTACTGAATTGATCCCGCCATGGGAGTTTCTGTTCGACAAGCGCGCCCGGGGATCCAGCGTCCACGCGTCATCCACGACGAAAAGATACTGATACCGGCCGGGCGGCAACTCCAAATAAGTCGTCCATACGCCTCCTGCCGCTCGGGACAAGGGATGGGTATCGGGCGACCAATGGTTGAACTCACCGGCCACACACACCTTCAGGGCCTTTGTATTCACATATCGGAACACCGCGCGATGACAGTCCGTCTTTGTTGGCGGAGCAGGATTGGAGACAGGATGGTAACGCTCGCTGGCTGATGGCAGATCATTCATGGATTTCTCCCCCGTGTGAGCGACCGGCGGCGGATGGATCGAAACCCGGACCCGACGACGCGCACGACGCGGAAACCTGGGCGACCGTTGTCCTGAAGATCAGGGGAGAGGTGGAACCCCTGCCCTGCCCGCCTCGTAATCACTTCCAGCAGGACAACGAGTGAAAACAGACGCGTATCGGAGGAGGCGGCTGACCTGGACTGCTTGAGGGCCTCGTAATACTCCAGGACATCGGGCGGCATCAGACCGCGCACGCGCGCAATCTGACCGCGGAGCAGGCGAAACTCTTGTGGGCTGAGGATCCTGCGACCTCTTCCCTGCTCGAGACGCTCCAAGCGACGGAGCGTGGCCACCAGCCTCACGAGGATGTGGAATTCGGTCTGCATGGATTCACATTCCCACCCCAGCCGGGGGCGTGGACATGGCTTTGATCGCCGCAGGAACGTCGGTTTGCTGATTGATCCTGCAGTAGGCGTTCATCTGGCCAAACACCTCAGCCAACGAACGGGACGCTCCCGTGACGGCCATTTCTCCACCGCCGGCTTGAAACGATTCGGCGAAGAAAATAAACCCAGACACGACCAGCGAACTGAGCGTCGTCACCTCGGAGAAATCCACAATCACGCGCCGCCGTCCCTCCAGGAACAGGCGGGCGAGCGTACTCTGGAGTTGACGCAACTCGATCAGTTCCATCGGGCCTACGGCCGACAAAACGGTCAGCCCGTTGCGTTGTTGTTCCTCAAGTTGAAATGGCTTCTCGGTATCAATACCAATCATCGAATCCACACCTCGCGTTGAACGCCGGTCCTCACTAGCAGCGGAGGTGCCATGCGGAATGAATGAGTTCGAATAGGCTCAGCGGCAGGATGTTAGACGGATGGGGACCGGTCCGACGAACGCGGGTGCGAGTCATGGGCGGCGAAGTTGGTGCAAGTTTTGCACGAGGCCCGTAGCAGGTCGTGCACTGCCATCGCCGACTTTGCCCGGCCAGTGAATCGTGTTACCATCAGTTTTGTGGAAAGCATCCTTGCCAACGCGATTGGTCACCCGCTTCCGTCCCAGGAGTTGCAGCGGCTGACCCAGGAGCAGAAGCGCGAGCTATTGACCCGTCTGCTGGCGCAAGTGGCTCACGAACTTCGCAATCCGCTGAGCTCGCTCGACATTCACGTGCAACTGCTCGAAGAGGACGTGGCGGTTGGCGGCGCTGATCTCGCGCAACGGACGGGGGACCGATTTGAGATCATCCGCGGCGAGTTGCGTCGTCTGGAAAACGTGGTCACGCGCTTCCTGCAACTTGCCGGGCCACCGTCGTTGAGCCTGGTACCCCTGTGCGTCAACAAACTCATCGGCCACACTTGCGATCTCTTACGGCCCCAGGCCGAGGAACGGAATATCCATCTGGCGGCGGAATTGAGTGAATCGCTGCCGAGCGTCGACGCGGACGCGGATCAATTGACGCAGGCGTTTATCAATCTCGTCATCAACGCCCTGCAGGCGGCGCCGAAGGGCGGGCATGTCACGGTGCGCACGGCGGCTCAGGCAAGCGGAGTCATCGTCACATTTGCCGACGATGGGGCCGGCATCGACGTTGAGCACCAGGACCGGATATTCGAACCGTATTTCACAACCAAGTCCGAGGGTAGCGGACTCGGTTTGTGGATCACCCAGCAAATCGTGCATGCGCACGGCGGCACGTTGCGCGTGGAAAGCGCCCCTGCCAAGGGAGCGACCTTCATTCTCATGCTGCCCACGCGGAAGTCTCATGGATAAATCACGGGTTCACATCCTTGTGGTCGAGGACGAGCCGGGGCTGTGCACGGGCATCCAGGAGGCATTGCAGCGCGAGGGCTATCAGGTCGCAGCAGCCGGGGACGGCCAGAAGGCCATCGAGCGACTGGAGCAGCGGCTGTATAACCTGGTGATTTCCGATGTTCGCCTCCCCGGACCAAACGGCACCGACCTGCTCGCCCACATCAAAACGAAGAGCCCGGACACGATCGTGATTCTGATGACCGCGTACGGCACCGTGACAACCGCAGTCGAGGCCATGAAACAGGGCGCGTACGATTATCTGCCGAAGCCGCTCGACATGCGGCGATTGCGCACGCTCGTCGGCAAGGCGTTGGAGTATCAGGCCGTGATCGCCGAGAACAAGGAACTGCGGCTGCGGCTGCAGAAGCGCTCCGAGCCGAGTCCCTTGCTGGGCTCGACCGAAGTCATGCTCGCCATTGGGCGGCTCCTGGAGGAAGTCGCGGCCAGCGATGTGACCGTGTTGATTCAGGGCGAGAGCGGCACCGGCAAGGAATTGGTTGCCCGTGCCATTCATCAAAAGAGCCTGCGGCGTGATCGGCCGTTCGTGTCCGTCAACTGCGCGGCGTTGCCGGAGCAACTGCTCGAGGCCGAGTTGTTTGGCCACGTCAAAGGCGCGTTCACCGGCGCGTACAACGATCGGCCCGGTCGGTTCCAGATGGCGGAGGGCGGCACACTGTTCCTCGACGAAGTGGGCGACATGCCGGCCAAGGGACAGGGCGACCTCTTGCGGGTCATCGAGGAAGGGATGTTCCGTCGGGTCGGCAGCAGCCAGAACACGCACTGCAACGTCCGCATCATTGCCGCCACGAACAAGCAACTGGAACAGCACGTGAAGGAGGGACGGTTCCGTGAAGACCTGTTCTACCGACTCCACGTTGTACCGATCCAACTGCCGCCGTTGCGCGACCGCGCAGAGGACATCCCGTTGCTCGTGGAGGCGTTCCTCGGCCATTTTGTCGCCAAACACAAACGCCCCGCCAAGGTGATGTCGGCGGATGCGTTGCAGCTTTGTCAACGCTATCGCTGGCCGGGTAACGTCCGCGAACTGCGCAACGTCATCGAACGCCTGATCATCACCGTGCACAAAAAGATCGTCCAGGCGACCGATCTGCCGGATCCGATTCGTCAAGCCGCGGCGATCAGGGCTGAGTTTACCATTCGCCCCGGAATGAGCATCGAGGCCGTGGAGAAAGAATTGATTCGCCAGACGCTTCTGCACGTGTCCGCCAACCGCGAACTTGCCGCCAAAGCCCTGGGCATCAGCCGCCGCACGCTCCAGTACAAACTCAAGAAGTACAATCTGCTCATCCCGTCCGAGACGGATGAAAGGTGAGAGTGTGCCAGAAGTGTTCGTAGCGTTCGCGGCACCCTGACTCTCGTCGGCGTTCCCGTTAGGCTGTGTGCATTGTCGTGGGCGGAGCCTTCGTCACCGTCTGACTCAGCGCATCAGCCGGTAGGGGAACGGATCCTTCCGTATGCTTGTACATACTTCAACAAGCTGGTGCGCTCATACTTCGACGGCGCCGCGCCGCGCTTCAAGCTGTTTTCGAGTAGCGGCAGCACGTGTAGCGGTGATGGGGTAGAACGTGAGCGCGATGAGCGCGAAAACCGCCGTCAGCGCCGGGGCGCTTGCCAGAAACAAGCGCATGCGCGTGAAGGTTTCCGGCGACTGATTGCCGCGCAGTGCGGGATTGAACCGGGCGAACGAGAGAGCCAACCCGGTCCCGAGATAGGCCAGCGATAGCACCATCTTCTCGATCCAAGCGAAGACGCCGCCGAACATGCCTTCCCGGCGCTGGCCGTGCTTGAGTTCGTCCTCATCACAGATATCGGCCATCATCGAGGCCAGCATGATCTTCACCGCCACCCACATGGGACCGCACAGCAACGGATCGATCAGGATGACGGGATCGATACCCACCTTGCCGATGTAAAAGATGGGATGCCCCGGGGTGAAGATGAACCACTTCATGACGCCCCCGACCATCATCAGGCCATACACGAAATACAGCGAGCCGCTCTTGCCGAACTTGCCGCCCAGCCAGGTGATGACGGGAATCGCCGCGAACCCAACGACGCCGTATCCGGTGGTGAGCACGCCTTTCTGCAGCAGACCGATCGCCTTGTCGCCATTGTTCATGAAATAGACAAGGATGTACTGGTCAATGCCCATGGCCAGAACGCCGGAGAGCGTGTTCAGGACGATGATGGCGACCAGTGTCAGGAAGGCCGCGCTTTCCATTGCGCCCCTCAGGCTGTCCCAAATGCTCACTTTGCTTTGGTGTTCTGTCTTTTTCGCGAAGCGTTCGTGCACGAAGAGCCCGGGCATCATGCCGATGCCGGCCATGATGACGAGGCCGACGATCCATCCCATGGCGCGGACGCCGGTCACATTCAAATCCGTCGCGCCAGCCACGAGGGCGACACTGAGCAGACCGGCCAGCGGCAACATCCATCCGCCGGTCAGTTCGCCGAGCTTGTGGAAGAAGGCGGTGAACGCCATGACCCGCGTGCGCTCGTGGTAGTCCGGCGACATCTCGTAGGTCAACGCATTGTAGGGCACAGCGAAAACAGCGTAGGCGGTGAAAAAGAGAAGCTGCAAGGCGATGAAGTAGGTCATCTTCATGGTCTCGCTCCAAGACGGAGGAACAAACCAGATCAACCCAAAGATCAGCCCCATGGCGATGGCTCCGACGACGATAAACGGCTTGCGGCGGCCCAGGCGGGAATGGCAGTTGTCGGACAACCGTCCCACAATCGGATCGATCAGGCCATCCCAGATGCGGGGAATCATCAAGGCAGCGCCAATCCAGGTGGTGCTAACGCCCAGCATCATGTTGTACACCGGATAGGCCAACACGCTGACGCCGGCGTAGCCGAAGAACGCCGCCAGCGCACCGACACCGAGCGCCAGCTTTTCGCCCACCGGCACCTTGTCGTGGCTGGGAGTTGTATCCGTCATGATGGTCTCGCTTCGGCTTCCTCGTCCTTCGCGAGGATCGCTTCCACGGTCCAGCGCTTGAGCATGTCGGGATACTGCTGCTTATAAACGCGGTACAGCGCGAGAATCGCCATCTCGTCCCCCTCCCAATTACAGCGGCGGCAATAGTATTGGTCTGCCTCCCGGTCGTAGAGCAGATCGTAGTCGATCGTCCGAAACAGACATTGGGGGCAGCGGTAATTGATCTTGCCGGTTTTTCCCTGAGCCATGGTCGCTCTCCTTAGTCGGCGCGTTCGATGGTGAAAGCGGTCACGAGTTCCTCGTTGAGTCCAAGTTCCCGGCACAAGCCGATCTTCAGGTTCGGGGCAAACGAGTACCCCTCCTCGTAGTAGCCTCGGCACTGGCCCGCCTTCGGCGTCATCTGGATGCGGGTTTGCACCATCGGGATGACCGCTTCGACGGCGGTCGCGGCAGCGGTGGAATGCTCGCGGCACCGGTACTCATAGTCCACGGCATGGCGCGTTCCATCGCGGCCGATGACGGCGAGCGTGCAACCGGTCAAGTCTTCCGGATACTCCCGAGTTCCCCAGCAGGCGGTGATGAACTCGTCAATTTCAACCTTGGTGGTCGGATCACTGAGTCCGACGATTTTGCGAGCGATGTCAATCGTGCCGGTGTTTTCGCGGAACGTGTACGACGTCTCGATCCGCACATCCAGGCTCTGAAACTCGATCGTCACGGGGCGCACAATCAATTTGCGGTATCCCTCGCCCTCTTCATACCGTCCCGTCGATCGGCACGCGCTCAAGTCGACTTCTTCACCACGGAACCGCACCTTGGCGCTCTTGATCGCGCCTTCGCCGGCATAGTGTGTGAACGGGCCGCCGCGATACCGGGCATGCACGATGAACGGATAGGAGGCATCCTGGTTCGCCGCCGTACCGGCGCCGGTGGGGCGTTTCAGCTTGGAAGCGTAGGGCCGGATGTCGGTGATCGCCCCGCCCAACTTGAGGTCGATCTGCACGCGAAACTTCGAATCCGCGTACCAGAAGCACTGGTTCTTTGTGCCAAAGATCGTGTCCTTCCAGAGCGCGCAGATCGGTTCGTTGACGGCCTTGTTCGCGCGATACCAGTCGGCGAACTCGGTCATGGTCATGTCCGTGATCTTGCCCTCGCGTTTGAGTTGGCCGTAGTAGGCCATGAAATCCTCGTAGGATTTCTTGAGAATCCGGTAGGGACACTCCCACCGTCCAGCCTTACCCATCCAGCCGGGACCGACATAAACGAGGTTGTATGAAAAACCCTTGTTGTAGCGTTTCATGACCTGATACTGGTCCACGAGGTTGTACATGAAGGGCAGACGGTCGTCCTCGTAAGCCAGGCCGCGGATGATGTTCTGCGGGTGCGTGCCGAACATGTCGCCGGGGTTGTCCATCACGCCGAGCAGATCGCGCGACAGGTGCGGCACGGCCACGATGCCAGCATCGTCCGCCGCGTTTTCCGCGATGGCGTGCGAACACGCCTTGGATGGCACCCACGCCGTCCACGGGCCGCCATCAAGCAACGTGTACCACGTGTTGTTGGTGTGACGAAAGACCTTTGGGCCTTCCTCGAAACAGGCGGCCACCGCGATTTTCACTCTCGGGTACTTCTCCTTGATGTGGTTGATGAGTTCGGCATCCAGGAAATAGGAGCCGGTGGCCGTCGGGTAGGAGCCAAAGACATCCTTGAAGCGTTCAAACATGTCGTGCACGAGGCGGATCTTGAGATCCCAAGGGAACAGCCACATGGCCAGTTCCCTGGAGCCGTAGGTCTTGCGAAAGCGGTCGCACTGGACGCCAAGGAATGTGTGCCCGATCTCATCGCCGTATTTTTCGTGATAATCCTTCGCCAGTTGGATTGCCTCGTCATTGTAAAGGGAGGCGTAGGTCATCTGGATGGTGCATTTGATCCCGTTGGCATGCGCGATATCCTGCTGCAAACGGAAGATGTCCAGCGACTCGCCGACGACCTCCTTGCCGCCGAGATCTTCGGCCTTGCCGGCTTGGGCATCGGTGGTGATGTATTCGGGCATCAGCTCCGGTCTGTGGACAACATTCAAGATAAATTTGTCCATGGGATGCGCTCCTATTCTGAAAACACATCCAATGCCGGCAGAGCCTGGCCTTTGTCGTCAAACAGCGCACGCGCCCAGCAAGCGGGGGCGTCGGCTTCATCTTCATAGCCGGGGGCTTGCGGGGGAATCCATTCCGGCGCCCAGTAAAACACGCCGCCGCCGTGTTTCGATGCTCGCACAATCGCAATTACATCCACCACAAAACGCCGTTGCCCAACCGGTGTAAGAGGATACTTGCCTACAAGGCGATGCCAGGCGGCCGGGTCGCCGCTTAACGCGTCTTTATACATCGGGTGACGCTTATAAGGATAAGCCATTTCCGCCAGATAGACTTTCCTGCCATAGCGGCTGCCCAAATACTCGATGGTCTGCGAAAGTGCATCCGGCATGCCATGCCAGAAGGGATAGTACGACTCGCCGATGACATCGAAAACCACGTTCTGCTTGAGAATGTTGTCGAAGAACCATTGGTTGGTGGGAATGTCGCCGCCGCGGTCCAAGTGCAGCATGATCTCGACCGAGGTTCCGGCCGCCTCCTTCACACCAGCCACACCGGCTTTTAGAATAGTGCCAAGTCGCTTCCACTGTTGTTGACCCGCACTGCGACCTCGCTCGACCCGCCCATGATTCCAAAGCATACCGTTCGTGATTTCGTTGCCGACCTGCACCATTTCAGGTGCCACCCCTTCCACGACGAAGCGGTGGACGGTATCGCGCGTATACGCATGGACAGCATCCACCAAGCCTCCGAAATCCAGCGTGGCCCACGCTTTTGGCGTGTATTGTTTTCCGGGATCGGCCCATGTGTCCGAGTAGTGCAGATCGAGCAGAAACTTGAACCCTGCCTGCTTCAGGATTCGCGCCAGCGCCATGGTATAAGACAGATCGTTGCACTGCGCGCCATGTCCGCTCGGCGTGTGAAACAATCGAAGCCGCGCCCATTCAAAACCGGCCTGCCTTAAAAAGCCGGCGGGATCCGCGATCGGACGGCCGGCGCGATCGCGCAAGCCTCCGCGCGCCGAGATCGTGGCGAGCAACGAAAGATCGGCACCGTAAAAGCAAGAATTCTCCGTGGTCACTTGCCTCCCTTCTCAAGGCGAACGGTCAACGCGTTGAACGAGTAGGGCTCGATGTAACAGGCCACTTTGCCGTCGCGGATGGATAATCCATCCTCCGTCCGCAGTTTGTGGTCCTTGATCGGAATTGCCTCCAGACGGGCAGCGCCAGAACGTGCCGCCGCAAAGTCGAACGTGATGCGCCGTCGCAACGGACTGCGACTGACCAACAGCACGGTCGTGGTATTGCTGGCGGGATCGTTCACCGCGGCGCAAACAAGGTTACGGCTGGCGTCGGATTCGCAGGCCATCAGGTTTCGCCCGCGGACCGCGGAGAACATCCGGAACATCTCGGCTGACAGCGTCCGCTCGTAGGGCGGCAGCGACGAGACAATGCCTGGGAAAACATCCTGCTCTGGCCAGACATCACGGGAGGTACGCCACAACAACGGCCAGAGGCAGGTGATCTCCACATTGTTATTCAAAAAGTCCAACAGAAGATTGCCCTGGATCACAGCGTAGAGGGCCGGTGAAAACGAAACGCTCCAGTCGCTCGGAGCGACGTTCCATTCGAGCACGACCAGGCCGATGCCGGGATAACCCGATTCGCGGCAGACGCTACGGATCCGGCTGATTGTCTCACCGTAAGAAGGCGGCTCGTCCAACCAGTGATCAAAGGAGGTTTTGCCCCAGTCCCAATACCAATGCACGTCCAGATAATCGACGACACCTCCGGCGGTCTTAAGGAACGCTCGGATGGCGTCCGAGCCGGCGTCCTGCTGGGTCGGATTACAAATCAGCCGCGCGTCCGGGAATGCGCGCTTGATGGCCTGGCCGTAGGCCAGGACTTCTTCGGCATACGAGTTGCCCCGGAACGTGTAGTTGGCGTTGCCTTCGTTCCACGGTTCGTTGTCGAGATACCAATAGGTCACCTTGTAGCCCGCGTCGCGGCAATGTCGCATCAGGTCCAACGCCTCCTTGATGCCATCTTCGCGCCGGCCATACTTCGCGCCGGAGGACAGGTTGATGCCAACGATTGGTTCCGCGCCCAAAGACCGGCAGCGCGCGAGGTATTCATCAATGCTCATGAACAGATGGTTGCTCGCCCATTTCTCTGGCGGCACCCACACAGCCTGAAACCGCCCCCATTTCGGATCGCCTTTTCCGCGCTGCGCGGCCGGCTCCCAGATGTCTTCGTAGCCGTTTACCCCGGGCGATCGCCAGTGATAGTAGCCCGTCTCCGCGCCGCCCGGGAAACGCAGTGCTCCCACGCCGGCATAACGCAACGTATCCGGGACCTTGTATTTTCGCCAAATGTCGGTCGTGTCGCTGAAGCTGCTCAGATTGATTCCCAGAAAGCCCGGTGAGATCCTTCGGAGCGTCCGATCCAAATCGATGCGCACGATGGCATAGCGGTTTGACCTGGCGTAGAATTCAACCTGGTTGTCCGGCGTGACCGGCGCAAAGAAGCCTCCCGTTTCCCGGTCCCAGCGGCTCGCCGCGTGCGCGCCACCGGCGACGAGTGCCATTGTCAGCGCCAGAGCCGACAGTGTCCCGTATCGCGTGATGGTTATCGTAGTGCCTCCTCCCACATCTGATACCGCATCTTATGTGAGTTGGTCGAGTGGTTTAAGTCGTGTGGAGATCCGTCGCGCGGGTTTGGCGGAGGAAGCGCCGTCTCTCTTCCGTCAATTCCGGGCAGCAGAAAGGCCGTTGCTCCCTGCAACGGCCTTCCCGAATTCTCGAACAATTAACTACGCTCGACGGAAGAACCTGCGGCACGCCAACAGGAGTCCGCCCAACCCAACCAGGACCAGCGTGGTGGGTTCGGGAACCACGGTGTACAGGGGCGCTGAGGCGCTGAAAGTCGAGGTGGGGTCCGTTTGCGAATCGTAATAGTTGCTGCCCAGCCAGGGTTGATAACTGCCATCCGACTCCGCCGGGTAACCCGTGCTGTCCAGTGCGCCATAGGCGGATTGTCCGCTGGGGTTGGCATAGGACGCGACCACATCGAAATAGAAACTGTTCCCGACGCTTAGCCCGAGGCTGCTCAAGGCAAACGTCACCGTGAAATAGCTCGATCCGGTGCCGCCTGCCGAGTAGTTCTCCGCTTCGTTCTGCGTCCAGTTTCCACCGCCGTAGGTCAAGGCGCTGGCGCCCGTTCCCCATGTGTTGACGAGGGCATTGACACCGCTGCTGATACCAATGTTCTCACCCCAAGGGTTGACGAGCGAGGTCGACCCGTTGGCAGCCTGGCCGACGATTTGCAGCTCGGCCGTATAGAAAATATAGGAAGCCATGGGGTTGCTTGAGTTCACTGTGAACGTGATATTGTTCGCGTCGTTGTTAATCACCACGCTGCTGATGCCTGCGCCATCGTTGATCGAGCTCCCAAGTGCAGTGCCGGGGCCGGAATACGTGGCGGCCGGGGCGTTTAACGCGGCGATCGAGAATAAACCAACTACCGATAGAACCACTAAACCTTGACTCAGTCTGATGCTCATATCTCCCTCACTCTGTTAGTTTGACACCACTCGCCTACCCCGTTAGGCGACGTTTATACAGCTAGCCGGGGTCTCCTGTCAACCACAAAATCATTGGCCTGCAAGGACATCCGTGTGCTTCCCTCTCTGGTCGAAGATGGTCTTGAATATCACGCTTCTCTGGTCCTCCGGGGCTAATCGTCGACAGTTTCATAGTTGAGGCCATTTGGGGTATTCGGCTGATAATCAGCGTCTATGTCTGCGAAATATGGGTCTACACTCGGGCTTTGGATCCACTCCACGTGACCATCGGTGAAAGCGGCATTCCGCCCCTCGGCACCGTGGGCATCCAAGCCGTCAACGGACGGCGTGATCTCGTTGTTCGGCCCGCAAGGCTTGGCACAGTTCGCCTCGGTCTGCATCCAATGCGAGTCATCGGCCAGGAGCAAGTAGCTTCGGTACCCATACTTGGTATTGAGTCTCGAAACATAAAAGTAACTTTTGTTGTACCCCTTCATCGGTATCATGCTTCCCAGTGCCTGCTGATTCCACGCGTACGCTGGAAAAACATTCACCCTGCTTGGGCCTGGACCGTGATACCTATTGCTTGGGCATACGAAGACCTTTGGGGAGGGAACATAGTGGTTCTTGATGAGCAATTGAAAAAACTGCGTGGCGCCGCCGTTTCCGAACCCACTTCCCGCACACGGGGCGCAATTGCTCCCTGTAAAGGTGCCTTGCGCCGGATAGCAGGTCGGGAAATAGCCGCCGTAATCTTCGGAATAGTTGAGCATTCCAATGGTGATTTGGCGCAGATTGCTCGCGCAAATGGCCCGCTTGCCTCTTTCCCTCGCCTTGTTCAGGGCCGGCAACAACATGGCCGCCAAAATGCCGATGATGGCGATGACCACAAGCAACTCAATCAACGTAAACGCCCGGCGCCCTGCTCCCGCTCGTGTGGCGACACCAACCGCTTGGCCGGCCTTGCCCATCGACCGGTCCTCAGCCTTGCAGTTTACATTCCTCCGCATATGCTGAAGTCGGGTTGCATCATCGCTAACACCCCATCAGGGGCACGCGCCGATACTTTCACTCACCCGATAGAACATCGTCGAATTCGTCGTTGCACTGGTATCGGTCTGTGTGAGTGCCCCGCCCGTGCTGTTCGTCGGAGAGCCGACATTGCTCCACGACGCAGGAATCAGCGTGCTGGTCCTCTGGAGTTGATAGACAAGACTGCTATTTGTTCCGGTCAGCCAGGTCACGTTAATGTTGCTGCCACTCCTCGTAATACCTGTAACGCGCATCGACGGGCCGACGACGAAGTAATGCGTCCCGGGCTCATTGGCGAAATTGACGGAGCTGGCCATACCGAGAGTGTTGGTGCAGAAGAACCCAGTTCCGTCCCAGAGTGGGCCCAAAACCTGATCCGAAACGTTGTTATGGCTCGAGTCGCTAATGAAGGCGCACACTTTTACAGCTCCCGTCGGGCTGCCGAGGGCCGCCAGAGGGATGCCCAATTCCACCCCCGTCATGATCGATCCCTGCCCATTTTCTTCGTAACACGGGGATGCGTCCACGCCGGCCGTGTTGATGTTGTTTATAGCGACTTGGATTCCGTATGGATTTGTACCGGCGAAAAGCGTGCTGTTCGTGGCGGGGCCGACGGTCTGGCCCAGGTTGTAGCCGTTGGTGCCGGCGCCACCGGGGTATAATTGGGCGTAGTTGGCGTAGAGAGTAAACGGTGATCCCCCGCAGCTCGCGTCCATCCAGTAACTGGCCACAAAATTCGTATCGAACGTGAGTCCCGGGGTGCCGTTGGTCCCCCCCGGCCCGCCTGGGCCCATGATTTCAAGGGCGCTGGAGCCATAGTAAGAGTCAACGTTCGGATAGATATTCGTGAGCGTGTTCTGGCCGGGTGCGCCGGTGTCAAAGAAGATCTCCAGTTTCGAATAGTCGCTGGCAAGATTCCCCGCAAGGACAAGGTACAGGATGCCGTTCTCAATCCTGCCGTAGCCTGCATCCAGTGCGCTCCCATTGGCCACGTCGATTTGACCGTCGCTATTCTGGCCGGCAGAGGAGCCGATGGCCTGGACGGACAGCGGAACACACCCGTACACGTTTGTGTCTACGGTACCGTCGAGTACCGCTCCTCCGAGGGGCTGGCAGTACTGGTTGACGGTGAACGTCTGATAGGCAATCGTTACGGTCCCTGTTCGACCGCTCGCGCTCGTGTTGGCTCCAACCGAATAATTGATGGTGCTGCTGCCGGAGCCGCTCGTTGCCGAGGTAATCGTGATCCACGGAACATTGCTGGTCGCAGCCCAAGGGCATGCGGAACCAGCGGTCAAGGTGATGCTGCCAGTGCCCCCAGCGGGCGGGGACATCACGCTCACCGGGCCAAGCGCGTACGTGCAAGCCGGTGGCGGATTGCTGACAGTGATGATACCGACGGAAGGATTGACATAGAGATTATACTGAACCAGCCCTGCAGATGCGTTTGTGAACAGCAGTGAGCTGGCGCCATCAGACCGGTAGTCCACGCCGATTGCCCACCAGTCGTTGGTGCCGATGCTGGCGCCATTTAGCACGGCCTGATACTGGTAGGCACCCGGTGGCAAATTCGTCGAAAACTCATATATTCCCCCGCCGATAGCCGTCATGGCCGTCGCGGGATTCGTAGCGTTCCAGCCCTGCCAGTTGCCCACGGCGATCCACGTAGCAGGGTCGTCGTTTACTCCAATGCGGTCAGCTTTGCCATACCAACCGTCGGCAACGGTATTCGCATTGAACGTAACCGTAACATTACCGTTTGAATCAGGGAACAGCCAGGCGTTATATCCGGACGCGTTGGTTGGGTAGGCCGGGTCGGACCAGTTGCCGTCGGTAATCTTAAACTTATGCTGCCCAGCACTAACGTTGGTCAATGCTGCCTGCCAAACGCCCGCGGTTATCTGGGTCATTACATTGCCGGTCGCGCTCCAGCTATTGAAATCCCCGGCGATATAATACGTCGTCTGAGCATTGGCTGATAGAATCGCAACAGATTCCGCGACGACAGCAACAAAAACAGCAAGTCGGTTCTTCATTGTACCTTCTCCCGTAAACGGCACGAATACCAACCTAAAAACGTTCTCTTGTCACTAAAAGCGACACACGATCACTACGTCACTTTCTCTTACATGAGCACCAATCGCCTGTCAACACAAAAGCGTACCACGTTGTAGCGTTTTTCAAAATCGCTCTCTTGTTTCTGCCACGACGCTCCACCAGGAACACCACACTCAGCTTGCGTCTTCACGATCTATCCCTACCCGCTCCACCAAGGCCGTAGGCACTTGTAAAGCCCCGGGGGTGATAGGAGTCTGGGTGACAAATGGCGGACTCGGGACCATTACAGTCACTGAGAAGACGGTCCAAGACTTTGAATCCAGGCAAGCGAGGATTTCCAACGACTTCAACTGGAGGTTGGGAAATTCGATGGGAATGCGCTTAGCGCCCTCTGATCTAATCAAGTTTTTGGAGCCGTTCGAGACAGCAAACCCGGTTCTGTCACTAATTATGACGGAGCAAATCAGTTTATAGTACCCAGCATCTACACGTTGCGGTGCCAATATCGTGTACTATGCTAATACACAACATGTTAGACACATGTCTTGGACGCGCTTTAATGTCATACGAATCTCTTTGCAACACCTTGGTGTTACCCACAGTTGCTAGTTCTCTGACACAAGGATTGCAGAAATGTCACCAATTATGACATATCAAACAGGCTTGCGACTTTGAATTAGTAGACACGGCGTGATATTGCCACCTAAGATCTGCATCCACAATAGGTTATCTATTGGACCAGCCATTGCGGGAAATGTCGGAAAAATCTTGCATTCCGCTTCGGATCGCTTACATTTTGAGCCCGATGGGCACTAACGACCCGAATTGGTTGCGTCCAGTGACAAAGGACAGCGCCAAGAATTGCTTGGCTGACCGATTGAAAGCATCCCGCGGTCGATTGGGTTTTACTCAGGAAACCATCGGAAAGAAACTGGGTGTGAGCCGCGTGGTTGTTGCAAACTGGGAAAGCGGTAAGGCAAGTCCCGAGGCGGATCGGGCGGTCAAATTAGCGAGCATTCTCAACGAAGACGCCGCCACATTTCTCCTGTTGGCTGACTTACAAAGGTCGGCCGCGTATGACATGCCGGATCCTGAGTTGCTCAAAGTAGTCAACGGCCTCTTACTCGCGAGTGGACGTCTTGGCTCAATGCAATCAGAGCGTGGTGGACCACAAACGCATCTCAGCCTTGTCGATTTTCCTGAGGCGTTCTCGCCAATGGTTGTTGTCGTGGGCGACAAGCGTGAAGTGGAGCCACAAAACGCCGGGGATCTGTTTGTGTTTTCGGCGAGCCCTACTGATGACAGATGGCTGCTTTCGCTGGGACTTCCGCCCGATACCGAGAAGATATCGGACAAGGTCTTAATGACAGCGCACGCTGACCCTGAGTGGCTTGCTGAACTGGGAAAGAAGAACATCCTTTGTATTGGTTCGCCGGCGTCGAACTTGTTTTCGCGGGAGTACAATGAGCAGTTCCTTTTCCGCTTCGCCGTTAGCCGCGAAGCCAAGCGGTTGTGGGAAAAGAAACGAGACATGATGTACAAACTCGAAAAGCCCGTCGACCTCACCGAGTTTTACCTGGCAAATCGGGACGACTTGAAACATATCATGAGGCTGTTCAAACCCCCGGGTTTCATCGATTTCAACTACCGTCATCTGAGACTCGGTATCGATGTTGGCCAGGACATGGATTTCGCTGTCATCAGTATTGGACGCAATCCGTTTTCTGCGCCAGGCGATCACGTATTCGCTATTCTTGTCGCAGGAATTCACCACCCCGGTACAGCCAACGCAGTGAGGTTTTTGGCGAATCCGTCGAACTTCATTGAGCATCCATTCGGTGGTATTCTCGAAGTCCACGTTCCATCAAAAGAGTTTCGACGGGAAGATGTGAAATGGCACGAGAAGATCGGAAAGTGTCACATCGATTGGCATTGCGCGGGCGCGGGAGATGCCCGTTTGTCTTACAATCCAGCCGACCTGATCGGGAAGTTAAGAGAATGGCTTGACAGAACCGATCATATCGCTACGGATGTGACTATTACCAAGGAAGAAATCGAGTCTCACATTGATTTGATCGAACAACTTGCCACCGCGAAGCAAGGCACGAACAATCGCACGCCTGTCGTCAACGGCCAGTGATTGCAAGGGGTCGCAGGAAGCAATGGCCGGGGCAGGGCAAGGCGCACGGATGCGCTGGGGGATGTTTCAGCAGGCGCATTGGGGAAGTCGGAACTGGTTTTTGGCATCTTCGGAGATGGTCGAAGGACAATAGTCTTGACTGGCGGCAAACGCTGATTTATTCTGCCTTGGAGTTTCATAGGAATGCCCCTACCCTCGCCCAAGCTGGCCACCACGATTTTGCTACTTCTGGTTCCGCTTTGTCTCGCAAGCGCAAGCAATTTTGTTCCCGGGGCGGACATGTCGCTGCTCGCGTTTTTCGAGTCGAAGGGCAAGGTCTATAAGGAAAGCGGCGTAACAACCGACGCGTTGGTGATTATCCGTCAATCTGGCGTGACGTGCGTGCGACTGCGGCTGTTCACCAGCAGCGCGGCTCAAGCCGCCGCAGATCCGTACGACTACATCAACAACACGAACTACACGATCCCACTGGCCCAGCGCGTCAAGAACGCCGGATTGCAGCTCTGTCTGGATTTCCATTATTCCGACACTTGGGCGGATCCCTCGCACCAGGCCATCCCGTCGGCTTGGACAAATCTGTCGTACTCGGCACTCGTACAGCAGATGTTCACATACAACAGCAACACCATTGCCGCATTCCGGGCCGCCGGCGCGATGCCCGATTACGTGCAGCTGGGCAACGAGATCACCTCCGGCATGTTGTGGCCCTACGGCATGGTCGGCAGCCCCTCCAATAATTGGTCGCAACTGGGCCAGTTGATGAATGCGGCCATCCAGGGAATCCAGGCCGCCTCGGCCGGTACGTCAACGCCCAAGATCATCGTGCATATTTCTACGGGCGGGAATTGGAGTACGACCGAGTGGTTCTTCGATAACCTGAATGCGCAAAGCGTGCCCTTGGACATCATCGGCTTGAGTTATTATCCGTTCTGGGATGGCCCGTTTGCGAACCTGAGCAACTGTCTTAACAACGCGGCGAACCGATACCACAAGCCCGTCAGTGTGATGGAAACGGCGTTCCCCTGGAACAACTCCTATTGGACGACGAACTTCAACGGCATCTTTCCCAGTGAGACCGGGCAGGTCCAGTACGTGGAGGAGTTGGCGCCGATCGTGAGTGGAGTCACTGGCGGGTACGGCGCTGGAGCCTTTTGGTGGGGGACGGAATACCAAGCGGTCAGTGGTGTCAACGAAGCTGGTTTCAATACGGCGTCCTGGTTTGATTCCGGAGGAAATGTCCTGCCCGCCGCGGCCGAGTACGGACAATTGCTCAACACCAACCAGTTGGGAGTCACCCCGTCGAGTGTAGTTTTCGGCACGGTGGCCACGGGCAGGACGGTGCAGGCCAGTTTTGTGGTGACGAATACCGGTGGCTCCCTGCTTACCGGCAGCGCCACTGTGGCACCGCCATTCGGAATTGTCATGGGGAATTCGTTCAGCCTTTCCAGCGGGTCTTCGACCAACGTAGTGGTCAGTTTCACTCCTCCGGCAGCTGGCGGCTACAGCACCAACGTGATCTTCGCCAGTACAGCCAACAGCTCTACCAATCTGGTTTCCGGCACGGGAGTAGTCGCGCCAGTGGCGTCGTTTACCGCCAGTCCGACCAATGGAGTCGCACCATTGAGCGTGAACTTCACCGACACCTCCTCCGGTTCGCCAACAGGCTGGGCGTGGGCATTTGGGGATGGCAACGAATCCGCCAGCCGGAACCCGTCGGATGTGTATGTAACTCCGGGCAGTTATGCCGTGCAGGAGATCGTCAGTGGCACCGGCGGTTCCAGCACAAGTACCGTGGCGAATCTAATCAGTGTCTACAGCCCGTTTGCCTGGTGGCAGCTCAATTACTTCGGCAGCACCAACAGCTACGGCAATACCGCCCCCACGGCGGACTACACCGGCACGGGCATGAGCAACACCAACAAGTTCCTGGCTGGATTCAATCCCACGAGCCCCGCAGCGTACCTGCACATTATCAGTGTTGTCCCGACGAATGGCACAAACATTGTGGTGACCTATCTCGGCGCCTGCGGGGACACAAACTGGTCGCCGGGTATTCAGTCACGGACGAATGTACTGGATTTCACGACCGGTGACGCCAGTGGCAACTACACCAATGGCGGCTGGCAGGACACCGGCCAGACCAATATTCTCAGTGGCGGCAATGGGTCCGGCACGGTCACCAACATGACGGATACTGCCATCCCGAGTGGCCCGGCCAACCGGTACTACCGGGTACGCGTGCTGTTACCATAGCACGACGCGCCAGCGGATTAACCTATCCGGCCGGAGACCTTTTCGCGCCGGGCTTGACGGCCAGAAACGCAGGCGGTATCGTCTGGCCCATGCCGCCGTGGCGGAACTGGCAGACGCGCTGGACTCAAAATCCAGATTCAGGAGGTTTGGCTTCTGTGTGAGTTTTCCAGAAAACTCCTTACAGCGCCCATCTAATAAGGCTTATAAGACTATCGCAACTTTTGCGCCGACTGGCGCCAAATGGCGCAAAAAGGGTGCTGATTTGCCAAGTTTTGCCAAGTGTATTCCGCTCGTGAATTGGCTTTGGCAGAAGAATAGCACCGACAAATGTGATCGTGCTTCTGAGAGCCTATTACGAAGCAATGCCGGGCTATGTAGTCGTTCTGCTGGTCCTGCTGGAACCAAGGAGGGGCGGCGGTTTGGCTACGGAGTGGCCGGCTCAGTTAAAATACGCTGGATTCGGCGTTTGCGCGTGGAAAACTCGGCGCCTGGGACCGAGGAGGGAATGCTCCTCATTTCGGTCTCGATTGGGCGACGACGTCGTTTCGGCTCGCCCACAGGCGCTACACGATAACGGTCAATTGCCGTTTGAATGTCGGCAACGGAGAAAAGAACCGTGCGGCCAATCCGGCGGAAGCCGATGACACGGGAGGATTGCCACTCCGAGAGGGTGCGCCGACTGATCCCAATGGCGCGAGCAGCTTCATCCGGGCGCAGATACAGACGAGGCAACGCTGCCCCTGTATCCGTGCCGTCAATTGTTCCCGTGCCGTGCATACGCCCTCACGAATCTTGATTACGCTTTCAACTCGCTCACGGTGACGCTCGTGATCCAAACCGTATTGTCGCTTGTATCCGGCTGGTAGCGCGCCGGCACGGCTTTCACCCAGGCGACCTCGAACTTCTGTAGCTCACGTTCTAGCCGGCCCAAGTTCTTACCGACGATCCGAATTTCGTGGGTGTCTGTGCGCAGACAAATCCCGCTGTCATCTGTTCGGTACTCGCAGTCCACAAAAGCGACCCGGCTGTAGGGGACCAAGCAGGCATGTCCGTCGGTCAGCACCACCCGCAGCGCCTGGACGTTGGTATCGCCTTCCCAACAGGGGGAGATTCGTCGGCCTTCGTCTTGTCCGTGCCTTATCATTGCACCTGGATTCCCTGTGTTTGCCGGATAGCCCGCGCGCGCAACTTGGTGAAGCTGCGAAGCCGGCTCAGCCGAAAGCCTTCCGCGAAGGCGCGGTTGCGCAGGCAACGTGTCCACAGCCGACGCGGAATGCCAAGGCTCTGAAAATACCGCTGCTTGCCCATGTCCAGTGCCAAGGGACGGTCTCCCGACCGCTGGATATTCTCAGCCAGTTGCGCCTTGTCGCTGGTGAAGATGGTGATTCCCTTGCGCCCGCGCGAGATGGTCACGTACCACTGTTGTTGATTCGTGGCTGCCTTGATGGCCGAATCGGAGAACAAGACGTGATCGACGGTCTTGCCTTGGGATGCGTAGGATGTAATAGCGAAGCCCCGCATGAATTGCCGGTAGTTCTTGTCCAGAACCCGGCCATCAGTGAGAGTGATTCGCCCGTCAGCGCCGACCTTCTTCACAGTGACCAGTTCGCCGTTGGCCAGACGCTGGCCCTTTCTTGTTCGGCCATTGGCTTTCAATTGCAGACGGTCGCCAGCGACCAACTTGAGTTCTCTGGGCTGGCAGACGGTGAGCCGATCCACAAACCGGAACGGAACGGTGCGAACCTTCTCCGCACTTTCCAGAACCAAGCCTCTCTCGGAGATGGTGACAAGCCGACCGGTCTGTCCCTTCTGGAACCCACCCGCACTGCGGTTCAGTACCAACACGGTGTCATTGTTGTAAGACCGACGATCACGCTTCTGCGCGTCGGTAAGATCAACCGTCTCCAGCGCCGTCACAGTCCGTTCTTGCTCGCCGAGAACACCACGAGACTTAAGGGCAGCACGCACCTGCTCATTGACTCGGTGAATCTCCGACCATGTCTGCGATACCACCACGACAGACTGGCGCTGCTCAACGAGAGTCAGGTAATGCCGGGCAAGACGCTCGGCTTGTTCCTGCAGTGGACAAACCTCCACCGCCCCTTGACGATCCAGCCGATGAAATGAGGCACCAAGGTTGCCTTCGGAGGCTTCTTCCACCGCTTGCTTGTACTGGGCGATCCGCTCGCGCTCAGCCTGTGTCTTTCCCCGATCCGGGTCTTGACGCCTAATCTCAGTGAGCTCGATGGCCTTCAGTGTGGAATACTTCTCGATGGCGCGCATCGCATCGGAGGCTTCGACTGCGGAATGCTGGCGTGTGTCGCCGGAGAGAATTACACGCCCCTCGTTGGCTCTTGCCAGGCAGAAGAGCTGGTGCATCTGCTGGCCGCCAATTTGTCCGGCCTCATCGACCAGCAAGACGCCGCCACGAGGCAGGGCACCGCGTGCCAGAAGTGCACTGACGGTCTGTGTCCCCCGAAAACCGTCCCGTTCCATCTCTACCACTTGCTGCCGCTGCGGCGCGAGGACCGTCACCGCCCGGCCCGCCTGCTGCAAAGCGCCATACACTTGCCGCAACGTGTAGCTCTTGCCTGTACCGGCCCCACCGCGAAACAGTGTGACAAAATCCCTTGATTGCAAGATGCGTTTGACGGCTTCACGTTGGACGACATCCAAGCTGGCATCGTGAACCGAATGTCCGGAGCAGTGCGGACCAAACCGGCCGATTCCGTCATGCGCCATGCAAACGATCTCCCATTCCCGGTGCAGCACTTCCCGCGTGGTGATTCGGCCAGGATGTTTCTTGTAGCGCACATAGCCACGCTGGACCGTGGCCGCCTGAATGTCGGCCAACGCCACGTTCTGCCCGCGCACATGCTCCAGCGCGTGCCGCCACAATTCGTATTCCGGTACCACCGACCGCCGTTCAAACAAATGCTCCTCTGCCCACAAGACGGCCTGTTGCGCCAGCACCTCGCTGGACTCCGCAGTCACCGTCTGCCCGCTGGCTAACCGGCCAAGCGACGCCTTTTCTTCGGCAGTAAGTTGTTGGCCCCATCCGGTCTGCAATTCGGCCAACGTGATGCCCTTGACCTTGCGAGGTCGATCTTGGTGGGCGATATGGTCGCGGATCACGGCGAGGTTGCCATCGGCCTTGTCGGGCTTGCGTTGCAACAGCTCGCTGGTCTTCTGATCAATCTCCTGGTGGCGCTTGGAGAACTTCTCAGCCAGTGCGGGCGAGATGCCCTTGATTTCAAAATCGCCCCGTCGCTTGTTCTCTATGCCGTAGCCAACTTGCCGCAGGGCGCGGGCCAACTCGTGGTAATAGACGTTCTCGACAAACTTGTGCGCCATCAGCATGTCGTGGTTCTGCAGCGCCTTCCAACGGTGCTCCTTCGGATCGAACGTCGCATTGAACACGATGCAATGGGTGTGCAGGTGCGGATCGAGTGCCCGCGACGTATCGTGACGGAACACGGCGGCCACAATGTTGCCGGTGGTGCGATCCGTGCACTGGCTGGTCGTGCGGACACGAGTGGACGCGAAAACTTGCAATTGGTTCAACGCCGCCGTCACCGCATGTTCGTGAGCCTCGACGATGCGCGAGTCCTGCCCCACCAGGGCAGCGATGGATACCGACTTCGCCGGCGAGAAGGTGAAATCGTAAAACACACGCCGATTGTTGCTCTGGCGAAGCTCGCCATCCGGGCCAGTGTCGATGCGGGTGGTTTTTTGGCGGACGGTAAGCCTCCCGCCGGTCTGCGGGTGAAGATTCTCGCAGAGTCGGACGAATTCGTCCTGGTGTGTGATGCCCGACAGCCCCAGTTTCTCGGCACCGTCGCCGTACCACTGGCCCAAGACCTGTTGGCCTTCCGAATAGTAATCGCCGACGCTCAAGTGCTCCTTGAAGTATTCCTTGGCGTTGGCCAGTCGGTATTGAGCTTTGGTAGCCAGCATGGTGAAAGGTCAAAGGTTTTCCGTCAGGCCGCGTTAGCGAGCAGTGAGCGATTTGACGTCTGTTACGCAGGATTGTGAGCCGCTCTCGATATGGGACGGATTCTTCCTGCGTCCCTGCTGGTTCATGAGGTGGATTGTGGTTCGTTCACTCATCGGCTTCTTCATGACTCGTTGCCCATTTCTGAATTGCGGGAGCGACAGTAGCACGGGGAAAATCGGAAAATTGGAATCCGGCGAGGTCGAATGTTGCTCGCGGTTGCCGTGAAATTCCGCGCTTAGCTTTGCTTGTGCAAAATTCTTCATTTTGTGCTGGACAGCTTTTTGAGCGTCACCCGGTTCAATTCCCAGAAGTGAATTGCCCGCCCGCGAAATCTTAGAAGCCAGGCTGTTTGGCGGAGCTGGCGCAGTCAAACTGGACCGCAGGCACGAGGAGGAGTTTGACGGCCCACAGCGAGCCGTACAATTTTCTGGCATCGCTTCACGCGCAGTCGATGGCCGATGATGTCGCGCAATCATCCGCCAAGAGATAACACCAAGCCGCTATTGCCTCGTGTAGCTGCTACACAGAACCGAGTTGCCAGCACGAGCATTTCAACGTCGCAAATGGGACACAAGTCTTGGCCGCGCTCCGACTGGCCTGCTTTCCTCGTCCCTCGGAACCAGACCAGACCAAGCGACGGCCTCGATCCATGCCACCCTCAACACGCCCCCTCATCGTCGCTTCTCTACCGTCGCCTCACGCAAACGACGGCGTGCTGCGACTCCATTCCGCTTTCCGATTTGGGTCGCCTGTTCAGGGTGTTTCCCAATCGTGGTCCACTTGATTAGTGACGAAGTCGCACGATGACCGGATTGCGGCCTAATGAAAGTCGTGAACGTAGCCAACCGTCGTCGCCGATCAAGCCGCTGCGTGTCCGACTTCTGTCCGCGCACAAGCCGCCACTTTGCCATACAATGTCCGCAGGTATGCCGCCAATGTGCCACAGATGCGTCTCGGATGTGCCTCAGATTGTCTTCGGATGTCCATCGACTGTCTCTCGTATGTCTCGTTGAGGCACGGCGGCAGTCACGCAAATGCCACGCAGAGTTCACGCATTGGATACGCAATTCCTTACGCTTTCTTCACGCCGAGTTTCCCATCCTATACGTCTGGGTTACAGATATGACGCTGGACCCCTACGCGCATCCGTAGGATTCTGGCGCACGCGCCTCCTGCCATCCGGCAGAACCATTGAGGAGCGTTGAAAAGCGCTGATGTGTCAACAGTCCTCAACACCAGTTCTGTTCGTCACAGCACGGGAGACCGTGCCTTTCCTAACAACTTCGCTATACGCTGCCCGGATAAGGGGCCGCGTACCTTGCGCCTCGATTGTATGGCTCGCTCGCGCTGTCAAGCTCGTCCGCCCCTTCACCCTGCGGCTCCAGCATTGACAACGTCTCGCTCCGCCAGGAGTTGGCGCTTGAGAGTCACGCCTGGACTGACCTCTCTTGCCCGATAATGTGTTCTGACCGTGTGTTAGTTCGAGTAGGAGTACCCACGGCTTCCACGCCAGCCAGTTCGTTGATTGTGCGCGCGCGAACCCAATCCGGGCGACGGTGTATTGGAGATCAACGATAGCCCTATTGAGAACGCCATACGAGCCAGTGCCCTCGGGAAAAGGAACCGGTTGTTTATTGGTCATCCGGTGGCTGGAGTGCGTCGCGCTGTCATCTACACCCTGCTTGGCCGTTGCCGGCGGCACTGAATCAATCTTTTGAAGGACTTGTTCACGCGCTCGCCGCGTCGAAGATCACCGAGATTCGGCAGCTCACGCCTTCGCAGTGGCCAAGACCTAATCCGTTTGACTTACACAGGCAGCTTGAACTTGTCCCAACATGTAAAACGGAAGCGCAGCCGCAGGACGGTTCACCGAGTCGTGAACGGGGGTTTGGTTCATTTGACCACCTCTTTGCATGTTTGGCAGCCCACCCAGCCGCCCGATCTTCGTGACCGGTTCGCCCCGTCTTTTCAGACGAGCGTCCGGGAATGGGATCAATTCCCGGACGATGAGCAGCCGGTCGCATCCAGAAAAGAAGAGAGCAGCGGCGGGATGGTTCACCGAGTCGTGAACAAGGCATTTGTTTGTTGTTGGGTTGCCTTTTGGTCCTCACGGCTGCGCTCTTTAGTTCGTCATGGCAAGGAGATGTCGATACGGTAGAATTTCACCGGTTGCGTCGCGCATGTATCGGTGACGGAGATCTGGTTGCCATTGGTCACCGGTCCTACAAACATCGTGAGGGGCAACCACACACCGCTGACCGAGTCCGTGCTGACCTGCGGCGTGTATGTGCGGCCGCTCGCCAGCGGACTGAAAAACAAAGCCAGTCCGTTGGTCGCACTGGCAATCTGCAGCAGAAATACCGACGCCGGGTTGGTCGGGTCGAGACCGGTCACATACTTGAACAGATTGTTCTGCCCGGTGCCGTCGGCGTCGCAAGCCGCGCAGGAAAGCTGGTTGGTGGTAGCGCCGCCGCCGCCAAAGTAACTCTGCCGCCAAATGTCCGGGATGCCGTCACCCACGGAGTCCACGAGCGCGAAGTTGGCCACCAATGTTTCCGAATTGGTTGGTGTGAACGTGTAGCAGGCCGACATGCTGACCATGTTGCCGTTCAGCGTCCAATTCGCAAAGACGTAGTAAGGGACATTGGCCGAAGCGCACACGGTTACATTGGAGCCGGAGCCGCAGGCCACCGTGCCGCCGCCACTGGTGGAGCCACCGGCTGCTGGCGAACTGCTGGTCGTGATCGTGTACGAAATCGGCGCGAAATTGGCCACCAAGCTAACATTCCCATCAGCCGTGACCGTCCAACAGGCCGAAGTGCTGACGACGTTGCTGTTCTGGTCGGTCCAGTTCACAAAACTGTAGCATGCGTTGGGCGTCGCACAGACCATCACACTGGAGCCACAGTCATACGTGCCGCCGCCGGTCGTCCCGCCGCCACTAGCAGGTGAACTGCTCGTGGTAATCGTGCACGGCAAAATCAATTGGAAGAGGGTGCCGTAGCCGCTCGGCCCGCCGTAAGAGGTTGTCCCGTAGAGCGTGCCGTCACTACCCTGCAGCAGCGTGGCCTCTGGATAGGCCCCATCAAGGCAGTCACCACTTCCATCTTGCACGCTGCAGAATTGCCAGAGCGTCGTCAAGTCGTCGTTCGTTGTGATTCGGAACATCGCGCCGTCGCCGCTCGGCCCGCCGAGCTGGGTCGTGCCATAGAAATTGCCGTCGCTGCCCTGCACCAGCTCGGCATGCGGATAGGATCCGTCGGTGCAGCCGGTGAAACTCCACAGGGTCGTCAGGCCGCCGCCCGGACTGATCCGAAACACGGTGCCGACGCCGCTCGGCCCGCCTTGGTAGGTCGTGCCGTAGAAATTGCCGTCAGTGCCCTGCACCAGCCCGGCCTGTGGATAGGCCCCATCGCTGTAGCTGAACGAATACAGGGTTGTCAGAGTGCCGCCCGCAGTGATTCGAAACACCGTGCCATAGCCGCTCGGCCCGGCGTAGGAGGTCGTGCCATAGAAATTGCCGTCAGTGCCCCGCACCAGCCCGGCATTTGGATAGGCCCCATCGCTGTAGCTGAACGAGTGAAGGGTTGTCAAGGTGCCGCCCGCAGTGATCTGAAACACGGTGCCGTCGCCGCCCGTCCCGCCGGAGGAGGTCGTGCCGTAGAAATTGCCGTCGATGCCCTGCACCAACCCGGCATCTGGATAGGCCCCATCGTTGTAGCTGAACGAATACAGGGTTGTCAGAGTGCCGCCCGCTGTGATTCGAAACACCGTGCCATAGCCGCTCGGCCCGGCGTAGGAGGTCGTGCCATAGAAATTGCCGTCAGTGCCCTGCACCAGCCCGCCCTTTGGATAGGCTCCATCGCTGAAACTGAACGAATACAGGGTTGCCAGACTGCCGCTCGAAGTGATCCGGAACACCGTGCCATAGCCGTCCGTCCCGCCGTTGGCGGTTGTCCCGTAGAGGTAGCCGTCGCTGCCCTGGACCAGCCCGGCAGATGGATAGGCCCCATCACTGTAGCTGAACGAGTGAAGGGCTGTCAGACTGCTGCCTGTCAAGCCGGCTGTAGCGAAGTTGGCCACCAATGTCTCGTCACCAGCCACGGCAAAGCTGTCGCAGGCCAGCCTGCTGACGACACTGCCATTCAGCGTCCAGTTCGCGAAGCTGTAACACGAGTTGGGGGTCGCGCAGACTGTCACGTTCGAGCCACACCCCACCGTCCCACCACCGCTGGTGGTGCCGCCGCCCACAGGTGAAGTGCTCACGGTCAACAGGGCGCTGCAGCCAAACCCTCCCTGGGTGACCGTGAAGGTCCGGCCGGCGATGGTCATGGTGCCGGTCAGAGGGAAGCTGTTGGTGTTTGCGGCGACTGTGTAGTTTACCGTCCCGTTGCCGCCGCTACCGCCGCCGGAGGTGATGGTGATGAAGTCACTGTCGCTGGTGGCTGTCCAGGCGCAGTCCGAGCCGCTCACACTCACCGTCACACTACCCGAGCCGCCCGCCGCGTCGAAACTGGCATTGGTGGAGTCCAGCGTGAAACTGCAGCCGAGGCTGGCTTGCGCCACCGTAAACGTCCGGCCCGCGATGGTCATCGTGCCGCTGCGGCCGAAATTGTTGGTGTCGGTGTCGGCCGCGACGGTGTAACTGACCGTTCCGCTGCCGGTGCCACCACTTCCGGAAGTGATGGTGATGAAGCCGCTGTTGCTGCTGGCCGTCCAGGCGCAGTTCGTGGTGCTGGCGGTCACCGTCACGCTGCCGGAGCCACCCGTCGAACCGAAGCTGGCGGCGTTCGGGGTAAACAGATAACCGCAGAGACCGGAGGCGATTCTGAACACGGTGCCGTCGCCGCTCGTCCCGCCGTTGGCGGTTGTCCCGTAGAGGTTGCTATCACTGCCCTGCACCAGCCCGGCATACGGATTGGCCCCATCGCCGTAGCTGAACGAATACAGGGTTGTCAGACTGCCGCCTGCCGTGAGCAGGAACACGGTGCCGGCGTCGTCCATCCCGCCGTAGGGGGTCGTGCCATAGAAATTGCCATCACTGCCCTGCACCAACCCGGCATGCGGATAGGATCCGTCGGTGCAGCCGGTGAAACTCCACAGGGTCGTCAGGTTGCCGCCCGGACTGATCCGGAACGCCGTGCCAACGCCGCTCGCCCCGCCCTGGGAGGTCGTGCCGTAGAAATTGCTGTCACTGCCCTGCACCAGCCCGGCATATGGATAGGATCCGTCGCTGTAGCTGAATGAATACAGGGTTGTCAGACTGCCGCTCGAACTGATCCGAAACACCGTGCCATAGCCGCTCGTCCCGCCTTGGTAGGTCGTGCCATAGAGATTGCCGTCACTGCCCTGAACCAGCGCGGCCTCTGGATAGGCACCGTCGCTGTAGCTGAATGAATACAGGGTTGTCAGACTGCCGCTCGAACTGATCCGAAACACCGTGCCATAGCCGCTCGTCCCGCCGTAGTAGGTCGTGCCGTAGAAATTGCCGTCACTGCCCTGCACCAGCCCGGCCTCTGGATAGGCCCCATCGCTGTAGCTGAACGAATACAGGGTTGTCAGACTGCCGCTCGAACTGATCCGAAACACCGTGCCGTCGCCGCTCGTCCCACCGTCAACGGTTGTCCCGTAGAATTTGCCGTCACTGCCTTGCACCAACCCGCCCTGTGGATAGGATCCGTCGCTGTAGCTGAACGAGTGGAGGATTGTCAGACTGCCGCTCGAACTGATCTGAAACACTGTGCCATAGCCGCTTGTCCCGCCTTGGTAGGTCGTGCCATAGAAATTGCCGTCACTGCTCTGCACCAGCGCGCCATATGGATAGGCCCCATCGCTGTAGCTGAACGAGTACAGGGTTGCCAGACTGCCGGAGATTGAGCCGGCCATGGCAAAGTTGGCCACCAAGGTCTCGTTGCTGGCTGCGGGAAAACTGTAGCAGGCCGAAGTGCTGACGACGTTGCTGTTCTGGTCGGTCCAGTTCACAAAGCTGTAGCACCCGTTGGGTGTTGCGCAGACCGTCTCGGTCAAGCCACAAGCCACCGTGCCGCCGCCACTGGTGGAGCCGCCAGCCGCTGGCGAACTGCTGGTGCTGACGGTGTAGTAGATGAGCGGGGTGAAGTTGGCCATCAAGGTCTCGTTGCCCGGTACCGTGGAACTGTAGCAGGCCGAGGTGCTGACCACGTTGCCATTCAGCGTCCAATTCGCGAAGCTGTAGCAGGGCGCATTGGCCGAAGCACACACGGTTACATTGGAACCGGAGCCGCAGGCCACCGTGCCGCCGCCACTGGTGGAGCCGCCAGCCGCTGGCGAACTGCTGGTGCTGACCGTGTACGAAATCGGCGCGAAGTTGGCCACGAGGTTTTCATTGCCATTGGGCGCGAACGTGTAGCAGGCCGAGGTGCTGACGATGTTGCTGTTCTGGTCCGTCCAGTTCACGAAGCTGTAGCACGCGTTGGGCGTCGCACAGACCCTGGCGAACGAAGCGCACGCCACCATCCCGCCGCCACTGCTGGAACCGCCGGCCGATGGCGAACTGCTGGTAGTGATCGTGTAAGAAGAGATAGGAGCGAAGTTGGCCACCAAGGTTTGATAGCCCACTGGCCCTACTGGCGTGAAGCTGTAGCAGGCCGAGGTGCTGACGATGTTGCTGTTCTGGTCCGTCCAGTTCACGAAGCTGTAACATGGGCTGGCGGTCGCGCAGACCGTCACGTTCGAGCCGCTACTGTAGACTCCACCGGTTCCGGCCGGGCCTACATAATCATACACCCGCATGTAATCGATCAGCATTTCGGCAGGCAAGGAGGGATTGATGCTGTTGGTGTCCGGGTTGCCAACGTAGTTGCCACCAACGGCCAGATTCATCAGGAAGAACTCCGGGTTGTTGAATGCGGTTGTCGAGCCCACCCAACTCGTTTGTGTCTGGTAGACCACGCCATCGACAGACCAGTCGATCGAGTCGCTCGTCCAGTCCAGATCATACACATGGAAATTCGTGACCGAGTCACCGCCCGTGAAATTGTAAATGCCGGTCGTATCCCCACCCCAATGGAGACTACCTTGGACGAACGTCGGGTCGGCCCCATCGCTCTCGATAACATCGATTTCGCCGCAGGCGGGCCAGCCGACCGAGTCAACGTTTGTCCCCAATGTCCAGAGCGCTGGCCACATCCCCGTGCCGGCAGGCAGTTTGGCACGCCACTCAATGCGCCCGTATTTCTTCGCGAAAAGCCCCTGGGTCTTCATTCTGGCGGACGTGTAATGATATCCGTTGGTGCCCTCGATTTGCGCCCGAATATGCAGCATACCTCCGGACACGTACGCGTTGTTGGTGCGACTGGTGTAGTACTCCAATTCATTGTTTCCCCAACCTCCGCCGCCGGTGTCGAACGTCCATTTCGTCAAATCGAGGTTCGTGCCATTGAACTCGTCGCTCCAGACAGGCGTACGTCCTCCGCCGCTGGTTGAACCACCAGCCGGTGGCGAACTGCTGGTCGTGATCAGATAAGAAGAGACTGACCACGTAGTACCGGAGCCGAGGGGGATGGAGTAATCGGCCACCACGGGCAGGTGATCGCTGGCGCCGGTGAGGTCTTCCAACAGCACCGCGGCGGAAAGACCAGTAAGATTCGTCAAGGCCGGGTCAAGATCGTTGAGTGCGGTATTGCCACTGGCAGACACGGAGCTACCCCAAGGGATCGAGGCATTGTTGCCGAACGAATGGTACGTGCCTTGAACGTACGCCAGTCCACCCGCCACATCATAATAAACGTCGTGCGTCATCACCTGAAGATCGTCCCGGTATCGGAGTTCGTAGGACTCTTCGCTCAGCATGAACAGGATCTGTGTACTGGTCGTACTGGAGCTCCAATTGATGGTGGCCGAGGCGCTGGTGTACGGTCCCCAAAGAATGTTGAGAGGATCCACTCCCTGGCCTTGCTGGATCCCGTCAGGGGCGCTGTTGGAGCAGATCGTCTGATAGCCCGCTTCGCCACTGTTATCGTCCGGGTTGTAATCACCGACGTACAGCACACGGGAATTGGGAGGTACGTTGACCGATTCGTCATTGCGGATGATACTGGCCTCCCCAAGGCGGTAGGCGTCATTCTGAGTGCCCGAGCTTGCTTTGTAGTGGCTCACATAAATGTAAAACTCATTATTCGTTGACGGTGGGACACCGGCTGGCGCGAACTCGTAGCGCATCACCTCGCGATACTCACCACTGGCAGAACCGAGTTGGCTGGTGCCCCCAGGTGGATCCACGGGTGCAGACTGCAGAAGCTGCACCGTGTTGGTGTTGTACACCAGGGCATTCGGGCCATTTCCAAAAGTGGGATTGCCGCCGCTTTCCGTCGCCTGGTACGGGCTCATCGCGTACCCGGCGGGGATGCCGTAGTAAGCATAGAAGGCATTCAACCCGTCCACGATCGGCTGGACAGTGGTCGTGTTACTGGTTGTCTCTTCCAACGCCAGAATGTCGATGGGCTGGGCCGGATCTCCAGCGACAATCTCTTCTCCAATTCCCTCGAGAACGCCGCCGTTCGTTACGCTTCCCGTGCAGTTGGTCCCAAAAGATCCGCCAGCGCCATTGAAAGGCGCGATCAAGCCGCACGTTGGAGTCGTAATGCCGGGAGTGGCAATGCCAATCGTGTCGGCCTGGATGTTGTAGCAAACGACACGGATCGTCCTGGTGGTAGTTTGAGCGGAAGCGACCACCGCGATGCCACAGGCGACGATCGAAGCGAGGCCGGCCCAAACAAACCGCGTGCGGGATGTTCTCATTGCGTGTCTCTGCTCCTTTGAAGCACGCTCGCCTCCCCCCACCGCGAAACGAGTGACTCTTCGCGCGGGCAGCGGGTGGTGAATGCGAGGGTGAGGTTCAGAACGAGGGTGGTGAGAAATCTGGTCTTCATGTTCCTTCCTGCCGATGGTCGCGGAGAGAGTTTGCGGGCCGTGATTGTGCGTGGGGGGGTAACGTGGCGTGATGCGTTGCAACATCACTATGCCCTGCGACCTGCGCTCTGCGAACCCGCGTGGTGCTTCTCCTCGCCGCGCGGTGTCTCGTAAGACCAAGCCGGTAAGTCAAGCCCGTTCCCAGCCAGAAATTCTCGCCTAACTGCGCCATTGCCCGGTAGTGCGATATCCAGGCCCAAAATCTATCACCAAAGTAAAAGTTTCTTCTTGCTGGACAGACCCGTTACCATAACCCATGCGCAAGGTTATCGGAATAATGGGTAATTTCGGCACGAAATCAGGTGTGAGCCGACATATTAAGACATTCGCCTAAAACGACTTGCTACAATTCACTCATTTTAGGTGAGAGATGAAATCCGAACCTCGTCCTGCGGCAGGGGCGCTGATTCAGTACAGCGAACTCACACGATAGAAGCGTTGCGGATAATTGTATGCGGCTGAGCGTCCACGTCTAGTCTGAGAGCGTGTTTGAAAATGGTCTTTTGAGTCAACGTGCCCTCCGCAGGACGATGCTGATCATCGCCATCGCACCGTTGCCACCACAGCGTGGGCCAGGTCATGTCAGATTCAACGAGCGCAAGCCGTGTAACGCTTCGGCTATCATTGCGGCGAGCGGATCCGGTAGTAACGCGCGGGCATGTTGGTGGCCGCGCCCGCGTCGTAGAAATTGGTCGTGGCGGTCGTGACGACTATATTGGTCACGTCGGTGAAGCCATTGGTCGAGAAACTGCCGCTGGCTCCCGTAACGGCGGTGGCCTGGATGATGTTGCTGGTTCCGCTGGTGTTCCACGTGATCAACAGGTCGTTGGCGTTGGTGCGCACAATCGACGTGATCTGGAAGGGCAGAACCGCGAGCGGAATGGCGGAGTTGCCATCGAGAATGCCGATCGTGCTGGTGCCATCCAGGTAAAGCGTGGCGAGGTTGTACACGTCCGGGCCAAGACCGGCTGCGCCGTTTCCGGTGATGCTGCTGGAGTTCTCGACCGTTACCGTGCCATTGTTGTAGATACCGCCGCCAACGCCATACAAGGGGCCGTCATAGTAATCGGCGGAGTTGCCGGAAATGGTGCTGTGGGAGATCGTCACCGTCCCGGAGTCGTTGTAGATGGCGCCGCCACACGTAAAACCGTCGCCCGTGGCGGCGTTGTTGGACAGCAAACTGTCGCTGATGATCACTGTCCCGCCGCCGTTGTAGATGGCACCGCCTTTGCCACCGGAGGTGATTTGGTCGTATTCGTCAAGGTAAGCGTAAGCGGTGTTGCCGGAAAGGGTGCAGTTGGAGATCACCAGCGTGCCGAAGTTGCAGATGGCGCCGCCATTGAACGCAGCAGAGTAGCTGCTGGGACTGAACGCATATGCGAAGCCGTTTTGCAAAGTCATCTGAACCAGTGTCAGCGAAGATCCCTGTGCCACTTCGATCAGACGTCCCTGAAGTGCGCTGGTGTCCCGCTGGAGGGTGTCACCGTTGCCGAGGATGGTCAGATTGACGGCATTCGCGCCGCCAATGATCGGCAGCATTTCGTCGCCCAACTGGTCGTAGCCGTTAACTGTTAGCAGGTCGAAGGTGGTGTTTGGCTGCAGATTAATCGTGAATGTGCCGCCATTTGTGTTGGCATAATTGATGTCGGCGATCAACTGGGTGACGTTGGTCACTGTGGGGTAAAACGAGACGCCGCCGGCGCGAACCCGCGATGCCGTGCACAGGGCCGCGATTGCTGTGAGGGCCATGAGCATGCCCACCCTGGGGATGTGGTTTAATTTATGTTTCATAACTTTTCTTATTTAGGACTGGTTTCGATTTAGAGATGCGTCTTTGGGCGGAACAAGCCGATGCCAGCTAAATTGCGGGCCGGGGCGCACACACGATTCCGCCCCTGCCCGCATTCTTCCCACTCGGGAATATTGACGAACGCTCTCGCAATCGCCGGCCCGTTGCGTTTCATCGCTTGAGCCGGAGGTATTGCGCGCCGGCGGACATGGAATTGGTGACGACGAAGGCAGCGCCAGAGACGGCTGGCAGGATTTTGAAAACGACTCGGTGCGCTGATTCATCACGGTGAACTCACGCGGTAGAAGCGTTGCGGATAATTCGGCGCTTGATGGTCGGTGAACTGGAACAGGCCGGAGCCAACCGGCATTTCGGTCGCGGCGCCGAGGTTCGTCCAGGTGTTGACGGGCGCGGCGGCGTTGGTGCTGGCCAGCACGCTGTGGCTTGGGCCGCTTCCGTTGATGAAGCCAATTTGGAACGAGCCGTCGCCCAATTTGACCAGCTTTACGAATGGGTCGAGGTAAGCCATCCCGGGATCATACAGTTCCCCGCCGGCGACCATGACGCTGCCGAAGTTCCCATAATAGAAACCACCTGCGATGAGGACCTGACCATTGGCAAGCAGTGTCGCGGTGTGGCCGACGGGGCCGTCGGTGCCAAGGCTGACGGTGGGGGACCACGCGGCGGTGGTCGGATCATAAAGCTCCGCGAAACTTATGTCGCTATTACCACCCACGACAAGCACCTTACGGTTGGTCAGCAATGTGGCGGTGTGACCCTCGTGCGCCACGGCGGAGGTGCTGGTGGAGGTAAAAGTACCGGCGCCCTGAGCGGCGGCTGACAGGCAACCCGCCAGGACGAAGGTGGTAACCAAACTGAGGGAAAGCAAATTCTGGCGTTTCATATACCCAACAGTGCGAAATCGGGGAGCGAAACCTATCAGCGGGCGAAAGATTCTGAAGATAGCGGTGAATGCGAGATGCGGCTTACATGCGGGGCGTAGAACTTAGCGCCTGGGATTCGGTGATTAGAGCCGGTACTTCCTGTTGTTTTCCGATGCGGTCGAGGAAGCGGCCCAACTCCAAGATAAAATACGCTCGTTGGTCCTTTGACATTCCCTTGGCACTCCTGGCAATTTCCGCCGCCGCCCGAAAATGCAGCTCCGCTTCCGACAATCTGCCCTCCTGTTCCAGGAGCCGGGCGATCCCAAAGTGGGGGAACACCAAATCTGGATACTTCTCCCCAGCAAGCCCGATTTCTATCGCGAGAGATTTGCGCAGCAGTTCTTCCGCTTCCGGCAGACGGTTTGTTACACCCGAGGTTACAATGGTCCGCGCCAATCGCTCATAATCCGTCGCGAGAGGCAATTGTTCCTGATCTGGAGAAAGATTCCTGCGAATGGCGATGGCCTCGTCAATGACGCGCTCCGCCTCCGGCAGTTTTTCCTTATTCTTCATTCCTTCATTCTCCAACACAATGTTGAGGCGGTTCAACGCCGAAGCGAACTGGCTTGTGTTGTTGCCGAGCTTCTGTCGGTAAATGGCGAGCGCTTGTTTGATTGCTGATTCAGCTTCGGGCAACCGGTCCAAATGACGGAGCGCATCGCCCAGACATGTCAGCGAGTCGGCTTCTTGGATACTGCCCGGTCCCCGCGCTTGGCGTTCGAGGACGATGGCCTCGCGGGCGGTGGTTTCGGCTTCTTTTGCCTTTCCCATTCCCTGTAAAGCGCGGGCCAGCGAACTCGTGGCATCGGCGTAAGGCACACTGCCCTTTCCAATACCCCCGGCTGCGAGCCGCCGTGCTTCCTGCGCTGCTTCGGCCATCTTGTCAAATTCCCGCAAGTCCAGGTAGACATTGGCCAGAACCAATTCTATTTCCATGGCCACCTCCGGTTCATCGGTCAATTTGGTCTTGGCGTTTTCGGCGGCGCGATCGACAATTTCGGGCGACAGCGTCGTGTCGCGACCACGGGCAATGCTAGGGTCCGCACCATTCAGCATGTCTTCAAGGAACTGTGCGACGTGTCGGCTCTTCGTCGCTTCTCGCCGCGCCTTCAGGCCCATTTCCACCGAAACAGCGAAGCCAATCAGCAATGCCAGCGCAATAGCGGCTGCTGAACCGAATGCCAGCTTGTTTCGCCGAACTGTTTTTTGTAACCGGTAAAAATTGCTCGGCGGTCGCGCGACGATGGGTTCGTTGCTCAGATGACGTTTGACGTCCGCTGCCAAGCCGTTGGCGGTCTCATAGCGGCGGGCGCGGTCCTTTTCCAGACACTTCATCACGATCCAATCGAGGTCGCCACGCACGAGATGAACAAGCCTCGGCGGTTCGGTGTGCCGATTCCGGGCGGTCGTGGTCAGCTCGCCTCTGAGCATCGTGTTCAGGCGCGTGGATGGCTTGGCCGGTTCTCTTTCGCGAATCGTGCGACGCATTTCATCGAAGCCGGCTTGCAGCAGTTCCTTCGGGTCGAACGGTGGCTGACCGGTCAACAATTCGTACAGCAGCACGCCGAGGCTGTAAATGTCACTGCGGGTGTCCACGTCGAGGCTCGTCATCACGGCCTGCTCGGGGCTCATGTACGCCGGCGTGCCCATAAATTGTTCGAACGCCGTGAATAGCGTCTTGTCGGTCAACTGCTGCCCGCTCGTGGCCTTGGCAATGCCGAAATCAATCACCTTGGGGACGGCCACGCCGTCGTTGACCGTCACCAGAATGTTCGACGGCTTGATATCCCGGTGGATGATACCCTTCTGGTGCGCGTGCTGAACGGCCTGACAAACCTGGACGAACAACCCCAATCGCTGCGGCATCGCCAAATTGTTTTCGTCGCAGTAATTGGTGATGGCCATGCCGCGCACCAGTTCCATCACAAAGAACGGCCGGCCCGTTTCGGTCGCGCCGGCATCGAGCACCTTGGCGATATTGGGATGATCCATCAGCGCCAACGCCTGCCGCTCCGCCTCGAACCGGGCGATGACTTGCTTCGTGTCCATACCAAGCTTGATGATCTTCAGCGCGACGCGGCGACGGACGGGTTCCTCCTGCTCGGCCATGTACACGACGCCGCAGCCGCCTTCGCCGATTTGCTGGAGCAACTTGTACCGCCCGATACGGTCACCGGGTTTTTCGGTCAGCGGCGGGCTGACGATGGTGAGAGCGGCCGGTGAGGTAACGAGGAACATCCCGGCTTCGTCATGCGCCCGGAGCAACGCTTCGATGCGTTCACGCAGCGCGGAGTCACCGCCACACGCCTCGTCGAGATAAACGGCGCGCTGCTCCGCCGGCAATTGCCGCGCCGCTTCAAACACGGCTTCCTCACGTTGATCTGACGGGCTCACTAATCAGTAGTGCGAAATCCGGAGCAAAATCCTATCGTGGCGACTTGATTTCCTCATACAACCAGGCCCGGCTGTATGCCCACCAGCGGTTCGCCGTCGGCACGGAAATCCCCAGCATTTCCGCGGCCTCGTCGAAGTTCAACCCCACGAAATAGCGAAGCTTGACCAACTCGGCCTTTTGCGGATCGCGGGCGGCGAACTTCTCCAGCGCCTCGCTCACGGCCAGCAACTCGTCGGCCGTTGCGAGGGTGGAAATCTCGACGTCGTCGATGTTGAGCTTCACCTGACCGCCGCCGTGGCGTTGGGCGCGCTTCCGCTTGGCCGACTCGATCAGGATGCGGCGCATGGCTTCCGCCGCCGCGCCGAAAAAATGTGCGCGACCGTTCCATTTCGACTCCTTCATACCAACAAGCCGCAGCCAGGCCTCGTGAACCAGAGCGGTCGGTTGCAGTGTCTGACCCGGCTTTTCGTTGGCCATCCGCTGCGCGGCAAGTCGCCGAAGCTCCGAATAGACAAGCGGAAGCAATTCTTCGGCCGCTGTGGCGTCTCCTCGTTGAACGCGCTCCAAAATGAGGGTGACCTTGCTCACGTGCCGTAGACTAGAGCAATCGTGTGAGTTTGTCGAGCAAGGGACCGTGACTTCCCAAGTCGGGTCTCGCAGGGGAATTCACTCTGGAGCCAGCCGAATGACCTGTGAAATGGCGCGTGGCCGCTGAGCCGTATACGGAAAAACGCACCACGTACCCCGTCATATCGCCTGTCTCTACGCTTGCCCGAGAGGAAAGACGGTCGCAGCCGCCGGCCGGTTCACCGAGTCGTGAATGAGGCATTGGTTGTTGTTGGTTTCCTGCCGTTTCGTCCTCACGGCTGCGCTCTCGAATTCTTTATCATGGCACCAGCCGCACACGGTAGAAGCGGGATGGCCCGTTCGTCGCGCCGCCGACATCGAGGTAGTCGGAGGTGAGAATAGCGAGCGGCCCTGGGGGTATCGACATCGTGCCAGTCACGGCGTTCCAAGTGCCCGTGACGGCAGCGCTGGCTTCCACGACGTAGTTGCTGAACGTGCAATAGGGCGGCGGCACGTATTGCCAGGTCACGCGGATGTTGCTGGTTTCCCGGGTGATTGCTGTGATGGCAAATGGCGCATGTGGATCCGTGGGGTCCGTGCCCAACACATACTCGTAATAATTATCCAAGCCGTCTCCATCCGGGTCCTCGCTCCCGAGGTTAAGGTCGAACGGGTCAAGGCCATATTGCTGTTTCCAGCCGTTCGGGATGCCGTCGCCATCGGCGCTGAGAGTTGGGTCGAGAGTCATGGAACCGAAGCTGGTTGTGCCGGCCTCGCGGAGGAACACCGCGCAGGCGTTGGTCATCACGATCCGGTCGGCCACGACCGCGCCACCGGTCATGATGAACTGGCCGCTACGCACGTCGAGCACGGCATTGTGTGCCGCGTTGGTGACGAACAATGCGCCGCCGCTGATCGTGACCAGGCCGGTTACCGAGGCGCCACAATCGCCCACGACCATGTTCGAGAGAACGGTCATCACGCCGCCGGGCATCGTCAGGGAGCCCGTGTTGTTGAACCCGATGTAGGCTGTGTTGAACACGGCCGCGCCGTTGGAAACGGTCATGCTGGCGGGGTGATTCTCGCCGATCGATAACGTCGCGCTCGTCCCATCGATCGTGCCGTCTTCCAGCAGAACGTCGTTGCCGGCAAGCTTGTTTACTACGACGAAACTCGCGCCGGGCCGCAGGATGACTGTTCCCTGACCGCCGCTCGTGCTGCCCAGCAGAAGACTGCCCACACTGACGACGGCATTGGAAATCGTCATCGCGCCGACTCCGCCACTGCCCGTGGTGGTGCCGTTGTTGCCGATGCCGATGACGGCGTTGCTGGCAATCAGGGAGCCGCCGACGATTTCGACGGTGCCGGTGAGACCCGCGGAACTGGCCACCAACAGATTGGTGACTACCACCACTGCGCCGCTGAGGACGCTGTCGCCCTGGTCGAACCGCGATGGTCCCGTAATGATGAACGCGCCCCCGGTCTGGATGAACTGCGCACACGTATTCGCCATCACCAGTTGGTCGACTGTCAGCGTGCCGCCGCTCTGGGTCAGCGTGCCGCCTTCGATCTCCAGCATGGCGGTATGGGCGCCATTGGTGACGAACAAGCTGCCGCCGGATACGAGACCGATGGGAGTGCTATCGCACTCCGTATCGCCAAACGTCAGGCTGGTCGAGATGCAACTCGTGCCGCCGGCGATGGTCAACGCGCCCAATGCGTCATCGTGGCCGGCCACACTGACCACGCTGGCCAGCCACGTGCCGTTGGAAACCGTCATCTGACCAATTCCCACAGAGGGAATCGACGTGGACCCGTTGGTAACTGTCAGTTGGCCGCCGGTCATCCAGACTGCGCCGGTTCCGGGGCTTGCGCCGCCAAGCTCACCGACGCCAAGGCTCTGCAGGGTGCTGACGCCGCCGGTGATGGTCAAAATGCCGGAACCGCCCTCCCCCAGGATCACATCGCCGGCCTGCCACGTTCCGCCGCCGACGGTCATTTGCCCCACGCTACCGACGCCGATCTTGGTTATGTCATTCGTGATGGTCAGTTGTCCCCCGGTCAGAAAGACGGAGCCCCCACTCGCCGCAGTGACGTACAGAGCCTCCGACAACAGGCAGGTGCCACCGGCGATGGTCAATGTGCCCTGTCCGGAGCCGCCGACGCCCACGGCGGTATTGGAAATCCAGGTCCCTCCCAAAACGGTCATTGTGCCGCTGATTCCCACGTCGTTGTTGATGTCCGCACCGATGTAGACATAGGTGTTGGACAACGTGAGGTTGCCCGACGTTAATTGCAGCGAGCCGTTGTCGAAAATCTGCCCGTTGACGACCGCCAAGGTGGCGTTCGAGACATTGATGTATCCCCGATGATCGATGTTGATCTGCGCGTCGACGGAGGGGGTGCCGACGACGGTCAGGGTCACGTCTGCCGGATTGGCGCTGCTGTTGGTCATGATCAAACCGTTAAAGATGCCGCTAACCGGCAACGTCCCGTTTCCCTGAAACCAGAGGTTGCTGATCGTGAGCGACCCGGGCGCCATGGCCACTGTCGTCTGGTCGATGGTGACGGATCGGGTCGACGTGGGATTGGTGGATCCGTTGGTCATGATAATGGCCGACTGGGAAGATGACGGCGTGCCAAACGACCAGTTGGCGCTCGTCTCCCATTTGCCGTTGGCGTTGGCGATCCAACTGTTTGTCGTCAAAGCGGCATCGCTCGCAATGCAGCTTCCGATCATCAATGAGCCAATCGCCCAGCCTTTGAAGAAATTCGTTCGCATTCGCGTCCTTTCTACGGCACCAGCCGGATCCGGTAATACCGCGCCGGTTTGTTGGTGGCGCCGCCGACATCGAGGTAGTTCGTGGTTGTGATCCCGCTGCCGGGAATGATGAGTTGTGAACCGAGATTGGTGAAACCATTGGTGGAGTAGATGCCGCCCGCACCGCCGCTGGTGACCTGGATCTGATTCGTGAGGCCGCCGGCGGTGTTCCACGTGAGGATGACATCGTTGTTTGACTGCACGATGGACGTGATTTGGAACGGAGGGGCATTGGGATTCGCGGGGGTCGATAACGGATTCTGAGGATCGGACCCGGCCAGGTACTCCTCCAGATTGCTGTATCCATCGCCGTCGGGATCGCCGTTCGGCCCGTTGTTGCCGGTGGGATCGAGGGGATCGAGACCGTGGGCTTGTTCCCACCAATTCGGCAGCCCGTCGCCATCAGCGTCGCCGTTGGGATCTAGAATGAGCGTGCCGTAAACAAGCGTTCCGCCTGAGTGGTTGAAGAATCCCAGGCACGGATCGTTGATGACGAGTTTATCCACCACGAGGGTGCCACCGTAGAGATTGAATGAGCCATTGCTGACATCCAGCACCGCGTTGTGCTCGGCATTGGTCACATACAACGTTCCGCCGACCATCGTCACCGCGCCGAACGCATCTGTGTAGCAGTCGCCCACCATCAGGTTGGATAGTACCGTCAGCGAGCCGCCCGCCATCGTAAGCTGTCCGTTACCCGGAGTATAATTAAGTATGTAAGGGTTGGTCGTATCGTAATAGCCGACATGCAAAGTGTTGACCACCGTTGTGCCGCCCGATATTTCCACATGACTGGCTACGTCGTATTGAATTCCGATATCCAGTTCGTCGACCATGCAAGAGCCGCCGGTAATGAAGAAGTCACCGAAGCCTATATCTCCGACGAAAAGCGTGCCATTGGTCGCTATCATCTGACCACCTGCCAGCGTTAGCACCGGTGAGAAATCACCGCCGGTGCCTTCCAATATACTACCGGCAGCCATCCACACTCCGTTCGAGACCGTCATCTGCCCCCCGGCCATGAAAACACTTCCAACCAGTTGCCCGCCCGTGAGCCAAAGAGCAGAGTTCGCGTAAATAACGGAAAATCCCCCCGTCGCGGTACCACCGGCGATGGTCAATGCACATGGCGACTCTGAGGAATTGCCCAGTTGCGCTATGATCGTCGACCATGTGCCGTTAGAGACCACCATCTGACCACCAATAGAGACGGAACGAGTGTTGAGATAGCCACCCGTGAGCCAGACTGTGCCCGTCGATCCCGGGAAACCGCCAATGAAAGAGGAATCATCTCCTTGGAAACTGGCGGTGCCACCTGCGATGGTCAGAGTACCCTGCGAGCCTGCTTGATGGCCCACATACATATCGCGCGCCAACCATGTGCCGTTGGAGACCACCATCTGACCTGTGCCGGAGACACCGACGTTAAGATCATTGCCGGTACTGTTGAGATAGCCACCCGTGAGCCAGACCGTACCCGTCGATCCCGCCGTTTCGCCAATATCGATCGGGGAGTAGGAAGTTGTGGTGCCGCCGGCGAACGTCAGAGTTCCGTGCGAGCCGGGCGCATTGCCCACCACAACCGGGCCGGCCAACCACGTCCCACCCGTCACCGTCATCTGGCCGCCTCCGGTATTGCCCACGATGACCACGTCATTGCTGCCAGACAGGCCTGTATTGCTGCTGATGAGCGAGGCACCGGAGTAGAGCAGCAATGAGCCGTTGATGGACAGCGTGCCACCAGCCGAGAGAAGCGAGCCACCCGAATAGAGCTGCAGCGAGCCGTCGATGGACAGCGTGCCGCCGGGCGGTCCCAGTTCCAAGGTGGAGTTGGTGATGGTGACCGTGCCGTGACTGGTGATGGTCAGATTGCTCAGAATCTGCAACGAGGCGGCGAGCGCGGCGTTGCTGAGGGCCAGCGTCTGAAACGCGGAAACACCGCCGCCCACGGTCAGGTTGCTGATCACCATTGTGTCTGGATAGTTGTTCGCCGTATTGAAGTCGATGGTCACCAAGACGGGGCCCAGCGGAACCGGGGTGTCACTGATGAAATTGATCGCATCGGTAAAGGATGGCGCGTGACCCGCGGACCATTTGGTCGAGTCCTCCCATTTACCGATGCCACCGGTCCAACTGTTGGTCGTCAAGGAAGCTCGTGCTGTGATACAACCGGCGATCAGCAAGAGGCCTGCAATCCGAGCATTGTACGGGTGCGTTCTCATATTCGCTTCCTTCACCCCTATGGCACCAGCCGCACGCGGTAGAAGCGGGACGGGCCGCGGGTGGCACCGCCAACGTCCACATAGGTGTTGGTGATGGTGTCCGAGCCGCTGGTGAATACCCAGACCATGTCGGTGAAATTCGTCGTGAACGAGCCGTTCGGCCCCGGGCTGGCGACCTGTAGCGCGTTGGTGCGACCGCCGCCGGAAATCCAGCGGATGCGCATGTCGCCACCGTCCGGAACGGCGGAGATGATGCGGAAGGCGGACGCGTTGTTGGTCGGATTGGTGCCGGCCTGGTATTCCTGGAGGTTGGTGAAGCCGTCGTGGTCGGGGTCGGCGTTGGCCACGGTCGGATCAAACGGGTCGAAGCCATATTGTTGTTTCCAGCCGTTGGGAATGCCGTCGCCGAGGACGCTGAGGTAGGGGTTGAGGATGATTGTGCCGCCGGCGAGAATGAACTGGCCGCAGGAATTGGTGTTCACGAGCCGGTCCAGCCGCAGTACCCCGCCCGTCTGCATAAACGTGCCCCCACGGATGTCCAACTCGGCTGTGCCGGAGCTATTGGTGATGTCGAGTTCGCCGCCCGCCAGCAGGACCATGCCGGTGGTCGAACAGTCGCCAGTGGCGTCGACAACCAGATTGGAAACAATGGTGACAGTGCCGCCCGCGACCGTCAATGTGCCGGCAGAGCCGAGAGCGCTAAAGGAAGACGGGACTTCCACGTAGTCCATTTGGATGGCGCCGTTGGAGACGATCATTTGGCCCACGCCGACACTCCCGATGGACACGTATTGCGCATAGGTTTGCCCGCCGGTGACCCAGACGGTGCCGCCGGCCCCGGTGTAGTCGGCCACAAACACATTGAAGAAGTAGTTCGTGCCGCCCGCCAGGGTCAGGACGCCGTCGGAGCCCGAGAACGCGCCGAGAATCGTGTCATAACCGTTGGCGAGCTGCCCGTCCAGCACAGTGGCCTGGCCCGAGCCTGTGTAACCGATGTAAAGCCAGGTGTCGGCATTGAGCAAGCCGCCATCCAACTGCAGCGTGCCGTCCAGAGTGGTCACGTCGTTTCGCTCACCGACACCGCAGTAGACGGCCACGTTACTGATCGAGAGCGTTCCGTATTTGCCGATGGTGAGACTGGATTTGATTTCGAAGTCATTCTCGGACCCGGTCATCAGTAGTGTGTTGAAGCTGGCTTCTGATTCTGTCGAGCCAACCCCGACTACGGTCAGGTTCTCGACGCTGATCTCACCCAAGTAGTTCGACCATGTGGCCGCGTCAATCAGAACCGTTTTGAACCGCTCGAACAACATGGCGTTGACGAAGTTCGTGATGTACACGGAATCGACGGAGTACGGAAACCTGCCCAGCGACCAGTTTGAGGCCGTTTCCCATTTCCACGTGCCGCTGCCGCTATTGGTCCAGGAGTTGGTCTGCGCGTGGACAATGCCGGGCAGCGTGATCGCACAGACCAGCAGGAGCCTGATCACGAAGAGCTTTGACCGGTGAGCCATCATACGTTTTCTCCCGGGATCAGATGAGTGCGCTGGTTGCGGCCCACTGGGCTATCGGCCCGCATGTTCGTGTCGATGGATACAACTGCCGAGGTCAGCGCGACCTGCATCCTCATTGCGTCAATCCATGACGGCTTCATTGCATGGTTACCTCCGCCGTATTCGATTCGATGTCTACGGCAAACGGAGTCGCCTGCCGGCTGCCGGATTGCGCGACGTGGGCAAGCCGATGTTCCGCCCATCGCAAGCGGACGGAACAAGGAAGTGTGCGGGCTGCGACCCTCGCTTCTCGGGTGCTATAGGTACCAGACTGAGGACATGAACGTCAATGTTTTTCGGGTTTGTGCGTCATCCGGGACCGGATCTCAGAATCCAGGACTGGATGTAATCCCTCAGACGGGTACAATTCAAGGAGGAGGGACTGGAGCGAATGCCCGCAGGCATTCAGTGCTCCGGCAATAAGATCAGCAGATTGCTTTTGACGTGGTCCCCAGCTTCGCGTGAATCGTAAGTTAGACCCGTTCGGAGCAATTGATTCATGTCCGAACAAAACCCACGGTCAGCCAGATGTGCATCCAAAACCGCCACGAATTCCGTTCGTCCGGCATTGCTCCGTTCCAACCGAAGATAATGTTGAAACGAATCAATGACCTTCGCAGGCGCTACCGGGGGTTGGGCACGGGTGAGCGCCCAATACAGATCGAACAGGTCTCGACCACGTCGCCGCTGAAACAGGGCTCGTAGTTTCGTTCCCAACAGTTCGTGGATGTCGTAGCCCCTGATTTGTGTCCGCACTCGCGCATCGCGAAATGGGAATTCAAACGGGGTTGTAGTCACCGGAAGATGCGGTGTGCGCTCGGTCACATTGCTCTCGATCACAATTTCCAAATTCGTTCCTGGTTCCGTCAGAGAAGGGACGGCGAACGTCATCCGTAGTACCCGCGAGGGTCTCACGGTGTTGCGGATCGCCAATTTGAGTTCACCCCGGACCGATTGCTTCGGAGCACCCAGCACGGGGCTCAGAACGCGAGTGAGCGCCTTGCGGATATGACCTTCGGGACGATCGCCGACCACAACCAAGTCAATGTCCTCGCTGTATCGGGAAGGTGGCGCGAGGTGAACCTTATGAAGCAAGGTGCCGCCGCGCATGGCAACCTGTTGTTGCAAAAACGAATCGTCGAACAGCGCGACCATCGCCCGGCACAGCAATAAATCCTGCTCGACCTGTGTCTGACTCGGCCACGGAACGACTGCTTGATGGGCGATAACATCCCGGCGCGTGATGGATTCGATCATCGTCCAAACTCAACGGCATTGTTGACGATCTTCCATCGTTTGATTTCAGGGCCATCGCCGCGCCCCCCCGGAACAAGGGGTACGAAAACCACCGTAGAGGGCAACCAATCTTGAACGACTTGGGCCAGTTTGCCCGCCCGCAATCTATCCAGTACGAAACCCAGGCGTTGAGCCGTGGTTGGATCACCTTCGATTTTCAGTACCCGCCGTAATTCGTTGGAACGCATGAGCGGTAACAGCGGGCCGATGGTTTCCGCCGCGCGGCCAATGCCGCCGACGCGCGGGGCATAGCGAATCAAATCGTAGCTGGTGGCCTCTGGCGTGCTAACCTGCAAGGGGGCAAATGCATTCGCCAATGCCTGCGTTGGTACCCGTTCTATGCCGCGCTTCACGAAGAAGTGGACGCGAATGCGGCCAATCTCAAGGGGACGGCGTGGGATCTTTGTCATCACCTGGGTTACCTGCACGGCCTGTGGATTGGAACCAAAAGAGCTGGCTGCCGACTGTAGCGCCAGATAATACGGCTGAGCCAGCCAGTGAAAATAATCGTCCAGCCACCACACCACCGGTGGGGCACCTGCTGCGCGATGTTCAGGGCTGACAATCAGAAAGAACCGTTGCCGCGGCGAAACTCTTGTTACTTGATCTCCGAGCCGCAACAACTGTCTTTTGGCCGCAATCTCCGACAACTCGGTTTCCTTGACCAAATCCGCAAGCGGGAAGCCCGCGCGGCCCGAGGCCGAGCGTTGATCAACGAAGGCCCGCGCTGACCCGTGCATGCGACCCCTGGACTTGGAGTGTTTCATCTTCCGTTTGCAGATCGTACCGTACTTCGGTTCATTGTGCAAACGCATTAACTTCCCCTGCAGATCGCCTCGGATTCGGCGACGTATGCGGATTCTCTACTATCTTCTCACGGAAATCGGAACGATCTTCGCGTCGGAATCGGTTGCCGGCGGCAATGCCCAAAACCGTTCTGCTTCCGCTCTGCTCACCAACCCTTTATAGGCAGCATGAATCACCTGTGCGCTGTTACCCATTTGCAGAGACAGTTTGCCGATGTCGTTGAACGCAGCCAAGTGGTAGGTCGCAAACGTGTGGCGCATCACGTCGTTGTGCCAGGCGATACCGGCATCCTTCCGGCAAGACTCCCATCGAGTCCGAAAGTCCCGGTCCTCCATGTCCACCACCGGCCCCCGCTTCTTGGCATACGGTGTGAGGTAGGCAACCAGAGCGTCCCCGATCTCAATGACGCGGCGCTGACGGGTTTTGGCCAGACTGGCATCAATTCGGATTGTGCGTTCCGATAGAGACAGCTTTGACCAGTCCAGCGCCCGCAATTCCTTCTCCGGTCGCAGACCAGCGAACACGCCAAGCGCAACGTAGGGGACAAGCTGGTACTTCTCCGCGTGGAGCATGAGCGATACGACTTGCTCAACGGTAAGGAAATGCACATCGCCATTCTCACGCGATGGACGGTCAACCAACCTCACCGGATTGCCGTCGCAGTAGCCGTGCTTCATACCGTAGGAAAACAGGTTGCCGATGACCACAAGGTAATTGACGCGGGAAACCGGGCTCAGGTCGTGACCGTGGTGTGCCGGTTTGTTGTGCAACCACGCGCGAATTTCTTCCGGCGTGATCGTGGACAATCGGCGGCCCCCGAAAGTCTCGGCAAATCGCTCCGTGCGAATACGGAAGTTTTCAATTGTGTCCCGTCGCCTACCGTTGGCCTCCTTGTGCTTCACGATCTCCGCAATGGTCGCGCTCACTGTGGGCTTGTCGCGGAAGGCCAGGACGTGTTCGACGTAGTAATCCACAGCCTCGGTCAGGCCAGCATCGAATGGGGTCAGCTTCTCAATGCACTTGCTGGCCTCGACGCGATGTGCTGTCGATAGCGCGAACGCGCCCGCGCCCTCATTGTCCACCATTGCGCGAATCTGAGCCGCCCGCGTCTCCGCTTCCTCTTTGGTCGAAAACGCTTCCCGGATCCTTTGGCCCTTGAGCATACAAGCGACTTGCCAGCCGTGCTGACCGCTGGTATAAGTCAACCGATGAATCGGCGGCCACAACTTGGTTTTGATCTTGGCGGTTGTCATTGGCAATCCGTTCTCTTTACCGCACCAATTTGCCAAGTATTGCCAAGTGTGTCAAGCTGATTTACGTAAGTCATTGTGCCGCCGTGGCGGAACTGGCAGACGCGCTGGACTCAAAATCCAGTACCTTAAAACGGTGTGTGGGTTCGACTCCCTCCGGCGGTACCAACCTCCCCTGTGTATTTAACCGTGAGACGGTTTCGTGGCTACAATGGCTGCGGGCCCAAATCCAGGTGCTGTGGCGGATTCGGCGGAAGTTTCCAGACAATCTCGGCGTGCTTGGTTGCCACGTGCATCTGATTGGCCAGATCGATCCCCGCCCGGTACGTTTTTTCGAACCCGGCGAAATCTTTCGCGGCCACGTGTTGATCGAGCGGGTCGAGAATCTTTTTGGTGTATTCCTCGACCATGCCTTTGTACTTGGGGCGGGTCAGATTGCCTTTCTTGAACAGGCTGCGGACACCGCGCAGTTGATAGGCCGCCAGGTCCCAGTTCCCGCCTTTCGCCGCGTAGTAGGCGATCCAGTAACGGTCACTCACATCCCGCATCAGCGTCCCCAGACCCGGCTGCAACTCCGCGATCTGGTCGAGTGTCAACTCGCCATGTTTCGTGCGCCCCACAAGGGGTTTCTCATCCGCCATATATGGAATGTCTGTACCCGGTCGGATCGAAATTGTCGAGGACTCTCTCCAAAACAAAACCCCGGCACCTGCGTGCCGGGGTCTGCCGGAGTGAAACTGAAATTCCTACGTCTTGTCGGTCTTCGGGCCGTTGGAATTCATAAACGGGCAGGTGCCGCTCTTCGCGGCCTTCTCGCTCATCGATTTCCACTGCGCCAGTTGATCGGCGGTCAGGATCTTCGCCATCCCGTTGTTGAACATCGAATGAAACTCGGATTGCGACGTCGCCTTGTGGCAATCGGCAATCAGCGTGTTCACTTTCGCCTTTTGTTCGGGCGTGAGATTCAACTTGCTGAACATGTCGCCGCTGCAGGACGCGCCGGTCTTGGACATGCCTGCGCAACAACCTTCACCCGCGTACACCGTCACGCCCATGGCCACCATGGCCGCGACTGCCAATACGAATAGCTTTTTCATCTGCTCTCCTTAATAAAGGGGTTCAGCCGTTTCGACAGCACTTTACCATCGATTGTTCAATTCGCAACGTCATTTCCCCTCCGAGGGCTCACGATAAGCCTCGTGGCGGGTGTACTGTTGCCGGCGCGACTCGATCAACGTGGCTACCGATGGCATGTCGAGTTCCCGGGCCAGCGTCGCAGCCCGGCCCGCCATCTCGACGGCCTTGTCCCAGCTTGCCATTTCTGCGTAGGCAGCGGCCAGCGCGTCAAGCGGAGCCGGTTGCTGGTACTTCGTCAACTCGCAGGCCCTTTCGGAAAGGCGCAGCGCCTCGACGCCGTCGCGCATTGAAGATCGTGGTGAGGTCGCGCGCAACCAGGCCAGCTTCGTCAGCCAATCCACTTCGTCCGGTCGCAGGGCCAGAGCATTCCGATAAGACGCGACCGCATCACCGAGGCGTCCCTGTTTCTCCAGCGCCATCCCAAGATCAAAGTGCGCGTCCGCCAGGCTGGGATTGTCCTCGATGGCCTCGCGGAACTGCTCGATCGCCGCAGGCAGATCCCCCTGTTGACCCAGCACAATACCGAGATTGTTGTGCGCGGCGGCGAAATTCGACTTCAGACGAACGGCCTCCAGCAACTCCTTCCTTGCGTCCCCCAGGTCTCCCCGCTGCGAAAGAGCGTTGCCGAGATTATTGTGAGCCTCTGGATAAGATGGATGCAATCGCAGTGCTTCCCGATACTGTGCAATCGCCTCATCCGTCTTCCCGGCAAGCGAGAGTTGAATCCCCAGGTTGTAATCCGCCACCCACGCACTGGGATTGCGTCGCAACGCGTCACGCCACAATTCAGTCCCACTCGCGTAAACGCCGGCCCGTTGCCAGCTCAAGCATCCCAATCCCACCACGAGTGCCACGCCGGCGACGCGACGGATTGACGGAACACCCGATAACGCCACTGTTCCGAGCGCGGCACACAATGCCAGCAGACCGGGTAAGGCGGGATACTGCCAGTGGTCCGCCACCGCTGAATAGACGTAAAACCCCTGGTCGATAAACCCGAGTACGGGCAGCAGCATCACCGCGAAATACCCGACTCCAGCCGCACACATCCTGATCCACCATCTACCATGTCCCCGCCATAACAATGCCACGACAATCGCGCACGCCAGGAGAGGCAGCCAGGCGATCAGCGAACCGGCGCCTGCCTTCCACCCGGGATAAATCAGCATCAAACCAACAGGCCAGACGGCTTTCCACAAGTAAAACCAAAAGGCCCACGCTGCTGTCGTCACGCGTGATGCCAACCCAATGTCTCGCAGCGGGGTGCCTTCCAGCACCCGCTGATGCTGAAACCAAATCGTCATCAACCCCAACACCACGGACAATGCGGCAAATGGGGTTACCAGCCGGACCGCTCGCCAATTCAACTTCGCGGTTCGCCAACACGTGATCCCCAGAAGCACAACCGGCAGCATCACAACCGCCGTCTTGCTGAGCAACGCCAGTGCGAACGCCATGAACGCTGCCGCGTGCCATCGCCTCCGCTTCTCATCCTCGAATCGCAGGTACCAGAGCACGGTCAGCGCGGCGAACAGTGTCGCCAGGAGGTTCTTCAGTTCGCTAACCCACGCGACCGTGGCGACATTGACGGGGTGCACCGCGAACCAGAACGCCGCGAACCACGCGCCCGGCACTTCCAGCCGCCGCAACACGCGCCAGATCAACGTGGCATTGGCCGCATGCAGCAGAACATTGAGCGTGAGATACGCTGTCGGTTGCGCCCCAAACACGCGCCACATCAGCCACCACACGGTATATGTCAGCGGGTAATAATCCTTCGGCTCGGTGCTGAACCAAATCTTCCACAGCCCGCCCGAACCGGTGACGAGCGGATTGTTCGCGAGATAATCGGCGTCGTCCCAGAGGAATCCGCCGTGCGCCAGCGGCAGGTATACCACCAGTGTGGCCAGCACGACCAAGCCCGTGTCACGCGCCCAACTGTTCTTACCCATCGGGCGCATCATAACAGGCCGGGCCCGGTCCCGGAAACCGAAACGTGGCGGTTGACTGTATCGAAGCGCTACTTCTTCGCCAGGAGCGCCGCGAGGACGCGCTCGGGGGTGAACGGCGCTTTCTTGATGCGGATGCCGCAGGCATCGTAGATCGCGTTGGCCACCGCGGGCAGCGGACCGTTGATGCCGATCTCGGCGATGCTCTTGGCGCCGAACGGGCCGGTCGGCTCGTAGGTCTCGACGAGGATCGTACGGATCTTCGGCGCGTCCACCGTGGTGAACAGCCGATAATCGAAGAAGCTCGGGTTCAGCATTCGTCCGCGCTCGTCGAACACCATTTCCTCACACAGCGCATAGCTGAGACCGTTCATCGCCGCGCCTTCCATCTGGCCCTCGGCGAGTTTCGGATTGATCGCCACGCCGCAGTCCACTGCGGCAACGTAATCGACCACGCGGACCTTGCCGGTCTCGGTGTCGACCTCGACTTCGGCGAAATGCGCGGCGAACGGCGGGGGCGACACGTAGGAAATGTGCGATGCCTCGCCATCGATCTGGAACTGGTTCTGGCCGTAGAGCGAACGTTGGATGATGTTCGGGTAGGGGACTTCCTTCCCCGACTTGCTGATGACCTTGGCGTTCTCGCACCGCAGATTCGCCACATCATCCTTCAGCATTTCGGCGGCAACCTTCAAAATCTTGTCGCGGCAGGCTTCCGCCGCCTTCTTCACCGCGCCGCCCGACACATACGTCGTGCTCGACGCGTACGCGCCCTTGTCGAACGGCGTCATGTCGGTATCCGACGAATACGTGAGCATCTTGTCGACGGTCACGCCGAGCACCTGCGCGGCGATCTGCGCCAGCACCGTGTCACTGCCGGTGCCGAGGTCGGTCGCGCCCATGAGCAGGTTGAACGAGCCGTCCTCGTTCATCTTGATGCGCGCCGAGGCCATGTCGATGCCCGCGATGCCCGAGCCCTGCATCAGGCACGCCATGCCGATGCCGCGCCTGATCTTCGCATTCGGGTCGCGCTTCTGATAGAGGCGATGCTTCTGGTTCCAGCCAATCGCCGCCGCCGCGCGGTCGATGCATTCATCCAGGCCGCAACTCTCAATCGGGTTGTCGTGGCCTTCCTTGCCCTCCCCAAGCGCCGCAAACACGGGATTCGTTTCGCCCTTCTGAATGTGGTTCTTCTTGCGAAGGGCAATCGGATCGAGGCCAAGCTTGTCGGCAATGATGTCCATCATCTGTTCGATGGCGAACGCCCCTTGCGTCGCGCCGTAGCCGCGATAAGCACCCGTGACCGGTGTGTTCGTGTACACCGAGTCACCCCAGAACCGCACGTTTTTGCACCGGTAGAAAGGAAGTGTCTTGCTGCCGACGTTCGTGAGCAGCGTAAGCGAGTGCGTGCCGTAGCCGCCCGTCCAACTCGTCACGCGTTGGTCGAGCGCCGTGAATGTGCCGTCGTTCTTGACGCCAACGGTCATCTTGACGATCGACGGGTCGCGTGTGCGGCTGGAGATGAACTCTTCGCGCCGGGTGAACTCGATCTTCACAGGGCGACGCGTTCGCACGGTGATCAGCGCGCACAAATCTTCGAGGATGATCTCCTGCTTCGCGCCAAATCCGCCGCCGATCCGCGGTTTGATGACGCGAATCTGGTTGACAGGGATCTGCAGGCATTGCGCCACGATGCGGCGCGCATGCCACGGCACCTGCGTCGCCGTCCGCAACACGATGCGCTGGTTGTCGTCGAGGTACCCGATGCACACGTGGGGTTCGAGTGGACAATGCTGCGCGTACTGCGTCTCGAATTCCTCTTCAACGACGAAATCCGCCTGTTTCAGGCCTTCCTCGATCTTGCCGATCTCGACGTCGTAATGCGCCGCGACATTGTGTTTGCGATCATGAATGCCATCGGCATCCGGCTCGTCGTGAATGACTGGCGCGCCATCCTTCATCGCCTCGCGCACGTCGAACACGGCGGGCAGGATTTCGTACTTTACCTGGATCAGCTTCAGCGCCCGCTCGGCGATTTCGGCGGTCTCGGCGGCCACGCATGCCACGCGGTCGCCGACAAAACGGACTTTCGTATCGAACATGAACGCGTCGTACGGCGACGGCTCGGGATACCCCTGCCCCGCCGTCGTATGCGGCACGCGCGGCACGTTCTTATACGTCAATACGATGACGACGCCCGGCAGCTTCTCCGCCTCGGTCGTGTCGATCTCGAGTATGCGCGCATGCGCATGCGGACTCCCCAGAATCTGCGCATGCAGCATGTTCTTCAGGAAAATGTCGTCGGTGAACTTTGCCGATCCCGTCACCAGTCCGATCCCGTCCACCCGCCACGGGCTCTTGCCGACGGAGGTTTTCTGAAATGGAAGTGCTGCCGCGTCTTTCATAGTCATGCTGCTTTGGTAGTTGATTCTGCGTCACGGATTTCCCGGGCGGCGGTGAGGACGGCGGCGATGGGTTTGACGTAGCCGGTGCAGCGGCAGATGACGCCGGACAGGGCTTCCTTCACATCGGCCTCGGTCGGGGTCGGGTTGTCGTCGAGCAATTCCTTGGCGGACAGGATCAAGCCGGGGGTGCAGAAACCGCATTGCGCCCCACCCTCATCAAGAAACGCCTTCTGTAGAGGATGAAGCGTCCCGTCGTTTTTTGACAGGCCCTCGATGGTCTCGATGTTCTTGTCCTTGCAATGAGCCGCAAGGACGACGCAGGAATTCACCGTGCGTCCGTTGAGCAGGACGGCGCAGATGCCGCAATCGCCATTCGAGCAGCCGACTTTCACGCCCGAATAACCTTCGCGCCGCAACACATCGAGCAGCGTGTCCGTCGGCTGACAGACGAAATCCTTGGGCTCGTTGTTAACCGTTACATGCAGATTCATACTTGTCTCCTTCGCGAAGCAGAATTCAACGTGGCCGAGGGAAGCGGCTTGCCGTAGGCTGCGCGCCGCTCGCGCGCGCCGAAACCGAGTGGTTCGCGCGGTGTTACCGATGGCGGACTCACGAGATGGCGGATCGCATCAAACACAATCCTGAACTGAGGATCGGATTTCTCTTCAAGTTCCTCCAGCTTCTCGGCGAAATCGGGGTGCGATTCGAGCAATTGGCGCATGCGAACGAATGTCCGGATAATCTCGACGCTGACCCGCGCGGCGCGCTTGCCGCGCAACACACCGGACAACATCACCACGCCCGGCTCGGTGAACGCGTACGGCAGGCTCTTTGCGTCGGGCCCGTGTTTCTGGGTCGCCATCCTGAATTTGGAACGCCGCGCCTCTTCTGGCGTGAGCTGAAACATAAAGTCGGAAGGGAAACGGTCCGCGTTACGTTTGACCGCTTGCATCAGTGCCTTCGGCTCGATTCCGTAGAGTTGCGCGAGATCCGAACCGAGCATCACTTTCTGTCCACGCAGCAGGAGAACCCGCTGTTCAATGCGCTCGACGGGGACGACGGAAGACCCGCTCACAGCGACCTTCCTTTCGCGTTCTGATACGCCTCGGCGACCGCCCGGCGCACAAGCACGCTGCTGATCTGCCTGCGGTATTGGGCGGTGCCGCGAACGTCGGCGACCGGCTGAATCAACTCGCCGGCTCTGGCGCTGACGGATTCCACCAGCGCGGGATCGAGCGGTTTGCCGGCCAATTCCTGTTCCAACGCGGTCAATCGAACCGGTGCGGGCACGCCCCCGCCGATGGCGATGCGAATCTCGGTGCATTTCTTGCCGCTCATCTTCAGCACGGCGACCGCATTCAAGATCGCCACGCTATCGCCGTCTGTCAATGCGACGCGCTGCAGCGACGCGCCCACGTTGCCGGTCGGCAGCTTGGCCGAAAACTCAGTGGCGATTTCCGAATTGCTCAACACCGCGCGATTCTCGCGGGAGAAGAACTGCGCCAGCGGCACGACGCGTTTCTGTTTCCCCTGGACTTTCACCTGTGCATCGAGCGCGAGCAGTGCCGACAACAGATCGAAATAGGTCGCGTAACCGAACAGGACATCCTGAAGGGTGGTGGCGTTTCGTTGAATTCTGGTCGAATAGGCCCGCGCGGCGGTCGGCAACAGACCGTTCAGGGCGGTGTTCAATTCTCTGGAGCTGACGATCTGCTGAAACGTCGCTGTGCCGCCGATGGCCAGCTTTCGGCCGTCGAGCTTCACGTAATCGAGGCCGACGGCGGAGACATCGACCAGGCAGGTCGCCGCGCGCAATTTGCTGGAAATCAGGTGAAAAGCGCCCGTCACGGGCACGGGAATCTGTTCGTCGTTCTTCCCCAGCTTTTTCAGGGCATCCCGCAGAGAGGCAGCGTGATAGTATTCTTGGACATTATCAAACATGACATCTTCCTGGCGCTACAGGTTGAAATCCCAACGAGGGACAGCCTACACGTCAGCCCATTTCTTGACCAGAGATTTTTTGGGTTGCCTCTCCGTGGCATTGCCGCTGGCCCCGCGGGTGGGCGACCTACTTTTGGCTCGCGCGATGGGCTGGCTGGTGTAGATTTGGGCGCGAAACGAGAGTTCGTGGGCCTGTAGCTCAGTTGGTTAGAGCAGGGGACTCATAATCCCTTGGTCGCAGGTTCGAGTCCTGCCGGGCCCACCATTCTTCACATGAGCCCCGCCGTGCTCGTCATGGCATGCCACGCGAGAAACTATCGGTTGATGTGGACGACCTTGGCGGGCGGGAAGCCGTTGAAATAGGTGGCAGAGGCGTGGCTATAGGCGCCGATGTTTTTGCTGTAGAGCAAATCCCCGAGTTGCAGATTTCCCGGCAGATTCTCCGCCATCGAGACGACATCCAGCGCGTCACACGTCGGGCCGAAGACGGAGCAGATTTGCGGCGCGCCTTTCTTGAATGCTTGGAAGTGATAGCGGCAATGATCGAAGATGACGCCGGAAAACGTGTGATACACGCCGTCGTCGATGTAGTAGCAGAGCTTGCCGTCGCGCACGGCCTTGCCGATGATCCCGGAAACGGCCGTGCCAGCGGTGGCGACCATGAAGCGACCGGGCTCGGCGAGAATCTGGATTTCTTTCGGGAACAGCCGGTTGAGTTCGCGATTGATGACCCGGGCCAATTCGCGGAACGGTCGGACCGAGTCATCGTAGGGCGCGGGGAAACCGCCGCCGATGTCGAGGACGTTCATCTTCCGGTAGCCGCGGTCCCGGGCTTCCTTGAAGATGCCGGCGGCAAGATTGAGGGCCTGGACATAGTTTTCGTAGTTGGTGGTCTGACTGCCGACGTGAAAGCTCAAGCCCTCGACGGTGAGCCCGACGCGATGAGCTTCCAGAATCAAATCCACGGCTTCGCCGGGGGCGGCGCCGAATTTTGAGGACAACTCGACCATCGCGCCGGTATTGGCGACCTTCAGCCGCAACGCCAGGCCGGCGTTGGGAGAAAACTTCTTGATCTTGCGGATCTCCTCGGCGTTGTCGTAGGTCACGAGTGGATTGTAGTGGTCGAGTTCGGCGAGCGTCTCGTTGGCCTTGATGGGATTGGCGTAAATGATCTTGTCCCAGATCCATTGCTGGCGCTTTTTTGCGGGCAGGTCCCGGATGTTCTCGCAGACGATCCGCAACTCCGGCAGGGACGCGACATCGAAGCTCGCGCCAGCCTTGAACAATGTGCGGACGATTTCCGGGTCGGGGTTGGCTTTGACGGCGTAGTAGGCCTGCACGCGCGGCAGGTACTTCTTGAACAGGGTGTAATTGCGCCGCAATTCGTCATGATCGACCACGAATAATGGTGTGCCGTGTTCCCGGGCCAGTTTCCGCAGCGTGTTGAGTGGCGCCATACTAGTCTCCATCCGTGATCAGGAAATTCTTGAACTGCCAGACATCATTCTTGTCGATGGACGGATTGTTGTACCCGGTAAAGTGGTTCTGGTAGTACTTCAACGGCGTCCAGTCGGAAGGCTTGGAGATCCAGCGGCCCAGGTACGGTTTCGAGATTTTAAGGATGTAATCATGCGGCAGATCGTCGGGGACGCAGACGCCGCGGTCGGGGTTCTCGATCATCCACATCGCGGCGGCGACGACAGAGATCGCGACCTGCATTGTGGTCGCGTTTTGGTGGGGGACAAGACGGCGCGATTCCTCGATGCTCAGATCGCTGCCGACCCACCACGAATTGTACGGGTGCCCCATCAGCAACGCGCCAAGAATGTCGGCGCCGCTGGTGATGTCGTCGTTGAGGATGCGCTGGTTCTTCTGGAGTTCGTAGTCGTAACCGCGCAGTTCGTTCAACGAGGCGATGGCGACATCGGCCGGGCAGTAGGCGTAATGGACGGTCGGACGGTACACGGCTTTGCCGTTTTCCCAGACCGTGAGCCGGTCGGAGATGGTGAACGCCTCGCCGTGGCGGACAACCATGCCGCGGATGCAATAGTCGGGAACCCACGACACGACCCAGGTATTGATGCCCATGCGAGCGAGGCAGATCTGATTGCGGGGGCCGTCGGCATGCTCGTAGGCAAGCGGCGGCAACTCTGTTTCATGCGTCCCCCACCCCATCTCGGCGGTGGTGGTGCCTTCCTCGCGGAAACCTTCGACGCTCCAGGTATTGACGAACTCATCGACCGCCTTCGGTTTGTTGGTAATCTGGGTGTCGCGTTCGCTGCAATGGATCACTTTCACGCCGAGTTGCATGGCGAGCCGATTGAATTTCAGATCCTTCACCGACTGCTGGATTTCCTCGGTGGCGCGGCCGGTGAATTTCCTGTCGGCGAGCGAGCGTTTGGCGATGTCGAGCAAACCCTGCTTGGTGAAATGGGAGATCAACCCCGGGTTGGCGCCGTGTTCGAGAACGGCGGTGACGCCCGGCTTGCTCCATTGGGAGGTCATCCGACGAATGTTCATATGTCGCCAGTACAACGTCATCCGGGTAGGCGGGGCGCCCTGGGCGTTCTCATACGGGTCCCACAATTCGACGGAGGTGTTGATGTACAAGACCCCACGGTCGTGACACCACTGGAGGATTTCGCAACAGTCAATGTTCCACGCCAGATCGATGAAGAGGTCACCTTCGGAGAGATATTTCCCGAGCAACTCGCCCATGTTCTCGCGAGTCACGCGTTTGCGGACGAACTTCACGCCGCGCGCGATCCAGGGTCGCAAGATATCCTTGCGGTTCTCGAAGTCCATCACGGTGATGTTCTTCATTGGCACCTTGAGATGCCTGGCCAGGATGGGGAGCGCGCATTGCGCGACCGCGCCGTACCCAACAAACAAAATTCGCTTCCCGTATTCGATCACAGTATCTCCTCCAGGTAACAGTAACGATTCGCCTCCGCGCAATGTGTCGGAAATCGAATCCGCTGACAAGAGTTTAGTGAAGGCAACCGTGCGCTCGAGATGGGTTCGCGGCGGGAACTTGTGATGGAGTCGACGTTTCGAAATGGCGCCGAGCGAGATCGATTGCGAGTGCATTCACGCGCCTGCAAGCCACAGAAATCCTGAATCAGGTGGAAACTAGCTGACGGAATAAGACTGGACTTGTAGTGGGAAGTTTGCTACCGGGATGGGCTTGCTGAGAAGAGTGGCGATCCGTCGAGCGAGTTGGCGGACCTTGAAAGGCGAGGACATCCTTGGAATTTCTGTTGTTTTTCCTTTCGTGCGGTTTTGCGGTGTAGGAACAGACTCATGGGCGTGGTCATCGATACAAATCGGGGAAAAGAGTCATGAAGATCCCCTTTCGTCTCATTGGGATTATCGTGCTCGCATTGGGCGCGGCGATGGGAATGGCATCCGCGCAGACCCTGACGACGCTCTGGACGTTTGGTTCGAGTGGTGGCCAGGCATTCCAGCCGTTTTCCTCGGTCATCCAAGCGTTCGATGGGAACTTCTACGGGACATTGGGCTCCGGTGGCGCCAATAATAACGGGGCTGTGTTTCGGATTACGCCGGCGGGAAGCCTGAGCAATTTACACTCGTTTGCCGTTTCCGAGGGGGCCTTTCCATCGTGCCAGTTGGTACAGGGCAGCGATGGCGATTTTTACGGCACAGCCCAATCCGGCGGGACCAGTAACATCGGCACGGTATATCAGGTCACACCAAGCGGAAGTCTGACCAACCTGCACTCGTTCATCGGTTCGGACGGCGCGAACCCGCAAGCCGGACTCGTCGAGGGCGATGATGGCAATTTCTATGGGACCACCTACGCGGGCGGCGCCAATGGCACGGGCACCGTCTTCAAGATTACGCCGACTGGCAGCCTGACAGTTTTGTATTCCTTCAGCGGTCCGGATGGAGCCTTTCCCGACGCCGGGCTGCTGCTGGGCGACGATGGGAATTTTTACGGGACGACGTCGATGGGCGGGGCCAGCGGCTCGGGGACCGTATTTCGCATCAGTGTATCGGGCAGCCTGACGAATCTCCATTCGTTCAGCGGCACTGACGGCGCCACCCCCAAGGCCGAGCTGGTGGAAGGAACGGACGGGAATCTCTATGGCACGACGTATTCCGGCGGAGCGAGCAAATCGGGGACTGTTTTCGGCATCAGCTTCAGCGGCGCGTTCACCACTCTGCACTCGTTCGCTGGCAGTGACGGTGCGAACCCATGGGCTTCTCTGCTGGTAGGGAGCGACGGCAATTTCTACGGGACGACCTACCGTGGCGGAACAAGTGGCGACGGCACTGTATTTCAGATGACGCCGGACGGGAGCGTGACGAACCTGCATTCGTTCGCGGGCGGCAATCAAGGTGCTTTCCCGCAGGGACCGGTAACGCAGGGGAGCGATGGAAACTTTTACGGCGCCACGGTCAACGGGGGAACGAACAATTTCGGCACGATTTTCCGTCTGGCGATTCCCCTGTTTCCGCCGGCCAACCAGGTCTCCGCGCTCCAGTCCATCACTGTTCTTGGCACGCCAGGCTTATTCGTCAAGATTCCCGCTGTCGCTGGTGAGAAATATCAACTGCAGTACACTGTGTCGATGTCTCCCACCAACTGGATTGACACTGGCGAGCCGGCCCTGAGCATGGGCGGGCCGCTGATCCTGACCGACTACATGAACGCGGTGCCGCTCCAGCGGTTCTATCGGGTTGTCATCACTCCCTGACGACAACCGGCGCGACGTTTGCGCCGGGGGTGCGTTGGGCTCTGCATGGGCTGTCCTGCCAAGGCCTTCCGAATACAAGTCAGCGCTTGCAATGGATCGTTGTAAGTACCGCGATTGGCATGATTTGTGCGTTTAGCTTAAGGATAGCCCGAGGCGGAAGCCGTGCCGTAAGCAAGGGGGATTCGTGAATGTATTTCCGCGAGCTCGACGCTGAGGAGAAACTGGATGCGACGCCCCTGCGTGTCGGCTTGGAGTCGACATCGACCAACCTCAAGAAGTTCGGATGGCCTCCCCCGAGCGATAAGCGCGACCGCGCCATGAAGAGACGAATCGCGATGGCATACGCTGTGAAGGTAATGGACATGTTGATGTCTGTTTCCCTCGTGGGGTCGGTGTTTGCCGATACGAAGGTCGTGGATCCATCGGGCCATGGCGACTACGCGACGATCCAGGCAGCGGTCAATGATCTGCCAAACCCGGGTCCGCGCACCGTCGTTGTGCGGGCCGGCACCTACCATGAAGCGGTGGCGGTTTCGGACCGGAACACACTCGCCGCCGGTGACAGCGAACGGATCGTCCTTCTGGCCGACACGAACGCGGCGTCGGGCGCGGTGATCATCACGCCGCCGTCTGGCAGTTCCGGCATTCGGCTCAGCGGGTCCGGGTTCATCACGGTGGAAGGAGTGGCGATCACGGGGGTGAGCGGCAAAGGCGTGCCGGCGATGGAACTCGATGGGGACGCATCAAGCAACGCGGACATTGCGATTGTCGGCTGCCAAATCTACAACAACGGCAGCCACGGCATTCAAGTCGGCTCGGGCAATGCGCGCACGTGGATCATGAACGATCTGATCCACGATAACGGAAGCGCCACCAAGAGCGGACACGGCATGACCATCGCGGCGGCGTCGGGCGCGACGGTGTATGTGGTCAACAACACCGTCGTACGGAACAAGTCGGATGGGGTATACGTGGGCGCGCCGCGGCCGGTGTACGTGGTCAACAATCTGGTGGTGGGGAACACGAGCTACGGATTTCAGCGGGCTGCGGGGGCAAACAATCCGTCAGAAGTGACCCTGCTGAACAACTTTCTCTACGCCAACAAGAAGAACGGGGACATCGCCAACGCCAGTCAGACGATGGGCAACGTGGACAGCGGGAATCGGACAACGACGGGCACGGAGGGCGTGGGGGTGGCGGGCTGCGCATTTTCCAACTGCGGACGGACGGCCGGGCTCACGGCGTTGTTCGTCAATCCGGCGGTGACGGGCGGAGATTATCATCTTGCGGCGGCTTCGCCGGCCATCGACAGCGGCGTCAACAGTTTCTCGGATGGGACGGCCACGTGGCTGATCGCGGACGATCTCGAGGGCCACTCGCGACCGCAGGATGGACGGGGCGATTGCCTGGCCATGGCTGATGTCGGCTGTTACGAGGCGACAGCCATTCCCTGCCAGATGAACACCATTCCCCCGCTGGACAGCTTGCTCCTCGGTGATGGCGGACTGCTCATATCCAACGTGAACGCGGAAACGCTCGGGGGAATTCCGTCGGCTGACTTCACCACGCTGAATGGCCGGTATCTGGGGATGACGGTTGGAACCGCCACGTTCGCGGCGCAAGCCGGGATGGCGACGTATTCCGCCAACGCGGGCACAGCAGCCTTCGCCAATACCGCCACGTACGCGATCAACGCCGGGATTGCCAATTTTGCCGTGAGCAGCGGCTATGCGACGAATGCCGGCAGCGCGCCGGTGCCGGCGCTGTCGAATGTGCTGGCGGTTGCGAACATCAGCGGAACGGGGATCGTGATGAACGCCCGGGATCCAACCCGCAGCTTCGAGTTGAGTTTTGTTGATGGGGCCGGCAGTACCAATGTGCTTTACAGCTCCGGTGCCGACCTCGTGCACATGTGGCCATCGGGGGTAACCGGCACGGTTATCGATACGCTCAATCTGCCGTATCCCGCGAGCACCAATGGGGCTTATCCCACCATGAGCGTCGGCAGCGCCACCTTCTCCGCCTTCGCCACCGACGCCGGGACCTCGACCAACGCCCTTCAGTTGGGCGGGCTCGTCGCCGGCGCCTACTCAACCAGCAACCAACTGACCGCGGCGAGTAACACGCTGGCCGTAGCGACGTTCGGAGTCACCAACGGTTTGGAAACAATCACGGCGGCCAACATCCTGAGCAACGTGCTGGCGGGCGCCACCTACGTGGTCACGAATGGTTTGGAGACGATTACCGCCGCCAACTCGCTCAGCAATATGTTGGCGGCGACGACGTTCGTGGTCACGAATGGCTTGGAGACGATTCCTGTAGCTAATGGTCTGAGCAACACGCTGGCCGCGGCGACGTACGCGGTCACCAACGGCTTGGAGACGATCACGGCGGCGAACACGCTGAGCAACACATTGGCGGCGGCCACAGCCCTCAAGCTCGACATCACGGCCACCAACGCACTGGACTCCATTGCACTGCTCACCAGTACCAGCAACACGCTGGCGGCGGCCACGGCCTTGAAGCTCAACATCACGGCGACCAACACGCTGGCTCCGATTACCCTGGTGACCAGCACGAGCAATACGTTGGCGGCGGCCACAGCCCTCAAGCTCGACATCACGGCCACCAACGCACTGGACTCCATTGCACTGCTCACCAGCACCAGCAACACGCTGGCGGCAGCTACGGCCTTGAAGCTCAACATCACGACGACCAACACGCTGGCTCCGATTACCCTGGTGACCAGCACGAGCAACACGTTGGCGGCGGCCACAGCCCTCAAGCTCGACATCACGGCCACCAACGCACTGGACTCCCTCGCTTTGCTCACCAGTACCAGCAACACGTTGGCGGCGGCAACGGCCTTGAAACTCAACATCACGGCGACCAACACGTTGGCCCCCATTACCCTGGTGACCAGCACGAGCAATATGCTGGCAACGGCGACGCAGGCGATTACGAATGGCTTGGAGACGATTACTGCGGCCACGAGTGAGAGCAATACGTTGGCGGCGGCGACGGCTCTCAAGCTCGACATCACGTCGACCAACGCCTTGGACTCCATTGGTCTGCTCACCAGTACGAGCAACACGTTGGCGGGGGCAACGATGCTGAAGCTCGACATCACCGCAACCAACGTGCTGGCTTCCGTCGCGCTGGTGAGCGCTACCAGCAACACGTTGGCGACGGCAACGGCCTTGAAGCTCGACATTACGGCGACCAACGCCCTCGACTCCATCGCTCTGCTCACCAGCACCAGCAATGCGCTCGCGGCGGCCACGGCGGCGATTACCAACGGACTGCCGACGGGAGCGATCACCAACGGATTGGAGACAGTGACGGCGGCGAATTCTCTGACGAACGGACTGGCGGCGATCGACGGCAGCTACGGCGGGATGAGCGTGGGAACGGCGACGTTCGCGGCGACGGCGGGCGCAGCGGCAAGCGCCTCCGCGGCTGACGTGGCAAACTTCGCCACCGGCAGCAGCTACGCCACCAATGCCGGCACGGCGACGTTTGCGGCGACGGCGGGCGCGGCACCGGCAGAGTCGCTATCGAGCATTCTTGCGGCGGGCAACGACAGCGGGACCGACATCGTGATCGATGTGAAGGATTCGGCGACAAGTTACGGGATATATTTCGTCGATGGCAGTGGGAACACGAACGGGTTTCTCGGTTCGGGTTCGAGCCTGGTGCACATCGCGCCGACGGCAACGACGGGGACGGTGTGGGACACGCTCAATCTGGCCTCGCCCGCGAGTGTTGACGGCAGTTACAGCGCGATGAGCGTGGGAACGGCGACGTTTGCCGCCAACGCGGGGACGGCGACGTATGCGGCGACGAGCGGGTACGCCGACAGCGTGCCGACAAGTCTGCCGACGAACACGGCGCCGTTGACGATCTCGAACATGACGGTGACGCTCAACGTGCCGTTCACGAACTGGAATCAGCGGGCGGAATTCAGCGCGCGGTGCGGGTTTACGGCGGCGGCGGACGCGAATGCGGGGATCTGGTTCACGAACCTGACGGACAGCACGGCGGAAATTTACTCGATTGGCGGGGTGGCGGCGACGGTGACGAATCAGACGAAGATCCTGGCCAACCCGAACGACGTGCTGATGTTGACCAACACGAGCGATGATGGGGCGACGGTGGTGCTGATCGGCGTGACGGGACGCGGACAGTAGGCGGCGGGTCGTGGGGTCGGTCAGGTCGGCGCCCCGGCTTTCGACGGGTGCATACCCGACTTGAAAGGACGGCGTGGCGCTGGCATACTCCGAGTGCCGATTCACGGCCGAAAGGACTGCGGGCAGGTGAATCGGCCGTTGTGCGCCCGTAGCTCAACTGGATAGAGCATCGGTCTTCGGAAGCGCCCAGAGGTGTTTTCTCTAAACCACTGTAACGTGATCAAAACCGCATGCAGCCCTTAACATCATTGGCTTGCGAGCATATTAGTCATTTGCAGTGCCTTGCAATGAAACGCAGAGAAATGTGCCAGTTTTCCCGTCGAAGTTACGCAAAGTTACGCACGATGGGGCTTGGTTGTCGTCACGCCACAGTTCGTGCGTGAGTCACGTTGCGCACGCGGCGGTATCTCCGATAAGAAACGGAGCACTTGGGGCGGGTGATCGTGCTTCCTGCGCCAACGCAGACGCAGGAAAAGTTATTCTGGAGGAAGTTCTAGTGGCCGGGACGGCCTTGGTGCCTATGCAATAGCCAACGACGGCTTTGCTATGCTGTGGCCGGCTCCGGAGCGACCCGTTGCATCCTGCGTTTGCGTCTTGGCGACTCTCTGGCGCTGACTGTCGTTAGTACGGTGACTGTGCTGCCGACATCGACATACTGATGAGGTCGTTTCGGTTCGCCGAGGGGGGCGATGCGGTAGCGCTCAATCGCGGCCAGAATATCCGCAACGGAAAACAGTACTGTGCGGCCAACACGACGGAAGCCGATGAGGCGGGAGGACTGCCACGCCGACAGGGTGCGTCGTGAAACGCCAATGACGCGCGCTGCTTCATCGGGCCGAAGATAAAGGCGCGGCAGAGGTATCTCTCCCTCCCTACCGCCGTTTGTTGCCATGCCATTCATGCGTCTCCGCTGGTCTTGTTCACCCTTCTACTGATTCTCGCATAATATAGTGACATTTCTTGGCGGGTGTGATAGTGTTGGCGGCATGGGGAATACAAGAGGCGTCAGACGGGACTTCAAGGAACTGGAGCGGCGGCGACTTCAGGCCGCCAAA
>Ga0335085_10000636_pt1 | contig 93504 bp, 92 predicted proteins | sample Lox_Sample_45_FD_206712 | JGI IMG/M metagenome (GOLD analysis project Ga0335085, IMG submission 206712) | Soil microbial communities from Loxahatchee National Wildlife Refuge, Florida, United States - Lox_Sample_4.5 | ecosystem: Environmental > Terrestrial > Soil > Wetlands | place: USA...
CACCAGCATGTCAAGCCCAGGTAAGGTTCTTCGCGTTGCTTCGAATTAAACCACATGCTCCACCGCTTGTGCGGGCCCCCGTCAATTCCTTTGAGTTTCAGCCTTGCGGCCGTACTCCCCAGGCGGGGCACTTACTGCGTTAGCGACGGCACCGGGAGGGTCGCTCCCCCCGACGCCTAGTGCCCATCGTTTACGGCGTGGACTACCAGGGTATCTAATCCTGTTTGCTCCCCACGCTGTCGCGCCTCAGCGTCAGCAACGGCCCAGCGGAACGCCTTCGCCACCGGTATTCTTCCCGATCTCTACGCATTCCACCGCTACACCGGGAATTCCATCCGCCTCTACCGTGCTCGAGCCCGCCAGTCTGACCGGCAGCCCCGGAGTTGAGCCCCGGGATTTCACCAGCCACTTAACGAGCCGCCTACGCGCCCTTTACGCCCAGTGATTCCGGACAACGCTCGCACCCTCCGTATTACCGCGGCTGCTGGCACGGAGTTAGCCGGTGCTTCCTTTGGAGGTACCGTCACCCCGGATCGCCTATTCGACGTCCGGTATTCGTTCCTCCCGACAGTGGTTTACAACCCGAAGGCCGTCATCCCACACGCGGCGTCGCTGCGTCAGCCTTTCGGCCATTGCGCAATATTCCCCACTGCTGCCTCCCGTAGGAGTCTGGGCCGTGTCTCAGTCCCAATGTGGCTGATCATCCTCTCAGACCAGCTACCCGTCGTCGCCTTGGTGGGCCGTTACCCCGCCAACAAGCTGATAGGCCGCGAGACTCTCCGTCGGTGCCACCTTGCGGCGGCTTTCATCTCCCAGGGATGCCCCCAGAAGATCGTATGCGGTATTACCCGGCCGTTGGGCCGGCTATCCCCCTCCGTCGGACAAGTTTCTCACGTGTTACGCACCCGTCTGCCACTGAACCGGAGTTGCCCCCGATCCCGTTCGACTTACATGTGTTAGGCACGCCGCCAGCGTTCGTCCTGAGCCAGGATCAAACTCTCCAATGAGAGAATTCGATTGTATAGCTCGAACCGAACGACTGGTACTGCTTGTCGTCCGAATCACGTTCAGAGTCAAACCCCTCGCGGCACGCGTCTGATCACGCACCGCTCAATCGGGGCCGCACTCCACACGCTCGACCATCAGTTCTCAAAGAGCACCCCGCCAAAAATCTCGCGGGGAGAATCACATTCTAGTCGGGTGCCCAAGCAGAGTCAAGGGGCCACGTTCCAGCCACTTAAGTCCCCCGTCTCGCACCCGCCGGCCTGACGCGCGCGGATTGCGCACCCCCATCAGCGCCAGGCTGGAATGCGCCCGGGAGGATTCGAACCTCCGACCCTCGGCTTAGAAGGCCGATGCTCTATCCAACTGAGCTACGGGCGCGTGCCCGACAATCTAGCACGCGCCCGTCGCTCCAGCGCCCTAGGGCTTCCTCGGCTTCACCTGCGGCTTCGGCTGCGGTCGCGCGGCCGGAGGCGCGGGCGGCCTCGGCGCCGGTTTCGCCTCGGGCTTCGGCGCCCGCCGCTGATCCGGCGGCACCTCACGGTCCCGCTGCGGACCCGCCGGCTCGCCCCGCTGCAGGTTCTGCACCTGCTGCGGCTCGAGCGGCCGGCCCGGATGCCCCGCCATCGCCCGCTGCCGCGCATCGATGGAGGGAGCCGGAGGCGGCGCCGGACGGCGCGCCCGGAGCGGCTGCCCCGGCACCACCGGCCGCACCACGGGCTGCGGCCGCTCCGGCTGCGCCGGCCGCTCGGGCTGCGCCGGGTGCAGCATCGGTGGCGGCGCGCGGCGGATCGGAATCGGCCGTACCACCGTCGTCACGAAGCGGGAAACCGGCGGCCGCGGTGCCGGGCGCCCCCGCATCGCGATGACCGTGGGCAGGAGCGGCGGATGCGGAATGATCTGCGCGCGCTGGACGACCGTCGGCGTCACCCGGACGATCCGCCGGGCGACCGGAACACCGCCGCGGAACGTCGCCGCCGACACCGCCGTGAACCCGAGGCTCCGGTTCCGGTACGGCGTGCGCCCGATGTTCGCTTCGGAGATGTCGACGTCGGGGCCGTTCACGCGGCGGCGGTAGCGGTCGTCCACGTGGTACCAGGGGTTGTAGGGCTCCCGCGGGCCCAGCGGAAACCAGGCCTGGACCCCCGCGTCCCCGACCCCGACGAACACCACCAGCGCCGGCGCATAACACGGGCGCCGCACGACGGGTCCCGGCACCCAGCCCCAGCCCCGGTTCAGATGCACCCACCGGCCGTAGTGGAAAGGGGCATAGCCCCAGGGCTCGCTCTCCACCCAGGTCCAGCCCCACCGCTCGGTCCAGACCCACCGCCCGTAGCGGTACGGCGCCCAGCCCACCGGCACGGCGGCGGGATACCACACCGGCCCATACGTCGCGTCGGGCTCCCAGGCACCCGCGCCGTCCAGGTCGGCGTACCCGGGAGTGGTGGGCGAGACGTACTGCGCCGTCGGCGACGCCGCGAGGCCGCGGTCACGGTCGGCGCCCCACCGGTCGAAATCGCTTTCCGCCGGCAACGACACCTCGCTCACCTCGAGCGTGTCGTCGCTCGAGAGCTGGACGGCGTGCCCCTCCGCCACCGCCACCGCGTCGTCGCCGCCACCGACGGTCAGGGCGCCGTGGTCCACCGCGACCACGGTTCCGTGGTCCGGCGTTATGACTACCCGATACACGCCCGGCGCCGTCACCACCAGGGGACCGCTCGGCGTGTCGATCTCCAGTGAATCGTCCGAGTCGAGGGCAGTGACGGTGAGGCGCACCGTACCGGTCGCCAGGCCGATCTGGATCACATCGTCGGCGAGATTGGTGACGGTCGCGTCCGTCGCATCCGACAGGCGCAGCGTCACGCCTCCGAACTCGATCTCGGCCCGGCCGCCCTGATCCACGTACAGCCGGTCGCCGGTCGAGAGGGGGTAGTTGATGCCCGCCGTTGTCCAGCCGGTGTCCCCCGAGACCTGCAGCGACACGCTGCCCGAGAGGTATGCGACACGCCCCACCCGGCCGGGGGGGCCTCCCGAATCGACCTGGGCGGCCATCGGTCGGACGGCGGGGCCCAGGGTCAAGACCGCGAGCAGGGGAATCCAAGGTCGGCGCGCCATGAGTCGCTCCTCAGTGAGGCGGGGGTGGTGTTACCCCGGCGTGCCGCCGGGGGTCAGCCGGCGGCGACCGAGACTCCATTTCAGCGCGGGCGGCGTGACCAGCGTGGTCGCGATCACCATGATCACGACGGCGGAGAACACACCAGGGTCCACGATCCGCTCGGAGCCGATGGTTAACGTCAGCCCGATCCCCGCGAAGATCAATCCCACTTCGCCCCGGGGAATCATGCCGATGCCGACCGTGAGGGCGTCCAGCTTCCGTCCCCAGACGCCGAGCGCGCAGGCCTGCTTGCCGGCGATGGCCGCCAGCGTGAGCAGGCCCGCCAGCCCCAGGACGCCGGGATGCCTGAACGCCGCCAGGTCCACCCGCATGCCCATCAGGACGAAGAACACGGGCACCAGCAGGGTCGCCACGGGCTCGAGGAGCTCCTGCATGCGGTGTTCGCCCCGCTCGGCGAAGTCCTTCCAGTGGACCTCCTCCAGGATCAAGCCGGCCGCGTACGCGCCGACGATCGGCGCGAGGCCCACGGCGCCGGCCGCGGAAGAGAGCAGGAAGCAGATCACCAGGGCGGTGGCGAGGAGCACGCCCTGCCCCTTCAAACGAGAGGTCAGACGGAAGAGACGGGGCGACAGCACGACGCCGAGGCCGAGGGCTCCTCCCAGAAAGAGCAGCGCCTTGCCCAGCAGGACGCCGATCGCGCCGTACGCCATCGGCTCCCCCCGCCCCGCGGCGGCGATGGCTCCGGAGACGATGGCGAGGATGAGGAGCCCGAGGATGTCGTCGATCACCGCGGCGCCCAGGATGACGCGGGCTTCCGGAGCGCGCGCCTTGCCGAGGTCGGCGAGCACCCGGGCGGTGATCCCGACGCTCGTGGCGGTGAGCGTGGCACCGAGGAAGGCGTGCGCGTAGGGCGAGTGCGTCGGCAGGAGCCAGGCGCCCACGCCCCACCCGAGAATGAACGGCGTCACGACGCCCAGCAGGGCCACGAGGGTGGCGACGAGCCCCACCTTGAGCATGTCGCGGACCGTGGACTCGAGGCCGACCTGAAAGAGCAGAACGAGGACGCCGATCTGGGCCAGCGCGTCCAGCACGGCGTTCGATCCCATCGCGTCGAACCAGGGGACGCCGACGAGACGCAGGTTGCCGAGGAGCACGCCGGCGAGCAGCTCGCCCAGCACCGGTGGCTGGCCCAGGCGGGCGGCGAATGATCCGAAGAGCTTTGCGGCCGCGAGCATCACCGCGAGCGCGAGGATGACGAAGGTCACCCCGTTTGCAGGCATCGTCCTTAGTTAGCGGCCCCGGGGCCGTCGGGCAAGGGAACGGCCGGATGGGTCGAGGTGCCGCGATCGGAGGGCGTCCGCTATGTTGGCTCGATGGAGCGCGCGCAGGAGCACCCGCTGCTCGTTCTCAGCAACCGCCTTCCGGTCCAGGCCGAGCGCCGCGCCGGGGCGGTCGCCTGGCGCACCTCCCCGGGGGGGCTGGTCGCGGCGCTGGATCCGGTCTTGCGGGATCGCGGGGGGGTGTGGGTGGGCTGGCCCGGGATCTCGCGGGAGGATGCCGGGGAGCTGGGTGGTGTGGATCCACCGGCCCGGGACGGGATTCGCTACGTGCCGGTGGCGCTGTCGGAGCACGAGATCAGCGTCTACTACGGCGGCTTCTCGAACCGCACCATCTGGCCGCTCTTCCACTACTTCGTGGGCCGCACCATCATCGACGGCGGGACGTGGGAGGCCTACGAAGCCGTGAACGAGCGGTTCGCCCAGGCCGCCTCGGACGCGTACGACCCGGGCGCCTTGATCTGGATCCATGACTATCATCTGCTGCGCGTGCCGCACCACGTGCGCGCGCAGCGCCCCGCGGCGCCGATCGCGTTCTTTCTTCACATCCCCTTCCCCGCCGCCGACGTCTTCCGGGTCCTGCCGTGGTCCCGGGCCATTCTTCGGGGAATGCTCGCCGCGGACCTGGTCGGCTTTCAGGTCCCCTCCTACGCGGACCATTTTCTCTCGTGCGCCGAGCGGCTCCTGGGGTGCGACGTGGACCGGAGCGCCGGCACGGTCCGGTACGAAGGCCGGGTGGTCTCGGTGCAGGCGCACCCCATCAGCATCGACGTGGGTCAGGTCGAGCGGCGCGCCGCGGCGACCCCCCCCGACGGCGCGGCCGGGGGCGGGAGTTCGGCGGTGACGGAGATCCTGGGCGTCGACCGTCTCGACTACACGAAGGGGATCCACGAACGGCTGCTCGCCGTCGAACGGCTGCTCGAGCGGCATCCGGGGTACCGCCGGCGCATCCGGTTCACGCAGGTGATGGTGCCGAGCCGGGAGCGGGTGACCGAGTACCGCCAGCTCAAGCGGGACATCGACGAGACGGTGGGACGGATCAACGGGCGGTTTGCCGAGGGTGGCTGGAGTCCGATCCGTTACCTGGTCCGGTCCCTCCCCGCCGACCAGCTCGTGCCTCTGTACCGGCGCTCGGACATCGCGCTCGTGACGCCGCTCCGGGATGGGATGAACCTGGTGGCCAAGGAGTTTGTCGCGGCCCAGCTCGAGAACGCGGGCGTGTTGATCCTGTCGGAGATGGCGGGGGCGGCGGACGAGCTGCAGGAGGCGCTGATCGTCAATCCCTTCGACATTGACGCCGTGGCGGATGCCCTGGACCAGGCGCTGGCGATGCCGCCCGACGAACGAAGCGCGCGCATGGCGGCCCTGCGCGACCGGGTCCGGGCGTCCGACATTCAGGGGTGGGTCGGGCGGTTTCTCGCCAGCGCCGCCGAAGCCTCAGCGCGGGCTCGGTCTTCGGCCGAGTCGCCCACCGACATCGTCCAGCGGCGGCTCGCGCCCTGGCTGGCCCAGCGCCCCACCCTCGCCCTGTTCCTGGATTATGACGGCACCCTCACCCCGATCGTGGACCGCCCCGCCGACGCCCGGCTGAGCGACGGAGCGCGCCAGGTATTGGAGCAGGCGGCCCGGAACCCCAGGCTCGATGTCACCATCGTGTCGGGCCGCGCGCTGGCGGACCTCACGGAACGTGTGGGCATTCCGGGGCTCACCTACGTCGGCAATCACGGGCACGAGATCGAAGGGCCCGGCACGAGCTTCCGCCGGGAGGACGCGGGCGCGGGCGACCGGCTGAATGCCGCGGCGGCCGGGCTCGAGGCCCTGGGGGTGGCGGGCGCCGTGGTCGAGTCCAAGGGCTTCACCGTTTCCTACCATCTCCGCGGCGTCCCCGCTGCGGCCCGGCGGGACGCCGCGCGCCGCGCCGGCGCGCTCCTGCGGCGGCATCACTTCCGTGTGGTGCGCGGCAAGGAGGTGGTGGAAGGACGCCCGTCGGCGGATTGGCACAAGGGACGCGCCGTGCTGCACGTGCTGGTGGAACGGCACGGCGTGAACTGGCCGGCGCGGGTGCGGGCGGTCTACATCGGGGACGACGTGACGGACGAGGACGCCTTCCGCTCCCTGCAGGGGATCGGGCGGTCGATCCGCGTCGCCGGGGCGCCGTCCCCCCCGGGTGTTCCCGCAGACTTCCGCCTCCCGGACCCGGACGCCGTGGTCAACCTGCTGCGGTGGCTGGCATCCGGGGCCTTCACGGGAGGTTCCCGGTGAGCGAGGGCGGGCCGGTCGCGCCGCCCATCGCCGATCACGGTCTGATCGGGGACCTCCACACCGCGGCCTTGGTGGCGCTGGACGGCTCCATCGACTGGTGCTGCGTCCCGCGCTTCGATGCCCCGAGCGTGTTCGCGGCGCTGCTGGACCCGGAGCGCGGCGGGCGCTGCCGCATCGGCTTGCCGGGCGCCGGGGCGAGCGAGCAGCGGTACCTCCCGGCCACGAACATCCTGGAGACGTCGTTCCACGCTCTGGATGCCGGCGTCGCCCAGGTGACGGACTTCATGCCCGTGGGGCCCTCCCGCGAAGGCCACACCGAGATTCACCGTCGCGTCACCTGCCTGCGGGCTCCCGTGACGGTCGAGGTCCTGTTCGAGCCACGCTTCGACTACGGCCTGCGGCCCCCCCGGCTGGTCCGGCGGACCCACGGGGTGCTCGCCACCGATCTGGAAGACGACGTGGCCACGATCAGCGCCGACCCGGAGGTCCCGTGGGTGATCGAGGAGACCCGGGCCCGGGCGCAACTGCTGCTGCACCCGGGCGAGTCGCGCTGGTTCGTGCTCCGGTTCGACGACGATGAAGTGCACCCGCTGGCCGCCTACGCGTCGCAGCAGCGACTGGACGAGACCGCGGCCTGGTGGGATCGCTGGTCCTCGGCGCTCCAGTACACCGGTCCCTACCGGCGCGAGGTCGAGCGCAGCGCGCTCGCGCTGAAGCTCTGCTGTTACGAGCCCTCCGGCGCGGTGGTGGCGGCGCCGACGACCTCGCTTCCCGAGGAGGCCGGCGGAGCCCGCAACTGGGACTACCGGTTCGCCTGGCTGCGGGACTCGGCCTTCGTCCTCTACGCGCTGGACCGCTCCGGATTCGAAGCGGAGGTGACCGCGTTCCTGCGTTTCCTGAAGCGTGTCTGTCGATTCTCCGACGGGCGTCACGTCCAGATCATGTACGGCGTCGACGGACGCCGGGACCTTCCCGAGCGCACCCTCGACCATCTGGCGGGGTACCGCGGGGCCCGGCCGGTGCGGGTCGGGAACGGCGCCGCCGGGCAGTTCCAGCTGGACGTGTACGGCGAGCTGCTCGAGACCCTGGCGATCTGGCACCGGGACCACCCGATGAGCGAGGGGCTCTGGAACGTGGTGCGCGGCCTGATCGACTGGACCGCGGACCACTGGCGCGAGCCCGATTTCTCGATCTGGGAGGCGCGGCAGGAGGCCCGGCACTATGTGTACAGCAAGGTGATGGCGTGGGCGGCGCTCGACCGCGGCGTCGAGCTGGCCACGCAGCGGGGTCTGGAAGCGGACGTCGAGCGCTGGCGCCGGGAGGCGGGGGAAGTGCACGCCGAGGTGATGGAGCGGGGCTGGGACGCGGCGCGGGGCACGTTCGTGCAGGCGTACGACGAGCCGCAGCTCGACGCGGCCGTGCTCGTGATTCCGAAGATCGGCTTCCTGCCGCGCCACGACCCGCGGGTGGCTTCGACGCTCGCCGCCATCCGGCGGGAGCTCGCCACGGCGAGTGAGGAACTCATCTACCGGTACCGGGCTCCGGACGGGTTGGCGGGGGCCGAGGAGGGCGCGTTCATCGTCTGCTGCTTCTGGGTGGTCCAGAACCTCGCGCTGACGGGGGACTTCGCCGAGGCCGAGCGCCTCTTCCGGCACCTGCTCCGGCGGGCCAATCACGTCGGCCTGCTCGCCGAGGAGATCGACCCCGGGACCGGCGAACAGCTCGGGAACTTCCCGCAGGCCCTGTCGCACGCGGCCCTGATCAACACCGCCTGCATTTTGGAGCGGCTCAGGCCGAAGGCGGAAGCGCCCCCCGCAGCAGCACCGTCCTGATGGGAAAGGGAATCTCGATGCCTTCCCGGCCGTACCGGGCGTGCAGGCGCTTGATGAACTCGTGCTTCAGGAGATATTGCGACACGTAGTCCCGGCCCCGCAGGATGACCGTGAACTGAATGCTGGAATCCCCGAAGGTGTGGTAGCGGATGAAAGGGTCGAAGGCCGGCACGCCGCCCTCCACCGTCCGCATCACGTCCCGCCCCACTTCGCTCGTGATCCGCTCGACGGCCGCCAGATTGGAGTCGTACGCCACGCCGACCTCCACCAGCACGGCCTGCTCGGCGTCCGGGAGCGTGAAATTGGCGGTCACGCTGGAGGCGAGCTTCGAATTGGGAACGATGGTCATGTTGTTCGGGAGCTGCCGGATGGTGGTGTAGCGCCAGGTGATGTCCTCCACGAACCCCTCTTCCCCGCTCGACAGCCGGACGAAGTCTCCGGGCCGGATCTGGTGCGACAGGAGGATGTGCACGCCGGCAAAGAGGTTGGCCAGCGTGTCCTGGAGGGCGAGCCCGACGGCGAGGCCGCCCACGCCCAGCGCCGTGAGCAGCGGCGTGATCGAGATCCCGAGGGTCTCGAGCACGATGAAGCCGCCGAGGAGCAGGATCGTGGTCCGCACCACGTTGGTGAGCAGGTCCACGGACGGGAGGGGGCCCAGCGCCCGGTGGGCGTGGTGCCGGACGAATCCGACCGCGAGCTGCGACGCCACCCAGCTGACCGACAGGATGGTGGTCGCGAGGAGGACGTCGTGAAGGACCCGCTCCCAGGCGGGAGGCATCGCGATGACCGTGACGCCGACGGCGACGCCCACGAGCAGGCCCCACACGAGTATGGGGCCACGGAGCGTCGCCACGGCGAGATCGTCGATTCCGGAAGGGGTGGCGCTCGCGGCGCGGGCCAGCCGGGGGAGCAACAGCCGGCGGGCGGCGAGCCCGGCCAGGAGCCCGGCCACCGCACAGCTCCCTCCGAGGATCAGGGCCACGGCCTGGTCGTGCGCCACGCCCAAGGTCAGTGGCCCTCGGCGGTCAGCGCCCGCTCGTAGGCGGTCAGGAGATCCTGGCGGCTCAGAAGTCCGATCAGCCGGTCGCGCCGCGCCGCGTCCACCACCGGCAAGGCGTCGGCGTCGCGCTTGCCGAACCGGCGGAGGGCGGTGAGCAGGGTGTCGTCGGTGGTGACGGGATCCGGCTCGGGGGTCGCCAGGTCGGCCGCCAGCACCAGTCCCCCGAGACCGGCGCCATCCGACATGGCCTCCCGGAGGTCCACGGACGCGAGCATGCCGAGGAGGACGCCGTCGCCGTCGGTCACGGGGAAGACGGTCTGGCGGCTCCCCTGGATGAGCCGCTTGATGTCCTCGATCGTGGCTCCGGCCGGGAGCTCGGTGGGCCGGGGGTTGAGGCACTCGTGCACCGAGACGCGGGCGAGGACGGCCGCGTCGGCGCCCTGGCTGAGCACCACTCCCCGGCGCACCAGCCATTCGGTGTAGATGGACTCGGGGTGCAGACGACGCGCGATCCCGTACGCCAGCACGCTGGTGAGCATCAGAGGGAGGATGAGTCCGTAGTCGCCGGTCATCTCGAACACCATCATGATGGCGGTGAGCGGGGCGTGGGTGGCCCCGGCCACGAGCCCCGCCATCCCCACGAGGGCCAGGGCGCCCGGACTCTCGGAGCTCATCGGGAACACCTGGTGGCTGGCCACGCCGTACGCGGCACCGAGTGTCGCCCCGATGTAGAGCGCCGGCGTGAAGACCCCGCCGGTGCCCCCCGCCGCGAACGTGAGCGCGGTGGCGACGAGCTTGGCGCCGGCGAGCGCGAGCAGGAAGAGGGCGGACCGGCCCATCATGACGCTCAGATCGATGGTTTCGTGTCCGTGGCCCCACAGGTCGGCGCGGAAGGCGAGATCGAGTCCGCCGATGAGGAGCGCGCCGAGGAGGACCTGCATCCAGGGCGCCCGGAGGCGGGCGAAGGCGTCTTGGGCCTTCCACACCCCCCGGGAGTACAGCACCGATACGAGGCCGCAGGCGACGCCGAGGCCGACGTAGAGGAGGAGCTCCCAGGGCGAGTTGATCGCGAACGCCGCCGGAAGGGCCAGGACCGGGTGGTTGCCGAACACGGCGCGGCCGACCGTGGCGGCGAGAATGCTCGCGACCACGAAGGGAGCGAGGGCCATGCCGCCCGCCGCCCCCAGAATCTTCTCGATCCCGAAGATCACCCCGGCGATGGGGGCATTGAAGGCGGCGGAAATGCCGGCGGACGCGCCGCAGCCCACGAGCGTGCGGAGGCGGTTGGGAGACGCCTTGAGCCACCGGCCGATCCGGGAGCCGGTCGCGGCGCCGAGCACCACCACGGGCCCTTCCGCCCCGACGGAGCCCCCGGTACCGATGACCATGGCGGCCGCGAGCGTCTTGGCCAGAACGGGGCCGAATCGGATCACCCCGCCCTTCACCGTGACCCGGTACATCACGTCGGGGATGTTCTCGCCGGGGGAGTTGTCGGCCCACCACCGCACGAGCAGGCGGCAGCCGACGAGCCCGGCCGCCACGAACAGGGGGATGAGGATGGCGTCCGGGACGGGCAGTCGGAGGGCCCCGCGGAGCACGAGCCCCTGGACGAGGTCGATGGCCTTGTAAAAGCCGACCACCGAAGCGCCCGCCGCCGCCCCGATGACGACGGCGAGGGTCAAGAGCTGCGTCTGTTCGTCCGCGCCGAAGGCGGCCAGGGCCCGGGAGAGCGCGCGCGGCGCCTGCTGGACGTCGCGGAAGCGGCGGGCCAGGAGGCTGTCGACGGGGTCGGTCACAAGGGCAAGGAAACCCCGGCGGGCCGCCGAGGCAAGACGGCTAGGAGGCTCTGCGCTCGGGCGGGTCCAGCGCGTCGCGGACCGCTTCGGCGACGTCGGTCAAGGTCCATGGCTTGGGGAGATGCCGGACCGCTCCTTCGAACGCCCCCGAGGCCCGGAGCTCGGCCGGCGCGTAGCCTGACGCCAGGATGAACTTCACGGTCCCGAGGCGGCAGACGGCGTCGTGGAGCTCGCGCCCCCCCATCCGGGGCATGACCATGTCGGAGATGATGAGGGCGACCTCGTCCTGGTGCGCGCGGTACACCTCCAGTCCTTCCACGCCATCCGCCGCCAGAAGGACCCGGTAGCCCAGTCGTTCCAGAATGCGCCGGCCCGTCCGGCGCAGGGATTCCTCGTCCTCGACCAGCAGGATCAATTCTCCCCGCCCCCGGCGGGTGGAGTGGGCCGGGGACGCACTCAGCGCGAGCGCCACGCCCGCCTGGTCCTGCGGCAGGTAGATCCGGATCGTGGTCCCCCGGCCGGGCTCGCTGTACACGTGGACGAAGCCCCCCTGCTGCTTGGTCAGTCCGTAGATCATCGGCATGCCGAGGCCGGTGCCCTTCCCGGGGGGCTTCGTGGTGAAGAAGGGATCGAAGATGCGGCGCTGGGTGTCGGCGTCCATCCCGTGTCCCGAGTCGGTGACGGCGATACATACGTACGCACCGGGCGCGACCCAGGGATGGTCGGCGAGGTCCTCGGTGTCCAGGGAGCAGCGCCCGACGGTGATCGTGAGCCGGCCGCCGTTCGGCATCGCGTCACGGGCGTTGGTGGCGAGGTTCAGGATGATCTGCTCCACCGCCCCGACGTCGGCGCGGACCGCCGGGAGTTGGGGCTCGATCTCCATCGTCATCTCGACCGACTCGGGGAGCACGCGCCGGAGCAGCGCCGCGACCCCTTGCACCGCCTCGCCCAGGTCCATGGGCACGAGCTGGAGCTCGGCGAGGCGGCTGTAGCCGAGGAGCTTGCGGATCATCGTCGCGCCGCGGCCGGCGGCTTCCTTGATGTCGGCGAGGTCCTCCTTCAGGCCGGGATCCAGGGCCGGACCGCCGCTCGCGATGAGGTCGGCGTTCGCCAGGATCACGGCGAGAATGTTGTTGAAGTCGTGGGCGATGCCGCCCGTGAACTGTCCCACCGCTTCCATCTTCTGCGCCTGCCGCAGCTGGGCTTCCAGTCGCCGCTGCTCGGTCACGTCGCGTCCCACGCCGATGAAGTGTCTGAGCACACCGTCTTTGTCCCGGACGGGCGTGATGGTGAGGTCCTGGTCGTAGAACGTGCCGTCCTTGCGGCGGTTGACGAAGGCGCCGTGCCAGGGCCGACCCGCCGCGATGGTGGCCCACAGGTCCTCATAGTAGGCGACGGGGGTCCGTCCGGACTTCAGCACCCGGGGCGTCATGCCGATCACCTCGTCGAGCCGATATCCGGTGACGTTCGTGAACCCGGCATTGACCCACTCGATGGCGCCCTCGCGGCTCGTGATGGTGATGGCGTTCGCCGCCGCGTGGAGGGCGGTTTCCACGAGACGCAGCTGCTTCTGCGTACGCCGGTGCTCGGTGACGTTTTCGACGGCGCCTTCGAAGCCCGTGACCTGCCCGCCGGCGTCGCGCATGGTGCGCCCGGAAAGCAACACCGTGATGGGGGTGCCGTCCCGCCGCTTCCACTCGGCCTCGACCCCGTCGAAGGTGTCGAGATCCTTGACCTGCGCGAGCACTCGCGCCCGTTCCTCCGGCGTGCGATACACGGCCGTGGCGATGTCGGCGAGGAAGAGGGCGGGTGTGGCCTCGTAACCGAGCATCTGGACGAGCGTGCGATTGACGAGTGCCACGTGACCATCGAGGGTACTGCGGTAGAGACCTACTGGCGCGTCGTTGAAGAACGACCTGAGGGCGGCTTGAGAGCGCCAGAGGGGCCGGATCAACACCCACCAGGCGACCGGTCCCACGCAGCCGAGGTCGAGCGCCGCGTTGGTGATGGTCCGCAGAACTCTGTCGTCCGCGGGGATCACGCCCTCAACGAGTAGGTAGGAAACCTCAGCGACCACTACCGCGACCGACAACGCCGCGATGGCAGACAAGGCCTCCTTCCGACTGAACTGACCAGGCATGTCGCGGACCATCTATACGAAGCCTTTCCTGGGATCGGGGTTTCTTGCCCCTCCCCGCCCGTCATGAGACTTTAGGGAAGGACGGTACGGCTGGGTAACAAACTGCGCAAGGTCAGCGGCCGCGGAGGGGTCGCGTCCTAGCCGCGCGGGTGATACTGGCGATGGACGGTGCGCAGGTAGTCGCGATCCACGTGGGTATAAATCTGGGTCGTGGCCAGGTCGGCGTGCCCGAGCATCTCTTGCACGGCCCGCAGGTCGGCACCGCCCTCGAGCAGGTGGGTGGCGAAGCTGTGCCGAAGGGTGTGGGGCGTGACCCGCTTGGTCAGGCCGGCCCGCCGGGCCGCCTTCTTGATGATGCCCCAGGCTCCCACCCGCGAGAGCGGCGTTCCGTGGGCGTTCAGGAACAGGAGCCCCCGCCCCTTTCCGCGGTCCAGTGTGGGCCGGATCTCACGAGCATAGAGCGCCACCTGCCCCAGGGCCCGGCGGCCGACGGGCACCAGGCGCTCTTTCGAGCCCTTGCCGAAGAGCCGCGCGACGCCGTCCTCGAACAGGATGTCCTGGAGCGTGAGCCCGACGAGCTCCGACACCCGGGCCCCCGTGGCGTACCCGAACTCGAGCAGGGCCCGGTCGCGGATGGCGAGGGCGCCGCCGGTGTCCGGCGCCGAGAGCAGACGGTCGACCTCCTCCACCGTGAGAACGGCCGGCAGGGTCCGCCAACGCTTGGGCGTCTCGATCCGGGAAGTCGGATCCTGCGCGATTTTCCCTTCGCCCACGAGGAACCGATAGTAGGTGCGCAAGGCCGAGATCTGGCGGCGGATCGTCGCGGGCTGGAGGCCGAGATCCTTCAGGGCGTACACGAAGTCGCGAACCCCGGCGCTCGAGGCATCTCCGGGGCCCTTCCCTCCCCCCGCAAGCACGTGCGCGGCGAAGCGGCGGATGTCCCGCAGGTAATTGTCGACGGTGTGCCGGCTGTGACCCGCCTCGAGGGCGAGGTAGTCGCGGAAGGGCTCGAGCGCAAAGGCGGCCGGGAGGTCGGCTGCGGACTGGGTCATCGCGAAGGGTTGGCCGGCGCCGCCAGGGGGTGACGCGGGTCACTTCGTGCGGGCCCCGTCCTTCGGTATCTTGGCCCTGACCTTGCGGGTCGGAGCGTCGCCCGGACGGGCAACGCTGGTCTCAACGACAGGAGGCATCGATGCGGCGACCGTGGATCACTCGAGCCGTGCTGGCGGGACTGGTGGCGGGATGTTCCTCCTCGACCGGCCCCGCTCCCACCCTGGCGGGCACCTGGCACGTGGCGGTCCAGGGCAGCCTGAGCACCGGGGCGCTGTCGCCGGACACCTTCTCGGTGACGGTCACCCAGGTGAAGGCCGATTCGTTCACCGTGTCGATGCCGGCCGTGGCCTGGAGCGTCGGCCCGCTGGTCTTCGACAGTGGTGCCTCGGTCGGATCCTTCACCGACACCAGCACGTTCGGCTTCGGCGCGTATCCGCACAACCAGACGCAGATCTGCCAGTACGTCGTCTTCTTCGGCACGAAGAACAAGGGGCTGGATACCTTGACCAATGCCGTGGTGGAGCTGGCCAATTCCGACACCGTCCCGGGCGGCTACTGCACCTGGAACTCCCAGGGCGTCGTCACGATCCATAAGTGAGGCTCAGGCCTTGAGCTTCTCCAGGAAGTGCTGGCGTGCCTTCGCCACCTTCGGGGCGATGACCACCCGGCAGTAGCCCTGGTTCGGGTTCCGGAGAAAGTAGTCCCGGTGATATTCCTCGGCGGGATAGAACTGGGTCAGTGGGACGACCTCGGTCACGATGGGGTCGTCCCACGTCGTTTGGGCCCCGGCGATCGCCTCCCGGGCCTCCCGCCCCTGCTCCGGCGAATGGGAAAAAATGGCGGAGCGGTACTGGGTCCCGACGTCGGCGCCCTGCTGGTTCAGGGTGGTCGGGTCGTGGATGGTGAAGAACACGTCCAGAAGGTCCCGGTAGCCGATCACCGCCGGATCGAACTCGATCTGCACCACCTCCGCGTGCCCGGTCGTGCCGGTGCAGACTTGCTCGTACGTGGGAGAGGGGCGCGTGCCGCCGGCGTACCCTGAGGTCACCCGCGAGACGCCCTTCAGCTGCTGAAAGATCGCCTCGAGACACCAGAAGCATCCCCCCGCCAGGGTCGCTACAGCCATCGCCGCACCCGCTTCTTGTAGTCGAGGTAGAGGTCGCCGAACTTGCGCTCGAGGTACGCCTCCTCGGGGAGGATGATCGTGGTCGTGACGATCCAGATCACCGGCGGGAAGAGCAGGAGGAGCCACAGGCTGTTGACCAGCGCGGCGCCGCCGAGGAACAGCGTGGAGAAGCCCAGGTACATCGGATTCCGCGTCAGCCGGAAGGGTCCGTGGGCCACGATCTGGAGGACCGGCTTGTAGGGATTCACGGGCGTTCCGGAGCGCCGGAAGGTGGCGGCCGCGGTGAGGCCGAAGGCGAACCCGGCGCCGAGGAGGATCCAGCCGAGGGGCCGCAGCCAGGCCGGGCCGCCCGGGATCAGGGCCACCGGCCAGAGCCAGTTGATTCCCCATCCCAGGAGGAACAGGAGGGCGTAGACGAGGGGCGGCGGAAACCGGACGCCCGAGCGGTCGGGAGGAGGCGACGTCATCTGCGGTTCTCCGGGCTCAGGTCAGGGTCGCCACGGCGATCGCGGCGATGCCCTCGCCGCGGCCGATCCACCCCATCCCTTCGTTGGTCTTGGCCTTGATCGAAATGGCCGACGGATTCGTCACCAGGGCGTCCGCCAGGCGCTGCTGCATCGCCGCGAGGTGCGGGGCGAGCCGGGGCGCTTCCGCGATGACGGTGATGTCCGCCTGGCCGAAGTGATGGCCGGCGCCGAGCACGGCGAGCTGGGCCTGGGCCAGGAGCTTCACCGAATCGGCGTCCTTCCACCGCGGGTCCGAATCGGGAAACATCCGGCCGATGTCCCCCAGCCCGGCGGCGCCGAGCAGGGCGTCGGTCAGGGCGTGGCAGACCGCGTCGGCGTCGGAATGGCCGGTGAGCCCCTGCGGGTGGGGAATGGCGACGCCGCCCAGGATCAGCGGGCGGCCGGGCGCGAAGCGGTGGGAATCGAAGCCGATTCCGACGCGCATCTACTTCTTGCCGAGGATGCGGAGCGCCAGGTGGGCGGCATTCCGGGCGTTGTCGATCCCCACGGTGGCTACGGGGACGCCCGGGGGGACTTGGACCGTGGCGAGCAGGGCGTCGAGGCCGTTCAAGGGACCCACGGCGAACGGGACGCCGATCACGGGCAGGTCCGTCATCGAGGCGGCGAACCCGGGCAGGGCGGCCGAGAGGCCGGCGCCGGCGATCACGACCTTCGCGCCGGCCGCCTTCGCTCCCTTGATGAGTGCGCCGGTCTGCTCGGGCTGGCGATGCGCCGACGAGGCGTGGAACTCGAAGGAGACACCGGCCTTGGTGAGAATCTCGAAGGCCGGCTCGATGCGCGGCTTGTCGCTTTCGGAACCCACGACGATCAGTACGTCCGGCATCAGGCGGCCTCCGGCATCAGCGAGTAGTCCTGCCGGCGCTTTCTCGGCGTGTAGCCGGCGTCGGCGATGAGCCGCTGCATCTCCCCGAGGGTGGTGCGGTACGTCGTGCCCGCGGCCGACACGACGTTCTCTTCCATCATCAGGGACCCGAAATCGTTGGCGCCGAACCGCAGCGCCACCTGCCCGACCTTGAATCCCATCGTCACCCACGACGCCTGGATGTTCGGAACGTTGTCGAGCACCACGCGGGCGATGGCCTGGGTCCGGAGGTACGTCACGGCGTCGGTCTTCCCGAGATACTCGAGCTGGGTGTGCTCGGGCTGGAGGGGCCAGCAGATGAACGCCGTGAAGCCTCCCGTCTGGCGCTGGACCTCGCGGACCCGGAACAGATGCTCCATCCGGTCCTCGAGCGTCTCGCCCAGGCCGTACATCATCGTGACGCTGGTCTTGAGCCCCAGGCGATGCGCGATGGCCATCACCTCGAGCCACCGGTCGGCGCCGGCCTTCTTCTTGGCGACCCGGTCCCGGACGTCCTGCACCAGGATTTCCCCGCCCCCGCCCGGGATCGAGTCGAGCCCCGCCTGCATCAGCTCCCGGATCACGTCCTCGATGGACATCCCGAAGCGGGTGGCGAAGAAATCGACCTCCGACGGGGAGAACCCGTGGATGTGGATCGGGTGGTGGCGCTTGATGTACCGCAGGAGGTCCAGGTACCACTCGAAGGGGATGTAGGGGTTATGCCCGCCCTGCATCAGGATCTGCACGCCGCCCAGCGCCTTCAGCTCTTCGATCTTGCGGCCGATCTCCTCGTACGACAGCAGGTACCCCTCGGGATGCTTCGGGCGGCGGTAGAACGCGCAGAACTTGCAGTCCGCGACGCAGACGTTGGTGTAGTTGATGTTCCGGTCGATGATGTACGTGACCAGGTTCTCCGGGTGCAGCCGCCAGCGCTGCTCGTCCGCCGCGGCGCCGAGCTCGAGCAGGGGCGCGTCGCGGTAGAGGTCGACGTAGGAGCGGAACTCGGGCGAGGCGCGGTCGACCACGGTCAGGCCACGTGCAGAAACTGGAGCGACCCCTCGGGCGCGAGCCCCTGGGCCACCAGCTTCCGGAAGAAGAGCGTGAGGCCGGCCAGGTGACGGTCGGTCAGGGCATAGTCGAGACCCGAGAAGTAGGTCCGGCAGCCGGCCTCGGGCACGCCGGTGGCGGCGCTGGCCGACCGGGCGAGCTCGTCCAGGTGGGCGAGACCCCAGTCGCGGGACTTGAGGAGCTGGGCGTGCACGCGTGCGGCGCCCGCCCGGGTGTCGCCGCCCCGCCGTGCCGCCCAGACCGCGAAGACGAACGGCAGGCCGGTCCAGCGCCGCCACTCCGTCCCCAGGTCGTAGACGTGGGGGTAGGTCCCGCGGTCCGCCAGGAGCAGCGCCGGGTCGCCGATCACGAGCACCGCCTGATGCGGCAGGCCCGCCAGCGCGGACAGGTCGGGCGCCTCGGCCCGCACCTGGGCGAACCGGGGCCGCACCTTCCAGACGTCGCGGCACAGGAGCTCGAGGAGTCCGACCGAGGTCCGCGACGACGCCGAGAGCAGGACCGGCACGTCCTCCAGCGCGGTGGCGGGCACCCGGGAGAACAGGAGCACGCTGCGCACCGGTCCGTCGGAGGAGATCGCGATGTCGGGCAGGAGTACGAGATCCCGGGAGTGGCGCGCATACTCGACCGCGCTGATCACCGATACGTCGAGCTCGCCCGCCACCAGCAGGTCGTTCAGCTCGGCGGGCGTGCCCGTGACCAGCTCGGCCGAGACCTTGATGAGACCACGGTCGATGGCCCCATAGACCGGGTAGCAGTTGATGTAGCCGATCCGCCCGAGCCTCACTCCACACCGTTCCCGGTGGGGGACAGCACCGGCAGCGGCTTTCGGTCGGGCCGGGCGGCGGCCCGGGCCCGATGCGCCAGCTCGAAGGTGGGACCCTCGGGCCCGGCCGCCCGCGCCGCCGTCCGGCCCGGTACCCAGTCCTCGAAGGTACGGACCGTTTCGTACAGCGAGTTGCGCTCCACCGGCTCCTTCCCCGCCCCGCGGATCAGGTCCACGATCTGGTCGTAGCTCATCCACATCGGCGTGCCGGCCCCGGCCTCGTGATAGACCCGCTCGAACACCACGGTGCCTTCCAGGTCGTCACAGCCGAACCCCAGGGCGACCTGAGAGATGAACGGCGTCACCATCGGCCAGTGGGTCTTCACGTGCGGGATGTTGTCGAGCACGAGGCGCCCCACGGCGATGTTCTTCAGGTCGTCGAACCCGGACGTGGCGGTGCCGGTGCGGCCGAGCGCCTCCCCCAGCTCGTTGTGGTCCGGGTGATACGCGAGCGGGATGTAGGTCAGGAATCCGCCGGTCTCGTCCTGGAGGCCCCGCAGGGCCAGGAGATGGTCCACGCGGTCTTCCAGGGTCTCGACGTGCCCGTAGAGCATGGTGCAGTTCGACGGGATGCCGAGCTGGTGGGCCTGGCGGTGGACGGCGAGCCATTCCTCGCCCGAGAGCTTCTTGTCCGCGATCGTGGCACGCGCGCCCGGGGAGAACACCTCGGCGCCGCCGCCGGGAAGGCTGGTGACGCCCGCGGCCCGCATCCGGACCAGGACGTCCCGGGTGGACATGCCCTCGAGCCGGGCGAGGTGCGCGACCTCGACGGCCGTGAGGGCCTTGATCTGGACCTCGGGATGCCGGGCCTTCAGCCCGCGGAACAGCTCTTCGTAGTAGGCGAGCGACAGCTTGGGGTGCAGGCCGCCGACGATGTGGAACTCCCGCGTGGGGTTGTCCCGGGCGGCGTCGGCTTCCGCGAAGACCTGTTCCAGGTCGCGGGTGTAGGCACCGTCCTCCTTCGGCATCCGCGCGAAGGAGCAGAACACGCAGGTGTTGCGGAGGATGCAGACGTTGGTGGGGTTGAGGTGCTGGTTGGCGGCGAAATAGACGCGGGAGCCGTTCCTCCGGCGGTTCGCCTGGTCGGCCAGGCGGCCGATGCTCAGGAGGTCGGGAGATCGGAAAAGGGCCAGGGCGTCGTCGCGGGACAGCCGCTCGCCGCGCTCCACCTTCCCGGCCACGGGCCGGAGGGCCGGGTCGGTCCGTCCGCTCACACCGCCGCCCGCTTCAGTCCCAGTGTGACGTTGTGCCCCCCGAAGCCGAAGCTGTTGGAAAGGGCGACCTCCACCGGCCGCCGGACCGCCTGGTTAGGGGCGGAGTTCAGGTCGCAGGCGGGGTCCGGCGTGAACTGGTTGATGGTCGGCGGAATGACGCCGTGCTTGATCGCCAACGCGCAGGCCGCGAACTCGAGCGCGCCCGCCGCGCCGAGCAGGTGCCCGGTCATGGACTTGGTGGAGCCGAAGACGAGGTGCTTCGCCTGCTCTCCGAAGACGGCCTTCACGGCGGCGGTCTCGGCCGCGTCGCCGTGGGGGGTCGAGGTGCCGTGCGCGTTGATGTAGCCCACGCGCGCGGGATCGATGCCGCCGTCCTCCATGCAGAGGCGCATCGCGCGCTGGGCGCCTTCTCCGTCCGGGGCGGGCGCCGTGATGTGGTAGGCGTCGGCGGTCATCCCGTACCCCGCCATCTCGGCGTAGATCTGGGCGCCCCGCGCCGTGGCGTGCTCCCACTCCTCGAGGACGACGCACGCGGCGCCGTCGCCCATCACGAACCCGTCACGGTCCTTGTCGAACGGCCGGGAGGCCGTCGTGGGATCGTCGTTGCGCTCGGACAGGGCCTTCATGTTCGCGAAGCTGGCCACCGCGAGGGGGGTGATGGCCGCCTCCGAGCCTCCGGAAACCATCAGGTCGGCTTCGCCGTGCTGGATGAGGCGGCAGGCATCGCCCAGCGCGTGCGCCGAGGTGGCGCAGGCGGAGACGGTGCAGTAGTTGGGGCCTTTGAGGCCGTAGCGCATCGAGACCACCGCCGAGGCCACGTTGCCCATGAACATCGGGACGAAGAAGGGCGACACGCGCGAAGGGCCCTTCTCGAGGTAGATGCGGCACTGCTCTTCGAAGGTGGCGATCCCGCCCGTGCCGGTCCCGATGATGACCCCGATCCGGCGGAGGTCCAGGTCCTGGAGGCGGTCCTCCAGGCAGGCGTCCCGGACCGCCTGCACGGCGGCGCCCATCGCGAACTGGGCGAAGAGGTCGTAGCGGCGGGCTTCCTTTTTGTCGAGGTAGAGCGCCGGGTCGAATCCCTTCACTTCGTGCGCGAAGCGCACCGGCAACTGCGCCGGATCGAAACGCGTGATGGGTCCGGCGCCGGACTTTCCGGCCACCAGCCCGTCCCACGTCTCCTGGACCGTCGTGCCCAGCGGGGTCACGAGCCCGAGGCCCGTGACCGCCACCCGTCGCCGCACGCTACTTCCCCATCTTCTCGTGCAGGTACTGCATGGCCGCGCCCACGGTCTTGAGCTTCTCGGCCTCTTCGTCGGGGATGTCGATGTCGAATTCCTTCTCGAACGCCATGACCAGCTCCACCGTGTCGAGGCTGTCGGCGCCCAGGTCCTCCATGAAGCTGGCATTGTTGGTGAGCTTGTCCCGTTCGACGCCCAGCTCTTCAACAATGATGTCCTTGACCTTCTCCTCCAGCTGCTTCATGTCCATGGCCATGGTCGATCCTAGTGCAGAGGGTAAGGACGGCGCGGGATCACATCACCATCCCGCCGTCGACAACCAGCACCTGCCCCGTAATGTAGCTCGCCCAGTCGGAGGCGAGAAAGAGCACGGCGTGGGCGATATCCTCGCCCTGGCCGAGACGCCCCAGCGGGATGGCCGCCTGGAGGGCCGTCCGGGCTTCGTCGGAGATCGCCTGCGTCATCTCGGTGGCGACGTAGCCCGGCGCCACGGCGTTCACCAGAACGTTACGGGAGGCCAGCTCTTTCGCGACGCTCTTGGTGAGGCCGATCAGGCCGGCTTTGGAGGCGGCGTAATTCGCCTGCCCCTTGTTCCCGGTCAGTCCCACCACGCTCGTGATGTTGATGATCCGCCCCCACCGCCGCTTGATCATCCCCCGGGCCGCCAGTTTGGTGAGCAGGAAGGCGCCCTTGAGATTGGTGTCCAGCACCGCGTCCCAGTCGTCCCCGCCGATGCGGAACAGCAGGTTGTCTTTGGTGATCCCGGCATTGTTCACCAGGATGTCCACCGGTCCGAGGTCGCGCTCGACGGACTCGACCAGCCGCTCCAGCTGCGCCGGGTCCGACACGTCGCAGGCGTAGCCCTTCACGCCGCCGCCGACGCCGGCCGCCGCCGCCTCGGCTTTCGCGCCGTCGCGGCCGCAGATGGCGACCTTCGCCCCCGCGCCGGCCAGGGCCTGCGCGATGGCGTGCCCGATGCCGCGGGTGCCGCCGGTGACCACGGCGGTCTTGCCGGAGAGGTCGGCGTTCACGCCGCCTCCAGAAACTTCGTCACGTCATCGGCGGTTCCCAGGCTCGTCACGGCGACGCCCGGCACGATCCGTTTCAGCAGTCCCGCGAGCACGCCGCCGGGGCCGATCTCGAGGAAGGCCGGAGGCGTGCCGCCGTCCCCCAGGGTCGCGGCTTTCTCCATGCACGCCACCCAGCGGACCGGCGCGGTGAGCTGATCGGCCAGGAGGCGCCGGGCGCGGGCCGGGTCCTTCACCACTTCGGCGGTCGCGTTGGCGATCACGGGAACGCGGGGGGCGCCGAAGGGGGCCTTGTCGAGGGCGAGCCGGAGCTTGTCCGCGGCCGGCGCCATCAGGGGGGAGTGGAAGGCGCCCGAGACCTTGAGGGGCAGGACGCGCTTCGCCCCCTTGCCCTTGCAGATGGCGCCGGCGCGCTCGACGGCGTCGGGATCTCCCGAGATCACGGTCTGGTCGGGCGCGTTGAGGTTCGCGGCCACCACCACGGAATTCGCGAGGGAGGCTTCGCGGCAGGCCAGCTCCACCTCCGCGGTCGGCAGGCCCAGGATGGCGGCCATGGTGCCGGGCCGGGCCTCCCCCGCCTGCTGCATCAGCTCGCCGCGGCGGCGGACCAGTCTGGCGGCCTCGGCGGCGGACAGGGCGCCGGCGGCCACGTAGGCGGAGTACTCGCCCAGCGAATGCCCCGCCGCGCCGGCCGGATGGCCCACCCGGGCCTGGACGACGGCGAACACGGCGGCCGAGTGGGCGAGGATGGCGGGCTGGGCGTTGTGGGTCGCGGTGAGCTGCTCCTCGGGTCCTTCGAACATGATCTTCGAGAGCGCGACGCCGAGGGCGTCGTCGATGGCCTCGAACGTCTGGCGCGCCGCCGGAAACCGGTCCGCCAGATCTCTGCCCATCCCGACTTTCTGCGCGCCCTGCCCGGGGCAGAGCCAGACCGTGCTCACCACTTCACGACCATGCTGGCCCACGTGAACCCGGCGCCGAAGGCCACGAACATCGCGGTCATGCCCGGCTGCAGCCGCCCGGTGCGGACCGCCTCGTCCAGCGCGATCGCCACCGAGGCGGCCGACGTGTTCCCCATCCGGTCGACGTTGACGTAAACCTTGTCCATCGGGATCCCCGCGTGCTTCGCGGTGGACTCGATGATCCGGATGTTGGCCTGATGCGGAATGAGGAGGTCCAGGTCCTGCCCGGTCAGCCCCGCCCGGCTGAGGGCCTGGTCGCAGGCGTCCGCCATGGAGAGAACGGCGGCTTTGTAGACCTCGCGTCCCGCCATCCGGATGAAGTACGAGTGGTCCGCGATCATCTCCGGACTCGGCGGATGGGCGGCCCCGCCGCCGGGGCGGTAGAGCAGCTCCGCGAGGGTGCCGTCCGACTTCATGTAGTTGGAGAGGATTCCCCGCTTCCCGTCGCTCTTCGTCACCAAGGTGGCGCCCGCGCCGTCGCCGAAGAGCACCGCCGTGGAGCGGTCGGTCCAATCCATGATGCTCGTCAGCTTTTCACACGCCACCACGAGCACCCGCTCCGCCTGCCCCGCGGCCACGAGGCCGTCGGCGGTGTTCAGCGCGTACAGGAACCCCGAGCACGCGGCGCCCACGTCGAAGGCGGCGGCGTTCTTGGCGCCCAGCAGGGCCTGGAGGTCGCAGGCCTGCGAGGGGAGCAGCCGGTCGGGCGACGCGGTGGCGTAGACGATGGCGTCCACGTCCAGGGCGGTGAACCCGGTTTCCTTCAGCACGGTTTCGGCCGCGGCTTTGCCCATGCAGGCGTTGGACTCCTCCCGGGAGGAGACCCGCCGCTCGCGGATGCCGGTTCGTTCCCGGATCCACTGGTCCGACGTCTCGAGGATCTTCGAGAACTCGTCGTTGGTCATCACGCGGGCGGGCAGGTAGCTGCCGGTGCCCAGGAGCTGCGAGAAGGGTCGCTTCATACCACGGCCTTGCCGGTGCCCTGGGTGAGCTCGGCGTCGATGTGGCGGTCCATCTCGTTCTCGACCATCTGGACCGCGACGCGGATCGCGTTGCGGATCGCCTTGGGCTGGGACGAGCCGTGGCAGATGATCGAGATGCCGCGGACGCCGAGCAGGGGGGCACCCCCGTACGTGGAGTAGTCCAGCACCTTCAGGACCTTGGCCATTTCGGGGCGCTTCAGGATGTCGGGGATTTCCTGCTTCAGGAGAGACACGAAGACGCGGGCCGCGGATTCGTAGAACTTGAGCACGATGTTGCCCACGAAGCCGTCGCAGACCACCACGTCGAGGGGGACGCCCCGGCACTCGCCGGCGGGGATGTCCCGGCCCTCCACGTTGCCGACGTAGCGGAAGTTGGTCGCGGCCTTGAAGAGCTGGTGCGCCTCCTTCACCACCGCGTTGCCCTTCTCGTCTTCCTCGCCGATGTTGAGCAGCCCCACGGCCGGGTGCGGACGTCCCAGGATGTCCCGGGCGTACACCGCCCCCAGGTGCGCGAAGCCAAGCAGCTCGCGCGCGTCACAGTCCACGTTGGCGCCGGCGTCCAGCAGGAGGACCGGCTGCTGTGCGGTGGGGAACACGGTCCCGATGGCGGGACGCTGGACCCCCGGATGCAGGCGGAGGAGCAGCGTGCTCCCCGCCATCACCGCGCCGGTGTTGCCGGCGGAGATGAACGCGTCCGAGGCGCCCTGCTTCTGGAGCCCCAGCCCAACGGCGATGGACGAGTTGGGCTTGCCCCGGATGGCCTGGAGGGGCTTCTCGCCCATCCCGACCACGTCGGGCGCCTCGACGACGTCGAGGCGGGTGCGGTCGACGATCTCGGCCTGGCGGAGCCCGGCCTCGATGTCGGCGGACCGGCCCACCAGCTGGACGCGGAAGGTCGGCGGCAGCTCGCGGAGTGCCTGGGCCACGCCCTCCAGCTCGACCTGTGGGGCGTGGTCCGATCCCATCGCATCCAGCGCGACCCGGATCACTTCAGACGTCCTCGACCTCGATCCGCTTCTCGCCCTTGTAGTAGCCGCACGTGGGGCAGACCCGGTGGGGCTGCCGCAGGTCGCCGCACTTGGGACACGGCTGGAGCGTGGGCATCGCGGCCTTGTAGTGGGTCCGCCGCGCCCGCTTCTTGCGCTTCGAGGTTCTGCGTTTCGGGACCGCCATACGCTCCTCTGCTTCGGTTTATCGGGACCGCTGGTCGTTCCATCCCGCCAGCCCCGCCCAGCGGGGATCGGTGGCCGGGGGACACGTGCACGGTCCCGTGTTCAGGTCGTGACCGCAGCGGGGACACAGTCCCCGGCAGTCGTCTCGGCACAGCAGGTACTCGGGTGCAACGAGGGCCAGCTCCTCCCGCACCGCGGGCGTCACGTCGAGTGCGCGGGCATCGGGGGCCACCGGAAACACGTCGGGGTCGTCGGAGGCGTCGGGCTCCTGCGAGAAGAGCGCGCCGATCTCGGCCTTCACTGGCACGGTCACCGGGGTGAGGCACCGCCGGCACTCCCCCGTCACGACGGTCTCGAGCGACCCCTGCCAGTAGAATCGCCCTTCGCCGGTCGCCTGCATCCGTCCCCGCACCCGCACCGGGGCCGCCAGCTGGACATCCACGCCGGCCAGCGCCGGGGCGTCCCCGGCGATCTCCTCCCGCGTCTCCACGGGACCGCGGGCGAGCTCCTTGGGGTCGACTTGCAGCATGGACAGCGAAGCTAAACCCTTGTGGCACTTGCGTCAAGCGAACTACGCGAGTGCCGCGAGCTCCCCCTCCGGAAAGAAGAATCCCACCTCGCGGGCCGCGTTTTCGGGGGAATCGGAGGCGTGAATGGCATTCTTCTCTTTCGATTGGGCGAAGAGCTTCCGGATCGTCCCCGCTTTGGCTTCGGCGGGGTCGGTGGCCCCGATGACCTCGCGGAGATGGGCCACCGCCCCCTCCCGCTCGAGCGCCAGCGGGATGCAGGGCCCGGAGGTCATGAACGTCACCAGGGACCGGAAAAAGGGACGCTCCCCGTGGACCGCGTAAAAGGCCTCAGCCTGGGCGGTGGTCAGCCGCACCATCCGGGCCGCCCGGACCGTGAAGCCCTGCCGCTCGAGGTGCGCCAGGACGTTTCCGGAGTTCCCGGCCGCTACCGCGTCGGGTTTGATGATTGCCAGTGTGAGCATGTGAGGTGTCAGGTTCCTGGTGTCGGGTGGGTTCCCTCAGGGAGTCAACAGCCGTCGAATGAGGTCGGCCCGGGTGAGAAAACCCACCACGATCCCCTCTCTCACGACGGGAAAGCGGTCCACGTCCTTGTTGTTCATCAGATTGGCCACGTCGGACAGGCGCTGATCGTGCGAAACGCACAGCACGGTCCGCGCCATGGCTTCTTTCACCAGAATCTGCTTGGGGTCACTCGTGCCTTTGAGGATCTGGTTCCGGGTGGGGGCCCGGAAGGCTCCGGTCTTGGCCCGCTGCACGTAGTCCGGGATGAGGAACTTGAGGAGCTCCTTGTGGGTGATGATGCCCACCAGCGCCCCCCCTTCGTTCACCACGGGGAGGGCACGGATGTCGTGCTCGAGCATCGTCTGCGCCGCCTCACCCAGCGTGCGTTCGGGGTCGATCGTGAACACGCGCTCGGTCATCACATCCCGGACCGTGAGGTCTCCCGTGAGCTCCACCTCGTCGAGCCCACGGACGGCGATGACGTCCGCCGCGGTGCGGGCGCCGAGCAACGCCTGGACGGTGTCGGGGTCGGAGAGGGCGCGCGCCAGCGCGCCGACCAGCTGCAGGTAGGTGGCCGCTTCCCGGGGCGGGGCGACCACCAGGATGACCACCCGGGCCGAGCGGTTGGGATCCTTCTCCCAGTGGATGGGCCGGGGAGCCACCCCGATGGCCGCTACCAGCTTGCCGGCCGCGTCGGTCCGGAAGTGCGGAAGAAACGCGTGCTCTCCCACGGACACCATATCCTCGGGCCAGGCCTCGTCGATCACGGCGAGCAGCCGGTCCGGATGCTCCACCGCCCCGGCGGCGACGAGCTTCTCCGCGAGGCGGTGCGTCGCCTCCCGGACCGTGCGCGCCTGGAGCGGCACCGCCACGTGCTCCGGGACGAGGACGTCCCGGAGCTTCACAGGCGTTCCTTCAGGAGCGGCACCACGTCGGCGGGGCGCTTCATCACCGCGATGCCGGCGGCCGCCAGAGCGGCCATTTTGTCCGCGGCGGTACCCGACGCGCCGGAAATGATCGCCCCGGCGTGGCCCATCCGGCGTCCCGGCGGCGCCGTCTGCCCCGCGATGAAGCCGACGACCGGCTTCCGCATCTTGGTTTTCACGAACTCGGCGGCCTGCTGTTCGTCCGTGCCGCCGATCTCCCCGATCAGCACGACCGCGTCGGTGCCGGGATCCGCCTCGAACGCCTGGAGGCAGTCGATGAAGTTCGTGCCGATGATCGGGTCGCCCCCGATGCCGACGCAGGACGACTGGCCCAGGCCGTTGCCCGTGAGCTGGTGGATGATCTCATAGGTCAGGGTGCCGGAGCGGGAGACGACGCCCACGCGGCCGGGGACGCAGATGTTGCCGGGGATGATGCCGACCTTGCTCTGTCCCGGAGAGATCAGCCCCGGGCAGTTGGGGCCGATCAGGCGGACACCCCGCTCCCGGAGGAACGGCACCACGCGGGTCATGTCGAGCACCGGAAGGCCTTCGGTGATGCAGACGACGAGGGGAATGCCGGCGTCCGCGGCCTCGAAGACGGCCGACGCCGCCAGGGCCGCCGGCACGTAAATGACGGAGACGTTCGGGCGGGTGGCCGCCACGGCCTCGGCCACGGTGTTGAACACGGGGACCCGGCCTTCGAAGGTCTGCCCGCCCTTCCCGGGCGTCACGCCGGCGACCAGCTGCGTGCCATACTCCATCATCTGACGGGCGTGGAACGACCCGTCCCGGCCCGTGATGCCCTGTACCAGGAGGCGCGTCCGGCCGTCGATCAGAATGCTCACGCCGCCCTCCCCTCGGCCCGGGCCACGGCGGCCTGCACCGCCTGGTCCATGTCGGTGCCGGCGGAGTACCCCGCCCGCTTGAGGATCGCGAGCGCCTCCTTCTCGTTGGTCCCGGTCAGACGGATGACCATCGGCACCTTGAGAGGGAAGGCGGCGGTCGCCTGGACGATGCCGTTGGCCACGTCGTCGCAGCGGGTGATGCCGCCGAAGATGTTGAACAGGATGGCCTTCACGCTCGGGTCGGCGGTGATGATCCGGAGCGCATTCACCACTTTCTCCGGATTGGACGAGCCGCCGATGTCGAGGAAGTTGGCCGGCTCGCCGCCGTAGTACTTCACCAGATCCATCGTGGCCATGGCGAGCCCGGCGCCGTTGACGCAGCACCCCACCGAGCCCTCGAGCTTGATGAAGGTCAACCCCGCCTGGCGCGCCTGCACTTCGGAGGGCGCCTCCGACGAATCGTCGCGCAGGGCGGCGATGTCGTGGTGGCGCTCGAGCTCGTTGTCGTCGATGACGATCTTGGCGTCCAGCGCCTGAACCCTGCCGTCGGGGGTGGTGGCCAGCGGATTGATCTCGGCCAGCGACGCGCCCACCGCGTACACGGCGTCGTAGAGGCGGCGCATGATCTCGGCGGCCTGCCGGACCTGCCCGATGTCGCGATAGAGGCGGAAGGCCAGCGCCTGGGCCTGGTGCGGCAGGAGGCCGTAGCGGGGATCGACGGCGATCCGGTGGATCTTCTCGGGCGTCTTCGCCGCGACCTCTTCGATGTCCACGCCGCCCGCGGCGCTCACCATCAGGACGGGCCGCTGGGAGCCCCGATCCACGATGAAGCCGACATAGCTCTCGGACACGATGTCGGCGGCGGGCACGACCAGCACCTTCTCGACCGTCAGTCCCTTGATCTGCATCCCCAGGATTCGGCCGGCCACCGCCTCCGCCTCGTCGGGCGTCTTGGCCAGCTTGACGCCTCCGGCCTTGCCGCGTCCGCCCGCGTGGACCTGTGCCTTCACCACCACCGTGCCCCCGAGCCGCTGCGCGATGGCCCGAACCTCCGCGGGGCTCGCCGCCACCGCGCCCTCGGGCACCGGAATGCCGTGCTTCCGCAGAATGTCCCGGGCCTGATACTCGTGCAGGTTCACCCGATCTCCTTCGTGATGGTGGTGCCGGCTTCCCCTGCCAGCGCCTCGAGTCCGCTCGACAATTTGGCGATCGTGGCCCGCGCGCCGCCGGCGCGGACGAACTCCGCCGCCGCTTCGACCTTCGGCCGCATGCTCCCCGATCCCAGCTCTCTCCCCGCGATCAGCTCCTCGGCCCCGTCCAGGGAGAGCCGTGCGATGCGCTCCTGCCGGGGCGTTCCGTAGTGCCGGTAGACGGCATCCACGTCGGTCAGGATGAGCAGCACCCGCGCCCCGAGATCCCGCCCGAGGACCGCCGCCACCCGGTCCTTGTCCACCACGGCGTCGAGGCCCTCGATGCCGAGCCGCGGATCCTCGCACACCGGCGGTCCGCCCCCACCGCAGGCGACGACGATGTGCCCCCGCCCCACCAGGTCGGCGATCATCCGGCGCTCCACCACCGCCCGCGGCCGCGGGCTCGGCGCCAGACGACGCCAGCGGCCGCCGGGCTCTTCACGGATCGGGACGCCGCGGGCCGTGAGCCGGCCCACCGCGACGGCGTCGAGCGCGTGGCCGATGGGCTTGGTGGGCGTCCGCAGATCCGGATCGGCGGCGTCGCAGAGCGTCTGGGTCACGACGGTCACGACCTGTCTCGGGACCCCGGCGCGCCGCAGGGCGTTCTGAAGCGACTGCTGAATCATGTAGCCCATCCACCCCGCCGTGGCCGCCACGAGCACGCCCAGGGGGAGCGCCTCCACCTGGGCGGCCGCGAGCTCGTTGCGGGCGAGCTCGTCTCCCACCTGGGGGCCGTTGCCGTGCACCAGCGCGATCTTCCATCCCGCCCGCGCCAGCTCCACGATCGGCGCGAGGCTCTGACGGGTGTGACGGAACTGGTTGGCGACGGTCGGGCGCTCGCCCTCCGGAGCCACGGCGTTCCCCCCCAGCGCCACCACGATGACGTCACCCGCATCGCCGGGCGCCGCCCCGGCCGGTCGCTCCGTGCTCACGGCGGCGCAACCTAGCGGGGCGCGGCGGGTGCGGCAACGCCCCGCGGCGCGGCGCGCAGCAGGGCGCGCAGGCTGTCGTAGAGGACGCCGAAGCGCGCCACGTGGCCCGCCGCCAGGGCCGAGTCCATTCGCGCCACCAGCAGGCGGGCCCGGCGCAGACTCACGACGGGAGAGCTGTCCGCCAGCACTGGTCCCCGCAGGAGATCCCGCAGCGCCAACGGCGCGGTGGTGTCTCCCGCGACGGCGGACCCGATGGACACGTAGGCGCTGTCCAGCCGGAGGACGGCGGTGCCCTGTTGCGGCTGCCAGAACCGGGCCTGGGCCGTGAGGACGGTCTGCGGCTCGACCGGCCACGCCCGCAGCACCCCGGCGCGCCGCGCCGCGTCGCTGGAGAGGGGCTCGGGAGTCCGGAGGGGCCCGGGAGGGCTCCACAAGAGGAGGACGGGCCCGGCGGGAGTCATCGCGCCCGCCAGGATCCCGCGCAGGTCGGACGGCCGCGCCGAGTCCACGAGGGCCTGCGCCCGCCAGACGACGCGGCCGGTATCTCCCGGAAGCGGAGACGGGGCCACCAGGGCGAACGGATCGGAGGGGCGCAGGATCCCGGGCGTCGAATCGTCCGCGTCCCGCCCCACGATCCGCGCGGCCACGCGGAACCCGTCCGCCGGATACGGGAGGGCGGCGACGAGCGCCGTGGGAATCGCGCGCGCGGGTTCGATCAGGGGGGCGAACACCCGCGCCCAGGCCGCGCTGAGGGAGTCCGTCCGGGGCGACAGCCACACGCGCGTCGTGCCCGTGACCGCATTGAGCGCCCCGATCACGCCCGCGCGGCGGTACCGGAGGACCCGCCCGTCCCAGGTCACCGGATCGACGAGTGGAAACCCCTCGCCCTCCACGTACCCCCAGGCGAGCCACCAGAGCGAGTCGTCCACCATCGCCGGCACCGGGGCTTCGAACGTCGCGAACGGCGCGAGGGCCGAGAAGCGCTCCAGGGCATCGCGGCGCCAGACGAGGGTCCGCCCGGCGGCGGCATCCCGCGCCAGCTCGACCGACTGGAGCGCCCAGGCCAGCGCGATGCGCCGCCAGGCGCCGGTGAGCGGAATGCCCGGTGCGGTGCCTTCCGGCAGGACGGCGTAATCGGCGAATCCGGCGCCGAACCAGGTTTCCGGTGGCGCATTCGGCCGGCGGCTGAACGCGAGCCCGGCCCCCGTTTCGCGCGCCACCAGAGGCCCGGGGCCGTGAGCCCAGGCACCGCCGTGCACCGCTTCCCAGGTGGGCGGCGGCGCCACCCGAAGGAGACTGGTCCCGTCAGGGGAAAGGCCGAGGAGCCAGTCGCCGCCGCGATCGAGGGTGACCCCGGCCACCGTGAGCCCCGGTCCCAGCGCGCTGTCCTGGAGGGCGCGGAGGGCGACCCGCTGGGGGTCCCACAGCGGAACGCCGGCCAGCACGGCCGCCGGCGGCGCGGCGGCCGGAATCCAGGGCCGCGTGGCCGCGTCGAAGGCCAACTGCTCGAGCGCCTGCCGCTCGGCCTGCAGGGCGCTGTCGGCCGGCTCGAGGCGCGCGGGGGCGGCCCGGTGGAAACTCGGGGGCAGGATCCAATAGGCCGCCAGCATCGCCACCAGGAGCGCCAGCCACGCGGTCGCCACGACGCCCGGGCGGTCCCACCAGCCCCAGACGGCGCTCAGCAGAGCCGTGAGCAGCGCCGCGACCGCCACGACATCCGCGGCGGGGAGCCGGATGGCGAGGGTGGCGTGGTCCACGGCGCCGGAGAGGCCGGCGACGGTTTCCGCCGGGTCGAGGTGCGCGCCCCACATCAGGGCGAGCGCCAGACCCGCGAGGGTGATGCCGAGGTGGGTGCGGGCGTGCGGGCTGGCGGAGAGCCGCCCCGCGTGGAGGCGGAGCGACCCGATGGCCGCGTAGAGCGCGGCGACCAGGAGGGACGCGGTGAGGGTGGCGAGGAGGAACAGGTCCTGACGGGAGCGGTCCCAGGGCAGCTCGCCGAGGTAGTACCCGAGGTCCCGAAAGAGGATGGGGTCGGTCACCCCGAAATGCGGCGGCGTCGCGGCCAGGACCGCCGGCCGCCAGATGTCGCCGGCGGCCCAGGCGAGGCCCCCGCCGTAGAGCGCGCCGCCCGCGAGCGTGACCGCCACCAGGAGACGATGGGGCACCGCCTCCACGATCTCGATGTCGCCGACCCGCCGGGGCATCTGCACGGAGCCGATGGCGCGGTAGACCAGGTAGAAGTGCCCGACGCCCCAGGCGACGGCCGCGAGGGCCAGGAGCCCCTGCACGGTCCGCTTCAGGGCCAGCCCGTGCAGGTAGGCGGCGCCGAGGGGAAAGGTCGCGGCCCAGGCGCGCTCGGCGGTCTGCATCGCGAACCAGCGGCCCCCGACCAGGACCGCCACGAGGAGCAGGGCCGCGATCAGCAGCGCCCAGCGCCGCCGGTTCACCCCGACGCCCCGCGGTTCCGCTCGAGCCAGCCTTCGACTTCGGCGCGATAGCGATCGAGATCCTCGGCCGTGCCGGCTTCGAAGCGCATCACCAGGACGGGCTGCGTGTTGGAGGCCCGGATCAGTCCCCAGCCTCCGGGGAACGTGATCCGCACGCCGTCCAGGGTGGCCACGGGATACCGGGCCGCGAAGTAGGCCGCCGCGCGCTCCACCACGGCGAATTTGCGCTCGTCGGGGCAGTCCACGCGGAGCTCGGGGGTGGCCACGGTGCGCGGCAGGTCCGCGAGCAGGCGGGACAGGGGGCCCCCCTGCACCGCCTCGTAGTGCAGGAGGCGGGCCGCGCCGAAGAGCGCGTCGTCGAACCCGAACCAGTCCCCCCCGAAGAACATGTGGCCGCTCATTTCGCCGGCGAGGGGCGCGTGCAGCTCCTTCATCTTCTGCTTGATCAGCGAGTGCCCCGTCTTCCACATCACGGGCTGGAGTCCGGCTTTGCTGAGCATCTGCGGCAGGACCTCGGAGCACTTGACGTCGAAGATCACCGGGTGCGGGCCGGGCATCCGCCGGGCCAGGTCGCGTCCGAAGAGCACCAGGAGCTGATCGCCGAAGACGGGGGTGCCCTGCTCGTCCACCGCGCCGATCCGGTCGCCGTCCCCGTCGAAGGCGATGCCGATCTCGGCGCCCTCGCGGACCACGGCCGCCTGGAGGTCGCGGAGATTCTCGGGCACGGTGGGGTCCGGGTGATGGTTGGGGAACCGGCCGTCGGATTCCGCGAAGAGCGGCACGACCGTGGCGCCGAGCGCCCGGATGGTGTCGATCGCGATGAGGCTGGTGACGCCGTTGCCGCAGTCCACCACCACCTTGAGGGGCTGGGCGAGCGGCGCGTTCCGGGACACGATGGCGTCCCGGTACGCCTGCAGCAGTCCGGCGTGCGCCGACTCTCCGCCGCCCGGCGCGCGGTCGAGGGCGTCCGCCGTAATGAGGCCGTAGAGCTCCTGAATGTCCGCTCCGGCCACGGCGTCGCCCCCGAGCACCATCTTGAAGCCGTTGAACTCGGGGGGATTGTGCGATCCCGTGACCTGCAGGCCGCCGTCCACCGGCAGCGTGTGGGTGGCGAAGTAGAGGGCCGGGGTGGGACACTCGCCCACGTCGAGCGCGTGCCCCCCGGCCTCGGCGATGCCGGCGCGCACGTGACGGGCCAGGTCGGGTCCGGACGGGCGGTTGTCCCGCCCCACCGCGATGGCGGGGGCGCGGGCCAGCCGGCGCCGGCCGAGCGTGGCGAAGGCCCGGCCCACGGCCCGCGCCACCTCGGGCGTAAGCTGGTCGCCGACGGTGCCTCGGATGTCGTACTGCCGGAAGATGGTCTGCGGGAGGTTCATGGCCGGGGCTCCCCGGAGGTCAGTGGAGGGCGGGCCCCGTCGTGGAATCCGGAGCGGACGCCGAGACGCCGCGGACCGCGTGGAGCGTGGCGACGGTGTCCCGGGAAAGGTCGAGGAGCCGGGACGGAGCGACCCCGATCCACAGGATGCCGAGCACGGACACGAGGAGCGCGGCGCGGGCCGGCACGTCGAGCGTCACGCCCGCGTGGGCCTCGGGACCGGGTGCGGGCTTCATGTACATCGCCATCACGACCGGCAGGTAGTAGCCCGCCGAGACCACGCTGGTGAGCACCAGGATCACGGCCAGCGCGGGGTGTCCCGCGCCGAGCGCGGCGACGAGGATGTACCATTTGCCGATGAAGCCCGCGGTCCCGGGGAATCCCAGGAGCGAGAGCATCACGATCGTGAGCGCGAGCGCGAGGCCGGGCCGGGTGGCGGCCAGGCCGGCCAGGTCGTCGATCCGCACCTCCGACTCTCCGCCGCGTCCCTTCGCCGCCAGGAGGGCGAACGCCGCGAGGGTGGTGAGGGTGTAGGCGACCAGGTAGACGAGAAAGGCGGCCGAGCCCGCACCGGCCGCGGTGACGGCCACCAGCAGGTACCCGGCGTGCGCGATGGACGAGTAGGCCAGCATGCGCTTCAGGGAGCGCTGGGCCAGGGCGACGACGTTGCCGCCGATCATCGTCGCGACCGCCAGTCCCGCGATGACCGTGGACCAGCCGGCCGCCGGGCCGAACGCTTCGATCACCACGCGGAACAGCGCGGCGAACGCCGCGGCTTTGACGCCGGTGGCCATGAACCCGGTGATCGGGGTGGGCGCGCCGTCGTACACGTCCGGCGCCCACATGTGGAACGGCACGGCGGCCACCTTGAAGCCGAAGCCGACGAGGAGCAGCCCGATCCCGGCGAGGAGCAGCGGGAGGTGCGCGATGCCCAGGGAGCTCACCTGGACCCCGATGAACGTCAGGTTGGTCGTGCCGGTGGCGCCGTAGATGAGGGCGATGCCGTAGAGCAGAAACGCCGACGCGAACGCCCCGAGGAGGAAGTACTTCAGCGCGGCTTCGGCGGACCGGGCGCTGCGCCGGTTGAAGCCGGCGAGCACGTAGACGGAGACGGACATCAGCTCGAGCCCGAGGAAGATCACCATCAGGTCTTCCCCGCCCGCCATCAGCATCATTCCGAGCAGGGCGAGCAGCAGCAGCGGGTAGTACTCGGGCGCCAGGAGTCCTTCCCGCTCCAGATACCGGAAGGAGAAGAGCACCGTCAGGGCGGCGGCGCCGAGCAGGATCCAGTCCACGACGAAGCGGAAGTCGTCGACCGCGATCATCGACGCGATGCCCTCGACCTCCGCGCGGTTCCACCAGAGCCACCAGACGGCCGCCGCCGTCGCGCCCAGGGTGACGAGAGTGGCCACGCCGGCCATCCGCAGGTCCGCCGCCGTCCGGTGCCGCCACGCGACGAGCAGCAGCACCACCAGCGCGAGCACGGTGAGGAGCGCCTCGGGCGACAGGGCGCGCAGCAGGTCGGAGTAGTTCGAGAGGTCGAGGCTCATCGCAGGGCGGCCGGGGGCTGGGGGTGCACGGTCTCCACCAGCCGGCGCGCGGCCGGCTCCATGCGGGCGAGGAAGGGCCGGGGGTACACGCCGATCCAGAGAATGACGACGAGCAGGGGCAGGAGCACCAGCCGCTCACGCCAGGACAGGTCCGGCAGCTTCTGATTCTCGGACTTGGTGAGCGGGTTGTAGATGATCTTCTGCAGCGCGGGCAGCAGGTACATCGCGGCCACGATCACGCCGGTCGTCGCCAGGATGGTGGCGAGCGGGTAGCGCTGGAAGGCGCCGATCAGGATGAGGAACTCCCCGACGAAGCCGTTGGTGCCCGGCAGCCCGATGGACGACAGCGACACGACGGTGAGCGCGGCGGCCAGGAGCGGCATGACGCGGGCCAGCCCGCCGAAGGCGTCCAGCAGGCGGGTGTGACGGCGCTCGTAGAGCATGCCGGCCAGGAAGAAGAGGGCCCCGGTCGAAATCCCGTGGTTGATCATCACGAGGAGCGCTCCCTGGACGCTCTGCACCGTCAGGGCCCAGATCCCGAGCATCACGAACCCCAGGTGGGCTACCGACGAATAGGCGACGAGCTTCTTGAAGTCCGGCTGCACCATCGCGACCAGGCCGCCGTAAATGATCCCGACCACCGACAGCGTGACCACCGCGGCCTGGACGCCGGGGGACAGGGCCACCGCGGGAAAGAACGGCAGGGCGAACCGCAGGAACCCGTAGGTCCCCATCTTCAGCAGGACCCCCGCCAGAATCACCGAGCCGGCCGTGGGCGCCTCCACGTGCGCGTCCGGGAGCCAGGTGTGCAGGGGGAACATCGGGACTTTGATCGCGAAGGCCACGAAGAACGCCGCGAAGAGCCAGAACGCGACGGGTCCGAGATCGGCGGTGTGCCGCATCAGGAACCCGTAGTCGAAGGAGTACAGTCCGGTGGTGTGGGCGGCGTGGAGGTAGAGCGCCAGGATCGCCACCAGCATCAGCAGCGACCCCACGAACGTGTACAGAAAGAACTTGAGGGCGGCGTAGAGGCGGTTGTCGCCTCCCCAGATGCCGATGATGAAGTACATCGGAATGAGCATCACTTCCCACATCACGTAGAACAGGAAGAGGTCCAGCGAGACGAAGACCCCCAGCATCCCGGTGGTCAGCACCAGGAGCAGCGCGTAGAAGCCGCGCTCGCGCTTCGTGATGTAGGTCCAGCTCCCCAGCACCGAGAGCGGCACGAGGAACGTCGTGAGCAGCACCAGGAAGAGCGAGATGCCGTCGAGCCCCAGGTGGAAGCGGATCCCCCACCCCGGGATCCAGGGCACATCGAGACCGAACTGCATCCCGCCGGCGGGGACGAACCGCCACCACAAGGGCACCGACAGGGCGAACTCGACCAGGCTCACGCCCAGCGCCAGGGTCTTGGCACGGGCGGGCGGGACGAGATAGAGCGACGCGGCCCCGGCCAGGGGCCACACGAGGAGCGCGGTGAGAATCCAGCGGTCGTAGGTCACCGGAGCACCGCCCGGAGCACCAGCACGACTCCGACCACGAAGAGCACCACGTAGAACCCCACCTCACCGGTCTGCAGCCGGGAGCCCACCCACCCCAGGGCGCGGGTGACCGCGGCGGTACCGTTCACCCCCGCCCCGTCGATCACGCCCTGGTCGACGTCCTTCCAGAGCACCACGCGCGAGAACCACGTGAGGGGCCGGACCACGACCCGGTCGTAGAGCTCGTCCACGTACCACTTGTCCGCGAGCACCTTGCCGAATCCGGTTTCGGCGGGCGCCTGCCGGGCCGGCACCAGCGCCGCGGGGTCGAGGAGCCGGACCGCGCCGGCGATCCCGGCTACGGCGATCACCACGGCCAGCGCGATCAACGCCCACTCGGTGCCGGCGGCGGTCTCCGCGGCGGGCAGGTGGGCGGCCGCGGCCTGGGTGACGGGACCCAGCCAGTGCTCCAGCCAGGTCCCGCCGCCGACCAGGGAAGGCAGGTTGAGCACGCCCCCCGCCAGGCTCAGAATCCCGAGGACCACCAGGGGGCCGGTCATGATGGCGGGCGCCTCGTGGAGGTGCGCCCGCTCCCGCTCGCCGGTCCGGTTGGGCCCGTGGAACGTGTACAGCATCATCCGGGTCATGTAGAACGCCGTGAGCAGGGCGGCCGCGAGGCCGAAGAACCAGAACACGTACCAGACGGGCTGGCTCGCGCCGCGCGCGAAAGCCGCCGCGAGAATCTCGTCCTTGGAGAAGAACCCGGCGAACGGCGGGATCCCCGCGATGGCCAGGGTCGCGACCCACATCAGCGCCCAGGTCCACGGCAGGTATTCCTTGAGTCCGCCCATGTTCCGCATGTCCTGGGCGTCTTCGTGGGCGTGCGTGTGATGGTAGGCGTGGTGCATCGCGTGGATCACGCTTCCCGAGCCCAGGAAGAGGAGCGCCTTGAAGAACGCGTGGGTGGCGAGGTGGAAGACCCCGGCCGCATAGGCGCCCGTCCCCACGCCGACGAACATGTACCCCAGCTGGGACACGGTGGAATAGGCCAGCACCTTCTTGATGTCCCACTGCTTGAGGGCGATGGTCGCGGCGAAGAGCGCGGTGAGCGCCCCGACGCCCGCCACGACCGCGCTCGAGACCGGCGCGAGGGCGAACAGCAGGTTGGCCCGCGCGACGAGATACACCCCCGCCGTGACCATCGTGGCGGCGTGGATGAGCGCCGAGACCGGCGTGGGGCCCGCCATCGCGTCGGGGAGCCAGGTGTAGAGCGGGATCTGGGCGGACTTGCCGGCACATCCGAGGAACAGGAACAGGGTGATCGCGGTGACGGCCGCGCCGCCCGCGGGAAAGGCACCGGCGGCGGCGCCGAATACGGTGACGAAGTCGAGCGCGCCCACGTGCTGGAACAGCAGGAACATCGCCGCCAGGAATCCGAAGTCCCCGATCCGGTTCATGATGAACGCCTTCTTGCCGGCGTCCGCGTTCGCGGTGACGTCGAACCAGAACCCGATGAGGAGGTAGGAGCAGAGCCCGACGCCTTCCCAGCCCACGAACATCACCGGGAAGCTGGCGCCCAGCACCAGCACCAGCATGAAGAAGACGAACAGGTTCAGGTACGCGAAGTACCGGGCGTAGCCCTCGTCGGCACCCATGTATCCGACGCTGAACAGGTGGATCAGCGAGCCCACGCCCGTGACGACGAGGATCATCACCGCGGAGAGCGGGTCGACCTGGAGCGCGGCGGTGACGTGCAGGGCCCCGACGGGAATCCAGTCCCAGTAGGTGAACACCACGGGCCCGGCGGGGTGGAGCGCGGCCAGGCCGGCCACCACGACCACCGCGGCGGCGAACGCGCCGAGCAGCACCCCGACGCCGATTACCGTCACCGCGGTCTTGGCCCCCCCCCGGGGGCGGACCAGCGCGAGGGTGCCGTTGGCGACGAACCCCAGGAGCGGCAGGACGGGGACCAGCCAGACCCATTGCATGGCGGGGCGGCCCTCAGCCCTTCAGGAGGTTGATGCTGCGGAGGTCGACCGTCTCCTTGTGGCGGTAGACGGCGAGCACGATGGCGAGTCCGACGGCGGCCTCGGCGGCCGCGACGGCCATCACGAAAAACACGAAGATCTGGCCGGCCACGCCCAGAATCTGGGCGAAGGCGATGAAGGTGAGATTCACGGCGTTGAGCATCAGCTCCACGCACATGAAGATGATGATGGCGTTCCGGCGCACGAGCACGCCGGCCACGCCGATCACGAAGAGCACCGCCGCCACCCCGAGGGCATCGCCCGTGAGCATCAGAGTTTCCGTTTCGCGAGCACCACCGCGCCGACGACGGCGGCGAGGAGGAGCACGCTGGTGATTTCGAAGGGAACCAGGTACGCCTGGTACAGCGGCGTGGCCACGGCGCCCACCATCCCCGCCTGCTGCTGCACCTGCGCCATCACCCCGTCCGGGAGCCGGATGAGCGCCGGCGGCGCGGCCTGGCGGAGGAACTTGAGCTGGACGAACAGCAGGGCCGCGAGCCCGACGCCCACGGTCAGCCCGATGACGCCCTTGCGGTCCTGCCCCGCCCCGCGGCCCAGGTTCAGCAGCATGATGACGAAGAGGAACAGCACCATCACGGCGCCGGCGTAGACCAGGACCTGGAGCACCGCGATGAACTGCGCGTCGAGGAGCACGAAGAGCACCGCGAGCGAGAACATCGTGACCACGAGCCAGAGGGCGCTGGCGACCGGGCTCCGGCGGCTCACGCAGAGAACGGCGGACACGAGCGCCAGGGCGGCGAAGATCCAGAAGACGGCCGTGACGGCGCTCATTCGCCCTTCGGATCCGCCGGATCCCACAGCGTGGAGACCGGATGGGTCTGGGCGCAGAGCCGCTCCAGGTCGTAGACGAACCGGTCCCGCGAATACTCGGCGTTCTCGTAGTGCCACCCGACGTGGATCGCTTCTTCGGGGCAGACCTCCTGGCAGTACCCGCAGAACACGCAGCGGAACTCGTCGATTTCGTAGATCAGCGGATAGCGGTTCCCCTCCTCGTCCTCCCCGGGCACCAGCTTGATGCAGTTGGCCGGGCAGATCTGGGGACACAGGCCGCAGGCCACGCACTTCGCGCGCCCCTGTTCGTCGGTGAGCATCCGGTGCGTGCCCCGCCAGCGGCTGGACATGGTCCAGTCCTTGCTCCCCTTCTCCTCCGGGTACTGCATCGTGACCTTGGGCCGGAAGATGTGGGAGAACGTGAGCGCCATCCCCTGCACCGAGGCCCGCAGGTACGAGGTGCCGCCCGTCGGCCGCTTGAGGACCTTCACGCCGATCGCCATCAGGCCGCCTTCCGGGCCGCGGAGCCCGATACGATGTGTCCCCGGTCGAGCACCCAGAGCTGGATCACCGCCAGCACCAGGTTGAGGCCCCCCAGGGCCCACGCGAAGCGCCAGCCGTAGGTCCACCCCAGCCGCACGTGGAGGTACCAGATGGCGGCCGCCAGGACGGTGAGGTACAGCAGCGCGATGGGCAGCATCACTTTCCATCCCAGCGCCATCAACTGGTCGTACCGGAAGCGCGGCAAGGTCCAGCGGATCCACATGTACAGAAAGACGAAGAAACTGGTCTTGACGCAGAAGGCGGCGAGCGTGGCCAGCACCTGCCACCACGCCAGGCCGGCGGCGGCGTTCCAGTGGACGAAGGGGATGTCCCAGCCGCCGAAGAAGAGGGTGGCCATCAGGGCGGACGCCGTCAGCATGTTCGAGTATTCGGCGATGTAGAACATCGAGAACTTCATCGAGCTGTATTCGGTGTGATACCCCGCGATCAGCTCACCCTCGGCCTCGGGAAGGTCGAAGGGCACCCGGTTGGTCTCCGCCAGGGCGCTGATCAGGAACAGGACGAAGGCGACGAACAGCGGGACGATGTTCCAGGTGCGGGCCAGCTGCTGCTGCGCGATGACCTGCGAGAGCGTCACGTTCCCGGCCAAGAGCAGCACCGCCACGGTGCTCAGGCCCAGGGAGATTTCGTAGGAAATCATCTGGGCCGAGGCCCGGAGCCCGCCGAGCAGGGCGTACTTGTTGTTCGACGACCACCCCGCCAGCACGATCCCGTACACGCCCAGCGAGCCGATCGCCAGGATATAGAGGAACCCGATCGGCAGGTCGGCGACCACCATGGGGACGAGCCCCCACCGGGTCGCCAGGGGAGCCGCGAACGGAATCACCGCGAACGTGAGCAGCGCCGGCGTGAAGGACATCGCCGGCGCCAGGACGAAGAACCACTTGTCGGCCAGCGCCGGGTACGTCTCTTCCTTCACGATGTTCTTGAGACCGTCGGCCGCGGGCTGGAGGAGGCCGAAGGGGCCCACCCGGTTGGGGCCGAGGCGGTCCTGCATGAAGGCGCAGAGCCGGCGTTCCACCAGCGTCATCAGCGCCACGCTCACCATGATGACGGTGAAGACCACCAGTATCTTGATCACCGAGGTGAGCAGGAAGAACAGGGTCGGGCTCACGCCGGCACGCCCGCCCCGGCCCCGGCGCGGATTCCGGTGAGCCCCAACGTCGCGTAGGACATCCCCCGGAACGCCTCGACCTCGGCGGCCAGGGCGTCGAAGGCGGCCGAGGCGCTGTCGGGGGGCGCCTCGGTGAGCTGGCCCAATACCCACCAGCCGGGTCGGGCCATCGCCGGGGCCCCCCGGCCCTGGAAGTACCGCTGCACCCGTCCGTCGCGATTCACGAAGGTCCCGTCCTCCTCGGCTACGTTCGCGATCGGGAGCACGACGCCGGAGCGGTGCAGCGGCGCGCCGGTGGGGACCTCGGTGCCGAGGCAGATCACTTCTCCGGCGGTGGTGAACTGGGCGTCGGGATCGTCGATCACGAGGACGACGGCGGCCCGCTCGGCGGCCTTCAGGGCGGCGCCGTAGTCCCGGGTGTACCCGAGAAGCTCGGCGCCCTTCGCGTTCGGCGCCCGCTCGGCCCGGAGCGCCAGGTTGGGCACGCCGGCGAGGGGCGCCTCCTCCCCCATCACCACCTCGAACGCGCCGGTCCAGGCGAAGCGCGCGAGGAGCTTCCGGGCCAGGTACAGGGTCTCCGTGGATGCCTTCGGCGACACCAGCGCCACCGCCGAGCCGCCCGCGCCCGAGAGGATGGTGCGGGCCCGCTCCAGGGCTTCATCCCAGTCCACGGCCTTGAGCTCGCCGCCGACGCGGACCAGGGGGGCCTCCACCCGGTCCCCGCGGTTCATCCACCGGTAATTGGCGCGGCCGTGGTCACAGATGAAGTAGCGGTTGACCTCGAGGTTGGGCCGGGGACGGATGCGGACCACGGTCTCGTCCCGCAGGTCGAGCGTGACGTTGCACCCCTGCGAGCAGCCGGTGCACACGGAGGCCGTCTTGTCGAGCTCCCAGGCGCGGGCCTTGTGCAGGAAGTCCTTGGACAGGAGCGAGCCCACCGGGCAGAGGTCGACGACGTTCCCGGACCAGGGATGATCCAGCAGGGCGTCGGGGTAGATGCCGATGAAGGCGCGGTCACCGCGCTCCGAGACGTTGAGCACCGGCTCCTGGGCGACGTCCTCCATGAACCGGACGCAGCGCGTACAGAGGATGCACCGGTTGGGAACGTAGAGGATGTCGGGCCCGAAGTCCTCGACCGGATTGAAGCGCTTGGGATAGGTCGGCGAGTACCGGGTGGCGGCCCGGCCTTCCTGGAAGGTGAAGTCCTGGAGCTCGCACTCCCCCGCCTGATCGCAGATGGGGCAATCCAGGGGATGGTTGATGAGCAGGAGCTCGAGCACGCCGGTGCGCCCGCTGCGGGCCTGGCTGGAACGGGTCCGCACCACCATGCCGTCGGCCACCTGCGTGGCGCAGGCGATCTGGAGCTTCGGCGCCTTCTCGATCTCGACCAGACACATCCGGCACACGCCGGCCACGGGGAGTCCGGGGTGGTAGCAGTAGTGCGGGACCAGCACCCCCGCCTGCTTGGCGGCTTCGATCACCAGCGTCCCCTTGGGGACGCTGACGGGGACGTCGTCGATCGTCAGGTTGACCAGATCAGGCATTGATCCTCACGCCACCATGACCGGCCGCTTCTTGCCGGTGATGTAGTCCTCGAATTCCGACCGGAACTTCTTGATCCCCGAGATCACGGGGGTCGCGCAGCTGTCCGACAGCACGCAGATCGTCTTGCCCGTCATGTTCTCGGAGAGATCGAGCAGCAGGTCGAGGTCCTTCAGCTGTCCCTTCCCCGCCAGAATGCGCTCCAGGATCTTCGTGGTCCACGCCGTGCCTTCGCGGCACTGGGTGCACTGCGCGCACGACTCGTGCGCGTAGAACTTCGCCAGGCGCATGATCTGGTAGACCATGTCCGCCGAGTCGTCGAAGACGATCACGCCCCCCGATCCGAGGAGCGAGCCGGCCTCGGCGACGCCCTCGTAGTCGAGGAGGCACCGCTCGGTCTCCTCTTTCGTCAGGATCGGCACCGAGGAGCCCCCCGGGATGCACGCCTTGAGCGTGCGCCCGGGCCGCATCCCGCCGCACATGTCGTAGATCACGTCCTTGAGCGGGAAGCCCATCGTGACTTCCACGTTGCCGGGCTTCTGGATGTGGCCGCACACCGAGAAGAGCTTGGTCCCGGTGCTCTTGGGGGACGACAGGCAGAGCCCCTTGTACCAGGCGGAACCGCGCGTGATGATGTGCGGGACCGCCGCGAGGGTCTCGACGTTGTTGATCGTGGTGGGCTTGCCGAAGACGCCGGCGACCGCGGGGAACGGCGGCTTGATCCGGGGATTCCCCCGCTTGCCCTCGATGGAGTTCATCAGCGCCGTCTCTTCGCCGCAGATATAGGCGCCGGCGCCCCGGTGCAGATGGATGGTGATGTTCCCGAAGACCCGGGCGGCGTTCGCGTCGGCCAGGGCCTCGGTCATCACCGCCCACGGCTCCGTGAACTCGCCCCGGATGTAGATGTAGGCCACTTCCGCGCGGATGGCGTGGGCCGCGATCGCGGTGCCCTCGAGGAGGGCGTGCGGCGTCCACCGCATGATCTCGCGGTCCTTGAACGTACCCGGCTCCGACTCATCGGCGTTCACGCAGAGGTAGTGCGGCCCTTTTTTCTCCTTGGGCATGAACGTCCACTTCAGCCCGGTGGGGAACCCCGCCCCGCCCCGGCCCCGCAGCCCGGATGCCTTGACCTCCTCGGTGACCGCGGCGGGATCCATCGCCAGGGCCTTCTTCAGGGCCTCGTACCCGCCCCGCTTGACCCATCCCTGGTACGTCTTCGCCTCGGGGTCCCCGAAGTACCGGGAGAGGACCACGGTTTCCTTGGGGTGCGGCTTCTGGGGGTAGCCCATCAGCGGTACTTCCTCACCAGCTCGGGCACCCGCTCCGGCGTCACGTTCTCGATGAAGTCGTCGTTCACGAGGATCGGCGTGGGGAAGCCGCAGGCGCCGAGGCACTCGACTTCGATCACGGTCCACTTACCGTCGGGGCTGGTGGCACCGAGCTCCTTGGCGCCGGTCTCCGCGAGCAGGGCTTTGACCACGTCCTCGGCGCCGCAGAGGTTGCAGCAGGACGTGGTGCAGACCTGCACGAAGTTTCTCCCCACCGGGTGCTGGTGGTACATCGTGTAGAAGGTCACCACGCCCTTCACCTGCGCCGGCGTGGTCTCGAGCACGTCCGCCACCTCGGCCATCGCCTCGTCCGAGATCCAGCCCCGCGCTTCCTGGACCATCCAGAGCGCGGGCAGGAGCGCTCCCTGCTTGGCGGGATAGCGCGCGATGATGCCGTCGAGCTTGGCCTTCGCCGCGCCGACGAACACGGGCTGATAGGGCTCCACGCGGGCGGCGGGCGCGGTCACCGGTCCACCTCGCCCATCACGATGTCCACCGACGCGTTGATGGCGATCAGATCCGAGAGCAGGTGTCCCTCGGCCATTTTCGAGATCGAGGCGAGGTTGATGAACGCGGGGGGCCGGATCCGCCACCGCACGGGTTTGGCGGTGCCGTCGGAGACGAAGTAGTTGCCCAGCTCGCCCTTGGGGTTCTCGATGCCCACGTAGGCTTCGCCGACCGGGGCCTTCACGCCTTCCATCACCTGCTTGAAGTGGTAGATCATCGCTTCCATATCGTTCATCGCCCGGGATTTGGGCGGCAGGATGACCCGGGGGTCGTCCACGTTGATCGGGCCGTCCGGGAGCCGGTCCAGGGCCTGCATCAGGATCCGGTTCGACTGATAGCACTCTTCGAGGCGCACCAGGAACCGGTCGTAGACGTCACCGTGCTCGCCCACCGGGACGTCGAAGTCGTAGGTCTCGTAGCCGAGGTAGGGCTTGTCCTTCCGCAGGTCCCACGGCACGCCGGAGGCGCGGAGCATCGGTCCGGAGAGCGAGTAGTTGATCGCCTCATCCGCGGTCAGCACGCCGATGTTCTGGGTGCGGCCCACCCAGACCGCGTTCCGGGTCAGGACCCGGTCGATCTCGTCGAGGGTGTCCGGAAAGGTCCGCGTGAACTCCCGGAGATCGGTGACGAACTGGTCCGGGACGTCGGCCAGGAGGCCGCCCACGCGCGTGAGGCTCGTGGTCAGCCGGGCACCGGTCCACATCTCCTGGAGGTTGTAGATCCGCTCGCGCTGCTGGAACGCCCAGAGGAACGGCGTGAAGGCGCCCAGGTCGATGGACGTGGTACCGAGCCAGACCATGTGGGAAATGATGCGGCTCATCTCGCAGGCGATGACGCGGAGCACCTGGCAGCGCGGCGTGATCTCGATCCCCATCAGTTTCTCGGCCGCGAGCGCCACGCCGACGTTGTTCGACATCGGCGCGAGGTAGTCGGTGCGGTCCGTCAGCGGAACGATCTGGTTGTAGTGGCGGTACTCGCCGAGCTTCTCGAAGCCGGAGTGCAGGTAGCCGACGTGCGGAATGACCCGGACGACGGTTTCTCCCTCGAGCTCCACGACGAGCCGCAGCACGCCGTGCGTGGCGGGGTGCTGCGGCCCGAGGTTGATGAGCAGGTGCTCGCCGCCGAGCTCCGGGTCGACGTCGGCGGGAGAGGCCGGGATGGGCACCCGGAGCGGATCGCCGGGGGCGCCGGCCCCGGGGGTGGCGACGGGGAGCTCGACGGTGCGCTTGGTCATTCGGAGTTCGGAATGCGGTCGCGCTGGCCGCGGGCCAGCCGGTCCCGCATTTCGGCGGGCAGCTCGTCGTACGACTCGGCGATGGCGAGCTCCTCGAGGGAGTAGTGGCCCTCGGGATTGACGTTCAGCGCCTGGCGGACCTGCTCGGAGCGGGAGAAGCGGCCGCGCAGCGGGAAGTCTTTGCGCAGCGGATAGCCCTCGGCGTAGGTCTCCCACATCAGGATCCGGCGCAGGTCCGGGTGGCCCGTGAAGCGCACGCCGAACATGTCGAAGACCTCGCGTTCGAGCCAGTTGGCGCCGGCCCAGAGATCGGTCACCGACGGCACCTCGAGCTCGCCCCGGGGGGCGAGCTCCACCTTGATCCGGAGATCCTGCCGGGAGCCGAGGGAGCGCAGGTTCCAGACCACTTCGAGAGCCCGCTCGCGGTCGCGGTATTCGACCGCGGTCACGTCCACCAGGTAGTTGTACTCCTGCCCGGTCGTGTCACGCAGCCAGCGGAGCACGTCACGGACCGCGCCCTTCGCCACGGTCACGATCGTCTCTCCCCGCGCCTCGACGACGCGGCCGATCGCGTTTCCGAAGGTCGCCTGAAGGGCCGGCGCGGAGGGATTCACGCCGAGCGGAACTGCTGGACGGAATTGCCGAAGGGCTCGGAGATCTCGTCGATCTGTTCCGGGGGAAGCCGGAGGCCCGTGTCGTCGAGCAGGTGCTCCACGCGGAGCGTGGGATCGAAGAGGTCTTCTCCCTTGATCTTCTTGTGGAGCATCAGGATGCCGTAGAGCAGTCCTTCGGGCCGGGGCGGACAGCCCGGGACGTAGACGTCCACCGGGACCACCGTGTCGATTCCCTGCACCATCGCGTAGTTGTCGAAGATGCCGCCGGTGGAGGCGCAGGCCCCCATCGAGATGACCCACTTGGGCTGGGGCATCTGGTCGTAGATGCGCCGGATCACCGGGGCCAGCTTGAACGGCAGGCGTCCGGCGCAGATCAGCACGTCGGACTGGCGGGGCGAAAACGCCTGCCGCTCCATCCCGAAGCGGGCCAGGTCGAAGCGGCTCGCCGCGGTGGCCATGAACTCGATGGCGCAGCAGGCCGTGCCGAAGGGCATCGGCCAGAGCGAATTGGCCCGCGACTGATTCACGGCCCAGTTGACGAGCGACGTGAGCTTGGTGGTCAGCCAGTTGTCGGAGCCGTTGACCGTTTCGAGGTGTTTCATACGCCCCGGTTTCTCAGTCCCATTGGAAGGCGCCGCGCTTCCACACGTAGATGTACCCCACGAACAGGATGGCGAGGAACACCAGCATTTCGATCAGCAGGAACCCCATGCCCGGTCCGCCGGCACCCCCGCTGCCGAGGAAGATGGTGGCCCACGGGATGAGGAAGACGGTCTCGATGTCGAAGACGATGAAGAGCATCGCCACGAGGTAGAATTTCACCGAAAAGCGCTCGTGGGCGGAACCGAGGGGCGGCATCCCGCTTTCGTAGGGCGCGCGCTTGACGGCCGTGGGGCGCCGGGGTCCCGCGAAGTGCGAGAGGACGATCATCCCGGCGGCGTTCACGATGACGAACGCCAGGAGGATGAGCCACGGGACGTAGGGTTGCAGCATTGGGTTCGTGAAATAATTCACGTGAAGGTTTTCGGAAGCTATCGGCCGCGGGGGTCACTGTCAACCGAATCGAGTGGCGTAAGTCTTGATGGCACCGATATATTGCGCGCCTATGTCCATCAAGTCCGACCGCTGGATCCGCCGGATGGCGAAGGAGCGCGGTATGATCGAGCCCTTCGCCGAGGAGCAGGTGCGGGACGGTTGCATTTCGTACGGGGTGTCGTCGTACGGCTACGACATGCGCGTGGCGCGGGACTTCAAGATCTTCACCAACGCCCTCTCGGCGATCGTGGACCCCAAGCGCTTCGACCCCGCCTCGTTCGTCGAGTTCGCGGGCGACGTCTGCGTGGTGCCTCCGAACTCGTTCGCGCTGGCCCGCTCGGTCGAGTACTTCCGGATCCCCCGGAACGTGCTCACGGTGTGCGTCGGCAAGAGCACGTACGCGCGCTGCGGGATCATCACCAACGTCACGCCCTTCGAGCCGGAATGGGAGGGGCACGTGACCCTCGAGATCTCCAACACCACGCCCCTGCCCGCCAAGATCTACGCCAACGAGGGGATCGCGCAGGTGCTGTTCTTCGAGGCGGACGCGGACGACGTGTGCGAGCGGAGCTACGCGGACAAGAAGGGGAAATACCAGGCCCAGCGCGGGATCACGCTGCCCAGGATTTAGGGCGCCGGGACTCCCTGCTCCTTCCGGGCACCGGCCGCGGTGATGACGACCGCGGCCGCCAACCCGATCACCAGCTTCCACTTCCATTCGACTTCGACCGCGGGCACGAAGACCTGGAGCAGGTTGAAGACGAAGTCGAACACGCCCACCAGGAGCCCCAGCAGCACCGTCCCCTGGAGGGACCGGCCCAATTGCATCAATCCACCCGCCGCCACCAGGGCGACCGCGCCCTGCCCCGCCGAGAGCGCCAGCACTCCGCCCCCCTCGTCCACGAGGCTCCCCACCACCGCCGCCCGGTGTCCGATCCGGCTGAACAGATACGTATCGAGGAGCAGCACGACGAGCCCGGCCACGGCCGCACACGCCGTCGCCCACACCGCATACCACACCGCCACTCGATTTTGATCCGCCGCCTCGGCCATGCGTCGCTCCCTGAAGACGGTCACAATTTGCCCCCCCGCGGCCCCGCGCGCTAGCGCAGAGCCCCCCGCGCTTCCTCGAGGGCGCCGCGGGCGGCGTCGATCCGGGACGCCAGATCGGTGACCTCCCGCTGGGCGGTGGCGGGATCCCCGTACCGGATCGCTTCGGCCACGCTCGGGAACGCGAGGGTGGCGTAGCCGTTGTCCACGTCCGACGCGAACTGGAGGCTCTTGAACCAGCTGCCGGCGTAGGTGAGGCCCTGGGGACGGGTCAGCCGCCGCTCGACCTGCATCAGGGCCCGGGTCGCCGCGGCCGCCCGCGCCGGGCTGAGGCCGCGGGCGAGGGCGCTGTCCCGGGCGGCCGCGAACGTGCGGGCGCTCGCCGTGAAGCGCTCGAGTGCGTCCCGCACGGGCTGGGTCCCGACGGTCCAGCCCCGATTCGAGATCTCGGAGTCGAGCTCCGACACGAGGTCCCCCATTTCCACGCCGAAGGCGGCGTAGTCGAAGGGCGCGACGTCCGCGTCGGCGAGCCGCGCGAGCAGCACGGCGTCCAGCTGGGCCGCGGTGCGGTGGGCGCGGAACTGCGGATCGCCGAACTTCGTCATCCAGGCGTAGTCGTCGTACTGGGAGTGGTAGACCCCGGAGGGTCCCCCGAATCCGATCTCGGCGGCCGGAATGCCCAGGTGGTGATAGAAGCCCGCGAAATCCGACCCGCCGCCCATGTTGCCGAGCTCGAGCGCGGTCGTGTCGCCGTGATGCGCCGCCAGCCAGGTGTCGTAGAGCGACCCCGGGCCCGACAGGGCGGGGACCGCCCGGGTGGCGTCGCGGATCAGCGGCTTGAGGGAGGGGGACCCGGCGCCGCCGAAGCTGGTTCCCGTGGCCATCGCGTCTTCGTTGACGTACACGATGGCGCGGGCCGACAGGGAGTCGGCCATCTGCTCCACCCATTCGGTCGAGCCGACGTCTCCCCACTCTTCCGCGTCCCAGGTCGCGAAGATGATGGTGCGGGCGGGCCGGATGCCGCGCTTCGCCAGCTCGGCGAACGCCCGCGCCACCGCCAGCACGGTCGTGGTGCCCGTCAGGTTGTCGTCGGCCCCCGGGCCCCAGGCGTCCCGGTGCGCCCCCATCACGATCCACTGATCCGGATAGACGGCCCCACGGATCATCCCGAACGTGTCCCAGATGGGGTGCATCGCCCGAGCCCCCTGCTCCACCCGCAGGCGGAGGTGCACCTCGGCGGGTCCGGGGCCCACGTGATAACGGAGCGGCAGGCCTCCCTGCCACCCCTGCGGCACGGAGACGCCTCCCAGGGCGGCCAGGATGCGCTCCGCATTGCCGTAGCCGATCGGGATCACCGGAATGTGCGGCACGTCGAGCGAGTCGAACGGCACGCGCCGGGCGCCCGGCACCGACGCCCAGCCGGGGGTGGTGGGATCGCCGTCGGGGTTCAGGACGCTGCCGCGCTGGATCCCGCCCCAGGGCCGCATCGGCCCCTCGGGATACACGTCACCCCGCACGTAACCGTCTTCGGCGGGGTCGGAATAGAGGATGAGGCCCAGCGCCCCGTGGCGCTCCGCTTCCCGCGCTTTGATCCCCCGGTAGGAGCGTCCGTAACGGGCGATCACGATCCTGCCCTTCACGCTGACGCCGAGGGAGTCGAGGGTGTGGTAGTCCTCGATGAGTCCGTAACCGACGTAGACCACCTGACCGGTGACGTCTCCGCTGGCGGCGGTGCCGTTGAAGGCGGGGACCTGCGGTCCCGCGGAGGTCGAGTCCCCGGCGACGGGAGGTTCCGCCAGCGTGAGCGCCTGCGGAGGGGCGCCGGGCTGGCCGATGAGCCAGAGGCCGGACGTGTCGGGTTGCGGCAGGAACACGTCGTAAGCCGCCGTCCAGGTCTCGAGCCCCCACCCCTTCATCAGGCCGATCACGTAGTCACGGGTCGCCGCCTGGGCGGGCGTGCCGGCCATGTGCGGACCCCGGGACAGGTCCCGGGTCCAGAGTCGGGCCGACTGCGTGTCCGGCACCGCGATGAGGGCCCGCTCGATCGAGTCTTCGCGGGCAACCGCGGAGGGGGCGAAGCCGACCTGCTGGGCGGCGAGGGCCGGAGGCAGCAGGAAGGCGGGAAGGGCGATGAGGGCGAGGGTGACGGGTCGCATGGCGTCCTTGGGGAAGACGGGAAAGGGGTCAGCTCCGGGTGATCATCCGGGAGTCGCGCTCATAGAACACGTATTCCCACGCCCAGTTGATCAGGACCAGCAGCTTCCGGCGGAATCCGATGAGCTGCATGATGTGCACCACCAGCCATACGACCCAGGCCGTGAATCCGTGGAAGGCCAGTTTCTTGAACTGCGCCACCGCGGCGTTCCGACCGATGGTGGCGAGCGAGCCGGGGTCTTTGTACCGGAACTCCCGCGGGGGCGCTCCGGTGAGCCGGCGCCGAAGGTTAGCGACCACCGTATCGGCCATCTGGATGGCCACCGGGGCGAGGAGGGGCAACGGCGCCCCGCCGGCTTCGAGGTAGGCGCAATCCCCGATGACGAACACGTCGTCCCGACCCGGCAGCTGCAGGGTGGGAGTCACGCGCACCCGCCCCTGCGGACCCGGGGACACGCCGAGCAGCGCGGCCGCCGGGGCGGCCTGCACGCCGGCGGCCCAGATCAGGGAGCGCGCCGGAATCACTTCCCCGCCCCCCAGGCGCACGCTCGCGCCGTCGAAGTCCACGACGGCCGCCCCGAAGCGCACCTCGACGTGCTTCCGCCAGAGCGTCTCGGCGGTGAATGACGAGAACGAGGGCCGCATCCCCCCCAGCAGGCGTTGGCCCGCTTCGAGCAGCAGAATGCGGACGTCCTGCACGTTGAGCTTGGGGGTGTCCCGGACCAGGACCAGCCGGATCAGCTCGGCCAAGGCTCCCGCCATCTCCACGCCGGTGGGGCCGCCGCCCACCACCACGAAGGTCAAGAGGGCCCGCCGCGACTCCGCGTCGGTGTCCAGGAGGGCCTGCTCGAAACAGGTGAGGACGTGATTCCGGATGGTGACGGCGTCCCCCAGGCTCTTCAGCCCCATCCCGTACCGGGTCACCCCGGGAATGCCGTAGAAGCTGGTCTCGCTGCCGAGTGCCAGCACCAGGACGTCGTAGGGCACCGGGCCGGGGCCGGTGAGGAGGCGCCGACTCTCCAGGTCCACCCCCGTCACCTCGGCCAGGTGGAAGTCCAGGTTGCGCTGGCCCCGCAGGATGCGGCGCACGGGCTGGGCGATGGACTCCGGCCACAGCCCGGCCATGGCGACCTGATAGAGCAGGGGCTGAAAGAGGTGGTAGTTGTTCCGGTCCACCAGCACGACGTCCACCGGGGCGCGAGCCAGGGCCCGCGCCACCCGCAGTCCCCCGAAGCCCGCGCCCGCGACGACGATCCTCGGAGCCATGGAGGCGGGACTCAGTCCAGGACCACCGCCGTGCCGTAACAGAGCACCTCGGTGGCGGAGCTCCGCTGCCCGCCGATTTCTGACGCGTCGTAGCAAACGCCGAGGATGGCGTTGGCCCCCAGCTCGCGGGCGTGGGTGATCATGAGCTCGTACGCGGTTTCCCGCGCCTGCTCGCACATCTCGGTGTACGCGCCGATGTTCCCGCCCACGATCGCCTTGAGTCCGCCGAGGAGTCCCTGGCTGATGGTGGGAGCGCGGACGATGATGCCCCGCACCAGTCCTTTGTATTCCCGGACGCGCCGGCCTTCGACGGTGAAGGTGGTGGACACGATCAGCGGGGACGTGATGGCCACGGAGCCTCCTTGGGGGGGTCAGTCCGACTCGGAAAGAATCGCGATATCCTTGGACTGGTCGGCCGTGATGCGCCCCCGGACGGCGTTCCGGGCGTCGAGCAGGACGATCACCGGCTGGTGCGTCTTCGCTTCCTCGGGCGTGAGCTGGGCGTAGGCGATGACGATCACGTGGTCGCCCGGGTGGACCAGGCGCGCGGCGGCGCCGTTCACGCAGATCGTTCCCGAGCCGCGCTTCCCGGTGATGGTGTAGGTCTCGAACCGGTTCCCGTTGTTGACGTCCACCACCTGCACCCGCTCGAAGGGCACGATCCCCGCCGCGTCGAGGAGATCGGCGTCGATGGTGATGCTGCCTTCGTAATGGAGCTCGGCCTGGGTCACCGTCGCGCGGTGGAGCTTGGCCTTGCACAGGGTGAGGTACATGGAACCAAGATAGCACGCCGCCCAAGCCGCTTGCTCCGGGGGCCGGCCGCCGTGTATCATCCGACGGGCTTCCCTGGACGTCCTCCCCGGGAGATGCGGATGTCGCAGACGCCGTCCCTCGTCCGTTCACTGATCGGCCGGAAGGTCCTGATGGCCGTCTCGGGCGGGGTGCTCCTGCTCTTCGTCCTCGCCCACATGGCGGGCAATCTCCACTTTTTCGAAGGCCCGGCGCGGATCGACGCCTACGCCCGGTTTCTGCGGACCGTGGGCGAGCCGGTCCTGGGGTACGGGCAGGCCCTGTGGATCGTCCGGATCGTGCTCCTGGTGTCGGTCGCCGTGCACCTCTGGTCCGCCTGGGCGGTTACCCGGGCGTCCTGGGCCGCGCGCCCCCTGGGATACCGGCGGCTCGAGGCCGTGGAGACCTCCTATGCCGCGCGGACGATGCGCTGGGGCGGCGTCATCTTGATCCTGTTCATCGTCTTCCATCTCCTGGATCTGACCTTCGGACGCGCGAACCCGTCGTACGTCGAGCTCGATCCCTACCACAACATGGTGGCGAGTTTCAGCCGCTGGCCGGTGGCCGTCTCCTATCTCGTGGCGATGGCGGCGCTGTGCCTGCACCTGTATCACGGCATCTACAGCGCGTGTCAGACCCTGGGGCTCAATCATCCCCGCTACAACCGTTGGCGCCGCGGCTTCGCGGCGCTGTACGCGCTGGTGGTGGCGGCGGGGTTCGCGTCGGTGCCGGTCGCGGTGCTGACGGGCTGGGGGAGGTGACCGTGGAGCTCAGGAGCGGCGTTCCAACCGGTCCGATCGGCGAGCAGTGGGAGCGGCACCGCTTCGAGATGAAGCTCGTGAACCCGGCGAACAAGCGGAAGCACACGGTCATCGTCGTCGGCTCCGGGCTGGCGGGCGCCTCGGCCGCCGCTTCCCTCGCCGAGCTGGGCTATCAGGTGCGGTGCTTCTGCTTTCAGGACTCGCCGCGCCGGGCGCACTCGATCGCGGCCCAGGGGGGGATCAACGCCGCCAAGAACTATCAGAACGACGGGGACTCGGTCTACCGGCTCTTCTACGACACCGTGAAAGGCGGCGACTTCCGCTCCCGGGAGGCCAACGTCTACCGGCTGGCGCAGATCTCGGTCCAGATCATCGATCAGTGCGCGGCCCAGGGCGTCCCCTTCGCCCGCGAGTACGGGGGGCTGCTCGCGAACCGATCGTTCGGCGGCGCCCAGGTATCACGGACCTTCTACGCCCGCGGCCAGACGGGCCAGCAGCTCCTCCTCGGCGCCTATCAGGCGTTGGCGCGCCAGATCGGCGCGGGCGGCGTGGTGATGCATCCCCGCACCGAGATGCTGGACCTGATCGTGATCGACGGGCAGGCCCGGGGCATCGTGGTGCGGGATCTCGTGACCGGGGCCGTGTCCTCGCACCTCGCCGACGCCGTGGTGCTCGGGACCGGCGGCTACAGCAACGTCTTTTTCCTCTCGACCAACGCCAAGGGCTGCAACGTCACCGCCACCTGGCGGGCCCACAAGCGCGGCGCGCTCTTCGCCAACCCCTGCTTCACCCAGATCCATCCGACCTGCATCCCGGTGCACGGCGAGCACCAGTCGAAGCTGACCCTGATGAGCGAGTCCCTGCGGAACGACGGCCGGGTCTGGGTGCCGAAGACCCGGGGCGACACCCGGGCGCCCGATCAGATCCCGGACGGGGAGCGCGATTACTACCTCGAGCGGATGTACCCGAGCTTCGGCAACCTGGTCCCCCGGGACGTCGCGAGCCGCCGGGCGAAGGACATCTGCGACGATGGGCTCGGGGTCGGGGGCGGCCACGCGGTGTACCTGGATTTGCGGGACGCCATCGGGCGCCTCGGCGCGTCCGGCGTGGCCGAGCGTTACGGGAACCTCTTCGAGATGTACCAGCGGATCACGGGGGAGGACCCCTACCGGGTGCCGATGCGCATCTACCCCGCCCCCCACTACACGATGGGCGGGCTCTGGGTGGACTACAACCTGATGAGCACCCTCCCCGGCCTGCACGTGATCGGCGAGGCGAACTTTTCCGACCACGGTGCCAACCGGCTGGGGGCCAGTGCGCTGATGCAGGGCCTGGCAGACGGGTACTTCATCCTGCCCTACACCATCGGCAACTATCTCGCGCAGGCCAGGCTCCCGCCCGTCAGCCCGTCCCATCCGGAGGTGCGCCGGACCGAAGCGGACGTCGCGGAGAAGGTGCGGAAGCTCCTGGCCGTCAAGGGCTCCCGGAGTGTGGACAGCTTCCACCGCGAGCTCGGCCGCCTGATGTGGGACGAATGCGGGATGTCCCGGAACCGGGCCGGTCTCGAGGGCGCGATCGACCGGGTGCGGGCCTTGCGGGAGCGGTTCTGGAAGGACGTGTTCGTCGCGGGGTCGGGCGAAGACCTGAATCAGTCGCTCGAGAAGGCGGGCCGGGTGGCGGATTTTCTCGAGTTCGCCGAGCTGATGTGCGAGGACGCTCTGCACCGGGAGGAGTCGTGCGGCGGCCACTTCCGCGAAGAGTACCAGACCGCGGACGGCGAGGCCAAGCGCGACGACGCCCGCTTCTCCTACGTGGCGGCGTGGGAGTTCGCCGGCGTGGGGAACGCGCCGAAGCTCTCCAAGGAGCCGCTCGAGTTCGAGCACGTTCATCTGGCCCAGCGGAGTTACAAGTGAAGCTCATCCTTCAGGTGTGGCGGCAGGCCGGGCGGGAGGCGCGGGGGGGGTTCGTCCGCTACGAGGTGCCCGATGCGTCGCCCGACATCTCGTTCCTCGAGCTGCTCGACCTCCTGAACGAGTCCCTTATCGCGAAGCGCGAGGAGCCGGTCGCGTTCGATCACGACTGCCGGGAGGGGATCTGCGGAAGCTGCGGCATGGTGATCAACGGCCGGCCGCACGGCCCCCAGCGCCACACCACCGCCTGCCAACTCCACCTCCGGCACTTCCAGGACGGGCAGGAGATCTGGATCGAGCCCTGGCGGGCGCGGGCCTTTCCGGTGCTGAAGGACCTGGTGGTGGACCGGAGTGCGTTCGACCGGGTCATTCAGGCGGGCGGGTTCATCACCGCCCGCACCGGCAGCGCCCCGGAGGCGAACACCATTCCGGTCGCCAAGCGCGACGCGGATCTGGCGATGGACGCGGCGCAGTGCATCGGCTGCGGCGCCTGCGTCGCCGCGTGTCCCAACGCCTCCGCCACGCTCTTCGTGGCGGCCAAGGTGAGTCACCTGGGTCTGCTCCCCCAGGGCCAGCCGGAACGGTATGCGCGGGTGGTGAAGATGGTCGACGCCATGGACGCCGAAGGATTCGGGGCCTGCACCAATCACGGGGAGTGCATGGCCGCCTGCCCCAAGGGGATCAGCCTGGACTTCATCGCCCGGCTGAACCGGGACTATCTCAAGGCCACCCTGGCCCCGCCGCCGGAAGGCGCGGGGTGGAGCGGTGCTTAGAGCGACACCGCTTTCATCGTGTCGAGCACCGATTGGGCCGACTTCGCGAGGTCGGCCTTTTCGTTGGGGGAGAGCTCGACCGGAACGATCTGCTCGAGCCCCTTGCGGCCGATCTTGCACGGCACGCCGGAGTACATCCCCGTGAGGCCGAACTCTCCGTCCAGCCAGGCCGAGCAGGGCAGGACGCGCTTCTGGTCCTTCACGATCGCCTCGACCATCTCGACCGCGGCCGCCGACGGCGCATAGTAGGCGGACCCGGTCTTCAGATGCTGCACGATCTCCGCGCCGCCGTTGCGGGTGCGCGTGACGATGGCGTCGAGCTTGTCCTGGGCGAGGAGCTGGGTCACGGGAATTCCGGAGACCGTGGTGCAGGAAATCAGCGGCACCATCGTGTCCCCGTGGCCGCCGAGGACCATCGCCTGGATGTCCTTCACCGAGACGTCGAGGGCTTCGGCCAGGAAAGCCCGGTAGCGCGCCGTGTCCAGCACGCCGGCCATCCCGATGACGCGCTCCCGGGGGAACCCCGTGACCTGCTTGGTCACCCAGCACATCACGTCGAGCGGGTTCGAGATGACGACGACGAGCGCGGCGGGCGACACCTTCTTGATCTCGGCGGCAACCGACTTCACGATGTCGGCGTTGGTGCGCACCAGATCGTCCCGGCTCATCCCCGGCTTCCGCGCGATGCCGGCCGTGACGACGAAGACTTCGCTTCCCTGGGACGCCCGGTAGTCGTTCGCCCCCACCACCCGCGTGTCGAAGCCCTCGATCGGCGCGGATTCCCATTGATCGAGGGCTTTCCCCTGCGGGACGCCCTCGACGACGTCCACCAGCACCACGGTGCGGGCCAGCTCCTTCTCCGCCAGCCGCTGCGCCGTGGTGGCGCCGACGTTTCCCGCGCCGACCACCGTGATCTTGTTCAGCATTTCGGCGTTTCCCGATGGAAGTGTGTGGCCAAAGCTAACCGGTTTCAGTGGCGCCCGGTCAGGGACGCGGCCGTGGGCAGGAGCTGGGAGGCCTGCCAGTTGTCGAGACGATAGACCGTCGGATCCCCGGCCCGGGTGACCCAGAACGCGCCCGAAAGCGAGTCGAGGGCCAGGGCCAACAGCGGCCGGGCGCCCGCGCCCCGGACCGTAATGGTCCGATGCACGCGCGGCTTCGTCCGGGTCAGGGAATCCATCTGGGCCGGCGTCGCGAAGCCCTGGGCGTCCACGGTGCGCAGCTGGGCCAGCAGGATCGCCACCTTGGACGAGTCGGCGGGGGCCGTGCCGAGAAGCCACTTCTGCTTGCTCCGGCGGAGCGTGTACCCCTTCCCCACCCCGGTGACCTCGATCTGCTCCACGCTGTCCGCGATCACTCCCCCGATGTGGTGATCGCGCCAGGAGTCCGGGGAACGGCGGACCAGCCCCGGAAGGGCGCCGCGCCAGAGATAGACCGAGTCCGAGCGTGCCATCCGTACGTAGCCGGTCCCGTAGCCCGGTCCCGTGGTCCCGACCAGGAGGGTCAGCAGCGGGTGGGCGAGCGGACCCACGACGAGCGTCCACGCGCCGCTGTCCACGCCCATCCGCGCGAACGACGTGGGGCTCACCGCGGCGAGCTCCCGGGGCGCGGTGTCCTCCAGGGCGCTCACGAGATCCGAACCCGCCGCCGGCGCGGCGGGGTGCCCGTCGACGGTCCAGACTCCGGCCGCGCTCTGGGCGAGGCGGACCGTGTCTTGCGCCTTGATGATGGTGAAGGTATCCCGGGTCTCCGGCGGCACGCGCGGGACCACCAGCGAGCCGCCCAGCCGGTCCGAGCCGCGGGAGAGGAGCTGGGAGAGGCCCCAGAGAACGAGCAGGACGAGGAGCGCGAGCGCGATGCGGCGCAGCTGGCGCGTGGTCATGCCGCCCCCGCGGCCAGCGGCCGGTAGGGCCGGCGGGTGCGGGCGCGCCGGCGCGCCAGCCGGACCGCCCCGAAGCAGGCCACGAGGAGTGGGACCCCGACGATGTTTCCGTACCGTACGGCGGCGCGTACCGCGGCGCTGGGGAACACGAGGGGCGGCGGCGCGCGGTCTTTCGAACGGATGGCGATCAGCGCCTCGTCCTGCGCCAGCCAGTCTACCGCGTTCAGCAGGAAGGTCTCATTCTCCGGCGCGTTCGTGACGTAGCGGTCGCTCGCGAAATCGCCGTTCCCCACCACCACGAGCCGCCCCGCCCCCGCCCCCGCCCCCGTCGGCGCCTTGGGGACGACCTGCACCGCGAGGAGCCGGGACGACGTGTTTTCCCGCGGGAAGGGCTGCTGCGGGGAGAGCATGACTTCCTGGCTCTCCAGGCCGCCGTACCGTGACGTGACCACGAGCGGCGTCACGGTGCCCTGGGCGGCTCCGGTGGTGTCGATGGAGCTGGTCCACGGCAGGAGGACGCTCGAGAGCTCGGCGTTGATCGGGGTCGCCTTCGTGGAGAGACCGCGGGGCCACAGCGGGTAGGGCATGATGACCTGACCGAACTGGCTGGGCAGGCTCACCTGGGCGTTCGACGCCAGGTCGTAGACCATGTCGGAGCGGATGGCCACGCCGGAAGGACGGATCAGCCCGTTCCAGCCCACCGGGCGGCCGCTCGCGAACGGGGCCTGGGGCGACCGGGCCGTCCCGCTCGCCATCACGAGGGCGCTGCCGCCGTGCGCCAGGAATTGGCGGAGCGGGTCGCTCTGCTTCTGCGGCAGCGAGTCGGGAGTGCCCGAGAGGACCAGCACCTTGAGCCCCGCCGGAAGCGCCGAATCCGCCGCCAGGCTGATGTCCCGGAGGTCGTAGCCGCGGCCCAGGGCGTCCCGCACGGCGCCGAACGTCGGCGCCCCGGCGGGGCCGGGCGGGCCGGCATTGACCTGGATCCACCCCAGCGCGGGCCGCGAGGTGCGGGTCAGATCCCGGATGAACGACGTCAGCCGGTATTCGAGATCGTCGGTCTTCCGCAGGAACGGAATCTGCCGGTTGGCGTTGGCGAACTCGACCGCCAGGCCCAGGTAGCCCTCCTTCACCTGGAGGGACCCCTGCCCGACCACGTTGAACTGCACCGGAGGAATGTCGAGGGCCTCGGCCTCCCGCGCCGCGGCGCTGTCGTGCGTGGGGTCGAGCTCGACCACCCGCACCTTGCCGTGTCCCGCCGACCGGTAGTCGCCGAGGAGATCGTCCACGTCTCGCTTCAGGAAGGCGACCTGGGGCGGCAGGGTGCTCGAGGCGAAGAGCTTGATGGTGACGAGATCGGGAAGCTGGCGGAGAATGTTCCGCGTGGCCGGCGACAGCGTGTACTGCCGCCCCGGGCTCAGATCGAGCCGGCCGCCGATGTGCCGCCCGAACAGATTGAGCACGATGAGCGCCGCCACCAGGAGCGTGGTGCCGAGGCGCAGCCGCCGCAGCTCCGCGCCTCGGGGGGCCAGTTTGCGCCGGGCCAGCCCGAGATACGCCAGCGCCAGGAACACGCCCGCGAGCGTGAGGAAGTAGATCGCGTCACGCAGGTCGATCAGCCCCCGCCCGATCTGCTCGAAGTGCGGCAGGACGCCCAGAGACGCCGCGGCGTTGCCGAGCGCCGGCGGCAGCCCCACGAGCAGGGGGTCGAGACCGACGAGCACGAGGACGAACATCACCAGCACGCCCACGATGAACGCCGTCACCTGATTGCGCGTGATGCTCGACGACCAGACCCCCACGCCGGCCAGGCCCGCGATGAGGAGGGCCGAGCCCAAGTACTGGGCGAACAGAACGCCCACGTCCATCCGGGCCCCGAGGGCGAGCCCGAGCGGAATGGGGAGGGTGGCCGCCAGCGCGATCCAGAGAAAGAACACCTGTCCCAGATATTTTCCGAGGAGCAGCTCCAGCTCCGTGATCGGCTGGGCCAACACCACCTCGACGATCCCGGAGCGCGTGTCCTCGGCCAGCGCCCGCATCGTGACGGCCGGCACCAGAAACAGCAGCAGCCACGGCAGGAGGTCCAGCATCGGGCGGAGCGACGCCGCACCGAAGGTCTCGATCTGGCGGAAGCAGAGGAAGTCGTTCACGCCGACGAACACGATCAGCAGGATGTACGCCGTCGCCTGGTCGAAGAGGGCCCGGAGCTCGCGGCGGGCCACCGCGCGCACCGCGTTCACTGGCCGCCCTCCGGCGCCGGCGCGGCGGTGAGCTGCCGGAAGAGGCTCTCCAGGCTTCCCTGCTCCTGGTGCAGCTCGTAGAGAACCCAGCGCTCCCGGGTGGCCAGGGCGAAGATCTGGGGACGCAGATCGTCGGCGCCGGTGCTGGTGAGCGTGACGCGCGTCCGGCCGCCGGGAACCGGGGAGGGCTCCGCGCGGGTCACCCCCGGGAGCGCGCCGAGCTTCTCGGCCACACCGGAGCCGGTCGCTTCCACGGAGACCTGGACCGCGCCCTCGGCGCGCTGAATGAGCGCGTCCACCCCGCCGTCCGCCACGATCCGTCCCCGGTTGATGATGAGGAGGCGCGAGCAGCTCTGGCGGACCTCGGAGAGGACGTGGGTGGAGAGCAGCACGGTGCGATCCCGGCCCAGGTCCGCGATGAGGTGGCGGATTTCCACGCGCTGATTGGGATCGAGGCCCTCGGTGGGCTCGTCGAGCACGAGCAGATCCGGACGATGGAGAATGGCTTGCGCGAGGCCCGTGCGTTGGCGGAAGCCCTTGGACAGCTCGCCGACGGGACGGTAAAACACCGGCTCGAGCCCGGTGGACTGCACCGCGGTATCGAGGGCCCGGGCCCGCTCGGGGCCGGTGATCGCCCGCAGGTCCGCGATGAACCCCAGATAGTCACAGACCAGCATGTCCCCGTAGAGCGGATTGTTCTCCGGCAGGTAGCCGATCCGGCGCTTCGCGGCCCGGGCGTCGGCCGCGAGGGGAGCGCCGTCCAGTGTGATCGACCCCGCGTCGGGCTCGAGGAACTGGGTGATCATCCGCATCGTGGTCGACTTGCCGGCTCCATTGGGGCCCAGGAAGCCGACGACTTCCCCGCGGTCGATGGTGAACGAGACGGAGTCGACGGCGGTGACACCGTCGAAGCGCTTGGCGACGTCCTGCAGGGCGAGCAGCGGCATGGCGTGAGGGAGAAGGTGGAGTCGCCGACCATCGTAACGGGTCCCGGCGCCGGATGGAAGTCGTTTCGGCGCGAATCGCCTGCGACTATCCGCCCCGCGTATGCATCTCGCGGTGCGGGTCGGCGCGGAGGGTCGCGGCGGGGACCAGCGGGGTCCGGTGGACCAGCTGGAGCCGGTCCTCCGCGCCGCGGTCCGCGCGGCCGGTCCACGCGCTCCGCACCAGCGCCTCCAGCTCCCCCTCGTCCGCTCCCCGCCGCAGGGCTTCCCGGAGATCGACTCCGCGCTCGGCGTAGAGGCAAAGGAACCAGGTGCCGTCGGCGGTGAGCCGGCTGCGGTCGCAGGACCCGCAAAAGGGCGCCGTAGTCGACGCGATGATGCCGAAGGGTGTCCCGTCGGGGAGGCGGAACCGCTCGGCCGGCGCCGAGGGGTTGGCCGGATCGGGGTCGGGCACCGGAGCGCCGAAGCTGGCGCCGATCCGTTCCAGGATCTCCCGCCGCGGCACCACCTGCTCCGCGGACCAGCGGGTGGCGCCCCCCACGTCCATGTATTCGATGAATCGCACTTCGAGGCCGTGGTCCCGGCCGAACGCCAGGAGATCCGTGATCTCGTCGTCGTTGAAGCCGCGGATCACCACGGCGTTGAGTTTGACCGACCGGAAGCCCGCGCGGCCCGCCGCGGCGAGGCCCGCGAGAATCGATTCGTGGCGGTCGGTACGCGCGAATGCCTCGAGCCGCTCGGCGTGCAGGGTGTCGAGGCTCACCGTCACCCGGTCCAGGCCCGCCGCGCGCAGCGGCTCGGCCCAGCGGGAGAGCAGGAGGCCGTTGGTGGTGAGCGAGAGGTCGCCGATCCGGTCGTCCCGCTTGAGGGCGCGCACGAGGTCCGGAAGGTCGTGGCGCAGGAGCGGCTCACCGCCGGTCAGGCGGATGCGGGTGACGCCCAGGCCGGTGAAGACCCGCGCCAGACGCGCGACCTCCTCGAAGGTGAGGATGGACGCGCGCGGGAGCCAGACGTACTCGTCCTCCGGCATGCAGTACCGGCAGCGCATGTTGCAGCGGTCGGTGACCGAGATCCGCAGGCTGCGGAGCGGCCGGCGGAGGCGGTCCAGGAGGGGCGCCGTCATCGTGGTCCGACCATCGACGGGTGGCCGGCCGGATCCACCCAGGTGGCGGTCCCGTCGGCACGCAGCTCCTTCTTCCAGATGGGGAGACGCCGCTTGATCTCCTCGATCAGGTAGCGGCAGGCGGCGAACGCGTCGGCGCGGTGCGGCGTGGCGACCACGATCGCGACGCTCGCCTCCTCGGCCGGCACCAGCCCCACGCGGTGCCGCACCGCGATGCGGGCCTCTCCCCACTGCCGCCGGGCCTCGGCCAGGATCCGGTCCAGCTCGGCCTCGGCCATCGCGTCGTAGGCCGAATACTCGATGCCGGTCACCCCGCCGTCCCCCGGGCCATCCCGCACCGTCCCCAGAAAGACGCACGTCCCCCCGCACTCCGGAGCGGTGACTTCGGCGAGCAACGGCTCGAGCGCGAGCGGACTCGCGGTGAGATAGGGCATCACCCGCCCGCGAGCGGCGGCAGGAGGGCCACCTCGTCCCCGTCGGTCACCGGCGCGTCCAGACGGGAGTGCCGGCGATTCACCGCGGCGAGGGGAGCCGGGGGGATGGCGGCGGCCCCCGGCCATTCGTCCCGGGCGCGGTCCAGCACGTCGGCGACCGTGGCGGGGAGCCGAAGGATCAGGGTTCCCTCCGCGCGCCCCGCCAGCTCCGCGTAGCGGGCGAAAAAGCGCACCCGCACCGTGGCGGTGGCCAAGACGGCGGCTTTCATCGGGGAGAACCTACCGGGTTCTAGGGCCCCGTGGTACCCGTGGCGAGCCCGTGCCAAATGCGGGCCTGTTTCGCCGTCGGATTCGGGATCCGCGTCAGCGTGATTTGCGTGACCGGCCGTTCGCGCACGGTGGCGTGGAGCGTGAGCTCCTGCCCGCCCCGGCGGATCACGAGATCCAGCGGCGCTCCCGCCCGGCCCCGGTAGCGGTCCCGGAAGGTCGGGCCGAAGTCGGCCGCTGCGGTGACGGGGATGTCCCCGATCCGCACGAGTGTATCCCCGACCTCGACGCCCGCGTCCGCGGCGGCCGTGCCCGGCGTGACGCCCGTGAGCACGCTGAAGTTCTGGGAGGTCGTGATGCCGAGGAAGGGATTGGTGGAGTGCTGGACGGCATACGCGAGCCCCGCCTTGGCGAAGACGTCCGCGTACGGCAGGGAGTCCCGCCCGTTGACGTAACGCCGGTAGAAGGTCTCGACGTCCGGCATCCCGTTCTCCTGGAGCAGGCGGAGGAGGTCGCGGGTGGAAAACCCCTTCCCCGCCCGGTAGAACCCGGTGAAGAGGGCCCGCATCACGTCGTCCAGGCTGTGGGCGTCGTCGGTCGCGTCACGGATCGAAATGTCGAGCAGGAGTCCGGTGAGCGAACCCTTCGGGTAGTACATCTGCGAACTGTTGTCGTAGACCTCGTTGATCCAGGTGGCGAGAGACCCGTCCTCTTCACTCCAGGGCTCCGGGATCTGATCGACGGTTTCGATGTTCTCGTGCACGTGATCGATGAAGTCTTGGTCGCTCCAGAGGCCCGCCCGCCAGTTGGTGAGGTCGGCGTAATAGTCCGTCACGCCTTCCGACCACCAGAGCAACGGTGTGTATTGCTCGTCCCGGTACTCGTACGGCCACATCTGGACGGGCCGGATCCGCTTGACGTTCCAGAGATGAAAGAACTCGTGCGCCATCAGCGGATCCATGAAACCGCCGAGGTTGCCGGCGGCGTCCGCGAATCCCGGGCCCGCGGGCATCACGTCGAACTGGCTGTACAGATGCTCCAGCCCGCCGGCCCAGTTGACGGTATCCCGGACTACGTCGAAGAAGATGGTATAGACGTCGTAGGGAGCTCCGCCCATCAACTGGTCCTGCACCGTCGCCATCTTCGCCACGTCGCGCCGCATCCTCGCCGCGACCGCCGGCGTGTAGTCCGTCGCCGGCCAAACGGCGATCCGGATCCGCTTGCCTCCGGCCTCGAGCGAGTCCACCGAGAACCTGCCTAGGAACGTCTCGGCGTCGGCGAGCACGTCGTAGTCGGGCGCCGTGTACCCGCCGTTCGGACCGGACGCGAGCGCCGTGGTCACGCGCCAGCCGTCGGGTACCGAGAAGCGCACCTCGGCCGGCCGATCGAGGTGCCCGGGCTGGTACAGGAAGAGATTGGTGCCGAGGAACTGCGCGAGATCGCCGCGGATGCGCGCCATCGAGAGATCGAGGGTGTCGGCCAGCTCGTCGAACGCCACCGTCACCGACGGCGTGCCGCCGGTGGCGACCCGCCAGGTGGTCTTGTCGGCACGGTCCCAGAAGAGCGCCCCGCCGCCGGCATCGTGCGCGCCGAAATGACGGACGAAGCGGGCGTAATTCTGGATTTCGTAATTGCCGGGGCTCCACGCGGGGAGAGCCACGTAGAGCGTGTCGAGCCCCGCCGTGGGAAAGGTGGCCTCGACGTGGAACAGCTTGGTGTCGGGATCGGGGACGGACACGCGGTACCGGACGGTCTGAGCCGAGAGGGGCAACGCGACCAGGGCGAGGAGCAGATGGCGCACGGGAGGCACTCCGGAGGCTGAATGTGAGCCGTGGTTCATAAAACGATGCGGCCCCGACGGTTAGTCGAGGCCGCGGGTTTCAGTCGTGCGCCAAACGGCGGATCAGGACGCGACCTGTTGCCCGCTCGCGTCCGCCACCATCGCGCGCAACTCCTTGCTGGGCTTGAAGACAGGCACCGGACGGGCGGCGACTTCGACCGGATCGCCGGTCCGGGGGTTCCGGGCCATCCGGGTCTTCCGCTGGCGGATCTTAAAGGTCCCAAACCCGCGTATCTCAATGTTATGCTGCTCGGAGAGCGCCGCCTTGACCGCGTCCAGGAAGGAATCCACGACTCGGGCGCAGTCCTTCTTGGAGATCAGGGGACCGGCGGTACGAGCGATTTGGGCGGTGACCTTCTCGACAAGATCAGCCTTCGTCATCCGTTCCCCCTCAAGGGCCAGGGCGGCCGAGCCGGGGGGCATATTATGGGCTACCCTGTTGACTGTCAAGAGCTTGGAGGAACTCTCGGAAGTGTCCTTGAGCGTCGTGGGGGCCTGGTGAGGCCTCCGGGTGGTACTGGACCGCGAAAATTGGGGCCTCCCTGTGCCGGACTCCTTCGACGGTCCCGTCGTTGAGGTTAAGGTGGGTGACCTCAAGCGACTTGGCACCCGGGACTCCCCCCGTGTCTCCCCGCACCGCGAACCCGTGGTTCTGGGATGTGATAAGTACTTGTCCCGTATTCACATCCCGCACGGGATGGTTCCCCCCTCGGTGTCCGTACGGGAGCTTCACGGTCTCTCCCCCCAGAGCCAGCCCGAGGAGCTGGTGCCCCAGGCAGATCCCGAACATCGGGAGCCGTCCGTCGGCCAGGGTGCGGATCGTGTCGATGGCGTAGCCCACCGCGGCCGGATCGCCGGGGCCGTTCGAGAGAAAGATCCCATCCGGCTCGAGCTCGCGGACTTCGGCCGCGGTGGTCGCCGCCGGCACCACGGTGACCCGGCAGCCGTTCTGAACGAACAGCCGGAGGATGTTTCGCTTCATTCCGTAGTCGTAGGCCACGACGTGGTGTCGGGCGTCCCGCGGGCCCTCTTCGTACCGCGTGGCGATCGTGGCCCGGCTCGCGAGGTCGAGGCCGTTCATGTCGGGCGATGCCGCGAGGAGCTGGCGGACCGCGTCGCCGGGGCTCTCTCCCAGCGCCAAGGCGCCGCGCATCGCGCCTTTGGAGCGGATGTGCCGGGTGAGCTGGCGGGTGTCGACGTCGGTGATCAGCGGGACGCGGGCGGCGGCAAGCCACTCGAGGAGCGGGCCGGTGGAACGCCAGTTCGAGGGCTGCACCGAGAGCTCGCGGACCACGACGCCCGCGACGCGGGGCCGGTCCGACTCCACGTCCTCGGGATTGATGCCGTAGTTGCCGATCATCGGCGCGGTCATCACGACGAGCTGGCCCAGGAACGACGGGTCGGTGAAGACCTCCTGGTATCCGCTCAGATTGGTGGTGAAAACGACTTCAGCGCAGGTCGGCTCGAACGGGAGCGGCGCGGTTCCGCGGAACCAGGCGCCATCCTCGAGGAGCACGTAGGCCGGTTTCAGGTCAGTGACGCGGCGCGGGGGTCGCGGGAGTGGTCGGAGGCGTGGAGGTGGTCGGCGCCGGCGTGCTCTGCAGCGGGAGCGGGGCGGCCTGCACCGGCGCCGGAGCCTGGATCTGTCCCTGGAGTACGGAGTGCGGCGCGCCGCTCTGCGACGACATGAACGCGAGGATGAGCGCGAGGAACAGGAAGATCCCCGCGCACCACCAGGTCAGCTTGGTCAGGAGTGTGACCGTCTGCCGGCCGCCCATGAACATCTCGGTGCCGCCCCCGCCGCCGAGCGAGGCGAGCCCGCCACCCTGCCCCGCCTGGAACAGCACGGCGGTCGCGAGGACGACGGCGTCGATGAGCAGGAGTACCAGGAAGAATGTGTACATTTGCCGGCGCGGATAATACCTAGGACCCCGCGGTTCGCACAAGTTGTGCCCAGGCATCGGGTTCGAGCGACGCCCCGCCGACCAGAACCCCGTCGATCTCGGGCTCCGCCAGGAGGCCCCCGATGTTCCCCGGATTGACGCTTCCGCCGTACAGAACGCGGGGGGCCCGGCCCCCGCGCTCCACCAGCCACCGCCGGATCTCCCGATGCACCGCCGCGGCGTCCTGCGGGGTGGCGTTCTTCCCGGTGCCGATGGCCCAGACGGGCTCGTAGGCCAGCACCACACCCGCCACCGCCTCGGCGCCCAGCCCATCCAAGGCTCCACCCAGCTGCCGGGTCACCACGGTGAGGGTCTCGCCCGCCTCGCGGGCCGACAGCTCTTCGCCCACGCACAGCATCGGGATGAGGCCGCCGGCGAGGGCCGCCCGCACCTTCTTCGCGGTGTCGGCATCGGATTCCCCGAACAGCTTCCGGCGCTCCGAGTGTCCCACCAGCGTGGCCCGCGCCCCGGCCTGCGCCACGATGGGCGCGGAGACCGCGCCGGTGAACGCCCCCTTCGCCTCCCAGTGGATATCCTGGGCGCCCACGATGATCTCGGGACGCTCCCGCAAGGCTCCGGCCACGGCCTCGAGGGACGCGGCCGGCGGGAAGAACCAGATCTCGCGTCCGGCGGCGGGGGGGGCGAGCCCGAGAAACCGGGCGCAGTAGGCCCGCGCGTCGGCGGGCCCGAGATGCATCTTCCAGTTCGCGGCGAAGAGCAGACGCCTCACGCGTCCTCGAGCGCCATCACGCCGGGGAGCGGCTTCCCTTCGAGGAACTCGAGGGAGGCGCCTCCGCCGGTGGAGACGTGAGACAGGCGGGCCTCGAGCCCGGCTACGGCGGCCGCCGAGTCGCCCCCGCCCACGATGGTGACCGTGCCCTTCGCGCCCGCCTCCACCAGCGCGTTGGCGACCGCGCGGGTGCCGGCGTCGAACGGAGGCGTTTCGAACACGCCCATCGGGCCGTTCCAGAGCACCGTCTTGGCCTTGAGGATCCGGGCCCGGAAGTCCGCCGCGGTGGTCTGATCGATGTCGTACACGGCCCAGCCCGCGGGGATGGCGTCCGACGCGACGCTCTTGCGCTCGGCGGCGCGGTCGAGCGCCGGGGCGACCACCGCGCCGCGCGGCAGGATGAGCTTCTTGCCGGCCTGGGCGAGCAGCTCCTTGGCGAGGGCAACCCGGTCGCGCTCGACGAGCGATGTGCCGACCTCGAAGCCCAGCGCGGCGAAAAACGTGCAGGCCATCGCGCCGCCGATCAGGACCTCGTCCACCCGCGGCAGGAGGGCCTCGATGACGTCGATCTTTCCCGAGATCTTGGCGCCGCCCAGCACCGCGACGAAGGGCCGCTTGGGCGCCGCCAGCGCGTCTCCCAGGTATTGCAGCTCCTTCTGCATCAAGAACCCGGCCACCGCCGGCTTGAGCAGGTGCGCGACGGCTTCGGTGGAGGCGTGCGCGCGATGCGCGGACCCGAACGCGTCGTCCACGTAGAAATCGCCGAGCGCGGCGAAGGTGCGGGCCAGCTCCGGGTCGTTCTTTTCTTCCCCCGGCCAGAAGCGGGTGTTCTCCACCAGCGCCACGCCGCCGCGCGGCAGCCGCTTGGTGGCCGGCACGCCCTGGACGGCGTCGGGAATGAACTCGACCGGCGCGCCCAGCAGGTGTTCGAGCGTGGGGATCACCTGCCGGAGGGAGTACTGCGGATCGGGGGCTCCCTTGGGGCGGCCCAGGTGCGAGAGCAGGACCACGCGCGCCCCCCGCTCCCGCAGGTAGGTGATGGTCGGCAGAGCCGCGCGGATGCGCGTGTCGTCGGTCACCGCGCCGTTCTTCAACGGCACGTTGAAGTCCACGCGCACCAGGGCCCGCTTGCCGTCGAGCGCCTCCTTCGGGAGGTCGCCCAACGTCCGTTTGCTCACGGCCTGGATCCGAGGTACGAGAGCAGGTCCACGCAGCGCGCCGAGTATCCCATTTCGTTGTCGTACCAGGCGGTCACGTGGAGGAGCGTCCCGTCGATGACGGCCGTGGAGGCCGAGTCCACCACGCTCGAGTACCGCGACCCGATGTAGTCGTGCGAGACCAGCTGCTCGTCGGAGACGTCCAGGATGCCCTTGAGCGCGCCCGCCGCCGCGGCCTTGAACGCCCGGTTCACGTCGTCGACCGTGGCCGGCTTGGCGAGGTCCGCGACCAGCTCCACCACCGAGACGTCGGGCGTGGGCACGCGGAGGGAGATGCCGTCGATCTTTCCCTTCACCTCGGGAATCACGAGACCCGTGGCCTTCGCGGCCCCGGTGGTCGTGGGGATGATCGACAGCGCCGCCGCGCGCGCCCGGCGGAGATCCTTGTGCGGAAGGTCGAGAATCTGCTGATCGTTGGTGTAGCTGTGCACCGTGGTCATGAAGCCGTGCACGAAGCCCCAGTGGTCCAGGATGACCTTGACCACCGGTACCAGGCAGTTCGTGGTGCAGGAAGCGTTGGAAATGATCTGGTGCTTGGCCGGGTCGTATTTCTGGTGATTGACCCCCATCACGATCGTGATGTCCTCGCCCTTGGCGGGCGCGGAAATCACGACCTTCTTCGCGCCGGCGGCGAGGTGCTTGGCCGCGTTGTCGCGGTCGGTGAAGCGGCCCGTGCTCTCGAGGACGAGCTGCACCCCGAGGTCCTTCCAGGGGAGCTTCTCCGGCTCCTTGATGGCGGAGACCTTGATCTCCCTGCCGTTGACCAGCAGCGCGTCCGACCGGGCCTCCACGGTGCCGGGGAATCGGCCGTGCACCGAGTCGTACGTGAGCAGGTGGGCCAGCGTCTTGGTGTCGGTGATGTCGTTGACGCCGACGATCTCGATCCCGCCCGCGCCGGCCGTCGTGGCCGCCCGCAGCACATTGCGGCCGATCCGGCCGAATCCGTTGATGCCAACCCGCACGGCCATGTCTCTTCGCTCCTACGTGAAGTCGGGGATGACGGCGCGGCCGAAGGTGACGGCCGCGATCCGTGTGGCTCCGCCCCGGGCCAAAGCCTGAGCCGCGGCGGCCAGCGTGGCGCCGGTGGTGAAGACGTCGTCCACCAGAACTTCGTTCCGCATTCCGATCTTCCCGTTCCGCGCCCGAAAAGCCCCCGCCACGTTCGCCAGGCGCGCCGCCGGTGTCAACGTGGTCTGCGTGGCGGTCTCCCGAATGCGCTCGAGCACGCCGACGCGCACCGGCACCCCCCAGGCGGCGCCCAGCGCCCGGGCGAGCGCTTCACTTTGATTGTACCCTCGGCGCCGCAGCCGGTGGGGAGCCAGGGGAATCGGCACGAGGCACGCCCCGGGCTCCGGGGGCGCCACGTGCTTCGCCATCACCGCCGCGAGGTCGGCCGCGATTCTCGGGAGCCCGCCGTACTTCAGCGCGTGCACGGCCCGCCGGGCGGGCGCGTCGAGCCAGACCGCCGAGCGGACCTGGCCGAGCTCGGCGGGCCATTCGCGACAGAGGCGGCAGGAGCCGAAATGGGGCTCGGGCTGGCCGCAGCGGCCGCACCAGGGCGGCCGGACGGGCCGCCAGCGGTGACGGCAGACGGCGCAGACGATATCGTCGCACCGGACGAACGGGAGGACGGACCCGCACAGCAGACATTCGGCCGGAAGGAAGAGCTGGGCGAGGGCGTCAGGCACGGAGGGCGCGCTCCACGGCGGCGCGCATCACCTCCACCGGGGCGCGGACCCCGGGAAAGAAGCGTTCGAAGGCGGCCGCCCCCTGCGCGACCAGCATGTCGCGGCCGTCGCCCGCGCGCCGGTCGCCGCCCGTTCCCAGGGCGCGCAGCCAGCGCGTGCCGCCGGAGCGATACACGAGGTCCAGGGCCACCGCCCCGGCATCCAGTCGGCCGGGATCGAGGGGGAGCGGGTCCGAGTCCCGGAGCCCGAGCGGCGTCGCATTGATCACGACGTCGGCCACGTCGTCCGCCGCCTCCCGGACCTGGAGGGCCAGGCGCTCCCGCGCCCACGCGACGAACCGGCGAGCCGTCTCGGCCCGGCGGGACCGGACGTGGAGGATGGCTCCGGCATCCGCGGCCGCCGCCGCCACGGCCCGGGCCGAGCCCCCCGTGCCCAGGACCAGCCAGCGCCCGCCGCGTCCGACGCCGAGCCGCGCAAGCGCCGCCGTGACGCCGGCAACATCGGTGTTGTCCCCCACCAGCGCGCCCTCCTCCACCCAGAACGTATTGCACGCGCCGGCCCGTTCGCAGGCATCCGTTTTCCGCGCGACGTACCCGGCGGCCGCCTCCTTGTGGGGAACGGTCACGTTGCCGGCGGCGCCGACGGCGGTGAGGGCGGACAGCACCGTGCCCAGGGAGGGCGCGGGAGCGCGGAGCGCGACGTAGGAGCCGGGGATGCCGAGCGCCCGCATCGCGGCGTTGTGCATCGTGGGGGACAGCGAGTGGGAGACGGGGTCTCCCAGGAGAGCCAGGAACCGCGGCTCAGCGCGGGGGGCCACCGGCCGCCTCCCGCGCCAGCCGCTCGACCGCGGCCGCGATCAGGGCCTCGAGCTCGGCGCAGGTCTCGCGGTAGACCTCGAGGTCACCCCCGAACGGGTCGCTCACCTCGGCGTCGGCGCCGGTCCGGCCGGCGAACTCGCCCAGCACGAAGACCCGCCCGTCCCCGCCCAGCTCGTCCACCCGGGCGCGATGGTGACGGGCCATCGTCAGGATGAGATCGGAATCCTCCACGAGTTCGCGCGTGAGGAGCCGGGCACGATGACTGGACAGGTCGAGCCCGCGCTCCAGCGCGACCAGGTAGGCGCCCTCGGAGGCCGGGGCGCCGTCCCAGGCTCCCGTTCCCGCCGACGAGACCTGCACCCCGCCGAGCTCCCGGTCGTCGAGAGCCTTCGAAAGCAGCGCGGCGGCGAGAGGACTCCGGCAGATGTTGCCGGTGCAGACGAGCAGTATCCGTTTGGTCATGGCGCGAGCGAGCCCACCGCGGCGCGGAGCTCCGCCTGGGACAGGGCTCCCGGGCGCACCAGACGCGGCGTCGGCGACGTGCAATCAACCACGGTGGAGGGCGGGCGGTTCCCCAGCACGCCCCCGTCGAGCACCAGAAGCGTGCCCGCGGTCACGGGGCCCGCGAAGTCGCGCGTGATGGCCTCGGCCCCGGGCGCGGGTGGCTGGCCGGGCAGGTTCGCGGAGGTGGACGTGAGCGGCTCCCCCAGGGCCGCGACCAGCGCGGCGATGAGCGGATGCGCGGTCCAGCGGACCGCGATCCCGCCCTCCGGGCCCCGGAGGATGTCGGGCAGCCCGCCGCCGCCGGGCAGGACCAGGGTCAGCGGACCGGGCCAGAAGGCGCGCGCCATCGCGTCCGCGGACTCATGGAAGCCCAGTCCTTGGGCTTCGGCCATCGCGCGGTTGCTGACGAGCAGCAGGAAGGGCTTCCCCGGCTCGCGCCCCTTGAGGCGGGCCAGCGCGGCCACGGGCGCGGGCCGCGCGAGCGACCCCAGACCGTACACCGTCTCGGTGGGATATGCGACCAGCCCCTCGGCCCGCAGATGTGCCACGACGCGCGGCGTGGACGCGCGGGCGGCCTCCGGGGTGTCGAACGGCACTACCCCGGTCATCGGAGGTCACGGGCGAGGGCCTCGGCGATCCGGAAGTCGTCGGATGTGGTCACCTTGAAGTTATGCGGCGTGTCCGGCACCACGTCCACGGGGAAGCCGGCGCGCTCGCAGAGCTCGCCGTCGTCGGTGGGCAGGGCGTCTCCGGCCGGGAGCCGGCGCAGCGCTTCGCGCAGCATCGCCCGGGGAAATCCCTGGGGCGTCTGGGCCCGCCAGAGCCGGTCGCGGGGGATGGTGCGGACCACCCGGGAGTCCCCCTCCACCTCTTTCACGGTATCCGACAGCGGCACGGCGGCGACCGCGCCCACGCCGCTCCGCGCCCGGGTGATGACGGCGTCGATCGTGCCGCGATTCGGGAAGGGCCGCGCGGCATCGTGCACGAGTACGACGCCGCACACGTCGGGGAGGGCGCCCACGCCGGCCCGCACCGACGCGATCCGCGTGTCGCCGCCGGCCGCCAGGCTCAGACGCTCCCCCACCAGCTTGGCGAGCCAGTCGGGCGGATGGCCGGCGAAGGCGCTCGGCAGGACCGCGACCACGTGCGCCACGTCGGGGTGGGACGTGAAGGGCCGCAGCGCCCGGAGCAGCATCGGCACGCCCAGGATCGGCCGGAACTGCTTGGGTTCGCCGGGGCCGGCGCGGACCCCCGCCCCGGCGCCCACCACGACCACGCCGACGTCAGGCGGCGAGGCGCCGGGCGAGCTCACCGATGTGCTCCAGTCCCACGACCTCGAGCCCGTCCACGCGGAGACGGGAGCGCGCCGACAGGAACGCCCGGCGGAACCCCTGGCGGCCGGCCTCGGCGAGGCGGCGCTCGACACCGGCGACGGGGCGGATCTCTCCCCCCAGCCCGACCTCGCCGAGGAAGAGCGCGTCCGCGGGCGCAGGGCGGTCGTGAATGCTCGATACCAGCGCGGCGGTCACGGCGAGGTCGGTGGACGGCTCGACGAGACGGACGCCGCCGGTCACGTTCACGAAGACGTCGAGATCCGAAAAGGGCAATCCGCCCCGCCGCTCGAGCACGGCCAGGAGGACGGCGAGCCGCCGCTGGTCGAATCCGGTGGCGACCCGCTGCGGCGTGCCGAACCCGGCCTTGGCCGCGAGCGCCTGGATCTCCACCAGGAGCGGGCGCGTTCCCTCCATCAGCGCCGTGACGGCGGAGCCGGAAACGCCGGTCTGGCGCCCGGCCAGGAACAGGGCGGCCGGGTCGGGCACGGCCTCGAGCCCCCGCGCGGTCATCCGGAAGACGCCGATCTCGTCCACCGATCCGAACCGGTTCTTCACGGCGCGGAGGATCCGGTGGTCGAGCGTCGCTTCGCCCTCGAAGTAGAGCACGGTGTCCACGATGTGTTCGAGGGTGCGGGGCCCGGCGATGCCGCCCCCCTTCGTCACGTGGCCCACCAGCATGACGGCGGGGCCCTGGTCCTTCGCGAACCGCATCATCCGGGCGGCGCATTCACGCACTTGGCCCACGTTGCCGGGGGCGCCTTCGAGCTCGTCGGTATACGTGGTCTGGATGGAATCGAGGAACACCACCTTGGCGCCCAGGGCCGCGGCGTGGGCCACGATGGATTCGAGCCGCGTTTCCCCCAGGGCGTGGACCGCGTGGGCCTCGGCACCGAGGCGGTCCGCGCGGAGCCGCAGCTGGTCGGGGGATTCTTCGCCGGAGACGTAGAGGGTCCGGATGCCGGCCTGCTCGAGCCGGGCGGCGGCTTGCAGGAGGAGGGTGGACTTGCCGATGCCGGGTTCCCCGCCGACCAGAACCAGCGACCCCGGCACGATCCCGCCGCCGAGGACAAAATCGAACTCGGCGATGCCGGTCTTCCATCTCTCCCGGCTCGACCCCGCGACGTCCCCCAGCCGCACCGGCGAGGTCCCGCTCAGAAGCGCTTGCGGATGCCGGACGTCTGACGCCTGCCGTCGTTTGACGGCCACCGGCTCCTCGACCAGCGAGTTCCAGGCGCCACAGGCGTCGCACCGGCCGGCCCACTTGGGCTGCTCGGCGCCGCACTCGCCGCACCGGAAGACCGAGCGTGGCTTAGCCACCGGCGGCCGGCGCGGGCGCGCCGCGGTCGGTGTAATTGTCGAAGCGCGTGTATTCCTTCTTGAAGTAGAGCTTGATGGTGCCCGTGGGCCCGTTGCGCTGCTTCCCGACGATCAGCTCCGCCAGCCCCTCGATGTTCTCGTCGCTCTTGGGATCCACGGGGCCGTCGTAGAACTCCTGCCGGTAGATGAAGCAGACCAGGTCGGCGTCCTGCTCGATGGCGCCGGATTCGCGGAGGTCCGACAGCTGCGGGCGCCGGTGCTCCCCGCCCCGCTGCTCGGGGGCGCGGGAGAGCTGGGACAGCGCCAGCACCGGGACGTTCAGCTCCTTGGCCAGCGCCTTGAGGGCCCGGGAGATGTAGGAAATTTCCTGCTGGCGGCTTTCCACGTTGGTGGGGCCCTGCATCAGCTGGAGGTAGTCCACGACGACGAGCCCGATGTCGTGCTCGGCCTTGAGCCGGCGAGCCTTGGAGCGCATGCCGAGGGGCGTGAGCGCCGCGGAGTCGTCGATCCAGATGGGGGCGGTCCCCAGGAGCCCGGCGGCCCGGGCCAGCTTCGGGTAATCGTCGTCCCGCAGGGCCCCCCGGCGCAGGCGCTGCGCGTCCACCAGCCCTTCGGAGCACAGGAGCCGCTGCACCAGCGCGTCCTTGGACATTTCCAGCGAGAAGATCGCGGTGCCGACGTTGTGCTCGATGGCCGCGTGCTGGACCACGTTCAGCACGAGGGCGGTCTTCCCCATCGACGGCCGCGCCGCGATGATCACGAGGTCCGCCTTCTGGAACCCCGCCGTGAGGCGGTCCAGGTCCACGAACCCCGAGGGCACGCCGGTGACGGCACCCGCGCCCCCCTGCAGCTGCTCGATCCGCTCCATCGCCGGCCAGACCAGCTCCTTGAGGCGGCTGAACTCCTCGGAGCGCCGCATCTGCGCCACCTGGAACACCCGGTGCTCCGCGTTGTCGAGCACCTCGCTCGACTCGGCACCGGAGTCGTAGACGTCCTGGATGATCTCCGTCGCGGCCTCCACCAGCCGGCGCAGGACGGCCTTGTCCCGGACGATCTTCGCGTGGTAGGAGACGTTGGCGGCGGTGGGGACGACGTCGATGAGCGCGCCGACGTACTCCATGCCGCCGATGCGGTCGAGATCGCCACGCCGGGTGAGCTCGTCTCCCAGGGTGACCGGATCGATGACCTCGCGCTTCTCGGTGAGGCTCGCCATCGCGCGGAAGAGCACGCGGTGGGCCTCGCGGTAGAACATGGTGTCGTCGAGCACCTCGACCGCCTGCAGGGCCGCGTCTTGCGAGAGCATCATCGCGCAGAGGACGGCCTGCTCGGCTTCGTTGCTCCAGGGCGGCTGGCGGCCGCCGAAGGTGCGGTCAGGCGTCGAGGAGACGGCGGGCGAAGCGGACGTCATCCCAGGTCGGTTTCTTCCAGTTCGGGTTGCGGAGGAGCGCGGCCGGGTGGTAGGTGACCACCACCGGAATGCCCCGGAAACGATGCACTTTATTTCGAAGCGCGCCTAGGGCCGACTTGGCGTCGAGCAGGCTCTGCGCGGCGGTCCCGCCCATCGCCAGAATGACCTTGGGATGCAGCAGCTCGATCTGACGCCACAGGTACGGCAGGCAGGCGGCGACCTCGTCGTACTGCGGCGTCCGATTGTCGGGAGGGCGGCACTTCACGACATTGCAGATGTAGACCTGCTCCCGAGGAAGCTCGATCGCGGCGAGGATCTTGGTGAGCAGCTCCCCCGCCTGCCCCACGAAGGGCCGTCCGGTCTCGTCTTCGGTCCGGCCCGGGCCCTCGCCCACCACCACGAGTCGCGCCTGATCCGACCCTTCCCCCGGCACCGTCTTGGTGCGCGTCTCGCAGAGCCGGCACTTCTCGCACGACGCGATCAGCGTCGCGACGGCCGCGAGCGACGCGGCTTCGCGGATGGGGTCCTTCGTGAACAGGTCGCCGGAGGGTGGGTCGTAGATGATCCCGGCGGGGGGCATGGGGGTGTCGTCTCTCGGTGGCCCCGGGCTCGCGCCCGGGGTCTGGGAAGGCGGGGCCCCATCTGGTTTACCTGACCCCGGACGCCAGTCCGGGGATGCGGCAGCGCTGAGGCTTTCGGACTGCGGCAGCACGACCCCGTCCGTCCCCAGCTCCCGCTGCTGTTCGAGATAGGCCCGCGCCAGCGCCCGGGGATCGGTCACGGCAGCCGGGGCGCGGCGACGTCGAGAATCCGCTCGGCCACCTCGCGCTTCGAGAGGAGCGGGAGCGCGACGCGATCCCCGTCCCGCGTGAGGATCGTCACCTTGTTGGTGCTGACCTCGAAGCCCGCGCCCGGCTCGAGCGCGTCATTGAGCACGATCAGGTCCAGCTGCTTGTCCTTCAGTTTCCGCTCGGCGTGCCGCACGCCGTCGCCGGTTTCCAGCGCGAAGCCCACCATCACGCAGCCCGGAGGGCGGCGGAGGGAGCCCAGGACGTCGGGCGTCGGCACGAGCGACAGCGTCAGCTTGCCCTGGCGGCGGGGGCGCTTGGCCGCTGCGGCCGCGGCGGGCCGGAAGTCCGCCGGCGCCGCCGCCATGAACAGCGCCGCGGCGCCCGCCAGGGCGCGCTGGACCTCGCGTTTCAAGTCTTCGGTGGATTCGATCCGCACGACGTCCGCGCCCGCGGGCACGGGCAGATCGGTGGGACCCGTCACCAGGGTGACCGCGGCCCCGCGGGCCAGGGCGGCTTCGGCCAGCGCGAACCCCATCCGGCCCGACGAGGGGTTGGTGATCACCCGGACCGGATCGAGGTGCTCCCGGGTCGGACCCGCCGTCACCACCACGTGGCGACCGCGCCAAGGGCCCGCGGGCGCGAGCAGGCGGCGCACCGCCGCCAGGATGGTCTCGGGCTCGCTCATCCGCCCCGGGCGCTCGCTCGGGCCTTCGGCGAGGGCGCCGGTCTCGGGACCCACCAGCGTCCACCCCCGGGTCGCGAGGGTCCGGAGATTCGCCTGGGTGGCGGGGTGCGCGTACATCGCGTCGTTCATCGCGGGTGCCGCGAGCACCGGGCCGCTCCGGGCGGCGAGCAGAGACGTCAGGAAGTCGTCCGCCAACCCCTGGGCGGCCCGGGCCAGGAGCTGGGCCGTGGCGGGCGCCACCACCACCAGGTCCGGCCGTTTGGCGAGCTCGATGTGGGCGAGCGCGCGCCCCGGCTCCCACAGGGAGGTGACCACGCGCCGTCCGGTGAGGGCCTCGAAGGTGAGCGGACGCACGAACTCCGCCGCCGCGGCGGTCATCACCACGTCCACGGCGGCGCCGTCCTCGGCGAGGCGCCGGGCCAGGACACAGCTCTTGTAGCAGGCGATTCCGCCCGACACGCCGAGGACGACGTGGCGGCCGGCGAGGCGCATCAGCCCTCCTGGCGCCGCCGCCGCACCAGCTTGTACCGCAGGTGCCCCTGCACCAGCTCCTGCAGGGCGCGGGTCGTGAGCTTCTCCTCGAACGCCACCGACCGGTCGCGGGGGAACTCGTTCACGAACCGGGCGAACTTGGCCGCGACCAGGACGCCCAGGTACTTGTTCTGGGTCTGGTCCGCGACTTCCGACGGGGTGATGATCCGCATGGCCTGCTCCTCGTGTGTTATTCCGGGCCGCTCTGCTCCAGGGCCTCGGTCAGTCCGATCAGAACCTCGTTCACCAGCTCCCGGTAGCGCGTGGGCCGGGAAGGCACGTCCCCCTCGCCGCGGGCGATGGCCGCCACGGCGCGCACCGCCAGGTCGAGCTGGTCGTTCACGACCACGTAGTCGTATTGCTCCGACTCCAGCACTTCGCTCCGCGCGATCTCCAGCCGCTCCCGGATCTTGCCGATGCGGTCGGTGCGCCGGAACGTGAGCCGCGCCACCAGCGCCTGGGCGGAGGGCGGCAGGATGAAGATGGCGACCGCGCCGGGCGGCGGGTAAGCCCGCCGCACGGCCCGGGCCCCCTGGATCTCGATGTCGAGCACCGCGTGCCGCCCCGCCGCGAGCACCCGGTCCACCTCGGCCTTGAGGGTCCCGTACCGCTCGCCGGCGTACTCCGCCCACTCCAGAAAGTCCCCCCGCGCCACGCGGGCTTCGAAATCGGCCCGGCTCAGAAAGTGGTAGGACTGCCCCTCCACTTCCCCGGCCCGCGGCGCCCGCGTCGTGGCGGACACCGAATAGCCGAACTCGGCCGGCCAGTCCGCCAGGAGCCGCTTCGCGATCGTCGTCTTGCCGCCCCCCGAGGGCGACGACAGTACCACGACCCGCGGCGTCACTCGAGATTCTCGAGTTGCTCCCGAAAACGCTCCAGCTCGCCCTTCATCGCGATGACCGCTTGCGTGATCGCCGCGTCGTTCGCCTTGGATCCCATCGTGTTCACCTCGCGGAGCAGCTCCTGCGCGAGGAACCCGAGCTGCTTCCCCACCGCGGCGTCACCCCGCAGGGCGCTCCGGCACGCCGCCAGGTGGGTGCGGAACCGCACCAGCTCCTCGCTGATGTCCACCCGGTCCGCCATCAGGGCGATCTCCAGGGCCAGCCGTTGCTCGTCGACCCGGACGCCGCCGGCGAGCTGCGCCACCGCCTGCCGCAGGCGCGCCAGCTCCGCGGTGAGCCGCTCCGGTGCCCGCGCTTCGACCTTCGCCGCCCCCGCCTCGAGCGCGTCGAGCCGCCCGAGGAGATCGCGCGCCAGGGCCTGTCCCTCGCGCTCCCGCATCGCGAGCACCTCGCGGGCGGCAGCCTCGACCACGGGCTGCACCTCGGCCCACTCGGCCTCCCGGGCGCCGCTCCCCCCGGAACGGAGCACCTCGGGGTGGCGCGCCACCAGCCCGATGTCGGGCTCGCCCTTCAGCCGGAGCTTCTTCTTGAGCTCCCGCATCGCGTTCACCACCGCGCGGGCCCGGTCCAGGTCCACGCTCACGCCGTCCGCGCCGGCGGCCGTCTCGGCCCAGCGGGCAGACACCGTCACGTGGCCCCGGTCGAGGATCTGGCGGAGCCGGTCCCGCAGCTCCCCCTCCACGCCGGCCAGCTCGGCCGGCAGCTTCAGCTGGGGATTGAAATAGCGGTGGTTGACGGTGCGGATGTCCACCCGCAACCGTCCCCCCGCCACCACTCCCTCGGCGGACCCGAATCCCGTCATGCTGCGCGGCACAGTCTTGAAAGCTACCGGAGCACGCTCAGTTGTTGAAGGTCCAGCGCACGCCGTAGACCTGCGCGTTCTTGGGGTAGTCGGCGCCGACCAGGTAGGAGGACCGCATGTAGTTGTTGTTCCGGATCAGCCAGAAAACCGTCACCCCGGCGATCCGCATCTCGAGGTTGGCTTCCGTGAAGGTGGCCCCCCGCATCGGCAGCGCCCCGGCGGAATCGAGCCCGCCGAGGGGCGACCGGCTCCAGGACTCCCCCGCGTACTCCGCCCGCAGCTCGAAAATCCCGCTGCGGAACACCCGCCAGAACTTGGAATCGAAGGTGAGCGAGTACCGCGCGTGGTGCGGCGGCGTGAAGTCCCCTCCCCCGGCCGTGGGCTCGTAGTACCACCCCGACAGGGTGAACCCCGGATAGGGGTGGAGACTCGCCTGCACCGTGGCCACCGTGGTCCGCGGCACCGGCTCGAGCGCCGTGACCGGCTCGATCCCCGCGGCGAACCCGACGGGCTGAAAAGGATCGAGCCGGGCCCCTCCCACCTCCAGGGAGCCGAGGCGACTCTCCCACCGGACCGCGCCGGACAGGTCCAGGGTGCGCTGCGCCGTGTCCTGGGGCAGGGCCGGTGCCTGGAGGTCCTTCGCCCACGCGGCGTCCCCGCGCAGCGAGAATCCGAGCGGCAGGACGATGCCCAGGGCGCCGTGAGCCCGGGTGCCGCGGCGATTCCCCCCGTAGGTGGAGTGCCGGGCGTCCCCGGCCAGGGTGATCCACGGCAGCGGCATCCAGCTGGCGTGCCCGTCGACGCGCAGGGGCCTGGTCCGGTCCGACAGCGTGGCGGTGAGCCCCGCGCTGGCGCGGGCCGTGGTCTCCTCGAGATCGAGCTGCCCCTGCCGCAGCGACCGGTCCGCGACCACCGTGTCGCCGCTCACGCTCGTGGTCGCGAGCGCGAGCTGGGCCCGGAACCCCGGCCCGTCGTCCCGGGTGGCGTAGAAGGCGCGGAACATCGCGTCGGTGCGCTTCTGCTTCCAGGGCACCACCGCTTCCCCGTCGTCCCCTTCCCGGTCCCAGCTCGATGTGATGAGCTGGTACGCCGCCCCCAGCCGTCCCGTGGGGACGTACTCGCCCTGCAGCCAGAGATCCACCGAGTTGAAGGGCGTGGTGGTGGTGGACGGATCGCCGTTCGTGTTGTTGTAATCGGCGCCGACGGCCATCCCCGCGCCCGAACGCCAGCGCTTGGCGAAGCCCCCGCGGTAGCCGGTGGTCGAAAATTGCCCCGTCTTCACGTCCACTTCGCTGGTGGCGAAGGTCGAGCGCTGGCGCGCCGTGACCAGGTACACCCGCAGGCTTCCCGGCAGGACCAGGACTTCGACCCGCTCCACGGGGCCCAGGGGAATCCGCGCGGGATCGAGCCAGACCGAGTCACGCCCGAGGGGAACGTACGGAACACCGTCGAGATACACCTCGAGCGCCGCGGGTCCGCGGCCGGCGTAGATGACGGGCTCCGCCGCGCCGAAGAATCCCCCGCGCACGACGTACACTCCCGGGATGTGGTTCAGCAGGTCGGACAGCGTGACGACGTCCGACATCACGAGCGAGTCCCGCGGAAACACGTAGCGGTCGCCGTGGGGCAGCGGCCCCGGGGGCGTGACCGCGGGAAGGACCGGCAGAAAATGCGGCACCGTGTCGCGGGTGGTGTCGGGGCCCGGCACGGTGTCCCGGGCCGCGAGCGTATCCCGGGCCGTCGTGTCGCGCGCGGTGGTGTCGCGCTGCGCGCGGAGCGGCGCCGAGGCGAGGAGCGCCGCCAGGGCGGCGAGCGCGAGCCGGGAAGTCGCGGCGCCGCTGGCTACGCGCCGGCCCGGCGTAACACGAACTCGGAGAAGAGCCGCACCCCCACGCCCGTGGGGCCCTTGGTCTGGTGCGGGGCTTCCCCGTCGGTGTAGGCGGTGCCCGCGATGTCGAGATGCACCCAGGGGTACCCGTCCACGAACTCCTTGAGGAACCACCCGCCCGTGATGGTGCCGGCGCCCCGCCCCCCCGAGTTCTTGACGTCGGCGATGTCGGACTTGAGGAGATCGCGGTAGTCGTCCCAGAGCGGGAGGGGCCAGCACCGTTCGCCGGCCCGTTCCCCCGCGCTCTGCACTTCGGCCACGAGGGCGTCGTCGTTGCCCATCACTCCGGTCGCCACCTGGCCGAGCGCGACCGTCACGGCTCCGGTGAGCGTGGCGGCGTCGATCACGGCCGCGGGCCGGTAGCGCCGCACGTACGAGAGGGCGTCGCAGAGAATCAGGCGTCCCTCGGCATCCGTGTTGATCACCTCGATGGTCTTGCCCAGATGGCTGGTGATGACGTCCCCCGGCTTCACCGCCGTGCCGGACGGCAGGTTCTCGGTGCTGGGGATCACGCCGATCACGTTGAGCGCCGGCTTGAGCCGCCCGAGCGCCTCGAAAGTCCCGAGCACCGCCGCCGCGCCGGACATGTCGAACTTCATGTCCTCCATGTTCTGCGCCGGCTTGATCGAGATCCCGCCGGAATCGAAGGTGACGCCCTTCCCCACCAGGATCACGGGGGCGCCGGCCCCGCCGCCCTTGTACTCGAGGACGATGAACCGCGGCTCCTCCACCGAGCCCTGCGCCACCGCGAGCAGGGCTCCCATTCGTTCCTTCTTGATGGCGGCGAGGTCCAGGACGGTCACGGCCATGCCGTGACGCGTCGCGAGCTCCCGGGCCTGGTCGCCCAGGAAGGTCGGGGTGCACCGGTTCCCCGGGAGCATCTGGAGCCAGCGCGTGTAGCGCGCCCCCTCGGCGATCGCGGCGCCCACCGCCCGCCCGGCCTCCGTGTCTTTCGCGTCCGCCGGCGCCGTGACCAGCGTGACCGCCTCCACCTCGGCCTTGGCCTCCTCCGCGGGGCGCTTCAGTTCCGTGAAGGCCCACGATCCGTGGGACGCTCCCTCGGTGAGCACCTGACCCACGTCGCGGGCCCCCACGCCGTTCCGCGCGTCGGACAGGACGGCGAGCGCGAGGCGCGCCACCCCGAGCCCCCGGGCGCGCTTCCCGGCCACGGCGGCCCCGCGCCGGAGCGCCGCGCGAGTCACGTCCCCGCCTTTCCCGACGCCGACCAGGAGGACGCGCTGGGCGACCCCGGTGCCGTAGAAGAGGGCGGCCTCGTCCTTCCGCCCCTTGTAGTCGCCGCTCGCGTAGGCGCGGGCGATGGTACCGCCCGTCGCCCGGTCCAGGTCCGCCAGGGAGGCCGGGAGGGCGGTGCCCTGCGGCACGAGCACCGCGAGCAGCGGAGTGTCGACCTGATCGAGAGGGGCGGCGACGACGGTGCTGTTCATGTCAGGTGCTCGATGATCGCGTCGGCGAACTTGGACGTGGATACCTCGGTGGCTCCGGGCATCTGCCGGGCCAGGTCGTAGGTGACCCGCTTGGCGGCCAGGGCCCCCTCGATGCCTCCGATGACGGCGCCGCCCGCCGTTCCCCAGCCGATCTCCTCCAGCATCATCACGCCGGAGAGAATCACGCTGCCGGGGTTCACTTTGTCCTGGCCCGCGTACTTGGGAGCCGTGCCGTGCGTGGCTTCGAACACGGCGTAGCCGTCGCCCACGTTCGCCCCCGGGGCCATCCCGAGCCCGCCCACCTGCGCGGCGCAGGCGTCCGACAGATAGTCGCCGTTCAGGTTGGGCGTCGCGATCACCGAATACTCGTCGGGGCGCAGCAGCACCTGCTGGAACATCGCGTCCGCGATCCGGTCCTTGATCAGCACTCTTCCCTCCGGCCGCTTCCCACCCGTCTCGGCCTCGGTGATGGTCTGGGGACCGAACCGCTCCTTCGCGATCTGATATCCCCAGTCCCGGAAGGCGCCTTCCGTGAATTTCTGAATGTTGCCTTTGTGCACGAGCGTCACCGACGGGCGGTGGTGGTCGATCGCGTACTGGACGGCCTTCGCCACCAGACGCTGCGAGCCGAACTTCGACATCGGCTTCACGCCGATGGCGCTCCCCTGCCGCAGGGTCTTGACCCCGAGCTGCATCATCAGGAAGTCGCGGAGCTGGTCGGCCTTCTCGCTGCCCGCTTCGAACTCGATCCCGGCGTAGACGTCCTCGATGTTCTCGCGGAAAATCACGACGTCGAGCTTCTGCGGCTCCCGGACCGGCGCGGGCACGCCGGCGAACCAGCGGACCGGGCGGATGCAGGCGTAGAGGTCGAGGATCTGGCGGAGGGCGACGTTGAGAGAGCGCATGCCGCCGCCTACCGGCGTGGTGAGCGGGCCCTTGATGGCCACGCGATGCTCGCGGATCGCCGCCAGCGTTTCGTCGGGAAGCCAGGAGCCGGTCTCCCGGAAGGCCTTTTCGCCCGCCAGCACCTCTTTCCATTCGATCGCGCGCCGGCCGCCGAAGGCCTTGGCGACGGCCGCGTCCAGCACGCGCCGCGCGGCCCGCCAGATGTCGGGACCGATGCCGTCGCCCTCGATGAAGGGGATGACCGGGTGGTCCGGCACCACCCAGCGGCCTCCCTGAAAGTCCACCCTGGAACCCGTCGCACCCGTCACCGTCGCCCTCCTCGAATGAGCCCGGCAAACACGAAGCTTGCAGTCTATACGGCGGCGCGGGGGTTGCGCCAGCGCCCGCTCCCTCGGATCATTGTGGCTTCCCCATGACCAAGCACCGCTTCTCCATCCTCGGCCCGCTCCTCGCGGTGGCCTTCGTGGCCTATCCCATCACGATGCCCACCGCCATGCTCGGGATGGAGACGGCGGCTCATTCCGGGAGCGGGTGCGCTCCGATGCACCACGCGCCGGGCCACGGGCACCGGTGCGGCATGCCGCCGTGCTGCAACGGAGTCTGCTGCGCCGCCGTGGTCTGCACGCTCACCGCGGCCCCCGCGCCCGCCCTGCGGCGGGCGGTGGTGCTCACCCCCCCGACCCCGGCCCTTCCGCCGGCCGTCGAGACGTCCCCGCTGAAGCGCCTGCCCTTTTCGATCGGCCCTCCCCCAGCCCCTCGCGTCTAAAGTCCCGGTTCACCAACGAGCCGTTTTCACGTCCGCGGCGGGATGCTCCCGTCACGGCAGACTTGCGTGAGGTTGATCATGAAGAACGTGCTCTTCGGTCTCGCGGCGCTGGCCGTGTGGGCCGCAGCACCCCTGGCGGCGCAGCAGAGCGACTCGCTGCACGCCCACGGCGATACGCTCACTCATCACCCCATCACTCTCGAAGCGATCACCGTGACCGCCGCGCCGGAGAAGCGCGACGAGCCGGCCAGTACGGTGAAGATCGCGCCCTCCGTCATTTCCCAAACGCCGGCCACGGACGCCTACGACCTCCTGCGGCAGACCAGCGGCATCGACGTGCACGAACAGGGCCAGGGTCCGGGCTTCGCGTCCGACGCTTCGGTGCGCGGCTTCAGCTCCGACCACTCCACCGACATCGCCCTCTGGGTGGACGGCGTGCCGAACAACGAGCCCATCAACGGCCACGCCGAGGGCTACAACGACTGGAACCTGCTCTTCCCGGAAGCCATCTCCGGCATCGACGTGCTGAAGGGGCCCACGAACGCGGCCTACGGCAACTTCGCGTTTTCGGGGGTCGTGAACGTGCAGACCCTGGAGCGGACGAATGCCACGTCGATCTGGCTCGATCCCGCCTCGTACGGCCGCGCCGAGGGCGGCATCATGACCGGGTACGACCACGGCGCCGATGGCGCGGTGTTCGCCCTGCGCGGGGTGCGCGAAGACGGCTGGCGGCCGAACAGCGGGTACGACGTCGGGCAGGCGCACGCGCGCATCGTCCAGGCGCTCTCGAGCGCGACGACGCTCGACGCGGGCGTGGAGTACTACTCGACGCACTGGCGCTCGCCGGGCTTCCTCTCCGACAGCGCGTTCGACGCCGGCGCCTTCCAGAGTGTCGCCAACCCGACCGACGCCGGCAACAAGGATCGCGCGCAGGAGCGGGTCTCCCTGCGCGTGCTCGCGGGCCCCTCGCTCCTGTGGCGCACGACCGTGTATTCCACCCAGGGCCACTTCCACTGGTACCTCACCACGCCGCCGGAGGGCTCGGTGGGCGAAGGCAGCGGGAGCCAGACGGAGGAGGCGGACCGCCGGTACGGATTCGGCCTGATCAGCGCGCTGACCTGGTACCTGCCCCGGGCCGAGATCACGGTCGGCACCGAGGAGGGGTACGCGCACTCCGACTATTCGAACTGGTTCACCACCAACCGGGTGCAGGACTCCGCCCAGGTTCTCGCGACGGCGCACCAGTCGTCCGGCGCCCTGTTTCTGCAGTCCACCGAGGACCTCGGCTACCACTTCCGTCTGAGCCTGGGCGGCCGCCTCGACCTTCAGAACAACGAATCGACGCCGGAAGGCGGGGCGGCGGTGACCCACGGGAAGTCGATCTTCTCTCCCAAGGTGGGACTGCTCTACCACTTGCCCGTGGCCGCCGACCTCTACGCCAACGTTTCCAAGGGCTTCCGCCAGACCGACGGCGTGATCGAGGACCCCACGCTTCCCTTCATCACCGTCTGGGCCTACGAGACGGGCATCAAAGTGGACACCCGGGCCTTCAGCGGGAGCCTGGCGCTCTTCCAGATGGACGTGAGCAACGAGCAGACGTTCGACCCGATCACCCTGACCGACGTGTCGGGCGGGAAGAGCCGGCGCCAGGGCGTCGAAGCGGACTTCACCATCCAAGTGGCGCCTGCCGTCCGCCTCACCGGCGACTGGACGGTCACGAGCGCGAAGTACCAGCAGCTCATCACGGACGACGGGGACACCCTCGACGGAGCGCGGGTCTTCAACACCGCGAAGTACACCGGGGTCGCGGCCTTGGAGGTCGCGCCGGAAAACGCACCCTGGCGGATCCGGCTCGCGACGAACGTCCTCGGACCCTACACCCCGTTCGACGAGCCGGGCGTCGAGCGCCCGGCCTACGGGCTCCTCCACGTGTCCGGCGGCTGGCGCCTCGGCCGGGCCGACCTGCAGGTGGGGGTCCGCAATCTCCTGAACCACGAGTACCGGGAGCTCGAAGCGGGCGGATTCGTCACCCCGGGCGAGCCTCGCTCCGTGTTCGGGTCGGTGCGCTACACGCTCTAGCGGGCGCTCGAGGCGCGCCAGCAGTGGTACCAGGCCCGGGCTGCCACCGCCGCGAGCCGGTGCCGGGCGCGCACATAGCGGGACGTACCGGCCGCACTGGGGGAGACGGGCCAGCCCAGTGCGGACCGGGTCCCTTCCTCGAGGAGCGGGATCGCGACACGGCTCCCCGGGGGCCGGCGCGAGAGCACGGCCAGGCGCCACCGCAAGGTCCGACGCAGGTCGAACGGCGGAACCGACCCGAGCGCCTCGCCGGGCACCGTCCGGCCGGCCAGCCGCGCGGCCGCGCCGAGCCACGCTCGGGCGGCGGTCGCATCGGGGATCTCCCCGGCGCCCAGGCGCGCCGTCATCTCCTCCCACCGGATCGGCTCTCCCGAGCGCAGCGCCACGGCGAAGTCGAGCCAGCGGCGCAGGCGGAAGCCCGCCGTGCCGTCGTACACGGCGTGCTCGAGCGCGTGCCAGGCCATCTCCGTCATCGCCGGCACCCTGGTTCCCCGCCCTTCGAGCTCGGCGGGCCGCGCGCCGGGCCAGACCCGGTTCCAGCTGTCCGCGGCGCGGCCGCCGTGCGACGCGGACGTATGCAGCTCGACGGACGCTCCGCCCGGCGCGAACAGCGCCGGGAGGTGGTGCTCGATGACGAACCCGTGCCCGGCGGGGAGGACCGGCGTGTACCCCTCCGCCACCAGGACATCCCACACCTGACGGGCGCGGGTCTCCGGAACCAGGACGTCCACGTCGCGGAGCGGCCGGGCGCCGGCGTAGGGAATGCCGGTGCGCAGCCGCCAGGCCATTCCCTTCAGGAACACGTGCGGCACGTCGAGCGCGGCAAGCACGTCGAGCACCCGCCCCGCCGCTCCATCCACCATCAGATTCCGGGCCAGATCATCCTTGGCGCGCTTCTCGAGCCGGGCCCGGAATGGCTCCGGCGGGTGGATCCCCAGCTCGGCGAGTCGCCGCGCGAGCCAGATCGCGCAGCCTTCGTAGGCCACGAGGCGTTCGAGTCCCGACGGCGGAGTGCCCGCCCACGCGGCGGCGTCGGGTGTGCGGTGCTCGTGCCAGGCCAGGGTGCCGAGCAGGAGGTCCGCGCCGCCGCTCACGCGGTGACGCGCCCGGGAAAGTGGGCGATGGGCGTATGCCGGGCGGGGTGCTCGGGCTCGGGCTCGAGGTACGGCGCGCCGTGGAGCACCAGCCAGGCGTGGGCGACCACGGGCGTGCCCGGCGCCTCGCGGCGAACGCCGATCCAGAGCTCCACCGGCCGGCCGGCGCGGCGCAGGAGCGCGTAGAGCACCGCGCAGCGGCGGAGGCAGGTCCGGCGCCACGGGCCGGGCAGGTGGGCCTGCACCCGGTCCACCCAGCGGGCCAGCGCCGCGTCTTCCAGCCCGTCCGCGTCGAACGCGGGGTGGGCGGGATCTCCCGCGAGCCACCGGGCCACCCGGGCGAAGCTCACCAGCTCGAGGAGGGGCGACACCAGCGCCGTCACCGCGACCGCGCGCCAGCGCCAGCGCCAGGCGAGGGCGGAGGTCAGGACCCCGTCTCCAGCAGGAGCCCCGCGGCCCGGCAGCGGTCGAGAAAGGCGCGGACGCTCCGCTCCGCCCGGGCCGGATCCACCTCGTACCGCTCGACGAGCCCGGCCACGAGCTGGTCGAGACCGCGGGGTTCCGCGAGCAGCTCGAGGAGCGTCACGCCGGTTTCCGAGACGGTGAAGTACTTCCGCGATCCCAGGTGCAGCACCACGCCTTCTCCCTCGAGGGCTGCCAGCCGGAGATCGGGGTGGCGGCGATAGGTGATGGTCACGGGACCAGCTCCATCAGGCGATCTCCCGGGGCGAACAGGTCGGGGCCGAGGGTGAGGCGGAGGCTTCTGGCCTGCGCCGCGAGCCGGGCGAGCAAGCCGAGATGTTCGTCGGCGAGTGACGGTTCGAACAGCACCCACGCGGACCATCGTACCAGGGCGGCGAGCGTTTCGCGAGCGCCGATGGACCCGATCGCGGTGCCGCCTCCCGCGGCGCCGACGCTCGCAAACGCGACGATCTCGGGCCGGACCCGCGGGACCCACCGCCCCCCCAGGTCCTCGGGCCGGTAGCCGGTCTTGCCCCGCGAGGGCAACGGCGTGCCGTCGGCGCGGGAGAGGAGCGCGTTCCCGCCGTCACGCAAGGCGAGGGGGCCGCGGGCGGCCACGACGTCCACGTTGTCCGCGGCGGACGCGAGGAACGCGGTGTCGTCGGTTCCCACCGCCCAGCCGCGGGTGGCGCACCACGCCGCCGTCGTCGACTTGCCCGCCAGGGCGTTCCCCGCGAAGAGCCAGCCCCGCCCGTTCGGGTCGACGGCCGTGGCGGCGTGCACGTGGTGCCACCCCACCCGGCGCAGGAGGAGGATCACCACGCCGAGGAGAAAGATCCGGCAGCAGTCGTCGAGGCGGTCCACGGCCTGGGCAGACAGCGTGACCCGCGCCACCGGCTCCACGCCGGGGAGCACCGCCTCGGCGGGCGCTCCGTCCCACGTGAGCCGGGCCCCGCGCGCGTCGGTCCAGAGCGAGAGGTGGGGCTGCGCGAAGGTCGGCGCCCGCGGGGGATCGGCCGCCGGCCGGCCTACGCTGATCTCGAGGGTCACGGGCGCGGGCGGCTCGAGCGTGAGGGCGTCGAGCCACGCACGGACGGCGGCGGCGACGGCCGGGTCGCCGCAGGAGAGCCGGAGGGCCGAGGGGGTCACGGGGGAATGGCTAGGGGGTAAACGCCACGCGCGCCAGGCATCAGGCCTGGCGCGCGGGCTGCTACCCGGGGGTTACCCCGCGAGCTCAGCTGATCGTGCCACCCGAGGACAGCGTGACGTCGGCCAGCGAGGCCTCTTCGTTCAGCGTGGGCTCCACAAAAGGCTTCTTCACGGCTGGCACCTCCTTGGTTCGGGTCGGACGGAATCCTGCTTGGGGGAGGATACCCGCAAGATTCGCACCTGGGAAGGCCCCAGGCCCCGCCCCCGAGAGCGCTGGGGAATCTGGGGATTCTGCAGTACCCGAGGGGCCGCACGTATGGCCGGGCCGCGACGAATGCCGTAGCGCCGCGCCAACAATCAGCCGGGCGGGAGAGGGTGGGACCGGCGGAGGTATGGGAGCCCCCGCCGGCCCCGCGTCGGAAGGTCCGGGCGGCTCAGGCGCCGCCGTTCGCGCCGAGGTCGTACCCACCGCCGGAGCTCAGGGTCACGTCGGCCAGGGACGCCTCTTCCGTCAGCACGGGTTCGATAAAGGGCTTCTTCACGGGCGGGCCTCCAGGAGTGATGGGGGAAACCGATGGTCACGACTCGCGCCGTGAACCGGCAATTCCCATACCCCATCGAGCAGAATCACAATCGATGGTGCACGCGGAATTTACAAAAAGCGGGTTGCACCCTTGCCGCGGACAGGGCGCCGCAGGTGTGCGGAGGTGACTAGTAGGTGACGGCCGTCGGCGTGCGCCCCAGGAGGCTCAGGGCGTGGTACCCCTGCAGATCCGCGAGATACACCGAGTCCGAGTAGTTCACGGCGGGCCACCGCTCGGGGTGATCGGGGACGAACACTCCCATCATCTCCCCCATCACGTCGCGCAGGGTGTCCGGCGTGGTGTTGTCGTAGGTGGCGACCAGCCGGTACCGGTGACCGGCCTCGATGCGAAGCCCCCGGTCCCAGAGCGCCAGGATGTCGAAGGGCAGCGCGGTGATGTGCCCCGAGTCTCCGCGGACGGCGTCGATCCGCACCAGCACCTTGCCCGTCTTCGCATCCTCGAGGCGCACGCTCTGACCGTAGTCGTGCAGGTGACCCCCCGCGCCGAGCATCCACCCGGAGAGAGGAAACGTGATGATCGCCGACTTGTCGTGGCGTCCGGGAGGCACGTCGTAGGTGTTCGAGGCGCCGTAGTGGGCGTTCACGTCGAGGTTCACCGGGAACGCCGAGAGCGGGCGAGGCTGCTCGTTGGCGGGAGTCCAGAGCAGCTTCACGCGGAGATAGACGTCGCGCTGGGGTGTGGGACCACCGTTGTGCCACATGATGTAGAGCGCGAGTCGCTGGCCAGCCGAGAGCGGGGCCCCGACCGAAGCGGGTGCGATCGCCGAGGCCGGCGTCTCGCCCGCCGCGGCCAGCCGCTCCGCCACGGGGTCGAACAGCGTGCGGCGGTCCAGGTCCACGAGGACGAAGTGGTGGAGCAAGTCCCGCGGGAGCGGGCGGCCGAGGGAATCCACCACCTCGGACTCGAATCCGCGGAACCAACCCTGCACCGGCCACGCGAAGGCCTGCGCGAGCGTGTCCGGCATCATCGACTCCATCGACATGCCTTCCATCGGCGCCATCGGCTGCAGATCGAACGGCCCCGCCACCACGACGACGCGGTGGTGCCGGCGATCGACCGTCACTCCCGGGCGCGGCCTCTGGGCCGCGGCCACTCCCGTGCAGCAGAGCGCCGCGGCGAGCACGCGGGAGCCGATCACCGGTGCCCCCCCGCCACCGCCCGGGCGGCCGCGGTGAGCGAGTCCGGGAGCGCGGTGATGCCGTAGGTGGCGAGATCCGCCCAGAGGTCCTTGTTGGCATAGTCCATCTTGGGCCACTGGGAGAAGTCGTCGGGAGCGAAGATGGCCATCAGCTCGCCCATCGCCTCGTGCAGGGTGTCGGACGTGGTGTTGTCGTAGGCGGCGGTGAGCCGGTACGGATGATCGGCCTGGATACGCAGGCCCGCGCCGGTCACGCCGAAGAGCTTCCGGGTCATCCCGAGCATCTGGCCGTGGGCGTCCAGCACCGGGCGGAGATCGACGAGCACCTTGCCGGTGACGGAGTCCTCGAGCCGGACATAGGACCCGTACTCGTGCAGGTGCCCGCCGGCGGCGAGGATGCGCCCGGCGATCGGGAAGCGGAAGATGCGCGTCTTCACCTGCTTGCCGGGGGGCACGGGATACATGTCGTCGGCGCCCGGGACGAGGTCGACGTCCATCACCACCGGCAAGGCCGAGGTCGGCGGCGGCTGGATGTTCGCCGGCATATAGAGGAGGGTCAGCTTGACGTAGACGCCCTTCACGGTGTCGGGGTGGTCGTTGAACCACATCATGTAGAGCCCCATCCGGGTGCCCCGCGCGAGGGGGGCGCCGAGCGTCTTGGGGGCTACGACGTCCTCGTTCTCGTACCGCGCCGAGGCGAGCCGCTCGGCGAACGGATCGAAGAGGGTGCGGCGGTCGAAGTTGAGGAGCGTGAAATGGTGGATCAGGTCCCGGGACATCGGGCCGCCGTGGCCGTCGATGGTACTGACGTGGAAGCCGTAGAACCAGCCCTTCTCGGGCCAGACGAAGTAGGACGCCATCTCGCCCATGTGGTCCATCGACATGTCCATCCCCATCATCTCCATCCGGTGTCCCATGGGCGGAAGATCGTAGGGGCCGGCGACGATGGTGATGGTGTGATGCTTCTTGTCCACCACGACTCCCGGCTTGACGGCGGCGGGGGCCTGGGGCGCGAGCATCAGGGCGGCGAGCAGTGGCAGCATGTGAGCCTAACCGTGAAAGTCTGGTCGAAGGTTCCCGGCACGAACTTACACCGGGGGTGCGGTTCCCTGCACCCCCACCCGGTGCGGAGGGGCTTTGACGGCGCGCCCTCCGCGCACTATCCTCGCGGACGACGCACTTCCCGCTTCCCGATACCGGTTCGTGACATGTCCGACTCCGATCGCCCCGCTCCCGCGTCCTCGCCGGTGATGACCCGGCGCCGCCTCCTGACCACCGCCGCGGTGGCGGGGGCCGCGTCCACGTTCTCCCTCCTGCCGCCGAACATCCGGCGTCTCCTGGCGCGGGCGGCGCCGCCGCCCGGCTCGCTCCCGGACGTCAAGCACGTCGTGCTCCTGATGCAGGAGAACCGCTCGTTCGATCACTACTTCGGCACCCTGGCGGGCGTCCGCGGGTTCAACGATCCCGACGTCTTGACGCTCTCGACCGGCAAGTCGGTTTTCCATCAGCCCGACCCCGAGCATCCGGACGGCTATCTCCTGCCGTTCCACCTCGACACCCTGCGGTCGTCCGCGCAGAAGATCCCGTCCACGAGCCACGCCTGGTCGGTGCAGCACGCGGCCTGGAACCGCGGCAAGATGGACAACTGGATTCCGGCGCACCGGGAGGCGGACGGGTCGAACGCGCCCTACGTGATGGGCTATCACACCCGGGCCGACATTCCCTTCCAGTTCGCGCTCGCGGACGCCTTCACCGTCTGCGACGCCTACCACTGCTCGGTGATGGGGCCGACCTGGCCCAACCGGATGTACTGGA
>Ga0335085_10000637_pt1 | contig 93351 bp, 81 predicted proteins | sample Lox_Sample_45_FD_206712 | JGI IMG/M metagenome (GOLD analysis project Ga0335085, IMG submission 206712) | Soil microbial communities from Loxahatchee National Wildlife Refuge, Florida, United States - Lox_Sample_4.5 | ecosystem: Environmental > Terrestrial > Soil > Wetlands | place: USA...
TGGCCAAGGTGACGAAAATTCAGCGAGTGCACACCCACGGCGGCAAGCCGGGCAACGATCCTTGCGACGAATCGCACAAAGGCGAAGAAACGAAGAGCCAGTACAGAGCGGATTATTACTTTTACGCGCCAAAGTGAGGCGTCGGGCTTCAGGCGTCAGGCTTCAGCCCGATCGGGGATGTTCTCCGCGAAGCCGGAAACCGACAGCCTGAAGCCCGAAGCCCGAAGCCTAAAACGGTCATCTAATTGGTGTTGATTCAGAATGGAGATCCAACATGCGAGATGCCGTGATCGCATCTTCAGTTCGCACCGCAGTCGGCCGTGCATTTAAAGGCACGTTGCGCGCAACGCGTCCCGATGAACTTGCCGCTGTGGCTATCAAGGGCGCGCTTGATCGTGTTCCTCAACTCGATCCGAAGGAAATCGAAGACGTCATCTTCGGCTGCGCTATGCCCGAAGCCGAGCAGGGGATGAACGTCGCGCGGATCGCCTCGCTGCGCGCCGGTCTGCCAATCGAAGTCTCCGCAATGACTATCAATCGGTTCTGCTCCTCTGGTTTGCAAGCAATCGCTATGGCGGCCGAGCGAATCATGGCCGGGGGCGCTGACGTTGTAGTTGCAGGTGGAACCGAATCCATGTCGATGATCCCCATGGGCGGGCACAAGATTTCGCCCAATCCGTGGCTGGTGAGCAATTATCCCGATGCCTATCTTTCTATGGGACTGACCGCTGAGCGAGTGGCACAGCGCTTCGGCATTACGCGGGAGGCTGCTGACGAATTCTCATTGCGCAGCCATCAGAAAGCGATTGCGGCAATTCAGGCAGGGAAGTTTGACGACGAATTGGTTCCAGTACCCGTGAGCTTTACCACTCCGAACGGATCGAAGCCGAAGCGGCAGGAAATTGTCTTCAAGATTGACGAGGGCCCGCGCGCCGATACTTCGCTGGAAGCGCTACTCGGCCTCAAGCCAGCCTTTCATATGAAGGGAACAGTCACGGCAGGGAACTCATCCCAAATGTCAGACGGTGCCGCCGCCACTGTGGTGATGTCGGCCGAGCGCGCGCAGGCTCTCCGTATCAAGTCGCTGGCCCGTTATGTTTCATTCGCAACCGTAGGGTACAAGCCGGAAGAAATGGGACTCGGCCCCGTCTACGCGATTCCGAAGGCGCTCAAGCTTGCTGGGCTAAAGCTCCCTGACATCGGCGTCATCGAACTCAACGAGGCATTTGCGGCGCAGTCGCTCGCGGTCATCAAGGAAGGTGGACTCGATCCCGAGAAGGTGAACCCGAATGGCGGGGCTATTGCCCTCGGACATCCCCTCGGCTGCACGGGAGCCAAACTGACCGCAAGCGTCATCCGCGAAATGAAGCGGCGCAATGCTCGTTATGGCATGGTTACAATGTGCGTGGGTGGCGGCATGGGCGCCGCAGGAATTTTCGAGAACGTCGCCTAGACCGAGACTATAATTTGTGCAGGAGGCCCTTATGTCTCTCCTCCGTTTTCTTCCCGCGTTTCTTCTGTTTTGCTCGGGCGTTGCAGTTGCCCAAAAGAAGCCTGATTCCAACGAAGCTCAACCCAAGCAATTCAGTCTTTTTCCTGAGCGTCCGACCGTTGTTTTTCCAGAGAGCAAAGCCCTAACCTCTTTCAGGCCGAACCTGCCGGTGCAATTCGCGGTCGGCCCCAAGAGCCTCCCTGCGGATACGTTGTGCTATGCGATTCGCAGTTACGTGGTTGCCCGCGATAGCAAGCACTCGGATTCGGTGCACCCTGTTGGATATACAACCTGCGTGCCGGCAAGTCGCTACCAGCTGAGAACAACGATAGATCAACAGGCTCCCGAGCGCGATTTGTACTTGATTCAACGCTAACCTCGATTGCGTAACAATTCTTTACCCAATCAGTACGCACCTTGACGTGCAGCCGGCGTATGCTTCTATCCGACGCGTGGCGTCCTGACCAGGCTGGCATCCCCGCCCTTGGCAGAGCCGGTTCGGAGGTCCAATATGCGGCTCTCCATCCTGCTTCTGGCAGCAATGCTGCTCTTCTCATACTCCGTTTTAGCCCAACATTCCGGCGGCGGCAGTTCTGGAGGCTCGTCCGGAGGCTCTTCGGGCGGTGGCTCGCACAGCGGTTCTTCCGGAGGAGGAAGCTACTCTGGTGGTGGCGGAGGCCACGCTTCGAGTGGGAGTTACAACTCGTCCGCAGGGCGCAGTTCAAGCAGTGCCCCGTCCCACGGATCAGGCGCCCATAACCCTTCGCGCGGCACGAGTACAAAACCAGCTTCGCGCTCCAACGAGCGAGCATTCATCTCGACCGAGACCCGGCAAAATCGTTCTCTGAATCCAAACCTTCAACTTCGAACCATTCAGCCGCAAAAGAGAACTTTTTTTTCGTTTCTGAAACATCCTTTCAGAAAGCCTCCGGCAAAATCCGCAGTGTTTCTGCCACGGCCCATTTGTCCCAAGGGGAATTGCAATTTTTGTCCGCCGGGCAATCTTCGAAAGGGAGGTGCGTGCGTTGGCGGAACGGTTCCTGTCTATCGGAACAATAACTACTGCTTTCATGGACAAGGCTGGATCGGCGGATCTTGTCTGGCCCATACCACATTTCTGGCAGACTGCAGCGCTCTTCGGTTGGCGATGGAACGGCAAGCCCAACGCGTGCAAGCGGCCGAATCCATTCGTCAAAGCGCTTGTCTGAATGGCGCGAGCCAGGCCTGTTCCGGCGCAGATATGGATTTGCAGAGTGAACAGAGCCTCTATCGAACGTGGACCGACCGGTTCCGCCGCTGCCAGTCATCTGCATTCGCGTATAGTTTTACCGGCACTGGCTATTCACGCTCCGGATCAGGAGCGAGTTTTGATCCGTTGCGGCTGGGCGTGGATTACTGATCTCAGCTGTTCATGCGCGTCAGAGGTAACCAACGTGCGAGTTACCACGAACTTCTATCAGCCTCGCACGAGCTGACTTTTATCCATTCAGTTCAGCCGCTCGGCATTAGAATGAATACACACCACCGCCAGGTCCATATTGGCCCGGCGGTTTCTTGTGAGGACAGAGAATGGCAACCTCCACGGCAGTGTCCAGGCCCAAAATTGCAGGCGGAAGTTTTCTGCTGGAATCCAGACAACCTGACGAAGTTTTCACACCCGAAGATTTCAGTGAGCAGCATCAATTGATCGCGCAGACCGCCGAAGAATTTGCCATGAATGAGATCGTGCCCAACGTCGAGAGGATCGAGCACAAAGACTTCTCCGTCACACGCGACTTGCTCAAGAAGGCTGGAGAACTTGGGCTGAGCTCGGCAGAAATTCCTGAAGCTTACGGCGGCCTCGAAATGGACAAAGTTACTGCCGCAGTGATTGCCGACCATATCGCAAAATACGCGGGCTTCGCGACGACGTGGGGCGGCCACACGGGGATCGGCACACTCCCGATCGTCTACTTCGGAACGGAGGAGCAGAAGCAGAAATATCTGCCGCGGCTGGCGGCTGGAGAGATCGTGGGAGCGTATGCATTGTCGGAGTCAACCTCCGGATCGGACGCTCTGAACTGCCGGACCCGTGCCGTGCTTTCGTCAGACGGAAAGCACTATGTGCTCAACGGCGAGAAGATGTGGATCACCAACGCAGGATTCGCCGACCTGTTTACGGTGTTCGCCAAGATCGATGGAGAGAAGTTCTCGGCCTTTCTAGTGGAGAAGGGATTCCCGGGATTTTCGATCGGTGCGGAAGAGCACAAGATGGGAATCCGCGGATCGTCAACCTGCCCGATCATTTTGAACGACTGCAAAGTTCCCGTCGAAAACCTGCTCGGGGAAGCTGGCAAGGGCCATCCGATCGCCTTCAACATACTGAACATCGGACGCTTCAAACTCGGCGCGATGTGCGTGGGCGGCGGCCGCGTTTCTTTGCAGAACGCAATCGAATACGCCAAGCAGCGCAAAGCGTTCAACAAAGTCATTGCCGATTTTGGACTCGTGCGCGAAAAGATCGCGAACATGGCAACTCTGCTCTATGTGGGCGAGTCGCTCGTCTATCGGACGGTGGCCATGATGGATGCGGCCTTGAGTGACGTCGATAAATCAGCAACCGACGCGGCGAAGCAAATGCTGAAGGCGATCGAAGAATATGCCGTGGAGTGCTCGATCATCAAGGTCTGGGGATCGGAGATGATCGACTACGTCGTCGACGAGACCTTGCAGATCTATGCCGGCTACGGATTCGTCGAAGAGTATCCGGCAGAACGGGCCTATCGAGATGCCCGCATCAACCGCATCTTCGAAGGCACCAACGAAATTAACCGGCTGATCATCACCGGATTCCTGCTGAAGCGTGCGATGAGCGGGCAGTTGCCGCTGATGCCTGCGATCAAGAAGTTGATGGATGAGGTGCTGTCGGGACCTTCAATGGGTGAAGAAGTCGAGGGCGCGCTGGTCGAAGAGCGTAAGCTCGTCACACAAGCAAAAAAACTCGGTTTGTTTGCCGCAGGTTCGGCCACGCAGAAATATATGCAGGCCATCCAGGATCAACAAGAGATCATGGGCGCCATCGCCGACATCACCATCGAAACGTATGCGATGGAATCGGCCGTTGTCCGTGCGCAAAAAATGGTCGAGAGCAAAGGCGAGGCTGCCTCCGTTCTTCCAATTGCGATGACTCGCGTTTACCTCTCACAGGCCATGGAAAAAGTCGAGGCTGCTGCTAAGAAAGTCATCGCCGCCGTCGCCGAAGGCGACATGCTCCGGACGCAATTAGCGATCCTGCGTCGACTGGCAAAGCACGAACCGTTCAATACTATCGAACTGCGCCAGCAAATCGCGCAGAAGACGATCGAACGAGGAAAATACACGCTCGCGTAGCAACTACTCCATCTTTGTCATCCTGAGGCCCGCGTAGTTTGCGGGCCGAAGGATCTATGCACTCTGTCGGCAGCATTGATGCTGTCGACAAACTACATAGGTCTGTCGCGTAAAGAATGCGCTCAGGATGACAAGTGCTTGTAAGTCTGATACCACTATTCCGATGAAATTTCCAAGTTTGTTCTCCCCAGTTATCTTTTTGTGTTTATCAGCCGCTCTCTCAGCTCAATCGAACACAACCTCGCCGCAAGACTCTGCCACCTTCGACCCCGATGGCACCGCCCACATCACTCGCGTCGTCCCTATGCCCCCGACTGTCAGTCCCGAAGCTCAGACCTGGCTTGAGTCGGTAAATCACTCGACTTCCGGGCCAGAGCCGTTGGCCGAACGCCGGAAACACACCGATGAGTGGCGCGCAAAAGACTCCGCCGAAGCGAAGAAGCTCTATCCCGTAAACATTGAGGAGACGACTACCGCCGGCGTCCGCACCGACATCATCTCGCCGCTCTCGATGCCGGAGGAGAACCGCACTCGCGTCCTGATCAATCTCCACGGCGGCGGATTCAACTCCGACTCCGGCTCGCTGATCGAAGGCATTCCCATCGCAAATCTCGCGAAGATCAAGGTTGTCTCCGTCTACTATCGCCTTGCGCCAGAGAATCCCTTTCCGGCCGCCGTCGACGATGTCGTCGCCGTCTACAAAGAACTCCTCAAGACCTACAGACCCAAAAGCATCGGAATATTCGGCACGTCGGCCGGGGCGATCCTCACCTCCGAAGTGACGGCGAAGCTAAAACGGCTGGCACTCCCGCTTCCCGGCGCGCTGGGTATCTTTTCAGGCATGGGAGACTTCAGCCGTCCCGGCGATTCATGGCAACTCTTCACGCTGAACGGATTTCCCGGAAAACTCGAGCCCACCGATTTGAAAAGTCCGCACGATAGCGAGTACGTAGGCAAAACCGACCCCAAAGATCCAGTGCTCTCGCCTTTGTTCTCCGACCTGCAGGGATGGCCGCCAAGCCTGTCAGTCACGAGTGGGCGCGACATCCTGCTCAGTGGCACCACGATTTTTCATCGTGCGTTGCTGAGGTCCGGCAACGATGCGCAGCTGGTGGTATTCGAAGCCCTGCCGCACGCCTTCTGGTATCACTTCCAGTTGCCGGAGACGAAAGAAGCGCTGGAGTTGATGGCGAAGTTCTTCGACGAGAAAGTCGCTAAGTAACTTATTTGATGTCTACTTCAGGCACCATCATGTAACTCACAAACGCCACCTGCTTACTGTCCGGAGACCACGACGGCACATTGATCGTCCCCTGCCCGCCGAACAGTTTTGCCAGCACCGTAATCTTTTTGTCCGCAAGCGACATCAGCCGCAGCATCACATCTTTGCTCTCCGGATGCCCCTTCACCTCCGCGCTGTAAGTAAGGAACACCATCCACTGCCCATCCGGCGAGATGTGAGGAAACCAGTTGTTGAGATCGTCCGTGAAGACCTGCTCCTGATCGCTACCGTCCGGCTTCATGCGCCAGATCTGCATGTGTCCGGTGCGCTCAGAATTGAAATAGATGTACTTTCCGTCAGGCGAATATTCTGGACCGTCGTCTAGGCCTTTTGCAGTTGTGAGTCGCGTCTCCGTACCGCCCGCAGCCGGAATTCCGTAAATATCAAACTCTCCGTCGCGCTGTCCGACAAACGCCAGCGTCTTCCCATCCGGCGCCCAGCCATGCCAATACGAAGGCGACTTCTCGGTCATACGACGCGGAGTGCCTCCACCAATTGGCAACAAGTAAACCATCGACTCCTTGTCTCCTTGCGAATTGTCGCTGATCGCAAGTTGCGTCCCATCAGGAGAGATGCCGTGATCGTTATTGCAGCGGTTCGCGAATCCGGTATCAAGCACGGACGGTTGATCGCCGCCCACAGGCAGCTTCTCGATGTGCCCGTCGCGATTAAATAGAAAGTAACTGCCATCGCGGCTCCAGTTGGGAGCCTCGAAGCGTCCCTTTGCAAGGTAAGCAACACGCCGGTCCGCTGAAGCCACGGTCACAGTTTCCAGCGTGCTGTAAAGGACCGGCTCGCCCTTCGCGGCGGGCTGGTTCAATTCCACGTTCGAAAACGCCGCCGTCTCGACAACATCTTTATCATGCGAACAGACGCCGAGGCCTACATAGAAGCTTCCTTGCAACGGAATCCTTAGCCATCCGCCAGCGGGCTGCAGGCTGCTATTGTCTCCTAGCGACATGTACACGTAGTCGCCGTGTTTGGCGATCCGTAGCCGCTTTGGTGCTGATAAATTCGATTGCACCTCGCGTGTAATCGCGCCCTTCTCATCGCGGAATTGCAGAGATGTCAATCCGCTCGCATGCAGCGCCACGTCTGCATACACCGAGTCGGCATCCAAGCTCTGTCGCAGCATCAAAGCAGCTTTCTTATGCGCATTCCCGGTCTTGGTTAAAAAGCTGATGTCCGCCGTGAGCGTGACATCCCCCGACGTCTTCTTCCACACAAACTGAAACGCATCGGAAGTGAACCACATGTTCTCGCCACTGCCCGAAATCGTGTACGTCTGCTTGGCAGCATCGAAATCGACCGAGCCGGGATGCAACACCGTGCCAACATCGTTGTGCCCTTCAAACATCCCAACCGGTTGGGCATTCCGGGCAGCGCATGGAAACGTGGAAAATAGAGAAATGAATACGACCAGCGACCATGAATGAACAGATTTAAGCATAGGAAACCTCATCGAACCATCGGACGAATAGACCGCGAATCATTACAGCAGCGAGATTGTAAATCGTTCATCGAACTATCGTCCGTGATTGTTCACCTACCAAACTTCAATCAGTTCTGATAAAACGGGTGCCATGAAACCGAGACTGATGTCGCTCTCGCTGTGCCTCGTTTTTCTTCTCTTGTTCGGAACCGTCCTCGTTGCGCAAGACACGCATTCTCCATCCGCAGGCCTGGCCATGACTCCGCCTATGGGGTGGAATTCCTGGAACAAGTTTGCCTGCAACGTCAGCGAAGACATGATCAAGAGCATGGCCGACGCGGTGGTGAAGTCTGGTATGAAAGACGCCGGGTACATCTACGTCAACATCGACGACTGCTGGCAGGTCAGCCGCGATGAGAAGGGAAACATCGTGGTCGACCCGCAACGCTTTCCGCATGGCATGAAGGCGCTCGGCGACTACATCCACTCGCTCGGTCTGAAGTTCGGCGTCTACTCCGACGCGGGATCGAAAACCTGCGCCGGACGCCCTGGAGGCCTCGGCCACGAATATCAGGACGCGATCTCTTACGCCTCGTGGGGCGTGGATTACCTGAAATACGACTGGTGCCATACCAGTACGCAGGATGCAAGGGCCTCCTACGCGAACATTCGCGCCGCGCTCGACGCGTCCGGACGCCCGATCGTCCTCAGCATCTGCGAATGGGGCAAGGCGCAGCCGTGGCTCTGGGGTAAGGAAGTTGGCGGAAATTCATGGCGTACCACCGGCGACATCAGCGATCGCTGGGCCGGGCACGACAAGTGGCCAGACGGCAGTTGCTGCTCCGATGGAATGCTGGCGATTCTCGATCAGCAGGTCGGCCTGCAATCGTATGCCGGGCCGGGACACTGGAACGATCCCGACATGCTCGAGGTCGGAAATGGCGGCATGACCGATACCGAGTATCGCTCGCACTTCAGCCTGTGGGCGCTTCTTGCCGCTCCCCTGCTTGCTGGGAATGATCTGCGTGACATGCGCCCCGAGATCCACGACATCCTCACCAACAAAGAAGTCATCGCCGTCAATCAGGACCCACTCGGCCGCGAAGGCGAGCGCGTCGCGAAGAATGGTGATCTCGAAGTCTGGGCAAAGCAGCAGAAAGACGGCAGCCGCGCCGTGATCCTTCTGAATCGGAGCGCCTCAGAAGAAGAGATCACCGCGAACTGGGAAGACATAGGCTACCCGCGCACGATCAGCGCTTCGGTGCGCGATCTGTGGCAGCACAAGGATCTTGGCAAGATGACGGGAAAGTTTTCGGCCCGGGTGCAGTCCCATGGCATCGTGATGGTTACAGTAAAACCCTGAAACCACGAAGGGCACGAAGTCCGACAAAGAAGAGTTTTCCTTCGTATTCCTTCGTGCCCTTTGTGGTTTACGCCTTTTGCTTCAGTTCTTCCATCACGCTCTGAATCAGTTCCTTCGCGTCAGTCAGATTTTTCATGATGATTTGTATATCCATTACCGGCTTACCCGGCCAGCGCTGGCTCTGACAATAGACACCGTGCTGCCCAACAAGCGCCATTGCGTCCGTGATGGTGTCCATCGTCACGGCAAGTCGCCCGCGCGGAACACCCATCATCGTCTCGTAATGCTCCAACTCTTCCTGCTTCTCATCGAATACCGGCATGCCTCGATTGTAACGGTGCGCCGCCGAGGAGCATAATGATCCGCTGACAAAACCCAATCTGAAACGTCCAAACGGTTTGCATTCCAGCTATTCAAAGGAGAGACCATGCAGAAACGAATCGCCTTGCTCACTGGCTTGATTTTTACCTTTACCGTCTTTGCTGCCTGTCAGGGAAACAAACCCAGCCCTCCCGAGTCGGCCTCATGCGATCTAGGCGGTGGCAAGACTGTCAAGACGAACTACTCCAGCCCGCGCATGAAGGGACGCAAAATCTACGGCGGCCTCGTACCTTACGGCGAAGTCTGGCGCACCGGCGCAAATGAAGCGACCACCTTCGTGACCAGCAGCAATATCACCGTCGGCGGCAAGACTGTTCCAGCAGGAAGCTACACGATCTTCACTGTTCCCAACGCCGACAAATGGACTCTCATCATCAACAAGAAGACTGGCGAATGGGGAATTCCGTATAAGTACGAGAGTGACGAACTCGCGCGAGTGGACATGAAGGTCTCAAAAATGCCTACGCCCGTCGAGAACTTCACGATTTCCTATGAGAAGTCTGGCAATGGTTGCACGATGAACATCGACTGGGAAGGAACCAGAGCCTCGGTCGATATCAAGGCGCAGTAAGCGACACCATTTGCCTAATATTTCGACGCTCTAGGTCGAGCCCCGATAGCGCTCACCTAGAGCGTTCGCTTGAACAGCGGAACCGCGATCGCGAATGTCACCATCGTGAAGATCGCCAAATAAAGCATGTCCCCCCAAACGGCAGCGAGAGTAGTTTCCTTCAGTAACAGGCATTTAAAGCCATCGACGGCGTAGGTGAAAGGATCGCCCTTCGCAATCACGCGCAGCCATGGCGGAAACGCCTGAATTGGATACACCGATCCGCTCGGAAAAAACAGCAGCGTATTCAGAATTCCAAACATCGCGCGCGGCACGAGCGGATCTTCAATCCGCACCATCAGCAGAAACATCATCGTGTTGAATGCGAGTGAAGTCAGCACGATCATGGCGATCAGTCCAATCACTGCAGTCGGATTGAAGATTGTCCCGACCCCGGCCATCATTGATCCGATACCAACAATGATCACCCCGGTCATAACGGCCTTGATTGCGCCAGCCAAATTCAGTCCCAGCACTAGCTCAAGCTTCGTGATCGGTGTGACCAGATAACCCTCGTGCACGCCTCGCGCTTTGTCGTCGATGTAAAGCATTCCGCCGCCGATCATCACCGACACGAACATCGCCAGCACCAATGATCCCGGCAAGAGGTATTTCATATACTCGATATAGGGATACAGTTCGACGATCTGCAGCGCTGTTTGTTGAAGAATCCGTGGGGAAATTGTGGGTTGATTCAGTGCGTCAACAAGGCTCGTCATTTCGGCCTCGACTGCCGAGCTCATGAAGTTGTCGCTGTTGTCGACCACCAATCCGATACGCGGATGGTTCTCCTCGTAGACGTGCTGCGAGTACTGCGGGGGGATGATGACGGCGCCCTGCAGCTTTCCATTACGCACATCCTCCGTAGCCTGTTGATAGTTGTTGTAAGGGATCGGCACGAATGTCCGGATGTTAGCGCGCACTGAATCGAAGGCTTCGCGGATCCTCAGAGCCTGCGGCCCTCCGTCTTCGTCAACAATCGCGACTTTGGCGTCGCGAATTTTCCCCCCAAAGGCGTTCCCCAGAATGATCAATTGCACCAATGGAAAAATCATCGACGCCAGCATGAGCGCGGGCGACCGGAAAAACTTCCGCATCTCGCGCTCGACAATGGCCATCATTCGATTCATAAGCTAGTCCTGAGTCCTGAGTCCCGAGTCACTTCGACCTTACTCAGTGATTTGATTAGCCCGCTTAAGATGCGACCGAGTTCGTCGATCCTTTGAATCAAATTGGTCGTAGTCTCCAAGTCCAGGTATTTGCGCTGTTGTGCAATCAGAATCTGGGTTTCTATTTCGGCGAGAGAACCCTGCGAATGCCGTAGAAATCTCACAAAGTCGCGGTTGGAATAATGCGCCTTGCCCTCGGCGATATTACTCGGAACCGAAACCGCGGCACGACGCAGTTGACTCACAAGGCCGTACAGTTCGTTCGACGGAAATCGGTCCGTTGCATCGTAGATGGCAGCCACAAGTTCCATCCCCTTCTGCCAGGCGACCAAGTCCTTGTGACCGCTGCTCTGACTCATAATTGGAGTCTCCTGCTCGAAGCCTAGCGACCCAGGACCCACGACGACAGGCCTTGTAACCGCTGCTCTGACTCATAACTGCTGTTTCCAACTCGAAGCCTCGCGACTCAGGACTCAGGACTAATTATGGCTGCAACCCCGGTCGTTGCGGCATCACGAACGCATACGCCTTCTGCAGTTCATCCCGCAGTTGTCTTCCCGTGTAATGCACGAACACATCGTCCAGCGTCGTGTTCTGGACACTCAGCGTCTTCACCGCAAGCCCGTTTTGCACCGCCAACTCCACCAATTCCGTGGTTGTCCGCGAGCCATTGCTCGTCAGCACGCGATACATGCCCGCGCCTTCGTGCTGCACCGATGTAACGTCATCGAGCGTCTGCAGCTTCTGCTCCCAGTCCGCCGGAGGATTGTCGAACTGTGCTTCAATCACGTTCGACCCGGGCACGCTCGCCTTCAGTGCGGCAGGATTGTCCAGAGCAACCAGCTTTCCATGATCGACAATCGCGATCCGGTCGCACAACCGGTCTGCCTCGTCCATATAGTGCGTCGTAATCAGGATGGTCAGTTGCCGATGCTCTTTAATGTTCCCCAGCATCTCCCACACAGCGACGCGCGAAACAGGATCCAGCCCTGTGGTCGGCTCGTCCAAAAAGAAAATTTTCGGATGATGCACCAGCCCGCGCGCGATCTCAAGCCGTCGCCGCATGCCGCCGGAAAGCGTCTTGGTGGCGGCATCCCGCCACTTCGTCAGATCCACGAGTTCGAGCAGCTCATCGATCGAGGTCTTGCGCTCTTTCGACGGCACGTCGTAGAGCTTGGCATAAATGTTCATGTTCTCTTCAACCGTGAGATCCAAATCACTCGTCAGCGCCTGTGGAATCACGCCGATGAGTCTTCGTGCGGCGTTCGGTTCTCTTGCAACATCGTGCCCGGCGATGCGCGCTTTCCCAGACGTGATCGGAATCAGCGTCGTCATCATCCGGATCAGCGTCGACTTGCCCGCGCCGTTCGGGCCGAGTAGCCCGAAGATTTCTCCTTCTTTTACCGAGAACGAAACGTCGTCGACCGCCGTGAAGTCCCCATACTTTTTTACAATGTGCTCCACTTCGATCGCAGACGGAGCCTTAGGATCGTAGATCGGCTTCTCCAGCCCATGTCCATTTCCGTTGATCTTTTGAGGCGACTGGTCCGTCATTGCTGCTCCGTAGCTTTTGCGCTCTGCGTTGAAGACCCTTTCAATTGGGCCTGCGACACCAGCACTTCGGCCGTCATGCCCGGCACATACGCCCCTTTCGGATTGTCCAACCGGACCTTCAACGTGATTGTTTTGATGTCTCGCTTCCGCCGGCTGACGTCGCGCTGCGTTGCATAGTCGCCTTCCACGCCTTTGAAGAAAACCTTGCCGCTGGTGACGGTTCCCCCCGGCAATCGCACGCGAAGCATGTCGCCGTACCCAATGTGGTCGGCATAAGTCTCAGGGATCGCTGCGCGCGCCCATGTATCGCTGAGATCTACGATCGTCACAATCGGAGCGCCAATGTTGACGACTTCTCCCTGACGCGCTGCACGCACCGACACCGTCCCGCTTACAGGCGCGTAAATGTTCGTGTAGCCGAGTCGAACGGCTGCCTGACTCTTCTGGGCAACAGCATTCTTCAAATCGGCCTCGGTGGCGGCGACCGTGCTCTTGGCGGCATTCGCCTGGTATGTCCGCGCCATCGCAGCTTTCAGGTCTGCTTCTGCCGCATTGACCATATCGTTCTGCGCCTGAACAGTCGCTTGTGCGGCACGTAGGTTGGTCTCCGCCTGCACACGTTCCTGATCCGAGGCAATACCGGCTTTGGCCAACTCGATAGTTCGTCGACTGTCGCTATCTGTGCGGTCGAGCGTGGCCTGTGCTTGCTGCAACTGCGCTTTCGCGGATGACAGCCTTGCCTGCGCATTGGCCACATCGCTGGTCGTCGATCCCGAGGTGGACTTTTCCGTGTGCTGCATCTCCGCCACTTTCTGTTGCAGACTCGCGATCGTCGCCGTGGCCGCAGCTTCCTGTGCCTGCAATTCCGACGGATCCAACACAGCAATCAGATCGCCCACCTTCACCGGCGTGCCCTCATCCACCAGCAGTTTCTGGATGCGTCCTTCGACCTGCGCGCTGACGATGACTTGATTCGCATCCACCGTCCCAATCAGCACGAGGTCCGAGGAATGATCTGCCGAAAAGTAGTAGTAGATCGAGGCAATCACAAAGATGATGCCGAGAAGAATGAAAAAACGGTTACGGGCACTCATGAGCGTGCTCCTTGTTTAGCGGACGAATACGGCTGAAATAGTGCCGCAGAAACGAAATCCAGAACCGCGGCGCGGCGCTCTGCCACGCGCTGCGGCGCTAACGGATTGAAGCCGACGATCTTTTGCATCATCGGGGCGCTGCTGAAGTAGAAAACGATCATGGCGACGATTGAAGGCACGAAGTGCTCCGGCTTCACCGGGCGGAACTCCCCGCGCGCGGTTCCTTCCTGCAGTACCTGGCTTACCCGCATGAAGATCGGCTGTATGTATGCCTTCACCAGCTTTTCGAACTGCTGCATCTCCCCTTCGCGCGCACGCATCATTTCCCGTTGCATCAGTCTCGGATAAAGCGGATTCGAAGCGATGAAATCGAAATACGCTCCCACATAGGCGAGGATCTTGTCTTTTGGTGCCAGTCCGCTGTCGAGCACCTTGAAGACAGTAGTTTTCAACCCTGAGAACGCAGTGTCGAGCACAGCTCCATAAAGCGTTTCTTTGTCCTCGAAGTAGTAATAGAGCAGGGCTTTGTTGACGTGCGCCTCCCGTGCAATGGCGTCGGTGCGAGCTCCGGCAATCCCGTGTTCGGCAAACTCATGCGCAGCCGCCTGCAGGATCGCCGCGCGGCTCTCTTCGGGCTGGCCGCGGGAACCCATGTGCCCGTGCCAGTCTCGCCGTCTATGTTGGAATAAGCGGGCCATTTATTAATTAACCAGTTAGTTAGATTATACGTCTGCCGGAAAGTCGCATGCAACCACAAATTCGGAATGGCCTTCGGACGGCAAGTGTCTAAATTTAAGACGTTTAGTTGGTCATGCTGAGCGAGGAGTTCGCTTCGCGAAGGCGAAACTACAGCGCATTCAAAGTATCCCTATAGTCGCGAGGCCTCGGAAAAGAGATATAAACCCGCAAGAGCGGTCCTAGTCGTTCGGCCGATCGTAAAACCGGAAAAACAGCGACGGCTTCGCGCACACTTCCGCCCGCGCCACCAACTCCGTCGATTGCTTGTCGTTCAACGGAGTGAAGTCGCGAGCCAGTTGCACATTCTCCTCGAGTTGCGCGATGTTATCGCATCCAATGATCACTGTGCTCAGTGGCTTCGACAACGTGAAATAGATCGCCTCCCGCATGGTGAGCGTGCCCGATTTGTCTGTCTGGACCACCATGCCTTCCCACGAGTGCTTCTGCGCGTCGATCGAAGGCGGAGTCCACGACGAGAGAATTCGGCCGCGCGCCGGAATCTTCATTCCAATGATCCCCATCTCCTTCTCGACCGCCAACGGCAGAAGTTGCTCGCTGAAACTGTAATGATGCGGATCGGCGGCGTTCATTGCCATCAGGATGGTGTCGAACGGATACCGGTGGATGCACTCGATCAGCACGTCTGGCCGGTAATGCCCGGTGATGCCGAGATACCGCACGACCTTCTGTTGTTTCATCTCAAGCAGCGCTTCGAATGCGCCGCCTTTCCCGAAGATCTCATCGATGTTCTTGCCGATTCCGACGTCGTGAAGTTGCCACAGGTCAACGTGATCCGTCTTGAGCAGATCGAGCGATTTCTCGATCATCCGCATCGAGCCTTCGCGCGTACGCTCTTTGGTCTTCGTCGCAATGAATGCTTCGTTGCGGCGGCGCGCCATCACGCGGCCTACGTATTGCTCGCTCCACCTTCCTGGTCCCCCGTAAATCGAGGACGTGTCAATGTAGTTGACGCCCAGATCCAGCGCGCGCTCGATGATGGGAACAGCGACGTCGAAATTATTCGGCTTCTCCAACGCAGCCTGCCCGCCCAGGGAGAAGATGCCCACCTTGTATCCGGTCTTGCCCAGATTGCGCGTTGGCATCGCGGCGGGAGTTCGCGGGTTCGAAGGAAGTGCAGGAAGAGTGCGCTTCACATCCCCGCTAAGGCCAGCTGGCGTGAGCAGTGCCGCGGTCACAGCGCCTCCCGCCTTCAGGAAGTCGCGGCGTCCCGGTTGCCGCATCGTAGTCGAACTGTCGTCGCTCATCGCACCCTCCGAAAATCACAGATTAAGCGAGCACATGATAGCGCAAATTCGCCCACCGATCAGTGATTCGGGGCGTGTCCCATTCAAGCCCGATGTTGCCTTGGGTCAGACAGCTCGGACTGCTCAAGTTCTGGATTTCAGAAGAAAAACACGCCATTCGCTGAAACGCTTCTGGCCCTCGTCGCACTATAAAACAAGCGTGCAATGTCGATGCGGATCGTACTCGGCGCCAGGCGACTCAGGTCTTGCGAGATATCCAACATCTCCAATGCTTCGATGTAGGAGGCGAACATGCTTTACGTTGGTTGTGGAAACTGCCGCGCGGTCGTACCGCTGTTCTGTACTGGACGCTTCATGCCGCACATGCCCCTCTACGTCGAAGGCGGGCCTATGGGAATCTACTGCGGCATGTGCGGGCAATTGCCTCCCATCTTCACCTGCATGCAATGCGGTGTCACACAACTCACGTATCTTTCTGGTGCGGCTCTTCCCAGGCAGATCATGTTGCCGGGCGCGCCGAGCACAGTTGCGCCGGTAGTTCGTGCCGAACCCGGTACAAGCGGAATCGATCTCAAGAATTTATTGCTGAGCGCGGGGAAGTCCTTCTTGTCAGAGTTTGCGGGACATGCTGGCGGACAGTTCGGCGATCAGTTCGGCAACTGGGCATCCAGCTGGTTTGGCGATAACGGCTCCTCATTGCAGGGAAACACCGACTCATGGGGCGGCGGCTGGCAATCCTGACCTGTGCAATTCAATGCAGCGGTGTCGTATTCAAGCCCGACTTGGCTTGAGTGTGCCGCGGGAGCTCAGTCGTTAAGTCCCTTCCCGTTGAAAATTTCCGGCATGCATCGTTCCACTCTCGCCTCGCGCGTTTTGGATTGTTTGGGTTGAGAAAAATAGAAAAGGTAACCTCTTTGCCGCCCCGGCGTTAGAGATTCAAAAGCAGTTTTTAATGCAGGCAGTTCATCCAACTTGCTTTGGAACTCATCCGGAACCTTGAAGTCGGTTGTCTTCTTCAGCTTTATTTTCTTCCCGGCTTTTTCCACTTCAATTGCTTCCCGAATGTAAGCCTTCAAGATGGGTTTCATCTTGATGATTTCCCGAACGTTGGTGAAGCGAATCTGCCTCGGCACCTGCACATTTTCGGTCTGTTGAATCAGAATGCCTTTGGGATCTTTTAGCAGAGCACCCTTGAAAAACAGGAGCGCGCAGTATTCCTTGAAGCCGTGCATTAGAACTACGTTCTTTTTCCCAAGCGTGTAACAAGGCTGATACCACTTCAATTCTTCGGTCAGTCCACAGCCGAGTGCGATCGTTCGCAGAGTTTCAAATTCCTCGCGCCACTTTGAAGCTCCGCGCAAAATGGCATCGACCTTGGGATTCTTCTCATTCATGGCTAGATCGAGTTTAGATCCTCAGCGAACCCCGGAATCCGCGAGCGGCATAGTAAGATTCCGCACCGTTGTGGTAGACGAAAACTGTGTTATAGCGCCGATCGCAGAACAGCGCACCGCCGAGCCTTCTGATATTCGAAGGAGTCGTTACCCAGCTCGACGTCTTCAGATCGAACTCTCCGAGCTTTTGCAAGTCCCGATATTGTTCTTCTGTCAAAAGCTCAATACCCATCGCAGTCACGGTATCAAGAGCGCTGGCTTTTGGCTTATTCTCCTTCCTCGAGTCCAGCGCCTCGCGATCATAGCAAAGGCTTCTACGGTCCTTCGGACTTTCCGCCGAACAATCATAGAAAATGCACTCGCCCGTCTTTTTGTCATAACCAACAACATCCGGCTCGCCGCCAGTTCGTTCCATTTCGCTGAGTGACCACAGTTTCTCGGCATTGGCTTCCAGTTTAGCCAGCACCGCAGCCCACTCCAGGCCTTGGTGGCGGTTCGTGTTTGTCTCAAAGCGTGCTCGCAACGTTTGGAGTAGTTCTGCAGCTTGTTGCTTCGAAAGAAGTCTGTTTGCCATTGTGTTCTCCCTGGAATCTGGCCGGGTACGGAAAAAGTTATGACAGCGTTTTCGGCGGCCACTTTGGCATCTGCACGCCGAATTGATTGGCATACTCAGCGTGCAATCGGTCGAACCCGGGAAATTTCATGGACTCAGGCCCAACACGCCGCCCAATAGGATCACCGCCGAGAAGATGATCCAGCACATCGAAGCAGATGTGCCACCCAGCTGCGCCCATCGCGATGAAGTGGCGATTGATGCTCGTCCAAAGCGTCAGGCGCGTGCCGCCACCCTGCGGTTCGAGTTCCCACCGCATCTCGTTTCCACCCCAGGTGTACTCAAGCCTCCTCGGTGCGTCGGCTCTCCACACGACTGTTTCAGTGACATGGGGTTTCGGCGCTCCTACTGTAGTGAGCTTCACCTTGTTTCCCACCGTGCCCAGATTCCCATCGGCGTCAAAAGGAGCCCACTCGCGCAGATGCTCCGGCTTGGTCAGCGCCTCCCAGACTTTTTCGGGCGAATGGTGCAGTTCCCGAACGAGAATGAGAGTCCAGTTCTCCCCTTCTTTCTTTTGCATCTGCGCCCCGTGCGCCGGGCCGGGTGTGTACTGCGCGCTGGCGTTCATCTGCTTCTCCTTCCGCTAATAGCGTGCCCAATCTTGTGAATCGAACTCAGACGATGTGGAGCACATTACGAACCACATCGGGCACGATATTCACAATGTTATGGAATGCGGCGGGAACCAAAATCCGAACAATCGGATAAGCCATTACCACCACAGTGACGGCCGTCAGCGCCCACGTGTTCACCGACAGATGGCGTTCGAGAGCATCCACATGATCGGACCACAACTGGGAGAGCCGTGCGGCATCGGCCGGAGACAGAGTGCATTGAGCACGATGAGTCATTGGATTCCTCCGCCCTACCATTTCGCCAATTGGGTAAGCTGAATCAGATTGCCGCACGTGTCTTTCACCATGGCAATTTTCGATGCAGTGACGTCCGTCGGTGGCATGGTGAACTCCGCGCCGCTCGCTTTCATGCGCTTGTAATCGGCCTGTACATCGTCGGTGAAGAACATGGCCGCGGGCTGATTCTGCTGAAAGAGTCCCTCCTGATACGCTTTCGCCACGGCATTGTTGTTCAGCGCCAGTTGCAGTTCCATGCCATTCGGGTCCTCTGCTGAAGCTACCGTCAGCCAGCGATACGGACCCTGGCTGAAGTCGGTCTTTTTCACGAAGCCCAGGACTTCCGTATAGAAGCGCAAGGCGTTCTCCTGGTTGTCGACGTACACGCTGGCCAGTTTAATCTTCATCTCTTTTCTCCTTATCACGCTCACCGACTGCGGCGCGGCGCGTTTTGTTTGTCGTTCCTTTATTGGGTGGCGCTGGATCCATCCGGTCGAGGTAGCGTTCGAGTGCATCCACGTGTGTCGACCAGAACCGGCGAAACTGATCGAGCCAGGCATCCAATTCCTGAAAGGGGGCCGGTTTCAGACGGTAGAGGCGGCGCTGTGCGTCCACCGTGGATTCCACGAAGCCAGCCTCGCGCAGCACCCGCAGGTGCTTCGACACGGTCGGCTGGGTCATCCGAAGTTGGCGCTCAATCTCACCCACCGACTGCTCGGATGAGACCAGGAGGCTCAATATTGCCCGGCGGTTGGGCTCCGCAATGATTTCGAATACAGACTCCACGTCATTTATATACCTAATTAGGCATATACGTGTCAAGGCATATTTACGACGATTGTCGACAGCGGATGGGTGGCCCCATTTCTGCCCGGTGTTGGGTTGGCCGAAGCCCAGCGTATTGACTAGTCACATGACTAGTGGTGGCGGCCGACTCGGTGTCGTAGTGCTTAAACCCAACAAAAAAGGCCCCGTCTGTATCCTGCGGGCGCAGGATACGTAGACGAGGCCTGCAAAACCTACCGACTAGAAAGTGAAGTGGACCCCGAATTCACTCCAGATCGAGCGCGGGGTGAATGTAGAACTGGGATTGATGAATCCAACCGGGTGACCGAACGTCGAGCTGCTCACGTCGTTTCCAAAGTTGTTCCCGTAGTTCGCTCTGTTGGTGAGATTGAACACCTGCGCTACTAATTGGATGTTCACGCGCTCGCCGAGTCTGAAATTCTTGGCGAACTTGGCGTCCAGCTCGAAGAACGCTTGTCCACGAAGCGGATCATACTTCGCGATGGTGCACTGCGCCGTGTAATAACACGTGGCAATGTTCCCCTCCGCGGCCGCGGTTGCATCATCGCTGTTGGCGCCATTTGCAATCGCGGTGGAAACGTATTGATCGATGTAATTCGGCCCATACTGATAGTTCTTCAAATCGTTACCGGGCACCACCACGGCGGCGGCGGTACCGCCTCCAGCGTTAATGGTGTTGTAGGAGTTGGTGAGGTTATAGGGACGAGCCGAGCCGAACTGAACGATCGGGGAGAACTGAAATCCCTTAGGCAATTCGATCAGTCCAGCCAGCGTTATGTGATGACGTTCGTCGTTGGTCATCGGACCGTATTCGTAGGAGGCAAAGGGGTGATAACCGTCGCGAGCGTAGTTGCGGAAGATGGTTGTCGGACCGCCACCGCCGTCGTAACCATCGGCCCACGACAACGTGTAATTGGCGTTGAGTGAGAAGTGATGACTCATCCGCTGACGGAAGCTCAGATTAATGCCGTCATAGCGGTTACGGCTGTTGGATTCATCATTTCGCAAGCTGGCCAATTCCGGCTGTCCGGCTGCTATAAAGTCATCGGACAACGGACGGATCAAATTGACATTTCCGTAATTCATGTTGCAGCCCGCAGGAGTGCCGGGAGCAGCGCACGCAGTGCCGGTAGTATCGGTGCCGTCTACCACCTTCTGGTCGATGTTGATGGTCTTGTTCTCGTGAAGGCTGAGGACATGCGTGTACTCTGCTTCAAACACCGAGTTGTTATTAACAGCCCAGGTGTAGCCGACGTTGAATTCCTCGGCGACCGGATTCCGGTAGCCGGGATCAATCAGTCGGCCGACGCTTCCATCCGCGGCGGTTGACGATGGACCGGGCAAGCATGCTTGTACGGCGGCTACGTTGGCCGCGGTATAGGCGAAACTTCCCAGTGGTCCGCCGCAAGGTACGGTGTCCGTCGGCGCCGAGAGGCTCAATACGGTCTGGAAGATGGTTGGGTTCGCGAGTTGTTCCATAAACAATGGAATGTTCTGGAACGAATTACCAAAATAGAGGCCGAAGCCGCCGCGCAAGACGTGCTTGCCAGCTCCGGTAAGGTCGTAAGCAAACCCGATCCGGGGGCTGAAGTCCTTGGTGTCATCGTGGGGTAGATGCCTGGTGTAATAGGCCGCAGTTGAGTTGACGGGTGCGATGGCAAGCAGAGCCTGATAGGAGCGGCTCTTCGGAATATCAGACTGGCCCAGCGCATTGAAGTCCCGGTCCCACCGCAGGCCGAGATTGAGTGTCAGCCGCTTATTGACTTTCCAATCGTCCTGGCCATAGAAGCCCAACTGGTTGGTGGTAACAAGGAAGTAGGGATCGCCGTTCGAGAACGACATGCCTCCAATCAGGCCCGGGGTTGCGAAGCCTTGGGGATAGGTAGTCGTATCGCCAAGAATGTCGCTGGGATTCTGGGTGAAATCAAGTTCCAGAGTTGAGTTGAACTCGAAGAATCCCCCTTCTACGGGATTGTGGATATAGTCGACGCCACCCCGAATCGTGTGCTTTCCGAATGTCTTGGAGACATCGTCCTTGAACTGCCACTTGCGCTGAAACGACTGCTGAGGCACGTTGCCATTGGTTCCGAACGAAGCGTCAGGGAAGGTGATGAGCGGAGCCTGGATGTGGCTCGAAATCAGGTTATTCCAATACTGGAATCCAGCCGTGAAGGTGTTGATCAAGCTCGGCGAAATCTGCGACGTCAAGGTCAAATTGGCAATCTGCAGATGGTTAGTGGTGAAGTTGCCTGCGGTGAGGTCCTGTGTGCCATCGGCCTGATCATTGAGGCTGTCGTTGGCCTGTGAACTGTAGCTGAGGTAAGCGCTGTTTTGATTGTTGATCGTCCAGTCGATACGGCCGTTATACCGCCATTCGTGAAACGGGCGCGGAATCGTTTTGGCAGGTTGCGCAGCCAGTCCCGCTTGCTGCGCAAGCACGAGTTCCGAATAGGACGTACCCGATTCGGATAATCCTTGGCTCTCCCGCTGACGCTCCATCGCCCAGAAGCCGAACAGTTTGTCTTTTATGATCGGGCCGCCAACTGATCCGCCAAAAAACTGCCGGCTGTAATCAGGGTGATTCGGACTTGAAGTGCCGTCTCCGTTGGCAACTTTCTCGTCGGTGTCGAGAGCAGCGTCACGGAAGTATCCGAATACCGAACCGTGGTAGTTGTTGGTACCCGATTTAGTGATCATGTTGATCGCAGCACCCTGAGAGCGGCCGTTTTCCGCCGAGAAGCGCTGCGTACTGATCTGGAATTCCTGGATGGCTTCCAGCGGCATCTGCATGACTGCGCCGCCGACGGTGTTGTCCTTATTGTCGATACCGTTGATGGTGGTATTGATGTTGCGGCCATCCGAACCGTTGATCGAGAGAACGGCGTATCGGTTCTTGGTAGGGTCATAAGAGTCCGTGGCTTTTACGCCCGGGGCTAGATACGCGAGGTTCGCTGCATCGCGACCCACGAGGGGCAGTTCCGATACTTCCGTGGGAGTGAAGTCCTGGCTGACGCTGGTCTTGGTAAGGTCGACGAGGGGCGCCGAGCCCGTTACTTCTACAACCTCGGTGGCAGCGCCGGGAGTCAGAGTCACACTCACCGTTGAGGTTTGTCCTACCAGCAACTCTGTGGTTTGGACCACCGACTGGAAACCGGGCTTGGAGATTTTGATCTGGTAAGTGCCAGCCTGAGCGAAATCGAAGCGGTAGCTGCCGCTCTCGTTAGTCGTGGCCGTGCGGGTGGTACCGGTGGCTTTGAAAGTCGCTACCACTTCGGCGCCGGAGACGACGGCCGCCGACTGATCAACGATCACGCCCTGAAGCGTGCCGGTTGCGGTTGCTTGGCCGAAGGCATGACCAGTAACCACGATGATCGCAGACACTATCAAAAGAAGACGCAGAATAGACCTAGTCCTTGGAATCATAGGATCTCTCCACCTCCGAGGGTGAATTCAGTTTTTCGGTTCTTCTGCCTTTGCACGCCCCAAAAGCGCAGCGAAGGCGGGGTGTTCGCCGGTTCCGCCTGAGCTCAGGCGGCAGGTAACCCTTGAACACAACACTAGAAAACAGGTTGGCGCACGATACGCAATAACACTAACCGTTGTCAAGATTTGTAAGTGTTTTAGGAAATCGAATTAGTAACGACGCAAAGAATGGGGATACGACCAAGTGGCTTCCCGACTCCCGCCGGCTGTCCGGGCGATGTCTCGCTTACTCTCTGAATCTCGTTTCCCAACTGTCGTGGAACAGCCGCGAAGCGGCGAAAGAATGCAGCCCACGGCGCAAGCCGTGGGTGCAAAAGTTGAAAAGGGTCAAGCTCCAGAGGAGCGAAGGAACCGGTGTCCGAAGAAACCGGACGCTAGAGCAATATTCGTCGGGGCTACTTCAGCGTAACCAACCTTTCCACCAATTCCGAGTAATCTTTCTTCTCGATCCCGTGCACCTGCTTGTTGTACTCGTCCACCTTCGACGAATAATTCATCGAGCAGAATTTCGGTCCGCACATTGAGCAGAAAGCCGCTTCCTTATAGTAGTCATCGGGCAGAGTCTCATCATGCATCGTCCGCGCCGTCTCGGGATCCAGCGACAGCGCAAACTGTTTTTCCCAATCGAACTTGTAGCGCGCATAGCTGAGCGCGTCATCGCGATCGCGGGCGCCTGGACGTCCCCGCGCAATGTCCGCGGCATGCGCAGAAATCTTGTACGCGATGATTCCGTCCTTCACATCTTTCTCGTTCGGCAGGCCGAGATGCTCTTTCGGCGTGACGTAGCAGAGCATTGCGGCGCCATACCATCCGATCATTGCCGCACCAATCGCCGAGGTGATGTGGTCATATCCCGGCGCGATGTCCGTAACGAGCGGTCCCAGCGTATAAAAAGGAGCTTCGTAGCAGAGTTCGACTTCCTTCTCAACCTGCTCCTTAATCTTGTCCATCGAGACGTGACCGGGCCCTTCGATCATGACCTGCACGTCCTCTTCCCATGCCTTTTTCGTAAGCTCGCCTAAAGTCTTCAGCTCTGCGAACTGTGCTTCATCGCTAGCATCGGCGACGCATCCGGGTCGCAGCCCATCGCCTAGCGAAAAGCTGACATCGTATTTCTTGAAGATTTTGACGATGTCATCGAAGCGCTCATACAGAAAATTCTGCTTGTGGTTATGGGCCATCCACTGCGCCAGGATCGCGCCGCCGCGGCTCACAATTCCCGTGATCCGCTTCGAAACCAGAGGCAAATACTGAATCAGCACGCCGGCATGGATGGTCATATAGTCCACGCCCTGCGCCGCCTGCTCTTCAATAACTTCGAGCATCACCTCGGCATTCAGATCTTCTACGCGCTTCACGCGGGCAATCGCTTCATAAATCGGCACTGTGCCAATCGGAACGGGCGAGTGTCGAAGAATCGCCTCGCGAATCTCGTGAATATTTCCGCCGGTCGAGAGGTCCATCACCGTATCAGCGCCATAGTGGACCGCGGTATGCAGCTTCTTCAGTTCTTCGTTGATCTCCGACGTCACCGCTGAATTCCCGATATTTGCATTGATCTTGCACAGGCTCGCAACGCCGATCGCCATCGGCTCAAGTTCCGGATGATTAATGTTCGCCGGGATGATCATCCGCCCGCGCGCCACCTCGTCGCGCACCAGATCCGCCGTGATCTTCTCTTTATGCGCAATGAATGACATCTCTTCCGTGATCACACCCCGGAGCGCGTAATGCATCTGCGAGAAATTGCCGTCGGTGTTCTCGCGTTTGCGCTGTGCAATCCATTCCGCGCGCGGTTTAGGGACGACGTAGCCGTTGCTGTTTGAGCCATTCGAGGAAATCATACGAACCCCAACTTTCAGAAGAATTCTATAAACCCCGATTATAAACGCCTGGCGCAGCGTTGCATGGTTGCCGATGGGCAAATCATGGGCTTACAATTTTCCGCGTCCTTCAAGGAGATCTCCATTGATGCATTTTCCTCGTGTTGCATTTGTCCTACTGCTGCTCTGCGCCCTCGGTTTCTCGCAATCCTCAACATCCGCCAAGCCCGCGCCCGGGTTCAGCATCGACACCATCGATAAAAGCGTTGATCCTTGCGTCGATTTTTACGAATATGCCTGCGGCAACTGGATCAAAAAGGCAGAGATTCCTCCCGACCAGTCGCAATGGGTCAGCTTCGTCGAACTCCACGAGCGCAACATGGACATTATGCGCGGCATTCTCGAGAAGGCCTCCAAGGCAGGCGCCAGCCGCAACGCCATCGATCAGAAAATCGGCGATATGTACGGCTCCTGCATGGACGAGAAAACCGTCAACGACAAAGGGCTCGCAGCTCTGAAGCCGGAACTGGATCGCATTGATGCTGTGAAGGACAAGCAGTCCCTGATTGACGAGATCGCCCGCGTACACATGATGGGCGCGAATCCACTGTTTGCTTTCTATTCCGCCTCAGACCTGCACAATGCTGACCAGGTCATCGCGTACATCGACCAGGGTGGTCTCACCGCTCCTGACCGTGACTACTACTTAAAAGACGACGATAAGACAAAAGCCGTTCGTCAGCACTTTGTCGACTACATGACGGAAGTATTCACTCTCGCTTCGAAAGAAGGAATGCAAGCTGGCGCGCCTGCACAGGAGGCTGACACGGTTCTGAAAATCGAAACCGCTCTCGCCAAGGCGCAAATGGATCGCACTTCGCGCCGTGATCCCAAGAACCGCGACCACAAAATGTCGCGCGACGCGGCTGTCTCGCTCGCCTCGAATTTCTATCTCAACCGCTATTTTCAGGATGTGAATGCCCCCAACTTCACGCAGTTGAACGTTGGCAATCCGGAGTTCTTCAAGCAGATCAATTCCGTTCTCGAGTCCGAATCTCTGGACAACCTGAAGACCTACGTGAAGTGGCACCTGCTGAATGCCTCGGCTCCGTGGCTTTCCGAGCCGTATGTCGATGCCAACTTCAAAATGCAGCAGGCCCTCACTGGACAAAAAGAAATTCAGGCCCGCTGGAAGCGTTGCACCAACCTTGTCGACCGCGAACTCGGCGAGGCCTCGGGCCAACGATACGTCGAGGTCGCGTTCCCGCCTGAGAGCAAGGTGCGCATGCTCAAGATGGTCAAGGCCCTCGAAAAATCGTTGGGCGAAGACATCCAGAATCTTTCCTGGATGAGCGAAGAAACCAAGAAGCAAGCCGCCATCAAGCTGGCCGCGATCAACAACAAGATCGGATACCCCGATGTCTGGCGTGATTACAGTTCGGTCGTGATCAAGCCCGGCGATCTGCTCGGGAACGTACAGCGCGCCAGCGAATTCGAATCCAAGCGCGAAATTAATAAAATCGACAAGCCGCTCGACCGCAAGGAGTGGGGCATGACTCCGCCCACCGTGAACGCCTACTACAGTCCGTCATACAACGAGATCGTGTTCCCAGCGGGAATTCTACAGCCGCCGTTCTTCGATCCCAAGATGGACGACGCTGTGAACTTTGGCGGCATCGGACTCGTCATCGGACACGAGTTGACCCACGGCTTCGACGACCAAGGACGCAAGTTCGATCCGCAAGGAAACCTGCACGACTGGTGGACCAAGGAAGACGGAGAAGAATTCGAGAAACGCGCTGCATGCGTCGCCAACGAATACTCGAACTTCATCGCAGTCGATGACCTGAAGCTGAACGGAAAACTCACACTCGGCGAAAACACGGCTGATAATGGCGGAGCACGCGTCTCGCTAATGGCTCTCGAACACGTGATTGCCGATGACAAGTCTGGAAAAGAATCTCGAGAGATCGATGGCTACACGCCGCAACAGCGTTTCTTCCTAGGCTTCGGACGAGTCTGGTGCGAGAAACGGCGTCCGGAAGTCGCTCGCATGCGTGTGCTGGTCGATCCGCACTCGCCCGGAAAGTGGCGTGTCAATGGCGTCGTACAAAATATGCCGGAATTCGAAAAAGCCTGGAGCTGCAAAGCCGGGCAGCCCATGGTCTCTGAAAACGCCTGCCACGTCTGGTGATGCAGGCCGCAGCACGGCGCCTAGGGCTGAGATGCCAGGATGACCTCGGCGCCGATCGAATTGGCTAGATCAATAGCATGTACGACCTGTTCGAACGGAACCGTGGCTGGTGCTTTAACCAGAACCTTGCGATCGATCTGACTGCCGAGAATCGTGGTCAGGGCGTTCTGCACGGACGTCCAAGGGACAGTCCGCCCATTGATTGTTACCGTGTCCTCACTTGATTTTAGGATTTCTAACTGAGGAGTTTTCCGACCTGCCGTTGCATTCAGCGGCAGGTCTATGCCTTTCGGTAGAACTCGTTCTCCCACCATCTCTTCGACCTGCGCGGTCAGGAAGACGCAATCGTGAAATCCTGCGTGACGCGCGGCATTGAGGGCGCTTTCGATAGTGCCGTACGGAGCGGAGCCATCGCCCTTGATGAAAAGCTTTTGCACAGTGCCTCGTCGAGCCAGTTCGGTAGACAAGGAATCGGGCGTGACCGGATTTATCCCGAAATAGATTGTCTCGTCGGCAGTGATTGTAACGATGGTCGCATTCGGCTCATCCGCCGCCGCAATCGGAAGCGCACTCTCGGTATTCGCCAATCGGACCCTGATTCCTTTTTGCATCGGCGGCATCTGCGCCTGAGCTGCGGATGCTGCAGTTAGAGTTGAAGCGAGTAGGCACACGAATAGTGAGTAATTCATACGATGCTCCTTCGATTCTGATTTAGCCGGAAAAGGCTACGGTTTTGCTCCACCTAAGGCGGCGGTGGCCAGGCTGCCGCCGAGTCCCATGGTTTCCACCGCTGACGAGGGCACAATCACCATCGACCCACGTTCTTTGATCGCTTCGTACAACATGTTCATCGCCCGCAGATGCAGCGCGGTTGGATCGTTTTTGTACGTCGCCGCGGCCGCTGCGAACTTATCAGCAATTTCTGTTTCCGCTTGACCAAGAATGTTGCGCGCCTGCCGCTCACGTTCCGCCTGCGCCTGGCGGGACATCGCATCTTCCAGGGCCTGCGGAATCTTCACATCACGAATCTCGACCGATTGCACCGTGATTCCCCACGGATTCGTCTTTTCATCCAGAATCCGCTGCAATTCGCGGCCCAGAGTTTCGCGCTCGGTGATCATCTGCGCGAGCTCGTGCCGCCCAATCGACTCTCGCAGCGCCGTCTGAGCGCTCATGTTGATCGCATCCACGAAGTTCTCGACTTCGAGAATGCACTTCTCGGCGTTCCATACCATCCAGAAGACGATCGCGTCGACATTGACCGGTACCGTGTCTCGCGTCAGCGTCGATTCCGCCGAAACGCTCGCCACTCGGACGCGTTGATCCACATACTGACTGAGCGTTTCCACAATCGGAACGATGTGGCACAGGCCCGGCCCGCGCAGTCCCACATAACGGCCAAGACGCAGTACTGCGACCTTCTCCCACTGTCGAACCACCTTGATCGCAAGCAGGAAATAGAGTCCCACCAGTGCACCCGCGATCGCATACGCTGGTTGATGCATCGCTTGCGATATTGCGACTCCCGCCAGAATGCAAACGGCAAACAACAAGAGAGCGACGCCGTTGACTTCCTGAATTCGAATTTTTGGCATGACTATCTCCTTTGTGCGGGACGAGGCAGAAGGTCCTGCAATCGATCGATCAATTCCTCGAGCGAGAAGCCGGCGGCACCAGCGCGCGCGGCGAATTCACCTGTAATCTGGTTGAGTTGACGTTCCCGCTCGGCTGTTTTCTTTTCGGGTTTCTTGTCGCTGATGAACGTGCCGGTCCCCTGATGCGTTTCCAGCAATCCGCCAAGTTCGAGCTCGCGGTAAGCGCGCATCACCGTGTTCGGATTAATTTCCAGATCGACGGCGAGCTGACGTACAGTTGGCAGTTGATCGCCAGCCGTGAGCGTCCCAGAAGCAATCCCGACCCGTACCTGATCGATGAGCTGGCGGTACACCGGAACTCCGGTGTGCAGGTCGAGCGCGAACCGGAATTCCGCTCCTCGCTGTGTGCCGTCTCTCACATTTGCTAATGTACTATAGAACTAGTACAATATGTCAAGTGCTTTTCGAGATATTTTTCTTCGAGATATTTTTCAGGGTGTAAAGGAGGTCGCATGGCGCACACGAATTCTGGACCGGAACTACGGGTCGTTCGCTCAGAATGGTGGCTCAATATAGTGGCGTCGTTGTTTGTTGGTGCATGCTTCTTCGCACTGTGGTTCTGGCTGCTGCCCGGATGGTTGGGCTTCCGCGTTGCGACCACTGGCGCGGCGCGCCTGCGCTGGCTAGCTGCGATTCCATCTGTAATTGGTTTCGCGATCGCGCTGAAATGCGTTTGGGACTTTGGATGGACCGGGCGCGGAACTCCTGCGCCATTCATCCCGCCGCAGCGTTTGGTTGTCGTCGGGTTCTATCGATATATGCGCAACCCAATGTACGTCGGTTTCATCACCGGTTGGTTGGGACTATGGATCGTCTTCGGTCACGCCAATCTCGGCCTGATCGCCGCGGCTGCCGCCCTCGTCCTCGGCATCCATCTCTTCGTTGTCTTTTACGAGGAGCCTACATTGCGTGGAAAGTTCGGTAAGGACTACGAAGAATATTGCCAAAACGTGCGCCGCTGGTGGCCCCGTCTGTCACCCTGGACGCTGCCATCCTCGAAGACGCTCAATTCTTTGCGCCTTTGAAGCCTCTCCGCCTCTGATCGCTGTAACGGTGCAGCGCGTCGAGAATTATCGGATAGGCTTCCCGAGCCGGCCGTATCTCGTCCACTTCGACGGCCTTTCCCTCCAGCAGTTTATAGTCTTGGAAAAACCGGCGCAGCATCAGTAACCGATGCGATGGCATTTCCGATGCTTCGTGATAAGCATTGAACTCGGGATCCTGCGTCGCCACGGCGATGATCTTGTGGTCAGGTTTGCCCTGATCGATCATCGTCATGAGTCCGACTGCCCGCGCGTGAATGATTGTCAGGGGAACGACCGTCTCCTGGCAGAGTACAAGCACGTCAAGCGGATCGTCATCTTCCGCAAATGTCTGCGGGATAAAACCGTAGTTCGCGGGATAGTAAACCGCCGAATAAAGAACGCGATCGAGCCGGATCAGTCCACTCTGCTTGTCGAGTTCATATTTGACGCTTGATCCGAATGGGATCTCGACGACGCAGTCAAATTCCTGCGGCAGCTTGTCTCCGGGAGTCACGTCGTGCCAGGGATGGATCATGAAACCAGCAAACCTCTTTCGTAATCATCCATTTTAAATGGAAGGCATGCGGAGCCTTCGAAGTGCCATTCTTGATGAACTCTTCATTTCGTAGACCACAACGCATACGAAGTATCACGAAGGATGTGATTGATAAGTTTTCCTTCGTGGGCCTTCGTGTCCTTTGTGGTGAATAAATCTGTATCGCCTACTGCATCAGCCGAAACTCGGATTGCAGTTTTGCCTGCGAGTTGTCGCCGACCCAGACGTCAAACTGTTCCGCCTCAACCACCCATTTCTTCAGCGCCGGACTCCAATACTGCAACTCCTCTGGCCCAAGTTTGAAGTGAAGAGTCTGCTTCGCGCCGCCGGCCAGATTCACCTTCTGGAATCCTTTCAGCTGACGCACTGGACGCGATGCGCTTCCTGCACGCTGGTGAATGTAAAGTTGCACAACTGTACCTCCGGAGCGCGAGCCCGTATTGGTCACGTCGACTGAAACGTCCAGCGTGCTTCCAACTTTCGCTTCCGTTTGGCTGAGCTTCAGGTTATCGAACGAGAACGTCGTGTAGCTCAGGCCATAGCCAAACGGATAAAGCGGCGTGCTGACCACGTCCCAGTAACGTGACTTGAACTCTGGGTCTTCTTCGGGTCGTTGGGTCAGCGTGTGGTTGTAATAAAGCGGTTCCTGGCCGGAAGTGCGCGGCCACGTCACAGGCAGGTGCCCGGCGGGATTGGCGTCGCCGAAAAGAATGTCGGCGATTCCATTGCCACCCTGACTCCCGGGATACCACGCCTCGAGAATTGCCGGAACATGCTCGGATGCCCACGAAATATCGAGCGGCCGTCCGTTCACGAGAATCAGGATCACAGGCTTCCCGGTTGCCACGACAGCTTCCAGCAATTCTTCCTGTCCACCGAGAAGTTTGAGTGAGGCGCGTGATGCTGCCTCACCGCTCATCAGATCGATCTCGCCCAGCACCACGAGCGCGATATCGCTGCGCGTCGCCAGCGCCACGGCGTCATTGATGGCAAGTTGCTTTTCCTCAGGAGTCTGCTTCGGTTGTTCTTTCATCCCGCCGAGCGGCTGGTCTTCGAAGAACGACGGAATCTCCCGCCAGATATTCGGACCATGAGCAAACTCCACGCTCGCCGCAGCACCAACTTTATTTTTAATGCCCTGCACGATGCTCACCGTCGGACCGGGTTTCGTGATCGCTCCCCACATGTCGAGCAGATCGGTTTCCGCATCGCCCAGCGGGCCGATCACCGCGATCGATTTGATCTTCGACTTATCCAGGGGCAGCAGGTTTTGCTCGTTACGCAGCAGAACAACTGACCGGTGCACGGCGTTGCGCGCGGCTTCCAGATGGTCCGGACGGTTGAGGACTTCCGGAATCTTCGCTTCATCGATGAACGGATGTTCAAACAGCCCAAGCCGGATCTTCGCCTCTAGAATCGGGAGCACGGCATCATCAATCTGTTGCATCGAGACGCGATGCTGCTTCACCTGATCGGCCAAATACTTGATGTAGGTGCCGCTGGCCATATCCATATTTACGCCTGCGGTGAAGGCCTTGAACGCGGCATCGTCACCATCGCGCGCATAGCCATGCGTGATCAGACTGTGAACCGCATTCGCGTCGCTCACCACGAATCCCTTGAAGTTCCACGTATCGCGCAGCACGTCGCGCATGAGCCAGCGGTTTCCCGTCGCCGGGACATCATTCAGATCCATGTACGCGCTCATGAACGTCGCCACTCCGGCGTCTGCCGCAGCTTTGAACGGTGGCAGATACGTGTTCCACATCTGCTCTTCCGGGATATACGAAGAGTCGTAGTCGCGACCGCCATCGGCCGCGCCGTATCCGGCGTAGTGCTTCACGCAGGCGAGCACGCGATCCGTCGCTCCCGGCTCCGCGCCTTGAAACCCGCGCACCTGGGCCCGCGCAATCGCCGATCCTAAATACGGATCTTCTCCCGCTCCCTCGACCATGCGCCCCCAGCGTGCGTCGCGGGCGATGTCGACCATCGGAGCGAATGTCCACTCAATGCCCGCCGCACGGGCCTCCCGTGCTGCAATCGTCTGCACCGATTCCACGAGGCTCGGATCCCACGACGACGCCATCGCAATCGGAGAAGGAAAGATCGTGTGATAGCCGTGGATCACGTCCAGTCCAAACAGAATCGGAATGTGCAGTCGCGACTCATCAACCGCAATGTGCTGCCAGCGATTGATCTCCTTCGGTTCGGACACCCACAGCACCGATCCCGCTCCATATTTCCGCACCACCTCTTCCGGATTGCCGACCTGCTCTTTGAACTCGCGAATTGGAAAGCCGGGTATCTGCGAAAGTTGGGCGATCTTTTCTTCCAGAGTCATCTGGCGGAGCAGATTCTTAGCGTTGGGCCTGGCTTGTGCAAGGGCTGACGGGGCTGAGAACAGCGTGACGAGCAAAGTTGCGAACGTGACCAGCAGAAAAGAAAACCGATGTTTCCGAGCAAGCTCTGACATCTGATCTCCTGTACCCGTTGTGGTGTTTGGCTCGCGCCCTCCAGGCACGCCGGGCTGAAGTCCGCTGAGCCGGCACAAAGTGTATACCGTGAGGCCTAAAACTTCAGTGTTCGCAGTTCCTTGATACTTCGTGTCCTTGGTGGTTGATGAATTTGGCATGCCACGCACACGCGCCGCCGGACCTTGATTCCGCCCCTTCCGAGGGGTAGAGTTAAACAAGCTTCTCTGGGGACGTTCCATGTCAAGCCAAGTCAAGACCTACCTGAAATTCGGCGGCGCTACGGCGTTCATTCTCGTGCTGCTCGCCTATCTCGCCTACACCGGTGTGCAAGACAGCAAGAGTTACTACGTCACCATCAAAGAGCTGCACAAGATGGGCGACGGCGCCTACACGAAGCGGTTGCGCGTTGCCGGCAACGTGCAGCCCGGATCCATCAGGCGCACCGGAGCCCACGTCCAGTTCGTGCTGGTGGAAGAAGATCAGAATCTTTCCGTCGACTACACCGGAACCGAAGCGCCTCCTGACACCTTCAAGGATGACTCGCAAGCTCTCGCCGACGGCAGCTTCGGACGCGATGGCGTCTTCCATGCGAAGGGCCTGCAGGCGAAGTGCGCGTCGAAGTACGCTCCGCAGCAGGGAGCCCCGGGAACTCCAGTAGCACAGCCAACTAAGAGCCTGACCCAAGTTCAGACGCCGCAGCCTACCCGCGCGAACTGATCGGCTCCGTCATCTGGAGTTGTCTGTTGAGGTTACGGGCTCCTCGCTGGTCAGCCGTCCACGTTTTTGAGGCCCCGGGAACTTGTGCCGCCTACGGATGAGCATTCGTTGAGCGCTCGTTCCGTTGCCCACCATATGGATTTCGACATTTACGTCAACCACGCGCTCTGAATGCCCCTGTTGCATTTGTCAACATTTGTCAAGATTTGTCAGTCGCCGCGACGCTTTTTGCCAGACCATTGTCCTGAAGTACACATCCCCCGCATAGCCCAAAGTTTGTACCCCATCTGAAAACAAAGCCCTTGTCTTGAAGGCACTCGACGCCCATGGTAACAGGTGACTTTGGCGGGTCAGATGCAAACATCAGGTACGGTTGTGATGTTCGCAGTGATACTAAAAAAGAAAACGAGGGGAAATTTAGAGATGCGGAAACAAAAGGGTTTTTCACTTATCGAGCTGCTAATCGTGGTGGCGATCATCCTAATCATCGCAGCAATCGCGATTCCGAACCTTCTGCGCGCCCGTATGGCCGCCAACGAGTCTTCGGCTGTCGCTTCGATCCGTACCATCAACACCGCGGAAGTCACCTATAACTCCACCTATCCCACGGTCGGCTTTGCCGCGGACCTGGTAAGCCTCGGTGGCGCGTTGGGCGCAGCCTGCGTTCCGGCTTCGACCTCCGCTTGCTTGATTGACTCCGTGTTGGCCAACAACGGTAACCCGGCCGGTGGTGGTAAGAGCGGTTACTCGTTCGTTGCCGCAGCTGGAACGAAAGCTGGTGGTATCGCCGTCGGCTACACGACCTCGGCGACTCCGCTGACGATCAACACCACTGGTATCCGCGGATTCTGCGCTGAGGAAGACGGTGTGGTTCGCGTCGACCCAGCTGGCAAGTGCTCGAACACCGAAGCGGGCATCCTTGGATTCAACCCGCTCAACCAGTAATTCGGTTCGGCAAGTACCTGGGGGAGGGTACAAGCCAGGAGCAGCGAACGCAAGTTCGCTGCTCCTTTTGCGCTATACCGGGGGACTGAGCCAAAGTGCACAGTCACGCGCAATCTCTCTCCTTCGTAGCTTTTGCGACTGAACATTCGAGGCGACTGTTCAGTACCCTCAATGCAGCGGAGCGAGGCCGCATCCCGTTCCGCGGCGTCCTTAGTCTCGCTAAGACCACGTCGACGGTTATTGCCGCATCTGAAGCCAAGGCTACGTGCGTTTGATGATGAAGACGGTTTTGTCGTCGATTTCGTCGCCTTCGCCGTTCGCGCGAAGGATTTCGTCTTGCCGCACGGCGCGATTGAGTAACGCGTTGCAGATGTCGCGGGCGGAGTGGTGATAATGATCGCGGAGGACGGCTTCGAGCTCATTGCGCGTGGCCTCATCGCTGCCGTCGTAGACTCCGTCGGTGTAGAGGACGAGCAGGTCTCCGGGACTCATCAGGGTGATCTGCGCGATGTCGGACGAGGTGAATCCGTGCTGGCGGAAGGCGAGCGAGTAATACTTCTTGCGGTCCGGGTGGTCGGCGGGAATCTCGAGGCCAAGAGCGAGGAAGCGGACCATGTGAGACTCGTCGATGGTCATGAACTTGCGGTACTCGGCGGAGAAGACGAGCGGCGGCGGGTGTCCGAAATTCACGAAGCGGAAATGGCCGAGCGGGTCGACCTCGCCGTAGAGCATGGTGGCAAGTTCGCGGTTGGTGTTGCCGAGGGCATTGCGCGCCGTGACCGATTGCGCGAGGCGCAGGTTGAGATTTTCGAAGAGCTCGGGCGTGGTTTTCCCGTACTGGTCGAGTTCAGTCAGCATCAAGGCGTGGAAGGTGTCGTGGACGGTGGAGGCGATCTTGGCGGAGATGATGCCGTGACCCTGAGCGTCGACGAGGAGGACTCCGGCGGTGGAGCGAAGGTCGGCCAGGGTCTGGGCGACGCGGACTTCGTCGGAGCTGCGGGCGAAGCGGTACTCGGCTTCCATCTCGGGGCGGAATCCGGAAGTTGTTCTCAGCCACTGGACGTGATCGTCGACGGCGTTGCGCAAAGGCGCGCCGTCGGGCAGCGGCTCGATGAACTCCTGGGAGAGGCGTAGCGCGCGCTCGATGCGGGCGTCGATGTCGTAGCGCTGCTGGAAATTGATGTACTCGAAAAGGTCTCCACCGACAGTGCCGACGGGGATGGAGTTGCCGAACATCTCGATGCCGGGGAGGCGCGGAATTACGCCTTCGGCGGGCATGAGGCGGTTGCGGAGATATTCGTCGATGGTGGGCGCTGTGTTGATATCGGCCATACAGCTTCAGAATTGATTTTATCGTAGGGGTGTACGGCTTATCGCAGGCAGGGAACAGCAGGTTCCTCCGTTGTCGCTCCGCGACTCGTCGGAATGACAACCACTAAAAAGACTCAGGCAGGGACCATTTTTGGTGTCCAGTTCTTTATGGACGTCCAGTTCCTTACGAAAGTGGTGAAACGGTCGAGGGCTTTCGGGAATTCATCTCCGGCGGCGGCGAAGCCGAGGCGGAAGTGGGGCGGGACGTCGAAGCAATCGCCGGGGGCGAAGAGGATTCCTCGTTCGGCGGCGGCCTGGCAGAAGGGGCGGGCGTTTTCTCCGCTGACGAGCCAGGGAAATGCGGTCATGCCGCCTTGCGGCGGGATCCAGCCGAGGATGTCACGATGATCGGCCATGAAATTCGCGAGCAGGTTGAGGTTGCGTGTGGAGACTTCCTGCGTTTTGCCGAGCACGGCATTGCGGTTGCGGATGGCGATCTCGGAGAGAATTTCTCCGGTTGTGCTGTTGGTGATGGTGAAGTAGGCGCGCGCGGTCCAGTATTGCTGGCGGCGATTGGCGTCATGCTCAATGATCCATCCGGTACGGACGCCGGCAAGAGAAAATGCCTTCGACATGTCGCCGGTCACCGTGGCGTGCGGCAGACGCGCGGCGGAATGCGCAGGCGTTTTGTGATAGATGGGGTGGTAGACCTCATCGCACACGAGCTGGATTCCGCGTTCCGCGGCGAAGTCATGCAGGGATTCGAGTTCATCGTCGGCGATGGTCGCGCCGGTGGGATGGTGCGGGCTGTTGATCAGGATGAGCTTAGTGTTTGAATCGGCGAGGCGCTTGATTTCGTCGGGATCGATGCGGAATTCGTTCTCGCGGCGCACGTGGTAGAAGCGGGTCTCGAGACCGAGAGATTGCGGGATTGCGGAGAAGGTGGCGAATCCGGGAAGCGGGAGGATGACATTCGCGCCGGGCGCGGCGGCGAGCCACATCACACAGAGGAGAGCCTCGGCGGCACCAGTCGTGATCTGAACAGTTTCGAGCGGGACCTGCTGCATCTCGGCGATTGCTTTGCGGAGTGGATCGGCGCCAGCGACGCGGCTGTAAACCACCTTGTGATTCAGGAAATGATGGCGCGTTTCGTCGTCGGCGAGGGCGAGGATATCGTTGACGGTCCAGGTGGGCCCCGTGCTGGCGGCGAGATTGAATTCGATGCCGTGTTCGAATTGGTCGAGCCAGTCGTCGAGCAGGAAGGGCTTGAAGCGCATGTGGGCCTCGCCAGTGTAAGTCTCTCGGTTTTGATTGTGCGAGAGGCGGCGCGGATGATTTTTAGTTTTTGTGCAGCCGCTGAAGGGGCAATCGAGCGCGGGTTGTTGCGGCACTGCTGAAGCGGCGCCCTGATACGAATCCGGCGGCAGTCCCTCATTTGCAGTGACAATCAGCTGTTTTGCAAAAAATGTGGAAAGTCCTTAGAGTCTTTGCGTGGTGCTCCTGCAAGTTGATTGTTCTTCGATCTCGTGACTACATCTACCTCAAACATTTCTTCCGCTGTTACCGTTAACAACGTCATCAAGCAGTTTGGGCGGTTTGCTGCCTTGCGTGGCGTGACGGCGGAGTTTGATGCGGGACGGTTTCACGCCATTCTTGGGGACAACGGGGCGGGGAAGACTACCTTGCTGCGGGCGGTGGCTGGGTTGGCGCAGCCGACGCAGGGAACGATTTCGATTTTCGGGAAGGCTCCGCGGGAGGCGTCGCGGGAGTTGGGGTACATGGCGCATCCGTCTCTGCTGTATGACGAGATGAGTGGCATGGAGAATTTGCGCTACGTTGCGCGGCTGTATGGAATTGCGGGCGATGCGCGATGTGAGGAAGCGATTCGGGCCGTCGGGCTCGATCCGGCTCTGACGCGCGGCGTGGGGCAGTATTCGCAGGGGATGCGGCAGAGGATGTCGCTGGCGCGGGCGATCTTGCACGATCCGAGGATTCTGCTACTGGATGAGCCGTTCTCGAATGTCGATGTGCATTCGGCGCGGGAGATGGTTGGACTGTTGAAAGGCATGCGCGATGCGGGGAAGACGATTTTTGTGGTGACCCATCAGGCGCCGCTGCTCGAGGGTACAGCGGACGAATTCATCTGGATGCGCGCGGGGCAGATTGTGGACCGGACGGCGACGATCGATCCGGCGATGCAGGGGAGCGTGCAATGAGTTCGTTCTGGTCGCTGACGCTGGCGACGCTGGTCAAGGATATCCGGCTGGAGTGGCGCACGAAAGATGCGCTGAACTCCATGTTGTTTTTCTCGCTGCTGGTGGTCGTGATCTTCAGCTTTTCGTTTGACCCGTATGCAGAGCAATCGCGGGAGATCGCGGGCGGGCTGGTGTGGGTGGCGTTTCTGTTCGCGTCGATTGTCGCGCTGAACCAGACTTGGGCGCGAGAGCTGCGGAATCAGGTGCTGGATGGATATCGGATATCGCCGGCGCCGGCGAATGCGCTGTTTCTGGCGAAGGCGGTGGGGAATTTTATTTTTGTGCTTTTGCTTGAGGCGCTGATGACGCCGCTTTTTATTGTGTTCTACAACCTTCGAGCGTTGGGACCGGCTTGGCAATTGATTCCAGTGGGTGTATTAGGGACTTGGGCGCTGGTGGTGAATGGGACTTTTTTTGCGGCGCTCTCGGTGCGGACGCGAAGCCGCGAGATCATGCTTCCTCTATTACTGTTTCCGATTTCGATCCCGGCGATTCAAGGGATGGTGGAGGCGACGCGAATTCTGCTGGCGGGTGATGGGTCGGCGAGGTTCTGGATCGTGTTGCTTCTGACCTACGATGTGGTGTTTACTACAGCTTGTCTGGGGTTATTCGGAACAATTCTTCACGCAGAATGAAACGTCTTTTCTCCATCCTGTCGTTTCTGACCGCCGTGTTGCTGATTTATGGCTTGTATCAGGCACTGGTCGCGGCTCCTACGGAGCGGACCATGGGCGATGTGCAGCGCATCTTCTACTATCACGTGCCGTCGGCGTGGACCGCGTTCTGTTTGTTCTTCACAAATTTGTTTGCGTCCATCGCTTATCTAATCTGGAAAAACGCGAAGGCGGATGCGCTGGCCGTGGCGTCGGCGGAAGTTGGGGTTGTATTTTGCACGATCGTTCTGATCACGGGACCGATCTGGGCGCGTCCGGTGTGGGGGATTTGGTGGACGTGGGATATCCGGCTCACGACTACGCTTGTGCTGTGGCTGATCTACGTGGCGTATCTGATGCTGCGGCGATTTTCTGATACGGCGCAGACGCCGGTGCTGGCGGCGGTGCTGGCGATTTTCGGAGCGCTGGATGTGCCGCTGGTTTACTTCTCCATTTGGTTTTTCAGAACACAGCATCCGCAACCGGTGATGGGGAAAGGCGGATCGCTTGCGCCCCCGATGCTTTATGCGTTTCTGATGAATCTGCTGGCATTTACTTTGTTCGGGATCATGGTGTGCTGGTCGCGCTATCGTTTGGAGTTGTTGCGGCGGGAAGTGGAGGCGGCACACGCGATGGAATCTTTGGTCGGGGCTGAAACCTCGGCGAAAGCGAGTTTGCCTTTGAGCAGGAGTGCGCGATGAACGGGATCAAGTTCCTTTTTGCGGCCTACATTGCTACCTGGCTGATTCACGGCGGGTATCTGTTGCATCTGGTGCGGAGTTTCAAGAGGCTGCGCGGCGAGTTGAGGGGAATGGGGAAGAAGTAAGGTCAGAAAATCGCCTGCCACGGATCTTCACGGATCCACCCGGATCAAGAAAATCTTCAGTCCATAAAAATCCTAGCCTCCAGATTTCTTGATAACCTCGAAGTGTTGGGGACCTCGCCGTTGCCGCCGATTATTAACGCACAAGATATCTCGAAAGCATTTGGGGCGAATCCGCTCTTCGAGGGAGTGTCTTTCACGGTTTCCGAGGGCGACCGGATTGGGTTGATCGGGCCGAATGGGTCTGGAAAATCCACGCTGATGCGGATTCTCGCCGGGATGGAACAGCCGGACCGCGGAGATGTGAGTATACGAAAGCGGCTGCAGTTGAGTTACGTCGAGCAGGAGTCGAGGTTTGCGGCGGGGGCGAGCGTCCGGGCGGTGGCCGAGAGCGCGATGGGGCGTTCTATGACGCCCTCGATGACGGCGGGTTCCGAACATGGCGCCATTTTGGCGGAGACGCTGGGGCGGGCGGGTTTTGACGACGTCGAAGTGGAGGCGGCGACGCTGTCGGGAGGGTGGCAGAAGCGGCTTGCGATCGTGGAGGCGCTGGTGCAGTCTCCGGATGTCTTGTTGCTGGATGAGCCGACGAATCATCTGGACCTTGCCGGAATTGAGTGGCTCGAAGACCTTCTGGAGCGGGCCGGCTTTGCGTGTGTTCTGGTGAGCCATGACCGGTATTTTCTGGAGAACGTTGTAACGGACATGGCGGAGTTGAACCGCGTGTATCCCGAGGGCTTGCTGCGAGCGCGAGGGAGCTACAGCAATTTCCTGGAGAAGAAAGAAGAATTTCTCCACGCGCAGTCAAAGCGGCAGGAGGCTTTGGAGAACCTGGTCCACTCGGAGATTGAATGGCTGCGGCGGGGAGCAAAAGCACGTACGCGAAAATCGAAGGCGCGGATTGATAAGGCCGGCGAGCTGATCAGCGAACTCGCCGGGTTGAATGCCCGGACCCGCAGCGGCACGCCGCAGATTGATTTTTCCGCTACGGAACGGAAGACGAAGCGGCTGATCGAGTTGCGGGATGTTAGTTGCGAGATCGGCGATCGCACTTTGGTGGAGGGATTGAACTTTATCATTTCGGCCGGAATGCGCGTGGGTGTGGTGGGGCCGAATGGGAGTGGCAAGACGACGCTGTTGCGGATGCTGCTGGGCGAGGTGACGCCGAAGCGGGGGGAGATTCGACGTGCGGACCGGCTGCGGATTGTGTATTTCGATCAGACGCGGCAACTGGATGTGGGCGTTACGCTGCGCCGGGCGCTGGCTCCGGAGGGAGATTCTGTTATTTATCAGGATCGCGTGGTGCATGTTGCGTCGTGGGCCGCGAGATTTTTGTTCAGGGGCGAACAACTGGATCAGCCGGTCGAGCGGCTTTCGGGTGGGGAACGGGCGCGGGTGTTGATTGCGCAGCTGATGCTTCAGCCGGCGGACGTTCTACTGCTGGATGAGCCGACCAATGATCTGGATATCCCGACGCTGGAGGTGTTGGAGCAGAGTTTGCTTGAGTTTCCTGGATCGCTGGTGCTGGTGACGCATGATCGGTATCTGTTGGACCGGGTGTCGACGGTGGTGCTTGGTCTGGATGGGCTGGGGAATACGGAGACTTTTGCGGACTATTGGCAGTGGGAAACGTGTCAGGGCGAACGCAAGTCTTCGCGTGAAAGCGAGATCAAGTCGCCGAATGTTTCTACTCCGGCGGTGCAGGCGCAGAAGAAGCTCTCCTATCTTGAGGCGCGGGAATATGCCGGGATTGAGCAGCGGATTCATGATGCCGAGCAGAGATTGCAGATGAAACGCGTGGCGCTGGAGGATCCGGCGATTGCGAGTGACGGTCCGAAGCTGGTTGCGGCCCAGGGGGAGATGGAAGCGGCGCAGAACGAGTTGGACGCGCTTTATGAGCGGTGGGCGGAGTTGCAGGAGAAGGCGGAGAGTTATTCCGCGCGGTAGGGAGCGCGCGGGAGCTAAAGCCCCCTGATCCTTTGGGCGCTTTACGCGGCCCTGAAAGGGCCGCTCTTCCACGGTGACGCGAGGCTTCCACGGCGGCGCGAGGCTTCCACGATGATCCAACACTATTGAGTGATGCGGGCGGGAGATTCTGGGCGGGTTGGTTCTTTTGCTGCGTATTTCACGAGACACCATAGGGCGCGGACGCCGTCTTTCCAGCCGATCTTTTTGCCTTCGGCGTAGGTGCGTCCCCAATAGCTGATGCCGACTTCGTAGACGCGGAGCTGGCGCTTCGCGATCTTCACAGTGACTTCCGGTTCGAAGCCGAAGCGGTCCTCTTCCAGAGGGATCGATTGGATGACCTCGCGGCGGAAAACTTTGTAGCAGGTTTCCATGTCGGTCATGTTGAGGTTCGTGATCATGTTGGAGAGCAAGGTCAGGAAGAAGTTGGCGACCGAGTGCCAGAAATAAAGGACGCGGTGGGGCCCGGCGCCGACGAAGCGTGAGCCGTAGACGACGTCGGCTTGTCCGCCTTCGAGCGGTTCGAGCAGGCGGCGGTAGTCGTTGGGATCGTATTCGAGGTCGGCGTCCTGGATGATGACGTAGTCTCCGGTGGCTTCCTGAATGCCGCGGCGGAGGGCGGCGCCTTTGCCCATGTTGTGGGGCTGGAGGAAGACGCGGATTTCGGGGCGCTGTTGTTGGAGTGCGGAGAGGACGTCGCGGGAGCCGTCGGTTGAGCCGTCGTCGACGCAGAGGAGTTCGATGTCGAGGCCGACCGATAGGACGCGCTCGATGAGGGACGCGAGCGTGGCCTGTTCGTTGTAAATGGGCATCACGACGGAGAGTTTCATTGGCGAAGGGTTAATGTAACAGAGTGGGACAGGGTAGCACGGGGGCTAAAGCCTCCAATTTAGAGAGCTTTAACGCGGCCCTGAAAGGCCCCGCTCTTCCACGTTACTCCACGCACCGTCAAAGGGGTACGGCTTAAGGCGTCAAAAGGTACGGCTGGAGTCACATCCAATCGTTGTAGGAGACTTGGGCGAGGACTCTTGAGGTGAAAGATCGCGGATTCGTTAGTGAGTTTTCTTCCACTCGTTCTGGAGGGCCGTGAGGAAGTCGGGGGTGCCCGAGGAGCGGAGGAATTCGTAGTCCTCGATCATGGCGGCGACGCCGATGCGCGCGGAGGGAAGCGGTTCGTCGACCCTGACGACACGCGCGGTGAAGCGGACACGGACCGCATCGGTGAGGGTAACGTGGGGCGGAAACGTCAGAGTGACTTCGAGTTTGGCGCCCGATGAGACGGTATGGTCGACGTAGAAGAAGACGCCACGGGCACTGACATTCTGGGTTTCAGTGAATAGTTCGGGGCTGCCCTCGAACTTGACGATGGCAGGCAAGCGCATGTCGAAGCGCCGCATCAAGCGTCGTTCTTGTGAATTCGGTTGCATGGCCAGAATCCCGCGTTCCGGAGAGCGCGGCTGCAACTGCGAAAACAAATCAATTGTCGCTTTCAATGTATAGAAATGTTCGCAGTTTGCAAGCGCAAATTGTCAGGAGTCAAAAGCTTGGGGGAGCCGGAGGAGGGATGGAGGAGATTGAATGCTCGAGCAGACTCAGCGGAGATTGTGCAATCGGGATGCCAGAAAACGGCCGAGTCCGAATGGGTTGAATGGAAGAGACAGAGGGGTTTGCGGGTGGCGCAGCGCGTCTTGATTCAGGCGCTCCGCAGGGATTTGCAGTGGGATGTGCAAATGGGCGGTTTGAGCACATGGCCTGAAGGCCCGTCATTCTCGAGTCGTTCGCCGCAGCCCTGAAGGGCCGCTCTTAGACGGCGCGGGTCTTGCCATATCCGGGGCAAGTTTTTGGTCCTGGGCTCGGCCATCTTTCCAGAGGTTGGGTCGCATCTGACGAAACTTGGGGTGTTGCGGGAGAGCGGCTTGACTTGTGTATCCGGCAGATGTTTAAGTAGTTACTTGCTTTTTCTGCCAGTTCCAGTGACCAGCAAGCTGCGGGTGAACCTCGCCCAGGGATGTGCGTCGACCCGTCGCCATGAATCCCGTGCAACTGTCATTTCACCACTGATCTGAGCGAAACAGTTGAGCGCAAAACTGATCTGACATCGGAGGAACGAGTGAGCGTAGATCGCCGTTGCGGGAGAACATCTGCGGTTCGTATTCTGGCGGCCGGAATCGTATTGCTGGGGGTCGGATGCGCTGTTCTCGGGTGGGGATGGCGCCACAACGTGACCTCTTGGCCTATGGCGCTCGGGGCGGCCTCGGACCAATTGGCGATCGGCAGCCCCACTCCCGATTCGACGGCGGATCTCGCCAGCCGCGCTGGTTCCATTTTGGCTGGGCTACCTCTTTTCTTCGAACCGAATCAGGGACAATTTGCTTTTGACGCGAGCGATTCGCGCGCGCGCTTCGTTAACCGCGGGTCGGGATACAGCCTGTTTCTTGGAGCGGACGGCGCGACCCTGAGCCTGTCCTCGCAGGAGCAGTCGAAGAAGAAAGCTGGAGTAGCTCTGAAAGTGTCGGCTCCGCGGCTCGAATTTTTCGAGATGAAGCTGGTGGGGTCGAATCCGAATTCGCCAATGATCGCCGCAGGGCTGCTGCCCGGGAAGAGCAACTACTTTATCGGAAACGATCCATCGAAATGGCGGCACGGAATTCCTCATTATGCGCAGGTACGCTACGAGGACGTTTATCCCGGAATCAATCTGGTGTTTTACGGCAGGCAGGGACAGCTGGAGTATGACTTCCAGGTTTCGCCAGGGGCAGATCCATCGCGAGCAGAACTGGAATTCAATGGAGCTAAGCGCGTCGAGTTGGAAGATGGCGCTTTGGTGATTGCGACCGAGCATGGCAATGTACGTCTGGAATCGCCGCGCGTTTATCAGGAAATGAACGGCAAGCGGCAGCCGGTCGACGCCGGTTTTGTGTTGCGGGGAAGCAATCGCGCGGGATTTGACATCGGTAGGTACGACCGGTCCCGCGAACTGATCATCGATCCGACGTTGAATTTTGCCACGTACTTTGGCGGGACTGGAGATGAGCACGCCAGTTCAGTCGCGGTCGACGGTAGCTTGAATATCTACCTGGCAGGATCGACGACTTCCGCGGATCTGCCGGCCAGTTCCTCGTGCTCTTACGTGGGCTGCGCTACGCTGAGCGGTTCGCAGAATGCATACATTGCGAAGATCACGCCGCCACTGGGATCGGTTGCAGCGATACTGGACGACCTGACTTATCTCGGTGGAAGTGGAGTGGAAACGCCCGTGGGGGTCAAGGTTGACGGAGGGCAGAATCCGTACATTGCGGGGACCACATCATCGAATGATTTCCCGACGATTGCGACGACTGCCTATCAGGCGACGCCATATGCTGGCAGCAAGGGCACGACGCACGTTTTTGTGACCAGGTTATCGAGCGACTTCACACAACTCGGGTACTCGTCTTATCTCTCTGGGAACGGAACCGATACGGCGACCGGGATGACGATCGACGCCGCGGAACAAATCTACGTTACTGGAACGACCAGTTCGAACAATCAAGGAAGCTCCCTCATTCAGTTTCCAGCGAGCTCCACGCCGAATCTGGTGGCCTATCAGCCGATCTCCAAGTCGTCGCTCCAGTTCTTTGTAACGGTTGTGGACACTAGGGCGTCGGGTTTCGGCAGCGTTCATTATTCGACCTATTTTGGTGGAGCGAACTTCAATCCACCCAGTGGAGCGACCGGCCCCACCGTCATCGGTGGAGGAATTGCAGTTGATACCACTGGGAACGTCTACTTCACGGGCTCCACGAATTTCACGTACACGGGATGCAGTGGCTGTGGAACGACTGATTTTCCCATTCTGGATGCGTATCAGCCCTGCCTTGATAGTCCGCCTACTGCCGTCGTAGTGAATCCGCAGTCATGTACAACGACGGCTGCCACGACAGCAGCCGACGCTTTTGTCGCGAAGCTGGATTTCAGTAAGCCCTCAAGCCCGGTTACGTTGGACTGGTCTACATACGTTGGCGGGGAAGGCGATGACTCCGCTTTAGGGGTAGGTGTCGATACCGGCGCAGCAAACGTATACATCGTGGGAACAACGAACTCCAATGGTTTCGTCAGCCCCAGTCTTGTCAGCACCTACGCGTCGTACCAGAAGTGCTTGAACAATCTGCCGTTCTCAAATACGACCCTGGTAGTGATGTGTACGACGCAAACATACCCTGCTCCTACGGACGCGTTCGTGGCGCGGTTGACCAATCCCACAAATGTGAGTGGGGGGACGATTACAAACGTCGCGTTGAACTACTTCTCGTATCTGGGCGGCGCGGGTGCAGAAACTGGAACAGCGATCACAGTGGATTCGAACAGCGGCGCGGTGATCACTGGCACCACACAATCTACATTCACTGCGAATACAGATGGCACCTTTCCGTTAAGCCCGAATCCGAGTTCGATCGGACAGAGCAACCTGACTGGAACCCAGGACGCCTTTGTAGCGCGACTCAACACGGCGGCTACGGTCGGCCAAACTACCACCGCATCGTGGGCGGCCTATTACGGCGGAAGTACGACGAATAGCGGTGCAGCCTCTTTCACTTCGGGTACGGGGATCGCGCTGGATGTGAATCAGAATACGTATGTGGCAGGCGATACGAACTCGAAGGATTTGCAGACCAACAAGCCTCTGCAGGCCACCAACGCTGGCACGACGGGCGACACTTACGACGCATTCGTGACGCAACTGGGCACGGCAGTCAGCTTGTCGATCGAAGGCGTGCTGACGGTTGGGACGAATCAGACATTCATCAGCGCGGGAAATCCTGCGACCTTTACCTACACGATTACGAATAATGGGCCCGATCTGGCGAGCAATATTACAGTTACCGCCAACCTTGACCCGAACGTCACGATCATTCCGCTGACGAATATCTCGGGCAGCATCAGTTCGGGAACTTGTGGTGGCGGAGGCACGACAAGCACGAGCATCAGTTGCGGACCGATATCGCTGCAATCAGGATCTACGGCGACGTTGACGATTACGGCGAGTCCGACGGCAAACGCGAACGGAAGTTCACCGGAGTTCTTCAATGGTGGGACGATCCAGGCGCTGGCGCCGGGAAATATTGTGCTGGCGCAGACATCGGTTCCGGCGGAGATGTCGGACTTCAGCATGAACGTCAGCCCGGTGAACCAGAATGTTCCGCAGGCCGGAGCGACGGCGGTGTATCAGGTGCAGCTGACGCCGCATCCGCTGTTCAATTCGAGTATCACGCTGTCGTGTACCGGATTCCCATCCGGCTCATCGTGCAATTTCAGCCCCGGCACGTCGATTACGCTGCAGGGCTCGAGCGGTTCGACGGCAACGCTGAACATTCCGACGCAAGCGCGTCCGGTTACGCCGACTACGGGAAGCATCTGGAAGCGGCAGTTCTACGCGTTGTGGCTGATTGTTCCAGGTTGGGCGTTGATTGGTGGATTTGGAGGCAGCCGGCGGCGGAAAAAGATTGCGGGCCTATTCCTGCTTTGCATCGTGCTGGGCTCGCTGCTCTTCCTGCCATCGTGCAGCCATGGGACCACGCAGACGCCTCCAAGCGGGACGCCGGCAGGTACGTATACGATCACAGTGACGGCGGCTTCCGGAACGAACTCGAAGAGCCAGACGATCACGCTGAACGTTCCGTAGCTAAGCTCCGAAGCCGTCTCATGATTCCCCACGATCCCAGTGTGTGGGCGAGAACATTTCTTTCGCCCCAGGGGCTTGTTCCCATTCTTCTTGATGCCCACGGCTTGCCAGGTTGCGGAATACTCGCCGATGCCGGCACTACCGTGGAAGAGCGGCGCTTCAGCGCCGCGTAGGCGTTTAGAAGCGTTCGGGCTTCAGCCCTCGTGGGCGCGTTTCGCGCCCGGGGAGGCGTTTTTCCGCAGCCTCTGCGCCGTGGGCTGCGTTCTTCCGACGCTTCGCGGCTGTGCGATCGTTTCCGGCAACCGGCAGAGTGCAACGAATTCCCACTTCTCCCAAATGCGGCGAAAAGCGGAGCACCCTATTTCGTATTCTTTGTGACAAAGAGGAAGAGGGAATCGCCATTGTTCACCCTCCTTCTTTTATTGATCAGGCGCCGGCGGACAGCTTGTGGTGGCCGCGGGATTCGGCGATGCCGTATTGACGGATCTTGTAGAGAAGAGCTTTGTAGCTGATTTGCAGGATCGCGGCGGCCTGCTTGCGGTTCCAGTTCGTCTGCTCAAGAGCCTGGGTGATGGCCACGGCTTCGGCTTCGTCTTTCGCGGAGCGAGCCAGAGACTTCAGGCCGCCAGCATCGCTGGTGCGCGTGGCTTCGGGATGAGGCCCGCCATTGCCATCGTTTCGCGGAAGTAGTTCGGAAACGGCGAGGTTCTCGTCGCCCAGGATCAGATAGCGCTTCAGAAAATTGTTCAGTTCGCGAAGATTGCCGGGCCAGGTGTGATTGTGGCAGGCCTGCAGCAATGCGGGCGAGAGCGGCAGCGGGGGACGGGCGTAACGCTCGGCCATGAGCGTCATCGAGTGCTTCAGGAGAATCGGAATTTCTTCTTTGCGGTCGCGCAACGGGGGCAGGCTCAGCGTGAAGGCGTTCAGACGATAGTAGAGATCTTCACGCAGACGTTTGGTGGCCAGCGCTTCGGGGATGTTGATGTTGGTTGCGGCAAGAATGCGGACGTCGACTTTGATGACGGAGCGGCTGCCGAGGCGCGAGAACTGCTGATCTTGCAAGACGTGGAGTAGCTTGGCCTGCAGGAGCGGAGGCATCTCGCCGATTTCGTCGAGCAGAATCGTGCCCTTGTTGCACAGTTCGAATTTGCCGGGCTTGGCGTGGGTGGCGCCGGTGAAGGCTCCGGGCTCGTATCCGAAGAGTTCGCTTTCGAGCAGGTCGGCCGGGACGGCGGCGCAATTTACTTTCAGGAATGTGCGGTGCGCGCGAGGAGAGAGCTTGTGAATCAGGCGCGCGAGAACTTCTTTTCCGGTTCCGCTCTCGCCAAGAAGCAATACGGGGATGTCGACATTGGCGACGAGCGCGGCCTGCGATCGGATCTTGCGCATGGCGGGGCTGGCTGCCACGAAGAAGACATCTTCGGCGAGCTCTTCGACTTCTCCACCGAAAGTTTGTTTGCCCTGTCCGAGGCTGAGGTCTATGACGGAATCAAGCTCGGCTTTCTGAAAAGGCTTCGTCAGATAATCCTGCGCGCCTAGACGCATCGCTTGTACGACCTTGCGGGTGTCGCTGACGCACGACAGCATGACGACTTTCATGCTGGGCTGCCTTTGGCGGAGCTTCTCAAGGGTCTCAATGCCATCGATGCCGGGCATGAGGACATCCAGCAGGACGAGATCGGGCGCGAGGCCAGCTTCGACTTTTTGCAGCGCTTCTTCGCCTGTCGTCGCTGTCTCGACCTTATAATCATCGACTTCAAGCAGCGTCTTGATGTAGCGCAGCATGCCGGGTTCGTCGTCCACCAGCAGGATCTTGGGAGTTGGCTTCATCGGTTCTTTCCTTTGCCGGAAACGGCCATAACCGGTTTAAAGGGAATAAGAAAAGAGAATTTGCTGCCTGCTCCGGGCTCGCTCTCGACCCAGATCTTTCCCCCCATGCCCTGTACGAAACGGCGTGCGATGGCCAGGCCCAGGCCGGTACCTTCCTGGCTCTCTGTACCGGGAAGGCGGAAGAAATCGTCGAACACTTCAACGTGAAACTCGGCAGGAATTCCGGGGCCGGTGTCGGCGACAGTCATCTTCACCGAGTTGGGATGAGAAAGATTCTGACGGCGGCGTTCTGACGTAGACGGAACCGAAGCGGCGCGGCGCTCCCACATGGAAGGCTCGGCGTGCAGCCACACAGTGCCGGACTGCGGCGTGAATTTAAATGCGTTCTCCAGAAGATTGGAGATGATGCGCTCGAGTTTGGGCGCATCGAACGGGAAGTGCGGAATCTTGTCGTTCGGCAGGAAGTACAGCGCAATTCCTTTTTCCTGAAAGCGGTTTGACCAGATGCGGCAGACGCCAGAAAGGCATTCGTTCAGATCGCCTTTCTCGAACTTCATGCGCAGGCCGTCAACTTCGAGAGCGCTATAGGTCAGAAAATCCTGAATGAAATCCTGAAGGCGCTTCCCGCTGTCACGCATGTCCTGAAGAACCTGGCGCTGGCGATCATTTACGGGACCGAGTTTCTGACTGTGAAGGAGTTCGACGTAGCCGTTCAGAATTGAGAGCGGAGTTTTTAAATCATGCGCCGCTGAGGCGAGAGCATTTGTAGTTCGCTGAAAACGTTCCTGCAATTCGTTGTAGAGGCGTTGGAGATCCTCCGGCGTAGTCTCGGGCGCAAGCGGAGGCAAAGAAGGCTGCGCCGCCGCTCCTCCATTTGGAACATACGCGTTCTTGTGAGCCGAGGCCATGACGAACTACCGCAGATCCAAGCGGGGAGGGGCACCGCACGCCCGAAATGTTCTGTTAAGTGCGGGGGTGAAAAAATCGTATTCCACGGGGTACGGGTTGTCAATGAAAAATGCAACGGAATTACCCAAGTGCCGCAATTTCTTGCACTTCTGAGTAGTATTCGCGCGATGAGAGGTATTCTTTTTGAGCGAATAAAAGGAGAATATAGCTTAAGAGATTTCCCACTTAACGTGGTTTTTTCTTGGGTTTCAATGGTGCTTTCGTCCCGAGTTCCACGGCATTTCGGCGGAAATTGCCGGCTGTTGGCCCGTAATGTGCTAAGTCCAAAGGAAGTTGGCAATGGTGAGAGTGATACATGGCTGAACGGAGACCGATGAAGGAGCGGCGCCGATGGTCGAGGCTGCCGCTGGCGATCCCCGTTTTCGTACGCAGTCATGACCAGAATGGCCGCGATAGCCTGGAATTCGCGACATCCCTCAATGTGAGCGCGGGAGGCATGCTGCTGGCGGTTCGGCGTGCTTTTAAGCCGGAAGCGCAAGTACGGCTGGAAATTCCGAGTGCTCCGGTGGCGATGATGGCGGGGACTGGCACCGCACGCGCGCTGAAGGGTAAGGCTCTACGTGTCGCACCCGCCGACGGATACTACATTCTCGGAATAAAGTTCGTTCGCCCGTTGCGCCTCGGCAGCCGTCCAGCCCGCAAAAGGAAATTCATTTCAACTTTGTGAAAAGATTTGCGCATGCGTACCGGAAAGAGGTTACCGTTACGTACATCGCAGGATTACGGGCGTGTGTCCGGCTGGTGCTTTGGTAAGTTGATGCTGATCAAGCAGATAGTCTAAATTTAGGTATCCTGCGATACATTCCGCAGCTTTGGCTGTCGGTATGCACATAAATGGTCCTCCCCTGCCAGTGAAAAAATCATGACCATCAGCAGCGTAAATACTCTTGTCCAGCCGTTGGGGGAGATGCCTCCAGAGGTAATCGTCTTCGGGCGCACGGAAGCCATGCAGGCAGTGCGCGATCGCCTTGCTAAGTTGGCCGGGGCCAACGTTCCGGTACTGATTCAGGGAGAAAGCGGAACCGGCAAAGACATCATTGCGAGGATGATCCATGCAGCTTCGCCGTGGCGAACGGGACCGTGGGTGAAGGTGAATTGCCCGGCGATTCCGGGCACGTTGCTGGAGAGCGAGTTGTTTGGCTACGAGAAGGGCGCGTTTACCGGCGCCTACGGAGTGAAGCCCGGCCGCGTGGAGATGGCGCATCGCGGGACGCTGTTCCTCGATGAGATTTCAGAGCTCGATATGCCGCTGCAGTCGAAGCTGCTGCAGTTGCTGCAGGATGGACAGTTCTGCCGGATCGGAGCGCAGGAAGACAAGAAAGTCGAAGTGCGCATAGTTTGCGCGACGAATCGCAAGCTGGAACAGGAAATTGAAAATGGAACCTTTCGCTCCGATCTGTTCTATCGAATCAACGTGGTGAATCTGCACTTGCCTCCGCTGCGGGAGCGGGCTGCGGACATTCCGGAACTCGTCAATTACTTCCTCGAGTATCACAATCGCAAGTACAACTGCCGGGCAAAAGCATTGTCGGGCGAAATGATGACTACGCTGCGCAAATATCATTGGCCGGGGAATATCCGCGAACTGGAGAACCTGGTCAAGCGGTATGTGATTCTGGGCAGCGAAGATGTGATTTCGGCGGACTTGGCGCCGCGTCCGACGGATTTGTTCAACACCGACATTTCGCTGGATGGGCCGATTTCGCTGAAGAAGCTGACGCGCCAGGCGGTGCGGGAGTTGGAGCGGAAAGTGATTCTCAAAGTTTTGCAGAATCATCATTGGAATCGCAAGCAGGCGGCGAAGACATTGAACATCAGTTATCGGGCGCTGCTGTATAAGATTCGCGATGCTGGATTGCCGTCAAATCGGATGAGGCGCGAGGCGGCGGCGCAGCAGGAAGTGGCGGCGGATTAATCCCAGGGGCTAAGCCCCGGTTTGCTCGGACTCCTACGCGGCCCCGAAAGGGCCGCTCTTCCACCGTGTGGATGGTTCTGGTGACCCTCTGCTTCGCGGCTGTCCGTTTGTTCCAGACTCACTCCGACCCAACCTCTAACCTCTGAGTTGTGAGAGCGCTTTCCGGGCATTGGCGTCTTCAGGATTGATCTTGACTGCTTTTTCAAAGTGCTGGCGCGCAAGGGACAGCTGATTTGTTTTTTCGTAGGCTAGTCCCAAGTGGTAGTGAACGGCGGCGTTGTCGGGCGCTCCTGTTTTTTGGTTCAAGCGAAGAGCTTCCTGAAATTGGCTGATCGCTGACTGGTAGATTCCTTTCTGGTAGTACGCCCAGCCTAGCGTGTCAGCGACGTTTGGTGAGTCGGGCATAGCACGGCGCGCGGTTTGCGCCATGTTCATGGCAACGTCGATGTTGCCGCCTTGTTGGAGAATCACGTAGGCAAGATCGTTCGAAGCGATGGGATTGTCAGGAGAGATGTTCAGCGCCTGCTGATAAGCGGATTTGGCCTGGTCCCAGTTCTGCTGCGCGGCGTAGATTTGTCCAGCGAGAATATAGAAGCGTAGTTCGTGCGGGTGATCCTTCGCGGCCTGCAGGTAGAGAGCGAGTGCCTGGTCCGGCTGACCAGCTTCGGTTTGGACTTTTCCCAACCTCTCGATGGCGTCGACGTTGTCTTTATCGAGATCGATTGCTCTACGCAGCGCGGCCTCGGAGCCGGAATAATCTTTCTTTCCCGCGAACAGGACGCTTCCCAGCAGATAGTAAAAGCCACTGTTGTTGGGAGACCTGGCAATTTGCGCATTCGCTACAGAAATGGCTTTGTCGAATTGCTTCTGGATCGTGTAGGTGTTAACCAGGCCGCTCAGAGCTTCATTGGACGCCGGATTTTTGTCGAGCGCCTGCCGGTAATATCTTTCGGCGTCTGCGAGGTGCTTCTGGGCGAATTGGATATTGCCCATTTGCACCAGAGGCGCGGGACTTTCGGGCGCGCGCTGCATGGCTTGTTCGGTGTCGTGTTGTGCGTCGGTGAACTTTTGCTGCGCCATCTCGGCGACGGCTTTCAGCAGGAATCCATCCGGAGAAGAAGGTTCGTAAGTGATGATTTCCTGCGCGGTTTGCAGTAAGGCGGAGTAGTCAGCGCGATCGAGTTCGACGCCCGCGAGAGAATGTTGCGCCTCGATGAGGGTTGGTCGGAGCCGAACGACTTCACGCCATTCGGACTCGGCGCGGCTGGAGTCTCTTTGCTGCGCGTATGCGTTGCCGAGTTGAAAGTGAGCGATGGGATTATCGGGATCGTTTTTCAGTGCGGACTGGAAGGATTGGATGGCGCCTGTGGCGTTGTTCTGGCGCATCTGGATCTCGCCTTGATAGATCAGTGAGTCTGAATCGTTCGGATTCGCCTTGAGCAGTTCAGCTGTCAATTTGGATGCTTCGTCGAGACGGTTTTTCAAGATGAGAATTTGGATGTAATTCCTCTTGGCGGTGACGTCTTTGGGATACTCAGAGTAGATGCTGCTGTATTCGTTCAGCGCCTTGTCGAGATCGCCTTCCGAAAAATAGTAGTCGCCGAGCATGCGGTAGCCCTGAGGATCGTCAGGCAGGTCTTTCTTGGTTTTTTGAAGAAACGGTTCGATCTCGTCTTTTTTCCCCTCCTGCAGGAATACACGAACGAGGCTGGCGCGCGCGTCTGCGTTTTGGGGATCGACTTCAATGGTGTGTCGGAATTGCTGTTCAGCTTCCAGAATGCGGCCGTGCGATTGATAGAAGGTGCCCAGCGCGAGCTGTGCATTTAATGATTTCGGATCGGCAGCGATTGCCTTCTTCAGGCTGGCTTCCGACGCTTCGAGCTGGTTCGAGCGCAGCTGTAGAAGCGCAAGCATCAGGTACGGATCGGAACGCGATGGGTCCAAAGCGATTGCTTGCTGCATCTCATGAATTGCTTCGGGCAGCTTGTCTTGGGTGGCGTAGTAGTTGGACCAGGCCTGGTGAGTCTCGGAGGTATTTGGCTGCTTATCGCGAAGCAGGTCGAGATGGGTCTTCGCCTGTTTCAGCGTGTCAGGATCGGGCGAGCCGTCCTGGGCGCGGACGGTGACGAGCAGATTGGCGAGATCGGCGTGCGCGGGGTAGGTATCGGGCGCGAGTTCGACGGTGCGCGAGAGTTCCTGGAAGGCGCGCTGGCTATCACCGATTCGCAGATAACTTTGGCCAAGCTGAAAGTGCGCTTGCGCGAAGCGGGGATCGATCTGGAGGGCGTTCGAGTATTGGATGGCAGCTTCGCGGTATTTCCCCTGAGAGAAGTATTTCTCGCCGCTGGCAAAATATTTCTGCTTGCGCACGTTGGGGTCGCGTGTGCAGGCGGTGAGAACACTGGTCAACAGGACACACGAAATCAACAGTCGAAGCATGTTCGGGCGAACCATCAAGGATTTCTCCAGCAATTTAAAGCGGACGGGATGCTTGACGGTGAATGATAATTCATGTTCTTGCCAAAAGAATGTTACGCAGTTCACATAGTTAGGGCAGGCCATCAGCGCGGAATATAGGTGTTGAGCAGTGGCAACACGGAGGTTGTGAATGGCATTAGCCGGTGCTCTGCGGCCTCGGCGGTTTCTCCCGACAGCATCTCGCTGGTGATGCGCACCAGCGCGCCGTCGCTGCGGTTCATGCGCAAAGAATCGGCGACGAGATAGAACTTGGCCCAGTATTCGCTGGCAACTCCGCGATCGTGTGCCCAATACCAGTAGAGAACGATACGGCGGTCTTCTCCTTTGCGGATTACGTATCTGTTGACAGGAAACGGCGCGTGACCAGGCATCGCTAACGTAATCGCGCGATTCTCGATGGGGACCCATCCGGAGCCAGGAAGGCAATGTTGCGGAGAGTGGATCGTGTCTCCGGCGCGCTGGCTGGAGAAATAGGCGATGAAAAGATCGAGCGGGGCATCCTGGTCATTCGTGTAAGAGCGGAGCAGGAAGTCGCCGGGGCCGAGAACTTTTAGGGTATCGGCCTCGAGGGGCACGTCGACGCCCGTCCAATTGCCAAGCTGGTGCGGATAAAAATCGAGGGGCACGCGATTGGGGACGACCTCCGTGCGTTGGCGGGCCTGCAGGAAGATTGCACCAAAGAGCAGGATGGCGGCCGCGGCCGCGAAGCGCTTGGTGGCGTCGCTCATGATGCTTTCGCCTCCTCGGGCCGATGCCAGCGAATCGCGGCATGCAGCAGGTAGAGAAGGAAAAGTGAGAGGACAAAAGTAAGCCATCCCCAGGATTCGTGAAAATATCCTTCGGCCTTTTCAGGGTCCCAGTATTGGACGAGCAAACCCGTGCCGATCACGCGAATGGCGTTTGCGAACACTGCGATTGGGACTGCGGAAATGGCCAATGTCCAGCGCACCCACGAGCGTTTGTCCACGAGATATCCGTACATGATGGCAAGGGCCAGAAGGGACATCAGGGAGCGAATGCCGCTGCAGGCTTCCGCAACTTCAAGAGCTATTGACGAGAGATTGATGATGTTGCCTTCGCGAAGAACCGGAACACCGAGTGTGGGCAGGACGGCCGCTGCCAATCGCGATGCGAGCAATTGAAGAGGAAATGTGATCTTGTTGAAGACAATTGTGGGGATGGGAATCATCAGCAACAGGAAGGCCCAAGGGAAGACTACGACACGGAAGAATGGCCAGCCCAGATCGAGGATGATAAGCCCGGCAATCAGCAACAGCAGTGAAGAGCGAGCCAGGAAAAGTTCTGCGCCCATTTCACCGACCAGCAGCATAAAGATTCCCGCGAGAAGGAATGCCACTCCGGACCAGGAAGGTTGAGGAACGCTTCGGGCGAGTTGATCTCGCTTTCGCCACACGATATAGGCCGCGAAGATCGGCACCAGGAACCCGTGAGAGAAGTTGGGATCGCGCCACCACTGCAGGGCGAGGTGAGCGAGCGTGCGCCAGTAAATCCAGAGGGAGAGCGCGCCAAGAACTACGAGTTGCCATCGCGGGAACGCGGTGGCTGTTCCTGCGGAGTTCTGGCTCGCGGACGCAACTTCGGGTTGGACCACATTTGTTGACATGAATCAGGCGGGAGTGAAGCACAGGATAACGAAATGAAATTCGGCGCGCAACGAGGAGTGTCCCCACATCTGCTGATGTTCAGCGGTCTAATACTCGCGGCGTTTTCGCACCGCTGAAAAAACTTGGGAAAAGTTTTTCCCACACGAGTGGAACTGGTATTATTGCCAGCGCCCTCCAAAGGGCAGGAGGCGGCGCTTGGCGTATTCCTGCTCGTAAGTTGTTGAAATAACAGGGTAATATACCAGCAAGTCGTGCGGGATCGGCACCTCCCGTGCAGTCCCAGATTGCGGAATTGTTTCGGCCTCTTGACCGATCGCAAGCGGGCAATTGGCGGATTCTTGCCCCTTCGGGCAACAACAACGTGACGACAGCACCCGTACTTTCCAAGGGCAAACCGCGCCGCGAGTGTGCACCGGATCTCTTCGATTTCGATCTGTTGAATTCCCACTTTTTTCGCAAATGCGGAGGAAAGTGGAGCGCCCCGTCGTAAGAAGTGGGGATCCCAGTGATAGCTGTTGAGAGGGATATGAGTAGAGGTGGAAAGTTTGTGGTCGCAGCGTGGCTGGCGATGATAGGAATGCTGGCCTTCGCGCAGAGTAGCGACGGTGGCAAAGCCGATGCAGCGAAGGGCGACCAACCTGCGGAAGTCGTATCTCATGTGGAGCCGTCTTCCGATTACGTAATTGGATCTGACGATGTGCTGCACATCTCGGTTTGGAAAGAGCCTGACCTGACCGAGACGTTACCCGTGCGTCCGGACGGAAAGATTTCGATGCCGCTACTGAACGACATTACGGCGGCGGGGCTGACTCCGCTGCAGTTGCGCGATGTGATCACCGAGCGACTGAGGAAATATGTGACCGATCCGCGCGTGACGGTCGCCGTCACTGCAATGAACAGCCGCAGGGTTTTCGTGACGGGAGAGGTGAATCACAGCGGGCCGATCACCTTGCTGCCGAACATGACTGTGCTGCAGGCCATCTCACAGGCGGGATTTACGCAGTTTGCAAATACCAAGGCGATCTATCTCCTGCGTAGTCAGAACGGCAAGCAGGAGCGAATGCCGTTCAACTACAAGGAAGTGGTGAAAGGGAGCCATCCGGAACAGAACATCTATTTGAAACCAGGCGACACAATCGTGGTCCCGTAGGACAGTAATGAAGCAACGATTTTACATTTTGATCTTGGCCGCAGTGCTCTGCGCTGCGAGCGCCGCCTGGGCGCAGAGCGATTCGCAAGCTGATGCTTCGGCTCAGCAACAGAGTTCCGGCGATGAGCCGCAGAATCTGCCGCCGCCCTTGACGGAGAATCCGCCACTATCAAGTTTGGATTTGCCCTCGCTGGAGCCACATGCCGCCCCGCTCAGCTACTTGCAGCCCGGAGCGACGGTGAGCGAATCGCTGGATTCAAATCCTACAAATGGCGTCGGCACCGGCAATTCGGTCTCATCTGTCAGCCGCGGCCTAGGGAGCCTGACCCTGAAGAGAATTTGGAGTCACTACGACCTTGGGCTCGAGTATGCGGGGGGCGCCGCCTACTACAACATTCCGGGGGCGGGCTGGAAACTGCTCCAGGAGATGGACCTGAACCAGAAGATCAACTGGAAACGCGGTCAACTTTCCGTGCGCGACAGTTTCAGCTATCTGCCGGAAGGCAACTTCGGAAATGCCTATGGATCAGAAGGCTCGGTGAATATCGCGTCGCTCGGCAACACGCCTTTCGGTTCGCTGCTGGGAGGCAGCGTGCTGGGGACGCTTGGCCTCGCTCCCCGCATCATGAATCTGAGTGTTGTTGACGTAAGCGAATACTTGTCGCCGAAGTCTGCGGTGACGGGACTGGCAGGCTATGCGTTTACGCATTTCTATGGAAGTGACATTGCGACCGGCACGCCATTCATCGGCGCTTCGCAGTGGTCATTCCAGGGCGGGTACAACCGGCTGCTGACGCCGCATACACAAGTGGCATTGATGTACGACTATCAGGGGTTCGATTTTTCCGTGTCCGGTTCTGCATTTCATACCAACGTGGTCCAGGGAATGTTTGGGCGACGGATTTCCGGGCGGATGGACCTGCTGCTTGGTGCGGGCCCGCAGTTTACGAGCATTTCAAACCCATGCTCCCTCGCCGATTTTGCGGAAAAGAATGCACACTGCTCCGTGAATCAGAGCGGATCCTTAGTCGGGTCCATTCCTCAGACCAAGATTGGAGTCGCCGCGATTGGCAGACTCCGATACCGGTGGACGAAAACAGATATGGCGCTGAGCTATGAGCGCTATACGACGAGCGGTTCGGGATTGTTTGCCGGGGCACAGAGCGACATCGCACGATTGAGCGTAAACCGGCCGCTGTCGCGCGTTTGGGCCATGTTTGCAGATGTAGGATTCGCCCACAACAACCGTCTGCAGTCTTTGAGCGATCAGCAGCTTTCTACCTGCTTTGCAGGATTGCCGGGAGAACCGAACAACAGCGGATTGCCGCTTTGTCCCGGAGTCGACGCGAACAGCTACTCTTACGGGTTTATCGGCGGAGGTGTGCACCGTTACATCGGGCACAATTTTCACGCGTTCGTGAGCTATCAGTTCAACGAACTGCTTTTCGATCATTCGTATTGCGGCGGGCTTCCGGAATGTGACCGCATTTCCAACCGGAATGTGCTCACGTTTGGCTTGGATTGGATTCCGCGGCCAATCCGCATTGACTAGCAGTGTTTCGGATGTGTGGTTGAGCAGTACAGGAACAAAAGGATGATTGCCGAACGAGAGCTGACACTGGACGACTACATCGCGATGTTACGCCGCCGGGCGAAGATCATTCTTGTCCCGGTGCTGCTGGCGCCGCTAGTGGGCTTTCTGGTGTCGTACGCATTTCCCTCGAGATATATGTCGCAATCGCTCATTCTCGTCGAGCAGCAGCGAGTGCCCGAGGAGATGGTGAAGCCCGCTGTAACGGAAGATTTGACGACCCGAATTGCGACGCTGCAACAGCAGGTGCTTAGTCAGAGCCGCCTGCAGCCTGTGGTGGAGAAACTTTATCCCAACAAGAATCCGCAAGCGGTCGGGGATATGATCGACACGATTCGGCAGAACATGGCAGTCGAGCCGGTGCTGACGGATTTATCGTCCATTGGAAACGGGGCCAACAAACCGAAGAAGGGAAATAGTCCAGTCCCAGGATTCTATTTGAACTATACGGCGCCGAATGCGCGCGAGGCGCAGCAGATCTGTAACGAACTGACGGCGCTGTTCATCGACGAGAATTTGAAATCCGTGCAGGCCGCGGCGACCGGTACCACCGACGTGCTCAATCGCGGCCTGGAAGATGCAAAGAAGAATCTGGATGACATGGATTCGAGATTGGCCGCGTTCAAGAAGCAATATGTCGGCCAGCTTCCGGGTGATGAAGAGAACAATCTAAAAATTCTCACCGGGCTAAACACACAGCTCGAGGCCAATACGCAGACGTTGAACCGGGCGCAGCAGGACAAGGCTTATACGGAATCGATGCTGGCGCAGCAGCTGGCGGCGTGGAAATCATCGCAAGCGACGACGAATCCGGCAACGCTGGAGAAGCAGCTTTCCGATTTGCAGGCGACTCTGTTGCAGTTGCGGGCGAAATATACGGACGACCATCCTGATGTCATCAAGACGAATTCCGACATCGCCGAGGTGAAGAAGAAACTTGCTGAGGTGAACAAAGCCTCCGAGACAACTGATGCCTCGACCGACAAAGCATCTGCATCGGAGCCGATCGAAATCCGGCAGCTGCGGCTGCAGATTCATCAGTACAACGATCTGATCACAGCTGCGAATCGCGACCAGAAGAGGTTGCAAGAGGAGATCAATTCGTATCAGGGAAAGGTCTCTCTGAGCCCGGCCGTCGAGGAGCAGTACAAGCAGTTGACGCGTGATTACGATAACGCGCAGAAGAATTATCAGGATCTTCTGGCGAAGAAGAGCTCCGCGGACTTGACGGTGAAGATGAACAACCAGTCGCAGGGCGAGCGGATGTTTCCTCTGAATCCGGCGAATCTACCAGACTCGCCGAGTTTTCCGAACCGGCTGCTGTTTGCTCTGGGCGGGCTCGCTGCAGGTTTTGCGCTGGGCGCGGGATTGGCTTTGTGGCTGGAATATCGCGACAACGCTATTCGCACGGCCGCAGACGCCGAGGCAGTTCTGGAGTTGCCGATGCTGGTGGCAGTTCCGTGGATCGGCGCCACGAAGCCCTCTCATGGCAACGGCAGATTCTGGCAAAGAAACGGCGAGGGAAGTGGCAAGGCGGATGTGAGGAAAGACACGATGCCGGTACAGTCGAAGGCGTAGCTGACAAAATTATGTATAAGGACTTCTACGGTCTCAAAGCGAATCCGTTTAATGTGAATCCGGATCCGCGGTATTTGTTCCTGACCAAACATACGGAAGAGGCGCTGGCATGCCTGACTTACGGCGTTGAGAGCCGCAAGGGATTTGTTTTGCTCACGGGCGAGGTGGGGACCGGGAAGACCACGCTGATCAATAAATTCCTGGAATGGCTGCGGACGCAGAAAGTGACGACCGCATTCGTCTTCAACTCGCGGATGAACGTGCCGCAATTTCTCGATTACATGATGTCGGATTTCGGGATTCCGTGCGAGTCGGAATCAAAAAGCCAGATTGTGCTGAGCTTGTACAACTGGCTGCTGGAGCGGTATCGGGCAGGAGAAACGGCAGTTCTCATTGTGGATGAGGCGCAAAATCTCTCGGATGAAGTGCTGGAAGAAATTCGCCTGCTCACGAATCTGGAGACTGCGACAGAGAAGTTGCTGCAGGTTGTACTCGTGGGCCAGCCGGAACTCGAACAAAAGTTGAAGCAGCCTCAATTGCGGCAACTGCGGCAGCGCCTCACGTTAAGAGCGAAGACGCATGCTTTAACGCTTGAAGAAACACGCGCGTATGTGCAGCAGCGGCTTCGTATCGCCGGGGCGGACGGGCAGGATATTTTTGCGGTCGAAGCCCTCGACGCAGTGTTCCGGCATTCGCTGGGCATTCCTCGCGTCATCAATCTGATTTGCGAACACTGCCTGGTGAATGGATTTGTCGATCAGCATCGTGTGATTGGAGCCGAGGTTGTCGATGCCGTCGCTCGAGACTTTGACCTCGTAAACAACACTTCTGCCGCCGCGGGAACTGCGCCGGCGGCTGTTGGGCCAAGCGATAAGTTTGATCTTGCGAGTGCGCTGCGGTCGCTCGCGAGTCTTGCGGACCGGTTGCGTGGGGAAGAGAAGGAAGTTCCCAGCGAGAGGAAGTTATGAGCCGCATTCACGAGGCGCTAAAACGTGCAGAACAGGAGCGCGCTGCACGCGGCGGGAATTCGGGGAGCGATTCAGCCTCCGTTTTGCAGGAGATGCCGCTTCAGACTTTGCCCCACTTTGGAAGCGCTGCGGTTGCCGATCCTTCTTTCCTCGAATCGGATGCTCTTCTGGCGCGGTGTCCGAAGTTCGAATGGCGGCCGGACACGTCGGTGATGCTGTTCATGAACGGCAAAGATGGCGCGCGCGGAACGGAAGAATACCGCACGCTGCGCTCGCGTTTGTATCACCTCCGCGAGAAGAATTCTTTAAAGAAAGTGCTCATCACCAGCGCCCTTCCGAAGGAAGGCAAGTCGTTCACAGCGGCGAACTTGGCGCAAGTTCTGGTGAGGCAGCACGGGCGCCGCGTGTTGCTGATTGATGCCGATTTACGCCGACCGCGGTTGCACATGATGGTCGGCACCACACCCGGCCCAGGACTAACGGATTATCTTCTTGGCGATGCAGACGAGTTCTCAATCATGCAGCGCGGGCAAATCGAAAACTTGTTCTTCATTCCCGGTGGCGCGGCGATTGAGAATCCCGCCGAGCTCATCGGCAACGGACGCCTAAAGAACTTGTTTGATCGCATTGAGGCACAGTTCGACTGGATTGTGGTTGATTCGCCCCCGGCGGTTCCTGTGTCTGACGCCAGCGTGCTGGCCAAGGCCTGCGACGGTGTATTGCTGGTGGTGCGTTCGAATTCGACTCCGGCGGACATTGCAAGAAAAGCGCGGCAAGAGTTTCCGGAAGAATCTTTAGTGGGCATCGTGCTGAACGGGACCAGCGACGAAGCTGTACCCTACGCGCGTTATTACTACGAAACGTACGAGAAGAAGGAATCCGTAAAGTCCCAGGGATGACAGGTGATCCGACTTTTCAACGTTTATTATCCGGTGCGGACGTTAGTGCTTCTGGTGGGAGAGGCTCTCATTGTTGGTCTCTCATTCGCACTGGGAGCGTTGTGGAGTTCCGAGAGCCTGCTGCGGTTCAATGATGCGATCTTCATCGAAGGCGGTTACGTCAGGATCCTGCTGCTGACCGCCATTGTGCTGCTTCTGTCTCATGGTTTCGATCTTTACGATTCCTCAAAACTTGGCGCGAAACTCGAGCAGGGCTTTCGCATCCTGTTTGTTCTAGGGCTGGTGGCGCTGGTTTTGGGCGCAGTGATGTATTTCGTCCCGGAGTTCTTGCCCGGCCGAAATGCGGCGCTCTTGGGAGTTGTGATTCTGGCGTTTGCTCTATTTGGCTGGCGATGGGCATATGCCTGGCTGATTCGTCAGCCCATATTCCGCGAGCGGGTCTACGTGCTGGGCACGGGAGATCGGGCTCAGCGATTGCTCGATGGACTCAGGCGGCAGGCGATTGGTGTGGAAGTTGTGGGCTGGAGCGGAGATATCGAGGGCGACGTAAATCGCGAGAGCGTCGCCAGTCACCTGCTGGGTCTCACGAAAAAAGGCGCAGTACATCGTGTGATCGTTGCGCTGAACGACCGGCGCGGGACGTTGCCGGTCGAGGAATTGCTCGCGTTGCGCCTCGCCGGGGCCAAGGTGGAAGATGCGACTTCGTGGCTCGAGAAGATTTCCGGGCGCATCGAAGTGGATCAGCTTTATCCCAGCTGGCTGATATTCACGGAAGGGTTCCGCTTCAACAAGTTCAATCACTACCTGCGCCGAATTGTGAATTTGAGTGCGGCATTCCTGGGTCTGGTCGTGAGCCTGCCGCTCACTCCGTTTATCGCTATGGCGATCAAGATGGATTCGCCCGGACCGATTTTTTATCGGCAGAAGCGGGTTGGCCGGCGCGGGTCGATTTTCTTCTGCTACAAATTTCGCACCATGCGCCAAGATGCCGAAGCCGATACGGGTGCGACTTGGGCATGGGATGACGATCCGCGCATCACGCGAGTGGGCCGCTTCCTGCGCGCTTCGCGACTCGACGAGATTCCACAACTCTGGTGCGTGCTGAAGGGCGACATGCATTTTGTGGGACCGCGCCCGGAGCGCCCGGAGTTCGTAGAGTGGCTCAGCAAACAGATTCCGTACTACGGTGTTCGGCACGCGGTGCGTCCGGGGATCACAGGCTGGGCACAGGTTCAGTACAAGTACGGCAACACGCTCGAAGACGCACGCGAGAAGCTGCAGTACGACCTTTTCTATATCAAGAATGCATCGATCGGCCTCGACTTCCTGATCATGTTTCAGACGATCAAGATCGTCGTGCTTGGCAGGGGAGCGCGATGAAGTGGCTGTTCTGGACTTCGTTTGCGCTGCTTGCCTATACGTATGCGGGATATCCGGTGTGGTTGTGGGTACGAGCGCGGCTAAAGCCATGGCCAGTGAGGCGCGGTACGGTTGAGCCCGGGATCTCGATTGTGATGGTAGTCCGCAATGAATCGGCGGTGCTTGCCGAAAAGCTGGAGAATCTGCTCCACATCGAGTATGCCCCGGAGAGGTGCCAGATCGTGGTGGTGTCGGACGGTTCCGACGATGGCACCGAAGCTATTTTGTCCACATTCAAAAATGAGCCCCGTGTGCGAGCCGTGCTTAGGAAGGCTTCAGCGGGGAAGGCCGCGGGGTTGAATGACGCGCTGAGGTTTGCCGACGGGCAGATTCTGGTTTTCACGGACGCGCGACAGAAAATCGAATCGGATGCAGTCCATTGCCTGGTCCAGAACTTTGCGGAACCGGAAGTTGGAGCTGTTAGCGGAGAGTTGATGCTGGGCAATCCGGCATTTGGCGAGAGCGGCCAAGGCATGGGGCTGTATTGGAAACTCGAAAAAAGAATCCGGGAACTGGAATCCGCGTCGGGATCGGTGGTGGGAGCGACTGGAGCCTTGTACGCGGTGCGGCGCGAACTCGTGGTCGAAGTTCCAGCCGACACGATTTTGGATGACGTTTACATTCCGATGCACGTGGCGCAGCAGGGGTTCCGAGTGTTGTTCGACGGACGCGCTAGAGCGTGGGACACTCCGCACCTCGGCGCTGATCGCGAGTTTCAAAGGAAGGTTCGAACTCTCACCGGAAACTACCAACTGCTGCAACTTGCTCCGTGGCTACTGCGCAAACGAAATCCTCTACGATTCGAATTCATCAGTCACAAACTGATGCGGCTGTCGGCGCCGTTGTTTCTGCTGGGGATGCTCGTGTCTAGTGGCCTGGCGGAGGGGATGTTTTTTCGATTCTTATTCTGGCTGCAGATTGTTTTTTACTCGTTCGGTTTGTTGCCGTACTTGAAGCTCGATCTGGGCCCAGTGTCGCGTCTTTGTGATGTCGCTTACACATTCGTGGCCCTGAATGCCGCGGCTGTCGTTGCTTTCGCGAATTATGCGACCGGGAACATGAGAGTCTGGACCCAGTCCGGAGCGCGCAGGGAGATCACAACCTGATGCGCATTCTTTGGGCCAAATCGAACAAGATTCTTCCGGTCAGCAGTGGAGGCGACATCCGTTCGTTCCATCTGCTGCGGCAACTTGCTGCTTCCGATCAGGTCACTTTCTTTTCGTACTATGACGGCGATGCCGACCGGCAGTATGAAACAAACCTGGAAAAGCAGTTTCCGGGCTGCATTTGCGTCGGCACTGGCAAGAAATTCGATTGGAAGGTGGCTCGAGGGATGGATTATGTACGGCGACTGCCGCAACCCGCTCCCTATGCAGTGAGCCGGTTCGCTTCGACAAAAGTGCGGGATCGACTGAGGCGCGCGATTTACGAGATGCGTCCGGACGTAGTGGTCTGTGACTTTCTGGATGCAGCCGTGAATTTTCCAACGCGGCTGCCGGTTCCTTCCGTCCTGTTTCAGCACAATGTAGAGAGTGAGATCTGGCGCCGCTATGCCGAGACCGAATCGAGTCTGCTCAGAAGGCGAATTTGTCGGCGCGAATACAACAAGATGCTCCGCTACGAAAAAGCGATGGTCGCGAGGTTCGATCGGGTCATTGCGGTCTCAGAGCATGATCGATCGTTGATGTCCCGCTGGGTGGACGTGAGTCGGATCGATGTTGTGGCGACGGGGGTGGACCTGTCGCAGTTTCGGTCAGCAGGCCCGTGCGATTCGAATTCACGGCTCGTTGTATTCGTCGGTGCGATGGATTGGGAACCAAATATAGATGCTGTCGAATATTTCTGCGCGGCGGTGTGGCCGCAGGTGACCGCGAAATATCCCGAAGCACGATTTCGAATTGTTGGACGCAGTCCGGATCCGCGTGTGCGCCGATTGCAGAGCGCGACCGTTGAGGTAACTGGCTCGGTCGCTTCGGTTGTAAGCCATCTCCGGGAGGCTGCGGTTGTGGTTGTGCCGCTCCGGATTGGCGGAGGCACGCGACTTAAGATTTATGAAGCGATGGCCGCCGGTAGTGCCGTTGTCTCGACTGGCATCGGCGCAGAAGGTTTGAGCGTAAATCCAGGGAAGGATATCTGGATTGCGGATGAACCACGACAGATCGCCCAGGCCGTGACCCGTTTGCTCGGAGACGGGGAATTACGACGGAGCTTTAGATTCGCAGCGGCGGAACATGCGGCGAGATTCGATTGGTCAACTGTGGCGCCCACGTTCCGGAAAATTCTCAGCAAAACTGCTCGCTCCGCTCCCGCAGCGAATGCAACAGCGGAGCTAGTATCAGCAGCAACCGTTTCCGAGCCAAGGGTGTAGCCGACGAATAGAAGCATGGCCACTACGTCACAAGCCATTCGCGAGCGCTTCAAGGTGATTAAGCCAAACGAGGCTACCGGTGCGTTTTTCTGGCTGAGCACTTTCTTTTTCGTGTACTCAACCCGGCCCGAAGACTGGATTCCCGGACTCTCCTACATACCTCTGGCCAAAATTTCCGTTGTGTTCGCTCTGATCGCGCTCTTCATGGCAATGGGCAGAACACGAAGGAAGATTAAAGATCTGCCGCGTGAGTCGAAATTTCTGCTTTCGATGATTGTCCTGATGTTGCTGTTTGCTCCGCTTTCTCCCGTGTGGAAGACGGGAGCGCTGCTGCGAGCTCTGGATTTTGCGAAGGTTTACATCGGCTGGGTGCTCACCTACCTGCTGGTCACGAATCTGGAACGGTTGCGGCGTTTAATTCTGATCCAGTCAGCTTCTGTCGCTCTGGTTGCGCTGATCTCGATGCTGAAGGGGTCATCGCAACTTCGGCTTCATGGAGTACTGAACGGAATATACGGAAACCCAAATGATCTTGCATTTGCCATTGTTCTGACAGTTCCGCTCATCCTGCTGCTTCTGCTGACCTCAAAAAACATCGTGCTGAAAAGCCTGTGGGCCGCCGCAATCGTCGTAATGCTATACACGCTATTTCTGACCGCCTCACGCGCAGGCTTTATTGATCTCATTATCTCTGCTGCCGTGGCGTTGTGGTTTTTCGGTGTGAAAGGGAGAAGGCCGGCGCTCATTGTTGGCAGCGCTCTGATTGGCGTGCTCTTGCTTGTAGTCGCTGGGAGGCATTTGGAAGAGCGGTGGCTTGCGATCACTGGTTCAGAGATCGACAGCTCAGAAAAGATCACCGCTTACTCGACGTACGTGGAGCGGAAGTTCCTGATGGTGAAAGCTGTCGAGGGAATTCTGCACTATCCGCTGACCGGCGTGGGAACGGGTGTGTTCCCCGCCTACTCAGGACACTGGAAGACTGTCCACATGACGTATCTTCAAATTGCCGTCGAGGCCGGGCTTCCCGCTCTCGTGCTTTACCTGTTGTTCTTTGGTGCCGGTTTCCGCAAGTTGCGGAAGCTATTGCGCAAACCGGATCCGAAGTCCGAAATTACGATGTTTGCCTGGGCGTTTTATTGTTCTTTGGTGGGCTTTGCGGTGGGCGCGTGCTTTGCGCCAGAAGCTTATCAGTTCTTTCCTTACTTCACGGTAGCATACATTTCTGCGCTCGCCGCGACTGTAGAGGAAGGGCAGCCTGAAATGGAGATCTCGACTGACGCCGCAGCTTCTGGCCTGAAGTTCGGCCGAAAATATGGGAAGTATGGACAAACTCGACCAGCACAGCTTGTCCGCTAAACTACGCGGCATCGTGCGATGCACGGACTGCCACGCTCCTTTGGCAGAGGCAGGCGGGGCATTTGTCTGCGCGCTATGCGGGAGTAGATTTCCCCTGGTCCATGGGGTGTACCGTTTTGTTGACGCCGAAGATTATGCAGCAAGTTTTGGCTGGCAGTGGCAGCGGTACTCGACGACACAGCTCGATACATTGGGAACGGGGAGCGACGAAGACTTTCGAAAGAGGACCGCAATCGATCCGCGAGAGCTGCAGGGAAAGCTGGTCCTGGATGTCGGTTGCGGGATGGGCCGGTTCGCGGAGGTGGCTACTCGATGGGGAGCCGAAGTCGTCGGCATTGATCTGAGTGACGCCTGCGAGGTGGCTGCGCAAAATCTTGGAGGACGGGATTTCGTCCCTTTGCAGGCGGATGCGCTTAAGTTGCCATTTGCGCCCGAGAGTTTTGATTACATCTATAGCATCGGAGTACTGCACCACACACCGGACTGCGAACGTGCCTTCAAGAGCCTGCCCCGATATCTGAAGCCCGGAGGTACCATCGCAGTCTGGCTGTACAGCGGATATAACAAGTGGTATCGGTTCAGCGATTTCTATCGGAAGTTCACGCGAAGAATGCCGCCGCGTTTGCTGCATTCGATGTTGAGGATAGCGGTGCCATTGTTCTATTCGATTGACCGCGTTTTGCGGGCGATTCCGCTTATTGGACGACGCCTGGCCGGCTTGGTTCACTACCTGTTTCCCGTGAACTTGAATCCCGATCCGCGATTGAGATTGCTCGACACCTTTGATTGGTACTCGCCCGAATATCAATCAAAGCACACGTACGAGGAAGTATTCCGCTGGTTTGAGAGTTGCGGGTTGGAGGGTCTCACCGTCGGAGAATTGACTTTGTCGGTCAGGGGCCGCAAGCCGGGGGCGTTTGGTCAAGAAGTGCTACGCGCCGAAGAGAAGCAGGCCGAGTGGGAGTTGCCGACCGCATGAGTGCATCCCAAAAAGCAGGGGAGCGACACGGTCGGCGAAGCCTTGCAGCAAAGGTTCGTTATGGAGCGCGGGTTCTGCCCGGATTGATACGTCACCAGAGTTCTCGTTCCCGTTCAAAAGGCCGCGCGCACTTAGTCATTGCGCTGGCAGATCATTTCGAACCTGCCATCGTTCCGGGCGATGGACAGAAGCGTGTGCCACGAGACATTCAGGAGCAGCGAGTTGAGCGCTGGTGCAAGGAATATCCCGCGCTGGCGCGAGAGTGGCGTGATTGCGACGGCTATCCCTTTCAACATACGTATTTCTATCCGGCCGAGCAGTTCGATGCGGTCCTGATCGACCGCCTGGTGGAACATTGCCACGAAGGCTGGGGAGAGATCGGGATTCATTTGCATCACGGGATGGATGTGCCAGACACAGCGGAAAACACCCGGAGAACGATCGAAAACTTTCGGAGTGAATTGGAGGAGCGCCGCTGCCTCTCGTATTTTGACGGAACCGAGCAGCCTCGGTATGCGTTTGTGCATGGTAACTTCGCACTCGCGAACTCCGTGGGGGGACTCATGTGTGGCGTTGATTCGGAGATGCAGATTCTCGCCGAGACGGGCTGCTACGCGGACCTCACGCTTCCTGCCGCGCCGTTCAGTCCTGCACAAGTCTCGAAAATCAATTCGCTATATGAGTGTGGATTACCGCTTGGTCGCCGCGCCGCGCATTCGACGGGAGTCGACCTGCAAGTTGGCCGTAGCGCGCATGTGTTTCCACTGGTTGTGCAAGGGCCATTGCTGCTGACATTACATCACGGGCGGCCACGGATTGAGAATGGCGCGCTTGTCGGGACGAATCCTCCTAGCATGCGCCGATTGCATCTTTGGAAGCGCGCTGCGATTTGCGTGAAGGGCCGTGCCGACTGGCTTTTCATCAAGCTGCATTGCCATTCGATGGATCCGACGCATGAATCCTCTATCTTGGGCGATGCGATGCACTCGTTTCTTCGAGAGTTGGTACAGGGCGCCGCCGAGAGAAACGAAGTTCTTCACTTTTGTTCCGCGCGTGAGATGGTGAACATTGCTCTGGCGGCTTGCGATGACTGCGAGGGGAATCCTGGCGACTTTCGTGACTATCGGCTCAAACGGTTTTCCGAACGCGAAGTACGGCGCCGCACCTCAATGAGTAATTCAGAAGTCGTTGCCAAGGCCTGACTCATGTGCGGAATTGCTGGAATTATCTCGGAAAGCCAGCGCGTCGACGCGGAAACAATCCATCGAATGTGCGAGACGTTGGTGCATCGCGGGCCCGACGATGAGGGCATTTACGTTGAGGCGGGCTGCGGCATAGGGATACGGCGGCTGAGCGTCATTGACGTCGCGGGCGGGCATCAGCCGGTGTTTAACGAAGACCGGTCCATCTGCACGGTATTCAATGGCGAGATCTACAACTTCGGCGAGCTACGCAAGGAACTGGAGAGTTGCCAGCACAAGTTCAGAACGAATAGCGATACTGAAACGATAGTTCATCTATACGAGGAGCATGGCGCTGAGTTCGTTCAGAAGCTTCGCGGGATGTTTGCAATTGCTGTTTACGATCGCAAGCGACGTAAGCTGCTGCTGGCACGTGATCGGATCGGAATCAAGCCTCTGTACTATTCGTTTGAGGGCGGCAGGCTGCTCTTCACGTCAGAGATAAAAGCGATTCTCGAAGTTGCTCCTGAATTGCGCGGGATCGATCAGCAGGCTCTTCTGCAGTATTTTTATTTCGGGTATATTCCAGATCCTCTGACGGCGTTCCGTGCCATCCAGAAACTTCCGCCAGGACACATTCTCGAATATTCGAGTGGAGAGATCCGCTTGTCCAAGTATTGGGATCTGCCCGCCTACGGCGCGTACTCGCCCCGTTCGGAGGGTGACTGCCTGGAGGAGCTCGAACATCGTCTAGAAGAGTCGGTCCGGCTTCATCTGGTTTCGGACGTGCCGCTGGGCGCGATGTTGAGCGGTGGCGTCGATTCTTCCACAGTTGTTGCGTTGATGGCTCGGGCTGGCCGCCGGGTGAAGACGTTCTCGATTGGATTCAAACATGCGGACTTCAACGAAGCGGATCATGCCAGGCGGGTCGCTGAGCATTTCGGCGCCGAGCATCACGAACTGATACTCGAGCCGGATGTCACCCACATCGTCGACACTCTGTCGAGGTCCGTCGAGGAACCGTTCGGTGATTCTTCGATGCTGCCCATGTATTACGTTTCGCGACTGGCGCGGCGGCATGTCACCGTCGCTCTCACTGGAGATGGAGGAGACGAAGCGTTTGCGGGCTACGAGCGTTATGCAATCCATCTGTACCAGAGAGATCGCTACACATTTTCCAAATGGGCCGGAAGAATCTATCGCGAACGTGTTCATCCCTGGATTCCGAGCGGTGTGCCAGGGCGCAGTCTGGCATACAGTGTTTCATTGCCGTGGAACGAGCGATACACAGAGGGCATATCGCTGGCACCATTTCAGAGGCAGTTTGGGTTATTGTCGCGGGATTTTGTGGAATCGGCCGGTGGAGACCCGTTGAAGGATTTCCGAGACTGGCTAGACAGAGCGCCGGCCCAGGACCCGCTCAGTCGCGTACTCTATCTCGACACGAAAACGTACCTTCCGGGCGACATTCTGACGAAAGTCGATCGCATGAGCATGTTGCATTCGCTAGAGGCACGCGTGCCGCTTCTCGATCACAAGTTTTTGGAATGGTTGACATGTCTCGCACCGGAATGGAAGATGCGGGGCGGCAGCACCAAGTATATTTTTCGCAAGCTCGCGGAGCGAGTCGGAGTACCGAGAGATGTGCTTGATCGGCAGAAGCGAGGATTTTCTCTTCCGCTGGTTCACTGGATGCGCAATGAGTTGAGGGAGATGATCCTCGGCGTTCTCACCGAGCCGCAAACACTACAACGCGGCTATCTGAACGAAGCTGGGGTTCGGCGGCTGTTGGATGAGCATTTCCAGGCTCGTCGAGACCATTCGCCGCGGATTTGGCGCTTCCTGATGTTTGAGTTGTGGTACCGGAATTTCGCGCGAGCGGCGTGCGGCGATAATCGCTTGTCCAGAGAACGAGTCTATTCAGTTACCGGAGGACAGGCGTGAGTGCAACACTCGCGTCGGAAGCCTCCAAATCGTCACCTTTCAAGCCGCACAGAAGTTCTCCCACACTCTTTTTGATGACGGACAGCTTTTCCACTGGCGGTAGCGAACGCCAGTTCGCTGCACTCGCAAGCACGTTGAGCCAAAGCCGATTTGCAGTCCGAGTCGGCTGCATACAAAAGCAAGGTGATTTTATCAACGGATTCGAAGGGGCTGTCGAGTTTCCATTGGGGGGAAACCTGTATGGTCCGACTTCTTGGCGAATGCGAGTAGGACTTGCTCGGCATTTGCGGCGGAACCATGTCGATGTTGCGCATGCTTTCGACTTTTATACGAATGTCGCGCTGCTTCCTGTGGCGCGACTGGTACAAGTTCCCGCCGTGATTGGCAGTCACCGGCAACTTGGCGACTTGCTTGGATCTGCAAAGTTCAACGCGCAAATATTTGCGTTTCAGTTTTGTGACCGTATTGTGTGTAACTCGCGTCCGGCTGCCCGCATCCTCGGCGATCATGGAATTTCCGAAAAGAAGTTGGTTGTGATCGGCAACGGACTTCCGGAGGAGGCATTTACTTCAACTGAGCCTGCACTACCTAGAGCGAAGGGGCTGATGCGCGTCGGCATGATCGCACGGATGAATATCGCCGCGAAGAATCATGCGCTGTTTCTGGAAGCAGCGGCGCGAATTGCAGCACGCCTTCCGCATGTTGAGTTCGTGCTGGCTGGCGATGGGGCCTTACGCAGCGATCTAGAGCGCCAGGTCTCGCAGTTGCGATTGCAGCACCGGGTGCTGTTCCTCGGCAATCGGCGCGACATTCCAGAGGTGCTTGCGTCGCTCGATTTGGCAGTTCTGCCGTCAGCTTCGGAGAGCCTGTCAAATGCAATCCTTGAATCCATGGCCGCGGGCGTTCCTGTCATCGCGAGCGATGTGGGCGGAAACCCGGAGCTACTAAGCGATGGCCGAGGGACCCTTGTCAAAGTTGGGGACTCCGAAGCGCTGGCACGCGCGATTGAATCTGCTCTGCTGAATCCGCGCTGGCGCCGCGAAACCGGGGATCGAGCGCGGAAGTTTGCGTCGGAGCACTTTCGCCTTGTCGATGTCACCCGGCAGTATGAAGAACTCTACGAGGAGTTGCTGGAAGAAAAGAATTGGCAACCGCGACAGATTGTCAGCGGCACTGCGGGATCACGCACTGGCGTCGCGATTGTGGCTGCTTCGCTGCGCTACGTGGGTGGGCAGTCTGTTCAGGCGGAACTCCTGCAGAGATGCTGGTCGGGTGACCCGGAGGTGGAGGCGAAATTTGTCGCGATCGACCCGCCGTTTCCAGGTTGGGTGCGTTGGGTGGAGAAAATTCCCGGGGTGAGGACACTGTTTCGTCTTCCGCTCTACCTGAGAAATCTCTGGCGGGCATTTGAAAGGGTTGATATCGCACACATCTTTTCGGCTTCGTATTCCTCGTTTGTGATCGCGTCTGTTCCGGCTTGGCTTGTGGCTCGCGCTCGCGGCGCGAAGGTTCTGATTCACTATCACAGCGGTGAGGCGCAGGATCATCTGCACAAATCGCTTGCGGCGCGCTTTGTGCTGAACTGCGTCGATCGGATCGTGGTCCCAAGCAAGTTTCTTGTAGATGTCTTCAGTGTGTTTGGGCTTGGAGCAGTTGCCATCCCGAACGTGATCGATTTGTCTCAATTTCGCTTTCGGGCGCGAGAAAGCCTGCGCCCTCACCTGATCTGCACCCGCGGATTTCATCCCTACTATTGCGTGGACATTGTTCTGCGCGCATTTGCCGAAGTGCAGAAGCAATATCCAGAGGCACGACTTGATCTTTTGGGAACTGGGCCAGCCGAAGGCGTGCTGCGGGATCTGAGCCGTGAATTGACGCTCGACAATGTTTGCTTTGAGGGCGTTATCTCGCGGGAAAAAATCGCGGACTACTACGATCGGGCGGACGTTTTCATCAATGCTTCACGACTGGACAACATGCCCGTTTCCATTCTTGAGGCGTACGCAGCCGGTTTGCCGGTGGTAAGCACCGCGCCCGAGGGAATGTCCTACGTCGTTGATGATGGCAAGACCGGACTTCTTTCTCCTGTTGGAGATTCCCGCGCGTTGGCCGAGAGCGTACTGCGCTTGCTGAATGATCCGCAGCTTGCTTCGAGCCTGGCGACTGACGCTCTGCAGAAATGCAGTCAGTATGAATGGCGTGTCGTGCGGCAGCAATGGCTCGGAGTTTACGAGACATTACTCAGCGTTGAGTCTCACTAGCTCACTGCTATCTCAGTTATATGCATTCCAAAGTCGTGAGCATCGCCTTCCAGGCAAACTCTTTGCCAGAGCTCTAAATTCAAAAGACGCCAAATTCGTTGGCTGTTGTCGCGATGCCGGGAGCGATGTTCACGCAAGAGTTGCTCTACCGTGTCCTTTACGAACAGGCCTCGCGCAAGGCTGCGCGGCTCCAGCAGCAGGCTTTCGATTGCAGCCAGCTGCGGCCCAGCCAGCCAAGTGCTCCAGGGTGTTGGAAATCCCTGCTTGGGACGATAGATGATCTCATGCGGCAGCAGGTCGGCCATTGCCTGCTTGAGAATGTGCTTGCCAGAAAATCCACACAGTTGATATTTCGATGGGATGTTGATCGCGAATTGAGCGAGAACATGATCGAGAAATGGGACACGGCTTTCGATGGACGACGCCATGCTCATGTTGTCCTGCTTCATCAAGAGTTCGACGAGATAGGTCTTGATGTCGGTGTAAAGCATGCGCTGCAGAGAGTCTCCGGTGGATTGATTCCAGAATTCCATCACATGCGTGTAAGCCGCGCCATCGTTTTCAGAGACCGTAGCTTGCGAGCTGTGCAGGATAGCCTGATCTTTTCCTCCGAGGGCCGAGAAAAAATTGTCGAAGTATATTGAGGACCATGAGGCGCCGTCGAGCCCGAGAAAAGTGTGGCCGAGCTTGCGGCGAATGGACGCGCTGATCGCGCCCGAGTCGTCAATCGCGTTGCGGATACCCCGGCGAATAAGTTCCGGCACCAATGCCCGATAAATCTTGTCATACGAGGCGTTCTTCAATGTAAAGGCGTAACGAGAGTATCCACCGAGTGTTTCATCGCTACCTTCACCCGTAAGTACGACTTTCACGCGGCTGCGCGCGAGTTCCGCGAGGAAGTAGAGCGCGACGCTCGATGGCCACGCTATGGGTTCGTCCTCGTGCCAGATGAGTTGTGGAAGAGCGGCGAAAAAATCTTCGCGGCTGATTTGTACTTCGTGATGACTCGAGTTGATATGTTGGGCAACCTTCCGCGCGTAGGGAAGTTCGCTAAAAGCCGACTCGTTGTAGCCAATCGAGAAGGTCTCGATACGATCTCCGCGAATGCGAGTGGTAAGAGCGGCGATTGCACTGGAGTCCAGTCCGCCGCTGAGGAAGACGCCGAGTGGGACGTCGCTCATGAGATGACTGCGAACTGAATCCTCAAGAAGCTGTCGATAATTTTGAACGTATTCCGCTTCACGTTGGTCTGGTGATTCGAGCTGCGCTGTGGTCGAAAGATCCCAGTACTGCACTATCTTCGCTTTGCCTTTAGGGTCCAGTTCGAGAGTGTGGCCAGGCATCAGCTTCTTGATGCCGGTGTAAAACGTCTCTTCTCCCGAGAGATAGCCGAAGGCGAGGTATTCGGGTAAGCCCGGCAGATTGAGATCCCGCGAAACGCCCGAATCTTCGAGGATCGATTTGATCTCCGAGGCAAAAATTAATTTGTCATTCGTGAGCCGATAGTAGAGCGGCTTGATTCCGAAGCGATCGCGCGCAAGAAAGAGCGACTTCTTTCGTCGATCCCAGATTGCGAAAGCGAACATTCCCCGCAGATGTTGAACACAGGCTGGTCCGTATTCTTCATAAAGATGAACGATTGTCTCGGTGTCACTGTGAGACTTGTAGCGGTGACCGAGGGCTTCCAGTTGTTGTCGCAACTGCAGATGGTTGTAGATCTCGCCGTTGAAAACGATCGCGAGCGACTGATCCTCATTGCTGATAGGCTGATGGCCGGTCGTAAGGTCGACGATGCTGAGGCGGCGCATTCCCAGGCCGACAGGGCCATCAACAAAGAAGCCGTAATCATCGGGACCGCGATGCTCGATCACCCGGCACATTGCACGCAGGGCTGCCGGGTCTGCATGCTTCTCTTCGGAAAAAAGCAAGACACCGGCAATTCCACACATTGAAAAAGCATTCTCCGGGGCAAACTGATAGCGTCGCGTGATTTGCTATTCTAAATGGCGGCGAACTGCCACAGTTGCGGTTTTCGTGGCAATAGGCACGCGCATTTGAAAATGTCTATGGTACAGCCGCTGAGTCCGCGCCAGATTCACCCTCATTCAGACTGTCACTCCGCTTGGCTATTCTTCATCCGAGAATCCCGTTGAAAGCAGGAAGCAGGAGTGCATCGATCAGCGCGTTTGGATTGGTATACGCATGAAGTACCGCATGATTGATTTCGAGAGTGTGAATTGGGAGGAACTGGACCACTTCGCCGATCGGACTATTTTTCAGACTCGAGAATGGCTCCGGTTCTTGAGAGAGACGCAAAAGGCGACGCCGGTTATCGTCGAGTTGCGGCAGGATGGTCAGATAGCGGGGTTCTTCTCTGGCCTGATGTTTAGCAAATTTGGGCTGAAGGTGCTCGGCAGTTCTTTTCCCGGATGGGCGACTCCATACATAGGTTTCAATCTGGTTCCTGGTGCCTCTCGTGCTGAGGCGCTGCGAACGATCGAACTGCTGGCATGGGACACGCTGAAATGCATGCACATGGAAGTATCGGACCCGTATTTCTCGATGGCGGATGGAACGACGCTGGGATTCAGTAGTGGTACATATTCATCGCACCGGACGGACTTGCGCCAAACGGAGGAACAAATATGGGGCGCGATGACGAGTGCTTGTCGGCGGTGTATTCGGAAGGCAGAAAAGAGCGGCGTCACGATCGAAGAAGCCAAGGATCCCGAGTTCGCCGATGAGTATTATGCTCAACTGAAAGAGGTTTTTGCCAAGCAGGACCTCGTTCCTACCTACAGCGTCCAGCGGGTTCGCTCGCTGATTCAACATCTGAACCCGACGGGACGGCTCCTGCTATTGCGCGCTCGCGACCCGAACGGAAAGTGTATTGCGACCGGCATTTTTCCGGGCTTCAACAAGATTGCGGAGTTCTGGGGAAATGCGAGCCTGCAATCGGGCCAGATCTGGCGCCCCAACGAATACATGCATTGGTACGTGATGCGCCATTGGAAGAAACGAGGCATTGAAGTTTACGACTGGGGTGGTGAGGCGTCCTATAAAGAAAAATATGGTTGCGTGCGCTATGCAGTCCCGTGGTTCACAAAGTCACGGCATAAAGTCATCGGCAGGCTGAGGGATGAAGCGAAGAAGATGCACGCGCGCAAGCAGCGGCTGCTAGGCTGGCTTGCACAGACAGAGCCGTCTCGACCGAGTAAACCGTGACCGATCCCAAACCAGCTGGCGGTTTTAAGCTCGCGACCCAGTCGCACGAATGTAACTCGAAAGCGCGAGTTTTTATTGTAGGCTGTCCGCGGTCCGGTACGAGTTTCCTGTATCACTTACTTCTCTCTGCCGGCCGTTTCGCGGAATTTCACACGCAGATGAATGTGTACGACGTACTCGGGCCGATTTATGGCGATTTGGGTGTCGTGCGCAACAAGAGAGCGGCGCTCGACGAATGGTTGCAGAGCAAAGCTGGGCGTATTTCGGGCTTGGAGCGTTCGGAGATTGAACAACAAATTTTGGAAAATTGTCATCGAGCAGGCGACTTCCTGTGCATCATCATGGATGCAATCGCGCGCAAACAGGGCGTCAATCGCTGGATTGATTCGACTCCGACGAATATTCCGCACATGCGGCGCATACATCGTGATTTTCCGGATGCATTGTTTGTTCACATTATTCGCGATCCTCGCGATGTGGCGCTGTCGCTCGATAAGCGCGGTTGGAGCCGTCCGCTGCCCTGGGACAAGGACAAGAGTCTGCTCGCTGCGGGACTTTACTGGGAGTGGATCGTAAGCAAGGCGCGCCATCTTGGTGCGAAGTTGCCGGAGCAGTACCTCGAAGTCCGGTACGAAGAGCTGGTGGCAGAGCCTAAAAAGACGTTGCGCGTTGTCGGCACGTTTATAGGTTCGAATCTGGACTACGATCGCGTCCTGCAGCGACCGGTTGGATCCGTGAAAGAACCCTTGACGGCTTTTCGCGAAGACCTTCAGCAGGGCCGCTTTACTCCCGTTGGCCGATGGAAAGTGAGATTTCCACCCGATAAGCTTCGCGAATTCGAGACCTTAATTGGGCCATGCATGGAGGATTTCGGATACTCGCCACTGACACCCAAACGCGAGCGAACCCTCAAAGCAAGGCATCGGGCCTTGTGCGCAACCTACGGAGCTTTCTATCCATTGAAGCAGTGGTTAAAGACGCATACGCCTCTGTCGCGTTGGATGGTGAACTACGACGAAATATTGATTGATAAGTGAAGCTCAACATGCTGCAGAGCCCTGAACTGGGCGAGCGGCAAGAACGACGGAGATGGCTGTAAATCGAATGTTATACTCGCCTTCAACTTTTCGATGGCACGGATTGAAATGGTGAGCGCGTCAGTGGATGCCCGGAACTCCGCGCCCAGCGCCCGAGGCCGGGCGCCAGTTTTCGTGATTGGATGCCATCGATCGGGCACGAATCTTCTTTACGACACACTGCTCTCGGCAGGCGGCTTCGCGATTTACCGTGGCTATCTCCCGGTACACAAGATGCTGATCCCGCGTTTTGGATCTTTGCAGCGAAGAAGGAATCGAGAAAAACTGCTGCGGGTCTGGTTGAAGAGCGAAAGCTTTCGGCGGTCGGGACTGCCTGAGAACTACGTTCAGGAACAGGTCTTGGATCATTGCCGAAATGGTGGGGACTTTATCCGGATCACGATGGATGAAGTGGCTCGTCAGCAGAGCGTGCTGCGGTGGGCGGTGTACGATCCGGATGCAGTTTTGTATTTGCGACAAATTAAAACGGAAATTCCGGATGCATTGTTCGTGCATATTATTCGTGACGGAAGGGATGTCGCGTTGTCACTTAAAAAGATGGGTAGGTTTCGGCCGTTCCCGTGGAACAGACGGCAGCTCGGTTTGGAGGAGACCGCGGTTTATTGGCGCTGGATGGTCGAGCGAGGACGGAGCTACGGCAAACGGATTCCATCTGCGTACATGGAAGTGCACTATGAGGAACTCGTGTCGCATCCGCTGGAGGCATTGAAGAGGCTTGGCGAGTTCATCGGGCACGATCTAAGCTACGAGCGAATTCGGCAGTCGGCATTGGGACGAATCAGCGAACCCAACTCGTCGTTTGCGGACGAATCGCACGCCGCGCACCCCTTGGAGCGTTGGAAAGAAAAGTTGAGTCGCGAGCAAGTCTTAGGCATCGATTCTGCGGTCGGCGACACACTGGAAGCATTCGGTTATGCATTGGCGGCTGCACCGTTGGAACGGAGCGGCGCTCTGCGGAATTGGTGGCTACGTTTGTTCTATCCCGCGTTTCTCGATGCGAAGCTATTTTTGAAGACCGGCACTCCGCTTGGACGGTTTGCAAATCTCGAGCCACTTCATGCGGATCCAGTTGAATGACGGGGCTGATATCGGAGGCGGTGGCATGACAAGCGCCGGTTCCATCTATATTGTCGGAGGACACGTCCGGCAAAATCTCTTTCGCAAATTGGAGGAGTGGCAGTCATGCGACAGAGCGCGAATTGTGCAATTAGGCCCAGAGGAGAATAGGTCTCACGTTTGCGTGGAATATTCTTCCTCTCCGGAGTTGTGCTCCGATAATCAGCCGGCGATACTTTTCAAGGCTGCATCGATCTGCGATAAGACACTGTATGCCTGCACGTCGACTGAAGTGCTTGTGTATAAGTTGCCGGGGTTTGAGCAGGTTCGCCGCATTTCGCTTCCGTGCTTCAACGACCTCCATCATGTGTGCCCCACGAGTCGCGGTACGTTGGCGGTCGCGGTAACGGGTCTGGATATGGTCGTCGAAATCACGTCAACGGGAGAGTTAGTTCGCGAGTGGAGTGTGCTTGGAGAAGAGCCGTGGGCGCACTTCTCGAGGACAACGGATTACCGCAAGGTGCAGACTACAAAACCGCATCGTTCGCATCCGGATCATATTTTCGAGTGGAACGGCGAGCTGTGGGTTACACGCTTTGAGCAGAGAGATGCCATCTGTCTAACTTCCCCGGGTCGAATTGATATTGCAGTGGAAAGGCCACATGATGGTCTTCTGTTCGGCGGTTCTTTGTACTTCACGACTGTTGACGGGCATATCGTAATCGCCGACCCAGACTCGCGCGCCGTTACCCGGATTTACGATTTGAACAAGATGCATTCCCAACCACGACAAATCCTGGGATGGTGCCGTGGTCTGCTCCCCGTTGACGAACGCTACATCTGGGTAGGATTCACGCGCGTCCGTCCGACTAAGTTCAAAGAAAATCTGGCTTGGATCAGGAACAAGGCCAATCGTCACAAGTCTTCGCACATTGGCCTCTACGATCTGAAGGAGCAGAGATCCGTTCGAGAAATTGCGGTTGAGCCGCATGGCATCGGAGTCGTGTTCAGTTTGTTTCACGCGAGCTGAGTGATTCATGGCGAATGGAATTGCTGTCTTGATGTATCACGAGCTCGAGATCCCTGGAGTACAGCTTTGCCAATCGGATCCGGGCTACCGGCGATACGTCGTTCCAGCCTCGGCCTTCCGAAATCAGCTTGCTCATCTGAAGTCTTCAGGATTTACGGGAGTCAATGTCGGAGACGTTCTGAAGGGTATACATGTCAGAAGTGTGGTACTCACTTTCGATGACGGATGCGAAACCGATCTGAAAGTTGCAGTGCCCGTTCTAGCTGATCTTGGCTTTCGCGCGACGTTCTACGTCACCGTCGGATTTCTGGGAAGACGAGGTTATATGACAGAATCGCAGGTGCGAGAACTGAGTGCGGCGGGCTTCGAACTCGGCTGCCACTCCATGAGTCATCCCTATCTGACTGAATTAGACGCTATGAGTCTTCAGCGAGAAATTGTTGGAGCCAAGGAAAAGCTGGAGCAGGTTGTCGGGCGCGCTATAGAGCATTTCTCGTGTCCGGGAGGGCGGTTCGATCAGCGGGTTGTTGCGACGGTGGAAGAGGCCGGCTATGCGACCCTTGCCCATAGCGAACCGCGTCTCTACTGCAGCGAAAGCGGGCGCTACTCGATTGGCCGCATACCGGTTCTTTGCAACACCTCAGCTGACGAACTCGAGCGCATCTGCGAGGGGCAGGGCCTGTGGCGGCGTTCATTTGGCCAGCAGATTCGATCCGCAGCGCGCAATCTGATGGGCAATCGTTGGTACGACAGGCTCCGTTCCTCTGTGCTGTCGCGCTCCGAGTGAACCCCGAACGCTGCGATATCATTCTGTTTTTGCTAGTATTACGCACTTCTGCGTGACCATCCGCTTCCGATGAGAATTTCCGAATGGCGCAAGATCGCGAACAAAATCGGCAGCATGAATGGCCGTGAGCTACGTGATCGCTCGCGCCAGGAAATCCAAAAACGCTGGGACACTCTGCTTTCTCGTATTGATGACGACTTCACGAAGAATCCATTTGTCAGTGAGAACGTCCAGGGCGGATCTTTTTTCTTCAAACCATTCCAAGTGGAAGAGATCATCTCGCTCGTGCGCCAAAGAGTTCCGCATGCCGTCGAGCAGATTATTGCGAAGGCAGATCGCATCCTTGCTCATCGCTTCGATCTTCTTGGATTCGAAGATCTCGATTATGGCGAGCACATCGATTGGCATCTGGATGCCGCCCATGGCAAGCGTGCGCCGCTCAAGCCCTTTTACACGGTCAAGTATCTGGATTTCGGCGAAGTCGGCGACAGCAAAGTCACATGGGAACTGAATCGACACCAGCATCTTGTGACTCTAGCGAAAGCGTTTCGGCTGACGAATGATCGCCGCTATGCCGACGAACTCCTCACGCAATGGAGGGATTGGCGATCCACTAATCCGTATCCGTTCGGCATCAACTGGGCCAGCAGCCTGGAAGTAGGTTTTCGCAGCCTGTCATGGATATGGTTCTACCAGCTGCTCGAAGGCACCAACGCTTTACCGTCCGATTTCCGCCGGGAATGGCTGAGAGCGCAAGCGATGCATGGACGCCATATCGAGCGATACCTTTCCACCTACTTCTCGCCGAACACACATCTGCTTGGCGAAGGCGTGGCGCTCTTCTTCCTCGGCAGTCTGTGTCCGGAGCTCGAACACGCCCGACGATGGAAGGAGCTGGGATGGCAAATCGTACGGAGCGAAGCGCAACGCCAGCTTCTCGACGATGGAATGCATTTTGAAAACTCCACCTACTATCACGTGTATGCGCTCGATTTGCTTTTGCATGCAACGGTCCTTGCGACTATGAATTCGGTTGCAGTGCCGCCGGATTTGGAGCATACCCTGGAGAAGATGCTGGATGTGTTGTTCTTGTTGTGTTCGGGTGGGCCTCCGCCAATGTTTGGTGACGACGATGGCGGGCGGGTTTTGGATCCCGCGCGCAATCGGGCGGATTATCTTTCGGATCCCCTAGCGGTCGGTGCCATCCTCTTCAACCGCGCCGATTTTAAATCGCTCCTCAAGCTTCCGACCGAAGAGAGCATATGGCTGTTGGGAACTGCCGGCGTGCGCCGGTGGGATGAGCTGGAAGCGAAGCCGACTTCTCCTTCCTCTGGGGCGCTACCGAAAGCCGGAATTTATTTCCTGAGCAATCGATCCGGCAGACTAACGGTTCGGAATGGAGCTGAGGGCGGGCAGAGCCGCGGGCACGATCACGCCGACGCGCTCAGCATTTGCCTCGAGTCGGATGGCAGCCCACTACTGATCGATCCCGGCACGTATCAGTACGTGGGCTCCGATGATCAGCGGAATGTATTCCGCGGAACAGCCATGCACAATACTCTGCGAGTCGACGGCAAGGACCAATGCGAGCCCGATGGCCCGTTCTCATGGAAACAGAACGTTTGCGCTCGGGCAGAGAAGTGGGTCCAGGGAGAGCATTTCGATCTTTTTGTCGGCAATCATGACGCCTATCAGCGCTTGGCTTCACCAGTTCGTCACCGACGGTGGATTGTGGGGATGCAATCTGGCCTGTTTCTTGTGCTCGATCGCGTCGACGGCGAAGGTGAGCATCAACTCGATCTCGCCTGGCATTTAGGCCCCGACCTCGTTGTACATGGCGAAAACAGTTTTCGCGTCAAGGACACGATCCGCGGCCTTGCGTTTCTTCACCCTCAAAATCACGGTTGGTCCGTCTCAGTGCATCGTGGAGCGTGGTCGCCCGTCTATGGCAAGCAGTCCTCGGCAATAGTCCTGAATTATGGGAAATGTATAAGCCTGCCTGCGGAGTTTATTTCGGTTCTCATTCCGCTGGAAGACATCAGCAGTGATCCCGGCCAAATTGCATTATCGCGAAATGATGCACCTGGAAGAGACGTAAGGATCTATGAATATCGATCACAAGACCTGCGGCAGAGGTTTTATTTTTCGATCTCCCCGAGTGCTTGGAAAACAGAGGACCTGAGCAGCGATGCTGAATTTGTTTGTATAACTTCGACCCCGGATGGCGACCCGATCGCGGTTGGATTCTGTGATGGAACTTATGTACAGATTACAGGGAGTCACAATTTTCAAACCTCCCGTAACGTCCAGCGATTTGAGTGGGCACAGAATGGGGTCTCATGTTCGGATCCCGAAGCGATTGCACCGGCTACCCCGGATGTCGCGACGCCTGGATCTGCGGACAAGACAGAATGAAACGAAATTCAGAAGTCCGATGTGGATCCCGCAGATTTCGCAGGCTTGGGCTTCGGTCATTACTCATTGCTGCTCAGGTCTTTTGCTTCATCTACGTTTTCGGGTTCGCGAATCCCGACGCGCACAAAACTGGTGTTGATGTCGTAGCGTTTGCAGCACAGCCATCGAGCTCCTGTCCCGACTTCTACTGCGCCGAAACCAGCCGCAGACTCAGACCGGAGCGGGCGTTCGTTCCTCCAAAAGCAAATCAGGTGTTTCACGACCCCGAATTTGGCTCGCGCATGGTGCGTGCTACAGATGAGAGAGGCGTCGACGGAAATCTGCAGGGATTCAGTTTCATTTCCAATTCGTCGGCGGAAATCAACGAGTGGGGGAAATTCGATCCGAAACTTGGCCCCAACGGAGGCTATTACTTTTACGTGATGACCGGAGGTGGCGGCGCGGTCCTGTTCTCGATGGATGCCAGCTTGATGCAAGTGACTCCTCATTGCGGCTCTTTTCGCACTTGCCGCATGCGCGCGGGCGGAACATTCAGCTACGTTGATCCTCACATCCTCTATGGAGAGTTTGACGCCAACAATCTGATCACCAGTTATGACGTGGCGAAAGGGAAGCAGGCGACGGTCTACGACTTTGCCAACTGTCCTAACCTGCCGAATGATCTTACGGGATATCCGGGTGCAATCTCGAACAGCGGCGACGATACCAAATTCGCCGGCTATGCTGGGGGCAAAGGCCAGGGCGGCGGCAATCAGATTACCTACTACGATCGTTCAACCGGTCGCTGCTACTGGTATGACTCTGGCACGGGACGGCTTGGCGGTTCGCAGATGCAGACGGTCCAACTGAAGTTCGGGTTGCTGAGTCCGCCCACGGTGCCTGAATTGAAGATCATTTCTGGTGCTCTCCCTGCCGGCGATTACTACGTGCAGCTCACGGCGACGATTCGTCGCCCTACGGGCCCCGGAGAAACTCTTCCTTCGCCTGAGGAGCACGTTCGATTGAATTCTCCTGGTGGAATCGAAGTCTCTCTGCCGCAAATTGATAATCCGTACAAGATGGTTCTGACCGGATTCAAAGTCTACATCGGCACAGCTTCGGGGAAAGAGAGTTTGCAAAATTCAGTAGAGGCGAACAGCAAGATTTATAACCAGAGCGCACCACTTGTCGCCGGCAGTTTAGCCCCGAACATCAGCACCGCGGGATTCAATGTCCACAACGCGCGGATCAGCCGCGATGGTGCAGCAGTGAAGATTACTCCAGCGGGTGCGAGCACACTTTTCTTCTGGTTTCCGGAGAGCGCGACCGTGACTGCGTGCTCCACCGGAGGCGAGGGACATTCAGGCGTGTCGAGCTTTTGCGGCGGACACACCGTTCTTGGCTATTCTCACCTGATCAACAACGGAGGCCCCGGCAGTACCTTTGGCCTTCTTGACCGTCCGCTCTCCAACCTGAGTGACTTCAAACGCCTGGTTCCTGCAGAGGATTCAGTTCCGCTTGGAATGGATACGCATTGGTCGTGGAACAACGATGATCCCACCGACACTGCGCCGGTTTGCGGTGCCTTCTCTGGACGTGGCGCGGGCACTGTTGGCGATGGCACGCGCAATGCCGCAACGAATCCCTTGATGTCGGTGCGTCAAGCCTGGGACCGCGAAATTGTCTGTGTTGCGACTTCTGGACCACCCAAGGTCTGGCGATTCGCGCACCATCACTCCACGGGTGCGTGTAATGCAAGCGCAAAGGTCGACTCGTGCTTTGGATCCATTGCCATTGGCAATGTCTCGCAGGATGGCAAGTTCTACCTATTCAGCAGCGACTGGGATTGGAGTCTCGGAAGCGAGCCGCGCGATTCCGGGTGCCCCACTTCGGGTCGTTGCCGCGCCGATGTATTTATCGTAGAGCTCAAATAAGACTGCTCGGACGCTGCCCTTCAATTGACGACGACGGAATCCGAGAGCAGAAAGTTCGGGCAATTCCAATAACGACCAGGTGAAGATGTGTACTAAGCATGCATTGTCAGGTTCTTCCAGCAGGCCTGCGGCAAGCGCTTTGAGAGTTGCATCTGAATCCACGCCATCAATACAAATCTGCGGGCGCGATGCGAGCCCGCTGGAGACTTCCTTATCGAGGTGAAATCCAGTGAGAATACCTCGAATCTGATCACCTTGGAACACAAGAACCGCGAAAGGATCAGAGCCGCTTCGCAGAGGATCGAGGAAGTACTCGGGAGCGTTGTAATGCGAGGGAAGGTTCGACTCGATTCAGGAATTCCCGCCACCGTTGCTCAACATATGCCGGTGGGAACTCGTGAAGGATTTTAAAGTCCATGCAGGTCTCAGGAATATTACTCGCTGAAGACTCCAGAGAGCAGCAGGAACTCAATTGGGGTACAGGCGTCGCCTAGCGAGCCTGCTCGGCGACGGGCAAATGCGGCTGCACTAAAGCTAGCAGTTGATCCTTAAGCAAGGGGCCACTCGACAACAGTCCCGATAGCAGCGGATTGCGATTGTTGCAGCGGAGCGCTGAGTTATCGAGCGTTGCGACGAATCCACCGCCACTCTGGACGAGCGCGGCGCCGGCGGCGACATCCCATTCATTCTTGGGTGTCAGAGTGAATGTCACATCCGCGAGTCCGGCGGCGACCAAGCCGAGCTTGTAGGCGACAGACCCCATGGGGCGGACGTTATATTCGCCATTCATGAATGTCTGCCACTCGCCACGTTTTACCTCACTGCGGCTGGCCAGAATCAGCGATCCCTTTAGTTCGCTTCGCTGGCTCGGCCGCGCCGGCTTGCCGTTGTACGTCACTCCGCAATCGATCGCGCCAATGATGGTTTCGTTCGTTGCCGGATTGCAGATCCCTCCCGCAACCGGCTGGCCGTCTTCAACCAAGCCAATCGACACGCAGAACTCCGGGATTCCCTGAACGAACTCGCGGGTACCATCCAGCGGATCCACCACCCATACACGCCTCTTTGAAAGCCGCGCTACATCGTCTGCACTTTCTTCCGAGAGCCAGCCTTCGCCCTCTTGCAAAAGATGCTGGTGCAATACTAGGTCGATCGCTCGATCGGCTTCGGTGACCGGGTCATGCCCGATCTTGTACTCGGTTTCAATCTCTCCCGGAGTAAAACGTGCGAATACCGTTCGCGCAGCTTCAAGACCGGCAGAAATGCGCTCGAGGATGTCGGCGTACTTGGATGAAGTCATGCAGTGAAGGTCAGTCCTGAATAGGTTACGCCCACAACATACGGGCTCCGGTGATCAGAAGCAAGGCGCACAAGATTCGCCGCAGCCACATCATGGGAAGACGAGTAGCGATGTGAGATCCAATCAATCCGCCCGGAATCGAACCAATCAGCAGCGTCAATACCAGCGTCGGGTCCACGTTACCGAGACGGAAATGCATGAAACCCGTGACTCCTGTCAGGATTACGGCATGCACGATATCGGTTCCGACATTAATTTTGGGCGGGAAACTATAAAACAGCAACAAGAGCATCATGATGATGCTGCCAGATCCAACCGAGGTCATGCCCACAAGGAATCCAGCGACCAGGCCTATCAGGACCATTCCCGCGAATCCCTTCATCGACGGAGGACGGTTGGCGACACGCTCTTCGATCCGCCTCTGAAACAGCATGAGGAGTGGAATGACGATCAGCAGAACGCCAACGGCACTCTTGATGAAGTTGTTGACTCCATCCCCATAGAGGTGACGGATATGCATGAGGAGCTTAACGCCACAGATGGAGCCTGGGACGCTTCCCAAACCGAGCGCGATTACGACGTTGCGCCGGACCGTGCCCTTTTTCAAATGCATAAGGCTGGCGGGAACTTTGGTAAAGAAGTTGAATAGCGCGTCCGAACCGACCGCCATAAGAGCTGGCACTCGCAATCCAAAGATCAGCACCGGCAGCAGTAGCACGCCGCCCCCAACGCCGCTCATGCCGATCAGGATGCCTACGATGAATCCGACCAGGATCTTGAGTGCCAGCATTTCCATCTGTATACCGCCCTACGCGGCTGCTCCATTCACTCCGATGAAACCTTCGCGCTCCAGATGCAAAACAATTTCCTGCGCGGCTTCCTCGGGTGACAATTCTCCCGTGTTGATTGTTACTTCAGCATCCGCCGGAACCTCGTACGGATCGGAGATGCCGGTGAACTCCTTAAGGATTCCCGCGCGCGCCTTCGCGTAGAGTCCTTTGCGGTCCCGTTGTTCGCACACCTCGACCGGAGTCGCCACATGCACCAGGATGAATCCGCCGTAAGGCTCGATCAGCTGCCGCACGTGCTTGCGCGTTGCATCATAGGGAGCAATGGGCGCACAGATTGCGATGCCGCCGTTCTTCGTAATTTCCGAGGCCACGTAACCGATGCGGCGGATGTTGATGTCGCGGTGCTCTTTCGAGAATCCAAGTTCCGACGACAGATGCTTGCGGACCAAATCTCCATCGAGCAGAGTGACCGGACGCCCACCAACTTCGAGGAACTTGGTCAGCAACGCGTTGGCGATTGTTGACTTGCCGGAGCCCGACAATCCTGTGAAGAAGATCGTCACGCCCTGGTGAGCGCGAGGCGGGAAACTGCGGCGCAGTTCCTGAACTACTTCCGGGTATGTGAACCATCCCGGAATGTCACGGCCTTCGTTCAAGCGTTTGCGGAGTTCCGTACCAGAGATGTTGAGCACTCGATCCGTAGGCTTCACTTCGTCGTCCGGAATGTAGCGGTCCTCCGTTTCGAGGTACACCATCATGCTGAAGGGCACCATGGTGACACCGATTTCGGACTCGTGCTTCTTGAACACTTCCTGTGCCTCGTACGGGCCGTAGAACGGCTTTTTCGTTTCCGGATCCGATCCCGGACCGGCATGATCGCGTCCCACGACGAGGTGCGTACATCCGTGATTCTTGCGAATCAGTGCATGCCACATTGCCTCGCGCGGTCCACCCATGCGCATCGCAAGTGGGAGAAGCGAAAGCTTCTGGGTCCCTTGCGGATACTTCGAACTCAACAGCTGATAGCAACGCACGCGGGTGTAGTAATCGACGTCGCCCGGTTTCGTCATTCCGACGACAGGATGGATCAAAAGGTTGGCTTCAACTTGCTTTGCAGCGCGAAACGTTAGTTCAACGTGGGCGCGGTGCATGGGATTGCGAGTCTGAAACGCAACCACGCGACGCCAACCCAAGCGGGCAAACTCTGCGCGCAGCTCGGCTGGAGTAAGACGCAATGAGCGGAAATCGTAGTGCGAGGGCGCCTGCAGGCCTTCGATTTTCCCGCCAACGTACCACGGGTTGGCCTTGTTCATCGCATAGTCGGCGCCTGGATGAGCCTTGCTCGTGGACTTAAACACCGCTTTCGCTTCCTCGGACCGATCGGGTTGCCAAACTTCTTCTACATGAAGTACCGCCAGCATCACGCCTTCGGCATCGCGCAGCGCCACTTTGCTGCTTCCCGGCGTGAGCTTCTTTGCAAATTCCTCAGTAACGTCGAGCGTGATCGGCATGGGCCAGAGGATTCCACTGGCCAGGCGCATGTTGTGACAGACGCCCTCATAGTCGGCTTTGTTCATGAAGCCGCGCAGCGGAGAGAATCCGCCACTCATCAGCAATTCCAGATCACAAATCTGGCGGGCCGTAAGGTCCCAGGATGGCCATTCGCGGGAATGGGCTTTCAGTTCTGTAGCTTTCTCTGGCAACGCGAACAGGTTAACCAACTCACCGCCGTGCGGCGCGATCAAATGACTAGTCGAAGCAGACAAGAGTATGAACCTCCCGAGGTTCTCAGTTTTGAAAAAGTTTTATTGCATGTAATTCTTCGCAGAAGGAATCAATTCATGATTTCCGGACTGCACTTGGGGGGATTTCTTACGAGACTGCAAACGGCAGGTCGTCTGACCCGAATTGCCTTCCAGCCTAGCTTATAAGGAGCACTGCACTTACCTTCGCAAGCTCCGTACCGCTACGGTTTTGCCATTGTACTGTAAATTGATAAGGATAAAGGGTTAATTGTTGAGAAAATCTACAGCGCAATGGTTTTAGTTCTTCTTGTGCAATTTTTTGCGCAACTCAGGAATCACATTTCCGTCCGCTGCAGCGTTGTATGCAAAACTCTGCGTGAGTCAACCGTTTCAGTGCCGGGTTGTATAACGTAAGCGTTACGCCAGCCGGCAGATTCGCATGGCATTCAACATGCCTTCCACGGCTGCGGCCGCCGGATATCCACTTGAACTTTCGAGTTCAACGAGCGACCAGCGACTCTCTTCGCCGGCATCTCCCCTAATGCGGAGACGCTTGCCAGGTTCCTCGCTCAGCCTCACCTCGAAAGAAGACAGCGGCCGTGAGAGGCCCGTACCGTGTGCCTTCAGGAAAGCCTCCTTGCACGTCCATAACCGAAAGAAAGCATGGAGCCTTCTTCCCTCAGGCAACTCGCGTATCAATTTGCGCTCGCCCGGCGAAAAGAATCGTTCCGCGAGTGGCTCGCACTCGACATCGCTTCTGATTTGTTCGATGTCCACGCCAATTTCTCTGCCACTGGCCACGGCAACGACCGCCTGATCTCCGGAATGCGACACGTTAAAACGAACATCGGCGGAGACATCGGCAAGACTTGGCTTCTCTCGCGACGAATACTTGAATCGCAATTCGCGAGGGTTCGACTGCAAATATGCGCCGAGAATCATTCGGGTTCGGGCGCGCGTTACGGAAAAGCGTTGTCGATCTCGCTCGAAGTGGAAACGTGCCGCCCGCTCGCGCTCGTCGTGCGAAAGCATCCCAGCTATTTCTTCTGGACGAAAAGCCGGTATCAGGGGGCTAAATTCCCAGATGTGGATCTCTCCTTCGCCAGGAGGAGGCACGGGCGCAACATTCAACATACTGCCATCCAGTTTGGAGATCGCCACCCGCACTTGACTGGAATCCTGTTTCATCCGTTCACGATCCTGCGAATCCCGAATTATAGCGAGTTCGATCTCTGCCATTGGCAAGGCCGCGGCGAATAAATAATGCGGGCCGCGATTCCAACCTGCTCTTCCCCACAGTCATGATTCCCGGTATCCTGAACCAAAGCCGTGACATCTGTTGCCCTACCCCGGAAGCTCGCAAAGCCGGCCACGAATCGCTGGGCCGGATGTGTGTCTGTCATTGTTCCCGTCTACAACGAAGTCGCGCATCTTGACGAGTTGCTGCAGGCAGTGCTGGCTTCTCCCGCCAGGAAGGAAATTATCATTGTCGACGACGGTTCGACGGACGGCACTCGCGAGAAGTTGCAAAATCTCGGCCCAATCGAAAATGTGACGATCGTCTTTCACGAAAGAAATTACGGCAAGGGAGCCTCGATTCGTACCGCACTCAACTATGCTCGCGGAGAATATGTCCTGATCCAGGATTCCGATCTGGAGTACGATCCCAAAGACTATCCCGTCTTACTTCGTCCGCTCCAGGAGGGCAGCGCGAACGTAGTTTACGGCGTCCGTCCGGATCGGCCCGAGCGCGGACTTCGTTTTTTTCTTGGAGCAAAACTGCTCACGTATCTCACGAATTTTCTCTACAACGCAGGAATTCACGACGAAGCCACGTGCTACAAAGTTTTCCGGCGTTCGACTCTGATGCGGATTCAGTTGGACTGCCGCCGTTTTGAATTCTGTCCTGAAGTAACGGGAAAATTGTGCCGAATGGGAGAGCGAATCGCCGAAGTTCCGATTCACTACGACCCACGCTCTGCCGACGAAGGAAAGAAAATCCGTCATTCCGACGGGTGGCTTGCCATCTGGACGCTCATTCGATACCGCTTCAGCCGACGCCGCGAGTGGCTGCTGCAAAATTCACGGCCAGTTGCGCCATTCGCAATCAGCTTCACGCGGGTTCCCGACGAAAACGAATGAGCCTCGTAGACGCTCAGGATCCACCCTTTTTCAGTTGCTGCTTCCATCCCAGCACGCGTGCCTTGGCGCCTTCTGCCTCAGCTTCAGGGATCATGCCTTTTTTCTGATACAGCACCGACAAACTTGTGTGGGCCAGCACATCATCAGGGTCGAGCTCGGCGATCTTGTTGGCGACTTCAATCGCCTCGTCGTAGCGTTGCAGGTCCTGTAGAGCTCGGGCCAGTCCGTGCATCGCCTCAGTGAAAGTCGGATCTTCACTGACAGAGGCCTGATACTCGGCCACGGCCTTTTCGAGGTTGCCCTCAGCCATCAGGTCTAGCGCAGCATAGTAATGATCCTCGGCTTTCTGGCGGGCGTCTGCGTCATTCATGCGGAAGGATTCTCAGGCAGAGCTTGGATTTTATCATTGACATGGATTACTGAAGGTGAAGATTGCAGCGCTTTCCTCTGTGTACCTTTGTGTCCTTTGTGGCTATGATTTCAACATGCAGAACTCGATCCGCTTCCTCTGGAACGCAACAAAAGGGCACCGCCTCGCTCCATGGAGAAGTCCGTACCTGCTCTGGCGGATCGAGACCTATACCGGCGTCAAGATGAAGCAGATCGGATTTCTGGAATTCTGGGAATTCATGTGGAGAGAGCGTCACAACCTCTGGCGCTTTCTACGATGGACAGGTGAGATCGAGCGCTACGTCCACCCGAAACCTAAAAGCTCCTAAGGGGATACCAACCACGGAGGCACTGAGTCACAGAGAAAAAAATTTCTGAAAGGACTTTCTCCGTTGTCTCGATGACTCCGTGGTGAATTCGCTCTTTATGCGCCCTTCCCCGCGGCCGCGCCTTCACCGAGAACAACGTTTACCTCAGCGCCCTTGCCCGCTCCCGTGATCTGCGCCGCAGGCGCCCTGTTCGCCACAATCTCCAGGTATCCCATGCTCCCGAGAATGCCGAACACCTCGCCGGATTTTCCCTCGGCATAAGATGTGCGAATTTCCGTGATCTCTTTATTTCCCACGACGATCTTGAACTTCGACTTACCGGAGAACAAAGACGGAGCATCCTCGGGCGTCAAATTCGTGATCAGGTTTCCGAAGCGGTCGACCTTTAGCACGACAGCGCGAAGCCTGTTTTCTCCGTTCGGCTTCGGACGCGGCGCCGCAAACTTCACGTAATCCTCGATCTCGTCTCCGAACTTGTGTGAATCGACCATTTTCGCCAGATATGCTGCGCACGGCGCGAAAACATCACGCCCATGAAACGTGCTGCTCACCGGCTGATGGAAATAGTGGTCCGAAGTGATATGCCGCACGTGAACGCGCTCTTCCTTCGCATACACCATCGAAAGAACGCCGTTGTCTGGCGCGACGAAATGGTAGCCATCGCTCGAGGCGATAATCGGCCGCCGAGTAGTTCCAACTCCCGGATCGACGACGACCATATGCACCGTACCCGTCGGGAAGTACGAATAAGTCTGCGAAATCGCGATCGCGCCATCGAGGATGTCATACGCCTGAATCGCATGCGTGATATCGACGATCGCAGCTTCCGGCACGATATCCAAGATGACGCCCTTCACCGCGCCCACAAAATGATCGTTGGTCCCAAAATCCGTAGTAAGAGTGACAATCGGACGATGCGGCAACTTGAACCCTCTCTGGAAGACAGAATTATCCCGATACTCGCGAAGTTAATTGCTAGGGAAGCAGGCAGTCAAGGCACGTCGGTAATCGTGCTCCCAAGTAAAAAATGCCCGGACCCGAAAGCCCGGGCATTTGGGGGGAAGGCAACAACAGACGGGCTCTAGTTTTCTCCTACGAGTGCGTTGATCAGTCCCTGGCCGTTCGGGCTGCCCCATCCGGTCACCAGATCATATCCAGTCACTGCGGAGAAGCTTCCCGATTTTCCACTGGTAATGTCGTGGAAATCCGTAGCATGACCCGAACTAAGGCCGAACGAATACAGATAGGGATTGATAAACCCAAGGGTAGAAAACCCGTTCGCCTTCAACTGCTGGTTGGCCAGAGCGACATATCCGGCCCACATCGGCGCAGCAAAGCTCGTGCCGCCGTATTCGTTTGCCGTGCAGGTCGTCTGGTCCGCACAAACATAGAATGTGAAGTTTGCGTTTGCCGAGACGTCCGGGCCGTTACGCAAGGTGGTCGATCCTTTATTGCTGGAGTTGATCACTCCGGCCTGCGACTGCCACGACGGAATCTTGATATTGTCGGGCGAGATGCCGCCGCCGCTGTCGACCCAGGCCGTTTCCGACTTCCATGGCCCCGCGGCGCTCGCGGTCGTCAGATCCGTTCCGCCGACTGAAACGACGTTGGCATCGTCCGCAGGCCACGCTTCATTTCTCCGTGACCACGTTGAGCTGTCGCCGG